>Ga0181526_10000020_pt1 | contig 193123 bp, 188 predicted proteins | sample PEATcosm2014_Bin_35_FD_119750 | JGI IMG/M metagenome (GOLD analysis project Ga0181526, IMG submission 119750) | Peatland microbial communities from MTU Mesocosm Facility, Houghton, MI, USA - PEATcosm2014_Bin06_30_metaG | ecosystem: Environmental > Terrestrial > Soil > Wetlands > Peat | place... | reverse complement strand
GTCGCGTATACGCGTTGATAGTCGGCATGCTTGCGCAACCGCATGCCAGTGAGCGACAGACTCTGGTGCTCCGGCTTGGACGCCGTGTGATCCAGCTTCTCGTTGTGCGGGAGGCTCATCGCAGTGCCGGAGACAACTCGTGCCAAATGGGAATCGATGGCAGACGAACTCCGACCAAATCCGGTGGGTACTAGTCGCGGAATCCGGCGCTGACCGACACGCGTTTGCGGCCGGCCGCACGACGGCGGCTGAGCACTGCTGCGCCGCTCTTCGTCTTCATGCGTGAACGGAAGCCGTGCTTCTTTACGCGGCTGCGGCGGTTGGGTTGAAATGTGCGCTTGGGCATGGAAAATGCGCTCCTACTTTCTCAGAAATCTGCGCCTGTCGGCAAGTATTTAGTGTATCGCAGGTTGAGCCAGGAATCCAGCCGCGCCCGACTGCGGGAAGACGTTGGTCACCTGCGGCTCGCACGGCCCTCAGAGCCCCGACGATGCTGGCGTGCACCGGTTCGTTTATGCGCGACGAAAAGCGGACGCAAATTGAAAATCGCGATGCAAGATTCGTACCATGTCGCGGCAAAGTTTTGCGCTTTCACCATCGATGGTGCAACTCAATCGAGAATCTGCGAACGATTGTGAATGAGGGATTGCAATGAGGTCTGAATGTGCTACTATCGGGACCGTTCAGGAAAGATTCTCAGCGTCTCCCACGGAACGAGTATCATCCGGAGTCCCGAATTGCAGGTCAGGGACTAAACACGGCGAGCAGGCAGGTTTTGATCAGCAACTCGACAGTGAGCGTGAGCTCCACTGCCGAGAGACCATTGCCTAAACCGAGCGGATGAGACGTTTCGTTGATGGATGGCGCCGCGCCAAGGACTCGTTCGATGGTATTCGCAGTTTCGCCGGCTACGGCTCTCAATCCCTGGCTTCAGATTCTCGGGGCCCTCGAGAAAAAAGTCATTCGCCAGTCCTATGAAACCTGGCTGAAGCCTACCCGTTACAGTCATTCTTCCGGGCGCAAGCTCTACGTCCGTGTTCCTTCGGCGGAGTTTCAGCACATCGGCGACAAGTACGGCGACCTGATTCAGGAAGCCATCGACATCCACTCGCTCGAGTTCGACGAAGTCGTTTTCGTTACGGCCAACGAAGATCCGTCGTTGCCGCCACAGCGCAGGGATGGCGGGTTCGGTCCGCTGCCTGCGCACGCGCCCACCGCGCCGCAGCCGTCACAGAGCCATCGCGCGCCCGAGCAGGCGCGTTTCGACTGGTCCACCGCCGCGCAGCTGAACTCGCGCTACACGTTCGACAACTTTGTGATCGGCAACGGCAATCAGTTCGCACGCGCCGCGTCGCTGGCGGTGGCGGAACGGCCTTCCCGCGCCTACAATCCGCTCTTCCTCTACGGCGGCGTCGGGATGGGCAAGACGCACCTGATGCACGCTATCGGCCATGAGGTGAAGCGCCGCCAGCCGGTCGCGAATATCTGCTACGTCTCGGCAGAGAAGTTCACCAACGAGATGATTACCTCGCTGCGCAACGATCGCATGACCAGCTTCCGCGATCGCTTCCGCACTGTCGACGTGCTCCTGATCGACGATATCCAGTTCATCGCGCAGAAAGAGCGCACACAGGAGGAGTTCTTCCACACCTTCAACGCGCTGCACGAGAGCATGCGCCAGATCGTGATCGCCTCCGACCGACCGCCCAAAGAGCTGGCCGAGATTGAGGATCGTCTGCGCTCGCGCTTCGAGTGGGGCCTGATCGCCGACATTCAGCCGCCCGATCTTGAGACCAAGGTTGCCATCCTGCAGAAGAAGGCCGAGACGGAGCAGGTGGTTCTGCCGACCGATGTCGCGCTGTTTATCGCGTCGAACGTGCGGACCAACGTGCGCGAGCTCGAAGGCGCTCTGGTACGCCTGATTGCGTGGTGCCAACTCAATCGTATGGAGATCACTCTGGCGGCGACGCAGCAGTGCTTGAAGCAGTTCATCGACATGCAGGTGCGCAAGATCACCATCGAAGCGATTCAGCGCGCCGTGGCCGAACAGTTCGGCATGAAGGTGAGCGACCTGAAGCAGAAGAACAACTCGCGCAACGTGGTTGTGCCGCGCCAGATTGCGATGTACCTGGCCAAGCAAATGACGGAAGCCAGTTTGCCTGAGATTGGCCGCCAGTTCGGCAATAAGCACCACACCACGGTGATGCACTCGATCGGCAAGATCGACGAGCAGCGCCGCACCGACAAGGACCTGCACCGGATGATCAACAAGCTGCAGGAGCTGCTGAACGGATAGGCAATCCGGCTGGCATACACGCTGCAAAGTAAAAGGGCGCTCTCTCGATTGAGAAAGCGCCCTTCGTCTTTCTATGTAAGTACTACTTTATAAACTGCGCATTCTGCATCGCCATCTTCACGCGAAATCCAGTTAGAGCCGTACCGCCTGCGATCGCTGCGATCTGCGCGACCTTGCGATAGCGTGTGTGCTCGAACCAGCGCGGAACCGTGACCGACGTGTACCCGAATCCAAGCTCCCACGCGGTCATCGAGCCGAGAACGCCTGCACGGTTATTGCTGCCGAACATGGTGTTCATCGGGTTCGATTCGTGGCCCTGGCCCAGGCCCAGTTCGGTGGTCGTCGCGTCGGCCATGAAGCCCAGCCGCTCGCCCGCCAGAACGAACTCCTCGGTGCGTGCCAGCTTCGAGCGATCTTCATCGGGAAAGGAGTATCGAGGGGTGAAGCTGTAGGCGGGCCAGGCAAGGACGCGCAGTGTCTTGTCCATGCGTGTGGCCGGAGTTGCCACTTTCGGAGTGGGCGCTTCGGTGAACGCCTCTTCCGCTTGCATTTGAGCGGCACCCAGAAGGGCGCTAAGCACCAGAACGAAGACTCGTGATTTACCTGCGTTGCTCACAGATTATTGACCCCCGAAGGATGACGGGATCAGTCTCTCGCAAGCTAACTTGCTCAGCCATACTACTTTGAGAGGGCCGCGATGCCACTTTGGTTGCCAGTCACGTGCGCAAAGGTCATCGCAAACGGCGCTACTCGTAACACACCGGTAATGCATATCCAGGGAAATCGGCGGCAGAGCAACGAGCGCTAGGCAAATTCCAACACGGTCACATTACTTCGGCAGGGTCATCAGCTCTACGAAAGCCTTCTGAAAGCGCGCCAGATCGAGATCGACCTGCGCGTTCACGAGGCGCTTGCCGGTCTCCGGCTTCAGCTTTTCTGTCCAGGTGAGGGTGTCGCCGTAGGTCGGGCCATGGTTCAGATCGATGTCCATGTAGATCTGTCGTTCTTTGGTGATGAGCGTCGGATCGAGCCATGCACAAGCGGCCAATTCATCCCACAGGTAATAGCGATCTTGGCTCCACGCAGCGATGTACCGCGCCGCTGGCGACTGCGATTTTGAGATGTCGTCGAGCATCTTCTGCGTGAACGGCGCCTTGATCGAAACATCGACGGTGGTCACGTCGATGCGTGGCCACGCGGCGCGCAGGGCGATGTGCGCGGCTTCGGGATCGAACCAGAAGTTGAATTCGTGCCGAGGGCTGGTGGCGAACTCGGGATCGTCGGTCTGGGGATTGAGGCTGCCACCCATGAGGACGATTCCTTGGGTGAGGGCCGGGAATTCCGGATCGATTGAGAGGGCGAGTGCGATGTTCGTCAGCGGGCCCGCAGCGTAGATCGTGACCTGATGCGGATGCGCGTGCACCTGCCGAATGAGAAAGTGGACGGCGTCTTCTTCGATTGGCTTCAGCGATGGCGCGCCCTCGGGCAGCGGCGGAACGAAGTACGCATCGTGAGCCTGCAGATGCTCGGGCGTCACCGGAGTTACCCCATGGGCGTCTTCCACCAGCGTTGTCGGACCTTGTCCCCATGCACCGAGCCATGCAACTTTGCCGTCGATCGCCGCGCGGAGCTGCGTCTCCTGCTGGGTGCGTACGAGAGGAAATACCGCTCCCTTCGCGACCGGCACATCCGTGTGTCCGGTCAGTTCGAGCATGCGCAGGGTGTGCTGGGTCTCCTCGTCGCGCCACGCATTGCCGGTCACCATGGTGATGCCTAGGACCTCGACCTGCGGCGACTGCAACAGCACCAGCATGGCCATCTGGTTCGACCCGCCGGGGCCAGAGCCATCCTGATCGATGAGAACGAGGCGCTTTTGCGCGAGACAATGCGAGCCGGCGAGAGCCAGGAAAAGGAGGAAGGATAGTATCTTCATTGCGGGTATTGTGGCACACCGTGCAACGTGAATTCAGCGTCTCGCGTGTCTATCGCGCCCGGGTCTGTCGCGCCCAAAGCCTCGGGGCCGCACCGGCGCGGCGACAGGCAGATTGGTCTTGCCGGCAGGATAGACCGCGAGGAAACGATCCGGCCCCTCGCCGGTGCTTGCCGTTTCCACCCCTTCCATGTCGCGGAATGCCATGTGCAGCAGGCGACGCTCGCGGCTGTTCATGGGCGGAAAGGCGTAGGGCACGCCGCTCTTGCGCACTTTCTCTGCAGCGGTTTCAGCCGCCATGTGCAACTCCTGTGCGCGGAGCGCCTTGAAATTGCCGGCATCGAAACTCACCAGGTCGTGTTCGCGCTGATCGAGCCGCAGCATTTGGGCGGCGATCGTCTCCAGGGCGCGCAACAGCTCGCCGTTGTGCTGCGTCACCATCGGCACGTCTGGCCCGCCCAGCTCCACGTAGATTTGTCGCGCTTCCAGCCCTTCGGGGTCACGTGCGCCGTCCCCCGCAGTGATGCGGTACTTGAGACGGAGTCCACCGAGCTTGTTGATGTTGGCGAGAAACCCGGCTATCTTCTGGGCAGCTTCCTGCAGGTCGGCAATCGGCATAACGATCTAGTATCGCAGACCGGGGCGGCGTATGGAGCGGTGAAGGTAGTGTCCTAACGGGACACTACCAGCGGTGAACGACGGACGCTCGAAGCGCGACGGCTCAGATCGATCTCATGGGGCCTTCGCCCTGACGAGCTGGCGAAGTGCCATGGCAGAATGAACCTATGCCGCCGGAATCGATCCTGCTGAATGCCGTCGAAACGCGCGTCCTGGGATCGCTTCTTGAGAAAGAAGTGACAACGCCGGACTACTATCCGCTCTCGCTGAACGCCTTGGTGAATGCCTGCAATCAACGCTCGAATCGCGAGCCAGTGATGAACCTGAGCGAAGAGGAAGTGCGCGAGGCGCTGAGCGGGCTGCAGGAGCAGCGTCTGGCCGGCCCGGCACGCGGCGCCGACAGCCGCGTCACCAAATATGAACACTGGCTTGGCGAGGCATTCAACTTCAGTCGGGCCGAGACGGCGTTATTGTGCGTGCTGCTGTTGCGCGGTGCGCAGACCCCAGGCGAACTGCGGGGCCGCACCGAGCGGATGCACCCGTTCCACGAGATAACCGACGTCCTGGCCGGCCTGCAGAAGCTGATGGAACGTGAGCCCTCTCTGGCAGCCGTCCTGCCGCGCCAACCCGGTACCAAGGAGTCACGCTATACGCATCTGTTGTCGGGAAATGTGGAGTCGGCGGCAGCCTCAGAGAATCCATTGGTCCGGCGCGAGCCGGGTGAGGACGCAGGGCAGGGAGAGCGGATCGCGCGCCTGGAAGCGACAGTCGTCGAACTCAGGCAAGAGATGGCCACGCTGCGAAAGAAGATCGACGATCTGTTCGGAGATGGATAGGGCCGCGCCGCATTTCTTCGAGTGGATTCAGCTCTTATCGTGTTTGGGAGAGTAGAGAAAGGGCGAAATCATGTTGAAGGTTCGGTTCGTTGCAGCTTCTCTTGGTTTGGCGATGATGTTGCCGACAGTTCCTGCCCTGATCGCGCAGATGCCGGCAGCGCCGCTGCCTTCGCAGATGGTCACCGCAAAGAAGGTCTTCATCGCCAACACCGGCCGTGGGTTCGATTCGAGCGCCTGGACGGGTGGTCACGATCGAATGTACAACCAGTTTTATGCGGCCATGAACAGCTGGGGACGATATGAACTTGTGTCAGCACCAGGCGATGCCGATCTCGTGCTGGATGTGAATGTGGTCCACGATTCTCTCGCCTTGGAACTCGAGCTCGAGATCTTAGATCCGAAGACCGGAATTGTGCTGTGGACACACTACGAGCCGGTCAAGATCGCTGTTTCGCAGAAGAATCGCGATCAGAACTTCGACGACACAATCTATAAGCTCACCGCAGACCTGAAGACGCTGACCGCCCAGCCTGCGACAGGCGCCAATTAGAGCGCAACCGAAAACCTGGGAACAGGCTAAAGCAGCTCGTACCCGGCGAACCAGTAGCCGATTTCGAAAGCCGCGGTGTCTTCGGCGTCGGAGCCGTGAATCGCATTCTCCTGGAGCGAGCCGGCAAACTTCTTGCGGATGGTTCCTTCCTCCGCGTTGGCCGGGTTGGTGGCCCCCATCAGCTTGCGCAGATCGGCGATCGCATTCTCTTTCTCCAGCACCATGGGAAACAGCGGCCCCGACGACATGAAGGTACACAGGTCGTTGAAGAACGGCCGCTGGGCGTGGACATGATAGAAACCCTTGGCCTGCACAACGGAGATCGAAGTTTTCTTGATCGCGACAATCTTGAACCCGGCCTTCTCGATCTCGGCCAGGATTGCCCCCGTGTACCCCTTGCTGACCGCATCGGGCTTGATGATGCTGAACGTGCGTTGCGCCACTCTTGTTTGCTCCTTAAGGGCTTCCGCCCGTTCTTCATTGTAATGGCCGGTAGAGACACAGAGAGTTCAGCGCGAATCTGATAAAGTTGCGGAATGTTGCTGCCGGATCGCGTCTCCCTCCTTGCTCTTGCCGCCGCATTGCTCAGCCTTCCCACGTGGTGTCAGTCGACTGCAAATGCACCTGCCGCGGAGCTGAAGGTCTTCGATCCGTCGCTGATCGACAAGTCAATCGACCCTTGCGATAACTTTTATCGCTTCAGCTGCAACGGCTGGTTTCAGCGCAATCCGCTGCCCCCGGATCAGACCGTCTATGGGCGCTTCACCGAGCTGTTTGAGCTCAATCGGCTCCACCTAAGACAGATTCTGGAACAGGCTGCGGTTGCTTCGCCGGATCGCACGCCCAACGAGCAGAAGATTGGCGATGAATACGCGAGCTGTATGGACACCATGGCCATCAACAAGGCCGGTCTCGCGCCACTCCAGCCGGAACTGGACCGGATCGAAGCACTCAAATCCATCGCCGATGTGCCGGCTGAGGTGGGACACCTGCAAACCATGGGCGTCAACGCATTTTTCGGTGTGGGCTCGAATCAGGACTTCGCTGACGCCAATTCGGTCATTAGCTTCTACGGTGCCGGCGGCCTGGGATTGCCGGAGCGCGACTACTACACGCGCACCGATGCAAAGTCGGTTGAGCAGCGGAACCAATACGTCGATCACGTGACAAAGATGTTCGAGCTCGCGGGCGAGCCGGAGGCCAAAGCGCGCAAGGATGCGGCGACCGTTCTCGCCCTCGAAACGCGGCTGGCCAAGGCTTCTCTGACGGTCACAGAGCAGCGCGATCCTCAGAATCTGAACCATCCAACCGAGGTTGCGAGTTTCGGCAAGGAGCTCACCCACTTCTCGCTTGCCGACTACGTGGCTGCGACCCATGCACCCGACTCCGGAAAGATGAACGACATGGAGCCGGAGTTCTTCGCGGAGTTCAACGTGCTGCTAGGCGATACTCCGCTGGAGCAAATCAAGACGTATCTCCGTTGGCATTTGCTGCACGCATTCGCGGGGACAAGCCTGCCCACGGCCTTCGACGAAGAATCGTGGCATTTCTATGCGCACACCTTGAACGGCGCGGAGAAACAACAAGAACGATGGAAGCGTTGTACCAGCCGCGTCGATGGCGAAATGGGCGAAGCGCTTGGCCAAGTGTACGTTGCCAAGTATTTTCCGCCTGAGGCGAAGCAGCGCGCACTCGAGATGACCCTGGCGATCGAACAGGCCATGGATCACGACGTCGACAACCTTGACTGGATGAGCGCCGTCACGAAGGCCAAAGCCAAGGAAAAGCTTCACGCGGTGATGAACAAGATCGGGTACCCGGACAAGTGGCGCGACTATTCGAAGCTTGAAATCGTGCGCGGAGATGCGCTCGGGAATGAAGAACGCGCCTCGCAGTTCGAGTTTGCCCGCGACCTGGCCAAGATCGGCAAGCCCGTGGACAAGACCGAATGGTTCATGTCGCCGCCCACGGTGAACGCCTACTACGATCCTCAGCAGAACAATGTCAACTTCCCGGCAGGCTACTTTCAACCGCCCTTTTTCAGCGATAAGGAAGACGATGCGGCCAACTATGGTGACATGGGTTCGACGATTGGGCATGAGCTGACGCATGGTTTTGACGACCAGGGGCGCCAGTTCGACAAGGATGGGAACCTGAAGGATTGGTGGACCAAAGAGGACGAGCAGAAGTTCAACGAGCGCGCCGATTGCGAAGTCAAACAGTACGACGCCATCGAAGCAGTGCCGGGTGTGCATTTGAACGGCAAGCTCACTCTAGGTGAAAACCTTGCCGATCTGGGCGGGACGTGGCTGACATGGCTGGCATGGCTCGATCAAGCGCAGGCCGCGCACATCGACATGGCCGCGAAGACCGATGGCTATACACCCGATCAGCGCTTCTGGATCGCCTACGCGCAGCAGTGGTGTACACAGACGCGCCCCGAGCAGCTGCGTACGCAGGCCCAGACTAATCCGCACGCACCGGATGAGTATCGTACCAACACGGTCCTGCAGGATCTGCCCGAATTCGCGAAAAGCTTCAGCTGCAAGAAGACCGACAAGATGGTTGTCGCGAAGCCTTGCCGGGTCTGGTAGCCACTGCGGGTGGGGCAGACCTGGGATGGAGTATCGGTGACGTGCGGGTGACTGCTCGTAGCCGCTTTGCTCGTCGACCAGCGCGTCCAGGCGTCGCCTCTAAGCGCCTCTCTCAAGCAGAGCGCTCGTTTCGCGCCACAGTCGCTCAGTCAGGAAGCCGGCGGGTTCTGTCGACGCCAATTTGGCCGATTGGCCGGCCCACATCTGCATCCGCTCTGTGTCTCCGGCCTTGCGGGCTTCCTCTCGCATTGCAGCGGTGAAGCCGCGCTGTACCGGGTACGCGGCGGGCGGCGGAGCCTCCGGAGCCGCAGCAGCACGAACGTAAGGATTAGTGATGGCACGGCCGGCACGTCCCGTAAAGGCGCGCGTCAGCATGGTCTCATGGGCATCGGTTATTGCGATTCGGTCGGCATAGGCGGCTGGGGTCTTCGCCTCGAGGCAGCGCAGAAATCCAGTTCCGATCATTACGGCACTTGCGCCCAGCATGAGGGCTGCCGCAACGCCCCGTGCGTCGGCGATGCCTCCTGCGGCGATCATCGGAATGGAAACCGCATCGACAATCTGCGGCACCAACGCAAACAGGCCCACGGTCAGCCGCTCCGCCTCGCGGGCATCGAAGGCGCCGCGATGCCCGCCGGCCTCCATCGCTTGGGCGAGGATGGCGTCTGCACCGGCGTTCTCGGCCGTTCTTGCTTCTGCGACGTGGTGGCGGTGGCAAACCACAGGATGCCCCGCGCCTTGATCTCCGTGACATGCCGGTCCGAATAAACACCCATAATCGATGAGATCACCTCGGGTTGAGCGTCGATGATCGCCCGGAACTGCGCTTCAAAGTCAGGTAAAACGCTGTCGCCAGCCGAGGAGTCCACCGCGGGTCCCCAGTGCGCAAGAAAGGTGCGCTGACGCTGCTCCAGCTCGGGATTCCGGCGGATCTCCCACGCAGGAATCCAGAGATTGATTTGGAAACCACCTTGGCTGTGCTGGCGAAACTCGTCGCACCATGAGGTGATCTCCGCGGGCCTCATCAACACCGCGCCGCAGGCACCAACGCCACCCGCATTGGCAACCGCAATCGAGAGAGACGGCGGACACGCGCCTGCCATGGGCGCTAGCAGAATGGGCAAACGAATGCCCAGGGAGGAAGCGAATTCTTGCGCGCGGGCGAGAGGTGTCGATGTCGGGTGCACGGAGGACCTCGCAGTTTTGAAAGAGCGGCTCGATTCAAACACCGAGACCCACCGTTCGGTGGGCCTCGTTTCTTGCTGAAGGCTGAGAACTGATAGCTGCAGGCTAGTTCTTCCCGATCACCTTTGCCAGCGTCGCGCCTATCTCCGCGGGCGAGATGACGACATGAATGCCTGCAGCCTCCATTGCCTTCATTTTGTCGGCTGCCGTGCCCTGGCCGCCGGAGATGATCGCGCCTGCGTGGCCCATGCGACGTCCCGGGGGCGCAGTCTGGCCGGCGATGAAGCCCACCACGGGCTTTTTCACATGCTGCCTGACGAACGCAGCCGCAGCCTCTTCGTTGGTTCCGCCGATCTCGCCGATCATGATGATCGCTTCAGTGTCGGGATCGTCGTTCAGCAGTCGAAGCGCATCAACGTGCGTTGTGCCGATGATCGGATCGCCGCCGATGCCGATGGCCGTCGACTGGCCGATGCCGCGCTGCGTGAGTTGATGCACCGCCTCGTAGGTCAGCGTGCCCGAGCGCGAGACGATGCCTACTTTGCCCTGCTTGTGAATTCGTCCCGGCATGATGCCGATCTTTGCCATGCCCGGCGAGATCACGCCGGGGCAGTTCGGCCCGATCAGCCGCGACTTCGAGGATTTCAGCTTGGCCCACACCTTCACCATGTCCAGCGTGGGAATACCCTCCGTGATGCATACGATCAGCGGAATCCCCGCGTCCTCGGCTTCGAGAATCGCATCGGCGGCAAACGGCGGGGGCACGAAGATCATGGTCGCGTTCGCGCCGGTCTTTGCGACCGCATCGGTCACAGTATTGAAGACAGGCCAGCCTTCGTGGGTCGTTCCGCCCTTGCCGGGTGTTACGCCACCCACCACTTTGGTGCCATACTCCGCGCACCCCTTCGCATGGAACGTGCCCTCTTTGCCGGTGATGCCCTGCACGATGAGGCGCGTGTTGTTATTCACGAGGACTGCCATCTATGCCACCACGCCCTTCGCTGCAGCTACGACGAGTTCGGCCGCTTCCTTCATCGTTGCGCCCACCTGGAAGTTCAATCCCGATTCCTTCAGAATCTGGCGACCCTCTTCGACGTTGGTGCCTTCAAGTCGAAGAACAATCGGCACTTTCACGTTCAGCTTCTTGGCCGCGGCCACCACGCCCGTCGCAAGGCGATCGACGCGCAGGATGCCGCCAAAGATATTGATGAAGATCGCCTTCACGTGCTCATCCGAGAGCAGAATCTCGAAGGCGTGTTCGATCTGTTCCTGTGTCGCTCCGCCGCCCACGTCGAGAAAGTTTGCCGGGCTGCCACCTGCGTACTGAATGATGTCCATGGTAGCCATGGCCAGGCCGGCTCCATTCACCATGCAGGCAATCGACCCATCGAGCTTGATGTAATTGAGCGCGTACTTGCTGGCTTCGACCTCAAGCGGGTCTTCCTCGGCAACGTCACGAAGCGCCTTAATATCGGCGTGGCGGAACAGCGCGTTGTCGTCGAAGTTGATCTTGGCGTCGAGCGCGAACAGCTTGTCGTCCTTCGTGGTGATGAACGGATTGATCTCCAGCAGCGAGGCGTCGGTATCGACGAAGGCTTTGTAGAGGCTCTGGAAGAATCCGACCGCCTGATTGATCTGCGCTGCTTTGAGTCCGAGCGCGAAGGCTAGCTTGCGTGCCTGCCACGCGCCAAAACCCACTGCCGGGTCGATGGACTCTTTATAGATTGCCTCCGGCGTCTTTGCCGCGACCTCTTCGATCTCCACGCCGCCGGCCTGCGAAGCCATGAAGACGAGCTTGCCCGTCGCGCGGTCGAGCACGATGCCCAGATACAGCTCGCGATCGATGGCCGCCGTCTCTTCGATCAGGAGGCGCTGCACCTTTTGCCCCTGCGGGCCGGTCTGGTGCGTTATCAATTGCATGCCGAGGATGTTTTTGGCATACAGATCGGCGTCTTCACGCGTTTTGGCGACTTTGACGCCGCCGCCCTTGCCGCGTCCGCCGGCGTGAATCTGCGCCTTGACAACTACACCGCCGGCGCCTTCAGAGAACAGCTGGCGCGCCACGTCGTTGGCTTCTTCCAGTGTGTTGGCCACTTCGCCTCTGGGCACAGGCACGCCATACTTCGCCAGGATCTCTTTCGCCTGATATTCGTGAATTTTCATCTTGGGTTGAACCGTCTGACCGCTGCGGTTGGAGTCGCACGACGAGAGCGCGTACCAGCAGCAGTTCAAATACTATCTTGCACGCCAAAGCTCCGGCAATGCGCTGCGGGTGCTTTTGCCTTTCCACTCGCACGATCAGGGCGGCAGTTACCATATTGAGAGATGAGCGTACTGAAAGATCACCTGAAGCTGCTCGCAGAAGACGGCACGGCCTTAACGCGTGAGCAAGCTGCCGCGGTACTGGATGAGATTTTGGCGGGCGAAGCGAGCGAGGTTGAAACTGCCGCATTGCTCGCGGTGCTGGCGACACGCGGCGAACAGGCGCCGGAGCTGGCCGGCTTCGTCGAGGCCATGCGCGCCCGTGCGATTGGCGTGCCGCTGACGGACGAAGAGCGGACGGAGTTGGTCGACACCTGCGGTACGGGCGGCGGCGGTCCGCTCACCTTCAATATTTCTACTGGTGCAGCGCTGGTGGCGGCTGCCGCCGGAGCTAAAGTCGCCAAGCACGGCAATCGCGCTGTGACGTCGCAGGCGGGGTCAGCCGATGTGTTGGAAGCGCTCGGCGTGCCGATCACTCTGGGGCCCGAACTGGCCGCCGAGTGTCTGCGCGAGACCGGCTTCATGTTTCTCTTCGCGCCGCTCTATCATCCGGCAATGAAAGCCGTGAGCTCGCTGCGCAAGGCGCTGGGCTTTCGCACCATCTTCAATCTGTGCGGCCCGCTGACGAATCCGGCCGGCGCGCGCGCTCAGGTCATCGGCGTGCTGGCTCCCAGCCGGGTACTTCTCGTCGGCCGCACTCTCGCTGCTCTTGGAGCGAAACGCGCCTTCGTGGTCCACGGGTCGGACGGCATCGATGAGCTCACGACGACCGGCGAGTCTGTTGTGGCCAGGGTTGAGGAGGCTTCAGGGAGTGGAACAACGGACCTGCACCCCGGCGACAAGGGCCCGTCCCCGGCGGCCCCGACGCTCAAAGCAGCGCGCATCACGCCCGAGATGGCCGGCCTTGCCAGAGCTACGTTGGATCAGTTCACCGGCGGCGACGTTCAGACCAACGCCTCGCTGCTCTACGACGTGATTACCGGCATTCCCGGCGCGCGCCGCGACATTGTTTTGCTCAATGCGGCTGCCGCTCTCGTAGCCGCGGATTTGGCGGGCGATCTGAAGGAAGGTGTCGCGCTCGGCGCCGAGGCCATTGACTCGGGCCAGGCTGCGGCCACTCTGGCCAAGCTGCGCGCCTTTGGGGAGAAATTCGCCAAGTCGATCAACTGATTTCGTGGATCGACGCCATCAGCGGACGCACCTACAACAGCTGCGATTCGCCGCCTATGCGCTGAGAAACGAACCAGGTAGCGAACGCAACCACGAGCGCGACTGCTGACCAGCCCAGGCTCTCGAACGGCTGCAGTGCAGAAGCTGAGAGCGGAACCGTAATCGTCTGGGGATCGTGCGCCGCCGCAATGGCCAGCCGTGTCAACTCCACTGCGCCCCAGCCCAGCCCGCCACACCCCAGCACGATACCCGGCATGACTCGCCGCCAGGGGAAGGGAATCGGCTGCGGCGCGGCTGTCTCCTCGCGGATACGCTCCATTACTGCAGCCGTAAACCCCGATGAGGGGAGCAGGGCCTCTTCGCTGGCCAGAACGCGATCGATCATCTCATCTTTCATCTCTGCGCTCCTCTTTCAGTTCGATGCTGCGGACTCCATGGCGACATACTCCTCAGACAACCGCGGAAACCGTCGCCGCAGCAGTTCACGTGCCCGCGAGAGCCGCGCCTTCACCGTGCCCTGGGGCAGGCCCATGGTGCGCGCCGCCGCACTCACATCCATCTCATGAAAATAGAACAGAAGTACCGGCTCGCGATAACGCATGGGTAGAGCCAGCACCGCCCGCCGCACCGCATCGTGCCGCGATTTCTCTTCGAGCGCCGTCGCTTGCGACGCAGGACGCGACGGTTCAGCGATGTCTTCGATAGGCACATTCACAGCGGGAAACCGCTTCAGCTCATTGCGAAACACGTTGGCCGCCAGCGCGAACAGCCAGGTCGAGAAACTGGATTCGCGCCGCCACTGGGCCAGGTTCCGCCACGCCCGCACAAAGGCCTCTTGTGCCATTTCCTCGGCTCGGGAGCGGTCCCGGCAATAACGCCACGCCATATTCACCAACGCTCCCTGCCAACGCCGCACGATGCCCTCAAATGCCGCGGCATTGCCGGAAAGCACGCGCTCCACATCGGCTAGGTCGTCTGCGGCGTTTCTGGCGGTCGTGCTCGGCACCTTGCCTCTCCGTGCGGTGGGACAAGCATACCCCCGAACCGGTTGCATTTTCTTGCTGCCCGCCGAGGGGAGTTTTCCGGGCAATCGGATTTAAAATGTCGCCATGCCGTTCCCGATTCGCACCTGCGCCGTTTGCGGAGAAGAGTTCGAGCTGAAGCCCGACAAGCCGGGCTTCGCGAACCGCTGCCCTTCGTGCAGCGAACCCGAAGAGGTGGGGGCCAAGGGCGCCAGCCTCTCGAGTGGCGACAGCGACCTGAACGCCGCGCGCCGCACTGCCATCCGCGACATGCTCTATCGCAAAGAGAGCTAACTGGACCAGACTGTCCGATTGCCCCACGACATCATGGCGCCCACCAATCGATTGCCGATTTCGAGCCTTCTCTCTAAGGCTCTGGTCGCCTTCACCATCGAATTCGACAACGAGGCCGAACATCGACTGCCGCATCGCACCACAAATCATGGAGCGACGCCGGGCACCCTTCACGCTCCCTGGCTTGTCTCCATGGCGATGTGGTTCAACTGTATGCGGTTTGTCGACGACTGTGGCATCACAGTCCCGGAGCTGGAACGAAGGGCGCGAACGCCCACCAATCTCGCAGGCATGGAGCGCTGGGGCTATATCCGGGTGGCTGCCGATCCGGCCGATCCACGGCCGAAGCCGCCTAAGTCCGCGTGGGTGGTGCGCGCCACTACCGGCGGTCGGACGGCGCAGAAAGTATGGCAGCCGCTGTTTGCCGAGATCGAAAAGCGCTGGAACGAACGCTTTGGTGCGGCCACGATCGAGGGCTTAGAGGAATCGCTGGGATCGATCGCTGCTCAAGTTGGCCATAGCGTGCCCGATTGCATGCCGATTCTTGGGTACGGACTTACCAATGCCGACCGGCTGGCCAAGTCGGCGGCCACTTCAACCACCGATCAGGACCACAGCCTCCCAGCCCTCCTTGCCAAAGTCCTGCTTGGGTTCGCGCTCGATTTTGAGCGCCGATCCACAATTTCGCTTGCGATCTATGCCAACCTGCTCCGCATCCTCGACGCGACGGGAGTTCGTGTCAGGGAGCTACCTGTACGCACCGGAGTGTCGAAGGAATCGCTGAGCATGGCAACGGGCATCTTGCTCAAAAGGAGGCTTGCGGTCGTTGAGCCTGCCGCCAAATCGGGAAAGATCGTCCGGCTAACTGAGGCGGGCATGGTGTCCGCAAGGGAGCAACGGAGGTTACTTGCAGACATTGAGACCGAATGGAGTGCGCGATTCGGAGTTGATCTGCTGCAGCTGCGCAACACGCTCGAGCAACTGGATGGGGACGGCACTACCGCCAACTCTCCACTGCTTCTGGGGCTGGAGCCGTATCCGGATGGATGGCGTGCGTCTGTGCCGAGACTCTCGATACTGCCGCATTTCCCGATGGTGCTCCACCGCGGAGGCTTTCCCGACGGAAGCTAGAAGCTGCCGAAACGCGTTGCTTCCAATCGTCACCTGAAAAATGCAACCGGCTTGAAAAGCCTCCTGTCCTACGAAGCGCAAGGGGTTGAAGCAACACCCCACGAACTGAGGAGGACGATATGTTCCATCTGGTGCTGGCAACTTTGGGCGACACGGAAATGCATGAACCGGTTGCGATGTGGGCTTTTCTCGCCATCGGCGCGATCGCGCTGTTTGGGATCTTTCTGCCCGTAACGACCTGGCTTGACACCCGCCGGAGGGAGCGCGAGGCCTACTACAAGTCGGAGACGCTGCGGCGTCTGACGGAAGCCTCGGGCGAGGGAGCAAAGGCCGCGATTGAGCTACTGCGCGAAGAGGAGCATCTGCGGCAGATCAGAAAGCTCGAGGGCATGAAGATAGGCGGGCTGGTGAATATTGCGGTCGGAATTGGCCTGACCTGCATGTTGTGGGCTCTTACCGGGCCTCACGGGCCCTATCTCGTCGGCCTGATTCCCGGCCTGATCGGCGTTGTGCTGCTGGTGTACGTGTTTTACCTGGCCGAACCTATATAAGGTCTGCTGATGAATCCGGCGGTTCAGAAAGTGCATCTAACAGATAGTTGTTCAAACAACGTTCTGGCTTCGGCCCGATTAGATAGGTGCGATCCGGTGAACCCGCTTTCTCATCGCCAGCCCGCCCTCTTCCTGCCACATGGCGGCGGCCTTTGTTTCTTCATGGACTGGACATGGGGCCCCACGGACACCTGGCACTCCACGCAGCGATTCCTGGACAGCGTCGCTGCCTCGTTGCCCGCACCGCCGACCGCGTTGCTCGTGGTGAGCGGCCACTGGGAGGAGCCGGCTTTCAATGCCAGTGCAGCTCCGAAGCCCGATCTGATCTTCGACTACTCCGGCTTCCCAGAGCACACCTATCGGCTCACGTGGCCTGCGCCAGGCGATCCGGTACTCGCGGGTCGCGTGCAGAGTCTGCTGCAACAGGCAGGCTTGCCGACGAACCCAAGCGCACAGCGCGGCTTCGATCACGGCGTCTTTGTTCCTCTCAAAGTCGCGTTTCCCGAGGCGGCAATCCCGGTCGTGACCCTGTCGCTGGCTTCTTCGCTCGATCCAGACCTGCACCTTGCCGCCGGACGTGCCTTGGCTCCTCTGCGTGACGAAGGCGTTCTCATCATCGGCAGCGGTATGAGCTTCCACAATCTGCGTGGATACTTTCGGCCCGAGACGCGGGAACGCGCCCGTGCCTTCGATGCCTGGCTGACGCAGGCCGTGGAATCCCTCGGAGCCGAGCGCAAGGCGCGGCTCACCGACTGGCGCAACGCTCCGTTTGCGGCCTACGCCCATCCGCGCGAAGAGCACCTGATTCCGTTGATGGTTACCGCCGGAGCAGGAGGAGACGCGCCCGGCAAGCGCGTTTTCTCGGACGCGCCGATGGGAGCAGCGATCAGTGCCTACCGTTTCGATGGCTAGATTTTGACGGACTGCGAAGGGTCTTATCGCTGGAAGAGCCGTTTGGCCTGCACCATGGTCAGGCCGCTGTCGAGCAGCACGGCAGTGCACCCGACCAGCATGCACAGATCCGTGCGCGATTCGTGGAGAAAACTCAGCACGCCATAGTGGCTCAGCTTCGGCGGCTCAAAGCGTCCGAAGTGGTGGCCGAGCAGGATCGGTATTTTCGTGGTGACGATCGCCGTGAGAATCACGATCAGCAGGAGAAGTGCGGCATCACCCGCATAGAGTCCCAGCATCAGCGCTCCACCGGCAACGATCTCGATGATCCCCACAAACGGTGCGAGGAATTGCGGCAAGGGCAGACCGATGTGCGCGAAGCGGCCCGCGCCCAACTCACCCGGCTCAATCAACTTCAGCAATCCCTCGGCCAAAAACACCAGCCCCACGATGACGCGGACCAATATCATGGGCAGGTTTTTGCGCATTTAGTTCTCCGAAAGGCTGGTCGGCGTTCGACAAGGTTCATTCCTTGCAGTCGAGCCAGACGACCCGAGAGCAGCATATCGCACATCCGACGGGCTCTGGCCTAAAGCAGGGCTTCGATCGCTGCCGCCAGCGCTTCCGGTTTCTTCGACGGTGCGAATCGGCCGACCACGGTGCCGTTGTGGTCAATTAGAAATTTTGTAAAGTTCCAGGAGATCCGTTCCGCACCGAGGAATCCGCGTTTGTTCTTCTTTAAGAATTGATACAAAGGGTGCGCCCACCATCCATTCACGTCGATCTTGGCGAAGATCGGAAAGCTCACCTGGTAGTTCGTCCGGCAAAAGCTCTCGATCTGCTCCGAGGTGCCCGGCTCCTGCTTGCCGAACTGGTTACACGGGAAACCAAGCACTGCGAACCCACGGTCCTTATAGGTTTGGAAGAGGCGCTCCAGGCCGACATATTGCGGCGTGAAGCCGCACTGGCTCGCCGTATTCACAACCAGCAGAACTTTGCCTTTGAAATCGGCGAGCCGCGCCTCGCTCCCGTCGAGCAGCGGGGCGGAAAAGGCGTAGATGCTTCCGTCGGTCTCCATTCCGGCAAATCCTTCCCACGCGAGGATGTCATGTTGAGCTTCTCTGCGTCTAAGGGATGCAGAGGATTCCGCAATGGTGCGTGATGCGACAGGAAGCCGACGGGCCTTCTGCGCCTCTCGGCTCCGTTAGACTGGAAGGAGTGCGGACCAGCCCCTTCGCAGGACAGGTCTTTCCTCTTCCAGCGACGGTGCAGGTCGGTCTGAGTCCGATGGCATTCCGCGCCATGAGCTGGATTCGGAATTGCTGCGTGCAGGACGGGGCGAGATGAGGATTTTTCGCTCGGCTCTACGCGCCGGCAGGTTTGGGTGGGGTGGCTGCGGTCCAATATAATCAGTCTTTCCGCCAAGCAGTACCAGAATTTACGCAATGAGGGTGTGCATATTCTTCCCGTGAAGTTTGAAATTGGACCGCACCAGAACGTGTGCTCGCCGCGTCGTTCCAGCCCGGTGAAGAGTAAGCACGCTCCCATCCACCGCACAGTGCGGATCTCTGCTCGCTGGGCGATGCTGTTTGTCCTGTTTCTGGTGTGCACGGCGGCGGCCGCGGCCCAAACCTCCGAGACCATCGACACGATCCGGGTCATTGGCAATCGCCGCATCCCCAGGGAAACCATCCTGGCACGCCTCTTCACCCATGCCGGCGACACATACGATCCGGCTTCCATCGAACGAGACTTCAACTCGCTTTGGAATACCGGTTATTTCGCAGACCTTCGCATCGAACGCGAAGATACGGAGAAGGGCATCATCCTGAACGTCTTCGTTCGCGAGCGTCCCACCATCCGCGAGATTAATTACAAGGGCAACAACTCAGTCAGTACCTCCGACATTCTCGACCGCTTCAAGAAGGAGAAGGTCGGGCTCTCGGTCGAGGGCCAGTTCGATCCGACCAAGATCAAGCGCGCCGAATCGGTCTTGCGTGCACTGCTCGCTGAGCATGGCCATCAGTTTGCCGTCATCAAAACCGAGGTCAAGACGATTCCGCCTGCCTCAGTGCAGGTGAACTTCAGCATCAAAGAAGGTCCCACGGTCAAGGTCGGTAACATTCGCTTCACCGGCAACCAGCATCTGAGCGCTCTCAATCTGCGCCGCGCTATGAAGAACCTGAAGCCGGTCGGCATTCCCTACTCGATCGTCTTCGAGAATCTGTTTGCCAAGACCTACGATTCCTCCAAGCTTGAGGAAGACACCGAACGCGTGCGTCAGGCCTATCGCGACAAGGGATATGCGAACGCCGCCATCGAGCAGCCGCAGACCCAGATCCGGGACGAAGGCGGCCTGAACTGGTTTACCTTCCGCCCCAATCACGGCAAGCGCATCGACATCCTGATGCCCGTCGAAGAGGGTGGCCGCTACCGTTTGGGCGCCATCACCTTCACCGGCAACGCGCACGTTCCGAACGTCAGAGCATTGCGCGCCACGTTTGCGATCAAGGACGGGGACTGGTTTAACGCGACCGCGATCAGCAAGGGACTCGAGAACCTCAAGAAGGCATACGGGCAGCTAGGCTATATCAACTTCGGCGCGATCCCCAACGTCAAATACGACGATCTGAAGCGAACCGTTTCGATGAGCATCGACATCGACGAGGGCAAACCCTTCTACGTCTCGCGCATCGAGTTTCAGGGCAACACCATTACGCGCGATAAGGTCATTCGCCGCGAGCTATTGCTTGAAGAAGGCCAGGTCTACAACTCGCAGCTGTGGGAGTACAGTCTGCTTCGCCTCAATCAGCTCGAGTACTTCGAGCAGCTCCGCGTGGATCAGGACTCCGAGGCGCATCAGAATCCCGAGGCCGGTACCGTCGACCTGCTTCTCAAGGTCAGGGAGAAGGGCAAGAACTCCATCGGCCTGAATGGTGGCGTGAGCGGCCTTTCCGGCGCCTTCCTCGGCGTGAATTATCAGACCAACAACTTTCTTGGCCTCGGTGAAACGCTCAGCGTGCAGGGAAATCTAGGCAACGTGAGCCGCCAATTCCTCTTCGGCTTCTCGCAGCCTTACATTCGCAACCGCCCGATTAACCTGGGCTTCCAGATCTTCAATAACAAGCAGGACTTCAACGCCGCCAAGAACTATCAGACGACGACAGGACAGTCGCTGAACCTGAGCTCGGCACAACAGTCCCTCACGCAGAATTACAACCAAGCGTCGACCGGCCTGAACTTCTCGGTCAGCTACCCGCTCAAGCGGCATGCCTTCCAGCGTCTTGGTTTCACGTATTCGCTGACCAAGTCGACTATTTCGGCGTTCAGCACCGCCTCGCAGACCTTCTTTCAGACCATCTCGTTCCGGTCGGGCATCCAGGGATCGAATGCCCTGCAGGGCATCATCGGCAGCTCGGCGTCGTTCAGCTACATCTACAACACCATCAACAACCCGCTTCGTCCACGTACGGGCAAGGAGTACACCGCGGTCTTCCAGATCGCCGGCCTTTACGGCAACGTTCGCTATTTCTCTCCGTTGCTCGCCTACAAGAGCTTTCGCTCGATGCATTACTTTACGCCTTCGGCAAACGGGCGCAACGTACTTGGCCTGCGCGCGCAGTTGAGCCATGTGCAGGGGTTTGGCGGCGATGTGGCGCCCCCTCAAAATAGGTTGTACTCAGGCGGCGAAGGCGAGTTGCGCGGATTCGACATTCGTGGTGCAACGCCTTACGGCTATGTCCCCAACCGCGCAACGGTGCAGTTGACCAACCCCGATGGAACCTGTGTTCCGCGGGATCCAACCAATCCGCAGCTGAACCAGTGCATCCAGGTACCCATCCCGGTCTACGGCATTGCTTCGATCGGCGGCGATACAAGCCTCATCACCAATGCAGAGTATCGAATCCCGATTGCCGGACCCGTGACCTTTTCGTTCTTCGACGACTTCGGCATGGACGTTGTAACCAACAGAGGCCAGCTGAAGCAGAGCCCCGAGGGATTCGCCTCGCTGACCGCTCCGCTCTATGGCTGCCCGGTCTATAACAATGGCGCATGCGAGGGCGGTATTCCCGGTTCCGAGGTTGGTTTCCAGAGGGACATTCGGCCCGTCGCCGGGACCAATGTTGTGCCCCGCATGTCGGTGGGCGCCGAACTGGGGGTCATCATGCCGGTCGTCAATGCTCCGTTCCGGCTCTACTTCGCCTATAACCCGCTGCGTCTGTACGAACGGCCCTACTGCAACGACGTGAACCTGGGCGGCAAGGTACAGAGTTGCTCGGCCGAGCTGATTACGCGGGACCTGTTCCCGCCTGGCGGAGCCGGAGACTACACCTACGGGGAGGCGATCCAATCGTACGGCGCGCAGAACCTCTTCCGCGAGCCGCGCAAGACCTTCCGCCTGACCGTTTCCACGACCTTCTAAGGTACCCTTAGTTGAGGCGCGAAAAGCGCGACGACCTCGTGGTGTGTCAAAAAGGAGTATCTGTTCAATGAAGACTTATCTTGCATTCACTGCTGTACTGCTCTCCGGCTTTGCTTTGAGTGTCCCGGCGCAGTCCGGTCCTCAGCCCTCAGCGGGCGACGCACCTGCGGCGTCGGAGGCGCCGGCGAAGATCGCGGTTATCGCCTTCGAGGCAGTTGTGGCGCAGACCAACGAGTTCCAGCGTGACCTGGCCGACCTGCAGAAGAAGTATGAGCCGAAACGGCAGTCGCTCAAGACTCTGAACGATGAGATCGGAACTCTGCAGAAGCAGTTGCAGACCCAGGCGGCCACACTCAGCGATGCCGAGCGCGAGCGCCAGGCGCGGACCATCAGCGACAAGCAGAAGCAGCTGCAGCGCGACCAGGAAGACGACCAGAACGACTTTCAGCAGGATATGCAGGGCACATTCAGCGGCGTCGCGACGAAGGTCGGAGACGTCATGACTGCCTACGCGCAGCAGCACGGCTACTCGTTGGTGCTCGATGGCGGGAATCAGCAGGCGCAGATGGTGCTCTACCATAGTCCGGCGACCGACATAAGCCAGACGATCATGGAGGCCTATAACGCCAAGTCAGGCGTGCCTGCTCCGGCAAGCCAGCCTGCGGCAGCCGCGCCGCGGCCGGCCCCCAGGGCTCCAGCGCAACACACTCCCACGCAGCCGCAGCACTGACCCGAATGGAGGACGGCCCGTGCCCTGCGGGCCGGGCCTCCTCTCGCTGCGTTAAGTGTTGGTTGCAGAATGCTTCAGCTCGCGCACGTGGCTCCCTTTTTGCCGTATAATCCATGATGTTCCTGCTGATCTCCATCCGCGTCTTTTCCGTCCCTGCTCACTTCTGAGCGGAGTTCCCCTAGAAAGACTGGAGCGGTTTCTCAGGACGCAGAGCCATGTTTGCGCGACCGCGCGATAGGCGATCCAGGATTCTTGAAGGAGTTTTCCAGTCGAATGAAGCTCTCGTTTGCAACAGCATCCATTCTTATGGCCTCGGGACTTGCCCTGACCGCCTCCGCGCAGGTGCCAGCTGCTCCCGTCCCGGCCAACGAACCCGCAGCAGCAGCCGCTCCCGCCGGGCCAGCCAAAATTGCCGTCGTTGCTTTCCAGGTCGCCGTTGCTCAGACCAACGAAGGCCAGCGTAACTTCGCCGACCTGCAGAAGAAGTACGACCCGAAGCGCCAGCAGCTGAAGGCTCTGAGCGATGAAGTCGACAGCCTCACCAAGCAGCTCCAGACGCAGGGCGATAAGCTCAGCGATACCGAGAAGGCCAATCGCGCCAAGACGATCGACGAGAAGAAGAAGCAGCTGCAACGCGAAGCCGAGGACGATCAGAACGACTTCCAGCAAGAGATCCAGGAGATGTACAACACTCTTGCTTCGAAGGTCTACGACGTGCTCGCCGGCTATGCCCAGCAACACGGCTACACGCTGGTGCTCGACGTCGCTCAGCAGCAGACGCCGGTTTTGTACGCTACTGAATCGACCAACATCACCAAGGCGGTGATTGAGGCCTACAACGTGAAGTCGGGCGTGCCCGCTCCTCCGGCTCAGCCGGCAGCAGCCGCTCCGGCGCCGTCAAAAGCCCCGGGAGCCAAGTAAGATTGAGCCGGGTGGAGGCCCCGATATTCGGGGTCTTCGCCTTGCCACTCCGCCACCCAAAATCAAGGCGCGAATCAATGTGATTTGCGACACCCGGATGCCCTTGGCCGCGCTGTGGAAAAAACTGTGGATTCCAGCCTTCCATAGACCATAGAAAGTTCAGCATTTACTCTTGCCAATCGGACGGCGTTTCTGCTAGTTCGATTAAATCCTTATGTTTCAGTAAGTCGCAGACGGGCGGACGCACTGCCGGTCGAGTGACTCGAAAACCCGCAATTGGCGCGGGTGCGGCAAGCTTTCCACAATCTGTGATGAATGCCCGATGACCGAGGTGGCTGTGATCCAGGCCCCCGGGCGGTTTACTTTGCCTGGTCTTCTCCCACGCGCAAGACCGCTAAAAACGCCTCTTGCGGAATGTCCACTTTGCCGATCCGCTTCATGCGCTTTTTGCCTTCTTTCTGCTTCTCCAGCAGCTTGCGTTTGCGCGAGATGTCGCCGCCATAGCACTTCGCCAGCACGTTCTTGCGCAATGCACTCACCGTCTCGCGCGCCACGACCTTCGCTCCAATGGCTGCCTGAATCGCCACTTCGAACTGCTGGCGCGGAATCAGCTCGCGCATCTTCGACACCAGCGCCTTGCCGCGGTCGTAGGCAAAGTCGCGATGCACGATGATCGACAGGGCATCGACCGGCTCGCCAGACACCAGGATGTCCATCTTCACCATCGGCGACTCCCACTCGCCGGCAAGTTGATAATCGAGCGACGCATAACCGCGCGAGATCGACTTCAGCCGATCGTAAAAATCGAGCACGATCTCGTTCAGCGGCAGTTCGTAGGTGAGCAGCACCCGCGTCGGCGTTACATATTCGAAGTTGACCTGCCTGCCGCGCTTCTCCTCCACCAGCCTCAAGATTCCGCCGACGTACTCTTCATTGGTCAGAATCTTCGCCGTGATCACGGGCTCGCGAATGGTCTCGATGTTTGTCGGCTCGGGCCAGCGCGAGGGATTGTCCACTTCAAGCACCGAGCCGTCGGTCAGCGTGATGTGATAGCGCACCCCTGGCGCCGTCGTGATCAGATCCAACTCGTACTCACGTTCCAGGCGCTCCTGGATGATCTCCATGTGCAGCAGGCCGAGAAATCCGCAGCGAAATCCAAAACCAAGTGCCACCGAACTCTCGGGCTCGAAGAAGAACGACGAGTCGTTGAGCCGCAGCTTCTCGAGGGCGTCGCGCAGCAAGGTGTGTTCGTGCGAGTCGACCGTGTATAGCCCCGCAAAGACCATCGGCTTGATGTCTTCAAAGCCCGGCAACTGCGCCGGAGCCGGTTGCGCATCGTCGGTTACTGTGTCGCCGATACGCGTGTCCGCCACATTTTTGATCGTCGCCGCAAAGAATCCGACTTCGCCCGCGCGCAACTCGGCAATCTCAACGGCCTTGGGCATCAAGACGCCCATCGATTCGATCTCAAATGCTTTGGCGTTCGACATCAGCCGGATGCGCTGGCCCTTGCGCATGGTTCCCTGCATCACACGCACCAGCACGATCACGCCGCGATACGCATCGAACCAGGAGTCGAAAATGAGCGCCTGCAGTGGCGCATCGGGATCGCCGGTTGGCGGCGGAAGGCGGTGCACGATTGCCTCGAGCACGTCATCCACGCCCTGCCCGGTCTTCGCGCTGACGGGAATCGCATCGGTCGCGTCCAGGCCGACAGCCAGCTCGATTGCTTCCTGGGTGCGGGTAATGTCCGCCGAAGGCAGGTCGATTTTGTTGATAACTGGAATAATCTCCAGGCCATGATTGATGGCCAGATACGCGTTGGCCAGCGTCTGTGCTTCGACGCCTTGGCTGGCGTCCACCACCAGCAAGGCGCCTTCGCACGAGGACAGAGAGCGCGAAACCTCGTAGCTGAAATCGACATGTCCTGGCGTGTCGATCAGATTCAGTTGATAGGTATTGCCGTCCTTCGCCTTGTACATCATGCGCACCGCATGTGCCTTGATGGTGATGCCCCGCTCCCGCTCCAGATCCATGGCGTCGAGAATCTGGGCCTGCATTTCGCGGCCGGTCACCGAGCCGGTCAGCTCCAGCAGACGGTCGCTGAGTGTCGACTTGCCGTGGTCGATGTGGGCAATGATCGCGAAGTTGCGAAGAAAGCGTGCATCCATGAGGGACTTGTTCGGTTCTCCGGTTGTGATGAGTGGAGTTCGCTCGGCCCAATCTGTCGAACGGATCACTCGAATGGCTGGCCTTGGTTCAGCGGCACGGGAGAACCGTGATAAGCAATGAAAACAAGGGCACGACGGAGCGTCCTGTGCAGCGGACCTCCATCGCATAGCTTATCATCGCGAGAGGGTTCCTTACTCACGCCGGCGTGGCCTGCTCGCGGCAGTAGAGCCGTTTGATTTGCCCATGAGTCGAGTTCTGTACCGCCCCATTCCGTGCTGCGCGCTGGCTCTGTTCCTGGCTGGCTGCACACCCACCGATCACGCCAAGTCTGCAAAGAATCCGCCGCCTCAAGCGACCGCACCGGCGTTGCCCGCCTCGCCTCCTCAACCGGAGCAAGCCAAGGCCGAGCCTCCCGCGAAGACGCAGCAGGAAATCCGCGTCCAGTCCCTGATCGATCAGGTGGAAAAGGCCTACGCAAGCGGACAGGAGGACTACCGTAAGGGCGACCTTCCCGCAGCAAAGGCGGAGTTCGACCGCGCGGTGGATCTGATGCTGAACAGCGGAATCGACATCAAGGCCGACACCCAATTGCAGGACGAGTTCGATCACATCGTGGATGCCGTGAACGGACTCGAGATGGATGCGCTCAAGGAGGGCAACGGCTTCGTTCCCAAAGAGGAGCCAACCCCGGCCGACGTGGCCAGCGATGTGACCTTTGCCGTCGATCCCAATCTGGTGGCCAAGGCGAAGAGCGAGCTCGCTACAACCAAGTCCGATCTTCCTCTCGTCGTCAACGACTACGTCGCCGCATTCATCAACTTCTTCGCCAATACCCAGAAGGGCCATAACACCCTGCTGCACTCATTCCAGCGCTATGGCCGCTACAAGGGGATGATCGAACGCACCATGGCCGAAGAAGGGGTACCGCACGATCTGATCTATCTCGCTGTGGCCGAATCGGGCTTCCAGCCGCGGGCCGTCAACCGGCGCTCCCAGGCCGGTGGGATGTGGCAATTCATGCCCTACGGCAATTACGGGCTTGCACGCACAGCCTATGTCGACGAGCGATTCGACCCCGAGAAGTCAACCCGCGCCTACGCCCGCTACATGAAGTTCATCTATAGCGAGCTTGGCGATTGGTATCTCTCCATGGCGGCCTACGATCATGGCACCGGCAATATCCAGCGAGAGGTGCAGAGGACGGGCTATGCGGACTTCTGGGAGCTCTACAAGCGCAACGAGCTGCCCCGTGAAACCGCCAACTACGTCCCTGAGATTCTGGCGGCCATCATCATCGCTAATCACCCCAGCCAGTACGGGTTCGACGAGATCACGCTCGATCCTCCGGTGGTGACCGACACGGTGAACATCAACTATTCAGTCGATCTGCGCCTGGTCTCTGACCTCGTCAACATACCCGTCGATGAGCTGGAGGCGCTCAATCCCAGCCTGCTCCGGATGGTGACGCCCCCCGACCCCTCCTTCGACCTGCACCTGCCGGCGGGCACGGCGGATCTCTATCAGAAGAATGTCGCTCTGATCCCCGAAAGCAAGCGCAATGCGTGGCGCTACCATCCTGTTGCCCCGGACGAGACCCTGGCATCGATTGCCCGCAGCTTTCACGTTTCGCCCTCCGAGTTGGCCGCGGCCAATCAATTGGGCGAAGACGCGAGCCTGCAGGGCATCGCGGCGCTGGTCATTCCGCTGGCGCCGGTGGCCACTACCTCTCATGCGATGCTCTACACCACGCGCCGGGGGGATACGCTGGTGTCTATCGCCGACCGGTTCGGCGTCTCCCTGTCTCAGCTCCGGCGCTGGAACAATCTCACCGGCACCAAAGTGGCGCCCGGCCGGCGGCTTCGCGTGACTGAGCCTGCCCGCGTGGTCCGGGCCGCTACCCCCAGCCATCGGCGAAGATCCGGCGTATCGGCTAGCGGGGAGAGCCCCGCTCCGGCATCGAAATCCCGACCGAAGTCCAGATCGGGCGCCCACACGAGATCGCGGACATCTGCGCATTCGGCCGGAGGGTCTGCCAAATCCAAATCCCTTGCCCGTCCCAAATCGAGATCCCACAGTACGGCGAAGCACAGTTCTTCGACCCACGCGCAGTCTGCAAACTGAACAGGCCGCGCTTGAAAAAATAGCACAGACGATTCGCATCGCACTGATGTTGTGATAGCTTTGTGTCGAAGCGGTTGCTAGAATGGCTTCCGCACGCAGTGCAGGAACGCACCGCGAAGAATCAGATCAGCGGCGGCCCGCTGGAGGAATCGGATGGAAGATGTGTACAGGATGTACGCGATGAGTGACGGCAACCCGGATGCGGAGCCGCTCGGCCTCGACTCCGATCACGAGAATGACTTTGAAGAAGACGATGAGGTCGAGGTCTCGAGTGTGTTGACCACCTCCGACGATGACGAAGGCGTGGAAGAGGAAGCGGTCGTCATCATCGCCGAAGTGCCCGTAATTCCGGCGCCGGCCAAGTCCCGGAAGGCGCCTGCGAAGAAGGCGCCCGCGAAAAAGGTCGCGGCCAAGAAGGCTGCCAAGAAATCCGCCGCCAAGAAGAGCGCTGGCGCGAAGGGCGGAAAAACCGCGGCCAAGAAGGCTGCGGTGAAAAAGAGCGCCACCAAACCCACTAAACGAGGTAAAAAGTTGGCTGTTAAGAAAACCGCAAAGAAGGCCGTGAAGAAGGCAGCTGCAAAGAAAGCTCCTGCCAAGAAGGCGGCGAAGAAAGCAGTAAAGAAGGCAGCAAAGAAGAAGAAGAGCGCTGCGAAGAAGAAGAAAAAGTAATAAGGCAATCAAAACAAGGCAAGCAAAAGGGTCCGCTGCGGCGGACTTTTTTGCGCCCGCAATCCGGTCGGATCGTGCTGCCTATCCAGAAAGCGCCCGTTTAGATGAGACCGGTTCCCGTCGTCATCTGCTTCAGATGCCAGCGCTGATGGCTGACGTAGTCCTCGATCAGGAAGCGCAGCGTGACCGGCGCATCGTCCCCAACCGCGCATTTGGTTTCCAGCCTGTCTTCAGGGATTCGATCCACCACCGCCATCAGGATCTCGTGTTCCGCTTCCCACCAGCCCAGCAGCGTTCCCCAGGTCTGGTGCGCGTAGCCGTGCATCGCGACCCACGCATCCTGGGCGTATCTCGGCCCCGCATATTGGCCGTCGATGGCCGCGCGGACAAAGCGCTGCCGGTTGTTGGTCGCGGAATCGAGAAGATGGCCGAGGATTTGCTTCCGCGTCCACCCGCCATCGCGCCACGGCAAATCGGCTATCGCGGGTGGAACCGCAATGAGGGTCCGATGAATCTCGTCCAGATCGGCGCGGAACTTCTCCGCCAGGTTTTCCGGCATCTCGATTGTCGCCCCCCCCTTGCGTCTTCTTTGAGCCTACTTTTTCAGATCGTCCAGTGCCGCCAGAATTTCTTCGGAATGGTGGGACGGATCGACCTTGGTCCAGACCTTGACGATCTTCCCGTGCGGGTCGATCAGGAAGGTATTGCGGTTGGCGATCGTCCACGTTCCGAAGTGACCCAGGGAGCCGTATTCGTCCACAACTCTGTGCTCCGGATCGGCCAGCAGCCGGAAGGTCAGCCCTTCCTTGGTGCAGAATTGTTTGTGGCTGTCCGGTGTATCGACGCTGACGCCCACAATGACCGCATTGTCGGCTTCGAACTTCGACAGATCGCGCTGGAAGTTGTGGGCCTCAATCGTGCAGCCCTGGGTCATGTCCTTGGGGTAAAAGTAAAGGACCACCCACTTGCCGCGAAAGCTGTCCAAGGCAATCTGCGAGCCATCCTGCGAGGGCAAGGTGAATGTGGGAGCAGCCGATCCAACGCTGGGCATGGCTTCATCGGCCGCACGGGCCACAATCGAAACCGAGAGCGCCAGCACCGCACCGAACACAGAAACTACGAGTTTTTTCACGGGGACCTCCATTGGTGAGACGAAGCCGAGCCTGGAATCGACTCGGTTAAGTTTGCGTAAACGAGCGAAGAGAAAGCAGCACCCAGTATCAGCGCTGAACAGCCACAATGGCAATGCCTGCCTCATCGGCGCGCTTCAGCATCGCCTCGCGATCGAACAGCAACGTGCGCCCTGCCTCCACTGACAAACAGGTGGCGCCTGCCTGCAGCATGGTCTCAATGGTCCGAATCCCAATCACCGGCACATCGAAACGCATATCTTGATTCGGCTTGGCGACCTTCACTACAGTGAGATGCCGTTCGAGCCTAGTCGAAGTGCTCAGGCCTTCGTCGGCGCCTGCGGCCTCTTCAGCGCCTGTGGCATCTTCATTATTGAGCGAATTCATCAACTGGCCGGCTCGCGCGATCGCCGCATCCGTGCCTTCCATGGCCTCGACCGCCACGCAGGCCTGCGCCGCCACCACCACCGTCTGGCCAATATCGAACCCCGCCACCGCTCGCGCCACGCCCATTCCGTAGTCGATGTTTTTGCGCTCTTCCTCATCCGGCGCGCGCTTCGTTAGCACGCCCTCCTGGGCCAGCAGCGGCTCAAGAAACGCGGTCGAGCTGATCAGCTCGATCCCTTCGTCAGCCAGCACCTTGGCCACCGCGCCGAGCAGCATATCGGTATTGCGCGAGCGCAGGTTCAAGAGCAGCTTCGCCAGGCGCCAGTCCGGCCGGATGCTGCTGAAAATCTGCTTATGCTTCACCTGCCCCGCCATCACCGCCATCGAGACGCCTTCTTTGTGGAAGACCTCGATGAGCCGGGACAGCTCCCCGAGCGAAAGCCAGGTAACCGTGATGCGCTCATCGGCTGCGGCACGGTGATTGATCTCCGGATCGGTTTCTTCGCGGATCGCGGCAATGGTTACGGCAAAGCCCTGCGCCCGCGCCGCATCCAGCAGCAGGAAAGGAAAGCGGCCGTTACCGGCGATGAGGCCAAGCTTCATTTAATGATTCCCCGCTGGCTCTTCTCGATGAACGAGGCCAGCAGCGCCGCGTCGTCGCCTTCCAGCCCCTTGATTTTCTCCAGCGCCTGTGTCGTATTCAGCTTCGCGGCCAGCAGATAACGGAAGGCCTTCTGCAGGGTTTGCAGCCGCTGGGGTGAGAAGCCGCGCCTCGTCAGTCCAACCTTGTTGATCCCGAATGCCTTGTTCTCGCGCTTGGACGAGGTCAGCGAAAACGGCAGTACATCCTGCGTCACAATCGTTCCGCCACCAATAAACGCATACTTGCCCACCGTGCAGTGTTGATGCACCGGGCTGAATGCGCCCACACTTGCGTAGTCCTCGATCACCACATGGCCCGCCAGGGTTGCAGCATTGGCCAGGATGCAGTGGCTGCCTACGATGCTATCGTGTCCAATGTGCACATAGGCCATCAGCAGGTTGCCCGATCCGACGCGTGTCACGCCTCCGCCCTGCGCCGTCCCGCGGCTGACGGTCACTGACTCGCGGAATGTGTTGTCGTCGCCGATGATCGTCTCGGTTGGCTCGCCTCGGTACTTCAAATCTTGCGGTGCGACGCCGATGCTGCTGAAGGGATAGAACGTGTTCCGCGCGCCGATGCGTGTCCGGCCGTCGATGACCACGTGCGAGATCAGCACGCAGCCCTCGCCGAGAACCACCTCGGGACCAATTGTCGAGTAAGGGCCGACCGTACAGGAAGCAGGGATTTGAGCCCCCGGCGCCACGATCGCGCTCGGATGAATGCTCACTCCGCCACCGTCGCCGGAGCCTTGTCTTCCTCCGAGGGAGCGTCGGAATCGTCGTGGGCGCGCTGTTCGCGTTGGCGGGTCACCACCTGGCAGGTCAAGACCGCCTCGCAGGCCTTCTTGCCGTCGACCAGAGCCACGCCCTGAATACGGCCCGCCCGGGGACGGAAGGACAACACATCCACTTCGATCCGGAGCTGATCGCCCGGGGTCACCGGCCGCCTGAATTTGGCCCGCTCGATGCCCGTGAACACCACGAGCTTCTCGTGACGATCGGGCATCTCCGCCATCATGATGATTCCGCCCGCCTGGGCCATGGCCTCGACCACCAGCACGCCCGGCATGATCGGATACCCGGGAAAGTGCCCCTGAAAGAAGGGCTCGTTGATGGTCACGTTTTTGATCGCCACCAGCCGCTTGGCAGGCTCAAACTCGACAATTCTGTCGATGAGCAGGAAAGGATAGCGATGAGGCAGGAAATCCAGGATCTCCTGGATGTTGAACTTCATTCGTGGGCTCCAGACGGCGCGCAGGTGCTGCATTGCGTACGTCGGAATTATAACGAAAGGCCGTGTCCCGACCGACCGGCGAAGCTATGCGCCGAGCTTCAACGCACACTGTGCTTCGAGTGCGCTGGGGGCCTGTTTCCAGGACTTTGTCTGCTCGGGCCACGTGCGCAGCAACTCGGCAAACTCCGTCTGCGGCACCGGACGCCAAAACAGATAGCCCTGGCCCAGGTTGCAGCCGATGCTCTGCACAGCCTCCATCTCGCCGATCTCTTCGATGCCTTCGGCCACGGTGCGCATCTTCATCTGCCGGGCCATGGCCACGATGGTCTCGCACAAGGCCCGCATATCGTGCGACTGGTGAATACCGCGAATGAAGCACTTGTCGATCTTCATCGTGTCGATCGGCAACTGGTTCAGCACGTTGAACCCGGTGTAGCGCGTACCGAAATCGTCGATGCTGACGCGCAGGCCAATGGCCTTTAACTGGCGGACGCGCGTGACAAAGAGCTCTTCGTCCTCAAACAGGAGCGACTCGGTCATCTCCATCTCGAGCGCCGTGGGAGGAATCGTGTATTCGGAGAGAATGCGGCGGATCTGGTACTGAAAGCCTTCGGCCTTCATGTTCGCGGCCGAAACATTCACCGTCACCACTGGCGGCGCGAAACCCTGTGCGCGCCAGCTCTCCGCATCGGCCAGGACTGTTCTCAGGCTGAGATCGAAGATCCGGTGAATCAAATCGGAACGTTCGGCGACTGGGATAAAGTCGCTCGGCGCAACATTGCCCCACTCCGGATGCTTCCAGCGCATCAGCGCTTCGGCGCCCGCAATCTGCCCCGTGGCCAGGTCGATCAAGGGCTGGTAGTGGACGCTGAACTGGCCCTGGTCGAGCCCGCGGCGCAACTCCGTTTCCACCTTGTGATCGTGGATGGCCAGGCTGTTCATGCCCGCATTGAACGCGACCACCGTCTGGCTCTTCACTAGTTGGGCGCGGCTCGCGGCGAGACTCGCGAAGCGGATGAGATCCTCGGCGGAAGAGGCATCGTCGGGGAAGAACGCCACACCCGCTGCAACCTCCGGCCGGATTTGCGAACCGCCGAACTGGATCGGCGTAATCGATTCGACCACAGCCTGGATTTTGCGCCGCGCGTGCTGATTGAATTTTGCGCCGTTCATCGCAACCAGAAAGCTGCGCCCGCTGAACCGGCCCAGCACCGCGTCCCGTCCCACCGCATTGCGCAACGAGCTGGCGATGTGACGGACAAGAGCATCTGTTCCCGCCGTGCCCCACAGCGAGAACTCCTTGCGCAGATTCAGTACGTCGATCCAGAGCAGCGCGATGTCCTGGTTGGCCTGCCGCTCCTGCAACAGCCATCCCAGCGATTCCTGAAACGCTGCGTAGTTCAGCAGCCCTGTCTCAAGATCGTGCCGTTGGGCGTACGACAGCATCTGCTTGCGCAGATCTTCGTCGATGGAGTCGGCGGTTCGGTTCTGGAGCCGCGCGTCTGCTGATGTTGAAGGCTGTGCCGGCCAGTTCAGGCGCACGCCCGATCGCCGCCTCGACTTGCTGAGGACATCCGACCTCTTCACAGGATCAAAATCGGCCAGAGTCATGGGTAACCAACTTCTCCAAACGAATGTGCAGAATGCGATCTGTTCGTGCGGACCGGCTGACGCCCCTTGAGGATCCGTCGAGACAACCCGATTCTTGCCCAGCCGACGCACTCCTACAAGCCGACCAACGCGTCATAAGCTACAACCTGCGTGGGATATAGAGGCCTATTTGGCGCACGGGAATGATGTTTTTCGAGCACACATCGATTGGATAAGAAACCGCTTTCGGAAGATTGAATGAGCGGCTGGACCCGCAAGGTTACCAAAGCGAATGAACGACAAATATCACCTACCCCGTCAAGGGAAGGCTACTTCTTCACACGCCGAGCAGCGGCATCTGGATCCCAGAAGTCAGCCGGCAAATCCCGGTTGTACTCGACTTTGGTGACGTAGTATTGCCGGACCATCTCGTCGTTCCGCAGGCGCGTAATGCTGAACGCCGTGGGGAAGCCCTCGATGGTGTGGTAGTCGTCGTACTCCTCGGAGTCGGTGTTCTTGTCCTTGTAGATCGGGTCGCGCCATTGGAACGAGCGCTTCAGCGGCAGATGCGTCTGCACGTCCATCTGGATGGTGATCGACTCGTTCTGTGGTGAGATCAGTGTCACCTGCTCGGAGAGGTGGCGCTCTGTCATCGTCTTGCCTTCATACACCAGGATCGTATTCGGATCCTTCAGCCACACTTTGACCGCTGTCTCGATGGAATGGTCCCGGCGCCTGAGGTAGTCCTCCAGCAGATCTTTCTGCATCGGCTTCTTGCCACGGAACGTGACTTCCCAACCGTCACGCCCGATGTAGAGCTCCAGCACGTCGCGATGCTTGGTCACTTCTGTCCGGTCGCGATCCGGCCACTGGTGGTACTGCCAAAGATCGGTTGTCCCGAGATCGGGCTGCCCGTGAAAGAACGCTGCGACGTGCCCCTGTTGCATTGAATTCTTCATGTTCAGCCAGGCATCGCCGCCCAGCGCCTGAACCATGGCATTCAGGGCTGCCCGCGCCTGCTGCGCATTCTTCGCCGCGTCGTCGGCCGTCTGTGTGCGCGTCATCTGCGGCATCGCCAGCAATGCGCATACCAGTGCGGCTCCGAACAGCCGACGCCCGAGCCTGGACCGCCTTCCAGTCATTCGTATCCCTATCCGGCCAGCACCGCGCCGCCATTCACATTCAGAATCTCGCCGCTAATAAATCCAGCCAGCGGGGTACATAAGAACAGCACTGGTCCCGCGATCTCTCGCGCCGTTGCCGGCCGCCCCACCGGAATTCCGGCTGAAATCTTCGCACCCATCTTGGGATCGTTGAGCGCCGCCGCCGACATATCCGTTACTACCCACCCCGGCGCGACGCAGTTCACCAGAATCCCCCGGTGCGCCAGCTCGCTCGACAGACTCTTAGTCAGACTAATCAATGCGCCTTTGGTCACGGCATAGTCGGCATGGTTGGCTTCGCCGCGCTGCCCAGCCGTCGAGCTGATCAGCACAATGTGACCCTTCAAAGCGTCCGCACCCACCGCTGGAGGCCCCTGCAGCTCCATTTGCGTCACAGCGGATTGAACCAGCCCAAACACCGAATCCAGATTCACCGCGAGCGTGCTCCGCCATTGGTCTTCGGTCATCAATTCGATGGGAACGTCTTCTGAGGGCCACACCCCATGGTTCGCGACCAGGATGTCGAGTCGGCCGAAGGCCTTGACCGCTGCGCCTGCGGCCAGGGCGCCGTCCTTCGGCGTACGCAAATCTTGCTCAACAGCTACGCAGCGGCTCGGCCCGCCGCATTGGGTCATCAATGCAAGCGCCTGTTCTTTGGCCTGTCGATAAGTGAAAACCACCCGCGCGCCCGCCTGCGCGAACAGGCGCACCGTCTCTGCACCGATTCCGCGCGAGCCGCCCGTAATCAGCGCAACCCGCCCCTCCAATACCAACGAAACACCAGCCATAGGGCCAAGTTAATCGAAGGGGAAAGTAGATGTCGAGGTGGGTATTGCACGACCCGTCGGGAGAAGGGCTTCAGAAAGGCCGGAGAGCCTGCGTTGGGCTAGATTGCGCGCACAACACGCGCCGGCAGAAAGATGATCGCGCTCACCAGTTCCAACACGCCGCCCACCGCGATCCCCACCAGCCGAAACGGCAGCAGCAGCAGCCACACCAGCGGATAGAGCACCAGCGCCAGCAGCGCCAACGGCCAGCACAACACAAAGAGAATGCAGAAGAGAAGAAACTTTGCCATCGTACGCCTCGCCGGCTGCTGTCCAGAGCCGCTGTGCCACCCGCGAACACGATACACCAAGCCGGTGCAGCGTCATTCCTCGGGCTGGCACATCGTTTCATACGATTCGGCGGAGTCCCTGGTTCCATCGACAACCGGCCTCAGGGGCTCCGAAAATCCCGTCCTTCCCCAAATCATCAGTGTGTCGATCTCGTTCCGGTTGCGCGTTTCGGCCCGACCCGGCAAGGCCTCTGCTTCTCTTGTGCTTATGGAGGCTGCAACGCTTGCCAGCGCCCGGCCAGCCTCGGTATTGGCCTCATCGCCAGCCTGCGTCAAGCTTCCGGTCGAGCCCCGGCTCAGCTCATTCGGCCCTGTCTCAGCATCCGGGCTCGCAGCGACCGCAAAGTCAACCCGGGATTCCTGCGCCGGGGCTGGTTTGGTACCCTCGCGCCCGCCCTTGCCGCGCGCGAAAGTCACCAGCACGCCGGGTTGCTCGGCCACCGTGACAAATCCGCAGTGATTCAGAGCATTCAGCCCCTCGCCGCGGACACGCACGACGGAATAGACCGCCGTGCCTTGGCAGAGTTTTGTCTGCGCCGCTTTCACCCGCAAAAAAAGGAAGATCCCGCAACACACGCGGCACCCGTGCCTCGCCCGCGGCATCGGTCAGCACCTCGTCGCGCCACAGCCGCTGCCCGATGTCTTTCTCGATGTAGCCGGCACTCAGTGTTAGCTGCAGATGAACCAACGGCTGCCCACTCTTGCTGTTCAGGACTCGCACGATCAGCGGCTCCCGGTGCTCCACCGGAAACGACTCGCAGACAGCCAGAAGTACCCCGAACCCCCATGCCGCCAGCACCAGTCCACGCCAACCCGGGACCACCGAACCGGGCGGTGCAGAGGCGGACGCCGCAGAACCATGCGCCATCGAATCGTCAGTCGTGGAATCGTAGGCAGCCTCATGCTGGTCTTGTCGGCGCAGATCGTTTCCAGCTTGAGCGTCGAGTCCTATTTCTTCTTCCGCTTCTCCCGTTCCTTGACCAGCTTCTTCCGTTCCCGAATCAATTTGGAACCCTCCTTCTCCGGCATCGCCAGGACGGCCTTGGTCCGCTTAGGCAGCTTCTCCCAGATCAGCGCATGCGCCCGTCTCAGCTCGTCTTCGAGTTCGCGCGCCCGCAGCACATCCCAGCGCTCCACGGTGACCCAGAACGCTCGCGCCATGTACGGAGCAGGAATGATCCCGTCCGTTTCCAGAAGTTCATGAAACCGCTCCGCGCCCGCGTGAAACCACACCACGCCCGTGCCTGTCCCATCCAGGTCGGTCATCGCGAACATCTTTCCTCCGATGTCGCGATCGCCCACCCAATAGACCAGGTGATGTCCCCAGTTGACAGTTTCTCGGACGTGCGGCAACGCGAGGCAAAGCGTGCGAATGCGCTCGTTATCCATGGCAGTCAGTGTAGTGCGGCCGCGCTCTGCTGCCTCTAGTTGTCCCGATTTTTCGCCCTTAGCGCCGGTGCCAGCTCCGCAGCACCCAGCCCAAATTTCCGCCCAGACTCTTCAGCGTCGTCGTCCACGTCCGCAATTCGCCGGCTGTGCGTCGCGTCTGCGACCCGCGCCTCCGTGCCCGCCGGCTTCGCTCCCGACGCAAACTGTTCGCGCTTGAACTGCTTGCTCAACGTCAGCCCCTGCTGCTGATAGTTCGATCCAATCGACCCGCCGTAGACCTTGTCCGGCTTGGCAGCCATATAGAAGTAGTTCAGTCGGCCGACGAACTGGTCGTCTTCCAGTAAGATCGGCATCTCGTTGGCCCGCACTTCGAGCACTGCGCGCGTCCCGGGAATCTCGCCGTTCTCTCCATACCCGAATCCCGGGTCGAAGAAGCCTGCATAGTGCACGCGAAACTCCTGCGTCGACAGATCGTAGGGCAGCATCTCCGCCGCCAGGTCCGCCGGAATCCGCACCCGTTGCTTCGACGCCAGAATGTAGAACTCGCCCGGCGCAAGAATGCACTCATTCCCCTTCTGCAGCGGCGTCCAGAAATCGTCCACCTCGTAGTGGTTCAGCAAGCCCAGGTCGATCGCCTGCCTCGTCTTTTTGGCGCGATACCCGACCACGCCAGAGCCATCGCCTTCGAGGTCGACCGTCAGCCGCAAGCCACGGTCCACCATCGCCTGGCCCGTCACCTCATCGGGAGCGACCAGGAAATCCTTCTGCCCAAGCTGCCGCAGCCGGTCTTCGCCCACGGCCGTCCGCCGCCCACGGCCCAGGCGCAGCTGATTCAGCCGCATTCCCGCGCGCACCAGGATCGGGAACGTCTGCGAGACGACTTCGATGTAAAGTCCGCCGTTGTATCCGCGCTTCACGCGCTCGAACTCGTCGCCAAACTCGGGAATTAGCCGCGTGAAGATGTCCAGCCGCCCGGTCGAACTCTTCGGGTTGGCAATGCCGTAGATGTCCGCGGGCAGCGTCAGCCGCTCCATCAACGGAATCACGTAGATTGCGTTCGGCTCCAGCACCGCTCCTGTCGAGATGTCGACGGTCTCGGTCAGCATGCCGTTCTGCCGCGCCTGCTGGATCAGTGTGGTCGTCTTGCCGGGCAGAAAGCTGGCGCGAATGCGGTAGGCTTCGTTCCCCAGCCGCAGGTCCAGGCTCGAGGGCTGAATCTGGTCCTCGCCGATCTCGCCATCGGCGCAGACCTTACCCGTCTCCACCAGAGCCGCAATCTCCTGCGACGGCAAAATGCCTTCGCCTATCGCCTTCCGCTCCGGAAAAAGCGCTTCCAAGTCTGCCTCCTCAAGCGCGAACCCGCGCGAGCATAGTTCCAAGCAGAATACCAACCGCGCGGCTCATGCTGCCCGAAGGAAATCCAGCACGAATCGTGGATAACCCGGGGCCCAAACGCGAGGTTGGATTTGCGGAAGGGCCGTAATCAGGCCGAGTAAGCCTTCAACCGCGCGCAGGCCTCGTCCAGGTCCGCATCTTTCTTCGCGAAGCAGAACCGCAGCAGATCTTCGCCGCGTCCAGGGCGGAAGAACGCCGATCCGGCGACTGCGGCCACACCGGTTTCGGCGAGCAGATGCCGCGCTTTCAGCGCTGCCGTCTTGCCGGGTAGATGTTCGGCATTGGCCAGCACGTAGTACGCGCCCGGCGGCACGCTCGGCTCCATGTCTGCCGCGCGCAGCGCCGCCAGAATCCGTTCGCGCTTGGACTGATGATCCGATGCCAGTTGCGTGTAAAAAGTCGGCGGCAGATGCTCCAGTCCGGCGGCCGCTCCATGTTGAAACGCCGACGGCGCGCACACATAGGTCAGGTCGTGGAAGTAGTGCATCGCTGCCATCCACTTTGCATCGGCGCAGACATAGCCAAGCCGCCAGCCGGTGATCGAGAAGGTCTTCGAAAACCCCGACATTACAATCGTCCGCTCCCGCATACCGTCGAGCGTCGCCGGGCAGATGTGCTTTGTTCCGTCGTAGACGAAGTACTCGTAGATCTCGTCAGTGAAGAGAAAGAGGTCGTGGGTCTTGCAGACAGCAGCGACCTGTTCGATTTCAGCTCGGGAAAAGACCTTGCCGCTGGGATTGGCCGGCGTGTTCAGGAGGATGGCTTTCGTCTTCGGTGTGATCGCTGCGTGCAGCGCATCCGTATCGAGCGCCCAATCGGGCGCGCTCAGCGGCACAATCACCGGCTTGACGCGGAGCGACTTGAACGTCGCCACGTGATAGCCATAGAACGGCTCGAACAGCAGCACCTCGTCGCCGGGATTCAGCAGCGCCATCGCCGCCGCGTGCAATCCGCCGGTCGCACCGCTTGCCACGAGCACCTCGGTCTCCGGGTCATAACTCAGCCCATAGTCGCGCTGCTGTTTGGCCGCAATCGCATTGCGCAGCCGGGTAATGCCGTCGAGCCGCGTGTAGATATTGTGTCCGGCGCGGATCGCCGCGTGTGCCTCGGCCTCGACCGGCTCGGGAACCGGCGTGTCGCAGACGCCCTGCGCCAGATTGATGCCGCCGATGCGATCGCACTCCGTGGTCATGGCGCGAATTTCGGATTGCATCGCGCCAGGCGCAAGCTCGCTCAGAGCCAGCCGGGACTGGTGTATCAGCGTGTGAGTCATGGGGAAATCGATCTCCAAAGCTATCTTACATCGAGGGTTGCCGCCCAAGCCGAGTGCTGTACGGCACACAAGTCACCTCGGCGCGCGGCGTAGAATCCACTTCGTATGCATGAGCTTTCCATCGTCGCGAGCGTCGTCGATTCGGTGACCGAGTCGCTCGCAGCTTATCCCGGAGCGCGCGTGAAAGAAGTCCGTCTGCGCGTCGGTGTCCTGGCTTCGGTGATCGAGGACTCGCTCCACTTTTGCTACGGCATAGCGATCGAAGGCACGCGGCTGGAAGGTTCGAAGCTCGTGATCCAGATATTGCCCGTCATCGCGCGCTGTGACCACTGCAACGCCGATGTCGAACTCGCCGGCCTGCAGAGCTTTCGCTGCCCCCGCTGCGGCGAGCCGGTGAACGACCTGCGCCAGGGCCGCGAGCTGGACATCGATTCGATTGAGATTGAGGATGCTGAGGAGACCGTCACGCCATGACCACGCGCATTGTCGAATTGCGGCAGGGAATCCTCAAGAAGAATGACGAGCTGGCGCGTGGACTGCGGGCGCAGTTTCAAACAGCGGGTGTGCTGGTGCTGAACCTGGTCTCCAGTCCCGGCACGGGCAAGACAGCGTTCCTCGAACGGACGCTGCGCGACCTGCGGACCGGCGGCGCTCGTGTCGCTGCTCTGGTCGGCGATCTAGAGACCGACAATGACGCGCGACGCCTTGCAGCCAGCGGAGCACCGGTTCGCCAGATCAACACGCATGGAATTTGTCATCTCGAAGCCGAGATGGTCACGAAGCACCTGGATGGCTGGAAGCTCGCGGACTTGGATTATCTATTCATTGAGAACGTCGGCAACCTGGTCTGTCCATCGAGCTACGATCTGGGTGAGAAGATTCGCGTGGCGCTGCTCAGCGTGACCGAAGGCGAAGACAAGCCGCTGAAGTATCCCACGCTCTTCAACTCGGCTGACGCCGCCGTGATCACCAAGATCGATCTGGCGGAGCCTTGCGGATTCGATCGCGACACGGCCCTGCAGAACATTCGCGAGATTCGCCCCAACATCCGCATCTTCGAGACCTCGGCGAAGACCGGCGCGGGCATGGAAGACTGGCTGGCCTACCTTTCCGCGGAACGCGCCGTCCGCAACGCCTGAACGAGAAATACAGGCGACGACGAGCAAGAGAGGGCTACCCGATGAGACCGGCAAAGTCGGCAGTGAGTAAACCCCAAGACGGGCTCGAAGGCGTGGAGGCCTATCTGGCCAAAGTGCCGGAGCCGGCGCGCACGACGCTCCAGAAGGTGCGCGCAACCATTCGCTCCGTGGTTCCCAAAGAAGCCACCGAAGGTCTGAGCTACGGCATGCCCGCTTTCCGCTATAAGGGTGCGCTCGTCGCCTACGCGGCCTTCAAGGACCACTGCAGCTTCTTCCCCATGCAGGCCTCGCTGATCGACGAGATGAAGGAGGAACTCGCTCGCTATAGAACTGCGAAGGGTACGCTGCAGTTTCCGCTCGACAAGCCGCTGCCGGCCACACTGCTGAAGAGGATGGTGAAGGCGCGCGCGGCCGAGAATGACCGGAAGAAGGGGCAGTAAGCCAGTTTTGGTGATATAAATCACAACCCGCTTCGCGCCGGAGCGGTATAAGGGAGTTGCCATGTGCCTCGCGATTCCCGGACGTGTCGAAGAAGTTACCACTGAAGATGGCCTGCGTATCGGTCGCGTCAACTTTGGCGGCGTGGTCAAGCGCGTGTGTCTCGATTATGTACCCGAGGTCGAGGTCGGCGACTACACCATCGTCCACGTGGGCTTTGCGATCTCGAAGATAGACGAAGAGACAGCGGAGCAGACGCTGGCCGACTTCCGCGCCATGGGCGTACTCGACGAGGAACTGGCGGACGAAGAAGCGCAGTTTGCGCGCGCGGCGAAGGCGCCGCAGTCGAACTGTCCTGACGGCAGCTGTACCGAAATTGGCAAGAAGCTCCTCAACTAAGACCGTCGCTTTACCTGGGCCTCAAAGCGGTCCTGGGGCACCCAGTGTTGTGCAGATCGAAGCTGAAGAATGAAGTACCTCACTGAATTCCGCAACGGCGAGATTGCCCAGCGCATGGCGCGCGAGATCGCGCTGATCACCACGCGCCGGTGGAAGATCATGGAGGTCTGCGGCGGCCAGACGCACTCGATCATAAAAAATGGAATCGATCAAATGCTGCCTGCAGCCGTCGAGATGGTGCACGGCCCCGGCTGCCCGGTCTGCGTTACGCCCCTTGAGCTCATCGATAAGGCCTTGGCCATTGCCGCGCAGCCGCGAGTCATCTTCTGCAGTTTTGGCGATATGCTGCGTGTGCCTGGCACCGAAGGCGACCTGTTCCAGGTGAAGGGCCGCGGCGGCGACGTACGCGTCGTCTACTCCCCTCTGGACGCGGTCGATCTCGCAGTAAAGAATCCCGACAAACAGGTGGTGTTCTTCGGCGTCGGATTCGAGACGACGGCGCCTGCGAACGCAATGAGTGTGCATGTGGCCAAGCGGCGCGGACTGAAGAATTTTTCGCTACTGGTCTCGCACGTATTGGTCCCGCCAGCGATCGAGGCCATCATGTCCGCTCCGGGAAATCAAGTGCAGGCCTTTCTGGCCGCCGGTCACGTGTGCAGCGTCATGGGTTACTGGGAGTATCCGCCGTTGGCCGACAAGTTTGGCATTCCGATCGTCGTGACGGGGTTTGAACCGCTCGATCTGCTCGATGGAATTCGCAGGGCCGTGCTTCAGCTGGAGCGGGGCGAGCATCGCGTTGAAAACGCCTACGAACGCATCGTGACCTACGCAGGCAATCTGGAAGCGCAGAAGATGCTCGCCGAGGTTTTCGAGGTCAGGGATCGCGCCTGGCGTGGGATCGGGGTGATTCCGAACAGTGGCTGGCGGTTGAGTGCGGCCTATCGGGCATTCGATGCCGAGGAGCGATTTCAGATTGCCGGCATTCGCACGGTCGAGTCGCCGCTGTGCCACGCCGGCGATGTGTTGCGTGGCGCGTTGAAGCCCGCCGAGTGTCCGGCCTTCGCCAAGCAGTGCACGCCGCGGCATCCGTTGGGCGCCACGATGGTTTCGAGCGAGGGAGCATGCGCGGCATATTTCAATTACGGCAGATTCCTGTCGGCAGAAGAACTCGCCAATGCCGGAGCGGTCCATGGGTGAGAGTGGCGTGCCTGACTTTTCAAGCTGGTCTTGCCCGTTGCCCCTGCGCGATTACCCGACCATTGTGATGGCCCACGGCGGCGGAGGCAAGCTCGGCAACGAACTCGTCGAACATCTGTTTCTGCCGGCGTTTCGCAATCCTGAGCTCGAGAATCTCGGCGACGCAGCGGTGCTTGAGCTTGGTTCGGGCTCGAATCCGGCGCGATTCGCAATGAGCACCGATTCTTTTGTCGTGCAGCCACTGTTCTTTCCGGGCGGGTCGATTGGCGCTCTCGCGGTGAATGGGACGGTGAACGATCTTGCCGTGTCGGGCGCGAATCCTCAGTTTCTGAGCGCAAGCTTCATTCTCGAAGAAGGATTCCCATTAGCCCAGCTGGCGGCTGTCGTCAGCGCGATGGCCGATGCGGCCAAGACGGCCGGCGTTCGGATCGTGACGGGGGATACGAAGGTCGTCGAGCGCGGCCACGGCGATGGCTGCTATATCAACACGGCTGGCGTCGGTGTCCTGCGACCCGGCATCTCCGTAAGTCCGCTGCATGCAATGCCCGGGGATGTGGTGATCGTCTCCGGAACCATCGGCGATCACGGCATGGCGATCATGAGCGTACGTGAGGGCCTGGAGTTTGAGAGCCAGATCCGATCGGACTGTGCGGCGCTCAACGGGATGATTGCCGCTGTGCTCGATGCAGTGGGCGAAGCGGTTCATGCCATGCGCGATCCGACGCGCGGCGGACTTGCTTCGACGCTGAACGAGATCGCAGCGGCCTCGAACGTCGGCATCGCGATCGACGAGACCGTTGTGCCCGTCCGCCCCGAAGTACAGTCGGCCTGCGAGCTGCTGGGACTCGATCCGGTCTATGTGGCCAACGAAGGCAAGGCCGTGTTCTTTGTTGCTCCAGAGTTCGCGGACCGCGTGCTGAGCATTCTCAAGGCCCACCCGCTGGGTCGCGACGCAGCCCTCATCGGCCAAGTCACCACGAAGCATCCACGCATGCTGGTGGCCCGCACGGCGATGGGCGCCAATCGCGTGATCCCGACGCAGATTGGCGAGCAGTTGCCGAGAATCTGCTAAAGATAGTTCCCAGTTTGTAGTTCACTGCGCTTGTGCCTCAGTGCACCGTGACTGTGACAGTCTTTGTCGCCCGACCGAATTGATTGGTCGCATTCAACGTATAGGTTGTCGTTGCCGCGGGAGCCGTGCTTACGCTGCCTCCACGCACGCCGCCGAGCACGTCAATAAAGTCGTAAGAATCGTTGCTCGTATCCCACGATAATGTCACCTTCGTGCCCGAAGTGACTGATGTAGACGACGCCGTGAAGCTGTTGATCGTCGGTGGCGCTCCGGTCGGCGCGGTTGCATCGTCGTATCCGGGATAGGTCGGCGTCATCTGCACGACCTCGAAGTTCGAGGACGCAATGGAATCGAGGTTGACCAGATCGTTATCGTCCCAGCGCGGGTCGGGTACGCCTTGGAAGTAGAAGTAGCTGCCGTTGTCGGCCAGAATCATTCCGTACTTCTTCATCGCGGTCAGGATGACCTGATTGGTCGCCGAGAAGCCAGAAATGTCGAAGCTCGCCTTGAGCCGAATCCGCATGCCGATCACATTGCTCACGCCCCAGTCGGTTCCTGCGGCGTGGCTGGCCGGCTCCACAAAGTAGCCGCCATTGGCGTCATTCTTGGTGTGAGGCAACGTGAAGCGAATGGCGTGATTGATTGCGCCGGAAGCCACTTCGTCGTAGCGCACCAGGCCCGGAAAGATCGGCAGGCCTGCCGCGTCGGCCGAGGTCCATCCCCAGGGGCGCTGTTCGTAGTTTTGCAAATCCCAGATCGTCTCCGAATCCGAGCTCCAGGTTCCTCTGCAGCGCACGGTGTTGAAGGTCTCGTACAACATGCATGCGTTGCGGTCTAGCACCAGGACGTGCTGATCTCCAACATAGTTGCCTGGCCCACCCGTGCAATCCGCGGGCGAACCCTCGATGGGTGCGGTGCTGGGAAACGGCGCCTGGGCGACATCGCTTTCGCTCGCATAGGCGACCACGTTGATCGGGACCAGCGGCTGCGTACTCGAATCCACCACGACATAGGGAATGCCATAGTTGCCACCTGCGACCGAAGACCAGTCATGATGCAGATGATTCCCCGCGAATCCCGCAGCGGTCGTGATGGCGGTATTGTTCGGATCGAGCGGTGCCTGCGAGATGTCCGTGTTCCATGCGCTGGTTGCCGGGAAGGGGACGAAGCCGTTCAGGCTGGCGTTATCGCCGGTCGTCATCTGGCTGCAGGCCGCGCCGGCACCAGCGGCGTCGATCGTCAAGCTCAGATTGGCCGAGGCCGTTTCCGCGGTGGGCTGTGTCGAGTCCAGAACCGTGACGGTGACGGAGGCAGTGCCGATTTCGCTTTGCGTTGGAGTTCCCGTGATCGAGCCCGATGAAGCGTTGATGGTGAACCCGCTGGGCAGCCCCGTTGCGTTGAACGTGTACGGCGTCGTGCCGCCCGCCGCTTGCACAGTGCCGCTGTACGATGCCCCAACGGTTGCAGCCGGCAACGAAGTGGTGCTGATGGCCAGTGTGCCGGACTGGGCTGCCGAGACGGTGAGGGCTAGGCTTGCATTGGCGGTTCCGTTCTTAAGGTCCGTCACGGTGATGGATACGGTTGCGGTTCCGGCAGGTCCCTGCGGCGTTCCCGAGATCGTGCCAGTCGAGCCACCGATGGAGAGCCCGCTCGGCAACCCTGTCGCACTGAAACTGAACGGCGAAGACCCGCCGCTTACATTGATCGGCGCGGTGTAGGGCGCGCCGATCGTTCCACTCGGGAGAGTAGTCGTCGTGATGGCCAGTCCGGTCTGTGTTGCCGTACTTACCGTCAGGCTGAGAGTTGCGCTTGCCGATTGCTGCGGCTTGCCGGCATCGGTCACGGTGACATTCACGGCCGCGGTGCCTACAGCGCTCTGGGCTGGGGTTCCGCTGATTGTGCCTGAACTGCTGATCGAGAATCCGGCGGGCAGACCGGTCGCGCTGAAGGAGTAAGGCGTCGTCCCGCCGGTTGCCGCGATGGAGCTGCTGTAGGCTGCTCCCGCGGTTGCGGCGGCCAACGTCGAAGTAGAGATCGTCAGCGTGGCCGGCGTGGTTGAGCCTGACGAATTGACATGAAGAGAGGATGTGCATCCGGTAAGAAAAGCCACAGCCCCGAGCATGAGAGAGTAAGCCCCGGTTCGCATCGTCTGACTCCGATCCGTTGCGTTTCAACTTGAGGAGCGGGCAACCGGCAGTTTGGCCCCAGCTGCGGCGGTGGTGCGCATCCGCTCGTGGATGCAGGCAGAGCAGGGAGGAATGAGAGTTCTGAGGCGGCCGTACTTCGCGGCGAGCCTTGCAAAAGGAGGTTCTGTCTCTAGGGGATCAGGCGACCGAGGGTGTCTTCAAGGGATGGGGCCGAGAAATGACAATTCCGCCGTTACCGAGGTGATGTTGCGGCCCAGATTAAGCTATCCGGCCTTCCCTGTGGCCCCCAAAACAGGTTGCGGGCCACTAGCCGAACAGCTCGAATGCCTTCTTGATCCGGTCGGGAATTGTGGCCGGAGGGTCATTCAGCGCAGCGCCGATTTCAAGAACAATGGCCGGAGGTTTGGCCAGCCCCCGCAAAGATTTTGACGTCGTTCCCCAGTCGATCGTGCCGTCGCCGGGCCACAGGTGCTCGTCTTTGACGCCGTGGTTGTCGTGCGCGTGCACCGATCCGATGCGATTGCCGAGCATCCCGATGGCCTCTGCCGTGCCTGGATCGATGTGTGCGTGACCGAGGTCGAGGCAGACGTTCACATCGAGGTGGCTCATTTCGAAGATGGCCAGCAAGTGCTCGGGAGTTGTTGCTTCGCTCAGCAGATTCTCCACCAGCAGCCGCACGCCCAGCGGGCGCGCAAAGGCTCCAAGATGCTCCAGGGCGGTCATCCCATACTCGATGCTGCGCGGGGACCAGCGATCGCTGTTCTCGCCAAGATGGACGACGAGGTTCTTGAACGGGATGCGCTCCGCAGCTTCGAGGGCGCGCTTGATCTCGTCCATGGCGTCAATGCGCCGCGACTTTTCGGGATGGAGCACATTGACCGCGGGCGCACCTGCCCGGCCCATCTCGCGATCCGGAAACATGGGTGCGTGCATCGAGAAGGGTTCCAGCGAATTCGAACTGAACCAGGCCGCCAACTCGGCGACGTGTTCACGGCTCGTGTAGTCGAAGTGCTGGCGCGCGGCGAAGACTTCGACGCCCTGGGCGCCGGCGCGCTCCGCCATCTCCAACAAGCCTGGATGAAGACGCTGACTCAGAAATAAGTGCGTTGATAAGATTCGAAGCATGATGAATCGGATTCCCCGAGACGCCGGACCGAAAGCGGCGCAATCCGGTTACTGCCCTCATTGTCGCATCTTTGCAACAAGCGATTGCTCAATAGAGTGTTGCAACGGTTGGTGCGCGTGGTAACCTTTCGCGGGCTGCGGCCGGGTCAATTCGCTGGACAGTCCCTGGGGAGTTGCCTATGCTACCGACACAGCGAGCCCGTTGGAGGGTGCGCCTTCTTCGAGACGTGCCGGGCTTTCTCGCGTCGCGTATCGCGAGGTTTGCGCGCCTTATTCGAGGCCTGCGGCGTGGGTCGGATTGAACATTTGGATACCTTGGCGAACTTCCATCCGACGAGAGGAAAACGTTGAGATTCCCAAATGCCACAGCCATCGACCGCCAGTCATGGCTCACGCGCCTGCTGCTGGGAATCGCCGCCGCGGTTGTGTCGATTACGCTGACCTACGAAATTGCGCCATTGCGCGCGTTTCCACTTCTGATTGCGTTTCCGACGGTCATCCTGAGCGCATGGTTCTTCGGTATGGCCGGGAGCTTTGGCTGCGCCATCACGGATGCGGTCCTTGTCGATGTGTTCCTGACCAAAGCGCAGTTCCGTTTCTCCTTCGGATTTGCCCAGCAGGAAGAACGCCTCGCACTTTTTCTGGTCCTGTCGACGCTTGTCGGAGTTCTGATTCGGCGCTGGGCTGAACAGCGAGCGGAGTTGCGGTCGCAAGAGTTAAGAAAGAGCCTGATTCTCGCCCAGGCCCAAAAGCAGATGGCCGAAGAGCGCGCCCGCGCAGGAGAGACCTTGCGGGATCGCGATGCGGCTCTCCAGATTGCGCTGCGCGCGAGCGGCATGGGGCTGTGGACCTGGGATGTCCAACGCTCTGCCCTGCAGTGGTCCGATGAGATGTATCGGATCATCGGCTATAGTCGCGGCGAAATCGAAGCGAGCAACGAAGTCTGGTTCAACGCCATCCATCCCGACGACGTAGGCGAGATCAGGGAAGATATGGGGCGGGTACTCGCCGCGGGCGACAGCTTTCACAAGCAGTTCCGAGTCGTCTTGCCCGATGGCAGCAATCGATGGATTGAGGGGCAAGGGCGTTGTCAAAGAGACAGCCAGGGCCGCGCGAGTTGGCTCATGGGAGTAGTGACCGATGTGACGAAGCGGAAGCAGGCCGAAGAAGCCATGCTGCGCGCAGAAAAGCTTGCCGTTGCGGGCCGCCTGGCGGCGTCGGTGGCGCACGAGATCAATAATCCGCTGGAAGCGGTGACTAACCTGCTCTACCTGATCACCCTGAGTGCCACCGCGGAAGAGGCCCACGCCCACGCGCGGATCGCACTGGACGAACTGCTGCGTGTGTCGATGATTACCCAGTCCACCTTGAAGTTTCATCGTCAGCAAGGACTGCCGAAGATCATCATGCTCTCCGAGGTGATCGACGGTGTGATTGCCATGTTTCGTTCCAAGCTCAATGCGGCCGGTATCAAAGTCGAGGTGCGTGCCGTACACGAAGTGGCCATCGCGTGTATGCCCGGCGAGGCGCATCAGATCTTCACCAATCTCATTTCGAATGCGATCGAGGCGATGCCGCAGCCGGGGCGCCTGCTGATTGGCCTGCGCCGTTCACGCGATTGGCGCAATCGCACGACGGAAGGGATGCGAGTGACGATCTGCGACGGCGGAGTGGGCATGGATCGCGGAACCGTGCGCCGCATCTTCGAGCCGTTCTTTACAACAAAGACTGAGACCGGCACCGGTCTCGGCATGTGGGTGGTCTCACAGCTGATCGAACGGCATCACGGCAGCATTCGGGTCCGGACTACACAGCGACCTGGGGCCAGCGGGACCGCCTTTTCGCTCTTTCTGCCCACAGCGCATCCGTCCGACGCGAAGGGCGCGGACGTAGAGAGCTCCCAACCCGCAGTCCAGGTCTAGGCGCCTTCCGCAAGCACTCCGGTCCCGGGAGATCCTGCGATCCTAGTAGCTTGCAGCCTTTCCGAAGTGACCGCGATGATCCTCGCCGCCTTCCAGCTCTCCGGTCTTAGCGTCGATGGCGATACATTCGCCCTTGGACCAGTGCCCGTCGCGGATGCTGAGCTCATAGCCCATTGCGCGCAAATCGGCAAGGCTTCCCTCGCTGAAACCCGGCTCGAGATAGAGCTTGTCGGGAAGATACTGGTGATGAAAGCGCGGCGCGTCGACCGCTTGCTGGATGTTGAGTCCGCCTACTGCGGCCGACAGAAAGATGTTGGCGACCGTGGAGATGATGCGCGGGCCACCCGGAGATCCAAGGACGAAGCGCAGTTTGCCGTCTTCCAGGACTATGGTCGGCGTCATCGAGCTTAACGGGCGCTTGCCGGGGGCGATGGCGTTGGCCGGTCCCTGGATAAGCCCGAACATGTTCGGCACGCCCATCTTCGCGGCAAAGTCGTCCATCTCGTCGTTGAGCAGAAAGCCCAGCAAGCCGGCTGTGACGTGCGAGCCGAAGTAGTCGTCGAGCGTCGTTGTTACGGAGACGGCGTTTCCCTCGCTGTCGACAACGGAATAGTGTGTTGTCTGGGTCGATTCCACGCGCCGATGCCCTGTGTTGGTTGGAGCCTGCGGCAGGAATCCCGATGGTCTCTCGAGAGACGCGCTGGGCGTTGCCTTGGTTGGATCGATGCTCGCGCGCCACGCCTCGGCATACTTCTTCGAAGTCAATTCAGCGACCGGAATGTCGTTGTAATCTGGGTCGCCGAGATAGTCGGAGCGGTCCATGTAGGCGCGACGGTACGCTTCAGTGATCAGGTGAATCGAGGCGGAACTGCGATCGCCGAGCGATGTCAGATCGTAGCCTTCGAGAATGTTGAGTGCGCCGAGAAGCACCACGCCACCGGAGGACGGCGGAGGCGCGCTGATCACAGTGTAGTTGTGAAACGTGCCGATAACCGGCTTGCGCTCGGCGACCGTGTACTGCGCGAGATCGTCGAGCGTGAGCAGCGAGCCGCCTTTCTTCAGGTCGTCAATCAGTTGCTGGGCCATCTTTCCGCGATAGAAGTCGTCGGGATTCGAGGCGATGCGCTTCAGTGTTTCGGCGAGCAGTGGCTGTTTGAACGTCTCGCCTGCTTTGTAGAGCTGCCCATCGCGCTGAAAGATGTGTTTCGAATCGGCAAACCTTGCGAGATCACTGTCGGAGAGCAGATGCGCCTCCTCGTCGGAAAGCGCAAAGCCCTCGGTGGCCAGCCTGATCGCTGGAGCCATCACGCGCAGGAGACCGATCTTGCCATACTTGCGCTCGGCGTAGGTCAGGCCCGCAACGGAGCCCGGCGTTGCGATCGAACGATAGCCGAGGATGCTCGATCGTGGGTCCGTCGGGGGGAAAACATTCCCGTGTTCGTCCTGATACATCGTTTCGGTCGCGGCGAGGGGAGCCGTTTCGCGGTAGTCAAGGAAGCTGGATTTGCCGTCATGCATGCGGAGCAGCATGAGTCCGCCGCCGCCCAGATTGCCTGCCTCCGGGAATACCACCGCGAGCGCAAATCCGGTGGCCACGGCGGCATCCACGGCATTGCCGCCTTCTCGCAGAACCTCGAGGCCGGCGTCAGCAGCCAGATGATGCTCGCTGACCACCATGCCGTGCGCCGCGCGTACCGGCTGCTCGTCGCGGTACGGCAGCACGTGCGTACCGGCCTGACCGGTGAAGTACGCGGAGAGAAGCAATGATGAGCCGCTTAGCAGGGCAAGCAGCAATCGGTTCATAAGGTCCTTTCAGAATAACCCGGCCCGGAAAAACCACCCTTGGTGCGCGGAATGCGTCCAAGCTATGCAGCAGATTGAATTCATATCCTTACGGGGATCGTCATGCAGATTTCATCGATACGTTCAGGCTTGTTTATCGTCGCCGTCCTCATTTGGAGTGTCTCCGTCGGCCAGGCGCAGACTGACGTTGCGCTCAGCCTCTATGGAGCGTTCAGCGGAAGGACGAGCGGCAACGGCACAGCCGAAAGCCCGTCGAACGCCGCGGGTGGCTTGATCGAAGTGCGGCACATTCGCAATCCGCTCATTGGCTACGAGGCGACGTACTCCTACAACCGCGCCAACCAATCCTATACGGCGACGTCGTATGCCTGCCCGGTCGGAGTGCTTCCTCCGTGCGCTTCCCCTGCACCGGCCCGTTTCGGCAAATGCCCATGAGATCGCCGGCGACTGGATCGCTTCGGTGCATGTGGCCAACCTGCGGCCGTTCGCGCTGGCCGGAGTAGGACTGCTCTTCGATGTGCCCGCAGGCGGCCAGGCCTCGACCAACACACAGACCAAGCCTGTTTTCGTCTACGGTGCGGGGCTCGACTGGGGACTGATTGGCCCACTCGGTTTGCGTTTCCAATACCGCGGCAATCTCTTCAAGGCGCCCGATCTAACCAAGCTCTACACCTCGACGGGCGCATTCACGCAGACAGCAGAGCCGATGGTCGGGCCCTATCTGCGCTTCTGATCGGAATCCTGCAATGGAGCGGGACTGCTGCTTCGGATCAGCCCGTACTCGATCCCAAATGGGAGAGGCCAGATTGCTACCGGTCCGCCACCAGCATCATCGGATCGGGCGCGACGTTACAGGCCCGTTGTCCGGCAACGGCCCAGGTCGAACCATCCTTATAGCTGAGCGATTCCAGCTGAATCGATGAGACAGACGTAAAGCCTGGCAGGACCAGATCTGTCGCGATACTTGTCTCGCCTTCCGGTGTGAACGTCACATCCAGCGTTCTGGTCAGGTCAAAAGTGCTCTTCTGATTCGTCAGATCAAGCGTGTGATCTGGATTGGCCGATGCCTGTTCGATGCGATTCTTCCCCGAAAGTCCGAAGACCTTCACCTTCGCTCCGGCAATCTTTGCCGATTTCGAACTGGTCAGGACAAGGTGTAGCCGCTGCGAGGCACCCGACACTCTCGGCTCGCCGCGCACGGGAACCAAACCAGTACCCGAACCCTGGAGGGCATGCATGGTCACGGGGCATGTAGGCGCGGGTAGATAGAGGCCGAAGTTCGTTGCCGCTTGAGCGTGAGTCTGGCCGGCGGATGCAGGGGCGCTGTTCTGCGCAGCCAATGATGTTACAGCGAAAAGGAACGCAAATCCGAGGACGGTGGCACGCTTCATTGGTAGTCTCCTTCGGGGAACGAATCAGCGCACACCAATAAAATACCTCGCCCGGAATGGACCGGCAATCACATCGCAGAACCAACGTTTTAGCTTGGCGGGATGAGCGCGGTTGGCCGGGTCCCTACTGTGTTACCGTTGCAATACGGTCTTACCTGCCGCGCAAAACTCAAAGGGCAGAGAAGCCGGAAGAATCTGACGAATGTCTCAGCAGCCGGAATTGATATCGCCTCCGTTGCCCGCGAGCCCGGCTCCTGCAAGCGGTTCTTCGTCTCCTGTCGCGCCCGGAGATGCCTCGGGCGACCCTCATCCGCAACGCATTCCCCGATGGCTGGTTCGCGCGGAACTCTTCCTGCGCGTTATGCTGCGCATCTATATTGGTCTGGCAGTGGCGTATGCTCCCTGGTCACCGATCTTCTGGGATCAGAATCCGCTCTTCGTTCAATTCCCGACACTGTCGATCTATGCAGCCAACGGCGCGGTGCGAGGCGTCATTTCGGGCATTGGATTGTTGAATCTGTGGATAGCGCTCAGGGATGCGATCCGCTACAGAAACAGGTAAGTCATGAGCGACAAGAAAAAGTTGAACGCCCGTTCGGCGGCGCCGGCGGAAGCCGCAGCAAACGCCAACAATCAGATTGAAAAAGCAGAGGAAGCGAAGGTGCCCAGCCCGCGGGCCGAGACGGGGAGCGTCGCGAAGCTTCCCGGGAATGGTGCGCCGCCTCCGTTGCCGCGCGCTCCCTTGGCGTACGAGAATCCCAACTTCCTCAATAGCGCCGATGGCAGGCTGATTCGTATCGTGGCGGAGTTCATCGAACCGCTGGCGCGTTTTCGCCGCGAGCGCATTCAGGACACCGTCGTGTTCTTTGGCTCTGCGCGTTTCCGCGGCAGAGAAGAGGCCAATCACGAGCTCGAGCTTTTGGAGAACACCGGCTCCACGCGGCCTGCCCCGAGCGAAGAGCAGCCAGCCACGCCGCCTGAGATTGCCGCGGGGAGAGCCAGCGAACTGCAGCGCAAACGCGCTGTGGCTGCGGTGGAGATGGCGCGCTACTACGAGGACGCTCGCCGTCTGGCTTTCATGCTCACCTCGTGGGCCAAGACGATTCCCTCGCGGCGCAATCGCTTCGTCGTGACTTCGGGAGGCGGCCCAGGCATCATGGAAGCCGCAAATCGAGGCGCTCACGATGCGGGTGGAAAGACCGTGGGCATGAATATCAGCCTGCCCTTCGAGCAGTTTCCCAACCCCTACATCACGCCATCACTCAACTTCGAGTTCCACTACTTCTTCATGCGAAAGCTTTGGTTTGCCTATCTGTCGAAGGCCCTGGTTGTTTTTCCCGGAGGTTTCGGGACGCTGGACGAAATGTTCGAGATCCTGACGCTTGCCCAGACGCAGAAGCTGGCAAAGAAGATCACGGTTGTGATCTATGGGCCCGAGTACTGGAACCGGGTGTTCAACCTGAAAGTGCTTGTGGATACGGGCGCCATTTCGCCTAAGGACATTGAACTCTTCCAGTTCGCCAGCACACCGGAGCAGGCATTCGAAATGCTCCGCAAGGGGCTGACGGAGAACTACCTGATTCGCGAGGCAGCCGAGGAGGCAACTCACGAGCCGGAAGAGCTCATGCCAAGCGTCACATTGGAAGACTTTCTCGGTTCTGAGCTTGCTAAAATGAACCAGTGACCTGCTCAAGTTGTGTGGTTACACGGTCTTAGCACGCGAGCAACTTCGAGCATTTTCTGTTCCCCCTGGAAAGCCTGCTAAAGCCCACTTTGGAGTGCAAGAATCTTCGAGTATTTCCGGGTTTTATGGGCATTTCCGGTTACTTTGTTGAGTCTTGACCCAATTGAAGCCTCGTTCGCACTCTCTTAACGCCGTATTGATGGGGTCCGGTGAATACTAACCACAAGTACTCCAGTCAGTTCGCGGTACAAGGAGGGGACGTGGCCAATTCCACCATCAACTACCTTTGGCGCGATCAGAAGGCTGCGAGCGGGTTCCGATCCGGCGTTTCTCTGCACAGTCACACGAATCAGTCGCAGGAAACCCTGGATTTCGTGGCGAACTTCTGCAACCAGTACCCTTTTGCGCGGCCCTTCATCTCCCGATTGGAGCGCCGGTCTGAGGACAATCACGGGATCCAGATTAACTATTCGGCCAGCTACTGGACCCCTCCGATGACTCCCAAGCTCGCCTACGATCTGGAAAAGCGGCAAATCGAGAAGCTGGACATCGCGTCGATGGTCTCAATCTCGGACCACGACAATATCAAGGCGCCGATGCTGCTGCGCACGGTTCCGAGCGCGCGAAGCATTCCCGTCTCGGTAGAGTGGAGCGCGCCCTACGGCGGCGAGCAGGCTTTCCACCTCGGAATTCACAATCTTCCGAGCGCGCGTGCGAACGAATGGATGACCATCCTTTCCGACTTTACTGCGAGGCCTTCCGATGCAGAGCTCGGCGACATCCTGGCAGCGCTCGACAAAGAACCAAACGTCCTGGTCGTCTTCAACCACCCGATGTGGGACCTTTACATGATCGGGAAGGAAAAGCATGCGTTTCTGGTGAACGAGTTCCTTCAGAAGTACGGCGCCTTCCTCCATGCGCTGGAGTTGAATGGTCTGCGCCACTGGGACGAAAACAGGTCGGTGCGGCGGCTGGCTGCGCAATGGAATATGGTTCTCATCAGCGGCGGCGACCGGCACGGTGTGGAACCCAACGCCAACATTAATCTCACCAACGCCGCCAACTTCACCGAGTTCGTACAAGAGATTCGTAGGGAAAAGAGAAGCAACGTGCTTTTCATGCCGCAGTATGCCGAGCCGTGGAAGCATCGCATTCTGCGTTCGACACTCGACGCGATTCGCGATTACCCGGAGTTTCCGCAGGGATCGCGGACCTGGGACGAGCGCGTCTACCATCCCGACGCTCAAGGTGTGGTACGCCCCCTGAGCGAACTGTGGCCCAGTGGTTCGGCGCCGCCGTTTCTGCGCTGGACGCTGGCGATGATCCAGTTGCTCGGCAAGGGGCCGGTCTCAGGCGGTTTGCGCTTTGCGTGGAACGACTCGCAGAATCTTCGCCTGGCGCTTGGCGAACACGACTTCTAATCGTTCCGTCGGCAGATCTGGGCGCACGAAAGCCAATCACAGGCTCTAGACTCAAACCATCAGGGTTATGACCGAATCCGTGCCGCGTGTGGCGTATTTTCCCGACTCCTTCCATGAAGTGAATGGAGTTGCCCACACCAGTCGCCACTTTGAGGCCTTTGCGCGCCGCCGTAATCTGCCGTTTCTCTGCGTGCGTGCCGGCGATCGTGCGCAGGCTATCCTCGAAGACGGCAATGTGTGGACGCTGGAGCTGCCGCGCGGCTTCCTCTCCTTTGCGTTGGAGAAAGACCTGCGCTTCGATCCCGCCTTTCTGCGCCACATCCCCTTCATTGAAGAAGTGCTGGAGCGTTTCAAGCCCAACCTGATTCATATCACCGGTCCGAGCGAGGTGGGGATGCTCGGAGCGGGGTTGGCGCACTATCTCGGCCTTCCGCTTGCGGCGAGCTGGCACACGAATGTGCACGAGTACGCCGCTCGCCGCTCCGAGTGGTTTCTGCGTCTGCTGCCGGCGCGGCAATCTGTGGCCACTGGGCAGAAGATCGAAGACGTAGCGATGGCTGCGGCTGCCAAGTTCTATTCCGTCGCCCAAGTGCTGTTTGCGCCGAACCCCGAACTCTGCCGCAAGCTCGAGGAGATGACCGGGCGGCCCTGCCATCTGATGCCCCGCGGTGTCGACGCCGAGCTCTTCCATCCGTCCAAGCGCAAACGCGCCGCAGACGATAGCGATCAGGTGCTTGGTTTTGTGGGGCGGCTCTCCGTGGAGAAGAACATCGCCGGGCTGGTGCAGGTGCAGGACGAGCTGGAGCAGCTGGGACACCGGAGCTTCCGGTTTTTGATCGTGGGTCACGGGGGCGATGAAGTCTGGCTGCGCGAGCGACTGCATCGCGCGGAATTCACCGGCGTGCTGCGGGGCGAGGCGCTGTCCACGGCTTACGCGAATATGGACCTCTTCGTCTTCCCCTCGCACACCGATACCTTTGGCAACGTGGTGTTGGAAGCGCTGGCAAGCGGTGTTCCGGCGGTGGTGACGCCCGACGGCGGTCCGCGGACGATTGTGCGCGACGGCGAGACGGGCCGCATTGTGCCCGACGCAGAGTTCGCAACGGCTGTCTCTGGAATCCTCAGCGACCCTACGAGACATGCAGCGATGCGCGAGGCAGCGCGGGCGTATGCGCTCACGGCAAGCTGGGATTCGGTGTTTGAAGGTGTCTACAACGCGTATGAGTCGATGCGGATGAAGGGGCTCGAGAGGGCTGGGTAGCTTTCAGACGAGTCGCTCGCCGTTCTTCAAATCAAGAGCAAAGGGCGTCTCCTGGTCGGAAGCAATTTGCCAACCCAGGCCCCGAAGGATGCCGCCCTCGATACTCGCAATCGTCACGCCCTCGTCCGAAAGCTTGTCCGACTCCCATGCATGGCCCTGCGCGCCCCACGCCAAAATGCTGCGATGGCCAACAAAGAGCAGCAAGCCCTGCGCCGGCAGCGAACGCACCTCTAATACGGGCCGAGAGGGCAGCATCGTGAAGCGTTGCGGCGCCGTTGTGTCGATGACGTACGCGTAGCCGCCCGCCACCGCGCAGATTTCTTCCGGCTTGGGACAAGACCAGATGCCAGTGGGAACAGACTGATCGCGAAACCCAAGCGCGCACGTCGCCAAGAAGGACTGCGCGTCCAGCGGAACTTTTGGATGAGACTCTCTGGCGGGTCGACCTGCGTCCGGCCGCACCAGCACCTCCAGGGCACCGCGCTCCACTTCTTCTGCTTCGCGGGGATACACGAAATGACGTTGCGGAAGAATCAGCGGTCGTGCGGGGAGGATCTGGGCCTCCCAGACGTGCGAAAAGGCCAGGTCAACAATGGGAGCAGGCATTGGAGTGGGAACCTGTGCGGGCACAATCAGACTCCAACGAACTTCTCCACCCGCTGGCGGACGGTGGGCACACCCAATTTGAGCGTTGCACCCAGCTCGATAATGGGGATCAGCTTGTCGATCTCCGGCCCGGAGTGTGTGCCTGTAAGCGCGATGCGTATGGGATGGATGAGCTCCTTGTCCCTGATGCCGGTGGCCTTCTCGATCTCGCCGATCCACCGCCTGAAAACCTCCGCGGTAACGGGCAGGCTATGGGCACGCACACGATCTGCCAGTTCAGCCAGCACCACGCGCGCCGAATTCGCGGAGAGAACCCCGGCATTTTCCAGCCGCGCGCGGGCTACGTCCGGATCGAATCCGAAGACGAAGAGAGCCTTTGCGGTGAGCTGATCGAGATGATCGATGCTGGGAGCGAACATCTCCAGCAGGCGCACGAACCAGACCAACACCTCGTCGCTGGCATCGTCCTTCTCGGGCAGCAACCCGCCGAAATACTCCCACGCCAACGCCGCAAGCCGGACCGGCGAAGACAGCTTGAGATAGTGGCGGTTGAGCCCGTTTAGCTTGTCGAAATCGAAGATGGCAGGCGAAGATGTCACGCGCTCCAGAGAAAACTGCTGGACCAGCTCCGGCATGGTAAAGGTCTCTGCTCTGCCGTCTTCGGCGACCCAGCCGAGAAGAGCAAGATAATTCACCAGCGCCTCGGGCAGATAACCCATCTCGCGAAACGTCCCGATCGAAGTTGCCCCATGCCGCTTGGAGAGCCGCTCGCGATCGGCGCCGAGAATGGTGGAGAGATGCGCAAATACCGGGACCTGCCAGCCGAAGGCCTCATAGATCGCCACCTGCTTCGGAGTGTTCGAGAGGTGGTCGTCGCCGCGGATCACATGGGAGATGCCCATCAAGGCATCATCGACCGTGACGACGAAGTTGTAGACCGGCATTCCCGGATCGGCTTCCGTGCCCGACCGAACGAGGATCGGGTCGCTCACTGCCTCCGGCTGAAACTCGACTGCGCCGCGCACCATGTCATGGAAGCGCAGTGGTTCCTCGCCAATCTTCAGCCGAATCGCATACGGCAACCCAGCCGCCAGATTCCGTTTGATCACTTTGGGGGTGAGGCTGCGGCAACGGCCCGAATACACCTGCGGTAGACCGCGATCCGCGAGAGCCTTGCGCTCAGCATCGAGTTCCTCGATCGTGCAGAAGCAGCGGTAGGCCTTCTCTTCCTTTAGAAGCTTTGCTGCGTACTCGGCGTAAACCTCCAACCGGTCCGACTGGCGATACGGACCGCGTTCGCCTTTGCCTGGGCCGCGAGTTCCGGGCTCGTTGGGACCTTCGTCCCAGTCCAGTCCCAGCCAGCGAAGGTCTCCGATGAGCTGCTTTTCAAAGCGCGGGTCCGACCGCTCGGTGTCGGTGTCTTCGATGCGGAGAATGAAATCGCCTCCGTGGTGGCGCGCGAAAAGCCAGTTGTAGAGGGCCGTGCGCGCATTGCCCACGTGCAGCACCCCCGACGGGGACGGGGCGAATCGCACGCGAATCCTTTCATTCTCCATGCTTTCTGATCATATCCGCTGGAAGTGTGCGCCGGTCCAGAACTAGCGGGGTCTCGTGCCTCCCCGGTCACGGGCGTAATGCTGACGAAGGGCACGGCGCGGACTAAGTGAAGTGCTGCCACCCTCGTGGATCGAGCGCCTCTACGCCGCCTTCCGCGTGCAGCGCGATTATCGATCGGCCCCGTCGTTGCGGGACCATGCGCCCGATCCGCGTCATCTCGACTCCCTCGATTCTCCGTGGCATGCGTGCCATACGAGACGAGGTGAAGAGAAGCTCGTAGTCTTCGCCTCCATGGAGAGCCTGTGCCAGCGTTGCGCCCGTTGCGATCGGCAGGCTCGATGCGTCGACTTCCACCGCGACGCCGGACTCCTCGCAGAGATGTGTCAGATCGGTTGAGAGCCCATCGCTGATGTCGATCGCGGAAGTCGCCATCCCGCGCCGCTGCAGCCAGAGGCCCTGGCCAAGGCGCGGTTGCGGATGGAAGTGCGGTGCGAGAATCGACTGGGCTGACTTGAGGATCGAAGGCGGCCGGTGTCCGTTCTCTTGTGCCAGTTCTCTAAGCTTGTCGAGGCCCACAGCGGCGCCTCCAAGCCTTCCCGTCACGTAGAGCCAGTCTCCGGCCCGAGCTCCCGAGCGCAACAGGGCGCGCCCGCGCGGTACAGCTCCGACCAGAATCACATCAGCTGTCGCGAGCGGTGCCTGCGACAGATCTCCTCCAGCCAGAGGCGTCTTGTGAGCTTTCGCCAGCGCAAAGAAGCCATCGAAGAAGCGATCCAGCCACGACACCTGATGTCGATTCGATCGAGTCAGTTCCTGCGGTAAACCTAACGAGAGAAAGACCGCCAGGGGACGGGCTCCCATCGCGGCCAGATCGCTGAGTCCGCGCGCGAGTGTCCGGTGGCCAACCACTTCGGGCGGATGCCAATCCAATTGGAAGTGGCGTCCCTGGATCGACAAATCGGTGGTGACTGCAATTTGTTCGCCCGGCCTCTGTTCGAGCAGCGCGCAGTCGTCGCCGATGCCCAAAGCTAGCCCCGCGAATGATTTGTGGCTCTGGCGGGCGCGAATTTGCTGAATCAGGGATCGCTCGCCGAGCGTTTGCTTCAGAGCGGTTTGGCCGTTGTGTCGGGGCATCCCCTAAAGAATAGGGCAAGCGCCCCAGAAAGCACGGCCAAACGAAACCAAAGGAGGGTCGGTTTGAGGGACTGTTGGGGCGTGGAAATGTAGAGTTTTCCTATTGATTCCGTTGACCCTGTGCGGGGCCCTTTGCTAGCCTTGACGGAACATCCTGGAAAGTGCTCCCAAGTAGGGCCTTTCGCTGGTTTCGCGGGCTCCCCCATGAGACCCATCGTCTTTCGCTGTTCGGTTCGTTTGATGGCGATTGCAGCCTTCCCCGGAAAATGCGGGAATGAGAGCAGATTATGCTGCGGAAACGCTATTACATTCTTTTTGTTGCCAGGGATGAAGATGGCAGGGTCCGGAAGATTCCTCTCCCCCTGCATTACGTGTACGGGTTCGTAGCCGCTGCTCTTGTGGGCGCGTTTACGATAGTCGGCCTGGCCGGGTCCTACACGCGCATGCTGCTCAAAACCGAGAGCTACAATCAAGTCCGCCAGGAGCGCGAATCCCTGCGCAAGAATTACCAGCAGATGGCGCAGATTGCGCACGATCGCGACGTCCAAGTCGCCTCTCTGGGTGCGTTGGCGAGCGAAGTCACCGCGCTCTACGGGCTCCGTCAAAACAAGCTGATTGCCGCGCAGCCCTCATCCACAAGCGTTGCCACTGCGGCGACTCCACAGAGCCTTGCTCTGGGCGATGACGATGATGTCGAGGCGCGCGCAGTCCGGTTGTCTCTCGATCAGTTCTACGCTCTGCGCGAGCAGGCGATGTCGGGCCGTGTCACCCGTGCTCTCGAAGGCGGATTGACGCCCAGCTATACAGGCGACTGGACGCAACTCGCGGATGCTCCGTCGATGTGGCCGATCGAAGGCCGCGTGGCCTCGAGCTTCGGCGAGCGGGAAGACCCCTTCAATGGTGAGGGTGCATTCCACTCCGGCATCGATATCGATGCGCCGTATGGCACGCCCGTTCGCGCTGCCGGAGAGGGCGATGTGGTCGGCGCTTCGATGGGTGCAGGATATGGCAGAGAGGTTGTCCTCGATCATGGTCACGATCTGCGCACGGTGTACGGGCATCTCTCGGCAATGGCAGTTCTGCCGGGCCAGCACGTCACGCGAGGACAGGTGATCGGGTATGTGGGCCAGTCGGGCCGGGCTACCGGACCGCATCTCCACTACGAAGTGCGAGTCCATAACGTACCCGTCAATCCGCACAAATATCTGCGCACAACCTACGAGCAGGCGGAACTGGGCAGCGCTCTGAACGCAGGCGGACGCTAGCACTTTCTGAATAAGGTAGGCCGACGCCCGATCCATGGTGCGTCGGCCGTTTTTGTCTCTGCCCAGTCCCATCCATGCAGTGGTGCTATCGTTGCCTCGGACTCGTTTGAGTTCTCCGAGGAGATAACTCTGTGCGCATTGCTTGCTTGTTGATTGGTTCTCTCGTGTTCGCCCTTCCTGTTGTTGCGCAGGATCGTGAAGCCGATCTGAAGATCGCCTTTGCGCGTGCACAGCACCTCAAGCGCGGGATCAATGTATCGCACTGGTTCTCGCAGAACGCGCCGGATTACTCCGCCAATCACACGGACGCAGAGACCACTCCCGACGACATCGCGCTCATCGCGAAGCTCGGCTTCGACAATGTGCGCCTGAGCATCGATGCCACACCGCTGGAGCAGTATCCGCGCGGAGCCGATGGATTGAATGACGAGTTCATGGTGCGGCTCGATCGCGCACTCGATTCGATCCTCGACCACGGCATGGCAGTGCAAGTCGACCTGCATCCCGAGGAACCATACAAGCAGGGCGTTCGCGCCAGTGATTCTTCGGTCGATCGGCTGGTGGAGATTTGGCGCAAGCTCGCTGCGCACTACGCCAATCGCGATCCCGAGCGCGTCTTCTTCGAGGTCATGAACGAGCCGGAGGAAGGCGACCCCTATCGCTGGGCGGGTATCCAGGCGCGCGTCGCGGCCGCCATTCGAGAGGTCGCACCGCATCACACGATCATCGTCACCGGGCCGAACTACTCCGACATCGTCGATTTGCTCACGCAACATTCCCTGCCCGACGGCAACGCGATCTACAACTTCCACTTCTACGATCCCCACGAGTTCACCCATCAGGGCGCGAGCTGGGGCGCACCGTTCTGGATCTACGAGCACGGTATTCCCTACCCACCGCCGGAAGGCTCGATGGCGGAGCTCGTGAAGCAAATTCCAGATCCCGCCGACCGCTACAGGCTTGAGAACTACTGGCTCGATCACTGGGATGCGCACCGCATCCGGTTGATGATCGACGAGGCCGCGGAGTGGGGAAAGACCAACAAAGTCCCGCTCCTTTGCAACGAGTTCGGCGTGTATCGTGAGGCGGCGCCGCCGGCCTCGCGCCTGGCCTGGCTTCGCGACGTGCGCACAGCGCTCGAAGCCGATGGTATCGGTTGGGCGATGTGGGACTTCCACGAAGGGTTTGGCGTTGCCGTCAAGGATAAGGATGGCCGGTCGGTTGTCGATCCGGATACCGTAGACGCGCTCGCGCTGCACCAACATTGATGTAGTTACGAGGCCGCAGTGGGCAGAGTTTGCCTACCGTCCCGGCAAGCCTTGCCTGCTTTTTGCCTACTCTGTCCGTCTTGCCGCACGGGTCGACCAGCGCCTTTTTGGATTTTAACTAGAATCAGGCAGTTAGCGATGCAAGCACCCGGGTAAGGGGGAGGCCGCGCTTGGTAGCCGGGGTGCAACTACCGGCACGTGAGAATTGCGCTCAAGTCCGTTTCAGCCGACTCGCCGACGCCGGATGCAACCACCGCGAAGTCTTCGAGCGGCTCCTTTCTCGACATCCTCACGCAGGGAACGCAGGATGCGGTGCAGGCGACCAAAGGTGCCGGCTCGCAATCACAATCCGATGCGCACTCCTCCAGCCAGAACAACTCCGACGACACGCAGGCGCAGGAGTCTTCCTCACAGACCAGCCCTGGCGCCAGCACACCCGTTGCAACACCGCGAAACCAGACGGCTTCGGCAGGCAATCCGAACGGCACGCAGCAGAGTCAACACACTGCTGGAGCAACGCAAGCTGCTCCGGCTCAGAGTCTCAGCAACGTTTTGACCTTCCTGAGTCCGACCGCTCAAAGTGACAAAGCGGCGATCGCAACAGAAGCGTCGCAAGCCGCGGAATCGCCGGCGGACCAGACTGTTCCGTCGGGCAAGCAGGCCGGCGCGGCCAAGAGCACGCAGGGCAAGCAGGCAACTCCAGCCTCTACCAGTTCACAGTCCAGCAGCTTGCAGCAGATGCTCGTGGCGTTGCAGCAGCCGCTCATCTTCCCCGAAGCAGTTACCGCAACAGTCCAGGTGTCGACAAGCTTGGCGCAGGCTCAGTCCCAGCAAGACCAGTCCGCTTCATCGGCGAACGCGACGCCTGCCCTTGCAGTCGTCTCGGTGGCTCAAGGCATCGTTCAGTATGTTGCCAATCAGGAAGCGCAGCATGCGAAGACTGCGCAATCTTCGGTTTCGCAGTCGCAGTCAGACAGCAATTCGTTCGCAGGATCGCAGTTCCAGCATGATCCGACGGCCGTGGCACCTTCACCGGCGAAGACCCTCGTCCCAGACACTTCGGCAGATGCGAGTGCCCTTGCGGGAACCTCCGGCCAAAAATCGGTGCAGGCTTTCCCTCCGGCTGCACCGAGCCAATGGGCTGCAAGCACGTACCTTGCTGCGCCGCTTGCGCAGAGTGACACTGTGTCGAACCAGACCTCAACCAAAGTCATTCCCTTCAAGATCAGCGCGGCGAACTTCGCGGCCAATTCAAGCTCGACTGCATCCATAGGCGCAAATGCTGCAACCGCTCCTGGCGCGGCCGCAACGGCAACCAAGAGCAGCTCCTCCTCAAGCACGCCCTCGGGCGATAGCCAGGCGGGCAATGATGTTACCTCGCGGACACTTGCAGACAATTCGACCTCAACCAGCATCGCTTTCCGCGTGACGGATCCCGGCACGGTACAAACCACGGCCGTCGGAGCAACCCCACATCAGGCGAGCTCGACATCCTCGTCCGACGATGGGACCTCGGCTCATACCGACGAAGGACACAGTCTTCCCTCCGCTCAGTCTTCCGGATCTCTGCCGTCTGGATCTGCTGCGATCAACTCCGCGCGCGTGATTCAGAGTATGAACGAGACAGAGATGCGCGTGGGCATGCGGTCGAGCGAGTTCGGCGACATCTCCATCCGAACGAGCGTCACGCAGCAACAGATGCAGGCCCAAATCTCGGTGGATCATAGCGAGCTTGTGAGCGCGCTCAGCGCGCACATCCCGGCAGTGCAGGCAAAACTTGGGGCCGACTACGGGTTGCATGCGTCGATCGAAGTCAGCCAGGGTGGGGCTTCATTTTCAGGCAATCAAGGGCAATCCTCGCAAAAGGACTACAAACCATTCACGCCATTTGCGCAAATCGATGGCGCTGCGTCCCCAACGGAATCAGACAAAGGGATCGTCAGGCCCGCAGCCGCGACGGTCGGTGAAGGATCGCGCCTGGATATCAGGGCCTAGCAGATTGGGAAGGAGCAGACGATGAACATTCAAGGTTTCATTCCGGCAGTGACCGCGCCAGTGGCCGGGGAGAGCGCGAGTGCCGCCAAGCCGATGGCAACTTCGGGCACGTCCGGCTCGAGCGGATCGTCGAGTACCAACGGGACTTCGTCCACGAGCCTGCAGCAGACGTTTCTCAATCTGCTGGTCACGGAGCTGCAGAATCAGGATCCGACCTCGCCGGTCGACCCTACCGAGATGGTCGGGCAGATGGTATCGCTCAACCAGCTCGATCAGATGATTTCGATCAACCAGACGCTGAACACGATTGCAGGCAATACAACCCCTGGAGGCACTTCCGGGACATCGGGTACGTCCGGAAACACGGGAGCAACAGGCTCAAGCCAACCGAGCAGCTCTCCGGCGCCCACGACGAACTCAATCAACTCGTTGTCGTCTCGAGTTTCGGCATCCCCCACCAACGCAGCGGTCCCCACGAACGCGACCAACAACACCGGTCTTATGAATCTCTACGGCAGCTTCGGCGTGCCGACAACCTCCACATATCCAACCTATACAGGAGTACGGTAAATGTCTGCATTTTCCATACCTCTATCGGGCCTCGCAGCAACTTCGTCGTCCCTCAATGTCATTGCCAATAATCTTGCCAACCTGAATACCGACGGATACAAGGACGAGACGCTCAGTTTCGGCAGTGTCTTTAGCGGGCTGCAGGGGACGTCGGGCAACGGTGACCCCATCCAGATTGGCAACGGCGTGCAGACCGACAGCACGGTCTCCAATTTCTCCGACGGCAGCGTCAACTCGACGGGCATTCCCTCGAACATGGCTCTGCAGGGGAACGGATTTTTCATCGTTCAGGGGAACGGTACGACCGAGTACACACGTAATGGGAACTTCACGGTGAACGCGCAGGGGCAACTCACCTCTTCAAGCGGCCAACTCGTGATGGGATTCCCCGCGATTAACGGGGTGGTTCAGACCAGTTCGGTTCTGGCGCCGATCACCGTGACCGACTCGAGCGACTTTCCCGCCAACGCCACAACCAATTTTCAGATGACGACAAACCTGGATTCGAACACCGCAGTCGGCACGGTCTACAGCGCACCGATGACGGTGTACGATTCCCTCGGCAACGCCCACAACCTGACCATCAACTATACGAATACAGGCGCAAATACCTGGACATATCAGGTCACGATTCCCGCCGCGGATGTAGGCGGAGCCGGTGCCCCCGTGCAGCTTGCCACCGGGCCTATGACTTTCGGGCCCAATGGGCAACTGACGGCACCTGTGGGCAACGTCGCCATCGCGATCCCTGGATTGGCGGATGGTGCAGCCAACATGGCCCTGACCTGGAACCTGAACGGAGCTGGCGGGACCCCGACGATCACGCAAGAAGCAGCGACCAGTGCCACCACGGCCTCCACGCAGAATGGATACTCGGCCGGATCGCTGACCGGTTATTCCATCCTCCCCGACGGCACGGTCCAGGGGCAGTTCTCCAACAACCAGACGCTCGTTCTTGGCCAGGTCGCTGTTGCCAGCTTCGCCAACAATCAGGGCCTGACTCAGGTGAGCGGCAGCGACTATCAGGCTTCCTTTGCTTCCGGCGCGGCCGTTGTTGGGCAGGCAGGCGTGGCGGGCAACGGAAAGATCTCCGGCGGATCCGTCGAGGGATCGAATGTCAACCTGTCGACTGAGTTCGCAAACATGATCGTTGCCCAACAAGGGTATGAAGCCAATGCGAAGGTTCTGACCACGCTCGATCAGGTGTCGCAGGCTACGTTGCAGGTCATCAGCTAGTTCGGAAAGGAAGTCCTCGGAGTTATTAAATTACGATTAGAGCGTTGGTCGAGATGTAGTCTCTCGACGGCGGAAGGAAGTCGCAACGCGCTAGCTCTCATGGCTGTCTCACTAGTCGGAGGGCTAGCGGCGTAGCGTCTTTTGTCAGATAACCCATTTCGATCGAAGCGTCTGCAGCTCATCCAGGCGCCGAATCTCCATTGTTCGTGTCGGCGCCGCATTCCGGCACAGCGATTGCTTTTACCTCTGTGCACCGCTCCATCTTGTTGCAGCCGGCACCTGCTCGCAGGCGTCGATCGGCACTTGTTTTGAAGGTATGGAGCGCGCAAGAGGACCGATGAGTACCGCCCCTCAGAATCTCGAAGTCAATCCGGCGAAGCCGTTTGTCGCCGAGCCGGTGCAGACGAGCCAGAAGGATCCGCTGGATAGCATGCCTTGGCTTCCGTGCACTCTGACGCTTGAATTGCCTGTGGTGCACTTCACAATCGCCGACCTGCTGGCCTTGAAGGAAGGATCGATTGTGGAGACGGCATGCCATCACACGAGCGATGTTCCCCTGCGCGTCAATCAACTCTTGATTGGCTGGACCGAATTCGAAGCGGTCGGCGACCGCCTGGCTGTTCGCATCACGGAGCAAATATGAGTGTAAAGACTGCAATGGAGAAGGCAACGAGCCGCAGAACCGCGCGGAAGACTGCCAAGGACGTGGCCCTAGGTGAGAACCTGCCGGGTTCCATCCTCTTTTCATCGGCGCTGAAGCGGCAGACCCGGAAGCAACGAAGCGACGCCCCAAGCCGCAGAGCTGAGCAGCTGATTGCGCAGCACGATGCGCTGCGATTTGCAGGCGCGCCGCAGCATGGACTGCTGAGCCGGATGTTTTCGTGGCTTCGTGAGCGCCTGGGCACGGCTTCTGCGAAAGAGCTGCACCTGACGGAGACTGTCCAGCTCGGCGAGAAGCGCTTCGTGGCGATTATTCACGTTGAAGGCCGCAAGTTCCTGATCGGCGGGGGAACGGGCGGCGTGAACCTGCTGACACAACTGGATGAGCCGGCCGCATAAACAACTGGGAGTTTAGACATTCTTCACGCGACGGGGTCTTGGAAATGATGTGGGGGCGGACGATGGGGCGGGCTGCAATGCTGCTGGCGCTATTGCTCTGCCTTGCCGCGTCTCTGTCAGCGCAGGCTCCTGCTGCCGCGCCTGCCGCAAATCCTCCGGCCAATGCAAACGCGGCTGCACCGGCAAACAATCCACCCGCCAACGCCCCCACATCCTCTGCGAGCAACACGGCTCCACCCCCGGCTCCATTTGTCGGGCCGGACGATTCGTCGAGTGTGGTGAGGAACTATCCGCCGACAACGCCTGGCGCGGGCGCCAGCGGCCTGCACATTCAGGGACTGCCCGGCGAGACGGTTCCGTGGTCGATCATCATTCTGCTGACGGGATTGACGCTGGTCCCGACGATGCTCTTGTGCATCACCCCATTTGCGCGTCTGTTGATCGTCTTCCATTTCCTGCGCCAGGCCCTCGGCCTTCAAACCACGCCTTCGAATCAGACGCTGATCGGCCTCTCCCTGATTCTGACGTTCTTTCTGATGCAGCCCATTGGTCTGCAGATTTACGAGGCTTCGGTTGCGCCCATGCAGGCGGGGCAGATTACGGCCATGGAAGCGCTGACCCGCGGCGAGATTCCGATGCGCAAGTTCATGGCGCACTATGTGCGCGACAAAGATGTGGCGCTGTTCGTGGAACTGGCCAAGGAGCCTGCCCCGCACTCGCCGGACGATCTATCGATGCGCGTACTTTTGCCGGCGTACATCCTGTCGGAACTCAAGGCCGGGTTTCAAATCGGCACCGTTTTGTTTCTGCCGTTCTTGATTGTCGATATGGTCGTCGCTTCCATCACCACTTCCGTCGGCATGTTGCAGTTGCCTCCGGTGGTGATCTCGACTCCGCTCAAGCTGCTGCTCTTTCTGATGGTAGACGGATGGCATCTGTTGGTCGGTTCACTCATGAGGAGCTTTAGCTAGCGCTATGGATGTCGATCAGGTAGTTCTGCTGGGACGTTTGATGTTGCAGGAGGTGGTCATCCTCGCGGGGCCTGCCCTGTTGGTCGCGATCTTTGTGAGCCTCCTGGTGAACGTTGTACAGGTGCTGATGTCACTGCAGGACACGACCGTTTCGACCGTTGCGCGCCTGGTTGCAACTGGCAGCGCGCTGTTCTTCACCATGCCCTGGATGTGGCGCCATCTGGCTTCGTTCACGACGACCACGTTCTCCGATTTTCACGGGTACATCAAATGATCGAGCTTCCCTTGATGAGGATCGTCACCAGCCTGCTGACTATTGGCGTGCGCCTGTCAGGGCTGATGCTGTTTGCGCCGTTCTTCGGCAGCGTGGTGATTCCCGCGCGCATCAAGGCGATTCTTGTCTTCGCGATGACTCTGCTGCTATATCCGACCGTAGGGAAGCAAATCGATCCCAGGGTGGCGTCGAACTGGCCGATGCTCATCATCACAGAATTCCTGGTGGGCGCCGGCATGGGCATCGCCACCAATATCGTTTTCGAGGGAATTCAGCTCAGCGGACAAGTTCTGGGAATCCAGATGGGCTACTCGTTGATCAACATCCTCGATCCGCAGACGCAGGTCGATACGACGGTGATGGCCACGTTCTACCAGAGCATCGTCATGCTGCTCTTTCTTCAGATGGACGTGCACTTCTGGCTGCTGCGCGCCGTTGGCAACAGCTTTCGCTACGTTCCCCCCGGAGCTGCGCACGTGAGCGGACTGTTTACCGCCTCAGTGCTGAAGACCGTGGGAGAAATCTTCGGGCTCGGTGTACAGATTGCCGCTCCGGTGCTTGCGGCGACGCTGGCCGCAGACGTGATTCTTGGATTGCTGGGCAAGGCTTCTCCGCAGATGCCGCTCATGCTGCTGGGCCCGGCGGTGAAAAGTCTTTTAGGCATTGCGGTTTTGATTGCAACTCTGAAGTATTGGCCGGACCTCTTCCGCCGTTTGTTCACCGATGCGGTGGCGAGCGGAGAGCATCTTTTCCATTTAGCAGGTTAGGCGACGATGGCAGACTCGAGTAAAACAGAAAAAGCAACACCGAGGCAGCGGCAGAACGCGAGGAACCGGGGACAGGTGACCCGCTCGCGCGAGCTGAGCGGTGCGCTTTCGATGTCTGCCGTTGCCGGTGTAGTCTTTCTCATGGGACGCCAGGCGCTACCGCACTGGACGCATTTCTTCCGAGCCACGCTGGATCTAGCCACCACCGATTCGATCACACCGAATGGTCCGCTTCTCTTCTGGACCAGCATCGAGGCGATTCGCTGGGTCTTTCCGATCGTCCTGGCGGGGCTCGCGGTATCGCTTGTCAGCGGCCTGGCGCAGGGCGGCTTCGTCTTTGCGCCGGATGCGCTCTCCTTCAACTTCATGCGCATCAGTCCGCCGGACCGGCTGCGGCAGCTGTTCTCTCCCGCCGGTCTGAGCAACATTCTTAAGTCGCTGTTGCCGTTCACCGCGATCGCCTGGATCGGTGTCGCGTCGATTCGCGAGAACTGGGCCGAGATACTGGGCAGCTCGTATGTCGATGCGCGCCGCTTCGCCAGTCTTATCACCGGTATTCTCATCCAGATCATCTGGAAGTCGGGCCTTGTGCTCTTGATCTGGGCGGGTGTGGATTACCTCCTCTTGTGGTGGAAGAGCGAAGGCGACCTGATGATGAGCCGTCAGGATTTGAGGGACGAACTGAAGCAGACCGAAGGCAATCCGCAGAGCAAAGCGAGAATCCGCAGAATCCAGCGCCAGTCGAGGCGCAAGCAGATGCTGAAGGCCGCGGAGACCGCCACGGTGGTGATCACCAACCCGACGCACTATGCCGTCGCTCTGCGCTACGAGGCCAATATGGGCGCGCCGGTCGTGGTGGCCAAAGGCCTCGATAACCTGGCCGCAAAGATCAAAGAGATTGCCTGGAAGTTCGACATCCCGGTCATGGAAAACAAGCCGCTGGCGCAGGCGCTCTACAAGAGCGTGGAGATAGGGGATCCGATTCCCTCGGCGCTCTATCACGCTGTCGCCGAGATTCTGGTCCTGATCTATAAGGCACAGGCCGAAGTGAAAAAGCGCCAGGCGCAGAGAAGCAGCAAATCAGCCGCGCAGAAACCCATTGTGAGGACGCAGTGAACAAGACACCCGGATTGATGGCAACACTTCGCAAATACTCCGAGTGGATTATTCCCATCGGCGCGGTGGCTCTTGTCTTCGTGATGCTCGTGCCGTTGCCGAGCGTGGTTCTGGATCTACTCCTGACGCTGAACATCACCGCGTCGGTGCTGGTGCTGCTGACTGCGATTCAAGTTCTTCGTCCGGTCGAGTTCTCGGTCTTCCCGAGCCTCATCCTCCTGCTGACGCTGATGCGGTTGTCGCTCGATCTGGCAGCAACACGTCGCATCCTTCTGCACGGTAGCGAAGGGGCTTCGGCTGCCGGACAGGTGATCGAGGCTTTTGGACAGTTTGTGGTCGGCGGAAACTACATTGTCGGCTTCGTGATCTTCATTGCGCTGATCGCCATTCAATATCTGGTCGTGAGCCACGGCGCCGTGCGCACCGCCGAAGTAACGGCACGCTTCACACTCGACGCCATGCCGGGCAAACAGATGGCGATCGACTCGGACCTCAACACCGGACTGATCAACGCCGATCAGGCGCGCCAGCGGCGCGAGGCGGTGGCCCGCGAGGCAGAGTTCTGCGGCTCGATGGACGGCGCGGCGCGCTTCAGCCAACGCGATTCTCTGGCCACCATTCTGATTACAGCTATCAATATTATTGCCGGCTTCCTCATCGGAGTCCTGCAACAGGGCGTGCCCTTCCAGCAAGCGCTGAAAACGTACACGATTCTGACCGTCGGGGACGGACTGGTCGCGATCATTCCATCGCTTCTGGTTTCGGTGGCCGGTGGCATCGTGGTCACCCGCGCGGCCTCCAACTACTCGTTGGGCACAGACATCGGCAATCAGGTCTTCCGCACCGCGCGGCCGTTGTGGATTGTAGGTGGATGCCTGTTGTCGCTGGCGCTGATTCCCGGCATGCCCAAGATTTCCTTTATCGCCCTCGGCGCAGGCGCCATGTTTGCAGCCTGGAAAATGAAGCCCGCTTTGGCCACTGATGCGGCACCGGGCGGCGCTAAGGCAACACCGGCTAAGGGCGACAAGCCGGGAACTCCAGCCGTGGATCCTCTGGACGCAGTGCTGAAGCTCGATGAGTTGATGCTCGAGGTCGGCGTTGGGCTCGTACCGCTCGTCGATGCCAAGCAGGGCGGTCAGTTGTTGTCGCGCGTGAAGTCGCTGCGCAAGAATCTTGCCCAGACTTTAGGATTCCTTGTCCCCTCGATTCACATCACCGACAATCTCTCGCTCAAAGAGCGTGAGTACGTGATCTATCTGCGTGGCGTGGAAATCGCTCGCTGGGAGATGCGGAAAGACCGTCTGCTTGCTGTGAATTCGAATCCCAAACCCGGTGATCTGCCTGGCCAGGAGACGCGCGAGCCGGCATTCGACTCGCCGGCAAAGTGGATCACGCCCGATCTGCAGGCACAGGCAATCGCTGCTGGATATGCGGTTGTCGATCATACCTCGGTGCTCGCGGCTCATCTCTCCGAGCTGATTAAACATAATGCCCACGATCTGCTGACACGCTCCGAAACTAAGCGGCTGATCGATCGGCTTGCAGACTCGCACCCGAAGCTGGTCGATGAGCTGGTTCCAAAACTGATGACGCTGGGTGAAGTACAGAAAGTGTTGCAGCAACTTCTCCGTGAGCAGGTTTCGATCCGCGACCTGGGCAGCATTCTGGAGACGATGGTGGAGACGGCCGCGACCAACAAGAATCCGGTGATCCTCGTCGAGGCTGCACGTCACGCCCTGGGCCGCGCGCTCATTCGACCGCTGCTGGACGAAAGCGGGCGGCTGAAGGTCGTCACGCTCGACAGCGCGATCGAAGAAGAGTGTGCCCGCTCCGGAGCCCAAGCCCCGCAGTCCGCCGCGGCGGGAGTGATGCAGATTTCTGTTGCGCGCCGTGTACTCGATGGGCTGCGCGGCATGCTCGGCGATCAGATTGCGATGGCTCCTCCCGTCCTTCTGTGCGCTTCGCCGGGCCGGTTTTATCTCCGGCGGGTGCTGGAACCGTTCATTCCGAAGATCGTTGTGATTTCCCCATCGGAGATCCCTCCGATGACCCAGGTGATGTCGTTAGGGTCGGTGCGATGAAGATGCTGAATGCGATTTCGTTTCATGAGGTGACCAGATGACTGCGGCCGAGTTGGCTTACAGAACGAGTGCGGCGAATGCAGGCGACGGAGAAGATCTCGTCATGCAGGAGCTGCCGCAGGTCTATTACATTGCTGCACGTATTCGCGAACGCCTTCCACAACACGTGGAAATGGAAGACCTGGTAAGCGCCGGTGTTGTCGGGCTTATCGAGGCCACGCGCAGTTTCGACGGCTCGAAGAATGTGCAGTTCAAAACCTTTGCCAAGTTTCGGATTCGCGGAGCGATCCTGGACAGTCTGCGTGAAACCGACTGGGGTTCGCGCTATATGCGGCGCAGAGGGCGCGAGATCGCGGAGGCGACCGCGAAGCTCGAGAGCAAGCTCGGGCGGCATCCCTCTGAAGCGGAGGTGGCCCAGGAGATGCAGCTTGATCCCGAGCATTTGCGCCGTCTGATCGCGCAGATCGATGCTCTGCAGCTGTCCGGGCAGAAGGTCGCGGTGTCGAACGATCATTCCGAATCGCTCGATGTGATCGAGTCCGCGCCTAACCTCGACGACCCCGATCCATTCGATCTGTGCCTCGAAGGTGAGATGAAGGCTCATCTTGCGGAGGCAATCTCAAAACTGAGTGAGCGAGAGCAGTTGATCCTTTCTCTCTATTACCGGGAAGAGCTCACGATGAAGGAAATCGCGAAAGTTGTCGGCGTCGCCCTTTCCCGCGTATCGCAGATTCGCCAGGAGACCATGGTCAAATTGAAGGCTCACCTCGAACACCTGCGGCGCAGGCCGACACCCTTGCCGCCATCGACAGGAGAGTGCCTAGAACATGCCTAATCAGGACACCGAAACACTCCTCGAAACACAGCAGAAGCCGGCAAGCCAGAAGGCCCCGGCAAAGCAGCGCACGGTGCACAGCTGCAACTTTCGCTCCGCGGGACGCCTGTCGAACGAGGATGCGCGCGCTCTGAGAGCTATTCACGAGACCTTCGCGTTTCATCTCTCCGGCGCACTTGACACGTATCTGGGCACCGGAGTCGAAGTTAAGCTCGAGGCGCTCGATCAGCTTCCCATTAAGGAGCACATTGCCGAGATACCTCCGCTCTGCTACATCGCGCCGTTCTCTTCCAACACGATGACTCTGGAACTGGACAACGAGTTGGTGTTCCCCATGATCGAGCTGCTGATGGGCGGTACAGGCAGCGAAAGCGGAACCGCGCGCGATCTGTCGGAGATCGAGGGCGAGGTGATGCAGGACGTGGTGGCGCTCTTCGCGCGCCAGGCCCTGAATGTGTGGAAGATTCCCAACCTTGCTTTGGTGCCGGGGGCGCGCATCAAGCCGGCCTTAATGCATCAGTCGTTCGGGCTGAATGAGAAGGCGACGGTGCTCAAGTTCTCGATCGAATTGGCGGGCACGACAGGCGCATTGAAGTTCGTTTTTCCGACTGAGTTCCTCAATGTACTGATGGCGCAGCTCAAACTGAACCAGCCGCAGAGAAAGTCGCGGGTATGGAGTTTTCCTGCGCCTCCGCTTCGTGAGCGCATTCTCGATTGCGACTTCGAGATCGCATCGGAACTGCCGTCGCTGCGCGTGGCAGTGCGCGATCTGGTCGCGCTGCAGCCAGGCTCGGTGCTCAAATTGCGCGCGCCGATTCGCAACCCTGGGGTGCTGACAGCCGCGGGGAAGAATCTATTTGAAGCTGTACCGGTGCGCAATGGAACCCAGAGGGCGGCGCAGTTAGGCCGGCGCATCGCAGAGTCCGAATGGAAAGGGATATAGACGCATGAATAACGAATCCAAGAAGAAGTGCGCAAATCTTTTTGCCGCTGCGTTTGCCAGGTGCCTGGGCGAATCGCTCGCATCCGCCACCGGTGTGCAATGGCCTCTCGAGGTCATGGACTCGATGGATGCGGCCGCCAACCAGGGGCCCCAGGTTCATTTCCAGCTGACCGTGGAAGGCGCGATCAACGGCGAGTGCTTTGCCGAATTCTATGAGTCGCAGGTCGCCGCAGTGGTGGCGAACGCTGCGAATCAGCAGGCCGGGGACACCGCCGAGGAGCCCGGGAATACGTTGGCGCCCTTCATTGCGTCGGCGATGGAAGGCTTATCGACGTGTATTTCGGCAAAGTTCGGGCAGGTGACCGTGAAGGTCGAGCGGGTTGCGGGATTGGCATTCGGCGGAATGTTTGTGGTTCCTCTCGCGGCGGCTCAGGATCAGGCGCGGTTGCAAGTGCTGCTCTACTTCGGCGCGCCGTTGCTTGAGGCGTTGTCGGCCTCCGATGAAACGGCGGGATCATCCTGCGAGACGAAGCCGTCCGCGATTCTGCCTAAGAACCTGAAGCTGGTCATGGACGTCGAGCTGAATGTGGTGCTCCGGTTCGGCCAGCGTCAGATGCCTTTGCGCGAGGTGCTCGAACTGGCGAGCGGCTCCGTCGTCGAATTGGATCGGCTGGTGGACGAACCGGTAGAGTTGCTTCTCGACGGCAAGCTCATCGCGCGTGGCGAGGCTGTTGTAGTCGACGGCAACTACGGCTTGCGAGTCACCGAGATTCCACAGCCTGTGACGTCTCACTTTCTTAATTAGTCAGATGAGGTGAATGATCATGAGCCTTTCACTGTCGTCGCTGTTTCCGGCTGTTGACCGCGGTCTGAAGAGTATGCGGACGCATTGCGATCTGCGCACCTGCCGCAACACGCAGCTGATGCGCAGCATTCCCGGGGGCAAGCAGGGAATCTACGTCGGGCAGCAGTGGTATTGCAGCGTGGACTGCTTTGCCTTGGCGGCGCGAGAGCCGTTGGCCGCTTTCTCGGCCCGCCGCTCCGTCGAGAACCCGCGAGAGCCGAGGTTATCGCTGGGACTGGCGATGCATCTGAAGGGCTACCTGACGAACGAACAACTGCGCTTGGCCAGTCTTGAGAGCCAACGCCGCGGAGAGGATTTTGCCGAGACGGTCTCGCGGCTTGGAATCGTCACCGAACAGCAGATTGCGGCGGCTAGAGCAACCCAGTGGGGCTGTCCTGTGCTGGCACAGGATTACGTCAGTCACAGCGCACAGATCGATATCCCCCGTGCCATTCTCGAGGCGTGCAACGCCGTGCCATTGCACTCTTCGCAGACCGCGAAGCGGATCGTCTTGGGCTTCGTGTATCGGGTCGAGCACAGCGTGCTGGATGCCATCGAACAGATGACAGGCTGCAGAGTCGAGCCCTGCTTCGTAACGCTGACGGACTTTGTGCGCCGCATGCATTCGGTTACCCCGCTGCCGGACTCCCAGGAGATTGTTGTAACCGATCCGGGCTCGCCCGAGAAGATGTCCCGGACTGTGGGCCGGACGGCCGTCGACGTAAAGGCGCAGGAAGCCCGCTTTGTCGGCTATAAGCACCTGGTTTGGGTCCGGCTCATGGGTAAGCGCGGAAAGGTCGACATCGTCTTTCGTGCTCCCCGGGTTTTTGCCGAGCTGAGGGCGGAAAACTCCGAACTATTGGAAGAAGTTATCGCCGTCGCGGGGTAAAAAAATCGACGCCTGTTGCCGATAGATATCCCGGACGGTGACAGGTGCGCAACAAAAGAGTTTTCGAGATTGGGATCGCGCGTAACGGGGTTTCTGCTGGACAACCTTCGCACTTCGATCAAGTACGCGATCTTCCCGATGTTCCCGTGATGTCGGAAACACTTCTGCTTATGGAGTTGATGGTCCGGGAGCGGACCGTCGACCTGAGCGGAATCTCGCAGCTCGTGCTCGGCGATCTGGGCGCCGCGATTCAGGTGCTGCGTCTGGCAGGGCGCGAAGCTGTGTCGTTCGACGGTCTACCTACGCGGATCGAAGACTGCATCTCCGGCCTCGGACTGCAGGCCTGCCTGGAGGCCATGTCGAGACGTACGATCAAGCGCAGTTCTCGTCCTCGGGAGATGATGGGGGCCTGGGCCCATGCCCGGACGGTTGCAGAAAGCTGCCGGCTGCTCGCGGAAGAGACGTCGTTCTCGATGAACCCGGAGTCCGCGTATCTGGTAGGACTTTTTCATTCCCTCGGGTCCCTGCCTGCGGTTTTGGGTTGGGATAGAACGATGCAGCTTTCCGGCGACCCGGATGCTGTCGGGCTGCGGCTTGCGCAAGCTTGGTCGCTGCCGCGCTGCGTGAGCGAGTACTTCACGCCCTCCCGGTCAATCGCAGGCGCGAATCGCTGGAGAGAGATTGTCCGGCAAGCTCATCACGAGAGCGCCTGCTCCTTCAGCGAGCAAGTTGTCCAAGGGGCGTCCGTCGGCTCGTTGGCGCATGCCATTTCCTCGTAGGCATGCGGATTGCATCTTGACATTGCCTTCCCATGAGGAAGATGTCCTGGGCTTCGGCGCATAAGGCGCCCACGCGCTACCGCTCTCATCTAATCCTCATTTAGAAGGCCATCTCTGCGCCCCAGAGCCTGCTTTTCGGGCAATTCTTGCCTCTGAGTATGGCACGCGCCGTGCATATCCTTCCGCGGAGGGGTGCACATGGACAGCGGGTACTATGCGGCATGCACCGCACTTGTCGCACGCACGCAGGCGCTGGACACTGTCGCCAATAACATTGCCAACACCAGCACGGTCGGCTTTCGCGCTGAGCGCAATGTCTTCAGCTCCGTGCTCGCCAGTGCTCAAGACGCGTCGACATCGGCTCTGAGTCCGATCATCAACAGCTACGGCATCCTGAGCGGGACCATGGCCGACGTGACTCAGGGAGCTCTCGAGAAAACGGGCAACGATCTCGACCTCGCGATTGAAGGAAAAGGCTATTTCACTATCCAGACCGCAGATGGCCCGATGTATACGCGCAACGGCTCATTCCAGTTATCCAGCAAAGACCAAATCATTACCCAATCCGGCGATCTCGTCATGGGCGACAAGGGTCCCATCACGGTGCCGGGCGGAAAGCTTTCGATCAGCGCCGATGGAACCATCTCTTCGGAGGGCGCGCTGGTCGGCAAGATCAAAATCGCCGAGTTTCCTCTGGGCACGGAACTCACCAATACCGGCAACTCATTGTACTCGGCGCCTGCCGACGCGAAAACTATTCCGCCGACGGATTCCACCGTGCGGCAGGGCGCGCTCGAAAGCTCCAATGTCAACGCGGTCTCGAGCATGATTCAGCTGGTGGAGGCACAGCGCAACTCGGAGATGATGCAGCGAGCTTTGGCGATGTTCAATTCGGAGATAGACAAGACAGCAAGTCAAGACCTGCCTAAGGTGGGCTAAAGGAGATCGAATGTTTCATGCTCTATATACCGCAGCCAGCGGCATGACCGCCCAGCAGGTCAATCTGGATAACATCGCGAACAATCTTGCTAATTCGAGTACCGCAGGATTCCAGGCACGACGCGTTCAGTTTACCGATCTTCTCTATCAAAACGACGTGATGCCTGGCTCCGCAGCCACGCAGCAGACCACGGTAGCTTCCGGCTTGCAGGTCGGCTTGGGTACAAAGGCGGGCAATACCGAGATTTTGCAGACTCAGGGCGATCTGACCAGCACCGGCAATCCACTCGATATCGCCATCCAAGGTTCGGGATTCTTCCAAATTCTGCTGCCCAACGGACAAACCGGATACACACGTGCGGGATCGTTTCAGCCCGACGCCCAGGGCAATCTGGTGACGGCGAACGGCGATGCGCTGCAACCGGCGATCAACATACCGGCGGCCGCGACGAATATCACGATCGGCAACGACGGAACCGTGAGCGTGTCGCTGCCTGGTCAGACGCAGGCGCAGCAGGTTGGAGTCATTCAGTTGGCGACATTCGCCAACCCAGGTGGCCTGAACAGTGTCGGGAACAACGTTTACCTGGCGACCACGGCCTCCGGTGATGCAATTGTTGGCGCTGCCGGCGGTTCTGAAGGGCTAGGCACGATCCAGCAGGGGATGCTCGAACAATCGAACGTCAATGTCGTCGAAGAGTTCGTGAACATGATTCTCGCGCAGCGCTCCTACGAGTCGAATTCCCGCGTAGTCAAAGCGACTGACGAGATGCTCCAACAGCTGGACCAGATCTCGCAGTAGGGTGAAACGGCAATGAGGCACAACAAACTTCTCTGGCTCGGGATCGCATTTGGCGCTGCGGCAAGCGGCGTCTCCGCGCTCGCTGCCAGCTATCCGATCAGCAGGGAGCAGGTCGCCGCTGCGGTGAACCGCCTGGGCATGCCGGTGGCGCCGGAGCAGGTGACGCTGCTCGCGGATGTGGTTGCGACCACAAGTGCGCCTCGCTTGACGGTTCGATCGATCGAGCCTTGGGGCAATCAGCGGATGACGGCTCGAATCGAATGCGAGAGCTCCGATCAATGCCTTCCCTTTTTCGTCAGTTTGAATACCGGCTCGGGAGCCTCTGCGCAGCCCGCTGCCGTTGCGCGAACGTATTTGACGACTCAGCCTTCTTCAGGCTCGTCTCCCAGGCACTTCGCGGTGAGGAGCGGAACCCCGGCGACTCTCTTGCTTGACGGCGACCGTGTGCACATCCGTCTCTCCGTCGTTTGTCTTGAGAGCGGCGCGCCGGGTCAATCAATCCGTGTTACCGACCGGGAACACAAGATGGTTTTTCATGCTCAGGTTGTGGATGGCGGTCTGTTGAAAGGGAGGCTGTAGGTATGACGAGGAGGAACACTCGCGGATTACAGCTTCTCGGTTGCGTAGTTCTGGCCAGCTCACTCATCGCTCCGAGCTATGCACGCACCAAGAAGGTGACGAATCCCGCCGCGCTCCGCACAGATTACATTTCTCGCGTGCAGGAGCAGCAGATGCCGAAGACCGAACATACCGTCGGCAGTCTCTGGACCTCGGGTGACGTCAGCGATCTCTCCTCGGACTACAAAGCGCGCAAGCTGAACGATACCGTAGTCATTCTGGTCGCGGTGCAGACAACGGCCGCGCAATCCGGCGATGTGAATAGTTCGCGCACCTTCCAAACCAGCTCCGCGATCACCGGACTCGCCGGCCAAATCAACACCAAAGGCCTGGACCCGCTGTTTAACGCGAATTCGGCAACAACATTGAAAGGTGCGGGAGCGACGGATTCGAGCACAACATTCAACACCAGCATGACGGCGCAGGTGATCGCCGTGCTGCCCAGCGGCAATCTCGTCGTTGAAGCGCAGCGCAAGATCTTCATGAACAACCAGCATGAAGATGTGACGATTCGCGGTGTTGTGCGGCCCAACGATATCGGGCCCAGCAACACCGTTCCGTCCACGGCACTGAGCAATCTTGAGATCGAAATGAAGGGCAAGGGCATAATTGCCGACAGCACACGCCCGCCTAACCGGATTACCCGAGCCCTGCTGTGGCTCCTTGGATTCTGATGATCATGGGCTGCACATTGACGATGACGAAGCTCCGCCGGATGTTCATGGCAGTTGGGCTGGCACTTGCGGCTCTGGTGCTGCAAGCCGGCGCCGACACTCCGAACCGGCGCGTGCTGATCCGGGACATCACCAGCGTCGAGGGCGTGCGCGACAACATGCTCGTGGGATATGGGCTGGTGGTGGGGCTGAATCGTACAGGCGACAGCCAGCAGACGTTCTTTACGGTGCAGACCCTCGCTAATGCGATGCAGAAGATGGGCGTACTCATCGCGCCGGGCCAGGTGGAAGTAAAGAACGTGGCCGCCGTCTTCATCACCTCATCGCTGCCACCTTTTGCTCGGCCCGGAGCCAAGCTCGATGTCACCGTCTCTTCGGTGGGCGATGCCAAGAGCCTGGTCGGCGGAGTTCTGCTCATGAGCGCCCTCCACGGCCCTGATGGTCAGATCTACGCGGAGGCGCAAGGACCGCTGGTGATGGGCGGCTATATGGCCGGCACCGGCACCAACGGCAAAGAAGTGAATTCGACGACCGTCGGAACAATCCCCAATGGCGGCCTCGTGGAGCGCGACACATCCGTCGACTTACACGATTTCAAGACCGTGTCGCTGCTGCTGCGCAATCCGGATTTCACAACGGCTCGCCGAATCGCCGAAGCGGTCAATGAAGAGTTTCACAAGGTGGTGGCTTCTGTACTCGACAGTTCGCGTGTGGATGTCAACGTCGCCGATGCGGGAGATTCCTCGGTGCCGTTGTTGATCTCGCGAGTGCAGAACCTGTCTCTGACCGTGAGTACGCCGGCTAAGATCGTGATCAACGAGCGGACCGGAACAATTGTCCTGGGCGGCGATGTAAAGCTGACACCGGTCTCCGTGATTCACGGCAATCTCTCTATTGCGGTTACCACAACCTACTCCGTAGCGCCAATTCCCGGCGCCGGACCCGGCTTCGTCGAGCATACGCGGGAGGTAGGCCAGAGTGGAGGGCCGAATGGCCCAGGCAATCCGGGCCAGCCTGGGAATCCTACCAATCCCGGCAACCCAGCGGATCAGGGGCCAGGCCAGGGTGGTGGCCAAGGTCCGAGTGGGGGATATGATCGCTCGGTTGTTTCGACTCCGACCGCTGCCCTGGTTCCACAAACGACCGTGAATGTGACCGACGCCCCGGCGCAGAGTATGCGGCTGGATGAAGGCGCGAATGTGGAAGAGCTGGTGAACGGACTGCACGCCATTGGCACGACAGCGCACGACGTGGTCGCGATTTTGCAGGCTATCAAGGCTGAAGGCGGAATCCAGGCCGACTTGGAGGTGCAATAGTGTCGTCTCTTCCGATCGGCGGCGCTCTCGCAGCCCAGGCGCAGACGAGCCTGCTGCAGGCGCGTGAAGATCACATGATCCGCCAGCTTAATTCGGTAAAGGCCTCCAACGACGACGCCAAGATCGACAAGAGCGCTCAGGAGTTTGAGTCCATGCTGTTGAGTACCTGGCTGCAGCAAGCGCAGCAATCGATGGCGTCGGTACCCGGCGCCGACGATGAGAACGACGACTCTAGTGGGATGAAGGATCAGATGATGAGCCTCGGAGTGCAGGCTCTATCCACCGCGATGGCGGCCTCGGGAGGCATCGGGCTGGGGAAGATGATTGCACATGCTCTTCACGCCGCCGCCGATCGGCGGAACGAGGCGGAAGGCCAAGCATCCAAAGCGATTACAAATGAGGCTCCGGCTGCGTCCGAGACCACAAAAATTGTCAAATAACCCTGAGATTTTGATTAAACTTTGGCGGGCAAGGTGCCGATAGAGGGGCAGGTCCAAGTGAAGGAGCAGAGATGAGAGTCGATCTAACGAACGTCGCAGCGAACCAGATCGCCGCGGAGCCCGATCCGAAACAGGTGAGCGCAAATAGCGTCAACGGGTCCGGCCTGTCGGGGAGCGAGGATCGGACGACTTTCAAGTCGGATACGCAGTCTCTCAGCTCGCTTGTCAGCACTGCCTTAAGCTCGCCTGAGATTCGCGAAGATAAGGTGGCCAGTCTGCAGCAGGCCATCGGCAGCGGAAACTACAAGCTCGACCCACAGGAGATCGCCGGGTCGATGGTCGACGAGCACGCCTGAGCTTCACACGCTTCAGTCTGAATAGCTGAGGCACAGGTACGGACTTTTAAGGGATGACAGCGACTCAAGTTGAAGACCGGAACGTCAAGCTTGGGGAATACCTTGAGCATTTGCAGTCGATGGCTCTCGAACTGGAGCGGTCGATGCATGCGGTTGTGCAGCATTCCCTCGCGCCCCTTGAAGACAGCATTGCGAATCAGCAGGCTTTGGCGTCTCGTCTCAGCGAATTGGCCAACGATCTCAGCAAGCCCGGCCTGAAGGAATCTGCCGCGAGCCGCGCCACCGATGAGCAGGGCCTTCTGCAGCAGATTCACGGTGCCACCGAGAGATTGCAGAGCCTCAATCAGTGCTACGCAGCCCTCCTGACACACTCCAGCCACTCGGTCGGTCTGATGATTTCGCTCTTTCGTTCTTTCAAAGGTCAAATGCAGGAGGATGCCGGCACCAGGTTGAAGCACCAGACCTGGTCCTGCCAGGTGTAATCGCCATGGGTGGATTGAATACAGCTCTCTACATCGGCGCGCAGGCTCTGGAGGTCGCGCAGGGCGCGCTGGGTGCGACGAGCAACAACATCGCTAACGCCAATACTCCGGGGTACACGCGGGAGGTGCCCCAGTTAAGCGAGAATGCGGAAACGCTAAATGGCGGCCAGGTTTCGGGCGGTGGCGTGACGCTGGATGGCCTGCAGAGCGTGCGCGACGAACTGCTCAATCTGCAAATCCAGCAGCAGACTTCGGCGCAGAGCAGCGTTGACGCGCAGTCTTCGAGCCTGCAGCAGATCCAGACCTACTTTGCTTCGACCGGCAACGATATCGCAAGCGCCTTCTCGTCGTTTTCGACCAGCCTTGCTCAGCTTTCGGCAAATCCTTCCGACGCCTCCGTGCAACAGGAGGTCATCTCCAGCGGTCGGAATCTTGCTCAGGCTTTCAACACCACCGCGAATGGCCTGACCAGCACACAATCGGCCGCCGACACTGAGGTCAGTCAAAGCGTCGCTCAGATCAACACGTTGACCCAGCAGATCGCACAGCTTAATGGCGAAGTGCAGCAGCTGACAGCGGCCGGACAAGACGGTGGCACCGTGGAGGATCAGCGCGACCAGCTGGTGCAGCAGCTCTCGCAGTTGACCGGTATCTCCGTCTCTCAAAGCAGTAGCGGTGAGGTCATCACGACGGGGAATGGAAGTCCGCTTGTGGTGGGGACCCAGAGCTTTGCCCTCCAATCGACGACGGGCCCGAATGGATTGCAGCAGGTGCTGGACTCGCAGGGGAATAACATCACGGCTTCGATTCAGGGCGGCCAGCTCGGCGGAGCCATCCAAATTCGCGATCAAGTCATCCCTGGCTACCTGACGCAGCTCAACACATTGGCGACCCAGTTCGCGACCGCGTTCAATACCGCTCAGACGCAGGGTTTCGATTCCAATGGCAATCCGGGCCAGAACTTCTTTACGGTTCCCGCCGGGGCCGGCGCCGCTGCGGGCTTGAGCGTCGCGATCACCAATCCAGCGTTGATTGCAGCCAGTTCGGATGGCTCCGCGGGAAGCAATGGCAACGTTGCGAATCTCTCTGCGGCTCTGACCAACGCGCTTCCCTCCGGGCAGACTCCAGCGCAGGCCTATGCCAGTCTGGTGTTCCAGGTGGGCAACGATACTTCCAACGCCAGCACGGAATCTACGGCGTTCGGGCAGAACCTGCTGGAGCTGACAAATCAGCAGAGTTCAGTCTCCGGCGTGAACGTCGACGAAGAGACCACCAATCTGATTCGCTTCCAGACCGCCTACGAGGCTGCGGCGCGAATTGTAAGCACGATTCAACAACTCAACACCGTGACGCTCGACATGGGTTCGAGCCAGAGCTACTAAAGCATATGCGCGTCAATACAAATTTGGTTCCGGACATTCTCGCCGATCTGGCGCAGAGTCAGTCGACTCTCAACACCGCGCTGCAGGAGGTGTCGACCGGAAAGAGCGTCAATGTTCCTTCCGACAACCCTGAGGCCTCTGCGGCCATGGTGCAGAACACCATCGAGACCGCCAATGTCGATCAGTACACCAAGAACGTCACCAGCGAGCTTTCGACAGTGCAGGCGGCCGATTCGGCCCTCAGCACGGTGGTGTCTTCTCTCACGCAGGCTGTTTCGCTCGGAACCGAGGGCGCAAACGGCACGAATTCCGCTTCCAACCTTCAGGCGATCGCCCAGCAGGTGCAGGGGATTCTAACCAGTGTGGTTTCGCAGGCCAACGCTTCGTATCAGGGTTCCTATTTGTTCGGCGGGACAGCCACGAACACAACTCCCTTCACAGCGAATGCAGCGTCGCCCACCGGCTATCAGTACAACGGCAATACCGATCAGAATTCCGTCGCCGTCGGAGACAACCTCAGCGTGCAGGTGAATCTTCCCGGCAGCCAGATCTTCTCCAGTCCAACCGCCGACGTCATCGGTTCATTGAGCTCACTTGTGACCGCACTGCAAGGCGGGAACAGCACGGCCATTCAAACCGCGACAACCGCAGTCAACAGTGCGCTGAACTATGTCGGACAGCAGCGCGTCTTCTACGCCAATTCCGAGAGCCAGCTCAATTCGCAGGAAAGCTATCTGCAACAGGAGACGGTCGACCTCTCGTCACAGCAGACTTCTCTGGTGGGCGTAGACATGGCTCAGGCAGCCACCACTCTTAGCCAGGCGGAAACGGCGAATAGCGCAGCTCTGGCCGCGGCGTCAAAGGTCCTCCCGGATACGCTGCTGAATTACCTGGCGCCCCCGCAATAGCTAATCATCCAGCGGGCTGGAGCATTGGGACCACAAAAAAGGACCGTCGCAGGGACGGTCCTCTATCGTTTTGCATCTATGGCAATCGCTGGGGTGGGCGCGACGGTTCTACGCCGACCAGTTGCTGTCTCGGGCACCCGCCTGAATGCCTGCCAGGCTGAGACCGTTCATCCCGCCCGGGCTGAAGATGTCGGGTCCCGAAGGGCCTTGCCGCCGTCCCTCAATCTGTTGCCAGCACTGGCGGATATTCAGAACCTTGGCGATGAGCTGCTCCATCTCCTTGGCTGACCTTCTGACTTGAGCCCCTACCAGGCTGCGGCGGAAATTGGTATAGAAGGCAATCAACTGATCCGCCAGCTCGCCGCCTGGCCCGCGCTGCACCCAATCCTCGAGGCAGCCAATCACCAGCAGTGCATGATTGACCTCGTGGCACCGCTTTTCAAGGTCGTTGGCGCGTTCGGCATCGGCGGCTCGCTGCAGGTTCGCGGCGAGCGTGTCGAAGAGGGCCATGAGGAGCCCGAAGCCACTGGCTCCTTCCACCGCTGTTTTGCGATAGGCAAGGTCGATGCGTGTCATAGTAGGCTCCGATTATCCGTTGGAGCTGGAGTTCTGCCCCAGCTCTTCGCTGATCTGCTTCATCTCGTTCGGCAGTTCCTGGAGTGCAATTTCCGCCTGCGAGTAGTCGTTTTGAAGCTGCGTCTTCAGCGGCGTAATGTAGTTCGTCTGGAAGTTGGTGATGTCGTTGTTCAGATCGGTCTCCTGGTTGCTGATGCTTTGCAAGTCGACCGTGAACGCGCCGTTGCTGGGGTCGGTGAAGCTTGTCAGTGTCTGATCGAGCGAGTTGGCGAAGCCATTGAGAGACGTGCCCTGGAAGAAGGACTGTACGTCGCCGAAGTTGTTTTGCAGCACGCTTTGCAGCGTGGATGAATCGACCGTCAGAGTGCCGTCGTTGTTCACGCTGATGCCCAGGGAGGTCAGATTCGGCACCGTGGTCGTGCCCGAACCTGGGGTGTACGTATAGCTGAGGACTCCAAGCACCGACGATTGCAGGCTGCGCACCGTGGAATCGGTGGCCAGTGGGCCCTGCCCCGAGCCCGATGTATAGGTGAATTCGGTGTTCAGATCCGTGATGACCTTGTTGTAGTCGGTCACGAACTGATTGATCGCCGTTGAGGCCCCTGATGTGTCCTGCTGAACTGAGAGGCTAATCTGCGTTCCTGGATTGGCGCTCTGCAAATTGAGCGTCAGGCCCGGGACAGCACCGGTCACGGTATTTGAAGCGCTTGAGATCCCGATGCCGTCGACCGTCAACGAGGCGTTCTGACCTGTGGCCGCCTGCGTGAAACCAAAGCCCGCATTCCCAGTCACCGTGAAGTTTGCAGCGCTCCCCGAACTGTTGGCGACAATCGCCAGACGTGAGCCTGTTGCGTCGGTGACGACGCTCGCCGTCAAGCCAAGATTGTCGCCGTTGATCTGATTGGCCACGTCGGTCAGAGTCTCGGTTCCATCCGTCGTAATCGTTGTGGCGCCGCTCCCGGTGGTTACTGTGAAGCTTCCGGCCGGCAGAGCCGTAGTACTGCTCGCGAAGACTCCGGAGGCCCACGAGGATGTCGTGGCCAGGCTGTTGACGACGACCACATGATTTCCCGGAGTACTTCCGGAGGCCGCAGACGCGGTCACTACGCCCGAATTCGAAGAAGAGACTGTTCTGGCGGAGAGCGGTCCCGTAATGCTGTTCAATGCCTGGGCATCGCTGTCGAGGTTCGAAACGTCGCTCTGGATCTGGTTGATGTCCGAGGCCTGGCTCTGAAGTGTACTCAGCTGGTTCTGCCAGGCCGTTTCGGGGGCTTCTGCTGCTGTGACCGCCGAGTTCACGGCGGCAGTCACATCGATGCCGGGAGAGGAGGCGCCGAGGGCTGCCTCGAGGATCGAGCTCAGATCGATGGAAGAAGAAGAAGAGGAGCTGGATGACAGCAAGGAACTGAGTGCCGACGAGATTGAGCTCATGGGTAAATCCTTTGGTTTCTTTGGCCTGTTTGCGAGAGCCTCAAGATCGGTCCCGCTTCGGGCGCAAGACAATATCGGCCACTTGAGCCTCCGATTTCAGGGCCTGCAGGGCAGAAAAAAAGCGGCAGCGCCGAAGAGCGCTGCCACTTTTGTTTGAGAGAACCGAGGTTGATTTATTGGAGCAGCTTAAGGACAGCTTGCTGCACTTGGTTGGCTTGCGACAGGGCGGCCATGCCGGTCTGCTGCAGAACGTTGTACTGCGTCATCTGAGCAACCGTCTGTCCGATATCCGCATTCTGGATGCTGTTCTGGGCCGCGGTCAGGTTTGTGACCTCGGTGTTTTCAACGTTGGTGTCAGCGGTCAGCTGGTTGACAGCCGCACCGATGGCGCCGCGGTTTGCGGCAACCGTGCCGATGGCGGTAGTGATGTCAGCCAGTGCCGTCTGCGCGTTGGCAGCGGAGGTCAGGTTGGTGCCCGTCAAAGCAAGGGCAGCGGTCGTCAGCGCGTTGATCGTGGTCGCGATGGTGGCGCTGCCGGCGGCCGTGCCGTCGCTGGTGTAGACATTCGCGGTTGTACCGAAGATCGCGCTGCCGTTGTAGTTGGTCGTCGATCCGATGTTGCCGACTTCAGACAGAATCGACTGATACTCCGTGTCCAGAGCGGTTGCCTGTGAGGCCGAGAGGCCGCCTGTGGACGCTTCTGTTGCCAGCGTCACAGCGCGGTCGAGAAGAGTCGTTACCTGGGAGAGCGCGCCGTCTGCGGTCTGCAACAGACCAACGCCGTCCGAGGCGTTCTGGCTCGACTGGGTCAGAGCCGAGATGTTTGCCTGCAGGCCGTTTGCGATCGAGAGGCCGGCGGCGTCGTCTGAACCGGAGTTGATCTTCAAGCCGGTCGAGAGTTCGGTAAGGGTCTTCTGAAGGCTGGTTTGCGTGTTGGAGAGTGCGTTCTCCGCCGTCAGGTCAGAGATGCTATTCAGGATTGTCAGCGCCATTTTGTATTTCGCTCCTTATATCGATTGCCGCCTGCACCGAACCAGTTCCGCCTATTAGGTCCAGAATCGCTACTTGGAGCAGGTGGTTGTTTGTTACGGGGTCTCTATCGGCCCCTGGTTTTCGAGATTCTAGTTTTAGCTCAGGATTCTTCCCCCAGGGGTATACAACTTTTGTGAGACAGCTGAGGTTCCTTGCAGGTTAAGTGGCCGCAAAATGCAAATGCTCGATAACTTATCCCTCATCGGGGGATGTTATCAAGCATTTCATCTTGCGCTACTCGAGCTATCGGGCTTTTCGTGAATGATTTTTGTCCTTATACATGCCCGCATCGGCCTCGGAGATCAGGTCCTGCAGCGACTTTCCGGTCTTCCATTCCGCCAGCCCGATCGACGCATCGACCTGAATTACCGGGTTTTCATTGCCTTTCCCGAGTTGCAGTGTGTATTTGCCGAAAACCCAATGACGGATCCGGTCGATGTGAGCCATCGCGCCTTCCACGTCGCATGCCAGTACGACAACAAACTCATCGCCGCCCCAGCGGCCTACTAAGTCGCCGGAGCGTGTATTGGTCTGCAGTTCGATCGCAAACTGCTTCAGCAAATCGTCGCCGGCGGGATGTCCGTACTTGTCATTCACCTGCTTGAAGCCGTTCAGATCGAGCATCAGGACGCAGAACGTCTGCTTGCTTTCGATGCTCCAGCGGACTCTCTCTTCGATGTTGCGGCGATTCGCAACGCGCGTCAGCTCGTCGCGCATGCTCAGCTGCTCGACAGTTCTCAGTTTCGTTTCATAGATCGAAACCTCGGCGCGCAGCTGAGCTACTAACTCGTGGTTGTCGCGGTTCATCTGGTCCACGCTGTTCTTCAGCGAAGAGACCTGCTTGACCAGCGAAGTACGGATCTGCGTCAGATCGTCGAGATGGGCGATACGCTCCAGTTGTCCTGTAACTTCCTTGAAGCGGCTGGAGTAGCCCTGATCGCGGCTTCCCATGGCTTCTGCCGTCTTGGCCAGAGCAACCATGATCTCCCGCACTTCCTCAGCCTTTGCCTTCAGGTGATCAGCTACCCGGCCACCCCACTCCTGCAGCTGGATCTCGACCTGCTTCTCGACCTGCTTGACCGACTCGGGAGAAGGCTGAAACGAAACACGGTGCTCTAACCGCTGCAGGTTCGACTCAAGATCTGAGCCGAGGACCGGAGAGATCTGCACCGCGGTCTTTCCCATGGTGCAAAGGAGCGTGCGGTAGCTCTCCAGGGTGGCCGGCGAGAGCCCATCCAGCTCCGGCGCCGGTTCTGGCTCCTGCTCCAGCACGCCCTGCGAGGTCATATCGAGGTATTTCTTAAGGGAGATCATGCTCGAGTCTTGCCCTTTCTCGCTAAATGAAACATTTATTTAAGGTTAGCCATCACGTTTTCGTGCTTGACCGTGTTTTGGTTCCGGATTTACAAGGCCCGAGCCAGGGAGTCGTGAGACGAAGGAAACCTGGCGCTGCGATGGCAGCGCGACAACTATCGGTACTTCGAGCGCCAGATTTCAATCAGAACGTTGGTTTGCGGCGCTTAGGGTAACAGGCCCAAACCCTAAGCCTTTCCGGGTTTGGGAACTCTGGAACGCGTCTAGCCGTTCTGCCGGCGTGGGGGAATCTCCGATCCCCAGAAGGCATAGTAGGCGACACAGATGTAGCAGATCAGCACTACCGACATGGCTAGAGCCATGCTGTGCGTCTTCTGGAAGACCAACCCGATGGCGAGCGTGACGAGCGCGCCGCCAATGATCGACATGACCAGGAAGGAGGCCGCTGGCTTCGTGTTCAAGCCCAGATCGCTAATTCCGAGCGCGAAAATCGTCGGAAACATGATCGACATGAAGAAGCTTGTTAGAAAAATAGCCCAGACGCCGACCCATCCGGGCCAGAGCATTCCCACAGTGACTAATCCGACATTCGCGACTGCGAATATCCCCATCAGCACGTTTGCGCGAATCCGCTTCATCCAATAGCTCGACCCGAACCGGCCAACCCCGAACCCAGCCAACGTTCCGGTGAGGAAATAGCCCGCGGTCTTCTCCGGCAGATGCGTGTAGTCCTGCACATACTGAATGAAGTAGCTCCACGTGCCCACCTGCGCGCCTACATAGCAGAACTGCGCAAGCACCGCGAGCAGGAAGTGTGGATAACGAAACAGGTCTGCGAAGCGGCCCGAAGGCTCCTCGTCTCTTGCGGATGGTGCCGCCGCAACCGCGGGAAACGGCGTGAGCGCAAGCAAGAGAGCCCAAAGCAAAACCGCTGCGCCGATCGCCATATAGGGCGGCACAACGCGCATCGTTTCCTGATGGAGATACGCACCGTAGGTTCCATCCATCTTGAGGCGCGCAATCTCTGACGGCATCAATTCCACGCCTGAGAAGATAAACACTGTGCCAATCAAAACACCGGAGATGGACCCCAATGGATTGAAGGCCTGCGAGAAATTGAGACGCCGTACCGCGCTGCCCGCATCGCCCATTTGGGCAATGAGTGGATTGGCGCCGGTCTCAAGAAACCCCAGGCCGCTGGCGATCACAAAGAGGGCGATCAGAAACAGTGGGTAGCTTCCCGCCGAAGCGGCGGGCCAGAACAGGAAAGTTCCGATGCCGTAGAGCAACAATCCTGTCAGCAGGCCAGCTTTATAGCCGCGCGCCCGCATCACAAAAGCGGCGGGAATGGAAAAGACGAAGTATCCGATGTAGAACGCGAACTGGACAAGGCCCGCCTGGAGCCGCGAAAGCTCGAACGACTTCATGAACTGCCGAATCAATACGTCGTTGAGGTTGTTTGCTACACCCCAGAGGAAGAAGAGCCCTGTGACCAGGATGAAGGCGCTCATCCCTTCGCTGGGAAAGAGCGGCTTGCCTTGATCCTGGGCGGATTTGGGCGGGGTCACGGCAATCGCCAAGGCCTGCTCCTTCTCAGTTACCGTCTGGCGCAACCCTACCTTTATACCGGTTCGAAGGCACAAACAGTCAACGAGCTGGATCTGCGTTGATCAAGCCGCCTACTGAGGTCTCCAGATGCGGAACTCCCCGCTCAGGTGCATCAGGCTCATCAAGTAGAGCATTCCATCGTAGTAGCGATTCTGTCGTGAAGGGATCGGCATCTTCCATAGTGCCTCGGCAGTTGATTACGGAGGGAGATCCAACGCGCTAGTGCTGGGGTTGGGCTGGCGGAGCCGATTGGGGTGCAGGATGCCCCGCATTTTGTGCGTCCCGTTGCGCAGCCAGTCGCGCCAGTTTCTCCTCGTGCTTCCGCTTCATGTAACGGGCCATGTCGGGCCAGAACTCGATAATCTCAGAGCCGACGATGCCCTCTGCAGAGACGGTCAATCCATCGGAAACCGTGTCGTTGACGGTGCGCTCGGAGGCAGGATAGTAGATGCGGCCAATGGCGGCGCCTATCATGTTGCCGCCGACGTTGGCGTAGTTCGGTCCCCACTTGCCGTTATCGCGTTTGCACCAAACGGTGCTGGTGGCCGCCCACAGAAAGCGCTTCATCTTGCTGCCTGTGCCCTTCTGGTAGTAGCGCGGATCTTCGCGAAGCACACTGGTTAGCACGGCATTGCCAAAGAAGTTGCCTATGAACGAGTCGGAGTAAGATGCGCCGAACCGCTTGGAGTAACCCTGGACGCCCTGGCCCCACTGCGGTTCACTGTCACTCGCCTGATTGAGTCCGCCAACGATAGCCGACAGAAGAAAAGGCCACGGATCGATTTCGCTCCGGAAGAAGAGTCGGAACTTTTGCCCCGAAGACAGAGGTAGTGCGTTGCGATTGGTCGTGGTGTTAAACGTGGCCATCACGCCGGCAACCCGCTGCTGCTCCTGTTGCTTGAGTTGTTCCTCGGCCTGATCGTGCGTGGTCTTCTTGTCGCTGGGTTGCGTCGAAGGCGACTGCAAACTGGGCGAAGTTTGGCCCGCAGGTTGCGGAGTGCTCTGCGTCTGTGCTGGTGAGCTTGGTGCTTCGGTGGACTCGGGCGAAGCGATTTCAGCTTGAGGTTGTGGCGCTTCAGGCAGGTCTTGCGCAACCAACACAATCCGGGCTAAGTCTGCAGACTGTGCGGAGCAAGCCGAAGGTGTGACCGTCTGGATCAAACCGACAGCCAGCCCTAAACAAACACCGCGAATTGCAAAGTGCATCCATTCACCAATAAGGGTCCTATTTCCCATCATAATCGGCAACGGATGCACCCGAATTCAGCGACACGTACAATTCGCGGAAATCGAGTAAGAAAATTCGGGTCGACCCTTCTAAGTTAGACGACAAACATGCCCTGGTAGACCCGAAATACTCTCGATTTACGCGATTGTCACACGATCGTACTCTTCCCCTTTGAACACACGCGCAGGAAAAGAGTCGCAGCACATTCGTCGTTGAAGGGTTCGGCGGGCGGGCCCAGCGCCCGCCTATCTGTTGACCGCGATCTTGCTCTTGAGCTCGGCGAGAAGTGTTTCGACTTTGTCCTCGCTCTCCAGTGCCTTGAACTTGTCCTCGAGGGTCTCTGGGGCCAGGATTTCAGATGCCGCCGCGTTTTCTGCCGACTTCACGTGGACCTTGCTCTTCATCCGTCCCAGCGTCTGCTCCTGGTCGACACCGACCACTTGACGCGCTTGGGTGGCGCGGCCCACGACCCTGGCACGGCGATGTTCCGCCACCAGCATCTCGCAATGTGCGCGCGTCTCGCTGAGTTTCTGCTCGAGCTTGCATAGCGCCTGACGCAGACTGTCGGCCTCATGTTTCTGATCTTCGGCCTGCGCCGCAAAGCCATCGGCGAGCTGCGTCTGGCTCAGCGAGCGCTCCAGCGCGGCACGTGCCAGATCGTCCTGATTCTTCGTCACTGCCAGTTCCGCCTTGCGTCGCCAGTCGGCAGCCTGCTGCTCGTGCTCGGTGTGCTTCTTTTCCAGCAGATGCTGATCGGCGATTGCGATCGCGACTTGCGTCTTTACCTGGAGCAGCTGGTTCTCCATATCGAGAACAATCTGCTTCAACATCCGCTCGGGGTCCTCGGCCTTCTCGACCAGGTCGTTGAGGTTCGCGCGGAGCAGCGTGCTCACTCTATCCAGTAGGGACATAACTCCTCCTTCTCTCCTTCCACTGCCCGCCTCAGGCTGGAGGTGAGCAATGCACTGTGTCTGCTACTTCTTTGCCGGTTCCGCTGCCGGAGCAGTGGACTGTTTCAACTCCGTCACGTCCTTCATCATCTCCGCGGTCAGTGCCTTGCTGCGTTCGGACATTCTGCTCATCACCAGCGGCATGTACTCACGCGCGATCTTCGGCTGCGCATCGAGCAGATGCTGACCGGCCGTGGAGCCGTAGAAAGCGATCATGGCATCTACGTCTTCGCGGGTCAGATAGTGCTGATAAAGCCCTGTCATGTCCGCGAGCATCTCATCGATGGGATAGAGATTCACCGCCTTCTCCATGTATTTGTGCATCAGCCGGTCAAGCTGCTCGCGCTGCTCTGTAGTCAGCTGGGGCCCCGAAGGATTCTGGGCCATGATGGCCTGCATCTGCTCCTTCAACTGGGATTCGACCGTCGTGGGAATGATTCTTTGTACCGACTGCATCTGATCGCGGATCCGCATCACCTCAAAGAGCTTGGCCAGCTGTTCTTTCGTCGCCTGATCCTCGGGGGGAATTGTTTGAGCGGTTTGCACGCTCGTACCCGGAGAAGACGCTTCAGGTGGTGCTTGCGCAAAACTCGCCATCGGCAACAACAGCAAAACCGCGCCGAACATTATGGCCATTGAACGTTTCATCGTGTCCTCTTCTCCGCCGCAGCGGGGTGGGAGGCCCGGCTTCGCACAGAACGCACGAAGCCGGACTCGCGTTAGTGACCCGCGCCCGGGGTTGTCGCTGAGCCGTTCTCCGGTTTTTGCTTGATCGCCTGTACGTTGGCCATCAATTGCTTGAGGTCCATGCCGCTCAGCGCTTCAAACAACGCCGGCACCTGCGCCGCGATCTTGGTCATGTCGCCGGTGATCTTGTTCACTCCAGCCGCGCCATCGTTGCCTGTGGACACGATGGTGATTTTGTCCACCTTGCTGAGCGGCTCGGCCATCGCACGGACCACATCGGCCATGTTGGTCAGCAGCTTGTCGACCACCGCGGCCTGGTTCCATCCCTGATAGGCCTCGGCCTTCACGTTCATGGCTTTGGCTTCGGCCTCGCCCTTCTGGAAGATGATGCTGGCTTCGGCTTCGCCCTGTGTCCGAATCGCCGACGCACGGCCTTCGGCTTCCGCTGTCAGGCGATTCTTCTCGGCGGCAGCCATATTCTCGATGCGCTGGCGCTCGATCTCCGCGCCCTTCAGAACGGTCGCGATCAGTTCCTTCTCGTGGCGCGTGATCTCGGCCTCTTGCACCTTGATCTGGCCCTCCTTCTCCACCTGCTGCACCTTCACCTGCTCCGCGGTCACTTGTTGCAGCATGATGTTGGTCTGCAGTTCGTACGCTTTATCGGCGCTTGCCTGCTGGCGGCGGCTCTGTTCGGCGTATTCCGCCTTTTTGATTTCAAGATCGCGCTGTGCCTCTGCCTGGCGCGTGGCGGAGGCGGTCTCGGCAATCACCCGCTCCTGATCTGCCTGCGCCTTCGCGACAGCGGACTCGCGCATGGCCGTCGCTCGTTTGATCGCGGTGTCGCGCTCGGCATCGGCAGTGGCCATTTCGGCATCTCGCTTGATGCGGGCAATGTCGGGCCTTCCCATGTTGGCGATGTAGTCGTTCTTATCCTTGACCTCCTTGATGGTGAACGAAATCACCTCGAGCCCCATCTTGCTCATGTCTTCAGCACAAGTAGACCGCATGCGCTCGCCGACCATCTCCGGTTCTTTGACGATCTGCTCGACCGTCAACTGGCCGATGATGCCGCGCAAATGTCCTTCCATCACCAGGCGGATCAAGCCTTCGCGCTGCGCCGGAGCCTTGGTCAGGAACTGCTCCGCCGCCGTAAGAATCGACGCCTGATCGCTGCGCACTTTAATCTGTGCGACGGCCTCCACCGTAACCGCGACGCCCTGCTTGGTGTAGAGATCCTGCTGCGGAGCGACATCGAAGCTCATCAGTTCGAGGCTCAGTTCGCGGCAGTTCTCCACCATAGGAAAGATCACCGTGCCATGGCCCTTGATCACACGAGGCCCGCGGAATCCATACACAATCAAAGCTTCGTTGGGCCCGGCCTTACGATACATCCTGGCCAAAATCCCCATCACAATAATCAGCATCAGAACTGCTAGTCCGGCGTACAGAATGATTTCTGGGTGGATCATTGCTTTCCCGGCCCTTCGCCCAGGAGAGTATGGGTTGATGGTTTTACTGCTTATGGCCGTTCTGCCGGCCATTCTTCGGAAAAAGCTTGGCGAGCAAACCCAGCAGGAAGATTCCTACCAGGATGGCCATGTCGGCAATCAACACGGTCGAGTTCGTCATTTGAAACCTCTGCGGTTAATGGTGAATACAAGTAGTGAGTGGACAAAGAAACATTGGATGAGTGGGGCAGTAGGACAGTGACCCGATCAGGATGCAGCCGACCCCTGATCTCTGAACCCTGACCCCTGATCTGCCTCCGGCAGATCTTCCCAGCGCTTCACATAGGCAATGCCTTTTTCGTAGCGCACGACGTAAACCTCTTCCTGTTTTTGAATCGGCTCTCCGTCGTCGGAGCGCGCCGGGGCCGATCGCCGCGCGCCCAGTTGTTCGTACACAATCTCTCCCGTGCCGCCTGAGCGAATCGCCGAAGACAGATGACCCACTACGCCGATCACGTCCGTCTCATCGGCCGTCAGCTCGCGCTCATGCGGCAGGAGAACCTTGGTCAGAAAGAAAAAAACAAGTGCGCCGCCGGCCAGGCCGCACACCGCGGCCAGCACCAAAACGACCAGCGCAACAAAGCTGCCGTAGCGCGACAGCAGGTACCCCGCCGCGCCAAACCAGCAGAGAAAAATCATCAGCGAGAACGCATTCCACCACGGCACATTGGCGCCGCCTCCGCGCACGCCCGCCGCGCCGGGATGTGACGTTCCCATCGCGCCTGCATGCGGCACATGCACGTGTCCTAAATGCGGCAGGTGTACAGATCCGCCGAAGTGGCCCAGCACGCCGAACAGCGACAGCGCGCTCAGCCCCAGCCCCACCAGAAAGCAAATCAGATAAAAGGATTCCCAGTTCATCGATGCGCTCCTTGTCTTACCGCGCTCTCTTGGTTGATCTCTGAACCTTGCCGTTTTTCTTGCCGGTGCGCACTGCGCGCTCAGACGAATCTCGGTCTTCTATTCCCTGTTCCCTATCCCCTGTTGCCTGTTTTCTCAGCACTTCCGCCAGCCTTGGCATCAACCCCGGCGTCTCCAGAATTGCCTCCAGCAGCAGAAGACACTCCCGCGAGTGTTCGTTGCGCGCCAGCGTCAGCAAAGCCTGCTTCAGCTCCGGGTCGCGGCGAAACCGCTCCGCTCCCGAGACCAGCCACAGGTCGAGCTTGTCTTCCACGTTGCGGAGTTCGCTCTGCAACTCGGGGGAGTAGCCTTCCGGGTCGTCCACCAAATAACCGGGGTGGACTTTGAAGAACCCGGCTAGAAGCTGCCGCGAGGTGTTGGTCAGGTGGGGGCGTGCGCCGCTTTCAATCTGGGAGAGGTAGCTCTGGCTGATCTTCGAGCCGGTTTCGGCATCGATGGCCCGCACCAGTTCCTGCTGACTCATCGCGCGGTCCAGGCCTCTTAAACTGCCTTCGACCTCACGCAGGTAGTGGATTTTTTCGCCGAGCTTCATGGGTTGCGATGGGGTGTCCTTCCAGCCAGTTCAACAGTCAATCGCAAATTGCAATAACAATATCGCAATCCGTAATACGCGTCAAGCAAAATCGATTTTAATCACAATGGATGGGTTATTGGCCTGATTTCATAGACTTGCGTTCAGGAGAGGGCCGGCCTCCCTCTACTCATCGCGAAGGGCAATGGCCGGATCGACACGCGATGCCCGCCCGGGTGGGAACGTAGCCGGCCACCAAGCCGGCGCAGGTCAGGATTCCAACCGCGGCGAGGAGGCTGAAAGAATCGGTTCCGCTCAAGCCATAGAGCATCTTCTGTACGAGGCGTCCACCGGCAAGAGTTACGGGAATGCCAAGCGCGATGCCCGCGAAAATCCACACTGCGATTTCGCGCATGACGTGCCAGCTCACCTCAAACCTGCCTGCGCCGAGCGCCATGCGAATGCCGATCTCTCCCGTTCTGCGGCTCACGAGATACGACATGAGACCGTAGAGGCCGATACATGAAAGGAAGACGGCGACGACTCCGAAGAAAGCAGAGAGTTCGGCGACGAGGGTCTGATCGGTGAAGGACTGAGCTACCTGCGCATCAAGCGTGGTCACGTTGCCGACGGGCAAGGTGGGGTTGATGTCGTGGATAGCTTGCTCGACTTCGCGCGCCACGGCGCCGAACTCGCCGGTGTACCGGACTTGGAGGTTGCCGAAACCCCAGTGGCTTTGAACATAAGGCAGGTAATCGATGTAGGGATCGGGCCCGCCGACGCCATGCACCTTGACATCTTTGGCGATGCCCACGACCTGCACCTGCTGCGGCTTCTCGGTGCTGCTGTCGGGATCGCCGAGCAAGTAAATGCGGCCGATCGGCGAGCCTGCGGGAAAAGAACACGGGCCATATGCTCGCTGATGATCGCGACTCGCTGTGACGTGGCCGTGTCTTCAGGACCGAAGCTGCGGCCGGCGACGAGGGGAATCCCCATGGTCTTGAAGTAGCCGTTGCCGATGATGTTGTGCATGACGTCGGCATCGCGGTTGAGAGGCATGTCGGGCACGACAATCAAAGTATTCCAGGACCCTTCACGGAAAGTGAACGCAGAAAAGCCGGCGGCTTGCACGCCGGGAAGCGCATTTACACGTTCTTCGATCTGATGGTAGAGCACCTGTTGGCGCGGATCGTCTTCTTTGAAGTTCAGTGGGGACGTGTCGATGCTGAGGCGCAGCACGTTCTGTTTGTTGAAGCCCAGGTCGACGCGGTTCAAGTTGTTCAGCGTACGGAGGAACAGACCGGCAACCATCAGCAGGACGAGGGAGAGCGCCACCTGGCCCACCACCAGGGCTTTGGCCAGCGGCGAGCGCCTGCCGATGAGAGAACTTCCGCGACCGTTTTTGAGGTTGCTGGTCACATCGAGCCGTGTCGCGCGGATTGCCGGGAGAGTGCCGAAGAGCAGAGCCGTAGCGATGGTGACGGCGCAGGTGAACGCGAGGAGAGGGAGATTGAGCGCGACATCGAGCGGTACGATTTCGTCGCCCTGCGAAATCATGTGCAGTAGCAGACGGTTGGCGAGTGCGGCGAAGCCGATGCCCAGCGCACCTCCGGCCAGCGCCAGGAGCAGGCTTTCGGTGAAAAGTTGTCGCAGGATGCGGAGCCGGCCCGCTCCGAGAGCCTGCCGGATCGCCAGTTCGCGTGCCCGCGCGGTTGAACGCGCCAGAAGAAGGTTGGCAATGTTCGCGCAGGCGATGAGCAGAACCAGGGCGACGATTGACATCAGGATCTGCAGCGGTTGGGAATAGGTGCGGCGCAGATTGGAGAGGCCGCGGGCCATCGGCTGGAGCTGTACATGCGCGTGAGCGAGATTGTTGAGGTTCGTTTGGGTGAGCTTGCCGTCGGGAAAGCTGCGCAGGATCTCCGGAAAAAGAACGTTCATATTGGCTGTGGCCTGTTCGACGCTGACGCCTGTCTTCAGGCGGCCAACAATCCAAAGCAATTCGGAAAAGTTGTCTTGGCGTCCCTTCCAACCGGGCGGAATCGACTGCAACATGGAGAGCGGCGCCCAGGCATCGGGGGATTCGCCTACGGAAGTGCCGAAGAACTCCGCCGGGGCGACGCCCACGATGCGAAAAACCGTCGTGCCGAGACGCAGTGTCCGGCTGAGAATCGAAGGATCGGCGCCGAAGCTGCGCTTCCAGAACGAGTCGCTGATCACAACAACGGAATGGTCGCCCTGATCGGAATCGTCGTTTTCATCGAGGACACGGCCCATTTGTGCGCCGACGCCGAGCGTCTGGAAGTAGGTTCCCGAGACTGTCTGCACTTTGATCAGCTCGGACTCGCTGCGGCTGTCGATGAAGCCATGCACATCATTCCTCATGCTGAGGAGCGCGGCAGTGGAGGAGAAGACGGAGTTCTCGCGCTGCAAGCGGCGATAGAAGGGATGGGAATAGAGCTCGGTGCAGGCGTAGTCGTCGGTGATCCCGCCCCAGTCTTCGAGGCCCAATTTGACCAGCTGCTGCGGATCCTTCACGGGAAGCGAACGTAGCATCACGGCGTCGACAAGCTGAAGATGGCCGTGTTGGCGCCGACGCCAAGGGCAAGCGAGACAAGTGCCACCAACGTGATCGCCGGTGTGCGCAACATGAAGCGGAATCCGTAGGCCGCATCCTGCAGCAAGGTCTCAAGTCCGTTCCATCCCCAGGCCACGACGCTCGTTTCCTGCATGTGTGTTGTATTGCCGAAACGACGGGCCGCGGCGTGATACGCGTCCGCCGGATCGATGCCCGAGGCAATCTGCTGCTGACGCCGAAGTTCGAGGTGCGGGCGCATCTCTTCTTCCAGGTCGCGGCGGAACTGGCCGCGATCGAGCAGCATCTGCAGTCGTCGTTTCCATTCACCGCCAATGCTCATCGCGTCCTCACGCCATCTGCAGGATGCGGGCTATCGCCCCCATCACGCGCTCGAACTGCTGCAGCTCGACGCCAAGCTGCTTCTTGCCCGCCGCCGTCAGGGTGTAGTAGCGTGCCCTGCGGTTGCCCGTCGTGACTCCCCATTCGGCAGCCACCCAGCCCTTGATCAACATGCGCTGCAGCGCCGGATAGAGCGAGCCCTCCTCGACCTGGAGCACGTCCTCTGAGCAACTTTGGATGAGTTCGGCGATCTCAAAGCCGTGAAGCCTGCCGCGCAACGCCAGACTTTTCAGGATGAGCACGTACAACGTGCCAGGAGGGATCTCGTCCCGGTCGGTGCTCGAACTGTGGCGGATCAGAGCGGCCATTAAACGTCTCCGGCGACTGCTGGCATAGTTTATCTATGTCAGAGTGGACTCGACCTTTCTCCCTGTCAAGGCGAAACAGCCAAACTTGTGACGAGTGCGCAAGATGCGAAGGCCCTCCAGCTCGATGCCGGAAGGCCTTCAGGTGTACGACTACTCCGCTTCTACGCCGTCACTGTCCGCGTAGGTTTGGAGCCCCACAGCCCATAGTAGGCAATGAAGAGGTAACAGAAAATTGGAATGACAAAGGCGTGCTGAATGCCTATCTTGTCCGCCGCCGCGCCCAGCAGGAGAGGAACGATTGCCCCACCGACGACGGCAGTCATAATCAGTCCCGACCCCTTGCTGGTCATCGGGCCAAGGCCGGCGATGCCAAGAGCAAAAATGTTCGGGAACATGATGGAGTTGAAGAAACCGCAGAGCACTACAGTCCAGATAGCCACCGATCCGCTGCTGACCATCGAGACAACGAGCAGGGCAGCTGCAATAAAGCCGAAGGCCCCGAGCAGCTTATTCGATTTGATCTTCGTGAGCACCCATGAACCAAGCAAGCGGCCAACCAGTGCCCCACCCCAGTAAAGCGAGACCAGGAACGACGCCGTTTTGGCGCTATCCACGCCCTGCGTCTTGAAGTAGTTCACCGCGATTGAAGCCAGGCCCACTTCCACGCCCACATAGAGAAAGATGCCGACAGCGCCCAAAACCGTGTGCTTGTAGCTCCAGATGCTCCGGCCGAGGATCGGATCGCCCTCTTTTGCGGGGCGAAACTCCTGCGTCTGCGCAATGTGAGGCAAATGCATGAAGGCCACTGCGATGCCTAGAATCAGCAATCCACCGGCAATGGCGATATACGGCCCGCGCACTGTGTTCGCGATGGCTGCCTTGGTGGCTGTGCTCGCCGGATCGGTAAGAATGTAGGCTCCGGCGACAAGAGGCGCTATCGTGCCGCCGAGAGAGTTGAGTGCCTGCGCCAGTGTGAGGCGCACCGGAGCACTGTGCTCAGGGCCAAGAATCGCAACATAAGGATTGGCTGCAGTCTGCAATGCGGTCACGCCCGCGCCGACAATGAACACGGCGGTAAGGAACAGCGGAAAGCTGACCAACTTGGCCGCGGGCACAAACAGCAGGCACCCGACCACCTGGATGAACAGCGAGACCACCATCGTCTTCTTGTAGCCGATGGTCTCAATCAGTTTCGACGTTGGCGATGAGAACACGAAGTAGGCGAGGAAGAACGCTGATTCGGCCAGCATGGCCCAGGCATAGGGCAGATCGAAGATGGACCGCAGGTGCGGCACCAGCGCCATATTGAGGTTGGTGATGAACCCGAAAATGAAAAACAGAACGGCCACCGTGATGAAGGGGCCGGTGTAGCTCGGTACGCTTTGAACTCCGGCCGGTGTAGATCGAGTTGCCATACGTAGTTTGATCCCCGCTTCCTTAAAAAGTTCTGCCCGGTTTGGGCTCGATGGCGCGATGGGGGCAGGGCGCTCATCGTATCTGCCGGTTGGGTTCCCCGGCTCTTGTCTGATGGCCTCTGTGCAGGCCGCTTTTGCTGCACACAACACTATACGGGAAACAGCGTTTCTGGGAAGGGGAGCTACCAAACCCTGCCGAGCCGCTACCTGCGGCACGCCTGCTTCGGGTATTCTCAAATGAAAAAGAAGGAGATAACCGTGCCGATCGCCGCCTTGAACAGCGCCCGGACCAGAAAGGTGTTAGCAGCGCTCGAGAGCAACTGGCAGGCCGAGATGGAGGGCTACCACACCTACTCGACGCTCGCCGATCGCGACATCGATCCCGTGCGCGCGCAGGTGCTGCGTCATCTGGCCCAGGCCGAGCTGGAACATGCGGCGCTGTGGGCGGGCCGCATCGAAGAGTTGGGTGGACCAGCGCCGGCCTACACCGGTGCTCCGGGAGGCGAAGCCGATTCCTTGGCCAACCGCGCCGGCGGAACGAAGATGGCTCTGCGACGGCTGGAGATCGAAGAGAGCCGGCATATCGCGCGTTACGGGACGCAGTTGAAGGACTTGGGCGACGAGGGCTCCATCGCCATCCTCGATCACGTGATTGAAGAAGAACGGGAGCATCATCGCGAGCTGGGTTCGCTGCTTCGAGGGCACTATCAGGCTCCGGCCGGAGCGCCGAAGGTCGATCCCAAAGCTGTCCTCGAAGAGATGCTGGCCAAGCGCGATGCCGGCCGCAAGCAGCCGGGTGCGTGGATCGGCGATGCAATCTATGGCGTGAACGACGGGCTGGGCGCAATCTTCGGCATCGTCTCCGGCGTCTCCGGCGCAACGGCCGGCGACAGCAAATACGTCCTGCTGGCCGGCCTCTCCGGCATGATCGCCTCGGCTCTTTCCATGGGATCGGGCGCCTACCTTGCAGCCAAGAGTGAGCGTGAGATCTACCATGCCGAAATTGCGCGAGAGCGCGAAGCCATCAAGATGAACGAGCCCGAGGCGCGCGAACTGCTCGCTCTCTACTACCAGGTCAAGGGCTTGCCAGAGGCCGACGCCCTGCACATGGTGAACCACATCGCCAGCGACCCCGAACAACTGCTGCGCGCGCTGGCCTCGGAGCGTCTCGGAACCTCAGAGGAAGCGCTCTCGAATCCGCTCGTGTCAGCTACCTCGGGTGCGTTGTCCACCGCAGTTGGTGCGCTCATTCCGGTCATTCCCTTTTTCTTCATGAAAGGAATTCCCGCTGTCATCGCCGCCGCCATCGTTTCTCTCATCGCACACTTCGCCGTCGGCGCAGCCAAGAGTCTCATCACCATTCGCTCGTGGTGGTCGTCGGGCCTGGAGATGACCGTGGTCGGCGCCGTAGAGGGTGCGGTGACTTACGGCATAGGCATCCTCCTCGGCAAGGGCGGTATGTAGTGGCAGGCTTCGTTCCGCTCGGTGACGCATCGCGCCGCCCAGGCAACTTTGCGGCGGTCACAGTCGCCATCATCGTGGTCAACGTGTGGGTCTTCTTTCAGGAGCTCGCGCATGGCGATCGCTTCGTCTACGTCTGGTCCGCCGTGCCCGTCCGCATTATGCACGGGCATCACTGGATCACGGTGCTGACCTCGATGTTCATGCACGGCAGCTGGATGCACATCATCGGCAACATGATCTACCTGTGGGCCTTCGGCCGCGAGATTGAAGACGCGATGGGCAGCTTCAAGTTCCTCTTCTTTTATTTGGCGGGCGGCATCGTCGCCATGATGGCCCAGATCCTCGGCGATCCGGCCTCGCGCATTCCCAGTCTCGGCGCCAGCGGGGCCATCGCTGCAGTCATGGGCGCGTTCCTGATCACGTTCCCTCGCGATCGCATTCGCACCCTGCTCATCGTCTTTATCTTCATCCGCATCACGTTCATCCCTGCTGCGCTGCTAATCGGATTCTGGTTCCTGATGCAGGTGCTGAACGTCGGCTCGGTCGCAGCAGTCAAAACCGGAGGCGTCGCCTACCTGGCCCATGTCGGCGGCTTCCTGTTTGGCGTCGTGACGGCGCGCCTGTTCGTCGATCCCAACCGCATCGCCTTGCGCCGCGTCCCGACCTACCCAACCTACTAAAATGGTTCCGACTTTCGCCTCGGGAGAATCCGTGTCCAGAAAAACTCTCTGCCTGCTCGCGCTCGCTGTACTTTCCTTGCAACCTGCAGTCCTTTTAGGTCAGTTGGCCGCACCGCAGGTGCTCGCCGATATGGTCTTCGAGCGCAACGTCGCGATGAAGACCCGCGATGGCGTCACCCTCAAGGCCGACATCTATAGTCCCGACGGCGAAGGAACCTTCCCGGTCCTGTTGCAGCGCACGCCTTACAACAAAGACAACGCCGCCGACTTTGCGCGCCATGCCGTAGCCCGCGGCTTCATGGTTGTCGTGCAGGATGTCCGTGGCCGCTATACATCCGAAGGCGAGTGGTACACCTTCAACCACGAGATCGACGATGGCTACGACACCGTGGAGTGGGCTGCCGCGCTGCCGCACTCCAATGGCAAAGTCGGCATGTTCGGCGGATCGTACGTGGGCGCGACGCAGATGCTCGCCGCCATCGGCCATCCACCGCATCTCGCCGGCATCTGCCCGGTGGTCACCGCGTCGAACTATCACGAGAACTGGACCTACCAGGGCGGCGCATTCGAGCAGTGGTTCAACGAGTCGTGGGGCTCCGGCCTCGCGCAGGACACCTTCGACCATCGCATCCACAACGACACCAACGCTCTGGTCGGCGATTCAGTTCTGCCGTTGAACAACTATCCGATGTTCAACATCCAGCCGATCGCCAGCGGTTCGCAACTCACCCATGAACTCGCGCCCTACTTCCTCGACTGGCTTGCCCACCCCACCTACGACAGCTATTGGAAGCAGTGGTCGATCGAAGAGAACTACGGCAACATCCAGGTTCCGGCGCTGACCATCGCTGCGTGGTACGACATCTTCCAGGGCGGTTCGATGCGCAACTATCTCGGGTTGAAGGAACATGCAGGGAGTGAAGCTGCACGAAGTGCCCAGCGTCTTCTGGTCACGATCGGCGGGCACGCCGGCGGCGGACGCAAGATCGGCGAAGTCGACTTCGGTGCGAGCGCTGCGGATTACGACGAGAATGCGCTCACCCTCGACTGGTACGACTATCTTTTCCTCGGCAAGCAGAACCAGTTTGCCGATGCTTCTCATCCGGTGCGCATCTTCGTGATGGGCAAGAACGAGTGGCGCAACGAAGCAGCCTGGCCCCTGGCGCGCGCGAAAGAAACCTCCTTCTTCCTGAGCTCCGGAGGCAAAGCCAATACTGCATCCGGAGACGGCTCGCTGGTCGCCGCGAAGCCCACAAAGGGTGCGCCCGATACGTTCGTTTACGATCCGGCCAACCCTGTGCCAACCGTGGGCGGCCCGCTCTGCTGCGACCCGGTGCACCTCGGGCCCGGACCCCGCGACCAAAAGAATGTTGAAGCCCGTTCCGATGTGCTGGTCTACTCCACTCCCGTGCTCCAGGAAGATATCGAGGTCACCGGCCCCGTGACGCTCGACCTCTTCGCCAAATCGTCAGCGGTCGACACGGACTTCACCGCGAAGCTCGTCGATGTCGGTCCGGATGGATTCGCTCAGAACCTGACCGAGGGCATTTTGCGGGCAAGTTTTCGTGAATCGACCCAAGGCGAGCCCAAGCCGATCGTGCCAGGGCAGGTATACGACTATAAGATCGATCTCTGGTCTACGAGCAACGTCTTCCTCAAGGGCCACCGCATCCGGCTCGAAGTCTCGTCGAGCAACTTCCCGCGTTTCGACCGCAACCTGAACACAGGCAAACGCGCGGCCGACAGCTCCGATTTCGTGAAGGCGACCAACTCCATCCTGCATGACAGCGAGCACCCGAGTGCGCTGGTGTTGCCGGTGGTGCCGCAGTAAATCGCTACCCCACCGTCTGCTTCGCCGCTGCCGCTACAGCGACGATCTCCTTCGCCGCCGCCCGTCCCAACCGAATGCAGTCGGATATGCCGATCCCGTCGTAGGCATTGCCGGCAAGCTTCAGTCCCGGCAGCTCGGCCACGCGCTCTTCGATCCTGGCGATGCGTTCCTGATGTCCGACTGCATACTGCGCCATGGCGCGCCGCCAGCGTGAGACCTTGGTGTGTTCGGGCCTGGCGTCGCGGGGCACGATTTCCTCTCCGAGAATCTGCGTCAGCTCGCGCCGTACCGCAGCAATCAGGGCCTCATCGCTCTCGGTCATCAACGATTCATTCTTCATGCCGCCGAGAAAGGCCCGCAGGACGACCTTGCCCGTGGGCGTACGCCCCAGAAACTTGCGATGGACAAACGTGCACGCCAGCATTGCTCGGCACTCGCTCGCCGGGACGAGGAAGCCGAACCCCTCGGGCAGGTCGCCCAGCTGATCTTCGTCGTAGAGGAGATTGATGGTGATCGACGACGAGTAGGGAATTGCGGCCAGCTCCTCGCTCAACTCCGGATCGACCCCCGCCAGCATCGCGCCTGCAGCCCAGGCAGGCGAAGCAACAATCACCGCGTCATAATTCCCCGTCGATCCGTCGGCACTCACTCTCCAGCCATCGGAGGTTCTTTCCAGCGCATCCACCGCCGTCGCGCGCCGGATCCAGTTCGCTTCGAGCGTCGCTTCGACTGCATCCACCATCTGCTGCATGCCGCCGCGCAGCGTGGTAAATATGGCGCGCGGTCCGCGCCTGGCTTGTGCGCCTGGACCCTGCCCTGCGCTTTGCGACGCCGCGCCCCCCGGTCCGGCTTTCTGAGCAGCCGCCATCTTCGCGCGCATCTGCCTGTGCGCTGCTAATATGCCCCGTGTGAGCGAGCCGTACTTCGCTTCCATCTCCACCATCTTGGGCAGCACCGTGCGCGCGCTTAGTTGCGTTGCATCGCCGCCGAAGATGCCCGACAACAACGGATCGGCGAGCCGATCGACAGCCTCCGGGCCAAAGTGCCGCTCGACTAAAGCAGCAACGGATTCGTCTTTGTCGCTTGGCCGCGGCGGATGCAGCAGTTCCAGCCCCATGCGAATCTTCGTTCCCAGGCTGAACAAACGCGTTGTCGCCGTGGGGATCAGCTTGGTGGGAACAAGAAACATCAGCCCGTCGGGCAGCGGTACCAGCCGATTGCGCACCACAACAAAGGTCTTGCGCTCGGCGTCGTTCGAAGGCGTGAGCTGATCGGCCAGTCCCAGCTCGCGGCACAGTTCTGCCGCTGCTGGCTTCTCCGACAAGAACGAGTCGGGACCATACTCCAGTACTGCGCCATTCACGATCTCCGAAGACAGCGATCCGCCCAGTCGCGCCCGCGACTCAAACAGCGTGTATTCGATCTCGGCGCCGGCCGCCCGAGCCTTTTCGAGCTCATACGCAGCCGCCAGTCCAGCAATGCCTCCACCGATGATCGCTGTCCGCATCGTTCCCTCGCCCCACTCGGGGAAGTCTAAACAACTGGTCGTGCTGGCCGAGTCCCTCAGCATGGTAATTGGAAGCCCCTGCGTCAGGATCGACCTTGGTTCGGCGGACGCATGTGATTTAAATCACACCGAAACCGCAGCGCTGGCTCATAGCATATATCCCGGCACGGACATTCCCTTGGTTGCATTCATCTGCACGCCACCGTGCATTAGCTGGATAGGTCTACGCTTCTTCCTGCAGGAGGTCCCTCTTGACTGCCGAAGTGATTCATCGGTTGCACTTTGCTTTCACCGTCACTTTCCACTATCTCTTTCCGCAACTCACCATGGGCCTGGCGCTGCTCATCGTCGTCTTCAAGACGATTGCCCTGCGGACGGGCAGCGAAGAGTGGGATCGAGCCGGTCGCTTTTGGGGCCGCATCTTTGGCATCAACTTTGTCTTCGGCGTGGTCACCGGCATCCCCATGGAGTTCGAGTTTGGTACCAACTGGGCACGCTTCTCGCAACTTTCGGGCGGAGTGATCGGCCAGCCCTTGGCGATGGAAGGCGTCTTCAGCTTCTTTCTCGAGTCGGCTTTTCTGGGGCTGTTCCTCTACGGCGAGAAACGCCTCTCGAAAACAATGCACTGGTTCTCGGCGTTCATGGTCTTTCTCGGTTCCTGGCTGTCGGGGTTCTTCATCATCGTGACCGACGCCTGGATGCAGCATCCCGTAGCGTTCGACCGTCTGCCTGATGGCCGCTACCAGGTATTGAGCTTCTGGCAGCTGCTCCTAAATCCATGGGCGCTGTTCCAGTACATGCACAATATGACCGGCGCAGTGGTCACGGCCAGCTTCGTCGTCGCGGCGACCGGCGCGTTTTATCTATTGGATCGGAGACAGGAGAACTTCGGCCGTCTCTTTCTCAAGGTTGGCGTGATTGCGGGAGTTCTTTCGACGATCGCCATCATCTTTCCCACCGGCGATCTGCACGGCAAATACGTGGCCCGCAATCAGCCCGCGGCCATCGCCGCCATGGAGGGGCTCTTCAAGACGGAGGCAGGCGCCGGCATTGTGCTGGTCGGCCAGCCCAACGAAGAGACCGGCCAGATCGACAATCCGATCGTGGTCAACGATGTGTTGAGCTTTTTGATCTACGGCACGACTCAGGCCGAGGTGAAGGGGCTCGATCAGTTCCCGCGCGACCAGTGGCCTACGGCACTGCCACTGCTCTACTACGCCTACCACATCATGGCCGGCCTCGGAACGTACTTTGTCGCTCTGATGCTGCTGGCAGCGTTCCTGCTTTGGCGCCGCAAACTCCATCGCGCCCGCTGGATGCTATGGCTGCTGCTGATCAGCTTTCCGCTGCCCTACATCGCCAACACCGCAGGATGGATGACGGCGGAGATCGGACGGCAGCCCTGGCTGATCTACGGACTGATGCGGACCAGCGAGGGGTTTTCTAGTACCGTGTCGGCGGGCAACGGCCTGTTTACTCTGATTGGCTTCATGGGGCTCTACACGCTGCTTGGTCTTCTGTTTACGGTGCTGGTGTACCGCGAGATCAGCCGCGGCCCGGAAGCCGAAGTGTCCCTCGAAGGAGCGGTTTATGCGGATTGACAGGGGCGAAACGGGACGAGCACGCGGGAAGGGGAGTCGCGCATGATGGGTTTTCTCTGGTTCTGGTTAGTCGCAGTCATGATCGTCGGCTACGTCGTCCTCGATGGCTTCGACCTTGGCGTTGGTGTGCTGCATCTCTTCCTGGTACGCACAGAACAGGAGCGGCAGGTTTCTCTGCGCTCCATCGGCCCGGTGTGGGACGGCAACGAGGTCTGGCTGCTTGCCGGAGGCGGTACGCTCTACTTTGCGTTTCCACTTCTCTATGCCTCGGCCTTCTCGGGCTTCTATCTGCCGCTCATGATCGTGCTGTGGCTGCTGGTGCTGCGGGGCATCAGCCTGGAGTTGCGTAACCACATCGACGTCGGCGTGTGGCGCGCGCTGCTGGACGGCGTATTCGGCCTCGCCAGTGCGCTGCTGGCCATCTTCTATGGTGCCGCCCTGGCCAACGTACTGCGCGGCGTTCCGTTGCAAGCGGACGGCTACTTCTTTCTGCCGTTGTGGACCAACTGGCAGCCGGGGCCGTCGCCGGGAATTCTCGACTGGTATACGGTCATCGGCGGGCTGGTCGCACTGGTCGCGCTCACGCTGCATGGAGCCCTGTGGCTCATCATCAAGGTCTCCGGCGATCTGGCGGAGCGCGCTCAGAGCATTGTGAACCCGCTGTGGATTGCCCTGGCGGCGCTTACCGGCGTGAGTTTGCTCGCGACAATTCATGTGCGGCCGGCAAGCCTCAACAACTATGCAGCCTATCCGGTCACGTACATCGTCCCGGTCGGAGTTGTCGCGTCGTTGATCGCTGTCTTCTTCTGGAACAAGACGGCGCAGCCGGTGAAGGCTTTTCTCGCGTCAGGCCTCTATCTCTTCTTCATGCTGGCCGGAGCATGCTGGGGCGTGTATCCCACGCTGCTTCCAGCTACGACGGGGGCAGAACGCGACATTACACTGGCGCGCGCGATCTCGGGTCCGCACACGCTGAGCGTCGGCCTGGCCTGGTGGAGCTTCGGGATGGTCCTGGCTATCGGCTACACCGTCTTCGTCTATAGTCGCTTTAAGGGCAAGGTAGTCGCGGGCGCACACTGAGCTGGCAATCAGAAAGGCGAGAATCAGCTCTCGGAGATTGGCTGGCCACTGGACCGATCTCCCGGAAGCCTAGGAGACCTTCGCCTGTTCCTTCGTATTCAGGAACATTTCCGATCCGCTGCGATTCCTGCTTGAAAAGACCAAATCGGAGAGGAGCGCAAGCAGGTAACAAGCCATTGCGATCACGTAGAGGAACCGAAATCCAAAGTACATCGAGTTATATTCCAGCAAGCCGCCGCACATTGCGCCCAGCAGGTTCATGGCGATCATGCCGGAGACCTGTCCTTTGCTGGCGAGCAGAGTAGAAAAGACAATGCCGGAGAAGAACATCGGCAACGTAAGCACGACGGCAGTTTCGAAGCGGCCCAGAAGGGTCGAGGTAAACCCACCCGAACCCGAAACATACCAACCTGCGGCCAATGCAGCAAATAAGAAGAGATATGGAACGGCCAATCTTCGAATATTGAGCACTTGAACGGCACAATTCCCCAGGAACGCCATAATCAAAATGCCGGCAATCACAATGCCGATCAGTTGCCAGGTGTTGCCAAAAGTCAGGCCCATCTCCGTGATGCCCTTAGTCTCGATCAACATGAAACCGGCGCCGAGAAAGAAGAACGAGAGGTGCGTGAACTGCGGCCGTTCCGGCAGGAAATTTGCGGTGAAGAGGAAGGAGAGAGCAAGAACCTGGAACACCATCACCAGGTACGACATGGGGTAGATACGCTGCGGCATGTAGAAGAAGGGCCAGTCGTCTGTCGATAGGTCGGCGTGCAGGGAGGGATTCGCGTAAAAGGCCGTCTTCTCCGCAAAGCCCGATTCCCTGATCAATTCCTGAGGCACGGTCCAACTCGGATCATTCGATTCAAGGAAGATAACCGACTCATCGTAGCGAGTCTCGACACAAACAGGTGGCCGCCCATCAAAAGCCTGTTGCAGCATCAGATATATTTTGCGGCCTAAGTTATCCGATAAGATGCTGAACGAGAGTGACAATACTCCGCCGGGCTTCAACCGGGCGCGAGCCTCACGAAGGCCCTCCAGTGTATAGACGAACGAATCGATACGCACGCTCGACCCCTGACTGAGCAGCGTGTGCGAGTCGAGCAAGCCATAGACGATCATGTCGAACGACTGGTCCGTGGTCCTGACAAACGAACGGGCATCATTAATGACTGTATGAACCCTGGGGTCGCTGTAGGGTTTTTCGGGGTGGTCCAGCTTGCCAATCAACTGGATGGCGGGGTCGATCTCGATGGCTTCGACGTGCCTCGCGCCGGAGCGCAGAGCGGCGGCCACGTCGTTGCCCGTGCCGGCTCCCACAACTGCCACATTCGCCAGTTCCGGATGTGTCCTGTAAGGGAACTCGTAGTAGGTACGAATTCCGGTCCACCGCGTAATTTGCGGACCGGAGAAATCGAAGATGCGTTGGTAGTAGTTGCCTGCTGCTCGAATCAATGGCAACCCGGTCTCTGGAGTGTGTCCGATTTCCAGGAGTTGGTAGGGGGAGTAGATGCGCGCGGAAGCGGGATCGACCGGCCAGCTCAAAATGATCGTGCCGAGTATCGTGAAGCAGACCCCGCCGATCATCAAAGCCGGCTTTCGAATCGTGAAGGACAAAAGGGCGACGAAACAGAGGGCAAACCAAACCAGCGGAGGAGTCCACAGGAAACTTGCCGCGAGCATCAGGAGCACGCCAAGCAGGCTGCCGAGCAAGTTCAACCCATAGGCCCGTAACTTAGAACGGCGCTCCATCAGCCGGCCGCAAAGCTGGCCGACAGGGACGAAGGTCAAAGCTGTTATCAGGAACATGAGAGCGAGCAGCCCATAGAGGAGGATCGACTGTGCCGCATTGCTCGTCCTCCCGCCCATCGTAAGCTGTTCGCGAAACGGGATCACTGTGAGATCGATATCCAGCCCATAACGGACAAATGTCAGAAAGCCGAACTGCCAGGCGAGGAGTGGAAGAACGATCAAAAGCGGAATGCGGTCTCGACCGGCAAGAGCATAACCCACGCCCAGTCCGATAAAGCAGGCGAGCAGACTGAAATTCTTATAGAGGGCAATGAACGGAAGAATCGAGGATTGCCACCGGATGATACTGAGTTCAAGAAAGAGGCTGAGGGCCGCGGAAACGAGAATCGCAGCATCCGCGTATTTCGCGTCGAATGTTTCCAGAAAATGAGCCTGCTCCTCGGAACTTGCATCAATGAGTGGAGTGCATCGAATCAGCGCGAAATGGAAAATCTGAGTCGCGATCGTGATCGCGCAGGCGAGCAGGACAAATACGGCTTCAAGCGAGCCTGCTAATGCCTTGCCCGATCGCGCCAAGTCCAACAAGGGGCGCATGGCGAGAACAATGAAGGTCCCGAGAGCCAGAATCACTAGAACTCGAACCAGCGATCGTGTCATGGGGGATGCCGCAGAGGTCCCAGTGCGCTTCCTCAGATCATCGATAGGCCGGTCTTCAGTGGGTGTCTTCATTTGTCTCTGAGTTGCCGTTCAATATAGCACTGCATCTACTTTGCGCATCGGCAAGCGTCGTTCCGTTCAGTACCGAAGTTATCGACTTTCAAATAGGATTTCCGCCAATAGCGCGGGAGAGAATCAGACCAGACAACGCCGCCACGCAAAAAAGCAGGGAAGAGACAGTGCTCAGCTAGCTTTGCCGTGTGTCTCTCCCAGCGTCATGCACGAACCCGGCTGCGATGCCCACAAGCAGAGAGCCCAGCCCAATCACCAGCAGACCCCAGCAGATGTGCAGCCTTCGTTCCGGGTTCTCGACGCCGGGCACATAGCCTGCGATGGCAATCTCAAGCACGGCCAGCGCCGGCAGCGCAAATAGCACGAGACCTCCGAGCCACAGCTTGCCGAACCTGGCGCGGGCAGATTTTGACAGAAATCGGCTTGGCCATTTCGGCGGCTTGTGAATCCCTAACGACACAGCCCAGGCCAGAGTGAAGAAGACAACCTGCGCCACGCCGCCGCCCGAAAGAAACAACAGAATAAAGAGCAGAAGGAAGACCGCACTTCCATGTTTGCGGTCGACAAACCAAAGCGACCAGACAACGATGACCAGGCTGATCGCGATTGCGACCACTCCGCTGGCAAGAAAATTGGGAATCAATGTGAATGCGTCTTCTGTTCCATACGGCCACATCTGCTGGTGCGGCCCAATGGAACGGATGAAAAGCCCCGGCGTCGGAGTGTTGCCTTGCAGAGTTTCAAAGAGGCCGTGATTGAGTCCACTCACCGCAAACAGAACGCCGAGGGTGGAGACAATGGCGCGGGCGGCGTTGATGGGGGCTGGCAAAACCGGAGGCGCCGGGAACGGCTCCTCCCGAGAAGAATCTTTCGCACGAGGCATTTCGTTTACCTCAATTGCGCGTCGAGGATATCGCGCAGCACACGTTGCGAACGTGAAAATCGCTCGCCGTATCTACAGCGTCACCAGTGTGCTCGCAAACTCGGAACGCTCGACCGGGGTCACATCGTGATCCGCGATCTGCACCCAGTTCTTGGGCTGGTAGATGCAGCACGGCTCTGGCGCCAGCGGATCACCGGTCAGCGCGTAGGCCCTTGCTCTTGACCCGCCGCAGATTTCTTTGAACTCGCAGGCTCCACATTTTCCTTCCAGGCGGCTCGTGTTGCGCAGCGCCTTGAATATCGGCGCGTTGCGATAGATCTCGGCCAGCGGTGTCTGGCGAATGTTCCCCGCATGAATCGGCAGAAAGCCGCTCGGATACACATTGCCCATATGCGAGATGAAGACGAATCCTTTTCCGTCGTTTACGCGGCGCGTAGCCCAGCCCTGCGTCCGTGTTTGAACGTCGGCTGTCGGAGTACCGGCTTCGTATTCTGCAGGCTGTCCGTGAGGATGGCCGTGTCCCATGCGCCGTTCCTGCAGATTGTGTTGCAGCAGGTAGCGCCGATAGTGCATGGCTTCGGTGGTCTTGATCTGGAAGTTGACCCGCTGCGAGAGCTCGTAGATCTTGCCGAAGACCTGCTCGAACTGCTCGCCGCTGAGTAAGTCGCCCAACTGGCCGCGCCCCACCGGAACCAGGAAAAACACGTTCCACATCACGATCGCCAGCTTCTCGAACAGCGCGCAGAGGTTGTCGAGGTCGTGGGCGTTGTGGCGGCTGATCGTGGTGTGCACCTGGATTGGGATACCTGCCTCGTTGGCCCATTCGATCGCTTGTATGGTGCGCGCCCATGCGCCGGGCAGTCCGCGGAACGCATCGTGAATCTCGGGTGTGGATCCGTCGAGGGAGATGCCAAGCCGCACCAGCCCCGCTTCCTTCATCTGGAAGATCGATTCGCGGGTGAGCAGCGGTGTTGCGCTTGGCGTGACGGCAACCCTGACACCCTTCTCTGATGCGTATTGGATGAGATCGCAGAGGTCAGGGCGCTTGAGCGGGTCGCCGCCCGTGAAGACAAAGATGGGCACATGCAGATCGGCGATCTGGTCGATCAGCTTCTTGCCTTCCTCGGTCGATAGCTGATCCGGGTGGGCCAGCGGTTGCGCGGCCGCGCGGCAATGCTTGCAGGCCAGATCACAGGACTGTGTGACCTCCCAGATCGCCAGAAAAGGTGCTTCGTCGAAGTTCAGCCCGCCTCGTGCGGGAATCTGTTGCATTGGCTGCATAGGGCCTCCCGTAGATCGCGGCCACCGGCCCGAGTGCTAAGGGCGGGGAAGCGTCGCGGGTGCCGTTCACATTCCGTCGGCCAGCCGCAGCGCTGCCACGATTGCTACGAGTTAAGGAGAGCAGTCCGGCACTCCAAAATCTGTGATTCAGATCACTTGTCGATCCCATTGACGTAGTGTGCGAATCGTCACTGGACAAAGCGCGGGAACAGGCGCAGAATCCGAATTATCGGCGAACCGTGCGAGCCATCGATCGAGCCAGGGTTCGCGCCTACCCGAACAGAGCACCCCCACTCCGACGGTGTACAAAATCGGTCAGTCGACCCTCCGATAGGTGATTTGGATCACCTGACCAAGTGCCGCCGGGCACCGCAAACTACTATCCGAGCCTGCGACAGTACAACCAGTCCAGGGAGGTTCCCATGGCAGCCGCATTGAAGCCAGGGTGGAGTAAACCCTCCACGATTCTCTTCGCCTCCGAGATCCCCGCCAACGAAAAGGCTCTCAGCTTTGCTGTCGCTCAAGCCAAAGAGTTTGGCGCAAATCTCATTCTGTTTCATGCCTATGACACGATGGTAGTGGCCGCATCGGAGACCTCCGGCATTCGCTACTACGACTACGCTGCTGCCGCCCGTGCCGAAATCGAACATCTCCAACCCCTCGCGGAACAGATACGGGAAGAGGGCATCTCCTGCGAAATCATCGTGCGTCCTGGCCTTGCGGCCGACCAGATTCTCGCCTTTGTGCGGGAACGGGCTGTGGATCGCATCGTGATGGGAACTCACGCTCCGGGTCCGGTCGGAAAACTTCTCGTCGGATCGGTTGCCGAAGCCGTGCTGCGCTCTTCGAGGATTCCGGTGTGCATCGTCGGCCCGGATGTCATCGACGGCAGGTACCGCAACTATGCAACCAACACCGTACTGTGCGCCGTCAGCCTGAATGAATCGAGCGAGATGATTGTCCGGTTTGCCTCAGAGCTGGCTGCTAGACATCATGCCCGTCTCGTGCTGCAGCATGTGATCAAGCCCCAGGAAAGAGCCGAGGTTCTGGCGGGACGCACCTTCGAGGACCTTGAAGGCGACCTCCTCTCGCTGATCCCGGAAAAACTGCAACGAAAGCTCTCCCTCCAGGCGATCGTCGTTCCCGGCGATCCCACCGAAGAGCTCCTCTATCAGGCAAAAGCGCAGCAAGCTGACCTTATTATGCTCGGCGCGCACGGTGCGTCGGCCTTTGCTGCCATCGCCCGAGCGGGCGTTGTCTACAAAGTGCTGGCCCACGCGCATTGCCCGGTGATTACCCTGTCACCCGCTTTGCTGGCCGACTGCGGTGTGACCGCTCTCCATGAACGGCGTGCTGAAGTTTTTCTTGCAGGCGTCTTTTAGACCGTTCTCCCACGATAACTTCAAGAAGGGCCTTCCTGCGCGAAGGCCTTTTTTGTGCGCCGCCCGTTAGTTCCGATGCCTCTCGTTGCTGCGCGCATTTTTGCGCCGGCGCACGTGCTGCACAGGACGCCAGTGATCCCCTTGCCCTCGGTGATCGTAAAGATGCGATCCATTTCTGGTAGCTTCACGGTCTCCTTCGCGCCAGAAGGCCAGTGAATCTCCGCCGTTCCTGCGTCGGTCGCATCTCCCAACCCAAAATGAGGCCGCTGGTCGTTCGATGAGATGTAGCTGCCCCCGCTGATTACGTCTTCGCGCTGGCGCATTCCATTGGCCGTCAGGTAAACGGTTGCTCCGATGGCATCGCGCGGGCTTGTGTTGCCTCTGGTGGGATTGGCACCGCCGACCAGCTTTAGCTCCACCCAGTGGTGGTGATCGGGATTCACGTTGCGCAGCAACACCGGCGGTCCGTCGATGGGATTGATGACCACGTCGACCTTGCCGTCGTTGAACAGATCGCCAAAGGCGGCTCCACGCCCCGAGGTTAGCGTGGCCAGCCCCGACCCCTTCACCGGCGGCAGATAGTCGAACTTGCCCGCGCCGTTGTTATGAAACAGCAGCGGCCGCTCCGCAAAAGTTGTGCCCCAGGCGTGTTCGTCGACCTGCGGATAGACGTGGCCGTTGATCATCATCACGTCCTTCCACCCATCGTTGTCGTAGTCGATGAACCCGTCGCCCCAGCCCACAAAGGGCACCGGGATCTGCGCCAGTCCTGCTTCACCGGCGATCTCGGTAAAACTCGCGTCCCCGTCGTCGCGGTAGAGCGCCTTGTAGTCGTCAGAGAAATCGGTCACCAGCAGATCAAGCAGCCCGTTGTTGCGATAGTCGCCGACCGCCAATCCCATCGACGCGATCTCCCGTCCGTCGTTGTTCAGCGCAAATCCGGAGATATAGCTTCGATCGTCGAACGTACCGTCGCCCTTGTTGATGTAGAGATAATTCGGCTCGGAGTCGTTCGCGACCAGCAGGTCCGGCCTGCCGTCGTTGTTCACGTCCACAAAGATCGCCGTGAACCCGTAGTAGGCGCCGGGATCGGAGACGCCTGCCGTGACACTCACGTCGGTAAATGTCCCATCGCCATTGTTGTGGAACAGGTGATCCGGCTCGCCCGGCAGTCCGCGCGGACCGCACATCACTTTGAAGCCGTGCAACTGGCAATAGGCGAACGGCACGCCACCCTTGTCCGAATCGGGCTCATGATTCAGGTCGTAGTGCACATAGCCTGAAACGAACAGGTCCAGCCGTCCGTCGCCGTCGTAGTCGCCCCACGTCGCACCGTCGGACCAATTGCCCAGCGCGACGCCTGCTTTTTCGGCTACATCCGTAAAGGTTCCGTCGTGGTTGTTGCGGTAGAGCCGATTCTTGCCGAAATTGCAGACAAAAATGTCGGGCCAGCCATCGTTGTCGAAATCGCCGATCGCTACACCGAATCCCCAGCGGTCGTTCGTGACTCCGGCCTGCGCGGCCACATTTGTAAAAGTCCCGTCGTGATTGTTGTGGAACAGCGCCGCATGCGGCGGGGTCTTTTTTCCCGTGAGGGCATCGTACGTCGACCCGTTCACAAGATAGATATCGAGCCATCCGTCGTTGTCGTAGTCGATCAGTCCCACCCCGGAGCCATCGGTTTCGAGAATGTACTTCTTCTGCGGCGTGCCCATCACATGGCTCCATGACGCCAGGCCCGACGGCTTGCTCACGTCCTGGAAGACGACGGTCCCTTTGTCTACAAATCCGCCGGCGGTGATCGGCCGTTTCTGTTCGTCGTACACCGGCGCAAAGGTTCCAGCCGACGAGATGCCGCCGCTCATTCCGCCTTGCTGCTGTTCAGACGGTGTCGGCCCTGGCTGCTTCTTCTGTGCGGATAGTTGCGAGAACGAGATTGCGACGGCGAAGACCAGACCAACCGCCGTGCGCGAGGTCGCCATGAGCTAGGGCCTGCTCACGCTACCGGAGCGGATGGCCGATGCGGTTTTTGTGTCTGCAGCTTTCGGATCGGCGCACGCCTTGCCTCCACACAGCGCAGCGACGATCCCCTTGCCCTCTTCGATGGTGTAGATGCGATCGACGGCGGGCAGCTTGATCGTTTGCTTTGCACCCGATGGCCAATGGATCTCAGCAATTCCCGGATCGCGCGCATCGCCGAGTCCGAAGTGCGGGCGCCTGTCGTTCGCTCCGATATAACTGCCGCTGGCCAGAACATCCTGCCGCTGGCGCATCCCGATGGCCTTCAGATACACCGTCGCACATGTCGCATCGCGCGGACTCTTGTTGCCGTTGGCTGGATTGGCACCGCCGATCAACTGCATTTCCACCCAGTGATGGCGATCGGGATTCACGTTGCGCAGCAGCACCGGCGGGCCATCGACCGGATTGATCACTACGTCTATCTTTCCGTCGTTGAACAAGTCCCCGAACGCCGCCCCACGCCCTGGGATCACGACCGCCAGCCCGGTGTCCTTTACTGGAGGAACGTACTCGAATTTGCGGGCCCTCGGTCCGTCTGGCGCGTTGTGAAATAGCAACGGCCGCTCGGCGAAGGTCGTGCCCCAGTCGTGCTGGTCCACTTGCGGGTAGACGTGGCCGTTGACTTCAAACAGGTCGAGCCAACCGTCGTTGTCGTAGTCGAGAAACCCGTCGCCCCAGCCGACAAATGGAATCGACGTCTGAGCAACACCCACGCGATAGCTCACATCGGTGAAGCTCGCGTCGCCGTCGTTGTGAAACAGAACCTTGTAGTCGTCGCCAAAATCGGTGACAAAAAAGTCGACGAGGCCGTTGTTCTCGTAGTCGCCAGCGGCAATGCCCATCGACGCGATCTCGCGCCCATCCTTGTTCAGCGCAAATCCCGAAAGATAACTCTGATCGTCGAAAGTGCCATCTCCCTTGTTCATGTAGAGGAAGTTCGGCTCCGAATCGTTTCCGACCACCAGGTCCGGCTTGCCGTTGCCATTGAGCGAGATGAAGATCGTGCTGAAGCCGTAGTACTTGTCCTTGTCTTCGACGCCGGCCTTCACGGTCACATCGGTAAACTTCCCATCGCCATTGTTGTGGAAGAGATGATCCGGCTCGCCTGGCAACCCGCGCGGGCCACAGTTCACAGACGCGCCGCGATAGAGGCACGATGCGTAGCCTACAGCTTTTGTTCCCGCGATGGGTAGATTGTCGCGATCGAAATGTACGTAGCCTGTCACATAGAGATCGAGCAGTCCATCGCCATCGTAGTCACCCCACGCCGATCCGGGTGACCAGTTTCCAAGCGCAACGCCGGCTTGCTCGGCCTTGTCGGTGAACGTCCCATCGTGATTGTTGTGGTAAAGACGATTCTTTCCGTAGTTGCCGACGTAGAGATCGGGCCAGCCGTCATTGTCGTAGTCAGCGACCGAACATCCATAGCCCCAGCGATCGTTCTGTACACCGGCTTCTTTCGACACATCTGTGAACGTTCCGTCATGATTGTTGCGGAACAGTGCGGCGTGCGGTGGTTCCTCTTTGCCGTCGAGCGAGTTGAAGGTCGCTCCGTTGACCAGATAGATGTCAAGCCATCCATCGTTGTTGTAGTCGATCAGGCACACGCCCGATCCGTTGGTCTCGACGATGAAGTCTTTTTGCGGCGATCCCATCTTGTGGATCCAGCCCGAAAGGCCTGCTTTCTTCGTGATGTCCTCGAAGATGAGGGGGCCCTTCTCGACAAAGCCACCAGCTGTAATGGGTCGATTCTGCTCGTCGTAGACGGGCTTGGACGCAACACCAGAAGCGATCCCGCCCATCCCACCCTGCTGTGGCGCCGTCTGCTGTCCTTGCTGCGTCTGCCCACCGGCAGGAAATAGAAGCAGGCAGACCAGGACCGAACAGACGAGCGTACGACCATGCACCGAATAGAGCTCCTTAAGGGTGCAGTGTATCGTAGCCGCACGATGCCGGTCTCGTGGCCGGAGGCGGAGTCACTTGGTTCGTGCGAGCACAGCGAGCGCCGGTCAACGAATCCATGATCGTTGCGGATTCATCCATCCGGCGCTTGAGCGTCAAAATCTCGGTTCTTGCTTCAAAAGACTTTGAGCAGCACCAGAATCAGAACAATGGTGAGAATCAGGCTGAGTCCGCCCCCGCCGTAGTAGCCCCAACCGGGACCAACGCGATAGCCGCCGTAGCCGATTCCAAAGATGAGCAACAATAGAATGATGATCAACAGCATGTCTTCCTCCTCGCGCGCACACACTTGAATCGCTGGTCATGAGCAAGCGATTCTGCCAATCGTCAATCCCGGCTATGAACGGCCCGCATGGTTTTGACTTCCGGTTGGATGCAGACAAAGAGCTTTCCGGTCGTATATTCGATCCTTTTCGCGGCCCTCTCTTGAGCAGAAATCTCTTGTACGCAGCGAACAACCCCGCACTGACAGTCCGGCGTCCAAGGGTAGGTCGTCAGAAGTACGAGAAGTGCGCAGGAGGCAAGACCATGCTCTGGACCATCTTTGTGATCCTCCTTGTCCTTTGGCTGCTTGGCATTGTCAGCAGCTACACGCTTGGCGGATTCATTCACATCTTGCTCGTGATTGCGCTGGTTGTGCTCCTTATTCAGTTGATCAGCGGACGCAGGCCTGTGGTTTAGCGAGAGAACGAATGCAGCAAGAGCCGTTCGGCGGCGCAAGTGTCCGCCGGAATTCATCCCTTCAACCCAGGAACTGGAACAGGAGCTGGAAATGGACAAGGATCGCGTAAAGGGCACAGTCGATGATGCCGTAGGCCGTGCGAAGCGTCAGGTTGGCGAATGGACCGGCGACACACGCACCCAAGCCGAAGGCGCCGCGCAACAGATCAAGGGCAAGACAGAAAAGGTCGTTGGCCAAGTCAAGGACGCTGTCCGCGACCTACGTACCGACGCCGATCGCGAACACACCCAGGCCGAGCGGGATCGTGAAAACGCGCACGCCGGCAGCGGCCCGAGTCACAGCCGCCGCTAGAGGAGTAAGAAAGACAGCCCAACTTCACGACCAACACATCGGCGGCGCAATCATGCGCCGCCGATGCTTTTTTGACCGAAAGCCAAATGCGGACGTCACTTTCGGCTGGGCAGGCTCGAACCCGCCGATTGGCTTGAATTTGACGCCACAGGTATACTGAGGCTGTCCGGCGGTGATTGCGACCGCCGCCTAAGCGAGGTGTGTCTTCCGCAGGGACTCGCGTTCATCGACGCTCGAGGTTCCGTTATCGGAGATTTCCAGATGGCGCGCCGTGTCCCGCGTGCTTCGAAGTCCTGTGGATGCTGTGAGTTGCACCGTCTTCCCGACTTCCTGTTCCGTCTGCGGTTCCCCCCTCCCGCGCCTTTCTTCCGTTCCAATTTGTGCTGCCTGCTGGTCTGAAGTACCCGTCCAGTCTGGATCCGCGTGCGCCCGCTGCGGCGACACCCTTGAGCGGCCCCAAAATTCCTTCGGTCCCGACCCTCAAGGCCTCTGCCGTGTCTGCCGTCTGGCCGCTCCGCCCTTCGTAAAAGCCATCGCCTACGGACCCTACGAGGGCCGCATACGCGACCTGATCCATGCACTCAAATATGACGGGCTACGTCCGGCTGCAAGTGGGTTGGGCAAACTGCTCGCCGATGCAATCCTGCAGCTTGCGCCCCAAGCGCCCGCGGAGATGCTCGTCGTTCCGGTTCCGCTGCATCGCGCCAAGCATGCCGAGCGGGGTTTCAACCAGGCACGCGCGGTCGCTGCCGAAGCGCTCTCCACCTTGCGCCGGCAGGTGCCAGGCTGGCTTCTCACGCTTGCACCTAGCACATTGATCCGACTTCGCGCGACCGAGAGTCAAGGCGGACGGACCACACGCCAGCGCCGCCTCAACATACGAGGAGCTTTCCGCGTCTCCGATCCGATATTGGTTGCCGGCCGGCACATTCTTTTGGTCGACGACATACTCGCCACCGGCGCAACCGCGCGCGCAGCTTCGGGTGCATTGCTCGAGGCCGGTGCGGAGTCGGTCTATGTCGCAACCCTGGCTCGCGCACATCGCATCGATCGCGCTTTTGATCGCTCACTTGTGACGTTAGAAAGTACATCATCTTCAACAGAGTTTCAGGCAGCAGAAGTCAACCATCGGCAAGCAACCATGAACGCGCAGAACCAACCATCTTTTTGACTGGGGAGCAAAGGATGTCGCTGGGAAAAGCTATGATTCATGCACGCAAGCAAAAATCGATCGCCAAGGCCACAGCGCTCGCCGCTGAGCAGCATGTTGCGCCGCAGGCCACTCACATTCTGCAGATGCCGGTGCTGGTGCTCAACGCCTCCTACGAGCCAATCAACATCTGCGGAGCGCGGCGTGCCCTGGTGTTGGTGCTCAAAGGCATCGCGCGCACCGAAGAAGAGCACGGCATGACCCTGCACGCGCAGCGCAGCCGCATCGCCATGCCTTCCGTTATTCGTCTTCTTGAATACCGGCGCATTCCCCATCAGACCCGCGCCCTGTCACGCAAGAACATCCTGCTGCGCGATCGCAACTCCTGCCAGTATTGCGGCGTCGTGCTCCCTTCCGCCGAACTGACCCTCGACCACGTTGTGCCCCGCTCCCGCGGAGGCAATTCGACGTGGGAAAACCTCGTCGCGTGCTGCCACTCCTGCAACCGGCGCAAAGGCAATCGCATGCTCAACGAGATCGACGATATGATCCTGCTGCGCGAGCCGCGCCCCTTCTCTCTCCACACCAGTCGCCAGATCATGCGCATGCTGGGCCGCGGCGACGACCGCTGGCGCAAATACCTGTTCTATTGAGAGAGGGGAATCAAGAGATCAGGAAGAGCACTGTACGATCCGCTGAGAATCGAGCGCCCGCATGCAGGCGCGCACGTTTCACGATCAAAGTACTCCCACCTGCGCTTGCGAGAGGTTTCAAAGGCGCTGACATTGGAGTCCGCTAGGGCTTTGGGACGAAATCACTCTCAGACAGGGACGGATTCACAATGACGCTGGTGACGCGAAAAGCCGCCCGATAGAAGTCGAAGTAGACGGAATAGGGGATGGTGATCGATCCGGTCGGACGGTAATCGTCGAATAGAAACTCCATGTAGGTCTCGTGACCGGGCCGGCCGGCCTGGATTTGCCAGGAACGCAACAGCCCAGTGTCGACCCTGAAGGCAAGGTAGTCGCGGCGTTCTCGCCCCCATTCGCTTGTGCCCCAGGCTTGCAGTACACACTCGCCCGGCCCGCCGGTGGACAACTCCAGCCTCCGATAGAGCTGTTGAACGCCCACCAGCAGCAAGGGATTGGCCATCATCCGGAATTCCTGATTTTCCGGGTAGTCGTTGTAGGGGAGAGACATGAGTTTCCTGCGCCAGGCCGGCGTGCTGTCTTCATTGTGCGAGACACGGCCGTTGTAAAGGCTCCAGTCACTCCCGTCGAAAATGATGGTGGCGGGGCTCAGTAGGTACTGCCTGTTGACGCGGATCCGGTTGGGAGCTTGCCACTCAAGTCGATAACGGGAGTGTGCGGTCGATGCCTCGTTGAAGGTGTGGGGCTCGGCGGATGCGGCTCTGATCAGCAGCGAGTGCACCTGTGCGATGGCCGCCTCCCCGCCCAGAGCATTCCGGTAATGCTGCAAGACTTCTTCCGTTGTGCCGCAGTCGGTTGCAGACTGAGCGGCAATCGTCGGGCCGGGGGTTGCCAGAAGCAGGGCGTAGACGAAGACGCGCGGAATCTTCATGCAATGACTTCTCCGGCAGCGGGTATGACCGCCCGCAAATTCACGGGCTCTTCTGTAAGGTATGTCTATCAAAGGAGTGCAGAGTGAGTTGCCAGGGTGAATGTCACCAATCGAAGAATTCCCATCGGCGGTCGCTTCCAGGCGTTGCGCGGGCACTCATCAAGCTGCTACTTCTGCGGCTTCTGCGCCGGCGGCTGTCCCTGTGGATTCTGTGGGCTCTGCGGCGTGATGTCCTGTCCCTCGTAAATGATCTTTGACGTCGACCCGAACCGCTTGTAGTCAGAGTATTTGATGATGTCGCGTAGGTGCACGTCCTGCGCCATGTAGCCGCTGCCGCCCGCAAAGTGCAACACACCTTCGCCCTTCGTATATACCGGGAACCAATAGTGCCCATCGATCTGCGCTCGCCACGTCATGAATGGAGGGTGCAGGTCCTCTTTGCCTCGGCGTGTATCGTCCGGTACCATCCGGCCGTTGGTCACCACGATCTGCAGGTCCTGCGCATCCACCCAGATACGCCCGTCTAAGTACCGCTTGTTCTTCTCAATCTGCTTGGGGCTCACGTCGAAGACGTAGCAATCGACCTCATCCACTTTTTGCCGGCCGACATACTTCACGTTGTAGGCGGTGATTGCCTCGGCCGTGAGCACAAACGGATAGCCGTGCTGAATGTCCTGAAAATCTGACGGCGACATCATCACGCGTTGCAACGAGCTGCCCGGCGCGAACACCACTTTCTCCGTCCGCTTGCCCGCTGAGTCAAAGATCACATCGTCCACTTCGTAATACTCGCCGTCTACTTTATTGTCATCGTCTACCGTCTGCACACGGGCCGTGCGCCGGTAGGTGTAGTGGTTCAGCGCGTCCTGGAACTCCGACTCTTTGGCGGCAAACTCTTTGATGATCTGGTCCGGAGGTGTTGTCGGCTCAGATAGATCCATCCGGCCGAATCCCGAATCCAGTGGCATCGGCGTGAAGCTGTCCTTATCCTGCCCGAGGGCCGTCAGCGAGAGCGCGCATAGAGCCAAAAGAAGCTGGCGTAACCAACTAAATTTCATCATCGACCTCGCTTTGACCTGGGGATAATCTTGATGCCTTCTATATCTACAACATTAGACGCATGTACAGGCTGGGCGTATGGTTGAACAATAAGCCGTGGCAGCGCTCGGGGGAGGGGTGTGTCGCTGGATTCTGCCTGCGCCATTGAAGCCCCCCGGTCCGATAAAGCGCAATGTTGAGTTCCATTTGCCGCACGCACCGCGCAACCTCATTGTATGTTGATTTAGACTGCTCCCTCTTCCACCATCCCCACTGGCAAGGCTGAGGCATTGCATTGCTGAGGGCGCCATCTGCCCCAGTCGTGTGAACAGGTTCTAAACCAGAGGTTCAAGGAGAACCAAACAAAGATGTCCGACGGCTACCAGCTCCCCGCATTCGTTTTGACGGTGCTGTTGCTGCCGGCGTTCGCGTACGTCTACGTGCGCTGGCGCGATAAGCGGGCCCTGCTCTGGTTTCTTGGATTCCTCTTCGCCTGCATTCGGATGGCGCAGGTCTTTCCGTTCGGTTCCTGGAACTTTTCCAGCGCGGTGGGTCACCCCTGGATCGCCGTAGTAGGGCAGACCGCGGCGATCCTGAGCGCCACGATCTTTCTCGGCTCGTTTTCGCCCCTGTCTTTTCCGTACCGGGGACGCCGCATTCCCTACGCCGTGCCCTTCGCCGTTCCGCTGGTGCTCTATGCCGTTCTACTGGACGGCGTCTACCACGGCGAAATGCCGATCAGCATCGCCTTCTTCATCTTTCCCGCTCTCGGTGCACTCGCTCTCTTTGTCGGATGCTTCTGGGCTTTTTCTCGCGGCAGCATGCCGTCGGCGCTCGGTCTCACCCTCTGCATTGCTCTCGGCGGTCTCGGCTTCTGGATCTGCATCTCGGTCCGGGGGAGCTGGCCGCTGGTTTTCGTCGAGTGCGCCCTTCATCTGACCACGGCTCTTGTCATCTTCTATCTGTTCCGGCGTTTCTCGCCCGGAACTACTCTGTCCGCGTTTGGCTTCTTTGTCTGGACATTGAATGGGATCGGGATTGTGCCGTCCCTCGCAGGCGGTCCGGACGTTCTCCTCTGGGTCATGCGCGCATCGGTCATGGGCAAGGCTGTCGCGGCGGTAGGCTTGCTCGTTCTTGCCTTCGAAGAAGAGCTGGCCCGCAAACAAACTATCCAGGACCGCGAACGCCATGCGCGCAATGAACTGGAAGCGTACAGCAAAATCGTGCTCTCGCGTCGCCGCGTGGAAGACTTCGATCGGCAGTCGAACGCGGTCTGCCAGACGATCACCGCCCATAGCCGTTTTGCTCAGGCCGCGCTCATTCTGCTGCAGCCTTCCGGACAGTATCGTCTCGTTGGGGCTTCGGGCTTCGATGAGCCTGCACTCACCGCACTCGAATCGCTCACCACGCGCATTGAGGCTCTCGGCTTTCTCGCACCCGGCTCCAAGCCATCGGCAGCCGAAGGCAGCCGCTCGTTTGTGCTCAGCCTCGATCCATGGCTTGTGCCAGGTGATGATCTCGAACGTCTCCACCTGACGCAGGTCACTGCGGTTCCGTTTGCCGGCCGATCCGATACCGAGGGGGCATTGTTTCTGGCTGGGATGCGCGATCCGAACGGGCCGCTCGAGGCCAGCGAACTCTTCCCCGTCGAGGTCCTCGCCACGCGCCTGCAGGCCTCGCGGAATCAGACCTTGATGCTCGAGAAGATGGTCGAGGCAGAAAAGGCCGCAGGTCTCAACCAGCTCGCCAACAACGTCACCCGTCAGTTGAACAATCCGCTCACAGTCATCCTTGGCTACGCCTCGCTGCTTGAGGTCACACCGGCCATGAATCCTCAGGAGCGCAAAGGCGTCGAGGCTGTCCTGACCGAAGCGCGGAACATGCGCGCCGTCCTCGAAAACCTAGCTCGCGGGTCTCGATCTCAGGGCGATCAGTTCACTGCTATCTCTGTCACCGAGCTGCTCAACGATATGGAGCAACTCCACCGCTCCGAGTTCCTGCATCGCAACATCGATTTTCGTCTGCAGATCGCGTCCACACTTCCGCGCGCCTTGGGCAATGCACAGCAGGTGCGCCAGGCTGTGCTCTACTGCCTCCAGTTCGCTATCGAAGCGGTCGAAAACCTCGATCTCCCCGGCGAGAAATCCGTCCGCATCGAGGCCACCGTCGAAAACGGTTCGGTAAAAATCCTGATCGCTCACACCGGTCCCGGCTTCCTTCACCCTGCACGCGCCTTCGATCCCTTTGTCCCGGCGCAGGCTGCGGGCGAAACCGCCGGCCTTGGTCTGAGCCTGTGCGCGACCATCCTGCGCGAAAACAACGGCCGCATCTCCGCCATGAACTTCGAACCCCGCGGCGCCGGCATCGTCCTCGAACTCCAGGCCGCCTGAAGTACGGAGGGAGCAGTGGCCTTCAGGCCACTGGATACGGCTGGGGAAAGGCGGGCTTCAGCCCCGGAGAACGATACCTGTTCAATTGCAGACGTTGAAACAGCTAGCTTCCGCCCTTTCGCTTGTCTCCCCGTTGTAGACTTGATGCTTCGCATTGACTACGCGGCTTCGGGGACCACTATGTACAAAATCACCCTCGCTCTCTTGCTCTTCTCAACCTTCGCATCCGCACAAACCACACAGGCTCCAGTCACAGCGAGTGGCCCCAAGCGTCCCATGACCTTCGAAGACATGATGGCCATGAAGCGCCTCGGCGACACCGCCGTCTCGCCCGATGGCAAGTGGCTGGCCTACGCTGTAACAACCGTCGATCTCAACCAAAACACCAAAACCACGGAGTGGTGGCTGCAAAAGATCGATGGCGGCGACCCATTGAAGGTCGCGGTATCCCAGCCCGGTGACTCTGGTATCCAGTTCTCATCCGACGGGCACTCCGTGCTCTTTCTTTCCGGCCGCGAGGGCGGACAGCAAGTGTGGCTCGCCGATTTCGATTCCGCCACTGGCGCAACCAGCAACGCGAAGAAACTCACCGGCATTTCGACCGAAGCCGACAACGCCAAATGGTCGCCGGACTCGAAGTTCATCGTCTTCACCTCAGCCGTCTATCCCGACTGCCCGGCGATCACCCTCACCGACAGCTCCGGGGACAGGTGCAATGCCGACAAGGACGCCCGTGCGGCCAGCTCCAAGGTCAAGGCACAGATCTTCACCCACCTCCTCTACCGCCATTGGAATCACTACACCGGCGACAAGAGGTCCCATCTGTTTCTGGTCGACGTGGCCGGCGGCGCGATCTGCGATCTCGCACCCAACGATCCGCGCGACGTGCCGCCCGAGTACCCGACGGAGCCCCTGGGCTGCGGCTGTGCCATCTCTCCCGATTCGAAAGAACTGGCCTTCACTGAGAATCGCGATCCGGAGCCGGCCATCTCCACCAACGCCGACATCTTTACCCTCGACCTGACCAACCCGGCCGCTAAGCCTGTGAAGGTCTCTACCTCGCCCGGTGGCGACTTCTCGCCGGCCTACTCACCCGATGGCAAATACCTGGCATGGCGCTCGCAAGCGCGGGCTGGCTACGAATCCGACAAGTTCCGCCTCGTGTTGTATGACCGCGAGAAGAAGACGACCCACGACTTGTTGCCGAATCTAGGCAACTGGGTCAATGAGTTCGCGTGGGGACCTGGAAATTCCAGTGTGATCTACTACACCACTAACTCAGTTGGCGAATCGCCGATCTTTGCGCTGAATGTAATTGATGGGAAGCCGAACCCGAAACCAGCCTTTCTGACGGAGGATGGGGAATACAGCGATCTGCACCCCACGCCCGACGGGAAGACGATTGTCGCAGCTCGCATGAGCGTACGCGAGCCGAGCGAGGTGATGACGCTAGACTCCGCTTGGGTGGGGCACACTCTTTTCGACGTGAGCATCATCGATAAAGAAGGGAAGCCCATTGAGATAGGCGCGAATTCACAGATTCTGGATGCACGACAACTCACTCACCTCAACGACGCCCTTCTCGCCCAACTCGATCTCCCCAAGATGGAGTCCTTCTGGTTCACTGCCGCTGACGGCGTCAAGGTCCAGGGCTTCCTCATCCGTCCTCCTAACTTCGACTCCGCAAAGAAATACCCGCTGAGATTCCTTATCCACGGCGGACCTCAAGGTGCATGGGGCGACATGTGGTCCTATCGCTGGAACGCCGAACTCTTTGCCGCCAACGGCTACGTCGTCCTGATGATCAATCCGCGCGGGTCCACGGGCTATGGGCAGGCCTTCGTCGACGGCGTCAACAACGACTGGGGCGGCAAGCCCTTCACCGACCTCATGACCGGCCTCACGTACGCCGAAGAGCACTACAGCTTCATCGACAAGACGCGAGAGTGCGCTCTCGGCGCCAGCTACGGCGGCTACATGGCCAACTGGGTCCTCGGCCACACCAACCGCTTCAAATGCATCGTCTCCCACGACGGCATGTTCAACGCCGAATCGGCCTTTGGTTCGACCGAAGAGGACTGGTTCAATCAGTGGGAGTTCAGAGGGAACCCGTGGGACTATTACGGCAAACCTGATAGCGAAAACCCGTTCAGAAAGTGGTCGCCGTCGCTCTCCGCCAAAAACTTCAAGACGCCTACGCTCGTCATTCACAGCCAACTCGACTACCGCCTCGATGTCTCCGAGGGTTTCCAGCTCTTTGATACCCTGCAGCTTCTGCACGTCCCCAGCAAGATGCTCTACTTTCCCGATGAAGGGCACTGGATCCTCAAGCCGCAAAACTCCCGTCTCTGGTACAAGACCGTGAACGACTGGGTCGACCAGTGGACGAAGCTCGAGTAGGCCGTACTACAAATCTTCGATTTGTAGTACAATCAGATTCATGAAGGCCACCATACAAGCCCGGTTGGACGAAGAAACGCAAGCGGCCCTCAATCTTCTCGTGCGCTGCCACGGGCTGAAGCCGTCCGAAGTCGTGCGACAAGGCATCCGCCTGGTAGTGAAACAGGTCGAAAGCGCCAAGCCGGTCGAGATTATCGGTCTTGGAAAATATGACTCCGGCCTGGCTGACCTGTCGACAAACAAGAAGTATATGGAAGGTTTCGGAAGTCATTCGCGCATGAAGGGCGAGTCGGGAAAAAAGGGAAAAGGCCGCTGAAGTGACGCCGGTTCTGCTAGACAGCAGCGTCCTCGTGGCTTGGCTGGACAAGCGCGATCGCTGGCATCCCAAATGCGCGGCGATCCGGCCGAGACTTAGGCCACCCTTGATGAGCTGCGAAGCTGTCATCGCTGAAAGCTGTTATCTACTGCGAGAAATCGACGGTGCCGCGGAAGATGTCCTGGCAAACGTCGCCAGCGGAACATTTCAGATTCCTTTTCAGCTCTCCGTCAGCGCAAGCGAAGTTCAAAGAATCCTCCATAAATACCGCGACGCTCCCGCCGATTTTGCCGATGCCTGCCTGATCGCCATGGCGGAAAAACTCGACACGGGCGATATTCTTACCCTCGATAGCGATTTCACCCACTATCGTTGGAAGCGGACCCGACGATTTCATTTATTGATCCCTCTGGAGTAGCGCGCGCCATGCCCTTCGGCCGCAAATCCGGAAAGGCGAAATCCTTTCTCGGCGAAGCCGGGCTCTACGACTACGCCGTCAAGGCCCTCGGCCGCCAGATGCGCACCACGGCCAACCTGCGCCGCCTCATGCAGCAGCGAGCAGAACCCGGCGATTCAGGCGAATCGGCCATCGACGCCGTACTCAAGCGCCTCAAGGAGAATGGATATCTCAACGATGCTGCCTTTGCCGAGACCTTTACGCGCCTGCGCAAGGAGAACGAGAAGTTCGGTCAGCGGCGCGTTCAGCAGGATCTGCGCAACAAAGGCGTGCCCACGAACCTGATCGCCACAACTGTGGACGCAGCCTACGCCGAGACCAACGAAGAAACCCTCGCCCGCCAGCACCTCGAGCGCAAACGCATTCCCAAGCCAACCAACGAGAAAGAAACTGCCCGCGTGATGCGCCGACTCGTCGGCGCCGGATTCTCAACCGGCGTCATCTACAAGATCCTCCGTCAGTGGAACGTTCCCGACGAATCCCTCGTTGCCCTCGACAACCTGGGTCCAGAAGACGTGGGTGAAGACCCGCACGAATGAACTTATCCATTCATCGTTGCGTAGCTCTTAGGGTGTAGAGTGACTTGCTAGGGTTCAGCGGAGTCTCAATGGCGTCTGCTCCGGCGGTTCCGGTTTCTTCTTCCGCAACATTGCCTCTTTCGATCGACGGTCTCGTGAAGCGCTTCGGCGCGCTCACCGCTGTCGACGGTGTCTCGCTCGATGTCCGCCAGAGCGAATGCCTGGGTCTACTGGGTCCGAACGGTGCCGGCAAATCCACGGTGATTCGCGCCATTGTCGGCCGCGTCATTCCCGACTCCGGCAGCATCACCCTCTTTGGCGCGCGTGCCGACTCGACTGCCGCACGCGAATCCCTCGGCTGGGTCCCGCAGGAATTGGCCATCTATCCGCGCCTCACCTGCCGCGAAAACCTCACCGCCTTTGGCCGCTATCACGGTCTGGCAGGCAAGCAGTTGGCCGAGTCGGTCGCGTGGTGTCTCGACTGGGCCGCTCTGCAGGATCGTGCCAAGGACCTCGCAGGCAAGCTCTCCGGTGGCATGAAGCGCCGCCTCAATATGGCTGCGGGTATCATCCATCGGCCGCGTGTGGTTCTGATGGACGAACCGACCGTCGGTGTCGATCCGCAGTCGCGCAACCGCATCTTCGAAATGATCGAGGCTCTGCGGGCGCAGGGAACAGCCATCGTCTACACCACACATTACATGGAAGAAGCCGAGCGGCTCTGCGATCGCATCGCCATCATCGATCACGGCCGCATCATCGCACTCGGCACAAAAGAGGAATTAGTGCACAACGCATTCGCCTCGCGCAGCCAGGTGCTGGCACGCTTCGCCGGTTCAGAAGATCGGATCGCCGCGTGGGTCGAGAGCCATGGCGGCCGCATCGTTGACTCAACTGCGGAATTCACGATCGAGCGTTCGATCGAGATTGGGACTCTACTGGAATCCGCCGCGAAAGACGGCTTCGAACTCGAAGATGTCTCTCTCCGTCGCCCGAATCTAGAGTCGGTCTTTCTCCACCTCACAGGAAGGGAGCTGCGCGAATGATCCTTCCAATCGTCCGCACCGCCTTAGTCTCCTTGCGCCGCGATCGTGCCGCGCTGGCGCTTGCCTTTATGCTCCCCGTCGGCTTCTTCACCATCTTTGCCGTGATCTTTGGCGGCATGCACGACACCACGCCCAAAATCACCGTGATCCTGGTGGACGAAGACCAGAGCGCTGCCTCGCACCAGCTTGCACAGGGCCTCGAGCGGGAAGCCTCCCTGACCGTGCTGCTGCGGCCCGCATCGAAAGAGAAGTCCGCCCAGCCGGATTACACTGCGGCCACCGCGGAAGCTGCCGTGAAAGCCGGCGATTCGCCGGTCGCACTCATCATCCCCAAGAGCTTCGGCCAGCATCCAATCGCCTTCGGTCCCTCGGAAAACGCGACCCAAATCGAATTGCTCAACGACGCGAGCGACATGATCGCCCCGCAGGTTGTCTCCGGACTTCTGCAGAAAGCAGCGATGACATCGATGCCCGTCACGATGGCCGAGCAGGGCATGAAGTACACCGATCGCTACATTGGCGGGCTTACGCCGGCTCAGCGCAAAACCATGGAGTCCAATCTTGACGACCTGCGCAAGCTGCAAAGCTCCGGATCGCTGAACACGGCCAGTTCTTCGGCTGGCGGGTTCAGTGGCGGCATTGTCTCTGTTCACGCGCGCGCCGTCGTGGGCGAAGACAAGAAGAGCCCGGCAGTGTCGTACTATGCTGCGGCCGTTGGCGTCATGTTTCTATTGTTCACGGCCAGCGGATCGGCAGGAGCACTGCTCGACGAAGCTGAATCCGGTACGCTCGATCGTGTCTTGAGCTCGCGCGTGACCATGACCTCGCTGCTCGCTGGCAAGCTCACCTACAACACGCTTCTTGCGTTTACGCAGCTCACAGTCATGTTCGTGTGGGCGTCGGCCGTCTTCCACGTCGACCTGGCCGGCCATATCCCCGGCTTCATCGTGATGGGGATCAGCACCGCCGTCGCCGTGGCAGCCTTCGGCATGTTGCTTGCCAGTATGTGCCACACGCGCGCGCAGCTGGGGGCAATCTCTACGCTGCTCATTCTCGCCATGTCGTCGATCGGCGGCAGCATGTTTCCTCGTTACCTGATGCCTGAGAATATGCAGAAAGCCGGCATGTTCACCATAAATGCCTGGGCCATCGAAGGGTTCACCAAGGTCTTCTGGCGCGACCTTCCTGTTACTGCCCTGTGGCAGCAGGTGTCGGTTCTTATCGGTGTCGCCATCGTGCTCTTTCTGGTCGCGCGGCGCATCGCTCGCCGCTGGGAGTTTGCCTGATCCCTTCGGCGACTCCAAGTGTGAATCTCGGGCCTGCACCTCGTTTCAGTTTCCAGCCGAAGTGATCGCCTCGCGGATCTTCGCCAGCGGCGCCGACGCAACAAATTCAACTCTACCATCGGGTGTCGATCGGATTCCCAATTCTTCCCAGAGCCTCGGCAGATCCACCTGCACAGGCACGTTCTTCCAATCCGCGTACATGCGCGACAGCACCTGCGTTCCTGTAGCTTTGTCGCCGATCGCCAGCGCCCGCGGCAAATCCCAACTCTGATCGATAGCTCCGCCCGCTGCGACAACGGCTCGCAGCGCATCGCGCAGCCCTTTGCGGTTGTTCGTCTCGCGTCTGATCTCCACATCGGCCACCAGGCAAAACAGCGCGCCACCCCAATACGTTCGCGCCCATGTGTGCGTATGATCCACACCCCGATCGTCCGCACCCTGCGGCTCGCCTTTCGGCATATCGCGCACCATGTCGCGCCAAATGTCTTTGGCCTTCAGCTCGCCGGTCATCACCCGCGCGACTGGTTCGATATACGTCGCCTGTCCCTCTTCCATCCAGTGGTTGTCGTCGGGCAGCGACGGAAACGCCATGTGCACAAGCTCGTGCGTCATCGTCCAGTCATCGGCCAGCTCCGCGGCGGTCATGTGCTCGCCGATGCGGATGCGTGTGAATCCAGGCCATCCGCCCATATCGCCCCACGTCGTGCCCTGCAGATCCCCGTGCCGTCCTGGCGCTGGAATCACAAGAATGCGCCCCCGCATGACCGGAAAGCGTCCATAGTAGGTCGTCACCGCTGAAACCGCGGCCTGAATGTGCCCCATCACCGCGTCGCGGGTAAGATCCAGATCGCCGCGCGCAAAATCGATCTGGAGGACGGCGTTACCCGCCTTGATCTCGCGTGTCTCGGCAATGTCCACGTTGCGTCCCGGCTGCGCCGAGCACAGCGCACCGAAGACAGAGGCTGCCAGACATGACACGATCGAGAGCCGGCGCAACGCTGCGCGGCACCCTTTCGCCGGATGAGAACTCATTGCTTTGTTCGACGGAGCGCAGAGCCCGTTCGTTTCAATCGAGGCTCTAAGCCTTCACCGCGAGCAGTTCGACCTTCTCAATCTGAGGAGGCTTGGCCAGCAGTTCGTCGGCCTTGGCCATAAGGGCCTTGGCAATTGGGCCTGTTAGGTGCGCGTCGCGCCCGTCTTCATTCTTGAACGTATCGAAGATACCGAAGCGGCCGGGGCCCAGCTTCAGCGCATACCACGAGGTTGTTCCCGGCTCCTGCTGCGCCAGCGGCAGCGCCGATTTCAGGAACTCTTCCAGTTCCTTCTCTTTTCCTGCCTTCGCATCCAACAATGCCAACAGCGCGAGTCGATCCATCGTGATCCTCCAGGCGGGGGGAAGCCGCATCCATAGGACGCGGACCGTCTGCGGAAGTTACGGTGGCGCCTGTCCCGAGTCTGCCCCACGGCAGTGGCTTCATGCGAGCGAACAGCGAGCGTCCGCCCCACCGCAGGTGGTCTCATGCGAGCGAATAGCGAGCGTCCAACTCACCGCAGGTGGCTCTTCGCCTCGCCTGGATGTATTCGCGCGCAAGCGCGAGTTGGCCCCACCGCAGGTGGCGCCGCAGGTGGTTACACTGAAGAAGTATGCAAGTTCGTTCTGGGAACGACATTCGCGAGCTGTTTTTGCGCTTTTTTGAGTCGAAGGGCCACCGCCGTGTGGCCTCGTCTTCACTGGTGCCGCACAACGACCCGACGCTGCTGTTCGCCAATGCGGGCATGAACCAGTTCAAAGACCTGTTTCTGGGTGCGGAGAAGCGCGACTACAGCCGGGCAACCACGTCGCAGAAATGCGTCCGCGCCGGCGGCAAGCACAACGACCTCGAAAACGTCGGCTTCACGCGCCGCCACCACACCTTCTTCGAGATGCTGGGCAACTTTTCCTTCGGCGACTACTTCAAGCGCGACGCGATCCGGTTCGCCTGGGAGCTGGTGACGAGCGAAGAGTGGTTCGGCATTCCCAAAGACCGGCTCTACGTCACCATCTTCGAGGGCGCCGATGGAGTTCCGCGCGACAACGAGGCCGAGCAGTATTGGATCGAGACCGGCGTCGCCAAGGACCGCATCTTTGAATATGGGCTCAAAGATAATTTCTGGCAGATGGGCGAGACCGGCCCTTGCGGTCCCTGCTCCGAGATTTTCTATGACATGGGCCTCGATGCCGCTGAAACCCCCGGTGTCGATTTGCCGTTTGGAAAAGACGATGCCCGCTACGTCGAGATCTGGAACCTGGTCTTCATGCAGTTCGATCGCTCCGCGATTGTCGATCCGGCGACAAAGCAGACCAGCTATAAGCTCACGCCGCTGCCCAAGCCCTCCATCGATACGGGCATGGGTTTGGAGCGTGTAGCCGCCGTGCTGCAGGGCAAGGTCTCGAACTTCGAGACGGATCTGTTCACGCCACTGATCAAGAAAGCGGCAGACCTCTGCGATGTGACTGGGAGGCGGGATAAGCTTGGCGTCCCAGAATTTCCGACCGGACCTGTTGGATATGCGAGCCCTGAACTCGCCGGGAATCTGCCTTTAAGCACGGACAGGGACCTAACTGGCAATGCCAGCCTTCGCATCATCGCAGACCACGCGCGGGCGGCCACATTTCTGATCAATGATGGCGTTCTTCCCTCGAATGAGGGCCGTGGTTACGTGCTGCGCAAGATCCTGCGCCGCGGGATTCGCCATGGACGCCTGCTAGGGCAAGAGAAGCCATTCATGTGCGAGATGGTCTACGCGGTGCGCGATGAGATGCAGGGCGCTTACCCGGATCTCGTGGATTCCGCCTCGCGCGTAGCCAAAGTCGTCGAAGCCGAAGAAAAGCAATTCGATCGCGTGCTCAAGACCGGAATGATAAGACTCGAGGAAGAATTCGCGGCTCAAGAGAAATCTCCACACGGCCAAGCAATCAGAGCAATGGAAGCCGTTCCATTGCATAAGAGGCAGCAGCAACACAATTGGGGCGAGCCCTCACTCCGAATAACTCTCCCCGGAGATAGAGCCTTCCACCTTTACGAGACCTATGGCTTACCTCTCGATTTCATGATGGACGCTGCTCGTGACATCGGAATCGATCTTGATGTCAAAGAATTCGAACGCGCCAAAGAGTCCGAACAGGCCCGCGCTCGCGCTTCCTGGAAGGGCGGCACACAAAAAACCGCCAGCCCTGCCTTCCGCGATCTGCCCAAGACCGTCTTCGAAGGCTACAAACAGCTCCAGTCCTCGAACTGCGAAGTCCTCGCCATCGTGCAGAACGGCATCGGAGTTCCCGCAGCCAAGGCCGGCGATGAGGTCGAAGTGGTCCTCGACCACACCAGCTTCTATGCCGACTCCGGCGGCCAGATCGGCGACACCGGTTTGTTCCTCTCTTCGGACGGCAACACGACCGTCGCCGAGATCGTCGGCTGCGTCGCTCCAGTCCAGGGCGTGCGCGCCCACAAGGCGATCCTCAAGCAAGATCTCGCCGTCGGCGACCGCGTCCAAACCGTCGTCGAGGGTGATCGCCGCGATGCCATTCGCCGCAACCATACTGGCACCCACCTGTTGCACGCCGCTCTGCGCCAGGTTCTCGGCACGCACGTCAAGCAGGCCGGATCGGCCGTTCATCCTGATCGCCTGCGTTTCGACTTCTCGCACTATGCGCAGGTCGCGGACGAAGAACTCGAAGAGATCGAGTCGATTGTGAATCGCGAAGTTCTGAAGAACGCCACAGTCGAGACGCTGGTCGACGTCCCCATCGACGTAGCCGTGAATGAGTATCATGCGATGGCTTTGTTCGGCGAGAAGTATGGCGACAAGGTGCGCGTGGTGAAGCTCTCCGATGGATTCTCGACCGAACTTTGCGGCGGCACGCACACCGCGGCCACGGGCGAAATCGGCCTCTTCAAGCTGACCGGAGAAACCTCCGTCTCTTCGGGTGTGCGCCGCATCGAGGCCATCAGCGGCATGGGCTCGCTCGACACCTTCCGCCGCGACTTTGCCGTTGCCCAGTTCGCCTCGTCGATAGCAGGCTCTCCCGACGGCGATCTCTCTGAGGCTTTGCGTGCGCGCGTTGCCGCTCATGAAGAGGAGATCAAACGCCTGCGCCGCGAACTCGACGGGACCCGCATGAAATCGGCCGCCGGAGGGCTCGACGAAGTTCTCTCAAAGGCCATCGACGTCAAGGGTGTGAAGCTGTTCCGTCACCGGGCCGACAATCTTGATCGCGGCCAACTGCGTACGCTGGTCGACAACCTCAAACAGAAAGCCGGCGAAGGGGTCGTCGTTCTGGTTTCCGCCCAACCCGAAGGCAAAGTCGCCATCATCGCCGGTGTCACTCCGGGATTGGTCAAGCGCATCCAGGCCGGCAAGCTCGTCGGTGCGGTCGCAAAACTGGTCGGAGGCTCGGGCGGCGGGAAACCCGAGATCGCAGAAGCTGGCGGCAAAGACCAGGCCCAGATCGACGCCGCGCTGCAGGCTACGCCCGAAATCGTCGCGTCCATATTGGAGTAGCAGCGGCTGTTGGATTGGCGTAGCAGCTGGCTCGAATCCAGCGGGGCAATCGGAATCGATCCAAAAAGAAAAGGGCCGCAACCGCGGCCCTCTTCTTTGCTTAGGTGAGACTGGGAAAGCTCAGTGAATCTGATTTTCGCCGCGGACCGGGAAGCTGTAAGCCACGCCGAACGACAGAATCGGGTAGGTCTTGAGCGGGTCGAGGTCGCTCTTCCACTTGGTGATCTGGGCTGCAAGACTGGTCTGAATGTCCTGTGATGTTGTGTTCGTGGTGTCCGTCACGTCGCCGCACTGGGTTTGCGCCTGATCCTGGCAGGCCCAACCTGCCAGCGTCATGTTCACCGAGGGCGCTCCGACAAAGGCCGCACCAACTTCGAACGGAAACGACCAATGGTTGCCGGTCCGTGGAATCGTATTGCCCCAGCCGGTGGTGAGGGTAAACGCCGGCTTGCTCGTATTCAGGCCGAGCCCTCCACTTACAGTGAGTGGCGTGGCGCCAGTTGCGGCATTCGCGGTTGCCGAGTAGTAGGTTGTGTCGTCGAAGGTGAAGCTCGTTCCGCCTGCTGCTACCGCATTCGCCGCAATCCGGTTGTTGTTCAGCACCATGACGCCGGGGCTCACGCGGAAGCCCTTGTGGAAGGGATAGATATCCGCTGCGAGCGAAGCGTTGGTCATGCTGAGCTTGGCATTGGCATCGAAGCCGTTGGTGTTGAAGGTGGTCGAATAGCGAAAGGTATTTCCTGTGGCGCGGAGATTGAAGTGGTCCGCCAGATTGGTCGTGATCTGGATCCCAGGACCGAGTGTGTTGAAGCTGCCACCGATGGCGAAGTGGGAGAACGGTCCTCCGTAGACGGAACCCTGTTGCACCGTCGTTGCCGGGCGGTAAGAGCCGCCGTCGGTGTTGTTAGCGGCCAGGCGCGTCGAAACGGTTGGGACTTGCGCCGCGAGAGATGAAGCGGCGAGCAGCAAGGCAACGGACAAAGTCGAGATAGTGGCTTTCACGGGGTGTAGCCTCCTCAGAAGTAGATAGGTTCTCGCCTGGGGGACTAACTCAAATGGCTACTGTCGTTTATTCCTATATTTACTGTCGGCGGAACGCCCCTCCGTCTCCCCGATTACGAATGAGATAACGGAAGTGGTATGGAAAAAGTACCACAGGGACCGGTAGATTGTTACTAGAGCGCGAACCGAATTGGTTACGTGCGGCATGGGGTTTCTCTCATTGAAATGGGCCCGTGTTTGCTGGTGCGGTTTCCCGCCACAGCGGCTACACGCCCGTAGACGCTCCACGCTTGCTTTCTATGGCTAGAAACGACATCGAACCCGAGGCACGTTCCAGCATCCGGCAGCAATTGCTCGCCTGGTACGACCTGAGCCAACGCGATCTGCCCTGGAGGCGTAGCCGCGACCCCTATGCGATCTGGGTCTCGGAGATCATGCTCCAGCAGACGCGGGTTGCGGTCGTGGTCGAGCGATATCAGGCCTTCATGGCCCGCTTCCCGTCTCTCGTCTCGTTGGCCCTGGCCTCCGAGCAGGAAGTACTGGCGCTCTGGAGTGGCCTGGGCTACTACCGCCGGGCTCGCATGCTCCACAAAGCTGCCCAATTTGTGGCCGAGCAAGGGGAGGGAAATTTACCCACCTCGGCCGAGGAACTACGCCTGTTGCCCGGCATTGGGAACTACACGGCTGCGGCCATCGCCAGCATTGCCCACGGAGAAGCAATTCCGGTGGTCGACGGCAACGTCGAGCGCGTCTTGTGCCGGCTGCTGGGATGGGAAGCGGTCGGCCGTTCGGGCGCCGCGGCTCTGCGACGTAAAATCGATGCCGTCGCAAATCAGTTGCTTGATCCGGCTCGCCCCGGCGATTTCAACCAGGCTCTGATGGAGCTTGGAGCAACAGTCTGTACGCCGAAGAGTCCGCAGTGCCTCACTTGTCCGCTTTCAGCCCACTGCGCCACACGCGGAGAACACAAGACCCAGGCCCGGCCTCGCATGTTGAGCAAGGAGATTGCCTATGCGCTCGCAGTCCGCACCGGCAGCCTGCCCGGTTTCACCAATCGCGAAGTCTTCCTGGAGCAGCGCTCCGATGCCCAAACCGTGATGCCGGGATTGTGGCAGCTTCCGGTTCTGCGCGAGGCGACGGTGCCGGAGTCCGAAGTGCGCATGACCGTGCGTCACGCCATCATGCAGGTCAACTACTATGTGCGCATCCGCGAAGTCGGCGAAGAGGATGTAGACCCACTGACGGTTTCCGAGGGCCGGCGCTGCTGGGTTCCGCTCATCAATGCGTCAGGCATGGCTCTCACGGGCCTCACACGCAAGGTGCTCAGCCGGGCGCATCTGCTGCCAGTCGCTCCGCTCGAGTTGCTCACGCTGCAGCCTCAGCCTGTGCAGGAGACAGCCTGATAGCCTGTTGCTGAAGGACCGTGCGTCTCGCTGTCATCTCCGATATTCATGGCAATCTCACGGCGCTTGAAGCGGTGATCGCCGATCTGCGCGAGACGTCGCCTGACTTGATTTTGCATGGCGGCGACCTCCCAGCGGGTGGAGCGCGGCCTGCCGAAATCGTAGATCGTATGCGCGCCCTCGGATGGAACGGTGTCCTCGGCAATACAGATGAGATGCTGTTTCGCCCCGAGTCTCTGACGGAGTTCGCAGCCCGGGCTCCGCATCTCCGAAAGCTCTTCGACGCCATCGCGGAAATGGCTGTCTTTACACGCGAGGCGCTGGGCGCGGAACGCATCGCGTGGCTCAGGAATCTTCCGATGACCCAGTCTACCGACGCCGTTGCGCTGGTGCACGCCAGTATAGAGAACACCTGGGTGTCGCCCGGAACGAACGCCACAGACGACGAACTGGATGCCACCTATCGGACGCTTGGGACGCGCATCGCTGTCTACGCCCACATCCATCAACCGTTCGTGCGTTCCATCGGGCCGCGAATCGTCGCCAACACCGGCAGCGTCAGCCTTTCCTACGATGGCGATCCGCGCGCTTCCTATCTGCTCGTCGACGAAGGCAGCGTGACCATCCGCCGTGTCGAATGCGATCTTGCAGCCGAAGTCGCAGCGCTGAAGGCGAGCGGCCTTCCTCACGCCGATTGGGTTGCGCAGACCCTGCGACAGGCCTCATTCGTCATGCCCTGAAGGCAGCTTGTCGATCACGCCCCCGCGCGGCCCGCAGCGTAGAATCGACGTGTTCGCCTGTCTCCAATCCCTTCTCCGCGGAGCATGAATGCGCCCTTCACGGATCACTCTGCTTCTGTCCTGCCTTCTTGCCGCTGCAGCCATCGCCCACGCGCAGACCGCTTCTGTGCTGAACGTTTCCGGTCTGCCATCGGCTGCTCGTGTTGCCGCTGAGTCGATCGATCCGCTCAAGATTCGCGAGCACGTCCGGTTCCTGTCTCTTGACCTGCTTGAAGGGCGCGGCCCCGGCACACGGGGTGCAGAACTCGCCGCCCAATACATCGCCACGCAGTTCGCTCTAGCCGGGCTCAAGCCTGCAGGCGACAACGGCACATACTTCCAGCCGGTTCCGCTCTTTGCCGTGCATACCGATGAGGACAAGACCAAACTCTCTTTCGTGCCCGCGAGCGGCTCGCCGATCGATCTCGCCTATGGAACGGAAATCGTTGCCAAGGATGAGGCCGGCCAGGCCTCCGCAGACATCGATGCGCCGATCGTCTTCGTCGGCTACGGCATTCACGCACCCGAATACAACTGGGATGACTATGCGGGGCCCGACGGCACGGAGATTGACCTCAAAGGCAAGGTCGCGCTCGTCATCGTGAACGAACCGCCCTCAGACGACGAGAAGTTCTTCAAGGGCAAGGCGCTCACCTACTACGGACGCTGGACCTATAAGTACGAAGAAGCCTCACGCCGCGGCGCCACCGGTGTCATCATCATTCACCGCCGCGATCTGGCCAGCTATGGCTGGGAGGTCGTCCGGAACTCCCAATCGATCGAAAAGAGCTATCTGCAGAACGATCCGCTCGCGACGTTACGCGCCGCTGCATGGATTCAGCACGATGTCGCGCAGCGTCTGTTCACGCTGGCTGGGCTCGGCGATGTCGACCAGGCCATCGACCGTGCCGGCAAACGGGGATTCCATCCCGTTCAGCTCTCGGTGCGCTTTCGTGGCCATGTCGAGAGCCGTGTCCGCCGCTACGTCAGCTCCAACGTTGTTGCGCGCGTCCCTGGAGCAGCGCCCGGAGGCAACTCCGTTCTCTACACCGCGCACTACGATCATCTCGGCATCGATCCCGACGCCAAGGGCGATAACATCTATAACGGCGCTGCCGACAATGGCACCGGCTGCGGCATTTTGCTCGAAATGGCGCGGGCCTTTGCACAATCCACACAGCCTCCGCCGCACGAGATGTTCTTCGCCGCCGTGACCGCAGAGGAGCAAGGCCTTCTTGGCTCGCAATATCTCGGCATGCATCCTCCGATTCCCGCCCGGCAGATCGCCCTCGATCTCAACTACGACATGCTCCTGCCCATCGGCGTCCCTCGCTCAGCCGATCTGAATGGCGCCGAGCGCATCGACTTTTGGCCCACCGTGCAGACGGTCGCGCAGGCCTTCGACATTCAGCTCCTGCCTGACCCCACGCCGATGGCCGGCCACTACTATCGCAGCGACCACTTTTCACTGGCCCGTGTCGGTGTGCCAGCCTTCTCCGTCGATCAAGGAGAGCTGTTCGAGGGCCATGACGAGGCTTGGGGGCACGCACAAAACGAAGACTACGTCGCGCATCACTACCACCAGCCTTCCGACGAATTCCACGCCGACTGGGACTTCAGCGGCAACGCAAAGATGGCGCGCTTCGGTTTTGTTCTGGGGTGGCTGGCCGCTGAGCAGGCCAAGCCGGTGGAGTGGCTGCCGGGCGACGAGTTTGAAGCCACACGCAAAGCCAGCGAGGTAAAGTAGGGCTTCGAGCCACGTGATCTGGGTGCCCCGGGTCCGGGGTGGAGATCTCGCTTTTGAGACCTGGGAAAGCGTGGAACCAAACAGCCCATCGGAGGGAGCAGGGGCCTTCAGGCCCCTGATGGAGCAGTTCAGAGGTTACGGCCTTCAGGCCCGGATCGTCTTCGAGTCAGCAAACAGGGATTCGCTCGGCGGACAGCCGATCAGTAATAGTCCGCGCAGCTCAAATAGTAGCCGCACTCCGTGCACACCAGCTTGCAGCGGTGCCCAGTCAGCCGGTGCGAACACGTCGGGCACACTTGGCAATGGTGCTCGATCGGTAACTCGGGCACAGCATCGCACCCCGACCCAATCTGTGAATTTTCGCGCACGGATTCGCTAGCGAGGGACCGTGGCCTGTGTGGAAGCATGGGTCAGAGATTAACATGGAGAAGACGGCCTCCTGCCTGAGGAACCCCGCAGGTGCCTGAAGCATCACCTTCAGCTCTGGTTCGCTCTTCCCCCGAAGCGGAGCAAAAATCACCCTAAAACCACCGGATTCCGGAACCCCAAGGAGGGTCTATGGCAAGCAAGGCAAGTGCGGTTTGGACTGGATCGTTGAAAGAAGGCAAGGGCACCATCTCCACGGCGACGGGCGTTCTGAAGGACGCCAACTACTCGTTCGCCACCCGGTTTGAAGGCGCGACCTCGGGCACCACGCCGGAAGAACTGATCGCAGCGGCGCACGCCAGCTGTTTCTCGATGGCGCTGGGCGCACAACTCGGCGGCGCAGGCCTCACGCCCGCCAAGATCGAGACCCATGCCGCCGTGACACTGGCCAAGGTGGGCGAAGGGTTTTCGATTACGAAGATCGCCCTCACGACCACCGCCAGCGTTCCCGGCGCGACCAAGGACGTGTTCGACACGGCAGCGGCCAACGCCAAGGCCGGTTGCCCAATCTCGAAGCTGTTCGCAAACAACACCGAGATCGTGCTCGACGCCAAGCTGGTGTAACTGGCTCCCTGGTCTGCGCAGCCTCCATCCCATCCTGCTTCTCATAGCCGGATGGGATGTGACGCTTAAGGACACATTTTTCGCTGGGTCAGCACTGGCGGGTGAGTTCTTGCCGGGCCTCTTTCCATGTGAGAAAGTAATTTCGATCAAGCAACGATGCCATGACACCCGCTAAGCAATACAAGTTCAAAGCCACCATCGAATCTGTCCAGGGCCCCGCCGGCCGCGGAGGAGCCTGCGTTTTCTTCCCCTACGACGTCGAGAAAGAATTCGGCACCCGCGGCCAGGTGCCCGTGAAAATCACCTTCGACAGCGTGCCCTACACCGGGACGATGGTTAAATATGGGCTTCCGCAGCACATGTTGCCGATGCTTAAAGCGATCCGCGAGAAAATCGGCAAAGGGCCGGGCGACACCGTCAGCGTCACTGTCGAGCGCGACAACTCAGTCCGCACCGTAGAAGTCCCTCCCGAACTCCAGAAGCTGCTGAAAAAAGAAGGCCTGCTGCCGGTCTTCGAGAAGCTCAGCTACACCCACCGCAAAGAGTATTGCCGCTGGATCACTGAAGCGAAAAAGGAAGAGACACGCCAGGCACGGCTCGCCAAGGCCGTGACCATGCTGCGTGGCGGCGTCAAAACCCCCGGCTGAGATTCGTATCCCATTCTCGGCGAGCCGTCGCCCGTGCTTCTCCCCGCCCGCACTTCTTCCTTGACAGCCAGCGCCTGCCCGGGCGACCCTCGACTGCATCCCCGAATCACTCCTCCCCGGAGGCTCTCGTGCAACACATTCACCATGCGCTCAATCACTGGGCGATTCTTGTCTCTGCGCTGTTTCTCTGGTTTCTCGGAGCGCTCTGGTACTCTCCGGTCCTCTTTGCCAAGCCGTGGGTTGAGATCGTTGGCCGCAAGATGGGTGAGAAGCCGAAGGGCGTCGTGAAAGGCATGATCGGCTCGTTTATCGGCGATCTTCTCTTGGCGTTCGCTCTCAACCACTTCATCATCTGGTCCGGTGCGAACACCATCGGATGGGGCGCCGTCATCGGCTTCATTGCGTGGCTTGGATTCTTCGCAGCGCCCAACTATCCCCAGAGCGTCTATGAGGGCCGACCCTTCAAGTACTTCCTCATCAACAACGGCTACTGGCTGATCGGACTGCTGGCCGTGGGAGCTCTGCTGGCCGTCTGGCGCTGAGTTCTTCCGACCACGCGCCCCGGACTTTACAATCGAGGCATGAGCAAAACCCTCGTCTTCACCAACGAAGCGCCCGAGGCGATAGGTCCGTATTCGCAGGCGATTCGCACCGGCAATCTGCTCTTTACGGCGGGTCAAATTGCCTTAGATCCCGCCACCGGCCAACTCGTTCCCGGCGGTATCAAAGAGCAGACCACGCGCGTGCTTGAGAATCTCAGGGCGATCGTCGAAGCTGCCGGGAGCAGTCTGGCCCATGTCGTCAAAACCACCGTCTATTTGAAGAACTTCGATGACTTCGCGGCAATGAATGCCATCTATGCGACCTACTTTGCTCCCCAAGGCGTTGCGCCACCGGCTCGCACGACGATACAAGCGTCTCGCCTCCCCAAAGATACGCTCATCGAGATCGAACTGGTCGCCGAGATCTAACTCTGTAACCTTCCCGCACCCTCGCGCATCCAAGCATCCGCTGTATCGGAGGTCGCACCATGAGCAATATCCCCGAAACCACCCAGACACAGGAAAAGGTCACGCGCACCGAAGCTGATTGGCGCGCCATGCTGACGCCGGAGCAGTACCACGTTCTTCGTGAGAAGGGGACCGAGCGCGCTTTCACCGGCCCGCTCGAGTACAACTTCGAAACCGGCGACTACCACTGCGCCGGCTGCGGCGCACTGCTGTTCAATTCCGGCGCTAAGTTTGACTCCGGTTGCGGCTGGCCGAGCTTCATGATTCCTGCCGATTCCAAAGCGGTCCAGGAGCACGAGGATGTGAGCTACGGCATGCGCCGCGTCGAAGTCACCTGCGCCCGCTGCGGCGGCCACCTCGGCCACGTCTTCCCCGACGGCCCCCGCCCCACCGGCCTGCGCTACTGCATCAACTCCGCCTCGCTAACCTTCGAAAACGCCAAGTAAGCGCACCACACAACAAACCCCACTTCATCGGTGGGGTTTGTCATCTTGCGTCCCGCGTGCAAATCCGAGTTTCAACCCCTCGTGACTTCTACGACGCCGGGCAGGGCGTAAACGGCGTTGTCAGCCTGGTCGGGTCCGGGAAGCTGTAGTCTCCGTGAATCGCGTTTGACGGAACGATCCCTTCGAAATACTGCAGCAGGCCAAGCGTCTGCGGGTGATACGTGAATCCATTGAGAGTGACGTCGGTGTAGTCCGGTGACAGCCCCTCAACCACGTCGCCCACTTCTAGGTAGTTCTGGCACGTCCCAGGCGGGAATCCCGGAAGCTGATAGTTCGGCGTAATGTTGTTCACAAAAGGATCGTTCAGAGTCTCCCCCAGCTCGTGCGACAACGCATTGATATCGGAGAAGACGCCGGGGTCTCTGAAGACGAAGTCGGAAACATCGGAGTCGAGCGAAGTCGCAAAGGCGAACGTCTGCACAAAAATCTTCGTCGTAGTACTGTTGGTCTGAAACGCCGTATGGAATCCGCCAATGCAGCAGTCGATCGGTGCGCCATCCAGGAAATCGCCGTAGACCGCATTCCGCGAGAGGAAGATCGGAATGGTCTGAACGCTCACGCCTTCCGTTTGCAGCAGCGTGTTCAGCTGCGAATTGATGAAGTTGATGTCGATCAGCGCAAAGAACGTCCCATCGCCGTCGACGAAAACCTCTGAAGATCCAACCGGCACTTCGATCTGGACCGGTGTCAGCGTCTGCGGCGTCCCCAGCAAGACGTGGTAGTTGTCGTCTCCGTCGTTGTCCCCGTCCTTATTGAAGAGCGGATAGAACTCCGCACGCATCACAGCATCTTCGAACTGCGTGTTGCCCGTGGCATAACTCGCGTTCTGGAACAGCGGCGACTGCTTGATCTCCTTCGTGATCGTGGTTGCGTCGATGGTAATGTTGTTGCCGTTCTGGTCGACAAACTCGTCGAAGTAGAACGACATGGGCACATACGTCGTTGGAACCCAGGTTGTCTGGCGGGCCTTCGGGCTCTGGCCGACCATTGTGTAGGGATATGTCGTGCCGCCGAACTTGAACGAACTCGTGAAGTTCGGCAAGGACACAACGCGAGGATCGGCATTCAGCGTCGCTGCGTTCGTCGCCGCGGAGAGTTGGTTCGACGCAGTGTGTTTGGGTGCGGCCTTCAGTGAGGCAAAGTAGCCGCTCGGAACCGCAATCGGCTGCCGAGTCGTGCCTGTGGTGCTCTGTGCCGAAGAGAAACTGCTGCCCAGAGCTAATACGAACAGAGATGCGCAAACCGAGAGTTTACTCACAGATAGGACCTCCAGGAAAAGTGATAGAAAGTGGGTTGTGCGGCAGGCTGAGGAACCCTCAGGTCAATCTGCTGAACAAAACTGAAATAGTCAAGCGCTGAATTGTAATTTGATTCGTGAGACCCGAACGTTACTGCGCGACTTGCCCACGGCTGCGAGCGAAAAGAACGAGGCTGCGCAGGTTGTCTCGACGATTACCGGCAAGGCGCGATTTGGTTAGGTTCGGTTCGGCGGATGTCTCGAAGAAGCGAAGAAATCTACCGGCAGCGGGGCCGATTTCAGACACAACAAAACCCCGCCCTTCAGGACGGGGTTTTGCCTTGCTACGATCGTTGCGGTCCGCTACGCCTTGGCGATCTTTCCGCTCTTGATGCAACTGGTGCAGACGCGGATCCGCTTGGGAGCGCCGTTCACCAGCGCCTTCACTGCCTGCAGATTCACGTTCCACCGCCGCCGGCTGACGTTGTGTGCGTGAGAGATGTTGTTGCCAAACTGCGGCCCTTTGCCGCAAATGTCGCATACCTGTGCCATGGTTCAACTCCGAAGTTCGCTGTTATTTTCGCGCCGCCCTGGACGGTTTCTCACGCCTTTCAGACCCTTTCGGGGTCTCCGGCGACGAATCGATTGTCGCTGAGGCGGGAAACCGGCGGTCGCACCGATGGGCCATCCGCAGGCTTGCCGAACCCTCAGTATAGCGTGAAGCTGCCTCTTCGGCCAAGGAGCCGTCCTTATAACGCTGATTTCCAAAGCTTTTCACCCGCCCCTTCCAGGTCCATCTCTACCACCAAAGTGACGCTTTCTGATTCTTTCGAGGTAATGCCTTTGAAGGTTACTTCGTCCTACACTTCGGGCGTGGAGGAAAATCGATGAACGACCAACACCATGAGCCTGCATATCGCGCGGCGATCGAATCGGCCCACGCGGAACTTCGCCAGATAGGCGAAACCCTCAATCAGCTCCGTGCCCGCCAGGAGCAGATCTACTCGGCAGCTGAAGCCCTGGAACTCCTTGTCAGCCCCGCCGACGCCCGTCGTCCGGTATCGACTGCGAAACCCGTCTACTCGATGGGCAACCCCACCCAGCAAGCACCAGTAGAAAAAGTGAGAGCAACCGCATAAACCCGCGCTTAGGCGGAACCGATTCGGGACCGCCTGTTCCCCTTTCTTCCCCGCATGACTGACAACCGGCTCTAGACCGTCCCAGCTGTGCTGAGACGTTGACTGCGTCTGTCCTATATCCTTCATTGGAATTTCAGGCCACCTGAAAGTTCCCTTGCAGGTTAGGGACTCATGACCTTTCTTACGCCTCCGCCCTCGGACACCAAAGCCCAATTGCGCAAGACCATGGGCTTCTGGGACGTTCTGCTGTTCAACATCGCCACCGTCCTCGGTCCACGTTGGATTGCCGCCGCCGGACATAACGGAACGTCTTCCATTAGCCTCTGGGTTCTCGCCGCTGTCTTCTTCTTCGTGCCGGGCGCACTGGTCATCAATGAGCTATCGTCGCGCTTCCCTGAGGAAGGCGGCCTCTACGTCTGGTCGCGCGAGGCATTCGGCGACTTCCACGGTTTCATCGCGGGCTGGACCTACTGGATCTACACCGTCTTCTACTTTCCCGGACTTCTTCTTGCCAGCGCTTCCATGAGCGCCTACATCATCGGTGGCCGTGGCGCTGCTCTGGCGCAGTACCGCACGTTTCTGCTCACCGTGTCGCTGGCCATGCTGCTCGTTGCCGTGTTCCTCAACATCATCGGCCTCAACATCGGTAAATGGCTGCAGAACGCCGGCGGCGTCGGGACCTACGTTCCTCTGGTGATGCTTGGCGTCGTCGCAGTTCTATTCGCTGTGGGCCACAAGCCGGCAACGCACTTCACCGTTGCCAACATGCTCCCGGCATGGAACTGGGACACGGTCAACTTCTGGTCGCAGATCGCGTTTGCCTTCACCGGTCTCGAACTCGTCTCGGCCATGAGCGAAGAGATTCGTGACCCGCGTCGGACTCTGCCGCGCGCCGTCTTTGGCTCCGGGGCCTTGATCGCGTTCATGTACATCGCCGGAACCTTTGCCATCCTCGCGCTGGTGCCCGCGAGCGATCTCGATCCGCAGAGCGGTGTCTTTCATGCGATCACTCTGGGTTCGGTCGCGATGGGCGTCGGCTTCCTCGGCATCGTCGCGGCCATTCTAGTCACCGTGGGAAATGCAGGCGGCGTCGGCAGTACAGTCGCCGGCATCGCGCGCGTTCCATTTGTCGTGGGAATCGACCGCTATTTGCCCGCAGCCTTCGGGAAGATCCATCCGCGCTGGAAAACGCCGTACGTTTCGATCCTCGTGCAGGCAATCGCTTCGGGAGCAATCTTGCTCGTGAGCCAGATCAACGACTCGACCCGCGGTGCCTATCAATTCCTCATTGATGCAGCCATCATTCTCTATTTCATTCCGTTTCTCTACATGTTCGCGGCAGTCATCAAGCTCGCGCACCGCGCCGATCGCAAGAGCAACACGCACGCAATCCTCGTTCCGGGCGGGTTTTCCGGCGTGTGGACCTGCGGCGGTCTCGGGTTCGCTGTCGTGCTGATCGGGATTTTTGTTTCGCTGGTACCGCCTGGCGACTCGACCAACAAGCTGGGCTTTGAGCTCAAGCTCATCGGCGGAACCGTCGCTTCGATCCTGCTCGGCCTCGTTCTCTACTGGCGTGGCGCGCGCAGCAAACAGTCACGCATCTAGGCGCACCGGAGCTTGCATGTTCAAAAAAGGACCCCCCACCTCTTGCGAAATGGGGGTGAAAAGGAAGGACTACAAGCACGGGAATCGATACGAGCAAAGACTGCTCGAAGGGGTGTTGCGGCTCACTCGCCCGACGCTGTCGCGCCGGTGAGCATAAGGCTCACATTATCGAGCTGAATTCCTTGAAGAATCTGCACACCATTTACTGTGTTGGTCTGCAAAGCAACATGGCCGTTCTTGGCATCGACCAGCTTCGCCGGAACTGTCACCGACGCTTTACCCTTTGCCGCGATCGTAACCTGGACATTGGGGGAGGTGCCTGTCCACGTGATTTTGTAATCACCTGCAGGCAGCTGAGTCGAACCTACCTTTACGCTGTTGTCGAGCGTGATGGACTGCGTGTTTTTCGCGAAGGCTGGAATGGAGAGCGATGCAAGTAAGAGTGCAAATCCGAAAAAGCGCTTCATGGGTGTCTCCTCAATCTGCTCGGCCCCAACCACGATCTGGCTGAAGCATTAGGGACATTACACACGCTTGTCGACTCATCGAAGCTTAAGAATTCTTAATTGGTTCGAGCGGCTTCCCATTTTGTGCACTCACTTGGGCGTACACGCCGCTCGCGTGCACAGCAAGAGGAATCGTGATACGTACACGCAAGCCCGGCGCGGCATTTTCGGCCACAATCGCTCCGTGATGCACTTGCACTGCACGCTTGGCAATCGACAAGCCCATTCCCGTTCCACCGCTGTTGGCATCCCGCGCATCCTCCACGCGGAAGAATGGATCGAAGATACGTGCGATCGCAGTTTCGGGCACACCCGGTCCAAAGTCGCGGACGGAGATGACCGCCTCGCGCTCGTTCTCTGCAATTGACACTTGAATCTCCGAATGCTTCGGCGAGTAACGAATGCCATTGCGCAGTACGTTTTCGATTGCGCGGCGCAGCAACTCACGGCTGCCGATCACCTCGCCGGTCAGAATGCCGCCCTTGTGAATCGTACATTCGCGAAACTGAGCCTCCAGAGCGCAATCGCGCACAACCTCGTCAACGATCTCGCCAAGGCGCACAACGCCCCTGTCCTGCACGGCCGGATCGCCCTCGATAAAGGTGATCTCGACGATGTCGGCCACAAGCGATGTGATCCGGTCTACATCGCGTTCAATGCGGTCCAGAGCGGCCTTATTGTCCTGAGAGGTGCGCGCCAGTTTCACGGCGAATTTCAGCCGTGCCAGCGGCGATCGCAGTTCGTGGGAGATATCGCCCAGCAGTCTGCGTTCGCTCACAATGAGCCGCTCGAGACGCTCGGCCATCTGGTTGAACGTGCTCGCAAGCTGTCCGATCTCGTCTCTGCGTCTGGTGCGAATGCGAACGGTCAGGTCCCCTTGGCCGAATTGACCGATGGTTGTCGCGATCCGTCGAATCGGTGAAACCACGCCAATGTATGCCAACCACACCAGCAAAGCCGTCGTGCCGATCACCAGGAAATAGTAGGGAAGAAAGGTCCAGATCTGTGGAGGTCCCAGTTCGCCTTCGGCAGTGAACCAGTACTGCCCGTCGGGCGAGCGATGCGCGAGCGTCCAATGTCCGTGCGCGCGTACTCGCGCCTTGTCAGCCGGAGGCGGCGGAAGCATCTTGGATCGATCGACTCCGGACACCAGATCGATCCCACGTGCGTCGAGCAGATAGTGCGGCTCGCCGAACAGGCGATCGAGACTCGACAAGTAATCCTGCAATCCTTCGCGGCCGCGGCGTTGCAATGCGTTGCGCGCGCTCTCCAGTTGCATCTCGTCGAATTTGTCGAATGTCGGCAATATTTCCATCCGCTGCACGCGATTGGCGATCAGATGGAAGGCGAGGAACGAAAGCGACAGCGTGCTGACCACCGCCAGCAGCACGCCGACGTTGAGGGGGATGGCGGGCAGTGCTCTAAGCCGTTCCTGTAAAGACATATCCCACTCCGCGTATGGTGCGGATCAGCTTCCGGCCGCCCTGGAGCTTCTTGCGCAGGTGGCTGATGTGCACGTCGAGAAACCGATCGTACGGCGTTGCTTCTCGCTCGAACAGGACCGCGGTGATCTGTTCGCGCGAGACAACCTGACCGGCCGACCGCATCAGCAGATCCAGAAGATCGAATTCCATCGCGGTCAATTCAACGGGCGCGCCGCCGCTCCACACCTCGCGCGTCGACTGATTCACGGTGATCGCTCCGAATGTGAGACGCGCTTCCGTGGGCAGTACTGGGTTTTGGGTTCGGCGCAACACGGCGCGAATCCGCGCAAGAAGCTCATCCGGATCGAAGGGCTTGGGCAGATAGTCATCCGCGCCGCTGTTGAGACCGAGGATGCGATCCTGCTGCTGCACGCGCGCCGTCAGCATGATGACCGGCAAATCCCGCTTGCGTCGCAATTGTTCCAGCACCGCCAGTCCGTCCAGGCCGGGCAGCATCCCATCCAGAATCATGAGATCGTAGCTGCCGCGCAGCGCGCTTGCCAGCCCTTCGCGCCCGTTGTACGCCGTATCCAGTTTGTGACCCGCTTCCGCGAAGAACTCGCGCATCATGCCGCACAACTCCGCGTCGTCATCCACCAACAAAAGGGACAGGTGCTTTTGCCGTTCTCCCGATTCGATCTCAACTGCCTGCACAAAGGCTCCCACGGCATTTCAGTCTCGCACAGACGAAACGGTCCGCGCGTCCCTTAACAATTCTTAACGTATGGAAGGATCGCACTGTCGGCGAAGACAGCTCAAAGTACCTTCCACACCCGCACTATCGCCACAGCCGCATGGCGTTCACCCGACGCGACAAAGATCGAACGCTTCATCCACTCATACTTTCCCTGGGGTGGATGGAAACGAGGCGTCGTTCTGAAGTAGTACGCACTCGAAGGCACCGATTCGCCGGCTGCGATGCGCTCCATGACTGTGGGCGGGCCGTGGCGAACTCCCTGGTTGCGTACTTCGACCCGCACACCCTCGCTTGTCTCGATCGCGTAGTGTGCATCGACAAACGTCAGTCCTTGGGCTTCGACAAACTGCCAGTCTGCCCCGCCAGGCAGGACGCGGGCCGAGAGCAAAGGTCCTTCCAGAGTGCCGCCCAGAATCGGAATTGTCCGCCGGATACCGCACACACCCGGTCCCAGTTCAATCGCAGGACCTACGTCGACTCGCAGTTCGAAAACAAATTCAAGTTCAGGTGGATCGGGAACGTCCATGGGATCCCTGGGGATTGTCTGTTATGCCCAGACCGTCCGTGCGACATCCACAACGAGCTTCAGTTTGGCCCACTGTTCATCCTCGGTCAAAAGATTGCCTTCCATCGTGGACGCGAAGCCGCACTGCGGGCTGACGGCCAGTTGCTCCAGTGGAACAAACTGGGCCGCCTCATCGATGCGTCGCAGCAAATCCTCTTTGCGTTCGAGTTCCGGCCGCTTGCTGCTGATCAACCCGAGCACCACCATCTTCCCTTTGGGAACGAGCCGCAGGGGGGCGAAAGAGCCCGAGCGCTCGTCATCGTATTCGAGCAGAAAACGATCCACCGCTAGCTCATGAAAGAGCCGCTCGGCGATCGAGTCATAGCCGCCCTCGGCGTACCAATGGCTGCGATTGTTTCCTCGGCAGAGATGAATCCCAAGCGTCACATCCGGGTGCTTCGCCGCAGCGAAGCAGGCATTGTCCGCAGCGAGAGATGCCGTCAGCATCTGCGCGGGATCGACTCGAAGCTCCTTCTCCATCCATGCGGTCCACTTGGGATCGAGGTAGTAGCTGTATCGCGGCGCATCGATCTGCAGATACGAGATGCCGCCGACTGAGAGGGTCCGGATGTCTGTGGCCATGATCTCCGTGATCGCGGTGAGCATGGCGTAAGGATCTTTGTATACCGCATCGGTGACGCCGTATTTGAACGAGATCGCCGGAAACTGTGTTGCGCTGGGCAACGTGATCTTGATCGGCCCGGGAGCCTGTTTGCGCAGGAACGGCACCTCGCGCCCCGTGAGGGGCTGCCGCTGCCGCAACCGCGACGTCACAATGCCATTGATGCTGCTGACTGCAGCTTGTGCCTCGGTTCCTTGGCCGGCACCTTCCGACCACTTTCGCGAAACCGCATCCCCAAAGTCGAATCCTTCCACGGCATCGGTGAAATCACTCATGAAATTCGTCCGCCGCAGCTCGCCGTCGGTGAAGACATCGAGACCGATCTCTTTCTGGCGCGTGAGGACGTGAAGAACGTGCGAGTCTTCAATCGTCTGAAGTTCCTCTGTCGGCGCATTCGTGCGGCGTGCATCCAACAGCTCGGCAGGGCGAAGAAGACTTCCAACTTGATCGGCGCGGTAGGGTGAGGACATTTTGACTCCTTCGGGTTGACCGGCAAAAGAGGGGAAGATCAGATCAGGACGTTGCGCAGCGCACGCGCTCCTTCCTGCAATGTAGGCAGACATTGGTTAATGAGCGTCGCGCGATCGACACGAGACACGTGCGTCCCGACATTGATCGCCGCGACAATCTGATTGCTGCGGGTCGAAACCGGAACAGCTATGGATCGTAGTCCAGCTTCCAGTTCCTCTTCCACAATCGCATAACCATCCTTGCGGACCTGAAGAATGGCTTTCTTCAGTTGTGTAACCCGCGTCATGGTCTTGGAAGTGTAGGCCTTGGGCTTCACCGCCCGCAGGTATGCGTTCAGCTTCTCATCCGGCAGCGAGGCCAGCAGGACACGTCCCATCGATGTGCAGTAAGCCGGCAGGCGGCTCCCAACGGAAAGACCGGCTGCAAGAATACGGCTTGCCGCAGATCTGGCTACGTAGACGATCTGATCGCCATCCAGCATGCTCATCGACGAAGATTCGTGCAACCGTTCGCTGATTTGTTCAAGAACCGGGCGCGCAGCTTCGACCACGGACGACGAAGAGAGAAACGAAAAGCCAAGCCGCAGGATCTGCGTCTTCAGCCGGTACACCTGGCGCGACCTCTCCACATAGCCAAGCAACTCAAGCGTCAGCAAGAGGCGGCGGATGGCGGCGCGGGAAAGGCCAGTGGATTGCGCGATCTCCACGATGCTGCGCCCTTCCTGGTGCCCTTCAAAGCTTTCGATGACCCGCAATCCCCGGGCGAGGGAAAGCACAAAATCCGGATTCCCGGACTGAGAGCCCAGGACGCCGCTTCGAACTGGCGCAGCGGATGCCGTCGAACGCCGTGTGCCCCCCATGCCGCCTCCAGTTTCAGTGGCCGATTATCGCACACATTGTACAAGATTGGCACTTCGCGTAATAATGCCCATCATTCCTGGAGGTCGCATGGCGGAGTGGGTCAGCCTGGCCGAAGCCGTCGCATCGAACGTGCGCGATGGCGACTGTGTGGCCATGGAAGGATTCACCCACCTGATCCCGTTTGCGGCTGGACATGAGATCATCCGCCAGCGCCGGCGCAGCTTGTCGTTGATTCGGATGACTCCGGACCTGATCTACGACCAGTTGATTGGAGCTGGCTGCGCCGAGAAGCTTACGTTTTCCTGGGGAGGAAATCCCGGTGTCGGGTCGCTGCACCGCTTTCGCGATGCGGTCGAGAACGACTGGCCGGTGCCCCTCGCCATCGAGGAACGGAGCCACAGCGATTTGGCGAATGCGTACGTGGCCGGCGCCGCGAATCTTCCCTTTGCGGTGCTCCGCGGATACACAGGGTCGGACTTCGCGCGCGTCAACGACCGGATTCGCAGCATCACGTGTCCGTTTACCGGCGAAGTGCTGGCGGCCACGCCCGCCGTTCGTCCGGATGTCACGGTGATTCACGCACAGAAGGCAGATTGGAAAGGGAACGTGCTTTTGTGGGGCATCCTTGGCGTGCAGAAAGAAGCTGTCCTCGCAGCGAAGCGCGTGATCGTCACGGTCGAGGAGCGCGTGCGCTCACTCGATGCCGCCGCCAACGCATGCATCCTTCCCAGTTGGGTTGTGACTGCGGTGTGCGAAGTGCCGCGCGGCGCAACCCCGTCCTATGCCCACGGCTACTACGATCGCGATAACGTCTTCTATCGTGCTTGGGATTCGATATCGCGTGATCGGGAACGATTCAGCGCTTGGATCGACCGCCACGTTTTGCAGACAGAGAGCTTCGCGAACTATCTCAAGCTGCAAAATGACCCGCGAGTCCAGGCGGTCTATTCATGAGTACTGCTTACACCGCCGATGAGATGATGACCGTCGCGGCAGCCCGTATGCTCCGCAACGGAGCTGTCTGCTTTGTGGGAATCGGGCTCCCCTCGACGGCAGCCAACTTGGCCCGCCTCACGCACGCACCCGATGCAGTACTGGTCTATGAGTCGGGTCCGATTGGCGCCAAGCCTTCGGTGTTGCCGCTCTCGATTGGCGACGGTAACCTCGCCGAAACCGCGGATACAGTGGTGTCGACTCCGGAGATCTTTCGCTACTGGCTGCAAGGCGGACGCATCGACGTTGGCTTCCTGGGCGCCGCGCAGCTCGATCGATTTGCCAATATCAACACCACCGTCGTTGGACCCTACGCCAAGCCTAAGGTGCGATTGCCGGGAGCAGGCGGAGCTCCCGAGATCACCTCGTCGGCCAAAGAAGTGCTGATCGTGGTCAAGCAATCGAAGCGTACGTTTGTGGAGAAGGTTGACTTCGTGACGTCGGTCGGTTTTCTTGCCGGAGGCGACTCGCGCGAGCAAGCCGGTCTCACCGGCAAGGGCCCCGTTGCAGTGATTACGGATCTCTGCATCCTGCGGCCCGATCCGATCTCGCGCGAGTTGAAAGTAGCGACCATCCATCCCGGCGTCGATCGCGAAATGATCGCTTCAAACTGTGGATGGCAAATTCAGTTTGACGAAAACTGCACGCAGACCGAGCCTCCCACCGAAGAAGGACTCCGGGTTCTGCGCGATCTGAAGGCTCGCACCGCTGCCGCGCACGGCGTGGAGGGGGAAGCGGCGTGAGGCCGGTATTCATCTGCGACGCCCTGCGTACGCCCATCGGGCGCTATGGCGGCGCACTTGCTGCCGTGCGCACCGACGATCTCGCAGCGGTCCCCCTCCGCGAACTCGTTCGCCGCAACCCGCGTGCCGACTGGGGCGCGCTCGACGATGTGATCCTGGGCTGTGCCAATCAAGCTGGAGAAGACAACCGCAACGTGGCGCGCATGGCCCTGCTTTTAGCTGGGCTGCCTGACTCGGTGCCGGGCGCCACTGTGAACCGGCTATGCGGCTCAGGGATGGATGCGGTGGCCACGGCGGCGCGGGCTATCACTTGCGGCGAAGCAGAGTTCGTGATTGCCGGGGGCGTCGAGTCCATGTCGCGCGCGCCTTTCGTAATGGGCAAAGCGGAAGCCGCCTATCAACGGTCTGCTGAGGTGTACGACACAACGATTGGCTGGCGTTTTGTGAACCCCCGTATGCGCGAGCTCTATGGAACGGACTCCATGCCTGAGACCGGCGACAGCGTTGCGCGGGATTGCTCCGTGGAGCGTGCTGCGCAGGATGCTTTCGCATGGCGAAGCCAGATGCGTACCGCGCAGGCAATCAAGGACGGCTTTTTCGACGAAGAGATTGTGTCAGTCGAAATCGGCGGCAAAAAAGAGACGACAATCGTCTCCCGCGATGAACACCCCAGACCCGACACCACTCCCGAGAAGCTCGCAGCGCTCCGACCGCTGTTTCCTGGTGGAACGGTGACGGCGGGCAACGCATCGGGTATTAACGATGGTGCCGCAGCGATGATCGTTGCCTCGGAACAGGCGGTCGTGCAGCATGGACTGCGGCCACGCGCGCAGATACTCGGCATGGCGTGCGCTGGCGTCCCGCCGCGCGTGATGGGCATCGGACCTGTGCAGGCAACCAGGAAACTGCTTGCGCGCCTCGGCAAGAAAATTGGCGACTTCGACTGGATCCAATTGAACGAGGCTTTCGCCAGCCAATCTCTTGCCTGCCTTCGGCAACTGGGTTTGCCCGACGACGCGGACCACGTGAATGCGACCGGAGGAGCGATTGCCTTGGGACATCCGCTGGGGATGAGCGGAGCGCGTCTGGTGATGACAGCAGCGCACCAGTTGGAGAAGTTCGGCGGGAAGCTAGCGCTGGCGACCATGTGCATTGGCGTGGGTCAGGGAATCGCGATGGCTATTGAGCATGTTTGAGGAGGAGTCATGATCGAAGCACGCACCGTTGCAACGGCCACGCCTGGAACGCAGCCTGAGTATCACTATCCTCCTTATCTCTCGTCGGTCGCGCGTTCGCCGCGTATGCCCCTCGTCATGCTTCCAGAAACAATCACCGAAAGAACTGGGCCCGTGTTCGGCCATAGGCTGCTCCGCAGCGACGACAACGACCTGACTACGCAGCACGCAGGCGAGCCGATCGGCGCGCGCGTCTTTGTCCATGGCCGCGTGCTCGACGAAGACGGAAGGCCTGTACGCAACGCGTTGGTCGAAGTGTGGCAGGCCAATTCTGCGGGGCGCTACCGGCACAAAGTGGACAGCCATGACGCGCCGCTCGATCCAAACTTCTCCGGGGCTGGGCGCGCCCTCACTGACAACAACGGTTTCTACTCGTTCAAGACCATCAAGCCGGGGCACTACCCGTGGGCCAACCATCACAACGCCTGGCGCCCCGCACATATTCACTTCTCCCTGTTCGGCGCGGGCATCCTGTCGCGGCTCGTAACGCAGATGTACTTTCCCGGAGATCCGCTGCAGCCTCTCGATCCCATCTTCAATAGCATTCCCGATGAAGCCGCGCGCCACCGCCTCGTCTCCAGGCTGGACATGAATTGCGCCGAACCGCACTACGCGCTCGCCTACCAGTTCGACATTGTCCTGCGCGGTCGCTGTGAAACACCGTTCGAGGAGAGCCGCCGATGAGCACTGAAACCAGGCCGACTCCAAGTGGTTCCCAGACGGTCGGACCTTATTTTCGTATCGGCCTCGATTATCTGCTCGAAAGGGCACCGGAGATTGCCAACACGGAGGCAGCGATCGAGATTCGCGGAAGAGTCATCGATCGCGACGGCAGCCCTGTTCCCGATGCGCTGCTGGAGTTCTGGAGTTCCGGCGGGGGGCGCCTTCTGAATTCAGCCATACCAGATGAAACGGGATTTCCCGATGGCTTCCGGCGCGCGCCAACCGACGATGCCGGCAACTTCGCAGTCTCCATGCGCCACCCCGCTGTCATCCCGACCGACGAACGAGACACGCAGGCGCCGCATATGCTGGTGCTGATCTTTGCTCGTGGGCTGCTGCGCCACTTGATTTCGCGTGTGTACTTTGAGGGCGAGCCTGCCAACGAATCCGACCCCGTGTTGCTTGCCGTCCCCACGGAGCGTCGTCGCACTTTGATTGCCCGGCGCGATGGGCCAAACAAATTCCACTGGGATGTCGCTCTCCAAGGCGCGGACGAGACGGTGTTCTTTGCCTGGTAGAGAGGTTTCCGATATGTCTGACGGGCTCAATTCGTTCCTGTTCTCAACGTCAGAGATGAGCCGCGTCTTCTCGCCGCAAGAGCAACTGCGCGCCATGATGCGATTCGAGTGGGCGCTGACCTGTGCGCTTGAGAAGCAGGGGCTCGCGCAACCCGGCTCGGGTGCAATCCTCAACACGCTGTTCGATGCTCAATTCATTGACATCGAGGCGCTGGAGAAAGAGGCGAGACAAGTCGGAAACATCTCCATACCTTTTGTTCGGCAACTCACTGCAGCCGTGAGGTCAAGGGACGAACGGGCATCGCGCACAATTCACCTCGGCGCAACCAGCCAGGACCTGGTCGATACGGCTCTCGTGCTTCAAATGAGCGATGCGGTTGCCTTGCTCCAGGCTGCGATGAAGTCGCTCGACGAGTCGCTGACCAGCCAAGTCCATACACATCGCGAGACCGTGATGACGGGGAGAACGTGGCTGCAGCCGGGTCCTCCCACCACCTTGGGTCTGAAGCTGGCCGGCACTCTCGCCGCACTTCGTCGAAGCCACGACCGCATTCGCTCTGCAGCCCGTCGCGCACTGGTGTTGCAATTCGGCGGCGCCGTGGGCACACTGGCGGCCCTCGGAGATTCCGGGAGCGCCGTATCAAAGGATCTCGCGCGCCTTCTCGATTTGCGAGAACCGGAGCTACCTTGGCACACCCAACGAGACAACCTGGTCGAGATGGTGCAGGCCCTGGCGCTTCTGACTGGGTCGCTTGCGAAATTTGCGCGCGACATTGCGCTCCTGATGCAAGCCGAAGTCGGTGAAGCATCCGAAGAGACAGCCAAGGATCGCGGTGGATCGTCCACCATGCCGCACAAGCAAAACCCGGTCGCCTGCGCCGCAGTCTTGGCGGTCCATGCAAAATTGGCGGGACTCGTGCAAACCCTCCTCAATGCCATGCCGCAGGAACACGAGCGCGGGCTCGGATCGTGGCAAGCCGAGTGGGATATCGTGCCCGATGCTTTCCGCCTGACCGCAGCTGGACTCCAGTATTCGATAGAGATTGCCAACGGCCTTGCCGTGGATTCTGAACGCATGAAGGCCAACCTCGATGCTCTGCTTGGCGTGACACTGTCCGAAGCGGTTAGCGTGGCGCTGGCGCCTAAAGTCGGTCGATCGGCGGCCCATGACATTCTGCGCGACGCGGTCATACGCGCAAAGCAAGAAAGACGGCACCTGAGCGAGATTCTGAAGCAGATCACCGAGGTATCTGCACATCTGAACGACGACGAGATCGATCGTCTCTTGAGTCCTCGTGCCTATCTCGGCAGCACGCAGCGATTCATTGCGCGTGTTCTGGAAGAACGTCATGGGTACGACTAAGGGGCCTCACGGGCGCGGCGCGAGTTTGTTCCGGCTCGTGCCAAGCGAGCCAATACAGAAAGAGGGACAAGGCCATGGATGAACGAGAGCGCTACGAAAAGGGAATGCGCGTAAGGCGGGGTGTTTTGGGAGACGAGCACGTCGACCGCGCGGAAAAGACCACAAACAATCTGGACCTCAAGTTCCAGGAGCTCATTACACGCTACGCCTGGGGCGAGATTTGGACCCGCCCCGGTCTATCGCGCCACACGCGCAGCCTGCTGACGATCGGACTGATGGTTGCGCTCAATCGCAGTGAGGAGTTGCGTCTGCATCTGCGTGCGGCGAAAAACAACGACGTCACCGCCGAGGAGGTTCGAGAGGTGCTTCTGCACTGTGCCATCTATTGTGGCGTTCCCGCGGCCAACGCGGCGTTTCATGCAGCCAAAGAGATCCTCGGCGACGTCGACGGGATTGAGTAGTTACCACAATGGCGCGTTTTGAAACACAAGTCGGCATTATCGGCGCAGGCCCTGCCGGCCTGATGCTTTCCCATCTGCTGCACCTCAATGGAATCGGCTCGATCGTTCTCGAAGCCCGATCCCGCGCGCATTGCGAAGAACGGGTCAGGGCCGGTGTGCTGGAGCATACCAGTGTCGAAATGCTTCGTGAGACGGGTGTCGCCGTACGACTTGACCGGCTTGGTCTGCGCCATGAAGGCATTGAGCTTGGCCTGGACGGCGTGCGCCATCGCATTCCGTTTGTCGAACTCACCGGGAAGCACGTTACCGTGTATGGCCAGCAGGAAGTCGTGAAAGACCTCATCGCGCGCCGCCTCGCCGACGCAGGCGACCTGCGCTTCGAGTGCGGGGACGTCTCACTGCACGAGATCGAAGGCGACAAACCGTGGATACGCGTCGAGAAAGACGGAGTTGTCGACCAGATTTTCTGTGACTACGTTGCGGGTTGCGATGGGTTTCACGGTATCTCGCGCACGTCGATCCCCGAGGGCGCCCTTACCATCTACGAGTGCGCGTATCCATTTGCTTGGCTCGGTATTCTCGCTGAAGCAGCGCCGTCGCGCGACGAGCTGCTCTACGTGCACCACGCGCGCGGCTTCGCACTCTATAGCATGCGCTCGCCGCTCATTACCAGGCTCTATCTGCAGTGCAGACCCGACGAGGACATCGCGTCATGGAGCGACGACCGCATCTGGAGCGAGCTGCAAATACGGCTGGCCTGCTCCGACGGGTGGCATCCGGCCGAAGGAAAGATCGTCCAGAAGGGCGTGACCGGCATGCGCAGCTTTGTCGTCGAGCCGCTGCAGTATGGCCGTCTCTATCTAGCCGGCGATGCGGCGCACATCGTGCCGCCGACCGGCGCCAAAGGAATGAACCTCGCGTTCGCCGATGTGTATTACTTGGCGAGAGCATTGGACGCATGGTATCGAAGCACCGATGGAGCCCTGCTCCAGGCCTACTCACAAACATGCTTGCGTCGAATCTGGAAGGCGCAGCGCTTCTCGGCATGGATGACCTCGTTACTCCACAACTTCGAGTGCGGATCGGCATTCGATCGCAGAAGGCAACGGGCGGAGCTCGAGTATGTCACCAGCTCGCGCGCAGCCTCGACATGCCTCGCAGAGAACTACGTCGGGCTTCCGCTGAACTGAACCAAGACTTGAAGGTTGTTGGCAGTTGAAGAAAGGATCGATACGAGATGTCGGATTACGAAGGACGATGGACGACGGTTCGCGTGGAAATCGAAGAGGGCATTGGTTGGGTCTTCTTCAATCGGCCAGAGAAGCGCAATGCGATGAGCCCTACACTCAATCGCGAAATGCGCGACGTGCTGGAGGCGCTTGAACTCGACGACGCGGCCAAAGTGCTGGTGCTGACCGGCGCAGGAGAGTCGTGGACCGCGGGCATGGATCTGAAGGAATACTTTCGCGAAATCGACAAGGCCCCCGAAATCGTTCAGGAGAAGGTGCGCCGCGATGCCTCGACGTGGCAATGGAAGCTTCTGCGCATGTACGCCAAGCCCACGATCGCCATGGTGAATGGGTGGTGCTTCGGAGGCGGGTTTTCACCGCTCGTCGCCTGCGATCTCGCCATCGCATCCGAGACCGCCGTCTTCGGGTTGTCCGAAATCAACTGGGGCATTCCTCCAGGAAATCTGGTGAGCAAGGCGCTCGCTGACACGGTGGGACATCGCAAGGCGCTCGAGTACATCATGACCGGCGAGACCTTCACAGGCGCGCAGGCCGCCGAGATGGGGCTGGTCAACCGGGCCGTTCCTTTGGACAAGCTGCGCGATGAGACCATCGCGCTTGCTCGGAAACTTGCGGTCAAGAATCCTGTCGTGTTGCGTGCGGCCAAGCATGGATTCAAACGCTGCCGCGAACTCACGTGGGAACAGAGTGAAGACTACCTCTACGCAAAATTCGACCAGTCGCAACTCCGCGATCCCGAACACGGTCGCGAAGAAGGTCTGAAACAGTTTCTCGATGACAAGAGCATCAAACCCGGGCTCGAGAGCTACCGGCGCTGAGATAGACCATGACTCCAAATCTGATCGAAGCCGAGAATACGCAGGCATCGCGCGCGAACCTCGAGAGACTCTTGCGCCCTCGATCGATCGCACTGATCGGCGCCTCCGCGACTCCGGGCTCGCTCGGCGGGTCTGTTCTTCTGAATCTCGAGCTGGCCGGCTATGCGGGAGACCTCTACCTTGTCAATCCCAAACGCCCCGTCATTCACGGTCGACAGTCCCTCGGTTCAATCGACGAACTCCCTGAGAATGTCGACTGCGCCGTGCTTGCCATCCCCGGTTCCGCCGTCCTCGAATCGGTTCAGGCTTGCGCCCAAAAAAGGTTCGGGTCGGCAATCGTCTTCTCTGCCGGATTTGCCGAAGGCGGCGAAGAAGGCCGATTCGCGCAGCGTGAACTAGCGAACATCGCGCGCGACCACGGCATGGTGCTCGAAGGACCGAACTGCCTGGGGATGGTGAACTATGTCGATGGCATCCCGCTCACCTTTGTTGTGACGCCGCCCCAGCCACGGCAAGACATACCCGGCGCAGCCATCCTCTCGCAGAGTGGGGCTCTGGCTGCGGTCATCGCCGTCAACATGCGGCGTCACGCCATTCCGCTCACTTATTCCGTCTCCACCGGGAACGAGGCCGCAGCCGGCGTCGAAGACTTCATCGAGCATCTGATCGGCGATCCGAAGACCCGCGCGTTCGCGCTCGTCGTCGAGCAATTCCGTCAGCCCAAGCGCTTTCTTCACTTGGCGCGTCGAGCCCGCCAAGCGGGTAAGTCGGTCGTGCTGCTGCATCCGGGCCGCAGCGGCGCAGCCCGCGTTTCCGCCGCCACCCACACAGGCGCGATCGCCGGCGATTACGATGTGATGCACACACTCGTGACGCACGCCGGCGTGATCCACGTTGAAAGCTTGGAAGAACTCGTCGACGTGTCGCAAATCCTCGTCCGCTGTCGCGAGTTGCCAGCCGGCGGTGCGGCCGTTTTCACTGAGTCCGGCGCATTCAAAGCGTTGGCCCTCGACCTGTGCGAGCGTGTCCAGTTGGACGTCCCCCCATACTCCGTTGCAACCGAGAGCGCTTTGCGCGAGGCACTTCCTGCTTTCATTCCGATTTCGAATCCTCTGGACCTCACAGCTCAGGGGCTCGTCGATCCCGATCTTTATCGCCGCACCTTGCCTCCGATCCTCGGCGATGCAAACTTCGGCAGCGTGATTCTGAGCATCATCCTTACCGATCCAAAGACAACCCAGCTCAAGCTTCCGCCCATCGTGAGCGCGATTCGGGCGTTGAAGCCGAGCAAGCCGGTCGTCTTTGCAGCTCTCGATGAGGGTGCGCCGTTCGACTTTCCTGAGCTCGAAGAGCTGCGCGGGCTGGGTGTGGCGTGCTTTCCCTCTGCGGAGCGTGCTATACGCGCGATGGCTCACGTGACACGTCGAGCCCTGCAGGCCGAGACCCCCGCTTCCGAAACTCCAGACCCAACTGCAATCCCGCTGCGCGCGGGACTTCTGTCTGAAGCAGAGAGCAAGCAGATTCTGGCAGGCCTTGGGATCGAAATCCCGCGAGGAGGCTTGGCTGCGAACCTCACGGACGCGACCCGCATTGCAGACGAGATCGGTTATCCAATCGTGCTGAAAGCGCAATCGGCGGACCTGCCGCACAAGAGCGATGTCGGCGGTGTCCAGCTCGGCATCAGCTCTCCAAAAGAGCTTGCCGACTCTTGGTCAACTCTACATTGCAATCTCCAACGCGCGCGTCCCGATCTCGACCTAGACGGCGTCCTGGCCGAACGCATGGCGCGAAAAGGACTCGAGCTGATTGTTGGAGCAAGGAACGATCCTCAGTGGGGTCCCGTGCTCATGGTTGGCTCCGGTGGCGTACTCGCAGAGGTAATGAGGGATGTTCAGCTTCTTCCCCCGGATTTGTCGCGGGACCAAATTGTCGAAGAGATGAATGGCTTGCGCTGCAGTGCGCTCTTCCGGGGCTTTCGCGGTGCGCCGTCCTTGGACGTCGTGGCAGCCGCGCATGTGATCGCAACGCTGGGGCAGCTGATGTGCTCGTTACCCCAAATCGCCGAGATCGACATCAATCCCCTCGTTGTCTACGAGAACGGTCAGGGAGCCGTCGCGCTCGACGCTTTGATCCTCGTTGCACCGGAAGAGGCCAAGTTAGAAAGACAGAAGTGAGGTCAAGATGAACGAAGTAGCTCTTCTCATCGATGGCAAGTCGGAAACCGCGGAAGGGAAGCGTTCCTTCTGCAGGCTGGATTCGGTCAAGGGCACGCCCGCAACAAAGGCAGCAGCGGCGTCGATCGACGACGCCGATGCAGCAGTGAAGGCAGCTGCCGCGGCATTTCCCGCATGGTCCGCAACCGGACCGGGCAAACGTCGAGAACTCCTGTTGCGGGCTGCCGACACCCTGTCCTCCCACCAGCGCGATTTTGTCGAATGCATCGTCGCCGAAACCGGAGGCACGGAAGCATGGGCCGGCTTCAATGTGTTCTTTGCTGCGTCGATTCTGCGCGAGGCGGCCGCCATGACCTCGCAGATTGCAGGCGAAGTCATTCCCAGCGACGTTCCCGGCAATCTCGCCCTGGCCATTCGGCAACCGATCGGTGTGTGCGTCGGGATTGCACCCTGGAACGCTCCGGTGATCCTCGGCGTGCGAGCGATTGCCATGCCCCTTGCCTGCGGCAACACGGTTGTCTTCAAGGCGTCGGAGGCGTGTCCCGCTGCGCATCGCCTTATCGGCACGGTGTTTCAAGAGGCTGGGTTTCCCGATGGCGTCCTCAACGTGCTTACAAACGCTCCTGAGAATGCGGCTGAAGTCGTCGGCGCTTTGATCGATCATCCGTCGGTCAGGCATATCAATTTCACCGGGTCTACGCGTGTTGGCCGCATCGTCGCCGAGCGCGCGGCACGCCATCTGAAGCCGGTTCTGCTCGAGCTGGGAGGCAAGGCTCCTCTCATCGTTCTCGACGACGCGGATCTCGACGCCGCTGTAAACGCTGCAGCCTTCGGAGCATTTATGAACCAGGGACAGATCTGCATGTCGACCGAGCGCATCGTCGTCGACGAAAAGGTCGCCGATGATTTCGTCCATCGGCTTTCCACAAAGGCAGCAGGTCTGCCTGTGCGCGATCCGTCGCTGGGCCCCACGGTGCTCGGCGCTATGGTGGATCCGCGATCGGCTGCGCGTGTCGCCGAGCTCATCAAAGACGCCGTGCAAAAGGGAGCTCGCGTCACGGCAGGCGGTACCGGCGACGGAACACTGATGCAGGCCACGGTGATCGATCGCGTGACTGTGCAGATGCGCATTTATGCGGAAGAGTCGTTCGGGCCGGTGGTGACGATTGTCCGCGTAAAGGGCGATGAAGAAGCGCTTCGCATCGCAAACGATACGGAGTATGGTCTATCAGCCGCGGTCTTCAGTCGCGATTTTGCTCGAGCGTGGAACCTGGCGCGGCGCGTCGAAAGCGGAATCTGCCACATCAACGGCCCGACGGTACATGACGAGCCGCAGATGCCGTTTGGCGGCGTGAAAGCTTCCGGCTACGGACGCTTCGGCGGCAAAGCTGGAGTCGATCAGTTCACCACGCTGCGCTGGATCACCGTGCAAACAGGAGAACGGCACTATCCGTTTTAGCGCGCCAATGCGCAAACTCGCTAAAGAATCGCCGCCGCAACAGCCTGCAAGGGCAGGACCTTATCGACGCCGCCCAGTTTAATCGCCTCCTTCGGCATACCGAAGGCGATGCAGGTTGCCTCGTCCTGGGCGAAGGTGGTGGCGCCGGCCTGCTTCATCTCCAGCATGCCGCGGGCGCCATCGTCGCCCATTCCAGTCAGGATAACGCCGACGGCATTCTGTCCCGCGTATCGTGCCGCCGAGCGGAACAGTACGTCGACCGATGGGCGATGACGGCAAACCAGCGGCCCGTCCTTCACCTCGACGTAGTAACGCGCGCAGCTGCGCTTCGACAGCAGGTGATGGTTGCCGGGTGCAATCAGAGCCCGCCCGCGAATCACCCTATCGTTGGTTTCGGCCTCCTTGACCGTGATGGCACAGAGGCCGTCGAGCCGGTTGGCGAAGGCGCGCGTAAACAGCTCCGGCATGTGCTGCACAATCACGATGCCGGGCGTATCGGCGGGAAGCGCCTCGAGCACCGTCTTGAGCGCTTCGGTCCCTCCGGTCGATGCGCCGATGACCACAACTTTTTCGGTCGTCTCGGCCATGGCATGTGTCGCGGGAGAGAGGATCGCGTCGGCGTGAGCTTGGGCTCGACTGTGTGGCTGGGCCGCAGAGTGCGCGGCCTGGCCGCCGCCTTGACTGCCTGGCAGAGCGCGAAACAACAATCCATTCCCGGTACAGGCGAGGGTCGCGGGCAACATGGATGCGCTTCGCGCAATGCCTAAGCGCGCTAGAGAAACATCAACGGATTAATGGTGGTGGCCAGGGACGGGATTGAACCGCCGACGCCGGCCTTTTCAGGGCCGCGCTCTACCACTGAGCTACCTGGCCTCAGTGAAGACTTCTCGTTGCATTTTCCTGCGCGGGATTCCGGCGGGCGCCGAAAAGGAGGGCTAAGTCCACGAACAGTGCGTTGCAACAACCTTGTCAGTATACCAACTCTCCGAACGCACGCCAAACCCTGAACTCGACCCTCCAGCGAGGACCTCCGAAGACCGAAAGAGCCGCTTCGCTCTGCCCTGCAGGCCGTCGTTCGGCCCCCAGATTCGCACATTTTTGCAAGCCGCTGCTCTGCGATACAGTGCAGCTATGAAGACCCTGCCCCGCTTGATCGTCTTTGCTTGTTTGGCCTCTTCCGCGACCTTCGCGCGCGCGCAATCGCCGTCCGAGGCACGCGCTGCCCGCGCCTACGAAACGGCTGTCAAAGAAGGCACTCTCGCGCTGCACGCCTTCCTTGACCAGTTTCCCAAAGGCGCCGATCTTCACGTGCACCTCAGCGGGGCGGTCTATGCCGAGACGTTCATCAAAGACGCCGCCGAAGATGGGCTCTGTGTCGACCCCAAGGCGCTCAGTTTTGCCAAGCCTCCCTGCGATGCGCCGCTGGTGCCGACCACCGATTTGAATGGCGTTCTGACGCCGGCCGAGGAGGATCTCTATGACCGCCTTGTCGATTCGTTCTCCATGCGCAGCTACTTCCCGACATCTGGATTCAGCGGTCACGATCAGTTCTTTGCAACTTTCGGAAAGTTTAGCGGGCTCGACAAGAAACACACCGGCGAGTTTGTCGACGAAGTCGCGAGCCGCGCGGCTGCGCAGAACCAGCAATACCTCGAACTGATGGAGACACCCACCTTCGGACGAGCCATCGCCCTGGCGCACCAGATTCCGCTCAACTCGGACTTCGCCGCGTACCGCGACGCGCTCCTCTCCCATGGCCTCCGCGACGACGTGGCAGCCGATCGCGACGATGTGCGGGAAGCCGAAGCCCGGCGCCACGCGATCGAGCATTGCGGCACGCCGCAAGCCACTCCCGCGTGCAAGGTCACCGTTCGCTACATCTACCAGGTCCTGCGTGGCTACTCGCCCGAGCAGGTTTTTGCGCAGACTCTTCTGGGCTTTGAAACGGTGCAGGCCGCGATGGACGCACACGACGACACTTGGGTAGGCATCAACTTTGTGATGCCCGAGGACGGCTTCGTCTCCATGCGCGACTACGCGCTACAGATGAAGATGGTGGCTTACCTGCACTCGGTCTATCCAAAGGTCCACATCACTTTGCACGCCGGCGAGCTCGCACCCGGGATGGTTCCACCCGAGGGTCTTCGCTTTCATATTCGCCAAGCCGTCGAAGAGGGCCACGCCGAGCGCATTGGCCATGGCGTCGACGTGATGTATGAGGAGAACGCCTCGGCCCTGCTCAAAGAGATGGCGCAAAAGCACGTCATGGTTGAGATCAATCTCAGCTCGAACGAAGGCATCTTGGGAATCAAGGGAACTGACCACCCCTTCCCCCTGTATCGTGCAGCTCACGTGCCCATCGCACTCTCAACCGACGACGAAGGCGTAAGCCGTATCGAGATCACGCATGAGTACACCCGCGCCGCCCTCGATTATCACCTCAGCTATGCCGACCTGAAACAACTGGCCCGCACCGGCATGGAGCACACCTTCCTTCCCGGTCCGAGCCTGTGGGCGTCCCCGGATGTCTTCACGCTGGCCGCCCCCGCGTGCCGCGGTCAGATCCTCGGCTCCGATCAACCATCTGGCTCGTGCAAAATCTTTCTCGACGCGAGCCAGAAGGCATCCGCCCAGTGGGAGCAGGAACGGCGCTTCCGTGCCTTCGAAGCGCAGTTCCCCACTCCCGCCGAAGGAGCGCACAACTAACTCGGCCGCGATCCGACACAGGCCTATGCAACGCTCTGGCGACGGCAGTCCACAATCAGCTTGCCGATGTCGAACGCGAGCTGCAGTGTTGCGATGGCGCACAGTACCATCAAACCCAGATGGATACTGTTGTTGATCGTTCCCAGTGTCGCCCCGTAGCGAGCCTGATCGAGCGCGGGGTGCCGCAGAGCGACGTAGAGATGATCGGGGACCGAGAGTAGCTGAAGAAACCCAGCGGGCCCGAAGGCCTTGAAGACGATGTGCTGCATCGGCGACGGCCGCTGCCAGGTCCCGCGCGCCAGGTCGACCGAATGCCAGACCAACTGTGTGATGTTCAAAGCCAGCACCCACCAGAAAAACGGCCACCACGCGTCGGTGAACTGGAAGGGTGACGCGCTCCAGGCAATAGCACCCGGCCCCATGATGAGAAATGGGTGGTGTGGCAGGAGCAAGAGCCAGCCGAGAAAGAAGAGGCCAAAGACGATTTCTGCAATTGCCTGTGCGAACGAGCGCGGTTTTCCGCCGACAGAAGTGGTTCTCTCCAGCGGAGGCAGGCTGCTGGGGCTCCACGGGCCAAACAGGGAGTCGATGGGCGGGCACTTTCCCGGATACCGTACCGCGAAGAACTCGACTGCTGCGAAGATCGCCGTCACCCAGACCGCCACGTTGATCAGGATGCCGGGGATACGCAGCGCCGCCACAAGCAGTGCCGCGCCGCTATGTGTGGTGAGGGGAATAACAATTGCAGACACCAGCGAGTAGACGATCACCGCCAGCACCATCACCATGCGCAGGACATACAGGTAAATCGGGAAGATCGCCGGGCCAATCAGGTACTGCTGCGGCTGGTAGCGCGCGGCCACCATCATGGGAGAGCCCATTTGCCTGAGCCAGTCTTCCATCTCGCCTTGCGTCAGAGCCCGGCCGAGCGCGGCTTCCTTGTCTTCGAGCTGGGCCTCCATGTTGGCGCGCAATTCGGCGGCGATGTCGTCCTGCCGATTCGACGGCAGGTGCTTCTTGACAGCTTGCAGATAACGGTCGAGTAGTTCCATGGTCGCTTCCTTCTGTTACAAAACTCGGTCAATCGATGTGTTGGCGGCTGGGCATTCCGCCGAGCCGACAGAGCAATGAGTAGGGCGTGCTTTCGTCGATGGAAGGGCGCCCGGCAGAATCTTGGCGAAGGGCGTGGCCGTAGTGCTCTTGGCGGAGTTGTGCGCGAACGGCCAGCGTCAGGCATCCGCGGAGAAGTTCGAGCCGGAGGCCCACAATAACGGGCGTGTGCTGCACGGCTGCACTGATGGAGGCCTCACTGGGCGAGGCTACGACAGAGATCCCAGCGCTCTCGACTGCGTAAATCGTGAGTGCCAACACCAGTGTCACGCGGAGCAGATAACGGTCGAGTAGTTCCATGGCTGCTTCTTTCTGTTACAAGATTCGGTCGCTACAGAATTCGGTTAATGGATGCGTTCAGCTCGCGCCACTCCTCGAGTAGCTGCTGCAGAATCTGCTTGCCATCCGGCGAGAGCCGGTAAAACCTCTTGTTGCGCTTTTCTTCCTCGCGCCACTCACTCACCAGCAGCCCCTGCGACTCCAGTCGGCGAAGCAGCGGGTACAGCGTGCTTTCGTCGATCTCCAGGCCGCGCTCGGCCAGATCCTTCCGCAGCGTGTAGCCGTAGTGCTCCTCGCGGAGTTGCGCCAGAACCGCCAGCGTCAGGCAGCCTCGTCGCAGTTCCAGCCGAAGATTCTCAAAAAGGCTTTCCGTCAGAGTCATGCTGTACCCCGTACACTGTACATAACACACTGTATGACAAACAGTGTATGATGTCAAGTAGTTTGATAAAAGAAATCTCTTGCCGTCAGCCGAAGGCCATAAGTGAATGTCATGAATGGTTTTAGCGGTGCAGAATCGCCCAGAAGTGACGATCGACGGGGCTCAAGAAAGCAGGTTCGCTACGACGCCACAGCCACAGATTTGTCCCGGCTCTCCTCAATCGGCCGCCGCCCCAGCAGCCGTCGGCCCAATTGAATCCCCGGCTGCTCGATGAAGCGCCAGGACAGAAGGAACGCCGTCGCAAGAAAGAGCGGGCCGAAAATCCCCCATGTCGAGCGCAGAAACAACCCCTGCCAGAGATAGATGCCGTACGACATCACACCCGTCGATTTGAGGAATTGTCCTTCCAGCACCCGACCGGGCAGCGCGAGCGGACGGAGCGAGGTCGAGGCAATCACCAGAGCCAGCAGCACCGACTCATGCAACGTCATCAATCCGTCCCGCTGATATTGGTAGTAGTCCCACCCCAGCGGAATCAGACAAACCCAGAAGATTGCCGTTGCCTGGCGTATCAGCCAACTCCGCACTGCCCCGTTTTCGAGGACCAGCGCCAGCAGGCACCCCACCAGCAGTCCATCCGCGCGCATCTCCGTGTGCTGGAAAACAAAGAAGGAGTGTGGCCGCGACCAGGCCCACAATTTATAGATTCCGAGCGCCGTGGCGAGACCGCCCGCCACCCACGCCGCGCGCCGCCGCCCCAGCAGAAACAAGATCGGCGGCCACGCCAAATAGAACTGCTCCTCCAGCGAAAGCGACCAGAAGTGCTCGGTACACGTATTTGCGCCGCTTTCGGGAATGTAGTTGCGGAAGAAGAACAGGCACGCCCACACATCGTTGCCAATCGTCTTCATGTGCGTGAAGACAGCCAGCACTCCCAGAAAAAGAAGGTAGCTCCACGCCGCCGGCATCAATCGAAAAACCCGCCGCACATAGAAGCGGCCCAGATGGATCTTCTCCTCGCGCAGCAGATTGCCTGTAATCAGGTACCCGCTCAGGACGAAAAAGATCTGCACCCCGTGTTGCCCCAGGTTCAGCCATTGCTCCCAGCTTGGATGGTTCAGATATCCCGGCAGAAAATGACTCAGCATCACCATGAACACAGCAATGCCGCGCCACCCATCGAGTGTGGGAATACGGGATTGCTGGTTGGGCTGGACTTCCATCGGGTTCACGGCCGCGCGGTCAAGCCGCCGCAGCTCAACCTTAGGGTAAACGGAATGTAGCTCGGGCCCGCGCGAGAATGAGGCCCCGAAACGAGGGTGCTATTACCGAAGGAACGACACAACCCAAATCCAAACGGCAGCAGTCAGGACGAACCAGCGGTGAGATTCCTGCCCACCTACTCCGCGCGAAGCGCTTCCACCGGATCGACCGATGCGGCACGCCGTGCAGGCAGATAGCTCGCCAGTGCAGCCGACGCAATCAGAACCAGCGGGATCGCAATGTAGGTGAGCGGATCGAGCGGGCTGATTCCAAACAGCAAGGCCTTCATCGATTGCGTGAGCGCCGCCGCTGCTCCCAGTCCGAGCACCACGCCGACACAGGTCAGCACAAGAGCGGACCGGACAAACATCCACTTCAGATCGCCCTTTTGCGCGCCAAGAGCCAGCCGGATTCCGATCTCGCGCGTTCTCTGAGAAACCGTGTAGGAGATGACACCGTAGATTCCGAGGATGCCCAGCGTCAAAGCCATCGATCCCGCGATCGCCAGCATCACCAGCGTGAACGACGTGCGCGCCATCGACTTCGAGTAGATCTCCTGAATCGTGCGCACCCCGGCCAGCGGCAGGTTGGAATTCACCGACCACACAGCCTGCTGCAATTCCCCGAGGAACGGTGCCGTGCCGGCGCGGTTGGTGCGAATCACAAACGTCGCGGAGTGCGGGCCGTCGATCGCCGGCTCGTGCGTATAGGGATCGTGCAGCATGGCCGGCCAGTACACCGTCTCCGGAGAGTCCCGGTCCACGCCATCGTGGCGGACATCCTGAACCACGCCTATGACCTCTTGCCATGGCTTGCTCTCAAACTGCCGGAGACGCTTGCCTACCGCAGCCGACGCCGAGCCCCAGGATTGACGTGCAAAACTTTCCGACACCAGAACCATCGGCCGCAAATTGTAGACGTCGGTCCAGGTGAAATCCCGGCCTGCGACAAGACGTGTTCCCATGGTCTTGAAATAGCCAGGGGCAACGAAGTTATAGAGGTAGAGTGGGGGCTCGCTCTTTTGATAGGTTCTCCCCTCGATGAGAATCTGATCCCAGTTGGGATCGTTGTTATCCATGGGTACGGCGGCCGCAAACCCGACTGATCTCACTCCGGGGAGCGCGGAGATCTTGTCGGCGATGTTGTTCTGCATATGCGTCACCAGCACCGCATCCGGCACCAGTGATTGCGGGATCGAGATGCGCATCGTCTCCACATGCGCAGCATCGGCGAATCCCGGTTCGACATTTCGCAATTGCCAGAAAGTGCGAATCATCAGAAGCGCGCTGACAAGGAGCACCAGCGCCATGGCGACCTGGCCCACAACAAGCGTCTGACGTGCCCGTTGGCGATCGCGGCCCGCACTGGAAGTGCGTGCGCCACCGGAGAAAGCCGCACCGAAGCTTGCCCCTGCATACTTCAAGGCCGGGATGGCGCCGAAAAGCAGACCGGAGAAGACCGCAAGAAAAAACGTGAACGCGAAGGAGCGCGCATCGAGCGAGATTTCGGTGATGCGCGGCAGATTGGCAGGACCGGTCGCAGCTAGCAGCCGCAGACCTTCGAACGCCACGCCCACAGCGAGCACCCCGCCCATCACTCCGAGCACAACGCTCTCGAGTAGAAGTTCGCGCACAATACGCGCCCGTCCGGCGCCAAGCGCCGCGCGAATCGAAAGCTCCTGCTGCCGCATCTCCGCGCGGACAAGAAGCAGATTGGCGATGTTGATGCATGCGATCAGCATGACCAGCCCTATCGTTGCCATCACAATCCACAGGATCTGATCGACATTGCCCAGGACCTGCTGCTTGAGCGATCGGAAGTTCGGAGCAATTCTCCACACCTTGTAGTAGTGCGAGTTGGTCCCCGGCCCATTCGACCAGGAGTCCATCCACACGGGGATCAGGCGCGCGATATCGGCGTCGGCCTCCGCAAGCGTCACCCCCGGCCTGAGACGTGCGATGCCGTCGTATCCAAACGGCGCCAGCTTCTGATTGGAGCGATCGAACGCGCGGGGCAGCAGCAAATCGAACTTCTGATCGGCCATCTGAAAACCGCGGGGCATCACTCCGACAATCTCGCGTGTCTGCGCATCCACTTGAATCGTGCGCCCGACGACAGACCGGTCACCGCCGAAGCGGCGCTGCCAGTAGCCATAGCTGAGCATGACGGTCCGCGACCCGCGCGGATCCTGATCGGCTCGTGAGAACCACCTGCCTAGCAGAGGAGGAACAGCAAGAGTATCGAGAATGCCGCTGCTCACAAGTGCGGTGTGCACTTCTTCAGGCTCTGCGACCCCGGTCACATTGGCGTTCTGAGCGGTCCAGACGCCCATCGATTCCAGGGTGCGGTTGTGCTCTGCAAACGTAAAGTACATCGAAGGCGAGAGTTGAAGGCCATTGGAAAAGCTCGCCAAACCTCCCGCACCGGGAGCGTTGAGCGTGAGAGCGATGATCCGATCCGACTCCGGATAAGGCAGCGGTTTGAGAATCACGCTGTTCACGACACTGAAGACCGCGGTATTTGCGCCGATGCCGATCGCCAACGTCAGCAGTACCGTGATCGTAAAGCCGGGCGCCTTGCACAGCCGGCGAAAAATCAGCTTGAGATCAGCGAGCAGCGATTCAAGCGCTGGCCATTGCCACGTCTCGCGGCTCCTCTGTTCCATCAAACCAACATTGCCGAACTCCCGGCGCGCGGCCTGCTCAGCATCAACGCGCGGTATTCCTTCCGCAATCAGTTCGTCAACACGCTCGGCAATGTGCTCCTGAATCGAAACGGAGAGATCGTTGTAGCGACGCTTGCGCGAGAAAAATCGAGAGATTAAGCCCATCGCATGACTCCGGGAAAGACGTTCTCATTCACATCCGTTGACGCCGCTGGAATCGTTCCCTGCGGCAAAGAAACTATTCGCTGCGCAAAGCTCTCGTTGGGTCGATGTGCGCGGCGCGCCGTGCAGGACCATACGTTGCACCCAGCGCGACCGCCAGCATCACGACCAGAACCAGCGGATAAACCACGGGCGCTCCAAATGGGAGTAACCCTTGAAAGATCGAGTCAAAAACCTTGGGCAGCGGCAGCGCCCCCACCAAGCCAATCGCCGAGCCAATTGCCGTGACCTTGAAGCTCTCGCGCAAAATCATCCGCGAGATGTCATGCGCTTTTGCACCCAGAGCCATCCTGATCCCGATCTCCTGCGTGCGCTGTCCCACGGAGTAGGCGATCAGCCCGTAGATTCCAATCGCGGAGAGGATCAGCGCCAGTACGGCGAACGCAGCGAGAAGTTTCGTAAACAGAGGGTTTCCGTTCCGCTGGAATTCGATCACCTGGTCCATGTTCATCACGCGCAGCAGCGGGAGTTCGGCATCGAGCTCAGCCAGGGCCCGCCGCAGAGAAGAAATCAGGCTGTTCGGTTCCACATTCGAACGCAGCATGAACGAAAACGACGCAACCGGCCGCTGCGCCCACGCCTCATACACTTCCGCTTCGATGCGCGGGTCCTCGGAGTAGCTCTTCACGTCGGCAACTACGCCAACAATCTCATACCATGCAGGCGCAACCCCGGTGACATCGAGCTGGATCTGTTTCCCCACAGGACTCTGTCCCTGGAAATACTTGCGCACGAACTCCTGGTTCACCACCACCACGCGCGGAACCGAGTCATCGTCGCGCGCGGTGAAGGTCCGCCCTTGCAGCAGCGGGATTCTCGTCAGGTCGAAATACTCCGGCGTCACCACCACATTGAGAGCCGTGTGGACCTCGTTTGCCTGCGACTCAGGTTGTCCCTTGATGTGAATAGGAACGCTCCCCGGCCCCGACGCGGGCAGATCGGACGCCACCGCCACAATCTGCACTCCGGGAATCTGCTGCAGCCGCCCCATTGCTTCGCGGACAAATTGCGCTTGCTTCGTCGCATCGGCGTAGCGCGCCTTGTCCAGTTGGATGCCAGCCGTCAGCAGATGATCGTGGCTGAATCCGAGCTTCTGATGATCGAGCTCATAGACCCCTCGGATCAGAACGCAGCTACCGATGAGCAGAAACAGCGCCAGAGCAATCTCGCCGCCCACCAGAAACACGCGCATCCGATTGTGCGAGCGCCCGGATGTGGCGCCGCGTGTCTCGCTTTTCAGGTCGGTATTGATGTCGGTGCGCGACGACTTCAGCGCCGGCGCAATGCTCGACAGAATCGCCGACACCAGCGAGACCGCCACCGCAAACAGCAGGACATTCCGATCGAGGCTTACAGGGACATTGGTAACGGCCTCATTAAAGGTCAACCCCGCCCGAAGCCCCTGAATCCCGAAGTACGAAAGGAACAGGCCCACCGCACCGCCCAGCAGCGCAATCACAATTCCCTCCGTCAGGAGCTGCCGCATCACGCGTACCCGCGTGGCTCCCAGCGACATGCGAATAGCGAGCTCTTTCTGGCGCCCCACTGCGCGCGTCAACATCAGGCCGGCAACGTTGGCGCAGGCGATCAGAAGTACGAACCCCACCACGGTCATCATGACCGCCAGCGCCGTGCTGATGCCGAAGCTGTAAATCAGGAAATCGTTCAATACCCGTGCCGACGCACCCCACCGCTTCTCCGTCTCCGGATAATCTTTCTGGTCTTGCGCGGCCAGAATCTTCAGTTGCGCGCGCGCCTGTTCCAGTGTGACCCCCGGCGCAAGACGCGCACACAGGGTAAGGTAGCGGTTCTTGCGCGCGTCCGGCGCCCGGTCCGCTTCGGTCAGCGTTAACGGAACCCAAAGTTGGGGCGTGTACGCCATCATCCGAAAGTTCTCTGGCATCACGCCGGCAACCACGTAGTCTTCGCGATTCAAGCGCACCGAGCGGCCCACGATCGAAGCATCGGACCCGAAACGCCGCGCCCACAGCCCGTGACTGAGAATCACGACGTGGTCATGCCCCTGCTGATCTTCGCCTGCCAGAAACGCGCGGCCCACCGCAGGCGCGACTCTGAAGATCGTGAAGTAGTTCGGCGTGACCGCCGAGTACACGATGGCCTCCGGCTGCTGACCCGGTTGCGAAAGACTGCCCGTGCGATACGCATCGGCCGCGGCCATCCCGGCGAACACGCGCTTGTCGTTCGTCCAGGCAAAATAATTCGGCACCGAGACCGGATTCACGTCGGGTTGAAACTGCGCGTCGGGATTGACCGACGAGGGAACCACAATGTGTTGCGGATCGGGGCCCGGCAGCTTCGGCATCAGAAACCCGCTCACCATGCTGAACATGGTGGCATTCACTGCAATGCCAAGAGCCAGCGTGATCACCGCCGTCGCCGTAAAGCCCGGCGACCGCATCAACTGGCGCAGCGCAAAGCGCACATCGGCCAGAAAGCTCTCTGCCGATGGCCACTGCCACGCTTCGCGGCTCCTCTCCGCAATCAGCCCCACATTGCCGAATTCGCGGCGGGCCATCTGCTCCGCTTCCGGGCGCGATTTGCCCTCGGCCACGAGCTCATCGGCGCGCTCAGCAATGTGTTCCTGGATCGAGATCGACAGATCGTCATAGCGGCGCCCGCGAAAAAGCTTGCTCAAAAAGGACATGTCGTTCTCCTATCCTTTAGCCACAGCCAATACCCGTGTAATGCCGGCGAACATCTTCTCGAAGCTCGACACTTCCAGCTCCAGGTGCCGCAGTCCCGCCTCCGTCACGCGGTAAATGCGCGTCGGCCGCCCCTTCGCCGAGACGCCCGCTTCCGACTCCAGCAGCCCCTCTCGCAGCAGCCGCTGCAGAGCCGGGTAGAGCGAACCTTCCTCTATCTGGAGCAAATCGTCCGAAACCTGCTTGATGTGTTTCGCCAGCGCATAGCCATGCATGGGCCGGTAGCGAAGGCTCTGCAAAATCATGAGTTCGAGCGCGCCTGCAAACAGGTCGCGGCGATCGGGATCCTTGGCCATGGTTGAAGACTAGCTTCGGATACCTATTTTGTACATAGCTATAAGGCCACTATGTGACGAGCTGCGATAGGAGGCCATCCACCCCGAAGTACGCCGGCGCTCGCTCCGCGTCCTGCCGGCCGCTCCGCGATCCGAACTCCGGCGTCCCAGACCAGCCGCATCAGCTTCGTGCCTCGCGGCACTCGCCGGCTCCGGCTGCCCGCATCGGGTCCTTCGGCCCGCTCGTCCGCTGCGCGTCCGGCCAGCCGAAGGACCCGAAGCCGCCCCGCAGGGTCGGCGTCGCCTTCGTTCATGGAAACCGGAATTTACATCCCGCAGACAATTGGCTGACAACCATCCCGTCTCAAAAGCCTAACGTTGTCCCTACGTTGGTGAGGCAGTTGGTGAGCCGTTTCCGGGCCCCTTCACTCGCCGACCGATTCCTTCCGCGTTTCGACCACTTTCCGGGCATCCGCTTATTCTTGGGCCAAGCGGAACCGCCCGCAAGTGGTCGTTTTTTTGGACTAGCCGTCCAGGCAACTGCTTCGCGTGGCACGTCAGCCGCGGTGGCTGACGTCGTGCTTGTTCGCCGTGATGAAGCGCTTCGGGCGGAGGGAGCTGGGGCCTTCAGACCCCTGAATCAAGCCACCCCACCCCAAGAGGTGTCATCCTAAGCGGAGCCGAAGGACCTGCATTTCGTACTTGGGGGGAATTGCCGTCTAGGCAAAGTGCGGCCTCGCCTCACTTCATGATGCGCTTCCTTAGGCTCTGATGAATTCTGTGCAGCAGCCACGACCGTGCGACGTCGAGGATCTCGTAGACCACTCGGTATGTGGCTTTGGTAGATTTCATCGTTGTCGGCTGTTCCGGAGCCCAGACCCCGGGATGAACGTAGTTTCTTAGTTTCCTGAGCTCGTGGGCGAAACCCGCAAGCGTGGTCCTCTTCCCCCAGGTGATCTTCTTGGGTGGAAACCATGCGATTCCGTCAGCAATTTCAATCAACTCCTCAAACGTGAAGTCCAACGCCTTGCACCTCTTCCTTCTGAATCTCTTCCGTTGATATATCGGCGTTTGTTTCACGTTTTGCGGATACGGAAAAGCACATCCCCTGCAAAGAAGCTTCCAAAGCCGCGCCCTGCATGTCACGGGCGGCGAGGTAGGCGCGACCTTTCACGCCCTTGCGTGCTTCGCGGTCATAAAACTGAGCAAGTTTGACGAGCCGTTCGCGACTGCGAAGAATTTCCCGCCTTGTGAATGCACGAATTTGGCGACGCGAAGCGATCCGCCTAGCCGCTGACCACTGACCACTAGCGCAACGCCGTCCGAATCGCCAGATTCAGCCCGATCATCAGCACCGCAGATCCGGGAATCAGCAGCAGCGCAGTCCGAATGCGTAGTGGATTGTCGCCTGCGATCGCGCCGATGATCCGCGAGCTCACTGCCAATCCAGCCCAGCCACACGTGATGGCGAATCCGATCGCCGTTCCGGTCATCCGCGGGAAAGCTGTGCCGACAATCGCCAGCGACGTCGGAAACACCGGCGCCATCGAAAGTCCCGCCAAAAACACCAGCGCAGCCGCGGCTGCAGGCTTGTTCGTCCGCAGCATCAGGAACGTCGTGATCGCCATCGCGACCGACGCAACCAGCGTCACCTCAATCGCCGGTACATGAATCAGAATCGGCGAAACTCCGACACGGCCAACCAGCAATCCCAGCGCAAATCCCAGCGACAGAATGTTCAGCGCCTTCGCCTCGGGAATTCCCTGCGCAATCAGATGCCGCGGAAGCCAGTTCCACACGCCGACTTCGCAACCAATATAGAGAAACAGAAAGAATCCCAGCATCAGCAGCAGTGGGCTTCCCAGAATCGGTCCCACGTCAGCGAGCACGAAGACCGCATTGCCTGTTGGCGCGGGCATCGGCGTGAACGCATGCACAGCAAGGGTGACAACCGTGACTGCGGCGATCGCATAGCAAAGCCGAGACGGGTTCTTCTTGAACAAATTGGCCGAGAGAAACGGCGTCAACAGTCCGCCGAGCCCGAAGAACAGGTTCACCAGATTGAGCGCGGTCGCTCGATGTTCTGGGCTCGCCGCCGAAGACAGGGCATTCGCTCCAGTGACGACGATGCCTCCGCCAACACCCAGCAGAAACAGCAGAAAGACGATAGAGCCGAATCCGCCTGCTCGGGGCAGCGCGAACAGCGCCACGGCGATGCAGGCGAGGCCGAGCAGCAGGCCGATCTTGTCGCCCTGCGTGTCCAGCAGCGGACCGACAGCCAACGACGCGATCATCAGGCCAAGAGCCTGCGCGAACGCGATGGTCCCGTTTTGTGCCGGCGTAAGGTGAAACCGCTCGGAGAGGTCCGGCAGAATGGTGCCGAGCATGGCAGCAGTCATGCCGTAGACGAAGATGGCCAGGATGGCAGCGAAGATCAGCACGATCGGGAAGTCCTCCTCGAATCGTAGGCAAGAATACGGCATTCCGGTGGGCTCACGGCGGAGCGCGCCGCGACAGCCTCGCTTCGTCTACCGAACAAGAGCAGCACTCAACCTCGTTTTTCCTCTGTTTTCCGCGTTGGGAGCTTTCTTAGGCCGTCTGCTTCGCCGGTCGCAGGATCAGAAACACGCTCAGGAGCACCAGCGCTGTTCCCGCCAGAGTGTGGCCAGTGATCGGCTCATTAGCCAGGAAATGGCCCAGCGCAACAGCCACGATCGGGTTGACGTAGGCATAGCTTGAGACGCGCGTCGCCGGCATGTGCGCCAGCAGCCAGACATAGGCGGTGAACGCAACCAACGACCCAAACACGATCAGATAGAGCAGCGCTCCAGCCGCGCGCAGCGAGACATGCGGGAACGGGTGCATCTCGCCGAAACCCGCCGACAGCGCTAGGAGTCCGACTCCGCCGAGCATCATGGTTGCACCGGCCGTCATGGGCCGAGCCTTGGGCAAATCCAGCGAGCGGCTGAGAACCGAAGAAACAGACCAACTGAGGCTTCCGGCAAGCACCGCGAAGCAGGGCACCAGGGCGAAGGTCTGCCCGTTGCCGCGTAGCAGCAATACACCCACACCGACAAAACCAATCATCGACGACAGCGCCACACTCCAGCGGAAACGCTGCTGCCGCAGGATCAACATCTCCGCAATCAGCGTCAGTATCGGAATGGTGGCGGCCAGCACCGAGACAATGCCCGACGGTACAAATTTTTCCGCCCAGAACAACGGCCCGTACTCGGCAACGAACATCATCAGCGCGATGAGCGCGAGATTCCGACATTGCCTTGCCGTGGGGCTGGCCGTACCCCGGGCGCGCATGAACGCGTACAGCGCCATCCCCGCCAGAAAAAACCGCGTGCCTGCAGCAAAAAGCGGCGGCAGCTCCTCTACTGCGACACGAATCGCGAGAAACGTCGTCCCCCATAGGAAATAGATCGCAAAGAAGGCGACGATCATACGCAGCCGGAATGAGCCCTCCGTGGGCAACGCAGCCGGGTTGGTAACCACTGAATCGCTCATGGGTAGTTATCACTTTACGAACGGTCGGATAACCTGTCAAGATGATTTGAAGGGTTAGAGAGCGAATGCAATCAGAACAGCAGGATCGCACATTCCAACTCATCGCAGGTGATCCCGCCCTCGACCTGGTCAACACGCTTGACTGGCGCTTCTGCGAGAGCGGGCCCGAGGAACGGATCGCGAACTACGACGACCTGCTCAACTTCGTCGAGCAAAGCGGCCTGCTCACCCCAAAACAAGCCAAGACGCTCCGCCGCGTAGCAACCCCCTACGCCGGAAGCCATGTAGTCGAAGAGACGAGAGGTCTGCGCGAAGCGCTCTCGGATCTTCTCTATTCCGGACTGGATGGAAGGAACTCATCGGCGGCCTCCCTGAAGACGCTGGAGCGCCTTTTTCGCGAGGCGCGCGAGCAGACCCGGCTGGTACGCGATGGCTCCCGACTCAAGTGGCAGTGGTCGGGCGCGGAGACCAAGCCAGCGTTTCCCGTGTGGCTGCTTACCCGCGCCGCTTCGCGCTTGCTGCTTTCGGAGAACGTGCAACAAGTGCGCGCCTGTGCCAACGCCGAGTGCCGCTGGTTGTTCATGGACACGAGCAAGAACCACACCCGGCGCTGGTGCGATATGAAGCTTTGCGGGAATCGCATGAAGGCGCGCCGCTATAAAGCGCTGCATGCAGCAGACTGAAGCATTACATGCAGCAGACGTGCGCCGGTTTTCAGTTTAGCCCGACGACATTGCATCCCGCAGATTGAGTGGGTCTCTTCGATAGACTGAGAGGCGATGGCATTGCATGCAGCCGACGACGGAGCGCTTTTCGTTCGAATGAACGCGATGCGATGGCAAAGACTTTGGAGTTGCGCCGCGCCGGTTTGCTTGTTTGTCGTGACTCTGTCCGGGTGCGGAACGCCGGGCGCTCCGCAACCCCCGTCGCTGAATCTTCCTGAGCCAGCGACCGATTTGAGCGCGATCCGAGCGGGGAATCAGGTGTCGCTGTCGTGGACCGTCCCGAAGAAGAGTACCGACAAGCTGATCCTCAAAGACTCGGTTACAGTTCGCGTTTGCCGGCAGGAAACCAAAGGCACATGCGTCGACGCCGGCACCGAGTTGCTGGCCCCAGGTGCGGACGCAACCTGGAACGAAACACTCTCGCCATCTTTAAATCAAGGTGCACCGCGTACGCTGACCTACTTTGTTGAACTGAAGAATCGCAACGGCCGTTCCGCTGGACTATCGAATTCCGCAGTAGTCCTCGCCGGCGTGCCGCCCTCGCCAGTGATAGGATTGCGCATCGAAATGCGCAAGCAGGGCGCGGTGCTGCAATGGATACCCAATGACGAAGCGGCCCCTGTTCGCCTGCAGCGGAAGCTCCTGACGCCGCCCGCAACCAAGCCGAAAGAGGGTCTGGCAACGCCTCCGCCGGAACCCGTCAAGCAGGATCTTCTCATCGAGAACGTGATGCAAGGCCAGGCTCTCGACAAATCCATTCATTTCGGCGAAACCTATGAGTATCGCGCGCAGAGAATCCGCCGCGTGACCTTCGATGGAAAGACCTTGGAGCTTGCTGGCGAGCTCTCCCAACCGGTGCAAATCGAAGCGGCAGACGTCTTTCCCCCCGCCGTACCAGCCGGTCTTGTCGCCGTCGTGACCCGTGGTGAGAACGGCGCCGAAACAGCAATCGACCTCAGCTGGGAGCCGGATACAGAGCCTGACATTGCTGGATATCGTGTGTATCGGCGCGAAGACGATGCCGTCTGGGAGCGCATCTCTCCCGCCGAGCCGGTGGTCGGGCCGGCGTTTCACGATGTGCATGTCCAGGCCGGGCATACCTACAGCTACACCGTCAGCGCGATCGATCAGGGCGGGCACGAGAGCGCACGGTCGGCCGAGACACAGGAGACTGTGCCGACATCGTGAGTTCTCCAGGTCGCAGGAGAAGGACACATGAAGTACTGCAGGTTTGATTTCGAAGGCCACGCGCATTACGGCACTGTTGACGTTCGTGGCGGCGAGTTCTGGATTGTCGATCTGGCGACCGCGCCGGAAGAAGACCTTGGCTACAGGCTGGCGCATACGCGCGCGACTTCCTGGAGCTTCGACTTTGAGCCGCTGCCCCTGAGCCAGGCAACGCTGCTCCCGCCCGTCACTCCGTCGAAGATCGTTTGCGTCGGGCGCAACTATCGCGACCACGCGAAGGAGCTCGGCAACGAAGTTCCTCCAGAGCCGCTCCTGTTCTTCAAACCAACCTCGTCCCTGCTTGCTCCGGGTGGGATCGTGCGGATGCCTCCGCAGTCCGAGCGCGTCGATTTCGAAGGCGAGCTAGCGCTGGTCGTCGGCAAGCGCGCGACGAAAATCCAAGCCGATGCCTCGTGGCCCGACTATGTACGTGGGTACACCCTGGCCAACGATGTCACGGCGCGCGATCTGCAAAAGAAGGACGGGCAGTGGACGCGAGCCAAGGGGTTCGACACGTTTTGCCCAGTGGGACCCTTCGTGAGCGACGAGATCGATCCTGCAGCGGGACTGATCCTTGAGACGCGCGTCAACGAGGAAGTCAGGCAGCACGGCTCGACCAAGGACTTCATCTTCCCCATTCCTGCGCTGTTGGCCTATATTACGGCAGCGATTACGCTTGAGCCCGGAGACTTGGTGCTGACGGGCACTCCTGCCGGGGTAGGGCAGCTTCAGCCTGACGATCGGGTCGATGTTTCGATGGAGGGTCTCGGCGTGCTGACCAACTTCTTTGCGCCAGATGCAGGTTGATTCTCGGTGAAATGCAACTTCAGCCGCGGCGACGAATCCAAAAGAGCGATAGACTGTTAGCGTTACGCGCGGTCCGCCGCACGAAGTGCTTCCCCGAGGAGGAATGAATGCCGCAAAGTTTGCTGGAGCAGTTGCGAAAAGTCACCACGGTTGTGGCCGACACCGGCGACATCGAGGCCATGGAACAATTCAAGCCAACCGATGCCACCACCAATCCTTCCTTGATCACTACGGCGGCGCAGATGCCGCAGTACCAGCCCATTGTGGATAGTGTGCTGATTGAGGCGCGCAAGGAACTGGGCGACAGCGCAACCGATCAGGACGTCGCGAACCTCGCGTTCAAGAGGCTGGCCATTGCGTTCGGAAAAAAGATCCTAGCAATCGTGCCGGGCCGTGTCTCGACCGAAGTCGATGCCCGTCTTTCGTATGACACGCACAAAACCATCGAGCAGGCCCGCGAGATCATCGCCCAATACGATGCCGCGGGCATCAAGCGCGAGCATGTGCTGATTAAGATTGCATCGACCTGGGAAGGCATTCGCGCCGCCGAGGTGCTCGAGCGCGAAGGCATTCACTGCAACCTGACGCTTCTCTTCGGCATTCACCAGGCCATTGCCTGCGCCGAAGCTGGCGTGACGCTGATCTCCCCGTTCGTCGGCCGCATCCTCGATTGGTACAAGAAGGACACCGGCAAAGACTTTCACGGCGCGGACGACCCCGGCGTACAGTCAGTGACGAAGATCTACAACTACTTCAAGAAATTCGGATACAAGACCGTGGTCATGGGAGCGAGCTTCCGCAACATCGGCGAGATCGAGGAACTGGCCGGGTGCGATCTGCTCACCATCTCGCCGCAGTTGCTGGGCGAGCTCGAGTCGACGCAGGCAGACCTGCCGCGCAAGCTCGATCCCGAAAAGGCCAAGGGGTTGCATATCGAGAAGCTCACCATCGACAAGGCGACCTTCGATCACATGCACGCCGAAGATCGCATGGCGCACGACAAGCTAAAGGAAGGTATTGAAGGGTTTTCGGCCGCGCTGGAAAAGCTCGAAGGTCTGCTTGCCAATCGGCTGGCTGCGCTGGAGTCGCGCGCACCGGCGGTCGCATAAGCAAGCCTTTGTAAACATTGCATGAAAAGGGCAGCCCGAAATGGTTGCCCTTTCTCTTTCTGTACGAATGTAGTTCCTCCGTAACTACCTCGTGTGATTTGAAGCATTGGCTTTCACAACAATCCCGATACACTCCCTGTTAGACAAACTGAACTTGGGCCTTGGGTTCCTCGTAAGAGATGGATGAGGAGAAGCAATCCGCAAGGTCCTCAGCGGGAACCGGGCACCAGCTCCGGGCTGCGCACGTTGCTCCGAGCCGCCCTCAACCCCCAAGGGAGGTGCGTATGCCGACCCAAATTCATCCGCTCGAATCCTTCTTCCATCAGACCGTGCAACATAGCTTCGTGGAAAAAGTCGGCCTGAATGATCCGGAGATCGTCGACTACGTTGCGCACATGCTCTGCGAATTCTCCGATCCGGACAATCTGCACCGGCTGAAGGACGCAACGGGGCAACGCATCGAGAATGTGGTCGAGATGCTACGCGCGTCCGATCCCGTCTTCGGCACCGCGGCTTCCTTCGACCAGGAGCGTTCGGTCCGCAAATACATCGGCGACTACTCAATGTATGTCGCTGGCACGCAGCTTGATGTCGTGGAGTCGACGGCAAACTATCAGGCTGACCGCTCCATCGTGGACGAACTGACGCGCATCGGAAAAGAGAGCTATTTCATCGTGAGCAGGTTCGATCTCTTCGAGTACGAGAAGGAAGCGACGCTGTTCGCGCGCCTTGCTGACTGCCTCGATCGGTGCATCCTCGGACTCGCATTGGTGCGTGACGAACTCAATGATCGCCGCGCGCTCGGATCGTCGCAAATCTGAAATAACGGCGAGGGAGTGCCGGCACGGGTGCATTGGTGCTCCCTCGAAAGTTGTATGACCAACGTCTAAGCCCTTCGCACTCGATCCTCCCTATTGCCAAAAAACATCTCGTCCCTCACTTGGCCATCACGACATTTCGATTAAGCTCTTGTCAAAACAAGGTAAATCGGGTAGGGTCTGGCTTTCCCGGCTCTGTTCCCAACGGACGAAGACTCGTCCGCGGGGCTCCAGCTGCACCCGACAAAGCATAGGCCAAAGCCCAAGACAGGGCTGGCGGCATGGAAGCAATTGAATGCACCTTGGTCGATTGCGCGCGAAGTGCCGATATCTGTACCACGGGTTTGAAAGAAAGAAGACCCTGGGCTAGGAGAAGCATTCGTCAATCGATTGGGAAGATGGTGAGGGAGGCATGTATGGAATCGCAGGCACATCCGCTGGAACCGTTCTTTCATCAGGCTGTCCGCAACAGCTATGAAGGCAAACTGGGCTTGCACGACCCCGACATGACCGGCTACATTGCCCACCTTCTCTGCGAATTCTCGCAGTCCGACAAACTTTACAAGATCCGCGACACCACAGGGCACCCCGTCGAAGAACTGGAAGCGATGCTGCTCGCCAGCGACCCGATCAACGGGACAGCGCCCTCCTTCGATGCAGAACGTGCGCTCCGCAAATACATCGGCGACTACGCACTCTTCGTCAGCGGTATGTATCCCGAAGCGATGACCCCGAGCCGCAAGCGGCGGCGCGCACACCCGAGCCTTCCCGAGCTCATTCGCGCCGGCAAAGAGAGCTACTACATCGTGAGCCAGTTCAATCTCTTCGAGTATGAGAACGAGGCTCCGCTGTTCGCGCGCCTGGCAGACTCGTTCGAGCGCTGCATTCTGGGCCTCACGCTGGTCCGCGAAGATTTGCAGAAGCGCAAGGCCCTTCCGCCGGTCCTGAACTAGGCGCCTACGGTGCGGCGGATCTTACTCCGCCACGCCGCGCCCTCCCATTACGAGCCGTTGCTCTGGGCTTTGCAACAGGGCATCGCTTCAGCAGTGCCGATTGACCCCTCAAGAGACACCTGGGCCTTTGCCCCTGAATTATCTCGGCTATTCCGACCACACGGCGAGCACATTCCCTGCGCCGTCGCTGAAGTGGAAGCGCCGCCCGCCGGGAAATTCGAACGTCGGCACCACAATCTTCCCGCCTGCCGTGATAATCGCGGCTTCTGTGGCCTTGAAGTCGGCTGAGTAGAGGACGACGAGCGGAGCCGTCTTCGGCTGCGCGGGCACCAATCCGGCTGTGTAAAAGCCGCCGTCGATGCCCGCCGAGGCCGCAGTAAAGCTCGCGTAGTCCGGGCCGTAGTCGACGAAACTCCAGCCGAAAACGGTGGCATAGAACTTCTTGGTCGCTTCCATGTCGGTCGAAGCGAACTCGATGTAATTGATCCGATGGTGACGCGCGGGATAGCTCATGCCTGCTCTCCTTCAAAAGTTGGATGGCTCAGAATCGAGGGAACGGTGATGGGAGCGCGAGGCGCAGGCACACCATTCCCGGTGTGCTTCTGAACGCCTCCGCTGCATACCCTCAGAAGCGGGAGAGTGCAGGTAGAGCCCGCTGACTGGTCGTGCGGCGCGGACTGCCGAGGTACGTGCTCAAGCTAACACAAGCCCGAAACTGCCTGCAATACGATCCAGGCAGTTTCCGGACCCGAGCGCAGTTCGCTAACTCAGGTCCGGCCATGCGCGGATCTTCGCGCTGCCCTAAATGCTGCGTCGAGCTGCGTCGGCCTCGACAGCGAGATTCATTAGGAAGTGAAGAAAGTCCGGCTTCTGTCCGTTGAAGAGGCCCTCTCCGTTGAGGAAGTTGACGGTCGCGACCGCTCCCGCAAACTTGTCGGTCGGCGGTCGAGATGAGGTTGGTCTGCAGCAGCGGGTTGGGAGGATCGTTGCAAACGGCAGCATCGGTGGCGTCCTCCTCGGGAGACGACTGGCACTTCATTGTCTCCGGCGACTTGCGTAATTGCGGCGACCTCGTGATGCCGACGATCGCTGCCGACGCGGCAAAATACCATCCTGCTTTCTACTGGCACTTAGGCGATCTCCGTGCGATCTACGAGATCGACGAGGACCACGCCGGAGAGCTGAATGCGAACGGCACCTTGAATGTCTGGGACATGGAGACCTATACGAGGGCTGCGAGGGACGACTTCATTCGCATGCAAATCGAACCGTTTGAGAAGCTCCAGATTTCCTTCGCGATCGGCATTGGCAATCACGAAACCATCGCTCCTATGTCTCGGGAGAAGTTCATCGAGAAGTTCTCTCCGTGGCTCGACAGCGCGGTTTTTCGCGACCAGCGCCTCAAGGATGCGGGGACATCTGTCGCGGGCAGAGAGGCGGAGGCCATCCACGCCTACTATCATTGGATCGACGGTGGCGTTGACTTCATCTATCTCGACAATGCGAGCGACGAGCAGTTCGATGCGTCGCAGATGGCGTGGCTGAAAGAGCGTTTGGACCAGGATCGCGCAAATCCAGGCATCCATTCGATTGTTGTGGGGATGCACAAGGCGTTACCGGACAGCCTGAGCAACGCTCACAGCATGAGCGAGTCGGCCGCCGGCCTGCAGAGCGGTCGCTCTGTCTATCGAAAGCTCGAAGCCATTCAGCGCGAGGATCACAAGCAGGTCTACGTGCTTTCCAGCCATTCGCATTTCATTATGACCGACATCTACAACGCCCAGTTTTGGCGTGATCACAAGGTAGGCATTGTTCCGGGCATTCTTGTCGGCACGGCAGGCGCCGTTCGCTACCGTCTGCCTTCACCTCTTCCGAAAACGAATGGGAGTGCCGCGTCTTGTACTCAGGATCCACGCGCGTTTTGCGCTCAGACCGACGCCTATGGATACCTTCTGGCGACCGTACATCCTCAGGGAACCATCGATTTCGCGTTCAACGAGATCGATGAGAAGGACGTTCCCGCCGAAGTGCAGGCGAAGTTTGCTCCAGATACCATGCGCGTCTGCTTTCAAGGAAACCAGCAGATGGCGCCGACCGCGGATACCACGCAAGACCTTCCCGACGATCCCCACCCGTTTTAGCTCGCAGCGAATCGTCTTAGGTCATACCGAAGGCGCGCCCTGGAACGCGCGCCGAGCCTACAGAATGTAGCGGCTCAGATCCTGATCCTTCACAATCGTTGCCACCATCTGCTTTACATATTCGGAAGTGATGGTGAAGACCTTTTCAGGCCCCGATGCGGTCATGCGCTCGGTATATGGCAGCGGGGTGGTCGACTCAGCCTTGATCGCCTCAGACAGCGCCGCTGCCTGCTCTCCCTCAGATTTGCGAGCCACATCGGGCGCCAGGAAGCTTACGTCTTCCAGCACGCGCTCCATTATCGTGTGCAACCGGCGCGCCCCGATATTCTCAGTTGCCTCGTTCACACTGAAAGCGAATGCAGCCATCTCGCGCAGAGCCTCAGGCGCAAATTCGAGCCGTACCCCTTCCGTCTCCAGCAATGCAACGTATTGCTTGGTGAGCGACGACTTGGGCTCCGTGAGAATCCTCAGAAAGTCTTCGACCGTGAGCGACTTCAGCTCCACGCGCAGCGGGAAACGGCCCTGCAACTCCGGAATCAGGTCGCTGGGCTTCGAAACGTGAAAGGCCCCGGCCGCGATAAACAGAATATGATCCGTGCGCACCATGCCGTAGCGCGTGTTCACGGTCGTGCCTTCTACAATCGGCAGGATGTCGCGTTGCACGCCCTCCCTTGAGACATCGGGCCCGTGCCCGCCCTCGCGCCCGGCGATCTTGTCGATTTCATCCAAAAAGATGATCCCACTCGACTCGACCCTCTCCACGGCGACCCGATTTACTTGGTCCATATCGATCAGCCTGCCCTCTTCTTCCTGCACCAGGTAGTCGAAGGCATCTGCCACGCGCATCTTGCGCTTTTTCGTGCCGCCGCCAAAGATGTTTGGCAGCATGTCCTTCAGGTTCATCTCCATGTCTTCCAGGTTCTGGTTGGAGATGATGCCGAACTGGGGCGTCCCGCGCTCACGCACATCGAGCTCGACCATGCGGTCGTCCAGCTTGCCCTCGCGAAACTGCTGTCTCAGCTTTTCGCGGGACCGCTGGTTGCTGTCGCTCGCTTGCAACAGCGGCGGTGCGCCCTGCGGCGGGGGAGTGGCTGGCGCTGGCGGCAGCAGTATGTCGAGCAGCCGCTCCTCGGCGTTCATCTCGGCGCGGTCTTCCACTTCTTCCAGACGTTCTTCGCGCACCATGTCGATGGCAATCTCGACCAGGTCGCGAATCATGGATTCAACATCGCGTCCGACGTAGCCTACTTCGGTGAACTTCGAGGCTTCCACCTTCAGAAACGGCGAATTGGTCAGCTTCGCAAGACGCCGTGCAATCTCGGTTTTGCCCACACCCGTAGGCCCAATCATGATGATGTTTTTGGGCATGATGTCTTCGGCAAGATCGGGCGGCAGTTTCTGCCGGCGCTGCCGATTCCTGAGAGCGATCGCGACCGCGCGTTTGGCCGCTCGCTGGCCCACAACGTGCTTGTCGAGCTCGGCAACGATCTCGCGCGGCGTTAGCTCGTCGAGCACGAGGTCTTGTTCTTCGGCGGATGCGGGTAGGTAAATGGCCATTCGTTCGATCTTCAGGAGCCAGCCAGCTCCTCGAAAGTCACCTGATTATTGGTATAGATGCAGATGTCGCCCGCAATCTTCATGGCCTTTTCTGCAATCTCGCGCGCGCTCAGGTCCGTATTCTCCATCAGCGCACGTGCAGCAGCGGTTGCATAGCTTCCACCCGACCCGATTGCCGCAATCTGCTCGTCGGGATCAATGACGTCTCCAGACCCCGAGATCAGAAACGTCTGGCCCGCATCGGCCACCACCAGCAGCGCCTCGAGATTGCGCAACATCTTGTCCGTACGCCAGTCTTTGGCCAGCTCGACGGCAGCGCGGTTCAGGTTGCCGGCATACTGCTCCAGCTTCGACTCAAACCGGGCAAACAGCGAAAATGCATCCGCGGTCGAACCCGCGAATCCAGCCAGAATCTTGTCCTGAAAGAGGCGGCGAATCTTGCGCGCGGTGTGCTTCAGCACGTGATCGCCGAGAGTGACCTGTCCGTCCGCAGCCATCACCACTTGGCCATTGCGGCGCACGCAAATCACGGTCGTGGAGCGAATGCGGGGGCGGCGGTTCTGTGGGGCGATCTTACTTTCCGGGATCAATAAAAACCTCTGGCCATGCGGGTTCTGCAGGGAGACGGAACCGTTAAGGCGCAGTCCTCAGTATAGGGCAATTCAGAGGGTGCGCCCCAGACGGTAGGTGCCGCGGAGCACACCCCGATTCGAGTCCCTCCAGCGTTCCGGCAGAGCTACTGCTTCTGCCAGATCACCCGTCCAGAGCGGATGACCATCTTCACGCGTGCAAAGTTGGTCAGGTCCTGCGCGGGATCGCCCGACAGAATCGTCAGATCTGCGAGCTTTCCTGGCGTGACCGTCCCCTTCGCGTTCGACACGCCCATGCGGGCTGACGGATTCGTCGTGAGCATCGCGAGAACATCCTTCGAGTCGAGGCCGCTCCTACCCAGTTCCACAAACTCCAGGTCGGTGGAGTAGTCGGTCATGTAGCCCACATCGGTTCCGAAGATCAGCTGGCCACCCAGCGCGTGAAACTGCTGCACCTCAGCGCAGATCGGATCCATATAATGCGAGTCGGTCGTCACGGTCGACGCAAACATCTTTAGTGTCGGAATCATCGCCATGTTCTTGTGGACAGCCTGGGCTAGCAGAGCCTGATCCACTCCCCGTGTATCGTCGGCCGCGTGCGCCAGCACATCGACGCCACTGTCGATCGCCACGCGCACACCGGCCAGATTCGACGGATGTGCGAACACCAGCTTGCCGTTCAAATGGCTCTCTTCGACAGCCGCTTTGGCGACATCAAGCGGCATGGGCAGAACATGGCCGCGCTCGACCCAGGAGCCGGTGAAAAGCTTGGTGAGATCCGCTCCGGAGCTCAGATTGCGTCTAACTGTCCGGCGCGCCGCATCCGGCGTGGCCGGCTGGGGCATCATCGCGCGAACCCAGGCCGGGACACTCTCCTTGAGATAAAAGGGAATGCCGTTCGGCGGGTAGAGTGGCGGACCGGAGGAGTAGATATAAGGCCCGCGCAGTTGCACGCGCTCGATCCGCCTCCGAATGGCGAACGTGTCGGCGGAGTTCGACCCGACGTCGATCACCGTCGTGAATCCATGGCTCAGGAACATGTCGGCGAGCTGTGCATTCAACACGTCGTCCGACTTCCACTCGGCCAAACTCCATTTGGGCTCAGTGAAGTGCACGTGCGCATTCCAGAAACCGGCTGTAACCACACAATGGTCGCACGGCAGGATCGTCGCACTGGCAGGGATCGGGATCGCTGCTCCGACACTGGCAATAAGTCCATCGCGGATGACGACTGTCCCATCCTCGATGGGCGGCTCGGTGGGCGAAGTATAGACACGCGCGTGTTGCAGCACCAGCGTGCCCTTGGCTAGCTTGAGCAGCGGATGCGAGTCGTGACGCGGGAAGACCTCGAGCGCCCAGAAGGCGCCACAGGCAACAACAAAAAGAATGAGAAGTAAGGTAACAAGACGAAAGACCCAGCGGCGCATGACAACCTCGTACTCAGCCTATACGCAAGGCCCGATCCTGCAGTTCGTCACGTGGCCCGTTTGACGGGCCCGGTTTGGGACAATAGGTTGGAAGAGGCGGGACCGCCCTTGGTCCCGAAGGAGTGGGAATGCAGAGCAAAACCACGGCTCGGTTTTGGCTGAGTTTGTTGCTGACGGCGCTGGCCGGCTCGTTGGTGTTTGGCCAGGATCTCAAGAGCTTTGAGCAGAAGATCACGACCAAAGTGCTGCCGAACGGCTTGACGCTGCTCATTTGCGAGCGGCCCGACGCGCCGGTCTTCAGCTACACCACGTTTATCGACGCGGGCGGCGCCAACGATCCGCCGGGCGAGAGCGGCCTGGCGCACATGTTCGAGCATCTCGCCTTCAAGGGAACCAGTGAGATCGGGACCACGGACTACGCCGCCGAGAAGGT
>Ga0181526_10000017_pt1 | contig 216805 bp, 177 predicted proteins | sample PEATcosm2014_Bin_35_FD_119750 | JGI IMG/M metagenome (GOLD analysis project Ga0181526, IMG submission 119750) | Peatland microbial communities from MTU Mesocosm Facility, Houghton, MI, USA - PEATcosm2014_Bin06_30_metaG | ecosystem: Environmental > Terrestrial > Soil > Wetlands > Peat | place... | reverse complement strand
TCCTCTGAAGCCCAACCCAATACTGGGAATCAGAGAAAAATCATGAATATTGGTAGCCACCTGTGGTAGCCACGCCCCTAAGTGATTGTGATTAAAGGAATGGCGGAGAGAGTGGGATTCGAACCCACGTTACCCTTTCGAGTAAACACGCTTTCCAAGCGTGCGCCTTCAGCCACTCGGCCATCTCTCCGGCGAAAGCTGGGATCCGTATTTCCCGGAAGGCTATTTACTTGCCGACTGGGCAAGAGCTCCCTCGACTACGGCTTGGTTTCATTCTATGGGCGATAGCGGTGCCAGCGCAAATCGATTGCTTGCAAGAAATGTGGAGAAGTTTACAGAGCGGTGCTGCGAAGAAATCTAAATCTTTTCCGGAGTGGAAGGAATGACGCTTACGGAGGTGCTGCTTGCGGAAGCGCCAGCTGCAGCGCCGTTCGCCGCTGCAGCACTGGTCGAAGCCGGGGCAGGTGAACTTTCCGTCTCGCTGGCAGCAACCGGAACCGGCGGCGGCTTGACGCCATCGACGACATGATGGCTCAGGCAATAGAGAGCAAGCTCGAGGCGATCGGCAACCCCGAGTTTGTCATACACTTTGCGCAGGTAGTTCTTTACCACCTGCTCGGTCGTTCCCACGCGGACCGCGATCTCTTTATTCTTCATGCCCTGGGTAACACAAGACACGATCAGCGTTTCCTTTGGCGTGAGTTGGACCTTGGGACGCGCCCCGGAAGGCCGCAGATTATGGCCGCGGAACGCTTCCATGACCCACTGTACCGCCTGGTTCTCAAGCCACGGTTCGCCGGCCGCAACTTTACGCAGACAGTCGACCAGAACCTCAGGCTCAACTTCGCGTGACAGAATGCCGTGTGCGCCGCGGCGAAAAAGGTCGAGTGTAAGTTGTTCGTCGGAAGCCGGCGTGACCACAACAATTTTCAATTCCGGCGCTTGACGCAGGAGTTCCGCCACCGCCTCCACTGGATTTACCGCTAAGGCCGACTCAAATATCAGAACATCGGCGGAAAATTTTGTGATGGCGGATTGCGTCTGCGGTAGAGTTTCGGCCTGGCCCACCACGCGAATATCATCTTCGAGGGCGAATATCTTTCGCAGGCCGGCACGGAAGATCGCCTGCGTGTCAGCCAGGATCACCCGAATCAAGTGGTTCGAGCCACCATCGTGGTGAACACCGTGATTTTCGCCTACGCTGACCGTGCTGGCCATTGGTTTCTCTATGCCCTACGCTCGCTCAAAATGGTACTCATCGATCACCACGCCTACGCCGCGGCGGCCCTTATCTTCAAAGCTACGAACCACGCGTCCATGGCAATCAATCTGAACATCATTACGGGAACCCACAATATCGCCCGGAAGCAGAATCGTGAAGTCCACCATAGAACCCACCGGGACGTCTCGATCCATGGCGAACAGAACTCCGTTGGCGGAGATGTTTTGGGTTTCCGCCAAGCAGTCGCCGGTTTGCGATTTCAGTTCCACGGGCAAATGCAGCGGAAAACGCGGAGCGCTTTGCATTTCCGCATAGTGCTTACTCGCAGTTTCTGGCTGCGCGTCCGGCGTCAACTGCTGCTCTGATGCTTCGCTTTGCACCGTTTCTGACGAACCTTCCTTCCGCGGCGCGCTCTACGCACCTGGATTTACCGGGAACTCTTTTTCGCGAACTTATGGGCAGCGTACACCCACGAATCAGCCTCGCAAAGTTACGGAAGTCATGGAACGATGGGGCGTTAACTGCTTGAGGATGAGAGGATTACAACGAATCAGAGGTGACCTTGGAGGCTGATCTTGTGCACCCCGGTAGGGTGAGGGATTTGGCGCTTAGAACTTTGTGACCTCTGTGAAGTTAAAATCGCGGATTTTCATCGCTGGCACCACCATATCAAACGACTCCTCGCCACTCGCACGAACCGGCACGCTCATGGCTTCCACGTTGGAGAGAAGGTGGACGAGACTTTGGTTGAAACGGAAATTGCGCACCCCTCGCCGGAGTTGTCCATCTTGCACCAGAAATGTGCCGTCGCGGGTCATGCCAGTGACAATTTTTTCATAAGGATCCACTTCGCGGATGTACCACAGGCGCGTAACCAGCACGCCGCGCTCAGTAGCGGCAATCATCTGCGAGAGCGTCTGCGGATCTTGCGGTGTCGCAAAAACAACGTTGAGCGGCATCTCTCCCATTTCGTTGGGCAGCGCAAAGCCGTGGCCGGTCGGCGCGATGGGCCCAACCTTGTCTTTCTCTTCGGAGCGTTTCATGCGCTCTGCAGTGGCACGAGCGTACACAACCCGCTGGACGATTCCCTTTTCAACCAGCGGTAGTGTCTGGCGCTGCATGCCTTCGCCATCGAACGGACACCCGGTTTGCAGAGAGTGAGTTACATCATCCCAAATCGTGATGTGCTCGCCGAACAGTTGGCTGCCTATACGGCCTGTCAGGAAGGAACGCTGATCGAGAATCGCTACGCCCGAGTAATCCCAAAACATGAAGCCGACGATATCGAGCACGGCCGCCGGTTCCAGAATTACGGTGTACTTCCCCGCTGGAATCTCCGCCGGATGCGCGGAGTCAATCGTTTTCTTGGCCGCAACCTCGGCTAAGAAATGGGGATCGAGGTTGGTCACATCGGGCGAGTTGGCCTTTTGCCAGCCGGAGGAATCGTCGGCCAGCATGGTGATGGAAACTTCCGCCAGAGTTTGCGTGTGCCATTTGCTCAGACCGCGCGAGTTGAGGATACCCTCCACCGATTCTGAACTGGAAAAAATTCCGGCGGTGGTGAGCTTGTGCTTTTCTGCAACGTCGACAATTTTCTTGACGCCATCGGCACGCAGCTGAGGAGTGATCGACGCGGTCTCTGCGAAATGACGGGAGGGAGACTGTGTGGCGCGGACGCCCTTGTCCGCGTTGCCGTCGGCTTCCCGGGAATCCGGCATCGGCAACAAATCAGGGTCGGGATGCTGTACTCTTGCGAGATTTTCTGACGATGCAACTACGCGGCGAAGGCTATCGTCGTCAAACTTGTTGGTGAATGCGCGCGCCGTGCGTCCGCCAAAAACGGTGCGAACCGAGACCACGTGGTTCTCGTCTTCGACATTTTGATGAATCGTATTGTTCGCAAAACGGGTGAGGGCAAACCGGCCGCCAGAGATCAGGACTTCAGTTTCATCCGCAGTCGAGAGTTTTCTTATGCGCTCAAAGATGTCACCGGCTTGGTCTTTTGTTAGCAAGTCGTGCTCTTCTCTGTGCCTCTGTGGTAAATTAGCTTCCCTTGTAAGCGCTTCCTACCTTAATGTTTCTGAAGCGCGAGGGGGCTGCTCCATGGCCCGTGCCCATCACCTGTTGCGGCTGGCCTTTGCCACAATTCGGCGTGCCCCAGAGCGTCCACTCATCACGCGAACAGATTGCGTCCAGAGAATTCCAGAACTCAGTGGTGATGCCGGAGTAGGACGGGTTCTTGACCATAAGCACGCGCTTGCCGTACTTGATCTCCCAGCCGATCTCGCAGCCAAATTGAAAGTTGTAGCGCTTATCGTCAATCGACCAGGAACGATTGGTCTGCATCAGAATGCCGTGATCGGTGGCGGCAATCAGTTGTTCAAGTGTTAGCGGCTTTGTGCCGGGCAGCAGACTGATGTTGGTCATGCGTATCATAGGCAAGCGATTCCAGCCTTCGGCACGCAACGTTCCTCCAGATCGATTCTCTCCGATCGTGTGTGCGGTCTCGCGCGAGCTCAAGTAGCCAGTGAACAGCCCGTTGGTGATGATCGGCGTGCACTGTGCGGGAACTCCCTCGTCGTCAAATCCAAAGGTCCCCAGGCCGGGGCCGTGCTCCTGGCGAGCATCGGCGACAACGTTCACCATCTCGCTGCCATAGCGTAGCTTGCGCAGTTTGTCGAGAGTGAGGAACGACGTGCCGGCGAAGTTCGCTTCCATACCGAGCACGCGATCGAGTTCGATAGGATGTCCGATGGATTCGTGAATCTGCAATCCGAGTTGGGAACTGTCCAGAATGATGTCAAACGTGCCTTCGGGGCACTGGTCGGCACGATGGAGGGCGACGGCCTCTTCGGCGATGCGGCGCGCATTCTGCACAAGTTGCAATTCTTCGATCAACTCATAGCCTTTGTTTTGCCACTGTCCCCCGTATGAGTTGGGATACGACCGTTTCTGAATCTCATTTCCGGCGAATGCATATGCGGTGTAGCCTGCGCCCGCGGAATACTTGGTCTGATGGATAGCGCTTCCCTCGGACGAAACAAACCACTGCTCTTCCCGATTGAAGTTCAGATTGGTCTCGGCCAACGTGACGCCGGCAACGGATCGCAGTTCCGAATCGATGTTCAGAAGCAAGGCGATGTTTTGTTCGACCGAAATCGAAAACGGGTCGATCGTATGCGGCGTCGTCCACTCGGCAGTCACCGGCTTTTCCGGAGCGAGGCGGACATCTTCCTGCTTCACTTGGGCCGAGGCGCGGGCAATTTCGACCGCACGAGCCGCCGTGGCTTCAACGCCGGAGCGAGAGAGGTGTTCAGAAGCGGCGAATCCCCACGCGCCGTCGGCGAGTACGCGCACGCTCACGCCGGTCGACTCGGAATCAGACGCGCTGCCCACCTTGCCGTTCTTGGTGGTAAGCGCTCGGCTTCTCTGGCTTACGATGCGGGCATCGGCATAGCTCGCGCCACGCATTGTGGCCACGTTCAAAGCCCAGTTGGCGATTTCTCTCATGCGGAATATTAAATCTACCACGGAGATACAGAGGCACGGACAAACGCGGAACAGAATATCTACGGCGTGGCCCGAGCCGCATCCAGCGCGTTTCTCACGGCCAGCAATTCCTTCAAAACCTCGCGCAGGCTGGTGGACTCCAGCGCATTGGCTCCATCAGATTTCGCCACTTTGGGATTGTCATGCACTTCCAGGAAAACGCCATCGACTCCGGCAGCCACCGCCGCTCGCGCGAGGACCGGGATAAATTCCGGCTGACCGCCGCTGACCGCTGGGCTATGGTCGTCGGCTTGCGCTGACGGAAGTTGAACGGAATGGGTGGCGTCGAAAACTACCGGCGCAAATTTGCGCATGATCGAAAGTGAGCGCATGTCCACCACGAGATTGTTATAGCCGAAGCTGGTGCCACGCTCGGTGAGAAAGACTTGCGTGTTCCCTGCCTCGCGGCACTTTTCCACCGCGTGCCGCATATCCCACGGCGAAACAAATTGTCCCTTCTTGATGTTGACGACGCGCCCACTGAGCGCGGCCGCAACTACAAGATCGGTTTGGCGGCACAAAAACGCGGGGATTTGCAAAACGTCAACGACTTCCGCGACCTTGGCCACATCTGCAATTTCGTGAACATCCGTGAGGACGGGAACCTGCAATTCGTCTTTAATTTTTTTCAAGATGCGCAGGCCTTCTTTTATACCGGGCCCGCGAAAGCTGCGGATGGAAGTGCGGTTGGCTTTGTCGTAGCTGGCTTTGAAGATGAACGGAAACCCGAGTGCTCGCGTCACGCCTTTGATGATTTCAGCCATGCGAATAGCGTGCTCTTCGCTCTCGATCACGCAGGGGCCGGCGATGAGGAAGAGATTCCTCGCGCCGATGCGAACATCGCCGACTTGGAAATTCAGTTTCAAGTTTCCGGTTTCTAGCTTCCAGTCTCAGGCCCAGGCAACGAGGCAGGTTCTCTCGAAACTGGAGACCGGAAACTGGAAACCATTTTAGCGGCGCGTTACTTTTTCCGGACGGTGAAACATCTCGACCGCGGCCACTTCTTTCTCCGCCCGTCGCTTGGATCCGTGCTCATACGCAGCCGCGATGAACGTACTGAACAGCGGATGCGGCTCCAGCGGCTTTGACTTGAACTCGGGATGGAACTGGCATCCGATGAAATGCGGGTGGTCCGGCAATTCCACCATCTCGACATAAGTGCCGTCGGGCGTTGAGCCAGAGATTCGCAGCCCCGCAGCCACCATTGGCTCTTCGTACTCTCGATTGAATTCGTAGCGATGACGGTGGCGCTCGCTGATCTCCAGCTTGCCGTAGATCTTGTGCGCCAGTGTGCCAGGTTCGATTTTGCAGGTCCACGCTCCCAAACGCATGGTGCCGCCAAGTTCTTCCACACCGCGCAACTCGCGCAGTTTGTAGATTACGCGATGCGGGGTCGCGGGATCGAATTCGCTCGAATTTGCGTCGGCCAAGCCGACCACGTTCCGCGCGAACTCCACACAGGCGGTTTGCATTCCCAGGCAGATTCCGAAGTATGGGACCTTTTTCTCACGAGCATAACGAATCGCAATCAGCATTCCCTCGATGCCGCGCTTCCCGAAACCGCCAGGAACCAGGATTCCGTCGTAATCCTCAAGCTGCGCGTCATTACTATTGCTGTTGTTCTCGTCTCCGGTTTCCAGTCCTTCAGCTTCAATCCAGTTCAACTGAAGTTTGAGATTGTGCGCCAGCGCCCCATGTACCAGCGCCTCCTTGAGAGACTTGTAGGAATCCTCATACTCGACATACTTGCCGACAATTCCGATCGTGACCGTGTCCTTCGGGTTGTAAACACGGTGCACAATGTCCTCCCACTTGGAGAGGTCGCGGTCCTTTGCTTCCATGCGCAAATATTTCAGAATCAGCGTGTCCACACCTTCATTCGCGAATACCAGCGGAACCTCATATACCGAAGCCACGTCCTTGGCCGTGATTACGGCTTCTTCCTTCACGTTGCAGAAGAGCGCAATCTTCGACTTAAGCTCCTTCGCCAGGAAGCGGTCGGTACGGCAGAGCAAAATGTCAGGCTGAATTCCAATGCTGAGCAATTCCTTCACGGAATGCTGTGTGGGCTTGGTTTTGAGCTCCTGCGCAGCGGCGATGAATGGCACCAGGGTCACATGCACGAAGAGAGTGTCATCGCGGCCAAGTTCCTGGCGCATCTGGCGAATCGCTTCCATGAAAGGCAGCGATTCGATATCGCCCACCGTGCCGCCAATTTCCACAATCGCGACGTCGACATCCTGCGCCACCTTCTTCATCGCGGCCTTGATTTCGTTGGTGACGTGAGGAATCACCTGCACCGTTTTACCCAGATAATCGCCGCGTCGCTCCTTGGCGATGATCTGTTCGTACAGACGTCCGGTCGTCCAGTTATTGTCGCGAGAAAGTTTGGCGTGGGTGAAGCGTTCGTAGTGGCCGAGGTCGAGATCGGTTTCGGCTCCATCGTCGGTCACGAAAACTTCGCCGTGCTGAAACGGCGACATCGTCCCCGGATCGACGTTGAGATAAGGATCAAACTTCATCAGGTTGACTTTCAACCCGCGGCTCTCCAGCAGGCAGCCGATAGAGGCCGCAGCCAACCCCTTGCCTAGAGAAGACACAACTCCGCCTGTTACAAAGATGTACTTCGCTGGCATCTCTTCCTCGCTTTAAATTGTGTTTGAAAGATTGTGCAGGTGGGGTGCACGATCAATTATGGCAGAAGTTGCCTGTGGAAACAAACAGAAGAATCTGCGCGCGTTGACTATCCCTGCAATGTGGGCGAAAATGATTCAGCAACTACGCGGAGCCCGAATTGTCTCGTCGGGCCGAGGTTTCTGCTTCAATCGTGGGCCTGTGGCGCAGCTGGGAGCGCGCTTCCATGGCATGGAAGAGGTCGTCGGTTCGATCCCGACCAGGTCCACCAAGTCTCTCTATCACTTCTTCTATTGCCCCTTCTTGACACGGACTTTGTCCAGCGCTTGACTCAGATCGCCAATCAGGTCTTCCGCATCCTCAATGCCTACGGAGTAACGGATCAGGGCTTCTGGAATTCCCGCCGCCGCGCGTTCCTCCTGGGTGGACTCAACATGGCTTGTGGTGGAGGGTGGGCCGGCGACCGTCTCGACTGCGCCGAGATTTGCAGCCAAGTTCGCATAACGCAAGCGCGGCAGAAAAGATTTCACCGATTCGAAGCCGCCCTGGATGGCGAAGCTGAGTACTCCTCCAAAGCCACGCATCTGTTTACGGGCGATTTCATAATGTTCGTGGGAATTCAATCCAGGATAGAAGACTTTCATGACCTTGGGATGCGATTCCAGGAATCGAGCGATCTTAAGTGCAGTCTCGTTCTGCCGCGCGATCCTGAGATGAAGAGTCTTCATCCCTCGCAATAACAAGTAGGCCGCCATGGGATCGAGGCAGGCTCCCGTAATCTCGCGGAAGTGATAAATCCTCGCGATCAAATCGGCCGGGCCGCACACCACGCCGCCAAGGGCGTCCGCGTGCCCGCCCAGAAATTTCGTGGCGCTGTGAATCACCAGGTCGGCACCCAGTTTCAAAGGCTGTTGGTTGATGGGCGTGGCCAGCGTGTTGTCGACTATCACCAATGCGCCTCCACGATGCGCCGCAATCGCCAGCCGGCGAAGGTCGACAACTTTGACGGTTGGATTCGTCGGACTCTCGAGGTATACCGCCTTGCATCCCTGGCCAATCGCTGCTTCGATTGCCTTGTAATCGTTGGTATCACACAGTGCCACCTCGATGCCGAAACGAGGCAGGAATTCGATGAACAACTTGTTGGTTCCACCGTAGGTGTCCTTAATGGAAACCACGCGATCGCCGGGCGAGAGAAGCGCAAAAAGTGTGTTGCTGATGGCGCTCATGCCGCTGGAAAAACTGGTAGCCGCTTCGGCCATTTCAAGATTTCTTACTTTGTCCTCGAAAGCGGCCACGGTGGGATTTGTGTTCCGGCTATAGATATGCCCCTGCCTCTTTCCTTGGGCGACGTCGAGCCACTGATTCACATCGTCGTAGCCAAACGAGACGCTGAGGGCCACCGGGATTTGCGTGGCACCCTCCCAGTACTTGCCACTCTCACCGGCCCACACGGCGCGGGTTCCAAGTCCCGCAGATTCCTTGTTTTCGTTTTTTCGACGCACGGAAAAGTGCCTCCCCGGATTTTCCTTGTTTCGTCCCGCAGTCTAGCAGGCCAGGAAGACGATTGAACGCTTCCGCACGCCTGCGCGGACTTGAATCGAGAGCCGCCGCCAAGGAGTGCTAGGCTGGTAGCATGACATCGCGACCAAACGGTGCTCTGTTTCCCTGCGTACTTCTGTGTTTCGGCTGGGCTTTTCTCTGCGCAGTGCCTCCCGCCGCGGCAGCGAACTGGACGGTGCACGCCCAGCCCGCCCGCCTGGTTAATGGCGGTCCCGTGTTGTTTCAGGTCAAGCCTCCACAGCGGTTGGAATCACTCAGCGGAAAATGGCTCGGACATGAGGTTTCGTTCAGCTTCGACGCGAAGAGCAGAACATGGTTCGCGCTGGCGGGCGTCAGCCTGGAAACCACTCCCGGAAGCTACAGTCTTGAGCTAACCGGTGAAAGGCAGGCCGGAAAATCTCCCAGTGCAGCGACTACGTTCGCCAAGAACTTGAAGGTCGCTCGCGCCAATTATCCCAAGATCAAAGTCAGCCTCAGCGTTGAAAGCAAATTCACGGAGCCCAGCCCGGAACAGCAGAAACAAATTGAAGAGGGCCAGGCGGTTAAGAAGGATTACCTGAATCGGGTCACGCCGGAGCGCGAGTGGTCGGGGTCTTTTAGCCAGCCGGCGGACGCTGCAATTTCTGACGTCTTTGGTTCGCAACGCATTTTCAACGGTAAGACCTCGAGTCCCCACCTGGGCTTAGACTTCCGCGTCCCCAGCGGCACGCCCGTGGCTGCCATGAATGACGGCACCGTGCTGCTGGCGCGTCCGCTGTACTTTGAAGGCAATTTTGTTGTGCTGGACCACGGACAAGGGTTGCTGACGCTTTACCTGCATCTTTCCGAATTCAAAGTGAAAGAAGGAGATCAGGTGAAACGTGGGCAAATCGTCGGGCTGAGCGGAGGCACGGGCCGTGCCACAGGCCCGCATCTCCACGTTGCCGTGCGGTGGCAAGGAACGTATCTCGATCCGGGACTACTGATGCGCTTAAGCTTGCCGTAACCTTAATTCTGTTCCAGGAAAATCTAGGCGTTCCCGCCTGAAAGCCCGCTCAGACCTCGCGGAGAAATGTCGCGCATCGCTTCCTTGAGAATATCTTTTAGCTCCAGGTTGCGAATCAGGCGGTGCAAGTAATTGGGATGCACGCCCAGCAGACGAGCCGCCTCTGCATAACTGCCTTGCGTCTGCTCCACCGCATCGCGAATAAGCTGCTTCTTCAAGGCTTTCACCGCAGCGTGATACTTCGCCTCGGTCATTTCTGGCGCAGGATTACGCTCCAGCAGCGATTCAGGTAAATCTTCGGGCAGGATCATATCGGAAGACCCCAGCACCAGCGCTCGTTCAATTGCATTTTCCAACTCCCGCACGTTGCCGGGCCAATCATAATTCACCATGCAAGACAGGGCTTCGCGGGAAATCGGGCGGGGCTTTACCTTGCAGCGCTTGGCATGCTTCTGCACAAAGTGGCGCGCCAGCATCGGAATATCGTCGCGACGCTCCCGTAAAGCCGGCATGGTCACCTTCAATACCGCCAGGCGGTAATACAGATCCTTACGAAATGCTCCGTCACGAACCGCCTGTTCGAGGTTTGTGTTGGTAGCGGCAATCAGCCGGATATCGACCTGGATTGGATGTGTTCCTCCGACGCGCTCGAACTCGCGCTCCTGCAGCACGCGCAGCAATTTGACCTGCAGCGCAGGAGCAAGTTCAGCAATTTCATCGAGAAACACCACTCCCGAATCGGCTACTTCAAGTCTGCCTTTCTTCAATCCCGCTGCGCCCGTGAATGCTCCGCGCTCGTGGCCAAAGAGATCGCTCTCCAGTAGCGTCTCCGGAATCGCAGCGCAATTGATGGCCACAAACGGCCTATTGGCGCGAGGGCTGTTGCGATGCAGCGCCCGCGCCGCCAGTTCCTTTCCGGTTCCACTCTCGCCTTCAATCAATACTGTTGACTCGGTAGGCGCTACCCGCTTAAGAAACTGATAAACCTCTTTTATGCGGGCGCCTTCGCCCACCAGGCTGCGTTCCTGGGTGACCTCGATGGTCAGCCGCTCATTCTCTTTTTCCAGCCACTGCAAGCGGCGTGCATTGTCCAGCGCAACCGCAGAGATGCCTGCAATCGCCGTCACCAGTTGCAGATGCTCTTCGTGAAGCCGGTTGGCGAGACTGTTGTTGTCGAGATAAATGCATCCGATTACGCGCCGAAAGACAGTGAGGGGCACACATAGGAGCGAGCGCACCTGAGAGGCCGCCAGGCTCTCGACCTGTCGCAAATCGCCGCAGTTGGGAACATCGGTGCCGAGAATCGCAATCCCCTGCTCCAGCACCTGGCGAGCAACCGTGCGACTTACCTTCACGAGTGGGGCCTGTCCGGCCTGGCGCATGCGGGCGAACAGGGAATTGAATTGCTGGCTCTCATTGTCCGCTAGCAAAATCGCTCCTCGACCGGCCGGGATGACCTCAAAAATCAGCTCCAGCAACTGTCCTTGCAGGTCGTCGAGATCGCGAATGGCGTGCACGATCCGGCTGATCTTCAGCAACGCACTCAGATTGCGGGCAATTTGGGAGCTAGCCGGTAACTCGCGCAACAGCCGGTCAGGTTGCAGGTAGACGACGTCCCTGGGATGAATGATCGTGGTTTCGGTGGTGTGGTGAGAGTCTTCGAATTCGACACGACCCGGACCCGGGATAGGATTTTCATCTTCAAGAAGAAACAAGAAGGAAGAATCACCCGTGGCGATCTCGTCTCCATGTTTCAGCCACTGCTCTTGCGCTGCATCACCGTTGACCTGTGTACCGTTGCGGCTGCCGAGGTCCCGCACCTGAAATTTCCCGTCTTGCTCTCGGACCACACAGTGTCTGCGCGAAACCGACGGATCGGTGACCGCTATTGCGTTCGAGGCTTCACGCCCAATCGTGATTTCTCCCTCGGATAGAGGAATGATCGAGTCCTTCAGGGGGCCGGAAAGCACTACCAGTCTTGGACGCAAGGCGATTCACCTGTGCCCTTCTACCACACTTTCGTCGGAAATCTACCTCCCAGCTGCGATTGTTCCATTATCCGAACAGATAGGGCGGAACTATCCGATAAGATAGCGAACCCGTTGCTGGGCGAAATCTGGGGGTACTCTATATCAGCCTGTCGGGAAGCTAACCGCCTGTGGCAGAGTAAGTTGCGATGACACCGGCGGTAGAGAAAAAGGGAGCTGCCGACTGGCATGCGGCGTGCACTCTCTCTAGTGCGCCACTGCTTGGCAAAAAGCGATGGGGGAAGCGCTTTTTGATCTGGTTCTTGCTGAGCTGCGCGGTCAGGGATCCGAGGGGCCCCCTCATCGGATCCCTGATCTTTTTTCAGCTACGGGACCATGACAACCGACCCGGCCGCAGCAAGCACCTGCGCAAACCGCTTTCGAACTGCTAGCTGGCCACGGCCTGATTCGCGGGAGTTGCAAGCGCAGGCGCGGAGATCGCTACGCCATCTCGATAGCTAACGCTGTTACCCGATATCGCAGGTACGCGGTCTCCCGGAACAAGAATCCCCACCAAATTTAGCGGATCGGCAGCCGATAATGTGATCGCTTCGGTCGCGGAGTCGAGCCTGCGCATCGCGCGCACAGAATCCACAGCCACCGGTAAAGCAAATTGCTCGCCCAGGAATCCATCGACGAAACGGCCGCCGCGAATCTCTCCGCGATCCTCCAACCTGCGAAAGGCCATGAGCAATTCGCGCCAAGGCGGAAGATTCGCCTCGCGCGCCAGCACATCCCGGATCACGATGCCGTAGCGCCGCAACAGCATCCAGCAGGCAGCTTCTACGGCTCGTGATCGCTCGACCACTTCTTCCGCGTGCAGGATTGCCCAGCGTCCCGCGTTGTGACGCGGGCGCGCCATGCGCCCACTGCCCTGCCCGGCGCGCCGCTTGGGATCAATCAGCGACCGCAAATTGTCGAAGCCATCCGCGGTCACCAGCCCGGCAGCCACTAATTCCCAAAGGGCGGTCTCGATCTCTGCTTTCAGTTTTTCCGTACCGCGCACAATATCCGCAAAGAAGGATGCCCCGCGCTGCCGCAGGAAATCGAGCACCGTCTGCGCACTCCCACTCAGGCCGTTGTTGCCGGACTGGTCTTCTCCATTACGCCCTGCACCCGGATGCCGAGGCGTCATCCAATCAGCATCTTCCCGGATGAAAAAGGTAATAGGCGCAACGCTGGTCGGAATCACCCGACGTTGGCGCGGAGCTGCGCCAGGTTCAGAATCGCTCACCCGGGTCGGATTGGAATAGTCCAGCGTAGCCGGGTGCGGCGACAATCTTCCCCAACCCACCGCCCCGGTCAGACAAAGTTGATCCAGCCATTTTGGATCGTAATCCACAATCCGGCGAGCGAGGACCTGCCGCTCCCACGCATTTGCCGGAATTTCAAAACCCTGCAACTGCCGTAGAACTTCGAGCGTCCCTCGTTCGCCGGAAACCTGAGTCCCCGGAGCCAGGTGCTGCCACCGTAGCAGCCACTGCATGAATTGAGCCGCGGTCACCGGCTCGATCTGCTTGCGTAGAGTCGCCACCGTCAGCCGGTGAATGCGCGCCAACAGACGCCGCTCGCACCATTCGATCTCGTGCTCTTGTGTAGGGACAGCCGTCCCCGGCGGTCCGGCCGTGCCACTGAAATTTCCGCGTAGGACAGTTCCGCTCGCTTCCATGCGAAGAAGTGCGGCTGATATGTCCGGCGCAGGCAAGCTCAAAGTCTCGCCGAGTCGCGTCGCGGTAATCGGCCCTACATGTGACATCCATCCCGTAACCAGTGTCAACAAGGCATCTTCGCGCGCAGGCGTGGTCGCTTCGACCTCAGCCAGTTCGGGCTCAAAGCGCACCTCGGGAAACAGTGCCGCAAAAGTCTTAGCCCGCTCAGCTGCCACCCAGTAGACCCGGCCACTGAACATCGCTTTTGTCGCACGACCTTCCCCGATCAATCGCTCAAAGTAAAAGTTCCATTCGCTGGTTTCGAGGTTAGGGCCAGTTTCCGGTAGCGCCACCAGCGTGTGCAATGCGTCATGCAACTCATCCGCGTCGCGCACATCTGGCCATGCCTCTTCGCGCACCTGCTGAATCGCCGCCGGATCAAGTCCCCCGACTTCCTCCAGAACTGACTCCGGCAACATCCGCCGCATCTGCACAGCCCGCGCACGCCGCTCTTCGAGCGGAGCGTCATCGAGATAAGCGTAGGGATTCGCATTCAGAATCTCGTGCGAAAACTGCGACGGAACCGGCGTATCGACCGCGAGACATCGAATTCGTCCGTCGGCCAGTCCGGTCAAAAGAGCTTTCAGCCCTTCAATATCCATCGCTTCGGTGAGCACATCTTTCATCACCTCACCCACCAGCGGATGATCCGGAATTTTGCGGTCGCCTGCGATGTTTTCAAAGCATGCGGCGGCATCCGGGAACACCGAAGCCAGCAGATCGTCGGAGCGCATGCGCTGGATCTGTGGCGGAACTTTCTTTCCGTTCTGAAAGCGCAGCAGTGCGAGCGCACGGTTCGCATCCCAGCGCCAGCGCGTAGCGAAGATTGGAGAATCGAGCGCTGCCTGTTCCAGAATCGGCTGGACTGTCGCGGCTTGCAGAAAATTGAAAACGTCTGCCAGCGGAAAGCTGTGCTGTTCCGCCAGGGCGATGTTCAATCCGTTATCGGTCGCGGCGGCCTGTAACTCAAAATTGAACCCCACGCAGAAACGCTTGCGCAAAGCCAGTCCCCAGGCCTTGTTGATGCGTCCCCCAAAAGGCGCATGAATCACCAACTGCATGCCGCCACCTTCGTCGAAGAAGCGCTCGGCAATCACGGTTGTCTGCGTGGGAACGGCGCCCAGCACGGCACGGCCTTGCAATACATATTCAATCGCCTGCTCGGCGCCAGAATCATCGAGACCGCACTCATCTTTCAGCCAGCCAATCGCCTGCGCAACTTCCGGCTGAGTGGCGGAGAAACCTACCGGCGAAGTGCGCGGCAGCATCTCGCTGATCATCTGTCGCAATGTTCCTACGTGTTCCGAAAGTTCTTCCGTCCGCGCCGGAGCTTCGCCTCGCCAGAAGGGTACGCTGGGCGGCGCGCCATGCGCATCTTGCACCAGCACGCGGCCGGCGTTGGTTTCGATCCGCCGAATCATCCACGAAGTATTTCCCAGCAGCATGATGTCGCCGCGGTTGCTCTCCACGGCGAAGTCTTCATCCACGGTGCCGACGACAAGACCATCTGGCTCCGCTACGACGGCGTAAAGCGAACTATCGGGGATCGCCCCACCGCTGGTAATGGCCGCCAGCCGGGCGCCACGGCGCGCCCGCAATTTCCCGTTCACTCGATCACGATGCAGATACGCCCCGTAGCGCCCGCGCCGTGCCGCAATTCCCTCGGCCAGCATTTCGAGGATTGCGTCGAAAGTCGCGCGCTCTAAATTGCGATACGGATATGCGCGGCGCACCAGCGCGAACATCTCATCTTCGCCCCACTCTTCGGCGGAACACGCCGCAACAATCTGCTGTGCCAGCACGTCCAGCGGCGACTCCGGAATCATCAGCCGATCCAGATCCCCCTGTCGAATCGCGCGCACCAACGCCGCGCACTCCAGCAAATCATCGCGAGTCGTGGCAAAAAGACGTCCCTTGGGAACCGCGCCGCGCCAGTGACCGGAGCGGCCCACGCGCTGCAACGTGACGGCAATCGCGCGGGGGGAATTGATCTGCACGACCAGATCTACCGTGCCTACGTCGATTCCCAACTCGAGCGAAGCGGTCGCCACCAGAACCTTGATTTGTCCTTCCTTCAGTTTCTTTTCTGCCGCCAGGCGCAGCTTGCGCGAGAGGCTCCCGTGATGGGCCGCAACATTCTCTTCGCCGATGCGCTCCCCTAAATGATGCGCGACCCGCTCCGCCATGCGCCGCGTATTTACAAACACCAGTGTGGATCGGTGCTGCTCCACCAGCGCGACGAGCCGGTTGTAGACCTCGTCCCACATTTCATTCGAAGCGACAGGCCCGAGCGGCATGGGCGGAACTTCGACTGCCACGTCGAGTTTGCGCCTGTGTCCGATGTTCACGATCACCGGATCGGGACGAGCACCAGTCAAGAAATGTGCGACCTGCTCAATCGGCTTCTGCGTAGCCGACAAACCGATTCGTACCGGCGGTTTGTAAGTCAGGGCCTCGAGCCGTTCCAACGAGAGTGTCAAATGCGCGCCGCGTTTGTCGTCCGCAACGGCGTGGATTTCGTCGACGATCACCGTTTCCACGTCGCGCAGAATCGCCCGGCTCTTATCTGCAGTGAGCAAGATGTAAAGCGACTCAGGCGTAGTCACCAGAATGTGCGGCGGCCGCTTCAGCATGGCGCGACGCTCATGCATCAGCGTGTCGCCGGTGCGAACCGCGGTGCGAATCTCCGGCATGAGCAGGCCGCGCTCGCCTGCCATGGCGAGAATTTCCCCCAGCGGTACTTCCAGGTTTTTCTGAATATCGTTGCCCAACGCCTTCAGCGGGGAGACGTAGAGAACTTCTGTCCGATCCGCCAGATCTCCCGCAAGAGCTTTTCGTACCAGCCGGTCAATGCAGGCTAAGAAAGCCGCTAGGGTTTTGCCTGATCCCGTGGGAGCTGAAATCAGCGTAGTGTGCCCAGCGAGAATGTGCGGCCAGCCTTGCTCCTGCGGCTCGGTGGGCGTTGAAAAGCGCCGAACAAACCACTCCGCCACCAGAGGATGAGCCCAGGCAAGCGAAGCAGGAAGGGACGACATTGGGGTATTGTAGTCCGACGATCAGACTTTCGTAAACTATTCGCCTTAGCAAAAACTAAACGCTAAGCGCTGAAAATGAAAAAACCCACCGGATGCTTGCTTGGGGCGTGCTCGGGTCAGCATCCGATGGGCTACCGTTTCTCCTTACTCACCCTGTTGTTTTCAGGAGTATTTGAAATCATTAAACCGCAGAACTCGGAGAAGTTACGTCTAATTTTGTAAAACTTTGTAACTTTTGCGAGGACAATTGTGATTTGTTAGCGAATCAATCGGGTAGATACTGTAGTCTCGCGATGAACTTCCCGTAGTTTCAACCCGCGATGTGTCCGAGTGACCTCTTCCCCAGCGCTAATTTGAAACGACCGGCGTATTCGAAGCCATCAGTTCGGTGAAACGAGGATTCTTCCGCAGTTGCGCAAACTCCACATCCTTGTATACATTTTTCAGATCCTTGTAGCCAGCCTCCATGGCCTTCCTCAGGTACTCGAGCGACTGATCCGAGAATCCCATCTTGGCGTACAATTTCGCCACAGTGTAGTCGTATCGAGCGCGGTCCTCAGGACTCGGCAGTTGCGCTTGCACACCGTTCCGTGAGGTTCGTTCGAAGACGTCGGGATCCAGTTCGAGCGCATGCTGGTAAGCAACTACTGCGGACTCGAACGAACGCTTCGAAAAATACGCTGCTCCGAGATTGTTGAAGAAGGAAGCCGAGCTGCTGTCTACCGCAATCGCTTTCTCATACTCCTTGACTGCCGCTCCATATTTCTTACTCTCGTAGTAAATAACACCCAGATTGTTGTAGGCATCGGCGTAATGGCGGTCCATCCGGATGGCGAGCTCAAAGGATTTTCGCGCCTCTTTGAAGCGCTGCATCAAGAGCTCGGTGATGCCGATCTTGTTCATCAGTCGCGCATCGCTTGGCTGCTTGCTCAGTGCCGCGCGGTAATAATCAAGGGCATCAAGATAGAGCTTGTCCCCGCGCAACCGATCCGCTTGCTGTTCGAGAGCTGCGCCGGTTGCATCGGCCGCGGGAGGATCGACAGCCCGCATCAGCGGCGGTGAAATCTGCACTTGTTCTGAATGGGAAACTTGTGCGAATGCGGCGGTTGAGAAAATCAGGAAAGCAACCAGGCAGGTCTTCCGGTAGGACATACACACCCCCCAAAGCGACCACTTCCCACGCGGCCATTTTGCCACAGTTTCCGAGGGGCGGCGAAGAATTTTATTTGACGCCGACCCGGGTCAATGGGGCGGAGTTTGGCCGCTATCCGGAGGTTTAGACGCCGGCGCCGAACCTTTGTCATCCTTAAAAATTCCGGCGATCTTGCCGAAAAAGCCCTTCTTTTTCTTCGCGTCCTGGTCCTCCTGCCCATTTGCACCCTGCGCCGGAGGTGGAGGCGGCAGTGCCTTCTCTCCGCCGCCAAAGAACCGAGAGAACAATCCGGCCACCCCACTCTGCTGATCGCAGGTCTCCCGCGGCTCGGTACCAGCCACGAATGCTGCCACGTAATCGTCTGGACAGGTGGGTGTAGCCAGCCGGTTCGTGGCCTTGTCGAGTTGCACGTCCACTACGCCCGTGGGCTGCGAGAAAGTCTTCATGTCGCTGTACTGCGGCAGCAACGACGCCTTCTTCATGAACTCGGTCCAGATCGGTGCGGCCGTCTGCGCGCCGCTCAGCCGCAGATCGCTATAGTCGTCATAGCCCACCCACACGATACATAACAAATTGGAGGTGTATCCCGCGAACCAGCCATCATGCGAGCTGCCAGTTTTGCCTGCAGCCGGCAGAGTGAAACCGCGTAAGCGAACCGCCGTATACCCGAGCCCGTTGTTAATCACGCCCTCCATCATATTCGTCATGATGTAGGCGATACGTGGATCAAGCACCTGCCGCTGGTCCGTCTTGAAGTTCGCAATCACATCCCCCTTGGCGTTGCGCACCGAATTCACCAGCAATGGCGAGAGTCGCTCGCCATTGTTCGCAAACGACGTGTACGCACCCGCCATGTCCAGAGGCGTGGCATCGTAGGAACCCAGGGCCATGGCTGGAGTTGGTTTCACCGAAGCGATTCCTGCGGATTTCGCCAGGTCGGCAACCTTGTCATAGCCCACTTCTTCCGCCACTTTCACAGTGGCATTGTTCAGCGACATGGCTAGCGCATATCGCAGAGTTACATCGCCGTGATATTCCTCTTTGTAGTTGCGCGGCTCGTAAATCTGATCGCCATAAGCGAAGCTGGAGGGCGCATCGGTCACGGTCGAGGCCGGCGTGATCACTGTCTGAGAACCATCGAGCGCCGTGTTCATGGCGGCTGCATAGACGAATGGCTTGAAAATGGATCCGGTGGGCCGTTTGGACAGCGCATGATTGAGTTGGCTGAAACCGTAATCCCGGCCACCGACCAAGGCCAGCACTGCTCCCGTGTGCGGATCGAGCACCACCAGCGCCACTTGCGCTTGCGGACCCGGCGCCACCGTCGTCTCAATTTTCTTGCCCACCTTCACCCGCTTGGTGCGCATCTTGGTGACCTGCTCATCCACCAGCTTGATTCCGGACTCAACCGCTTGCGCGGCTGCTTTTTGCAGGTCGGGATCGAGCGTGGTGTAGATGCGGTAAGACTCGTCGTTCAGATCATGCTCGCTGAACTTGTTGATCAGAGTATCCCGGACCATATCGACGAAGTAGGGAGCGTCGCTGGCCTCCACGTTTGGTGGAGCGAGCTTCAACGGAGCGGCTTTCGCTTTCTCTGCCTGATCGCGAGTGATGGCATGGGTGTCGACCATCGAATCCAGCACCAGGTTGCGCCTCTCCAGCGCGCGGTCCGGATGCCGGTACGGAGACAGCCGGCTGGGCCCCTGGATAATTCCGGCGAGCAGCGCCGCTTCCGGCAGGCTAATGTCCTTCAGGTCCTTATTGAAATAGGCGCGTGACGCCTCGGCAAATCCGCTGATGGCGAACGATCCGCGCTGTCCCAGGTTCACCCAGTTTCCGTAGAACTCGAAAATCTGCTGCTTGCTGAACTTCTGTTCCAGCTCTTCGGCGATCAGCATCTCCGTCAATTTTCGGCGGACGGTTTTTTCCGGCGTCAGGAAAAAGCCGCGCGAAAGCTGCATCGTAATGGTCGAACCACCCTGCTCGTGGCGCTGCCGCATCAAATCGATCCACACCGCTTCGAACATGCGGGTAAAGTTCACGCCGCTGTGCTCGAAAAAACGCCGGTCTTCGATGGCCAAAACCGCATCCACCATCACCTTCGGGATGTCGTTATATTTCACCACCTGGCGTTTCGAACGTTGCTCGGAGTCGAACAATGCCGTCACTAATTGCGGCTCCAGTTCGTAGGCGGAAAGGTCGTTGCCTTTGCTGGTAATGCGCTCCACTTGGCCGTCTTGGATGGTGATGTGCGCCTCTTCCGGACTGTGGTAAGACTCCGGGCCCGGCGTGATCTCGATTCCTCCACTCACCAGCCGAAAGCTGCCGAGCGGCGACTGGCCCTCTTTCTCGGAGTATCCAGCGCGCGCCAGGGCTGCCGCAATTTCCTTGCCGGTGGCTTTGTCGCCGTCGCGAACGACGCGAGGGATGGCGTAGATCTTGGCTGAATTCGTGAAGACCGGCGTGCTGAATCGCAGTTGAATGATCCGGTCATACTTGATGTAGAAATAAGAGAAGGACCCGCCCAGGCCAACCGCCGCTACCAGAAATACGATGAGTGCGGCTCGAAGCACCGGGTCGCGAGGTAACCCGCGCCGTGCTTTACTGCCTTTGCCTTCGCCTTTCGGGATCTTAATTTTGATGGCCACTGTTTGAGTCGAACACCCGCCGAAAAAACTCCCTGCCAGTCAGACGATGCGCCGCACAAAAAGGTTTGAACCGCCTGTGATTCCCTTTCGTCGGATGGCGCCTGCCATTCTCGACAACTACGCACTCTGGCGATCTGGTAGGTGTATTGTACCGCCGCGGGAGTGAACAAAAAGAGACCCGCAGTTCATGCGGGTCTCCAAGCTGTTAACAGTCGCAGCCGCAACGGCAAGAGGCCGTCGATCGCCTATTGAGGGTCGGTCACCGCCCAGAAACCCGGGGTCTGCAAAGTCAGCGTGGGTACCGGTTGAGTCAACGCGCCCCCGGCGCCCACATCGATAGGCGCCAATTGCGTAACCGTTACATCCGTACTGGTGTCGAAATAGCTGCTGTAAACGAATAGATAAGCGCCGCTCTGATCGAATGCACCCCAAGAACCGGTGGCTAGGCCACTGAAAGGCGACCCCACGTCGGGTGTAAGCGCCCCTGTAGTCGAATTGATCTGGTAGCCCTCGATCGGGTTGTACGCTGAAATAGTGTCGTTGAAGCTAAAGGAATATAAAGAAGCGCCACCCTTATTCTGCTGAACTGCGATGTTAAACGGGGAGTACACGGTGGCAAAAGGTGATCCCGTTACGGGAGTGATCGCTCCCGGGTTTGACCCCGACGGCGTAATGGCAAATACGTACAAATGATCGTCATCGGCTCCGCTGTAATACGCGGTTTTGCCGCTGGTGCCGATCATGAATTGTCCAGTTGGTTCTCCCGTTACTTGCCACATCGCGTACTTGCTACCCGTGAACGGACTACCCTGGACTGGTGTAAGCACACCGCCCGTACCGATCACGAAAGCTGCAATTTGAGAACCCGTATGCGTGGTGTAGTCGCCATCGATCGCGTAGAGGTACTTTCCCAAACCGTCCGTGGACAGGTTCATGGGAGGAAACGGAACGGAAAACGGAGATCCTGCAACAGCCGTTAAAACTCCTCCGGTTCCAATCGTAAAGACATAGATTTCGTTGAAGACCGCATCCGAAATGAACAACATGGTCCCCGCAGGATCGGTCGTCATATTTGCCTGGCCCACTCCCAGAATGTAATCAGACAGGAATGGCGCCGAGAAGGGACTCCCGGTAATCGCTGTCAAAATCCCACTCGAACTGATGGACCACCCGTAGATCTGATCAGTGCTTCCGAAGCCAGCATAGAGGTATTGTGATTGCGCGATCACCATACCTACACCGCCGCTGTTAGTTGGAACCACTGGTGCCAAATAACCGTTGCTGGGCGCAATCGTTCCCGCACTTGCGTTGAGAGTATAGCCGTCAATAGTGCCGCCCTGGTCTACGGCAAAGGCGAAAGCCGACGTCGTGCTGCCGCCGCCACCACCGCCGCCGCCGCCTCCGCCGCCGGTGCTGCTAATCCCCGACCCCGAGGGCGTACACGAACCACCGAACGACGCCTGGCATGAGTAGTTACTTCCGCAATTGACCAGGAGCATTGTTGCCAGTGCTGTCAGAAAACTTAATAGTAAGCGAACTCTTTTCGTCATGAAGTGCCTCCGCCTGACCTTCACCGTCTCCATCTTCCTGGTTGCCGGCATTGCAAAACCAAATCAGCCCTACCGTGAGAGCGTGAAAAAACACTTACTTACAATCGCGATAGTAAGTGGAGGGTAACGTGGTGACAACGTTACGAATGTCACTGGCCCTCGAGTGAGCGAATATGGATCAAGACCAGGGAGTTCACGAAGGCTGGTGAGTGTTGGAGGTTCATCCGGCGACAGCTCAAGGTTGGTCTGCAGATCTGTATTGGGTCGAATTTCTATCCTTGAATCTCTCGGACAGAAAACCAATCGTCCGAATCCAATTCAACAAATGCGACCCGGACATTCGCTCAAACTCCGCTTCCCGCTGGCGATTTCATCCGCTCGATATTCTTGATCTGACTGCGCACAAGATTTGGCGAACCGCAGTACTCGCATGTATTCGTAGACAAAACTTCATCTCCATGACCCGCATCCGCACCCTCGTGTGACCATCGGACGTGACCAATCGATTGCATGGTAACCACACATTTCTCTTTACTCCAATATTAGAAGCTGACAACATTCGAATTGAAATTAGCGGAAAGTTTACGGGAGGATTTTTCCAGTGAAACGAACCAATATTCTGGCCGCACTGCTGGTTGCCCTGTCACTCATCTCGACTGGATGCGGCACTTCGGATTACGTGCAGTCGGTCCAGCTCACCTCCACTGGAGCAAACAGCGGAGGCTTTTTTAACCTGGCTGGTCAAGACGGAACTCTTCAGCTACAGGTAAACGAGGTCTACCATAGCGGCAAAACTGTCCCCGTCACCAACTCTGTCACGTACACCGTTACGCCGATGGGTTGCCAATCCAGCGGGGATCCAAATAGCCCTTGCGGGCCGGCACTGCCAGCCTACGGGCCGACCACCGTTCCCATCGACGCGACCGGTTTGATGACAGCCGTAGGGTCTCTGTGCAGTTGGATTGATATTCCTACCGGAACTCCCCCTGTGCTGCCCACGCCGCCGCAATACAACTGGCTTTACACCGGGTATTATCAAGTTACAGCAACCTATAACGGCATGGTGTCCCAGCCGGCTGCGATTGGTGTAGGTTCGGCAGCCGGAAACGCTCCCGACGGCTCCTGCGGTCCGAAATAGTCGAACACTCCGGATGGTGTCTGCTCCCCCGGCAGACCACTAGCCCGCCGAGGATGCACCCGCGCCGGGAACCGCGGGATCAATAGCGCGATCATCATCAAGTAGTAGATCCGTGCTAGCTATCTTCGAGAGACTTCAGAATCGACGCATCCTGTCCCGTTCACCTCGTCAAAACAATCCTGATGTGTTCTGCTCAGTCATTCCAATGCGGCGCCAGCACATCGCTCCGCATTGCTTTGGCTAGCGAACCCAGCATCTCCAACTCAGCAACACCGAAAGAATTTCCCCGGTCTTACAAGGAAAAAGGCAAGGAGGACGGCCCTGTGTCACTCAAACAACACGGTCTGCCTCATGCATCCATCGATCCGGGAGTCTTCGGCAGGTAGGCAGACCACCAAGAACCGCCCAGGCACAAGCCTGAAGAGACGAGCGCCACCATCAGCCCGCCGGATCCGTATGTGGGGTCTTGCATTATGACGAAGGGTTCAACTTTCCAACTGCAAGAGCGGCGCGGGTCGTTAGAACCCCTTGTTTCCGCTGGTTGGATTGAAGTGCATGTCGAAAGAGTAACCCGGCAGGTTGATCGTGACCGAATAATCAGCCGCTACGTAGACTGCGGAGAGACCAGGTGAATTGATGCGCTGGACCGTCACCTGCTTCGATTCGATCGGCAGGTCATGCTCTTTGGCCTTGCGGATCACATCGTTGCGAACGTCCTCATCCGTCTTCTGCAGGTTAGCGCTGTCCATCATGGCAACGGTCTTCAGGTCGTCCGAAAAACTGTAGTTCGCCAGCATCGGCGGAGCCACTTGGAACAGGCCCACAACCACGGCTGCGATTGCAAGAAACCCTACACACGCTTTGATGATTCCCATAGGCCGATTTGCGCCGCCAGCCAGGCGCAAACTTCAGCCTAGGCTCGCAGCACTCCTTGAAAATGTTCGACTAACGACGTGATCGTAACATCGCGTACCTCATGAGTCGAGCGCAGAACCACCTCCACAGTACCTTCGGTAACCTTCTTCCCGACATTGATTCTAAAAGGGATGCCGACCAGGTCCGCATCTTTGAACTTGACTCCCGGCCGCTCGTCCCGGTCATCGAGAATCACGTCAAAGCCCGTGCTCTCCAAACGAGTCGCGATGTCGACGGCAGCCTTCAGCACATTCTCGTCCTTCACGTTGACCGGAGTAACTACAATCTCGAACGGCGCGATCGACGGGGGCAACCAGAATCCATTTTCATCGTTGCTCTGCTCGACGGCGGCCGTAAGAATGCGCTCGATCCCGATGCCGTAGCATCCCATAATCGGCATAACTTCCTTGCCATTTTTGTCGAGCACCCGCGCGCCCATCGACTCCGAATAACGGTAGCCGAGTTTAAAGATGTGCCCGATCTCGACTGCGGTATCAATCCGTAGTGGCTCGCCGCAGCTGGGACAGGGCTCGCCGGCAGTGACCCTGCGAAGATCGATATAGGCCGTTGGCTGGAAGGTTTCACCCGGAGTGAGGTTCTTGACGTGGTAGTCCTCTTTGTTCGCGCCTCCGATCAAATTCGCACGCCCTTCAAGCGCTTTATCGACCAGCAGCACCGGGTGGTCTCCGCCCTTCTTCAACTCCTTCGCCCACTCAATGCCCAACGGCCCCAAATATCCCGCAGGAGATTTGAATAATGCCTTGATCTCGCTCTCCTCCATAGGCCGGGTCGCGGTCGCCACCGTTCCGTTGAGCTTGGCTTCATTCAACTGATGATCGCCGCGCATGAGCACCACAATCGCTCGCGTCTTCGTTTTACCCGTCTTCTCATCTTTCTCTTCCGCCATCAACGCGAGCGTCTTGATCTTGTTCTTCGGCGAGACACCCAGGAACCGCGCCACGTCTTCAATCGTCTTCTGTCCCGGAGTGTGTACTTCCAGCGGCTTGCCGTCTCCCTCGGGCGCGAGATCGGCGACGGCGTCAAGTTTCGACGTCGCCTTCTCCATGTTCGCTGCGTAGTTGCAGCCATCGCAGCTCACAATGTGATCTTCTCCCGCCGGCGTGCGCACCATGAATTCGTGCGATTCCTTCCCGCCCATCGCCCCCGAATCCGCCTCCACGACCATGTACTTCAAACCGCAGCGGTCAAAGATGCGGCAGTACGTGTCGTAGTGCTTCTTGTAGGAAACATCCAGCCCAGCCGCGTCGATGTCGAACGAGTACGCATCCTTCATCATGAACTGCCGCACGCGCAGCAGTCCGGACCTCGGACGCGGCTCGTCGCGAAACTTCGGAGCAATCTGATACCAGATCTGCGGCAATTGCTTGTAGCTGCGCAGCTCCTTGCGGGCGATCTCGGTCATCACCTCTTCTTCCGTCATACCCAGCGCCAGGTCCGCGCCTTTGCGGTCCTTCAGGCGAAACAGGTTGTCTCCCATCAACGCCCAGCGCCCGCTCGCCTCCCAAAGCTCGCGCGGATGCAGCGCCGGCAGAAAAAACTCCTGCCCGATCTTGTCCATCTCCTGGCGCACGATGGCCATGATCTTGCTGAATGACCGGTTGCCCAAAAATAGGTACGAGTAGATTCCTGCCGCCAGCTGCCGAATGTAGCCAGACCGCACCAGAAACTTGTGGCTGGCTACCTCCGCGTCCGCCGGAGCTTCGCGTAATGTAGGAATGAAGAGTCCTGACCATCGATGCATAGATTCGAGTACCGCGTGCCGAGTTGCGAGTACCGAGCAACAGGCGTTCTCTGACGCTGACTTGAATTAATTATTGTAAACGATTAGCCGACGGGCACTCGGAATGGCGGCAGCGGACGCAGGCAGACTGTAAAGGTTGACTCGGTACCAGGTACTCGTAACTCGATACTATCCCGCCAACTGCCGCAGAATCTCTTTCCCCAGCTTCTGCGCCTCGCCGAAGAATTTCTGATATTCCACGAATAGGCGGTTCAGCTCCAGCGACTTGTCGGCCGAGAGGTGCTTCCGCAGCATCATGTCGCGCACATGCACTGGGTTCGGGAGCGTGGCATCTTCCGTTAATTCTTCGAGCGCGGTCTTGGGATCGTAATGATACATACCATCTCCTCATCGAATGATCACACTAACTCGGTGCTCCACAAGTCATGTAAGTGGACGATACCTGTAAGGCGTGCATCCGCATCCACCACCATAAGCGACGTAATCTTCTTTTCTTCCATGAGCGCGAGTGCCGTCGCAGCAAACTCTCCAGCCCCGATCGTCCGCGGATTCTTCGTCATGCACTCGCCCGCCGTCAGATCGAGAACGTCTTTGCCCCGTGTTTCCAGCAATCGCCGCAAATCTCCATCGCTGATGACCCCCACCAGCTTTTCACCTTGCGCTACCGCCGTCACACCCAGCTTCTTCCGCGACATTTCATAGATCACGTCCGGCATCTTCGTCTGCGGTGTGACGCGGGGCAGCGCGTCCCCCGAGTGCATCAAAGACTCTACCCGCGCCAGTCGCTTGCCCAGTTTGCCCCCTGGATGAAGATTGGCGAAGTCCTCCTCCTTAAAACCACGCTTCTGGCTCAAGGTCACCGCCAGCGCATCGCCAAGAGCCAGCATCGTGGTTGTCGAAGCAGTCGGCGCCAGCCCCAGCGAGCAGGCTTCTTCCGCCACCGAGCAATCAAGCGCCACATCGGCAGCAGTCGCCAGAGTCGACACTCGTCCGGATTTATTACAAATCTCGTCCCCCGTCATCGCAATCAAAGGCACCTGTAGCCGCTTGATCGTGGCCAACAGAGCAAGAATCTCTTCCGTCTCACCGGAAGCCGAGAGCGCCAGCACGACATCCCCGCGCACCACCATTCCCAAATCCCCGTGCAATGCCTCCACCGGATGGAGATACAACGCCGGCGTCCCCGTGGAACTCAACGTGGCAGCAATCTTACGAGCGATGAGCCCGCTCTTCCCCATCCCGGTCACGACCACGCGACCCGCGCAGCAGAACATCAAGTCCACGGATTGCTGAAACGCCGCCGCCATCGGCCCACCGATGCGGTCGGCTAGAGCGCGCAACGCCTCCGCCTCAATGCGCACCACGTTCTCACCAATATTCTTCATGCCATATTCGTCTTGCAATGAAAGCCGAAGCAGGGATGTTAGCACGCCCGTTGCTGCAGGACGGCCGCTAGAAATGGTCGTCGACGCCTTGCGGCCGCCCGGGCTTCTGCCCCAGCACAGCCAGCCCCCTGGCTTGAATTGCGCGGTCCCATGGTCCGGCCTGCCAGTTATCCCGCATTTTTTCCGGATGCTTCCAGGGCGGAATTGAAAGCATCAAGTTCTGTCCCGTAGAGTGGACGTAGGGCTCATACATCGACCGCAATCGATCCAGCTTCTGGCGACCCTCATCGCTCGTCCGCAGTCTCAATCCCGCCGCAAACAGCGCCTCCCGCAGCGAATCGTAGGTCTCGCCGGTCAGACGTTCCGGCGATTGCGGATCGTAGTGCGCATTCACCACCTGCGCTAGATCCACCGCTGCGTGGCGCGCCATCGCGAACGTCAGTCTCGCTTGTCCCGGATGCACTCCTTCAATTCCGGTGAGCAGCAGGGAAGTCACATCGAGCATCGTCGTCAGTGCTCCCAGCCACGATTGATTACTATGCTGCGACCGAAAAAAGCTAAGCACCGGATAAGAAATGTGACTCTCCAGCAACTCTGCCGCCCACCGTTCCCAATCGCGCAGCACCGCGTCCAGCACGGCCTGTTCAATCGCTGGATTGTCCGAACTGCCTGCCAGCCGCACCAACAACTCGACTGCAGAGGGCGGCGATCCAGCCCGCGCATCCAGCATGGAAATCTGAATCTCGCGCCGGGAAAATGACGAATACACAACGGGGATGTACCCAATCACTAGGCCGAGAAATGCGAATCCCATGCCCGCTTCCAGCACAGACACTGCTCGGGCGGCCTCCGTCGTCGGCAAAATGTCTCCGTAGCCCAGCGTAAAAAAGGTCTGGCCGCTTTGATAGACGATCCTGCCAAATGTGATCGGCTCATTCCCCAACTGTTCGTGCCCGCCTAAACCATATTGAACCAGTGCAAAACCAAGAATCAGCATGGTAGCCCAGAATGCCAGCAGCAGAATTAACGACAGCGGGCCGAAGTATCCCAGAAAACTCTGCTGCCGCGAAGGGGTCTTGATGTGATCGGCAACCTTCTTCCACGGAATCCATGTGCGCCGGTAAAACCACGCCGTCAGCTTGAAATGCCGTGTCACACGCCGCGGCAGCACTACGGTCTCGAACGCATCCAGAAATACCACCCAGAGGATCACAAGACCGAAGATGATCGCGCTGATGTGGCCGTGAGAAGTCATGCCAGATTCCGAGTGCAATTTTGATGCGCTGGAAGGTTAACAGATTCGCCAGGACATGCCACCAGATCGTACGAATGAATGCCTAGCCGAAGCCTGCGTCCCCTACTGGGATTTGGGCTGCGCCGGGGCGGCCTGTGCGGGCGTCGTAGTTCCCGGCGCCGCCGTTGTCGGCTTCTTCGGGACTGGCTTCTTTTTGACGACCGGCTTCTTGGGCGGCTCGTTGTCGTCGACCACAAGTTTCTTCGGCGGAGCTGCGGGAATCGCAGCTTGCGCCGTCTTCAGGTCCGCGCGCAACCGAACAATTTCCTGCTCTTTCGACGCAGCCAGGTTATTCATGCGGTCCGCCAACTGCTTCCGCGTTCCCTCAAAGCCATTCAGGTCGTTGGATAGCGCCTGAAAATCATCTTTCGGCCCGAACGCTCCGGTCGATTCCACCACCCCGCTCATCACGTCGTAGAGGGCATCAAGATTCCGGTAGAGTTTGAAGGTTGCCGGCATATCTTCCGGCGCATTGCGCAATTGCCCAATCATCTCCGGCAGCGCACTCTGCAGATTCCGCTGGATGGAATCGACATCGCCTAGCGTCTGTTTCTTTGACGAACTGTCTGTCTTCCAGCGTTCAATTCGCAGTTTCGTGAGATCGGCCTGCGTCGTCTTCGACGTGGCTTCCAGTTGCTCCAGCAGCCCGTTCAGTTGCGTCACCGACGCATACGAGACCGGACCACCCTGTGGTGAGGATGGCGTGCTTCCCTGTACCGAATATTGAGGGACAGCTTGAGCCGTTGCCTGCGTCACTGGAGATTGACCGAAACCTGCCGTGCTCCACAGCAGAAACAGCCCGAAAGTAGGAGAGAAAAGTTTAACGTTCATGGATTGTTGAAGCAGCGGCGCAACACGTGCATCAGAATATCGACAAGCCGAGGATACTACAAGCTGCGCGCTCGATTGAACTTCCTCATCGGACCCGTCACCACCTACAATCTGTCTATGGAGCGCAAAATCTTCTGGATAGTCTTCATGGTGCTCGGCCTGCTTGCAGACTTCCTGCTTCCGATCTGGTGGGGCCTCGCCGCAACCATTCCAATCGCGTTCATCGCATGGTGGGTCGCCTATCGCAGCGATTGGTTTTGAACCCAAAAATATTTTAGGTGCCCGTCTGCGTCATCGTGAAAGAGCCGCTGGCAGCCACGCAAGTGCTGCCACTACCAGGAACCAGCGCCCAATTGCCAATGATGGAGCCACCGCTGAGGACGTAGTTATTGTTGGGATTCACCGTTCCTGTCACTGACGTACTGGTAAGGGTGATAACGTCACCCTTCGGGGAGGGTATCGTAAAGGAAAATGTGCCGGTCACCACGTCGGCCGAATTGTAGGTCGTGATCAGTGTTCCGGCGGGAGTGATGGCGTTCGAGGGAAGATTGCCGTAACAAGTATCCAAATTGAGGAGTTGAAAGCTGCCGTTACCTGAGATGTTCAGTACCCCACCGCTGGAAACCGTGAACTGCGTGTTAAAGCTAAACCCGGACGACATGCCAGTCCCACCTGACATTACCGATTGCCAAACGCTGCCGGACGGTGCCTCCACGGCAGTCGAATTGCCGCAACCGTTGACCATAACGGCGAGCAGCAGCACCAGCAGGATTGCAACTTCCTTCATGAATTTTCCTTGAGCCCTTAAATCGTAGATAGAATTCTACCGCAAGACTACAGAGATGCGCCTTGGCCGGTCAATGGATGTAAGGGCTGAAACTTCGCCACGCGCCTTTTCGCGCTTGCGCTACACTCGTCCGTTACGCCAGAATGGCTGGCCCGCGGAGATAACACTTTTATGTATTTGCAGCCCGTCGTCCGATGCAAGTATCCGGACTGCCCCATGCCCACAGCCGCTCGCATCCGTCTCCCCTACCCCAACCCACCCGCAACCAGTGAAAACCTTCCCGACTGGCCACAGGAGGGGTGGCAGCTCAGATTGATTTGTCGCGAGTGCGACCATTGGTATGTTTACCAGAAGAACGATGTTGAATGGGCGCCTTACACCCGTCCGCTGGCCGAGGAGAACCGCGTCGATTTCCTGTGCACCGAACTGGAATGCGGCGAGCCCGGCTGCGGCTCTCGCACCCGATGGCACGTTCTCGACAATAGCCAGATGTCAGAAACCGAAATGCTGGAGTTCGTCCTGCGCGCCGACCCGGTCGCCGTCTGCGAAAACGGTCATCCATTTTCCATCTCAGGAACTGCCTCCAGTTCCGTGCGCAAGGCGGATTCGGTTTAGCCAAAGCGGCAACGTGTGGAATCACGCTCCTCGCTTGCCCTTCAACTCCGCCAGTAGTTGTTCAATGCGATCTTCTTTCTCGAGCGCGGCCAGCCGGTCTTCCATGTTGTCTCCCGCAATTTCCGCTTTGGCCTGACCCAGCGCCTCCGAGTGCGCCACCTTGCGCTTCATGCGGTCGAAGGCCGCGGCTTTCGAGCCATCGCCTACAGCCAGCCGCGCGTCACTGGCTTTGCCCACAGCGCGAGCGCGGCGGTGTTGCGCGATCAGCAGATCGGCCTTGGCTTGCGCCTCGGTCAACTTCTGCTCCAACTGCCGCAGCGCGGATTTCAAATTGTCCACCTGTGCCTTCTGGTCGGCCAGTTGCTGCGCAAAGCTCTCGCTCATCTCGCGATAGCTTTCCACCCGCTGCAGCGAGGCGCGCGCCAAATCGTCCTGTTTCTTGTCGACGGACAACTCGGCCTTGCGCATCCACTCCGCCACTTTCTCTTCGTTCTCTTTTTGTTTTTTCTCCAGCAGGTGCTGGTCGGCGATCGCAATCGCGACCTGCGTCTTCACCTGCAGCAGCTGGTTCTGCATATCGAGAATCACCTGCTTGATCATCTTCTCCGGCTCCTCGGCCTTATCGATCAGGTCATTGAGGTTGGCTCGGACCAATGTGGAAACACGCTCTAGTAACGCCATGGTGGACTCCTTTTCTCTAAGCTTCTAGCTTCTAGCTCCTAGCTCCTGGTTTCGTTTTTCCGCCTCGCAGTGGGCGCACGTCGTCCGTCGCAACGTGCTGCCGATCGCCATGCCAATCCCTACCCCAATCCCAAGCCAGATCGCGATGTGTCCGGCCATCACTCCAAGGGCAACGCCTAGCGCTGCGCCCAACCCAATTCCTAATCCCATTCCTTTCGATTTTCGGTTCATAATCTCAACTCCGATTTCTTCCGCCCCGACAAGGCAGGCTCCCGAGAGCCTGCCCTGCACGAGTCATTGAGACCCTTACTTCGTTACGTCAACTACCGGCGGCTTCGGTGTTTTGTCACCGAGCTGACGCACCTTACCCAGCAACTCCGAGAGCGGCATGCCCGAAAGCGTCTCGAACAACGCCGGCACCTGCGCCGCCATCTTGGCGATGTCACCGGTAATTTTGTTCATCCCGGAGGCATCCCCGTTGCCAGTAGAGACGATGGTGATCTTGTCGACGTTTGCCAGCGGACTGGCCAGCGCCCTCACCACCTCCGGCATGCAGGTGAACAGCCGGTCGATCACCGCGGCCTGGTTGTATTCCTGATATGCCTCGGCCTTCACATTCATGGCCTTGGCTTCCGATTCACCCTTCTTGAAAATAATTTCCGCCTCGGCCTCACCTTGTGCGCGTATCGAAGACGCATGTCCTTCGGCTTCCGCGATCAGGCGCTGCTTCTCGGCTGCCGCCAGTGTTTCGATCCGCTGCCGCTCAATCTCGGCTCCCTTCAACACGGTCGCGATCAGTTCCTTCTCGCGGCGATTGATTTCCGCTTCCTGCACCTTTACTTGCTGCTCTTTCTCGATCTGCTGCACCTTCACCTGCTCGGCGATCACCTGCTGTTGCATGATGTTGGTCTGGATGTCATACGCCTTGTCGGCCTGCGCCTGCTGACGTTTGGTGACTTCCAGAAATTGCGCCTTCTTCACTTCCAGATCGCGCTGTGATTCCGCCTGCTTGGCCAGAGACAGTGTTTCCGCCAGCACACGTTCCTGATCCGCCTGCGCCTTGGCCACGGCAGATTCCCGCTGCGCCAGCGCGCGCTTGATCGCCGTATCGCGATCCGCTTCCGCGGTAGCAACGTCGGCGTCACGCTTGATGCGGGCCACGTCCGGTTTGCCCATGTTGGTGATGTATTCGTTCTTGTCGCGGACTTCCTTGATGGTGAACGAGATTACCTCGAGCCCCATCTTGTTCATGTCCTCGGCGCAGGTGCCACGCATGCGGTCGGAAACCATCTCCGGCTGCTTCACGATCTCCTCCACCGTGAGTTGTCCGATGATGCCGCGCAGATGGCCCTCCATCACCAGCCGGATCAGCGCTTCGCGCTCCTGATCGCTCTTGGTAAGGAATTGCTCGGCCGCCGTCAGCACAGATTCGCGATCCGATTTCACTTTGATCTGCGCGACAGCTTCCACCGTCACCGCGACGCCTTGTTTGGTGTAGAGATCCTGCTGCGGCGCCACATCAAACGACATCAATTCCAGCGACAGGTCTCGACACACTTGCACCATGGGAAGCACCAGGGTTCCGTGTCCCTGCACCACGCGCGTCCCGCCCAGGCCATACACGATGAGTGCCTCGTGCGGCCCCGCTTTGCGATATAGCCTAGCCATTCCGCTCATCAGGAACAGAAGAACCATCACTCCCAGCCCGGCGAAGATCCAAATCTCAACCATTCGTGACATCTCGAACATAACGCCTCCCTCCCAAACTTTTTCGTTACGACTGTTGATATCGCTTGATCACATTCAAGTCATGCACGATCCGCTGCGGATCGTTATGTCCCAGAAAAACCTCTCCGTCGTACATCTCGACGCGAACGCCGGACTTTCCCCAAACGTAGGCTTTTCGATTCCCTAGCCCCCGAATTCCATATCCGCCTACTGGATTCCACGGTTGAATCTCGTAGTTCTTGATCTCCAGCACAGGGATCGACTTCAGACGAAATCTCAGCGTTCGAACCTCGACTCCATGCCGGGTAAAGTAGTAGTGAAATCCATCCCAAGCCATGGCATAAGCGGCCCCGGTAATAGCCGCGCTCAAGCCAAGAGCCAGCCGCGCGGTTGAGTTCGGAACAGCCAGCGCCGTCGCCACCAGCACGGCCGCGGCCCCAAGGAGAAACGCGCCCAATCTTTTGCCCGAATGCACTTCTTCCGCCAGTACCTCCGTGGCGCAGAATGCGCGGCCCCGCTTTTCCCCAAGGACAAGCGCCACGATTACGGCTCCGCCCAGAACGCTCACGATCAGAAGCGGCAGGATCGCAATCGCAGTTCCGTTGAGGTTATAATCCACCGTGGAGTTCAGGAGATAGACAAACGTCCACAATTCCGCATGAAGAAAAACGAGCAGCGCCCACTGCACCTTCCCCAACCCATATTTCCGCTGGACGACCAACAGCACGACAGAAAAAACGCCTGCCAGAAATGCCAGGAAGATCAGGTCGAAGTACAGTGACCCCTCGCGTGTCATCCATCCATTGGCGCGCCCTGCCGCGTCAAAGTGGCTGGCCACACGCATCGGCAGGCGATCCCACACTTGCCAATAGCGCACGGCAATCACCACAGGTGCAAACCACAACAACGCCCCCAGCGTCTTGTACCAGGTACGCGTCATAGTTCTTGCTCCTTGTCAGCGATTGTCCTCGGAGTTTCGGCCGGGCCTATATCTTCGCCGGACATCTCGCTCCACAGACGAACGTAAGCAATTCCCTTCTCGTAGCGAGTGACCACTACTTCTGTTCCTTTACCGATTGCGCTGCGATCCTCGCTGCGCACCCCACACACGCGGCGCGTGCCCATTTGCGTATAAATCATCTCTCCGGTTCCATCCGCGCGAATCGGGCTGGAGATTCGGCCGAGCACGCCGACCATTTCGTAGTCGGCGGGGTCCATATTCTCGTTCTCCGAAATCAGCACTCTGCTCAGAAACAGAAACACAATGCCTCCGCCCATCAGCCCGCTGGTGATGGAAGCCAGCAATCCAAAGCCAACCCAAACTCCGGAGTAGCGCGTCAACAGATATCCGGTCCCGCCAAACCATGCGAGGAACGCCGTCAGCGTGACGAAGTTGAACGGCGAAACTCCACCGCTGTGCGCCGCGGTCTGACTTCCTGCTTCATTGGTTGCTGTCGCAGCATGGCCGCCGACAACTGGCGCATGACTTGCCACACCGGTCGCAGGAGGAAGATGCGCTCCGCCCACGTGCCCATGGGAATGCGGCAGATGCAATCGACCTGTGCGTGCCCCCCCGAACACAAACGAAAAGAAACTGAAGCAGAAGCCGACTGCGAAACAAATCAGATAAAAGTCCGCCCAGGTCATGGAATGGTTCATCGGATTCGCCTCCCTTCCGCACTGGCCGCATGGCCCCGATTCTCGCGAGAAAGATTTCCGCGATAACTCTCCCGGCCCTGATCCTCGCTACCACGACGGCCGCTCACCATCAACTCCGGCCGCAACGCTTCGAGCAACCGCTCGGCAAGCCCCGGAGTATCCAGAATCGCGCCCAACAGCAACAGGCAACGCCGCGTGTCCTTCTCGCGCGCGGCTTTAATTAGCACGGCGCTCACTTCTGGATCGCTCACGAAGCGCTCCGAACCTTGCAGCAGCCAGACATCCAGCTGGCCTTCAGTGGTGCGCAAATCCGAAGTCAGCTCCGTGTGATAACCCTCCGGGTCATCCACCAGAAAGCCGGGATGCACCTTAAAAAACTTCGCCAGCAGCGCGCGAGACGACTGCGTCATGTGCCGTCGCCTCCCGCTTTCGATCTGCGACAAATAGGACTGGCTGATGCTTTTGCGCAGCTCCTGGCGAACCGCCTTCACAATCTCCTGCTGCGTCATAGGGCGCCCGAGGCCGCGCAGCGAGCCTTCTACCTCCCGCAAGTAACGGATTTTCTCGCCTAATTTCATATGTCAGATCGACATATTTATATTGCAATATGTAATATATGTCAAGAACGGGATTCGCCTTCTTTTGAATAAGTTAGGGGCGCTTTAGTTTTTGAGTTGAACGAATGGCTCGGTATATGGAACTGAGACGGGCACGATGAGAGCCCGAACAAACTCAACGTCGAGCTCTGATTACTAAGGAAAGAATGCGTGATTCGGACTGCCCTCGATATTCTTCCATCGAGGTCCCGGACGAGCACAACCCGCCAGATCAAATGGAACCACTCGCGAAGTCGTCTTGACGCCTCCGCCCGTATTAGCCACCACTACGCTCGCACCAGCTTCGGCAAATTTTTCCAGCACCCGAGCTTGAATCTCCGGCGGCTCACTCCAAAAAAGACACGTGTCTTCGGTGTTGATCTCCGCCACGATGTCCAACCGCGCCAGGTACGCCCAATACGCATCGTTATCGAAGCCGATGGCTCCCACTTTTGTTCCGGGCTGCACTCCCATTCGCAGCAGCCCTTCCGCCGTCGCATATTCCGGGGTGGCATCGCTGGGGAAATGTTCGGTGAACCCCCGGTATGTGAGGTTGAGCATGGCGCTGATCAAAGCGAGGGAGACCACAGCAGTGACCCAGCGGTAAAGGAAAGCAGTCGATTGTCGTAATCGTATCCCCGCTAGAAACGACCCCCAAAGTAGCAATTGCCACGGAGGCAAGAAGCGGCTCTGTATCAGCGTGAAAGAGAATGCCGCAAAAGCAGCGGCGCTAATCAGAACAAGATGTCGATAAACCGCGATCCCCTTCCAGGTTCTTCTCGGATCCGCACCGATAAGAAATAGCAACATCCCTGCCACCCACGCCCTGGGGTACAACAATTCCGAGCCGAGTTCGAGCATCACATGAACCCCATGGCTGGCGACTCTGCCAAGGTTAAAGGCAGGCGACAATCCTTCATTCCAATAAGAAGGATCAAACCACGGCGGATAACTCGCTCGAAGCGGCCCGTTGAACGCGTACACCGCGGGATGCTCATATAGTTTTCGCGTGGGATGCACCGGCGTGCCTGTGCCAGCCGGTTCCCCTTGCCAGTTTCGATACGGAAGACCGTAATTAAACCAGGCGAGGTTCAGTTTTCCGGTATCTGAAAATGTGAGGCGCCCCTTGGCGCGTGAAATGATTACAATCTCCGGCACGGAGAGCGCCATGAAAGCTAGCGCGGCGAGAGCGAAGCACCCGATCTTCCGTCGCAGAGGTCGTCCGGAAATCAAAATCATCATTCCCAGAAAAACGAACGCCATCGGAAATAGAATGGCCTTCATCAGATAGCCGAGACCCAGACAGATTCCGAACCATAGATATAGATAAAGACGCGGCGCGGCGTCTGGAGTGGTTTCCATTCGAAGTAGCAGGGCCGCTGCCAGCAGTGCGATCGCAGTGACGCACATATCAGGATTGATCAATAGGATGAGTTCTCCGATCGTCATCCAAATGAACAGAGAGTAGCCTAGCACCCACATTTGTGCGACCGGAATGGGCACACCGGTCACGGTGGCTCGATCGGTATCCACCTCCCGGAACTGCAACAGAGATGTCCAGAAAAACTCAAACGCTGCGATGCAGAGCAGATAGGTCGGCAGAGCTAAAGCATGAGCAAGAGGAAACTCCTCGCGCAGCGACGGCTTGACCACCCACATCGTCGCCGCCAGCAACCAGGGATACAGCGCACTCCAATAGGCGTTGGCCACCATTGGCCAGTCATGGCGCAGGATGGCGCGAGCCAGTTCCATGTACGCTCTGGGATCTGGGCCGATGGTATTGCGAGCTGCCACGATCCGCGCCAGCGCCAGGCAGACGGCCAGAACGCGAAACAACCACCGTATCGACCTGCATTGCGATTGAGCTCCGCCGCAATTGTCGATCGGCCGCGAATTATTTGTGGGGAAACTCAACATCCCTTCGTTTTCTCTCGCGTCTCTCTGAATGGCTAATGTGACGGCCTTCGGCACAGAATCTGATACTGAGCTCCAAGCGGAAAGCGCGATAATCTAGCCTCGAGAAAACGCAACGCGCCCAGGAAGCGTGGAAAGAAAAAGCAGTAGTCCGTCCGCACAATCTCGAATCCCTGCTGGCGCAGCAGCGCCTTCGCCTGCGGCGGCGGAATGGTGATGGCATCGTGATCGAAGACGCATTGCGCCATCACGTACCGAGTGCCGGGATTCCACGGATTATTCTCCCAGAGCGAAAACATTCCCCCGGGACGCAATCGCGCGTAGATGTACTGGACGGCGGAACTACGCATGTCGAGTGGAATGTGGTGAAAGACCCCGTTGCAGTAGGCCAAGTCGATCGACTCCAAGCGGGTATACTCGGAAAAACTCATGAACCGGCAAGCTGTCGTTCCGTTTCGTTGTGCGGCCACTTCGATTGAGCGTGGCGAAATATCGACTCCTACAACGCTTTCAGCTCCGAAAGAGGTTTGCAATAGTCCCGAGGTATCGCCGATGCCGCAACCGTAGTCCAAAATATGAGACGGGTTTCCTCTCAGCTCTCGAATGCATCGCGCCAGCCACTGCACCCTACGGCTGGCGAAATATTGCTTGTCTTCTCCGCTGACCGAGAGCGCTTCATTCAACTCCGCATCGTAGCTGTCGGCGTGAAGATCAAACTCCGGGCTGCTCATCGATGCCGCAGTCCCAGGATGCTCAGGAAGAAACTCGAGAAGATGGTTTGCACGCCCAATATCAGACACAGTACGGCTGGAATCACAAGGCGCAGCATGTGCGAAATATCGAGTGGACCGAAATGCCGGACGCCCCACATACGCAAGGCATACGTCGAGATGGCCAAACCAAGAGTTGAAAGTGCGCCGCCTACCACGAGCCCGAGTTCGAGGGTGACGTAGCGGAACATCTTATCCAACTGCGGATCGGGAGGGAGCAGTCCCTCGGAGATCGCAAATATCTTTGTGAAACAAGCGAAGGCGATGGCCTGAAATCCCAACAGCACGAAGGCCGCAGCATACAAGAGCGTGTGTACGTCAAACGTGACGCTCCCAACAACCCTGGGAGCGGGCAATAACCACAGCCCCAGCACCGCCCCGATGAACATCAGCGCGATTCCCGGATACAGAAACAACCAACGCGGGCTAAAGAGCAGCAGGAATCGCAGGTGCCTCCATCCATCCCGCCATGTTCGCAGATGCGGACGCCGGCTCCGCCCATCAGGAGAAAGCGTGGTCGGCACTTCCGCGATGGAGAGCCCAAGCAAACTGGACTTGACCACAATCTCGCTGGCAAATTCCATTCCTGTGGTCTGCAACCCCATGCGATCAAATGCAACTTTGGTGAAGCCTCGCAGACCGCAATGAAAATCTCCCACGGGACTCTTGAACAAGAGTTTCCCTACCTGTGACAAGACCGGATTCCCCAGGTACTTATGCAAGAACGGCATCGCGCCCGGTTCAATCCCGCCCTGGAAACGGTTGCCCATTACCAGGTCCGCGCCCGCTCGCAGTCGTTCAACAAACCGCGGGATGTGGCCGAAATCGTAGCTATCGTCGGCGTCTCCCATCACCACGTACTTGCCCCGCGCGGCTGCGATTCCTCCCATCAAAGCGTTGCCGTATCCCTTCGCGCGGATATTCACGATCCTCGCGCCCAGCCTTTCTGCAATTTCAACCGAGCCGTCGCTGCTCCCGTTGTCCGCAATCACCACCTCGCCGGAAATATTCACTTCCTGTAACGCGCGCCGAGCCTTGACAATGCATGTCTCCAGCGTCTCAGCCTCGTTCAGGCATGGCATTACGACTGAGACTTCTATCGTCTCCGATTCCTTCAGCGGCATGGGAACCGGCTGATAATTTGCTTCCGCTCTGGGAGCTACCGCCAAGATGAACTCCTGTCGAGTGTGAGTTCCCGAATCATAACTAAAAAGAAGAGATTTGCCGCACTATTTCGCCAGAAAATACGCGTAATAATTCGTTGCCCCAATCTGCTGCCAGCCGGGGTCGATGCCGCTTGGCGGAGCCCAAACCACGACCACCTTCGCTCCCGAGCGTCTCAAACATTCGTAGGCTTGTTTCCTGCGTTCCCACGATTCGCTCCAGAACCGCAAATGCCCAGCCTCTGGAGAAAAAACTTCCGCGACAACCTTGAAGCGTCCCAGGCGCGCCCAATAGTCGACCGTTCCATCACCGATCGATGCCACTCGGTCACCGGCTTGCAACCCCATCCGTTGTAGTCCCTCCGCCGCTCCTAGCTCGTCCTTCGGCAGGGCATCGCCGTAGACGGTATTGGCTATGTAAGCCGTTTCCGCCAAACGCGCTCCAACCGAAAACAAGATAGTTGCCATCACTCCCGCCGCCACATATTTTGTCAAAGGTGCAGTCTGCGTATTCCTTGGTAGGCGAATCCCGGCCAGAAGCGCAACGAACAACAACACGAAAAAGCCGCCAATATATCGCGACCTCACCAGCACCACCGAGTAAGCGCCAAGGCCAAGGCTTGCAGCGGCGATCAGCGGCCAGTTGGCAAGGATCGCTTTTCGAGTCGGCGCGCCGCCCCAGAAGATAAAGATGAGGATCCCCGCCAGCAGCCCCATCTGACGAACCAGCATTTTTGTATAGTTCCGCGCACTTTGCACCAGAACCCGAATTTGCGCTCGCAGCCGGAAGGTCCCGTGTGCTCCTTCATTCCAATACGAAGGATCGTACCAGGGAGGGTAGGTTCCGCCGACCGGCTCGGCAAACTCAAAAACCGGAGGACGGTCGAGAAGCTGCCGGGTCGTGTGTTTCGGAATCCCGCCCTCAGGTGGATCACCTTGCCAATGCTTCTGCGGGACGTTGGGATTTACCATGCTGGCATAGGCCAGTTTCCCGCTGTCTCCAAATGTAAGACGCCCCTTTTGTTTCGACAAAGCGGCAACATAAGGCAAGCTCACAACCGCGAACATCACCGCCGCCAACAACACGCCCAATACGCGACGCCTCGTTATTCTGCCTGAGAACAGCAAGATCGCGAGCAAGCCGCATCCGATCGGGAACATGGCTGCTTTGCTCAAGTATGCTGCTCCGCACAAGCCTCCGAACATCGCGAACTTTCGGTAAGACTCGTGATACCGCAGATCGACGAGATAGCCTGCGATCAGGAACAAGAAGGACGCCACCAGCAGATCCGGCGTAATGTCTCCGGCGTCGATCAGCACCAGCAAAGCCCAGAGAAAAGTACAGTATCCCAGCCCGCAAAGAAGCGATTCGGGCAAGGGCCGCGAGTCGTCCGCGCTCTCTGCCTCGTTGTCCCTAAGCGCGCGCAGTATTGAATGCAGGAAAAACCGAAAAGCGAACAGCGCTACGAAGTAGATGATCAAATTTACGAAGTGGACGGTGATGCACTCCCACCACATCGAAGGTTTCACCACATATAAGGCAAGCCCCAGGAACCAGGTGTACATCGGGCTCCAATAGCCGCTGATCGCCTGGCCCCAGTCGCGACGAAAGTATGCGTCCCCAACGTCCAGGTAGGACATTCCGTCCTGATTCATTGCGTATCGCACAATCCAGACCTGAATGGTGCCCAGTGCGATACAGAGTATGAGCAGTGAGCGCTCGCTAAACGCCCTGTCATAAACTCCCCTTTTCGTCCGCTCCAGTCCATGAAGGGGATCTGCAATCGACACACCTTGATCTGCGCGCATTAAATCCTTTTTTTCTGAGCGCTCAGTTTCTCACAAAGCTCGGACGGAGCGAAAGCGGACGACCCCGTGAGTTTGTCGGATCGTTGCAGCTATTTCGTCACTGACGACTAAAGCCCAGCTTCGATGCGGGAGCGCGGGTCGAGATAATCGCGCAGCGCGTCGCCGATGAAGTTGAACGACAGAACAGCCAGCATCACGGCGAGCGCCGGGAAGAGCACCAGGTGCGGAGCGTCAAATAAATGGGCGCGGCCGTCATTGAGCATCGCTCCCCAACTAGCCGTGGGCGGCGGCACGCCGAGTCCGAGAAAGCTCATGGTGGCTTCGGCGAGAATCGCTCCGGCCATGCCGATGGCAGCTTGTACGATCACCGGCTGAATGATATTTGGCAGAATGTGGCGCACGATGATGCGCAGGTCGCTCGCGCCCAGGGCACGCGCGGCCTCAACGAATTCGCGCTCGCGCGCAGCCAGAACTTGTCCACGGACCAGACGAGCATAGCCAACCCAGCCGCCGAGGGAGAGCGCTAAGACAAGATTGAAGATGCCTGGGCCGCGGAATGCAACGAACGCGATGGCTAGCAGAATTCCCGGGAATGACAGGAACGCATTCATGAGGACAACGTTGACGAAGCGGTCGATGCCTCCTCCGTAATAGCCGGCGATGGAACCGATGATGAGGCCGAGGGCAAGCGAAGTAAGCACGACGCAGCTTCCGACGAGCATGGAAATGCGCGCACCGAAGATGATGCGGGAGAAAATGTCGCGGCCGAGTTCGTCGGAGCCGAACCAGTGCGCGCGGGATGGAGGGTCGAGTCGCGAAGGGAGATTGATGGCAGCGGGATCCTGTGGGGCGAGCCAAGGCGCGAAGAGGGAAAAAATCGCAAAGATGATGACCAGCACGACACCGGTTGCGGCCAGCGGATTATGGCGCGCATTTCCGGCAACCTGGCGACGGAACGAGATGGCTGACGTGGACAAGTTCGACGGTGAAGAATTGCCTGTAATAATTTCTACTCGCAGCTCCCTTGAGGAAATTGAGGAGCCCTGGGACTTCCGCTCATCGGAGGTCCCCCCTCCCCTTACCCTCTGAAAAGTCTTGCTGGGCGCGGGGTTTGTAAAAGAGTGTCCGCAAAATCTAGATGGCAAAGAGCTTAGAGGTCAAAATATAGAGAACAAGGAACTTATGTTCGTTTTGCTCCCGGAGGGCTGTACTGCGTCCGCCTTGACCATGATGAGCTAATTGCGAACCGATGGCAAGGTTAGATGTCACGGGGGGCTGCGGAAGGCCTAGCATCCAGCCCTTGAGATCACTCACAAATTGTGTTCTGATAAAGACGTGCCGGAACCGATCGCGGTTCCGCCGCGCGCCGCAAACCTCCAACCTCTAGCCTATTCTGAGGAGAAAAATCATGAGCAAAGTCTCGTATATTCCCGAGGATTACAATTCCGTCACACCATACCTGGTCATCAAGGGGGCTGCCCAAGCCATCGAGTATTACAAGAAAGTTTTCGGAGCCACGGAAACCGTTCGCATGAATGGTCCGGACGGCAAGGTCGGTCATGCCGAGCTGAAGATTGGCAATTCACACATCATGCTGGCCGACGAGAATCCCAGCATGGGGGAGGGGCATACCAGCGCGGCCACCGTTGGCGGAAGCCCGGTAAGCCTCTATGTATACCTTCCCGACGTCGACAGCGTAGTTAAGCGCGCGACGGATGAGGGCGCGAAACTCCTGAAGCCGGTGCAGGATCAGTTCTATGGGGACCGTAATGGCTTCATTCGAGATCCGTTCGGACACCTGTGGGGCATTGCTACGCATGTAGAGGATGTGTCACCGCAAGACATGCAAGAACGGATGAAGAAGATGATGCAGGCGGCGTAGTTTGGTTTGTATGGGAGGCGGGGCAGCCATGCCCCGCCCTTTTTTATTCTTCACTGCCTAATCCTCGGATTTGCCACGGAGTACAGCACGTCCGTCAGGAAGTTCACAGCTACGTACGTCAATCCAATCGCCAGGATGCAGCCTTGCACCAGATAGTAATCGCGGTTCGAGATGGCTTGGATGGTGAGGCGGCCGATGCCGGGCCACGAGAAAATTGTTTCAGTCACGATGGCGCCGGCTAGCAACGCGCCGAATTGCAGGCCGAGGACGGTGATGATGGGGATCATGGCGTTGCGCAGGGCATGACGATAGACGACGGTGCGCTCGGGCAGGCCTTTGGCTCGGGCGGTGCGGATGTAGTCCTGGCTGAGCTCTTCCAGCATGGAGGTGCGCACCATGCGGGTGAGGATGGCGGCGAGCGCTCCTCCCATGGTGATGGCGGGTAGGATGAGGTTGGCGAAGGAGCCGGCGCCGGAGACAGGGAGCCATCCCAGCTTGATCGCGAACAGAAGAATGAGGATGGGGCCGAGCGCGAAGTTGGGAAACGACAGGCCGAAGAGACTGACGATGGAGAGCAGGCGGTCGTCCCAGCGGTTGCGGCGCTGGGCGGAGCGCACGCCGGCAGGGATCGAAAGAATGATGGCGACGAAGAGCGACGCCAGGGTGAGCTGCAGGGTGTAGGGATAGCGCTGGGTGAGCAGGCGGGTCACACTTTGGTTGTAGCGAAACGAGGGGCCGAGGTCGCCGTGGAGAACGCCCTTCCAGTAGTGGATGTACTGCTCGCCGAGTGGAGCGTCGAGGCCGTAGGCGTGGCGGGTGGCTTGAATATCGGCGGGCGGTGCGCCTTCGCCGAGCATTTGCTGGATCGGGTCTCCGGGGACCATGTGGATGAGCAGGAAGACGAGACTCACTACCAACCAGATTACCGGGAGGGTGTAGAGGACGCGTTGGAGGAGGGCTCGAGGCATGGATCAGTGATCAGTTGCGAGTTGCCGGTCGGCAGTCCTGGCACACGCGGGACGGGGATAAGAATTGCTTGCACAGCCGACGGCGGCGCCGGAGTGCAAGCGATCCTTCGCACCGCTCAGGATGACAGGGGTGTGCATCTTTAATCTCCGGCCTGCTTTGCGGGTTCCGGTTTGCCTTCGGCATTTTCCATTTTTTCGATTTTCACTCTTGCGATGCGGTGACCTTCCATGCCTTCCACGGTGTAACGGTGGTCTTCGTACTCGAAGGATTCGCCGAGGTACGGGATGCGCTGCAGGCGTGCCAGGACGAATCCGGCGAGGGTTTCGAATCCGGCGTCGCGGGGCAACAGCAAGCCGTGCTGGGTTTCGAGGTCGAGAATATTCACCGAGCCTTCGAGGACTAGAACGGATTCATCCGCTAATGCGGGCTCAGGCGGCGAGACGTCGAATTCGTCCTCGATATCGCCGACGAGCTGTTCGAGGATGTCCTCGACCGTGATCACTCCGGCGGTTGAACCGTACTCGTCGACGACGACGGCGAGGTGACGGCGGCGCTCTTTGAATTCATCCAGGAGCTCGGACAAGACCTTGGTTTCGGGAACGACGAGCACGTCGTGCATGATGTGGCCGATCTGCATGCGGGCGATGCGTGACGCTACGGGCTGTCCAAGGTTCACCAGCCGGAGGCGCACCCAGCGAACGAGTTCTTTGTAGTAGAGGACGCCGACGATGTGCTCGGGGCCGCGTTGCGGGTCGTAGACCGGGATGCGCGAGTGCTGGCCCTCGACCACGCGGTTGAGAGCTTCGTCGAGTATGAGATCCGAGGGTAGTGAAAAAATATCAGGACGCGCAACCATGACTTCGCGGACCGTGATGCTGTCGAGTTCGATGGCGTTGTGGATCATTTCCTCTTGCGACGCGGGAATCTGGCCGAACTGGCGGCTGGCGGTGACGATGAGCTTGAGTTCGTCGGGGGAGTGGACCGCGCCTCCACGGCGGGTGTCCCGCGCGCCGAAGAGTCGCAAGACGAGGCCGCCGGAACGGCGCATGAAAAAAAGCAGAGGGCGAGTGATGGTGAGGAACGCTTCCATAGGAGCAGCCACGGCAAGCGCGATCTGCTCGGCGCGCTGGAGGGCGAGAGTCTTGGGAACAAGTTCGCCGAGGAGGACGTGCAGGTAGGTAATCAAGCTAAAAGCGATGACGATGGCAATACCGTGGGCATAGACGGCGGCGTGAGGGATCTCTTGGACAAAGCGAAGAGACCCTACCAGTTGGGCAACCATGGGCTCGCCGATCCAGCCCAGGGTGAGGCTGACCATGGTGATGCCCAGTTGGACGCCGTTGACGACTTCATCGAGATGCTGATGGAGGCGCTGCACGATGCGGGCACCGATGCGGCCCGAGGAAATGAGCTGTTGAATTCTGGTGTCGCGAATGCTGACCAGGGAGAACTCCGCTGCCGCGAAAAACGCATTTGCGGCCACCAGGAGAAGGATCAGCAGCACGCGAAGCAGCACGAAGGCGATCATTTAGTCGCAATTCTGATGGGCAATTCTAGCATTCCAAAGGGGCTAGAGGGCACGCGAGCGCGTTGAGCCGACGGCTTAGACTCTTCACCACCAGGGAGCACCCTTCGACTGCGCTCAGGGCAGGCTCCGGAACACAGGTAAACTTTTGGAGTCTCAAAGCTAACCTTTTTTCCACGAGGACGGTCTAACTATAGGGCGGCAAGTCATTTGCTCCCGTCAGACCCTTCGGGTTCGTTTCAAAATCTCTGGAACAAAGGCACCATAAGCTGCGTACAAACTAATGAGAGCGCGGAACGGCTCTATTTCCAGCTCATATTCAGGAGGCGGTCGTGAACGGAAACGGAAATAATAAGAAGAAACGTCGCAGACTGTTCATTTATGGCGGCATCGGGCTGGCGATTGTGTTGCTGATTGCGATTGGCGTCTTCGCGGCCACGCGAGGCGGCACCAAGATTGACCCCACAAAGCTGGCGAAGGTAGAAAAGGGTGACTTGGCCAAGAGCGTGGTGGCAACCGGGAAGGTCACGCCCATCACCAAGGTTGAGGTCAAGTCAAAGGCCAGCGGAATCGTAAAGAAGTTGATGGTCGACTACGGTGACCGTGTGAAGAAGGGACAGTTGCTGGCGCAGCTCGACAAGGTGGAAATCGAGGCCCAGGTGGCCCAGTCGCGGGCAGCTTTGGATGCGGCCCAGGCCAACCTGACCAGTTCGCAAGCCGACTACGAGCGCGCCAAAGTCGATGCGGAAGGGCCAGACGTGCCGCTGCTGAAGCGCGCCTACGACCGCGCCGAAGGCATGGCAAAGGACGGCGTGGTTTCCGCTTCCGCGCTCGACGATGCCGAAAAGAATTATGAGATGTCGCTGAATAAACAGAACGTCGCCAAGGCGCAGGTTACCGTGCTGAAGGCGAAGATCGCGCAGTCCAAGGCGCAGGTGGCGCAGGATCAGGCGAATCTGACGCAGTTGGAGGAGCAGCTCAGCTATACCGACATTGTTTCGCCGATCGATGGCATCGTGCTCTCGCGCGATGTGGAAATGGGCGATGCGGTGAGTTCGATTCTGGTACTCGGCTCTTCGGCCACGCTGGTAATGACGCTGGGTGATACCAGCGAAGTCTATGTGAAGGGCAAAGTGGACGAGAGCGACATCGGCAAGGTGTATCTGGGGCAGCCGGCGCGGATCAAAGTGGAATCATTCAAAGACAAGACTTTTACCGGCAAGGTCACGAAGATTTCTCCGATGGGCGTGGAGAAGGATAACGTCACCACGTTTGAAGTGCGGGTTTCGATTCAGAATCCCGGCGGCGAGTTGAAGGCGGAGATGACCGCAAACGCCGAAATCATCCTGGAAGAACACAAGAACGTGCTGCAGATTCCGGAAGGCGCGATTCTTTACGACAAGGATAAGAAGGCCTCGGTGGAGATTCCTGATCCAAAGGGCAAAGAAGGCAAGGATAAGGTCGCGGTGAACATCGGAATCTCGAATGGCGCGAAGACGGAAGTGCTCAGCGGGCTGAAAGAGGGCGACCAGGTCGTGCTGCAGTAGGACAGGCAGACACCTACATGGGGGAAGGCCTATGGAAATGCATTTCAAACCGGCGCTAGGAGTGCTGGCTGGCATAGTGATCGGCGTGGTGGGCGCCATGGCAGTTCATGCAGAGCAAGCAAAGATCGCACCTGGCTACGTGATCGCTGAAGTCGAGGTGACGGACCCCACTGCCTTGAAAGAATATGGCGCGAAGGCGCCGCAAATCATGGCGTCCTTTGATGGCCGCTACATCGTCCGCGGTGGCAAGGTCCAGGCTCTCGAGGGCGAACCGCCGAAGGGGTACTTCGTTGTCATCGCTTTTGACAGCGTGGAGAAAGCGCGTGAGTGGTACGACTCGCCGGCCTATACCGCGATCAGGGGGATCCGGCAAGGCGCAACCCACAGCCGTTTATTGCTCGCAGAAGGCGTCGCCCCGAAGTGACGGCCCTCGTGGAACCTCGAACCTGAATGTAAGTGTTGCGGAAACCACAACCGGGAGTGGCTACGACATGAAGAATCAAATCACCTGCCGTATTCCGTCTTCGATTCCGGCGCGATCTTCATTTCTGGCGACCGTGCTGATTGTACTGCTGGCTTCGACCTTTGCAATAGCTTCTACGCCCCAGGGGACATTCGATAAGACGTTTTCGGTGAGCGGTCCCGTCGATCTGGAAGTCGAGACCCACTCGGGCGATATCACTGTGCGCAGCGGGCCGGCCGGATCGGTTTCGATCCACGGAAAGATCTTCGTGGGAGATCATTGGCTGTTCGGAGACAGGCACACCGATGTCAGCGACATTGAACAGCATCCTCCGTTGCGTCAGGAGGGTAACAGTATCCGCATCGATTATGTAAACGCCCACGACATTTCGGTGGACTATGAAATCATCGTGCCGGCGGATACAACGATCCGCACGCGCAGCGGCTCGGGAGATCAGACGATTGAAGGGATTCGCGGCAACGTCGACCTGCAGAGTGGGTCGGGAGACGTGAAACTTTCGCGGGTTACCGGGGAAATTCATTTGCACACGGGATCGGGAGACGTGCGGGCGCGCGAGATCGCCGGTGCGATACGAGGCGGCGCGGGCAGCGGCGACATCGAAGTGGAAGAAACGGGATCGGGAGATGTCGATCTGCATACTGGCTCTGGCAACATTACGGCTCGCGGCATTCAGGGAGCATTTCACGCGGAGGCGGGAAGTGGTGACATCACGGGTGAGGGTACGCAGACAGGTACGTGGGAAATCAGAACGGGATCGGGGAATGTGCACGTCCGGCTGCCTGCGAATGCGGCTTTCGATGCCAACCTTGCCACCAGCTCCGGCACCATGGAAGTGAATCCAGCGATCACGATGACCATACAGGGACGGGTGCAGGAAATGCGTAAGCAGATCGTTGGGAAAGTGGGTGGTGGAGGGCCGCTGCTGACGGTGCGCACCGGTTCCGGCGACATTCATATCGAGTAGCAGTAGTCAGTGGCTGGTGTTCAGTGGTCGGTGAAAATCCCGGCTAGGTTTACTGGCCACTAATCACCGTCCACTTCTTCTTATTACCTCCGTGTCTTGACGACGCGCCACAGAGCAGTTACTTTCGATTCACTGGGGAGATTCTGTCTCCCGTTCGCGAGGTAAGCTTGGCGTATCGTCCCATCATCACTCTCACCACCGACTTCGGCACCAACGATCACTTTGTAGGCGTCATGAAGGGCGTCATTCTGGATATTGTGCCGGAGGCGGAGATTGTCGATATCTGCCATTCCGTGCAGGCCTTTGATGTACTGGATGGAGCGCTTACGATTTCGCAGGCTTATTCCTACTTCCCGAGCCGAACCGTGCACGTGGTGGTGGTGGATCCGGGTGTTGGAACCGCGCGGCGGCCAATTCTGGCGTCGAGCGACAAACATCATTTCGTTGCGCCGGACAATGGCGTACTTTCGCTGGTGTACGCGCGTGAGGAACGAATGCATGTGCGGCACATCACCTCGGAGCATTATTTTCTGCAGCCGGTGAGCAATACGTTTCATGCGCGGGATATTTTTGCTCCCGTCGCCGCGTACCTGGCCAAAGAGGTGGATACGCTGAAGTTTGGCGAAGAGGTTGAGGAGTACGTGCGCTTTGCGGCCCCCAAACCGAAAGCCGTCGATGCCAACCGGTTACGCGGGGTCATTTTGAAGGTCGACAAGTTTGGAAACCTTATCACCAACATCACTCCACAAGATGCTCCTATGCTTTTCGGAGCCGAGGCCACGGGATTCAAGATCGTGGTGGGAAGCCGCGAGATTACTGAAATCCACAATGCCTATGCTGAGGGCGCGCCGGGCGAAGTTTTCGGCGTTCTCGGCAGCATGGGGTTCCTGGAGATCGCTGCCAATCGCGGGGCAGCCGCTCAGTTGACCGGGGCAGGCAAAGGAAGCGATGTGAGCGTCATCCTGGGCGAGGCAGCCGCGGCCGGCAAGGGCGCGTAGGACAGTGGTCAGTGGCTAGTGACCAGTGAAAACCGGTCCACTGATCACCGGCCACTGTTCACTGCTTAGTTCTTCGGCTTGGGGTGAGCGTAGCGCTCCATCTCTCCCGTCCACTTCAAAAAGCGCCACAGACTGGTGCGCTCCCGCCACAGAAATTCCCAAAACTCCAGGAAACCGATCTGCGTCATCTTGACGCCGCAGAAGGTCTCGATGCGCCACAAAAGATAGGGACTTCGCCAGGGAGCCAGCCGATGGCCTTTCGTGGCGTTCCAGAGAAAACGGAGCGAATGGCGCATACAAGCATGATAACCACAGATGGCTCGCCCCGACTATGCGCAGAGCAGGTTCGCTTCGCCATGAGCCCGGAGACTTGAGCATGTTAGAATCTCGTCTCTGCCAGGAATTCCCGCAAATGTCTGACGCAAACACCCGCCAACAAGCCGAGGACCACTACTATGCGGCGCTTGATTTGATGGCGGATGGGAAGTTGGAAGAGGCCGTTGCCGCTTATCGCGAATCAATCGCCTTCGATCCCGCGTTCACCGAGGCGATGCACGGGCTGGCGCGCGCGCTGCAAGACCTGCAGCGCTACGATGAAGCGATCGAAGTGGCGCAGAAGATTACGGAATTGGATCCGGATGACGTGCTTGCCCACACCAGCCTGTCCGTGCTCTATCAGAAAAAAGGAATGATTCCCGAGGCTGAGGCCGAGGGAGCGAAGGCGCGGGTTCTGGGGTGGAAGCAGCAGTTGAAAAAAGGCGGCTCCTAAGCTTGTGGCTCCTAGCTTTTATGGTACTGGTGCGTAAGAAGCTAGCAGCTAGAAGTCTTCTTAAAGTTCGTACTTCTTCATCAAGTGCCGGAACGAGCGATAGGAGATGCCGAGCAAGTCAGCGGCTTTCGTCTGCACTCCGTTGGAGTGGTCCAGGGCACTTTGCAGCAGGTTGCGCTCGATGCCGGCCACGTAAACCTCCATGCCCACACCTTGTGGCAGGACTGAGCCCGGCGCAATGTCGGACATGCCTCCAGAGGCGCCTGCCGCAGCAGCGCGGGCTTTGGGTCGTTCCGCCGGCAACTCGATGTGCAATTCGTCGGTCATCTCAAGAGCAACCGCGCGTTCGATGGTGTTTTCGAGCTGGCGGACATTGCCGGGCCACTCGTAATCACAGAGCGCGTCGAGTGAATCTTTGTGGAGGCGCAGGATACTTCGGTTGGCGGCGGCAGCGTATTTTTTTAGAAAGTGATTCGCCAATAATGGGATGTCTTCCCGGCGCTCACGGAGATCGGGCACCCGGATTGGAATCACGCTGAGGCGGTAGTACAGGTCTTCGCGGAAGAGATTTTCGGCGACCGCCTTGTCGAGATCGCGATTGGTGGCCGCGATGACTCGGACATCGATGGAGATTTCGCTGGTGCCGCCGACCGGGCGAACGCTGCGCTCCTGCAACACGCGCAGGAGTTTCACTTGCATGGCCAGCGTCATTTCACTGATTTCGTCGAGGAAGATGGTGCCACCGCCGGCGACTTCGAACAGTCCGCGCTTGTTCTGCGTGGCCCCGGTAAACGCTCCCTTCAAGTAGCCGAAGAGTTCACTTTCCAACAGAGTCTCGGGAAAAGCACCACAGTTCACCGAGACGAACGGTTCGGTGGCGCGAGGCGAACAGATATGGACCGCACGCGCTACCAACTCTTTACCGGTACCGCTCTCGCCGTGAATCAGGACCGTGCTGGCGGTAGACGCGACGGTACGCACGGTCTGCTTGAGCTTCTCCATGGCTGGACTGGAGCCGATGATGTTATCGAGAGAATTGTGCGAAGCAGCGTCGCGCCGCAGGGCAAAGTTCTGTTTGCTGAGAGTCAATTTTTCCAGGACGCGGCTGATGGCCAGCCTGATTTCATCGACCAGGCCGGGACTCTTGCGAATGTAGTCGGACGCTCCCCCAGCTTTTACCGCTTGCACCGCGGCTTCGTAGTCATCCACCGCGGTTATGAGGATCACCGGAGAGTCGGGCGAAACGCGATGCGCATGGCGCAAAACCTCGATGCCATCGATGTTGGGCATCTTGATATCGGTGATGATCAGATCGTAAAGATTTCCGTCAATCTTGTTTTTGGCGGCTTGGCCGGATTGCACCGTTTCGACGCGGTGTCCGTCGCGCCGCAGGGCAATGTCGAGCATTTCGCAGATGGAGCGCTCATCGTCGCAGACCAGGATGTTAGCCACGCGGCCTCCCTTCTCCGGCAACGGCCGCCAACGGCGCGGCTGCTGGCATTTGCAAGGCAGGTGCAGAGAAACTTTCCGCCGCAGGCGATTCTGTGGAAGAACGTTCTGCGTCGAGGCGCCGCAGCCGCAGGACGAAGGTGGTGCCCTGACCCGACTTCGAACGCGCCCAGACTTTGCCTTCGTGCGCCTGCACGATCTGATAAACGACAGCCAGGCCAAGCCCCGTGCCGCCTTCGAAGTTGGATTGGAAAGGTTCGAAGATCTTCTCGGTCTGCTGAGGCGTCATTCCGGTGCCGGTGTCCGCAAAACTCACCTGCCAATCGTCTCCAAGACGTTCGAGGGCGACGCGCAGTGTGCCGCCGTCCCGCATGGCGCGCACCGCGTTCTCTCCAAAATTCCAGAAAACCTGTTTGATCTTGTCACCGTCGGCTAGGGTCCAGGCTTCGCGGACAGTAAATCGGCTCTCTATCTCGATGCCGGTATTTTCTGCTGTCATCCGGTGCCGCATTAAGGTGAGTGTGTCTTCCAGCAGGGGGACGAGGTCGGCTTTTTCGAAGCGATATTGTTTGCCGCGGGAGTAGGCCAGAAAATCCGTAATGATCCCGTTGAGGCGCTGCGATTCGCGGGTAACGATGTCGAGCAGCTGACGATGTTCCTGATTCATGTCCGGTATGGCGGAGAGCATGCTGACCGAGCCGGCAATGGAGGTAAGTGGATTACGGATCTCGTGGGCGATGGCCGCGGCGAGCCTGCCCACAGCCGCCAGCCGGTCCTGCATGCGGACTTCGCGTTCCAGACGGCGAATCTCGGTAAGGTCGTCCAACGCGTACACGTAACCGAGCGTGCCGCCCTCCGGGATGTTCAGGGTGGCTACTCTTACGCGCAAGGTTTTACGGAATCCGTTGGCCGCGTCGAATCGAACTTCTGCATGCGCCTGCGGCGACTCGGCGTTGGGCAGAGGGTCCAGGAAAAGTTTGGCGACTGGAGTCGCCACCAATTGGCCCGGCGCACATTCCAGAAGCTTCTGTGCGGCATTGTTCACCAGGGTGATGTGGCCGTCGAGACCGGTAGTGATCAATCCACTGCTGATCGACTGAATGATGTTCTCATGGAGAATCTGAAGATTTTCCAGAGCGCCGCTGGCATCCTTCAATTGCACCCGCGCCTGGCGCAGTTTTGTGCTCAGAAGTGCGGCAAGGTAAGCGACGGCGAGGTAGGCGAACAGGTTCACGAAAATGATTGCCTGCAGCGCCTTCAGTCCCGGATGCGTGGTGCAGTAGGACTTCACGACACCGTAATAGTTGAGTTCCAGTACCGTTCCATAAAGGATGAAAGCCAGTGCGGCAACCAGCTGCGCCCATATCCGCGGAAGCAGAATGCTGGCCACAATAATGACCAGGGGGTAGAGGAAATTCAGCGAACTGTCCCAGCCTCCCGTCTGGTGCACCACCAGGCTGACCATGACGAGGTCGGTCAAAACCTGCAAGGTGGCCTGCAAGCGATGTTCATCCCAAAGCGAGAGTAGCAGCGCGTAGAAGATAGAGAGCGCAAACCACAAAACCATGGTACCGACGAAAAGACGCAAGGGCAGGGGAACTGGAGTGAGATGCGCGACAGCCAACTGGATCGCAAGCAGGAAGGTAAGGATCAGGATCCGTACTTTGACCAGCCAGGCCAGCCAATTCCGCTCGTCAAACGTCGATTGCATTGCGAATCCCAGTGATGCGAAACAACGACCACCGCGTGTTGTGAACGGCGGTACGAAGTCTTAGGTCTTCGGTCTTCGGGTTCTAGGCCTAAGACCTGACACCTAAGACCGAATTCAGTTTTGGACGAGAGGCCGTCGCCGCTGCGCAGCGAGTCCCAGCCTCCCTCCCGAATGTATTCTAGCCCGCCAACTTGGCGATCATGGCGAACAGCGGCATATAGAGCGAGATCACGATGCCACCGATGGTGAAACCGAGAACGCCGATGATGGCCGGTTCCAACAGCGCCAGCATGTCTTTGGTGGCAGCGTCTACTTCCTCTTCGTAGAAGTCGGCGATCTTCTGCAACATGTTGTCCATGGCGCCGGTGGCTTCGCCGACTCCGATCATCTGGGTCACCATGTTGGGAAAAACACCACACTCCCGGAGCGGATCCACGATGGTCCGGCCTTCTTCGATGGCTTTCCGTACTTTCATCAACGCTTCTTCCAGAACGGCATTACCCGAGGTCTTGGCGGTGATGGCCAAGCCTTCCAGAATGGGCACGCCCGAGGTGATCAAGGTTCCCAGCGTTCGGGTGAAGCGGCCCACAGCGATCTTGCGCAGAAGGGGTCCGACAATCGGCATCGTAAGCAGCGCCTTGTCGAAGTAATAGCGACCGCGCGGGTGCTTGCGGATCTGCTTCATGCCAAAGACAATTCCTACCGCACCCGCGATAAAGACCCACCAGAAGCCCTGCACGAATGCGCTCAATCCCATGACAATACGCGTGGGGAGAGGGAGCGTAACGCCCAAGCCGGCAAACAGATTGGAGAAGATAGGCACCACCCACTTGAGGAGCGCGCCGACGATCAGAGTTGCGATGCTGACGACCGCGACGGGATAAATCAACGCCGATTTCACCGCAGCCTTCAGGCGCACAGCCTTCTCAACATAGGTGGCCAGCCGCTGCAGAATGATGTCCAAAATTCCGCCGGTTTCACCCGCTTCAATCATGTTGGTGGTGAGGTCGTCGAAGACGTTGGGATATTGCCGCATCGCATTGGCCAGCGTGGCGCCGCCTTCCACCGTAGTGCGCACGCCAGTCAGCGTCTTTTGGAAAGATTGGCTCTCCTGGTTGGCCGCAAGAATTTCCAGACACTGCACCAACGGCAAGCCAGCGTCGATCATGACCGAGAACTGGCGGAAGAAGATTGCGATTTCCTTGACCTTGACCTTGCCGGATCCGAAGGTGGGCATCGAAAATTCTTTGCCCTTTTCGCGAATTGCGCCCGGAGTAATATGTTCGCGTCGCAATTGTTGTCCCAGCGCCTGTTTGTTGGGCGCGGTCCGTTCCCCGGAAATTTTTTGTCCGGAAGCATCCTTGCCGGAAAATGTAAAAACTGGCATGTTAACCTCTCCTCAACTGGTCGTCGCTGACTGCCAAACCTTCACTGCTTGAACCCGCTGTGGCCTTGCGGGCCGTACATCGCTCTTCGTTAAACGCGCTTTAGCCTTTGGAATGAGCTCCTTTTGCCATCGGCGAGCCCGGCGAAGTTCCCCGGCTCAACAAGCTGGCGCCACGGTTAATCATTTCCTGTAGTTCTTCCTGATTGCTGGAGCGCGCCAGGCAGGTCTCCAATGAGACTTGCTTCTGGAAATAGGCCGTGGCTAACGCCTGGTTGAACGTCTGCATACCGAACTTATCCTGCCCGGACTGCATCGCCGAATAGACCTGGTGAATCTTGTCTTCGCGAATCAGGTTGCGAACCGCCGGGTTTGGAATCAGGATTTCCATGATCATGGCGCGGCCTTTGCCGTTGATGGTGGGCAGGAGGGTTTGGCACATGACGCCTTCCAGCACCAGTGACAGCTGGGCTCGAATCTGCGGCTGCTGGTGCGCCGGGAAGACGTCGATGATGCGGTTAATGGTGGACGTGGCCGAATTGGTGTGCAAGGTACCAAAGGTCAAGTGTCCGGTTTCCGCAATTCGCAATGCCGACTCAATCGTTTCCAGGTCACGCATTTCGCCGATCAGCACAACGTCGGGATCTTCACGGAGAGCAGCACGCAAGGCATCGGTGAAGCTTTTGGTATCGGCGTGGAGTTCGCGCTGGTTGACCACGCAGTTCTTGTTCATGTGCACGAACTCGATGGGATCTTCAATGGTAAGGATGTGATCGTGACGTTCGCTGTTGATCTTGTCGATCATGGCCGCCAGCGTTGTCGATTTGCCCGAGCCGGTTGGTCCGGTCACCAGAACCAGGCCGCGGGGCTTGTCACAAAGTTTGCTGACAACGGCGGGCAGACCGAGCTGATTGAAGGACTTGATCTCGAATGGAATCAGACGAAAGACGGCAGCGGTGGCTCCGCGCTGGTTGAAGACGTTGGCGCGGAATCGAGCCAGGCCCTTCAGTCCGAAAGAAAAGTCGAGTTCCAAACTTTCTTCGAAGCGATGCTTCTGCGAGTCCGTCATGACGCTGTAGGCGAGTTGCTTGGTCTCAGCCGGCGTCATCTGCGGCAAATCGAGCGGCACCAGATGTCCGTGTACCCGGATTTGAGGCGGCGAATTAGTGGTGATGTGAAGATCGCTGCCACTCATCTCCAGCATTCTTTTGAGCAGATCGCTTAACGACAACCCCATAATTTGTTTCCTTCCTCTAGATCGCGGACCCAGCCGATCGCGAATCGTTGTAACGCAAATCAGTGAATCGTTTCGCGGGCGACTTCTTCGAGCGTGGTCATACCCGCCGCAACTTTGATCAATCCACTCCGGCGCAGCGTGATCATGCCGCGTTCGATCGCCTTTTTTTTCAGTTCCACCGCCGACGCGCCCACCAGAACCAGTTCTCTGATCTCGTCATCGACCTCCATCACTTCGTACAAACCGCAACGCCCCTTATAGCCAGTGTTGTTGCAAACGCCGCAGCCTTTGCCCTTTTGGATCTTCACGGTCTTGGCTTCTTCGGGGCCATATCCCTCTTCAATCAGGGTCTGCACGGGAACATCCACGACCTCCGCGCAATCCTTGCAAATCCTCCGGACCAGGCGCTGCGCGCAGATCAGGTGCACCGAGGTCGCAACCAGGAAGGGTTCAATTCCCATGTTCATGAGTCGAGTAATGGTTTCCGGGGCACCGTTGGTGTGCAGAGTAGAAAGCACAAGGTGGCCGGTGAGAGCGGCCTTAATAGCAATTTCCGCGGTTTCGAAGTCACGAATTTCGCCGACCAGAATGATGTTGGGATCTTGCCGCAAGAAAGAGCGTAGCGCCGCGGCGAAATTCAATCCGATCTGTTCCTTCATCTGCACCTGGTTGACGCCGCCCAACTGAAATTCGACCGGATCTTCGGCCGTCATGATATTCGTATCCGGCTGGTTGAGGCGCGAGATGGACGAATACAGAGTGTTGGTTTTTCCTGAACCCGTGGGACCGGTGACCAGCACCATGCCGTAAGGCTTAAGAATGGCTTTTTCGAACTTGACCAAAGACTCGGGCTCGAAGCCCAGCTTGGTCATATCGAGGCGCAGGTTTTCTTTGTCGAGCAAGCGCAGTACGATCTTCTCGCCCCACAACACCGGCAGGGTGCTGACGCGAAAATCGAGCTGTTTCTTGCGGCCGCCGATATTCATTTTCAACATGATGCGGCCGTCTTGCGGCAGGCGCTTCTCGCTGATATCCAGTTTCGCCATGATTTTCAGGCGAGAAGTGATTGCGTCCTTCAGCTTTAGCGGCGGCGACATGATCGATTGCAGGATGCCATCAATACGGAATCGTACGCGGAACTCTTTTTCGTAGGGCTCGATGTGGATGTCGCTGGCGCCGCGCTTGACCGCGTCAGTCAGCACCAGGTTCACCAGTTTGACTACCGGAGCCTCGTCGGCAGCCTTCTCCAGCTGCGAGAGCTCCATCTGCTGTTCTTCCGTCTGCAGTTCGACGTCGCTCTCGTTCATCTCCTGCATCGACTGCATTACGGTTTCGAGGTCTTCTTCTTTTTCCTTAGGGCCGCCGTAGGATTTCTCGATGCCTGCGAGAATGGAACTTTCGGATGCAACCACCGGCTCGATGTTGAACCCGGTCATGAACTTGATATCGTCCATCGCAAAAACGTTGGTCGGATCGACCATGGCGATGGTGAGCGACGCGCCCACGCGACTCAGCGGAAGAATCTGATAGCGTTTCGCGGTTTCAAAGGGAATCAGCTTGACGACGGCGGGATCGATTTCAAAGTACGACAAGTTGATGGCGGGGACGCCATACTGACGAGAGAGAAAGTTCGTAACATCCTCATCCGTGAGGAAGCCGAGCTTCACCAAGGCAGAGCCCAGGCGGCAATTCTGCTCCTTCTGGGCCTTAGTCGCTTGTTCCAACTGCTCTGGGGTAATGATCTTCTCTTTGACGAGAAGGTCACCCAGCCGTTGAGACATACGTCGATCTCCTATCCACCGAGTGGAACGATGCCTGGCAACATCACCGGCATTTGCACGAAGCGCCGCTTGGTTTAATGGGAGGAGAGCAGCGTCTTGGTGTTGACACAAATTGTCAACGCAAGTCGATTACCGTACCAGTTACCGTAGTACTTGGACTTGTCGCCGGACTTGGCACAAAAAGAGTGAGATCGCGGAACCCGCGCCAGATGAGCTTTTTTCGCGTCCGATTCTGAATCCCAGGCTGCGGTACATGCACTTCGGTAAGGACGGTCAGGTGCGGGCACGACGTCCGTGAGCCTGTTTGTGGTCCGGGTAGACTCAACCATGAGGGAGACCGCGTTTGCGAGTCGACGAAAGCGAAAATCAGATTCGGAGCTACTACCGCGCACTGTTTCGCGCCTGGGGGCCACAGAATTGGTGGCCGGCTCGCTCACGATTTGAAGTGATCGTGGGAGCATTTCTGACCCAGAACACGGCGTGGACAAACGTGGAGAAGGCTTTGGCGAATCTTCGAGCGGCCAGACTGCTTAGTGTAAAGGGCATCCGCGATGTGCGGTTGGCCGAGCTTGAGCGCCTGATCCGGCCCTCTGGATATTTCCGTCAGAAGGCCAAGCGGCTGAAAACTTTCGTTAATTTTCTCGATCAGCGCTACAGCGGATCTCTGACACGATTATTTTCTCGCCCTACCGCGGAACTTCGAGAAGAACTCCTTCAGCTGAATGGCGTGGGACCTGAGACGGCCGATTCCATTTTGCTCTACGCGGGGAATCACCCGGTATTCGTCGTGGATGCCTACACGCGACGGATTCTTGCGCGCCATGAGATTCTGCCTGAGGAAGCCGCTTATGAGGATATCCGTGAATTGTTTGAGCGAAGCCTCGCACCCTTGGCGGGCTCTGCCGCCGACTCAGAAAATGTTCCAACTGGAACATTAGCAGCTAGCTTTGGGGCTGCGCATTCTCCCTCGCGCATGAGTGCCGCCAAGCGCACGCTGCTGACTCAGATCTATAACGAGATGCATGGCCTTATCGTCGGCGTGGGAAAGAACTACTGCAGAAAGTCACAGGCTCATTGTGACGGATGTCCTTTACAACCGTTCCTGCCTCGACTCTAGTGGATCAGAAATCGAAACAAAGAACCAAAGACGATGAGAGTCTATCTTCCTGCGCTGGCAGCCTTACTGACGTGCGCCATCCCACTTCCGATGCACGGCCAAACTCTGCGTCAAGCCGCTGATAACGATGTCGTGCTTATCGGCACAGCCGTGCGCTCCGCACAAATGTCGGAGCCTGCCTACGCCGCAGCGCTGGCTCGCGAATTCAACATGGTGGAAGCGGAAGATGCGATGAAGTGGTGGGTGTTGCGGCCGGATGCAAACAGCTACGACTTTCGCCAGGCCGATGAACTGGTGCGCTTCGCCATGGCTCATCAAATGAAAGTCCGCGGCCACTGCCTGGTCTGGGGACGCTACAACCCGGATTGGCTGACCCAGGGGAATTTCACCACACCACAGTTGTCTCACCTTCTCCACGAACACATCACTCGAGTGATGGAGCATTACGCGGGACAGGTTTTTGCATGGGATGTGATCAACGAAGCTCTGGACGAGAACGGCAACGTGCGCGATTCTCTCTGGTACAACCAGCCCGGCGTAGGATTTTCCCGGCAAGGAACCGGCTACATCGAGCAAGTATTTCGTTGGGCGCACGATGCAGACCCGAAGGCGTTGCTGTTTTACAACGAAGCAGAGGGCGAAGGCCTGAACCGCAAGTCCGACGCGATCTATGCCATGATCAAGGATTTCCGCCAGCGGGACGTTCCCATCCATGGCGTGGGACTGCAGATGCACATACCGTCGCCGGATGCAGATATTGGGGCGATTGCGGCGAACATCGCCCGGCTCACGGCGCTCGGCGTGCAGGTTCATATCACCGAGCTCGATGTTTCATTGCCGTTGGATTCCAGCGGCCACGTTCAAGCGGAGGATCTGACCCGCCAGGCCGGGGTATATCGCGGCATCGTCCGAGCATGCCTGAACAGTCCCGGCTGTACCGCGATCCAGACTTGGGGTTTCACCGACAAGTACTCGTGGATCGGTTCCCACTCGCACGGGGCTCGCGGGCAGGCGTTGCCATTCGATCGTACCTACCAGCCGAAGGCAGCTTATCGGGCAGCGTTGGAGGAGCTGCACGCGGGGCGCCCCAAGGCTCGGTAGTTTGCTTGCCAATCCCGTGCTCTATTGCCATTCGCGCGTCTGGGATGCTTCTCCTGTGTCCACCAGCATCTATAATGAAAACGCGTGGGGCCAAACGTTCCAAGCCGAGCTGGGAAGAACGCCAACCGCAAGCGGGTGATTGTCCTGCTGGCGATCGCGGTTTTTCTTTTGTTCGCCATCCTGGTTTCGCAAACCGCGTTCAACCAAACCATATTGCGTCCTGATACCAACCAGCAGGTTGTCGTTTTTTACGCGCTTTCACTGCTGATTTCTCTCCTGTTTGTCGCGCTCACGTTCGTGTTGGCGCGCAATCTGCTCAAGCTGTTTGCCGAGCGCCGTTTGGGAGTGCTGGGATCGAAGTTTCGCACGCGCATGGTGGTGGGAGCTCTACTGCTTTCCTTTGTTCCTGTCATGGTGATGTACTGGTTCGCCTACGGCCTGATGAACCGATCCATTGATAAATGGTTCTCTACGCCGGTGGAAGAGGTTCGCGCGGATACGGATGCCATGGCCTCGCTGCTGGCCAACTACGCAGCCCAGAACGCGCGCTCGGAAGCGATGTCTCTGGCGGCGGCACCCGAGACCCAGAGAGCTTTCGAAGGTCATGGATTTACCGAAGCCCTTGAGGAATTTCGTATTCACGAACCCACTCTGCAAGGCGGATTTACCGTCGCGTTACAAAATGGAGTCGTAGAGGCCAGCCTGGGCGCTCCCGCGCCTTGGGAAATCCTGAAAGAGAAACTACCGCTCGCGCTCGCGACCGCTGGGCAACCCGCCCGTTTTACATGGGGGCAAACCGAATACACGTTGGGCAGCGCGCCGGTGGGAAAGTATGGCTTGATCCTGGTGGCTATGCCGCTCCCGGCGGAGTTTTCGAAGACGGTGAAGCAGATTGAGGCCAGCCAGTTGCGTTATCTTCAACTCAGTCGCGAGCGTAAGCATGTGCGCCAGACTTACATGGGGCTGCTCTTGCTACTGACCATGATGGTGTTGTTCGTGACCACATGGCTGGCGCTCTTCCTCTCCAAACTGGTGACGCGGCCGCTGGCCGCATTGGCCGAAGCCACGCAGGAAATTTCTCGCGGACGTTTGGATTACCGTATCGATGTAAGTGCGGCCGACGAGATTGGGGACTTGGTCCGCTCATTCAACCGTATGGCGGAAGAACTGGAGACCAGCCGGGGGCAGATTGAGGCATCCAGCCGCGATGCGAGCACTGCCAATGCAGAACTCGATCAACGGCGTCGCCAGATGGAAACGATCCTCGAAAGCATCCCGACCGGAGTCCTGTCGCTGGATGCAAACCGCACGGTTACCCACGCCAACCAGGCTCTGCAACGCATCCTTCATCCGGAAGGATATGCGGAGGGAAAGCATATCCTGCGCGGGGCGCACCTTGCTGACGTTTTTCCGGCGGAAGTGCTGCAGGATCTTGAACCGCTGCTGCGCCGCGCCGACCGCATGGGAATGACGACCAGTCAGATGGAGATGCCGTTGCAGCGCACGCCTTTGAATGTAGCGGTCACGGTGGCAACCTTGCGCCATCAGGACGAGCAATCTGGATACGTGATCGTATTCGAAGATCTCTCGGATCTGTTGAAGGCTCAGAAACAGGCGGCGTGGCGCGAGGTTGCGCGACGGGTGGCGCATGAGATCAAGAATCCTCTCACTCCCATCGCGCTATCCGCGGAACGCATCCAGCGCCACTTGGAGCGCGCAACGACTCCCGACAAGGCGTCGATGGAGATCGTCCGATCGTGTGCCGAAACCATTGCGGGCGCGGTGGAAACGGTTCGACGGTTGGTGGACGAGTTCTCCTCTCTGGCTCGCTTTCCCGCGTCCAATCCGCACCCGGCGGATATCAACGACGTCATCGAGAATGCTCTCTCCATGTTTAACGGAAGGATGGAAGGCATCGATCTGCATAAATCGCTGGCTCACGACCTGCCCAAAGTTATGGCGGACGCCGAGGCGATCAAGCGAGCGATCGCGAACCTGGTGGACAATGCAGCCGAAGCGATGCAAGATTCTTTGGTACGCGAGATACAGATTTCCACCTCGCTGGTGGCCAGCCGCGACGCCGTCGAGATCACCGTCGCAGACACGGGCCACGGCGTGACTCGCGAGTTGAAGGAAAAGCTATTTCTTCCTTATTTCTCCACCCGGAAAAGAGGAACCGGACTTGGATTGGCGATCGTGAGTCGAGTGATCGAAGAGCATCACGGGTCGATTCGCGTCGAAGAGAATCGGCCGGTCGGAGCGCGCTTCATCGTGGAACTGCCAGTTGTTCCCGAACCTGCCTTCGCCGCGCCAACAGCCCAGCATGCATAAAATTCTGGTAGTGGATGACGAAACCGGCATTCGCGAGTCACTGCAGGGAGTACTGGCAGACGAAGGCTACGAGACCGCTTCGGTCGAGAGTGGTGAAGAATGTCTCAGATTGCTGCGACGCGAGCACACCTACGAAGTGGTTCTGCTGGATATATGGCTACCCGGCATCGATGGCCTGGAGACGCTGGAAAAAATCCGCGAACTCGATAATGCGCCTGAAGTAATTATGATTTCCGGACACGGCACGATCGAAACCGCCGTGCGCGCCACCAAACTCGGCGCCTATGACTTCCTGGAAAAACCGCTTTCCATCGACAAGACGTTAATCCTGGTCAAGAATGCAATCGAATCCAAGAAATTGCGGCACGAAAACGTCGACCTTCGAAAACAGTTGCACAGCAAGAGCGTGATCGTTGGCGACAGCATTCCCATGAAAGCGTTGCGCCAGCAGATTGGTTTGATGGCGCCCACGAACGGACGCGTTCTCATCTATGGTGAATCCGGAACCGGAAAAGAACTGGTGGCTCATGCGATCCACGCGCAAAGCCTGCGCAAGGATGAGACTTTCGTCGAGGTAAATTGCGCGGCGATTCCCGAGGACCTGATCGAGAGCGAACTTTTCGGGCATTACAAAGGATCATTTCCGGGAGCTGCCGTCGACAAGGAAGGCAAGTTTCAAAAGGCGAATGGAGGAACGCTATTCCTCGACGAAGTCGGCGACATGAGTTTGAAAACGCAATCCAAAGTGCTGCGCACGCTGGACGAGCAGCGGGTTGCGCCGCTGGGGAGCGACGAGACCATCACGGTGGACGCCCGCATCATCGCCTCGACCAACAAAGACCTGGAAGAAGAAATCTCCATCGGGAACTTCCGCGAAGATTTGTTTTACCGCTTGAATGTGATTCCGTTCTTCGTGCCTCCGCTGCGCGACCGGAAGGAAGACATTCCGTTGCTGGCGCGGCAGTTTCTGAAAGACCTGGCCGCGACTTATGGTCGACGCCCGCGCGAGATCACCGATGACGCCATTGAGGGGTTAATGCGCTATTCGTGGCCGGGGAATGTCCGCGAACTGCGCAACGTCATTGAGCGCATCGTGATCATGAATCCGATGATCACGCGATTAGACCGCAAACATCTGCCTCCGCTGGTCTACCGCGATGGACACCGTCGCGCCGTGCGCAATGAGTTCTCTACGCTGCACCAGGCTCGGGACGCTTATGAGCGGGATTTTATTCTGAAGAAGCTCGACGAAAACCACGGGAACGTGACTCGCGCGGCCGAAGTGCTGGGGCTGGAGCGGAGCCACCTTTACCGCAAGATGAAAACGCTCGGCATCGTGGTGAACGAGTAAAGTTTCGGGGACCGGAGCTACCGCTTCACCATGCGGATTTCTGTTCCGTTCTTTCTGAACTCCACCTTGTCCATCAGTTGGTTGATCAGAAAAATCCCGCGCCCGTGATTAGAATAGACGTTCTCTCCGACGGTGCAACTGGGGATGACTTCGGGTGTAAAACCGGTGCCCGGATCTCGCACGATGATCAATATGCCCGCTTCGTCGTCGCTGCTGACCAGGCACTCCACGGTCTTCGTGGGATCTTCTTTCGCTCCGTGAATGACGGCGTTGGCCAGCGCTTCCTGGAGCGCCAACTCAATCGCGTCTTCTTTGCCGTCTACCCCATTCATCTCACGGACTACGGCCATTACTTCTTGTACGACCGGGTCGACGGCTTTGCGGTCCGCGGAAAGTGTAACCCGCAAAATCAAAGCCAACTTCTCAGGGTCAAAATCTTTTTCAGGGAGAGGTTGTTCGGAAGAATCCGACGATGGCATGTATTGGCTCGTTGTTATGATTCGGTTCGGCGCTGCTATCTATTGATTCTAGCTGTTAAAGCTCAGAACGACAATCCAAGGAATCTTTCGAAACAGGCGCGGCGAGCGCCAACCGGATCGGCGGCATTGATCGTTGTCACTTGTCACTTGTGTCTTCCGGCGATCGAAACTTTGTCCGGCAGTTCGACATGTCCGTCGGTGAGATGCTGCAGTTGCCGCCGCCAGTCGAGTTCTTCTACGAAGCCACGCGATTCACGCCAGTTAGGCTGCACCTTCACGTAGAGTTCAAGAAACACCTTTGTACCCAGCATGCGCTCGATCTGCAATCGCGCGGATGTGCCGATTCGTTTCAGCATCTCGCCCTTCTTGCCGATCAAGATGCCTTTCTGGCCTTCGCGTTCGCAATAGATCGTTGCGGAAATGCGGGTCAATCTGGCGCCTTCTTCGAAGTTCTCAACAATCACGGTGGTGGCGTAAGGAAGCTCTTCCTCCGTTTCGAGCAGCACTCGCTCGCGAACAATCTCTCCGGCCATGAAGCGCGCGGGTTGGTCGGTGACCTGATCTTCCGGGAATAACGGAGGGCCCGCAGGCAATGCGGCGACAACCAGCTTCAACAATATCTCGAGGCCATCCCTCTTTAACGCGGAGATGGGAATAATTTCGTGAAAGGGATGGAGCTTTTTGTATTCCTCGATCAACGGCAGCAGTTTGCTCTTGCCTCCCTTCAACAGGTCCACCTTGTTAAGGATGAGGCAAACCTTTGTTGTCGAGTGTCTCAGCATTTGGATGGCGAACTCATCCCGTCGATCGAGCTTGCGCGTCGCATCCATGATCAACAAAACGACATCGCAGCCTTCGAGCGCTTCTCGCACCTCGACCATCATCTTGCGTCCGAGAGAGCTGTCGGGCTTATGCACGCCTGGAGTATCGATCAAAACAATTTGCGCGCCGCTCTGGCTCTTGCTCTTGGGGATGTTGACGATGCCCTGGATGCGGTTGCGGGTGGTTTGCGGCTTGGGCGAGATGATGGCGAGTTTTTCGCCCACGAGCGCGTTGAGCAGCGTGGATTTGCCAGCGTTGGGGCGGCCGAGGATGCAAACAAAACCTGAGCGGAAGGGCATAGGGGGTCTTAGATTGTGGAGTTCAGGTCTTCGGTCTTCGGTCTCGAGTCTTGGCCTAACACCTGACACCTGAGACCTAACACCTGTTATATCAGTTTCAACTGCCGTGGCTGCACGGTGGTAATTCTCACGCGTTCCACTCTGCGATCGGTCGACTCCAGAACCTCGAAGCGCAGGCCGTCATCGTCCACGGTTTCGCCCTTCTGTGGAATGTGCCCGGCCAGCTCGCTGACCAGGCCTGCGACCGTCGCCGATTCCCTTCCTTCCGGTTTCGTCCCGAAGAGTTCGGCAAGGCGGTCCACGTCCATACCTCCGGAAACGATGTACGAATCAGGATTCTCTCTGACGATTTCCGGCTTCTCGTGCTCGTCGCGGATTTCGCCGACGATCTCTTCCACCAAGTCTTCGATCGTGACCAGACCCGCAACGCCGCCATATTCATCGACCACAATCGCCATACGAATATTATTCTTCTGCATTTCGCGGAGAAGGTCGCTGCCGAGTTTGCTTTCGGGCACGAAATAGACGTCCCGGCGCATCAGTGTTTCGAGAGTTTTGGAAGCTTCGCTATCCGGCACTTGCAACACATCCTGGGCGTAGACAATGCCTTTGATGTTGTGAATGCTTCCGTCGTATACGGGCACGCGCGAATAGTGCTTGGTGCGCAGCATTTCGATGAATCGCTCGACCGTGGTTTCCATCGGTACGGCAAACATCTCGGGTCGCGGCTTCATGGCTTCGCGCACCGTCTTGCCGCTGAACTCGACCACGGACTGGATCAAGTCGCGGTCGCCTTCCTGAATGATGCCTTCTTCCTGGCCAGCTTCGATCAAGGCGTCGACGGCCTCGGACGCGCTCTCCGGCTCCTCGCGCGTATTCTCGCGCGTGAGTGATACCACGGATTGCAAGAAGCCCAGAACGATCGTTACCGGCAGCACCAGGTAGATCAGGATTCGCAAGAGCCATATCCAGCGAATGAGCCAGGCGCCGTTGGTGCGCGAGAAAAACAGGAATGGCAGAAATTGATTGAATACGATGACGATCACAATCAGGCTAATGGCGGCTTGTGCGATTTCGTAGGCACTCCAGCGCTGGTCACTAAAGAGCGCGAAGCCGACGAGCAAGGCAATGGTCGCGGTGGTCAACTGCTTGAGTACCGCCATGGAGAGCGACGCGCGAGAACGGCTTACACCCAGACCGGGTTCTACCTTTTGCTCAAAGACGTCGATATTGTCCTGAAACTCGCGCGAAAGAAATTTGCCGATTTCCTGGTAAACACGATCCACGTAGGAGGCCAGCGCTAACAGCCCCAGCAGCGGGACAAGCGCGAGTGCGACGGCCCAATTCATAAAGTTCTACGCCGTGCGCGGGATGCGCGAGCGCGAAGCGACTCGCGACCAAAAGGTCGGCCGGCAAGCGCTCCTGTCCTCTCGATCAGCCCCACGTCCAACTTCAGTCGGTGTCGAAATCGAATCTCTTCGCGAGCCATCTCACCATTATCCTGCTCGTGATCGAATCCGGCTAGATGAAGAATACCGTGCAGTACCAGAATTTTTATCTCTTCCGCCGCCGAGTGCCCCAGGCGAATGGCATTCTCCCGGGCGATGTCAGCGGAAATCGCAAGTTCGCCAGCAATCCGTTTTGCCTGGCGCAGCCCCAGTTGCGGCGACGGAAATGACAATACGTCGGTAGCCTTGTCTTTCCCGCGGTATTGACGGTTGAGAGAACGCAATTCCTGGCTATTTGTCACTAATACGTTCACGCCGTCGCGTAAGTGGACCGCCCGCCTTGCCCGCAGCACAAAGCGTTCGAGTGTCGCATGGCTCAGCCCCGTGATTTTTTTTCGAAGGATAACCAACTGTTCCTTGCACGGATCCTATTCCCCCGACGCTTCCCGGGTTCTGCCATTTAGATCCTTCGCCTCCGGATTCTTGACTTCGGAGCTTTTCAATCCTCCACCCGCGGCCTCGGCACTTTTCCCGCCGGACAATAACAGCATCTGCTGCTCGGCGATATGGGTCTTGTGTTCGTCATAGGCACGAATGATGCGCTGCACCAGGTGATGACGGACTACATCGGCTTCGTCGAAGTGAACGAAGGTTAAGCCTTCCACGCGCTTCAAAATGTCGATGGCTTCCAGCAGCCCGCTGCGGCGAGCGTTGGGCAAGTCGATCTGCGTGATATCTCCGGTAATCACTGCTTTGGAATTAAATCCTAGACGAGTGACGAACATCTTCATCTGTTCCGAGGTGGTGTTCTGCGCCTCGTCGAGAATCACAAAGGAATCGTTCAACGTACGCCCGCGCATGAATGCGATCGGCGCGATCTCGATGACATTCTTTTCCAGATATCGATCGACTTTCTCCGGCTCGAGCATGTCATAGAGCGCGTCATAAAGAGGGCGAAGATACGGATCGATCTTGTCCTGCAATGTGCCCGGTAAGAATCCCAGGCGCTCGCCCGCTTCCACCGCGGGTCGCGCCAGGATGATGCGATTTACCCGCTTGGCGAGTAGCGCGGAGATTGCCATGGCCACGGCCAGATAGGTCTTGCCTGTGCCAGCGGGACCAATGCCGAAAACCATGTCGTGTTTCTCGATGGCCTCGACATAGCGGCGCTGATTCACGCTCTTGGGTTGCACCATGCGGCGTCCCAGCGAACGCTGCTTGCCCGCGTCGGCAAGTCCGCGCAAGGTCGCGGTGGGATCCGCCACCAATACGCGCAACATGCTGTTGAGGTCGCCATTGTTGAAGGTATATCCGGAGCGCTGCAGGCTTTCGTAGTCGGCGAACACTTGCTCGGCCCGGGCAACTTCGCGCGCGGCACCCTCTAGTTCAATGGCGTTCGATCGCAGGTCAATCGTAACGTTCAGGCCATCTTCCAGCACGCGCATGTTCTCGTCGCGGGTACCGAAAAGCGTCTCGATGTTGGGAGTTATCCCGATACTTTTCTTCATTCAGTCTCTTTTTTGAACCATGTGAGGGCAGGATGGACCCCGAGGGGGATAGCAGCCGGGATTACCTCACGGGTTGAAATAATCACACCTTTTGCAGACAAAACAGGATTGTGCTCAGAGACGGGACCAGCCGGGATGCTCATGCCCACAGGGCAAGTCACTACCATTGCATAAAGCGTACCCCGCGCCGGGATGGGAGTCAATGGCTTCGGAAGTTATGCGTTTTTTTCCACCGGGGATGCTGGGACCGCACGAGTTCCCGCCCAGTCGCGCAGCGCGGAGATCTCTTCTGATCGCGTGGTGGAGAGCGGTACGGTCTGGGCCAGTGCGTCCAGCAAAAGTTGCGTGGTGAGCTGCTTTTTTTCGGAGAAGGCGACATAAAGTGCCGTCTGCACGGCGGCGTTGATCTCCGCGCCGGAGTACCCTTTCGCAGCCGCGGCAACCTGCTTCAGGTCAAACTCCGAGGGATTGCGTTTCCGCCGGTTCAACTGAATCGATAGAACTTGCTCACGCTCTGCCTGACTGGGAAGATCGACGAAAAAAAGTTCATCGAATCGCCCCTTGCGGATAAGTTCCGGAGGCAGCGCGGTCACGTTGTTGCAGGTGGCCGCTACAAATACCGGGGCTTCGCGGTCTTGCATCCAGGAAAGAAACGAGGCCAACAGGCGGGAAGAAACACCGGCGTCCGCCGAAGCTGAATCCGGCCCGCTGCCGGCGAACACCTTCTCCAGTTCATCAATCCATAGGACGCATGGCGCAAGACCTTCCGCGACCTCGAATACTTTGCGAATTCTCTTCTCCGTTTCGCCGATGTATTTGTCATAGACGGCGGCAGTATCGAATTTCACCAGCGGAAGATTCCATTCCCCCGCCACGGCCCGGGAGCAGAGCGATTTCCCGCATCCCTGCACGCCCAGGATGATGACTCCGTGAGGTGGTTCCAGTCCGAAGGCACGGGCGGAATCTTCCCACGCGCCGCGCCTGAGAGACAGCCACCTCTTCAGATTATCCATACCACCAACGCTGGAAAATGCTTCACTCGCTTCCGTGAACTCCAGCATTTCAGAACGCCGGAGCAAAGATTTCTTGGTCTCGAGAACATCGCCCGCAATCTCAGGACACAGGGCATAGCGCGCCACCAAGGCCTGAGAAAGAGCACGCTCGGCGGCCTCTTCGGTGAGCCCGCGCAGGCTTTCCACCACGGCGTCAAATCCTTTGGGATCCAACTTCCGCTGCAGAGTGTGGCCCTTGGAGATTCTCACGACAACTTCATCAATGATCTGCCGCAGACGACGCCGGTCGGGCAGCGGCAGTTCGAGAAACTCCACGAGTCCCCTCAACTCGGGAGGAATCTCAATTTTCGGCGAGGTGAGAATAATGGTGCGCCGATTCTCGGAAAATTTCTGGCCTACATCGCGCAGCCGCCGAACCACTACCGCCTCGTCCATATGGCGGTGTAGGTCTTTCAAAATAAACGCCGCACCAATGGAAATGCCTTCCAGATTAGCCAGCATCTGCGCGGGCTCCTGACTGTTGTAGATGGCTTTGGAGTTGGCGAGCGTTTGCTGGGCCGCCGCACCATAAGGAGAGGCCGAGTCCAGACCGTCGACCACCAGTTCACCGACGTCGCTACCGCAGCGGACAAGGCCGCTCGCGATTGTCCACTCGAATGCGGCGAGGTTGAGGGCCGCACAAGCCGCGCGCACCAAGCGAACCGCGCGGACCTCCTCGATGGTTTCGATCGCTACGATGGGGGTCGAGGAATCAAGCAAAACTTTGAGACGAGCCAACGGATCTGGAATCAGAGGCCATGCCATGTGTTTGACCGGTCGAGACTTGCTCCCCTATAATAGGCAATTCGGGCATCACCGAATATCTTGCTGGACACACGAAGGTAACGAACCAGACATGGCTAATCATTTTTCGGCGCTCAAGCGCGCCCGTCAGACCGAAAAGCGCACTGCCACCAATCGCGCCAACTCGTCCCGCCTGCGCACCGCATTGCGTGGACTGCGCGAGACCATCGAAAAGGGCGACAAGCAAGCCGCCGAACAGACCTACCGCCAGACCGTCTCCGCGCTCGACAAGGCAATCCAGAAGGGCACGCTGCACAGCAATACCGCCGCTCGCTACAAGTCACGACTAGGCGCTCGCGTCAATGCGATGAAGTAGCGGTTAGGTCCTCGTTTTTCGCTCTTAACCGGACGCGAATCTTACTCAATTCTGTCCCGCTTACTCAGATTATGTCTGAGGCACAGGATCTGTATGTTCTTGGCGTCTTTGGAAGACCCGCCCTGCGAATATGGAATGATGTGATCAAAGTGGAGATTTTCCTTGCTCCCGCACTTGACGCAGCTTCCCTTGTCGCGTTTCCACACCTCGATCTTAACCGCCGCCGGTATCACCCTGTCGTGATCGATTCCGCCGATTGAAGGAGCTGACAACTCCCACAATTTATCGAGGATCTCTAACTTAAACTTAAACACCTGTCGCCGCCCTGACGTTTCTTGCCAAACATCGACCAACCTGAAGACCCCGTTGTAGGCCCAAATGCCTGCTCGAATTTTTTCGAAGACCTTTACTCTTTCCGCCTCAGCCCTACCCGCCTTGAATCGTCTGACGGCGTCGGCGAACAGACCATTTTGAGTGAGCCGGCCACTAGGTAGAAATTCGGGCTGGTCGACAGTTTTCGGATCGGGGCCACTCTTGGTCAGTGGAACGTCGTGCCCTTCGTAGATGATCACTTTCCCGCCGTCTTCAACGCCATCTGCGTAGGGAGCGCCCGGGCGTAGGCTCATCAAAATTAGGCTTTCGGTAGGCGTGAGCCGAAAGTTCATTCCCCTCTGAAGATTGACGCCGAAGTCGGCGCACATTTCTAGATAGGAAACAACGTCGCCTGCATTAATCATTGTTCAAAGGACAAAACCAATGTTCCGTCCACTGGCCCTTCACACCGGCAACTGCTCCTGCATCCAACCCGGCGCTTCCAGCTTGGGCTCGGTGGTCAAATCCATTACCAAACGCTCCAGCACCATGCGCTTGCTTACGGGATTCGAGCGCAGAGCCAGGTCAGCCTTGGCCACGAGGCGGATTGCGCGCGTCAAGTCGCGGCGGGATTTATAACGACGGGCTTGCTTGATAATGTCGTCGGCAGCAAATGGAGGCACGCGGAAGCCCTGCCATAGCGCGGCCCAGAGCATGCGCTGGTCGCGAACATTGCGTTCGAAAATCACCAGCATCTGGCGAAAAGTTTTGGCCAGCATGTAGATATGGCCGATGGCGGCTTCTTCGCCGTCGCCGGAAGACAGCATCGCGTCCAGCACTTCCAGCGCGCGCACGCGGTCTTTGGAAGAAATGGCGTCGGTCAACTCATAGAGAGAACGCTGCTTGGCGGCCAGCACCATGGTCTCGACGTCGCCCAGCGTGATGCGGTTCCGCGCGCCAACATAGAGCATTAGCTTCTCGAGTTCGTTGGAGATCATCATCATGTCGCCGCCAAGCGCATCGACCAGCTCGCGGGCGCCGTCGGCGTCGATCTTTACTGCGCGGCTGGTGCAAAAGTCGGAGATCCAGCGCACCGCCTCGCCTTCCTCCACGCGCGCCAACTCCACGATGCCGCAGTACGTGCCCATGGTTTCGCGAATGCGCTGGTAGCGCTCCTTGTCCTGCATCTCCATGCGGCGAACGTCGGCCGAAATGCTGATATGGTCGGCGACGAAAACCAGCAGCGCGTCAGGATTGGGATTCTTGCAATAGTCCTGAATGGCGGCGAGCTTCTCCTCGTTCGAACCGCGGCCAAAAAGACTCTTCACCCCGCGCACGAAGAATACCTGGAACGGCGCCATCAACGACGGGGTGCGGGCGCGGTCGAGAACTTCGGCGAGATCGTTTTCCGCGAGGTCAAACTCAAACACGCTGAAGTCTCGCAGGTCACGAGGAACCAGATGTTCGATAATCGCATCGCGGAAGCGCTTGCGGAAGAAAGCTTCGTCGCCAACGAACACGTAGGCCGGACGCAGTTGGTGCGATTCAAGCTCGCTGACAAAGCGATCCGCCTGGGCGAAAGCCCGCATCAAAAGTTCTCCTTGCGATAGCGACCGGGCGCGGCCATTTCAAACTCTAGCATCTAGAAGCCCTCCAGAATGTTGGAGACCAGGGTTCGGGCGAAATCCTGCGAGAGCCGGCGGAAGGCGGGCGAATCTTCCTCAAAAAAACTGGCCAGATCCTGCGAGACTTCGTACTGCTCACGAAATAAGTACGAAGGATTCTGATACAAGACCTTACCTTGCCGGTCGGTGAGAGAAACCCTCATACTCACCACCACCAAAACGCTGGCGGCCTGTCCGGTTGCGGAATTGTACGTCAGCGGAGTCGAAGAGGTGGAAAGCACAGTGCCGCGCAGCGTCGCATCGGCGGCTTCGTTGGCGTCGTTGAGAATGTGATAGTGCGTGCGAGTCGTGAACTCGCGGACTACGGATGCGGTCAGCATCTGCTCGATGCGATAGGTCGTGGTCACGTTGACGAAAGCCGGGACGGCGATCGTCTTTACATTTTCCGGAAGTTGCGCGGCGTGGCCCGCCGCATGGTAGCCGCAACCAGTGGCTCCGGCGAGCAGCAGCAGCCACGCGGCGCGGCGCCACTTCATTTTCATTGGATTTTTCCCACCGGCCGGGTTGCGATCATACTCTCGGCACACTCCACCGCGGTGATGGCCGCCACCCGCAGGTTGTCGGCAGCGGCCCAGAGCCAGATTCCATTGGGCCGCGAAGCTTCCACTTTCAGAGAAACCAGGATGTTGCCCTGACCGGCCGTGTTCACATTGCTCGGCTGCGAATCCTCTTCCGCTCCCGCGACGGTCACGTGATCGCCAGAAAGAGCTTCCGACAACTTCACCGGCTCCACCGATTGGGTCATCTCCAAGAAAATGGCGAGTCCATGGCCATGAAAAACTGGTGGCTGGACGGCCATCAGCGCAAGCGGAGGCGCGTCCACTCCGGCAAGTTTTTGATAATGACGCCGCACGCGTTGCTCCAGCGAATCCAGCGACAGCTTAGAATTCGGGCCGTAGCGCGCAACCATATTGAAGGCCACCTGTGTATCGAAGACGTCTTTGGGCAAGGTCTGGAACGACAACAGATTCACGGTTTGCTGGTGCAACTCGTCCATGCCCTTTTGTCCCTGCTCTGAAGCTGGCTCGAAAACGGTTGCCACCGCGCTACGAATCGCGCCAGTCTTGCTCGCCCGTAGCAGCAGCAGAGCAAGCGCGACCGCTGCGGGATGAGCAACAATGCAGGGACCGGGCTGGAGATCGGGCTGCCACATCTGTCCGCGCTCGCGCTCCACCCACAGAGAACGTACTGTGGCGCCAGGCTCGTCCTCCAAGGCTCCGGAAAGATCGATGATGGCGCTACCGGCGTCGCGGGCACGCTTCCAGTTCTGGCGAGTGCATCCCGGATCGGTGGCAAAAAAAGTGAAATCCATTTTGGTGAACTGCTCGTCGCGCACGCTCTGGATAAAGTTGATCTCGTCCCCCGTCGCTTCGAGCTGCCCGATGGACTCGTCGTCGTCAAGCAGGCGCACATCCACGGCGGGAAAATTACGCTCGTTGAGCATCTCGGCGACTTCCTTGCCCTTGAGCGTAGCTGCGCCCACGATAGCGGCGCGATAAAGTTGCCCGCGCACGGAAGAAGAAGCGCCCGACGCCGCAATTTTGGACGGACTACTCATGAAGTCTGCGAAGCCTCCTTGTAGGTGGGTGGCGGAGGCTGGCTCCGGCGACGAAAGATCCACTGCAAGCGCCAGAACACTCCGGAGAACGTATAGAGCAACGCCACTGCGAATAGCACCGGCTTGGAGAAAAACCACACACCAGCGAACAGAGCGCCGAGTAAAATGATCAGGCGAAATGGCCGGCGAGAAGAAAAATCAATGTCTTTAAAACTATAGAATCGCCACGTACTCACCATCAGATAGCCCACGGCAGCAACCATGGCAAGCCAGGTGATCGCCGTGTACCAGGATTCGAGCGGAATTCCTCCCTGAAAATGTACAACGGCGGCAATCACGCCGGCGCCCGCTGGAATGGGCATGCCGACAAAATACTTCTTTCCCGGCCGGCCAGGATTGGAAGGCTGCGGATTTGTCGTGATATTAAACCGGGCCAGACGGCTGGCTCCGGCCATCAGAAACAAGAAGCTGGCAATCGCTCCCAGTTGGGTGAGTTTGATGTTCCATTCGGTAAGCGCAACCGGTGGCATCAAGTGAAATCCCCACGTCCAGGCCAGCATCGCGGGAGCCACGCCAAAGGTGATCACATCGGCCAGCGAATCGAATTCCTTCCCGAAGTCGCTGCTGGTTCCGGTCATGCGGGCGACGCGCCCATCGAGTCCATCGAACAAGACGGCAAAGCCGATTGCCTTGGCGGCATTGTCCAAATGCCAGAAGTTCAGAGCGCTGGCGTGGACTACCTCGAGTATGGCGTAAAAGCCAGCCGCCATATTCCCCGTGGTGAAAAGCGAAGGGAGAATGTACATCCCCTTGCTCATACGGCGCGGACGCCGCTTTTCCGAGGGCTGATCGGGGCGCTGGGCAAGGTCCATTATCGTGCCCCTTCCGCAGTCGAATCCCGCCCTGCCGTTGCCAGTTCGCCCCTCGGCTGCAGATATGCCAACACGCTTGCCCCGCCCCGGACGCGGTCGCCCACCTTCACTTGCACGTTGGCGGTCGGGCTCAGGAGTATATCCGTGCGCGAGCCAAATTTGATCAGTCCCACGCGCTGGCCGCGCTCCAACCGGTCGCCTACTTTGGGATGGAAGACGATTCTTCGCGCCAGCAATCCTGCGATCTGCTTGAAAACAACCGTCTGACCATCACCTTCCACGAGAACAATATTCTGCTCGTTTTCCTCGGCAGACGCCGGATTCATGGCGTTCAGAAACTTTCCGCGCTGATAACGCACCTCCCGAACTATGCCGGCGATCGGGGAGCGATTTACGTGAACATCAAAAACACTTAAGAAAATGCTGATTCGGAGTTGCTTTTCGCCGCCGATGGTCACAGGAGAGACGTCCGTTACTTTTCCGTCGGCGGGCGAAACCACGGTTTCTGGGGCATCGGGAATGGAGCGCTCGGGATCGCGAAAGAACCAAAGAAAAAATAGGGCCAGCAACAGAGGAACGATCGCCCAGGCGGGCCGCGCGAACCAGCCAATGAGAACGGTGGCTGCGATCAAACCCAGCGCGTAAAAGTAGCCGTCACGAACCATAGGAGTGCTAAAGAGAACAGGCTAATTATAGAGCAGTGATGAACGACAGTGGCGCAGCTTCAGCCTAAGTGCAAATAAAGAAAGGCGCTGACCAGCGCCTTTGAGCAGATAGAAATATCCTCTTGCGGCCATGGCCGCCGGTACAACCGCCAACGACTACGCTACGTGAACTCCGTACTGCTGCCGATACTGCCGCTCAATCGTCTCCATCTGATCCTTGAGACGCAGCTTCAGCTTCTTCAGCCGGACTTCTTCCAGCTTTTCATCTTCGCTGAGGTAGCGCTTTTGGGTGAGTGAATCAAGACGAGTGGAATATTGCATGTGCTCCTGAGCCAGCTTGCGGAATTCATCATGGCTGGTCAGAAGAGTGTCCTTCGGAGTCAGCATCCAGCAGACCTCCAAACCGGGATTCTTCGCTAAAAGTATCACAGCCCTAAAATCGGTTCAATGCCATATTCTTAGTGCAGTCTCGTTGTGAGAAACAGCTTAAGAAATCCGCCGCCGATACAATACTGCATCTTCCCACGGAGCGCTATAGTAGCTTTTTCGCACTCCGGTTTCCTCAAAACCGACCTTGTTGTAGAGGCTGCGCGCGGGCTGGTTCGATTCGCGGACTTCAAGAAATATCGCGCTGCCGTTTTCCGCATGAACATGTTCGAGCAAAGCACCTAGCAGATGCGTAGCCACACCGCGTCGCCGAGCAATCGCAGAGACGGTTATGTTTTCCAACTCCCACTCCGCATCAATCCGATGCGCGATCAAGAACCCAATAAGCGCTGGTGCCTTGCCTGGAATTGTTGGTTCCTCTTGGACTTCAGCTACCCATCCAACGCGTTGGGACAGCGAATCACCGGTTGCCAATCCGCTTTCATATTGTGCCTGGGACCAATGGGCGGCAGTTGGGGTCCCCTGTTCGAGAGCCATCATGGCGGGAACATCAGCCGGAAGTGCCCGCCGGACGCGCATGCCTAACCAATTCTCTCGAGCATTTCGGCATCGGTGCGGCGAATATAGTTTGCCTCTAACTGCTCGGCCGTTACCGTCTCGCCGGACTGAATCTTGCGCCAACCTAAACGGGCAACTGCGGCGGCAGAGACCTGAGGCAGAGTCGAGATCGATAACCCCATTTCGCGAGCCGCCTCGGCGAGAACGGAATCAGGAGTCACAATCGTCCAGCCTCGTGCCTGGGCAAGAAATTCGCTCCGGCTTAACATGTGCTCTTTCGGGGGTTGGCCCGCGCGGGCGGGAATTTCGTATTCCCCCACATACACATCGCTCCGGCCGGCATCGAGCGCAGCCATGACCTTGCCCTCATGACCACTGGTAAACGCGCACACTTCCAGCAGCGACACGGCCGCGATCGGTTTGTTCAAGACCTCAGCCAGCGCCTTGACTGCGGCCAAACCAATGCGAAGGCCGGTGAACGATCCCGGCCCCGAGGCCACCACAAAAGCGTCGAGGTCTTGTTTGGTGAATCCGTGGCTGGAGAGCAGCGTCGCGATCTGCGGAACAAGCTGCGCAGAAAAAGTGCCGCCGACCAGAGGCGCCGTGGCGATCAATTCCACGTCGTCCCGATCTGCAGAGTGCTCCCCCGCACGCGCCAGCGCGATGCTGCCATGCTTACCGGAAGTATCGATGGCGAGGAGAAGCATTGCGGAGGTCATTCACTGCGAACAGTCGCTGATATTTCCTGCCAGGTCTTAGTATTCCAGAAGACCAGTATGCATGGTCATTTTCCAGTCCTTACCCACGCGGCTGTAGACCTTGCAGGCCCGGCCTTTCCAGTGGAAGTCTTTGCCGTCGCGGTCGCGCCACAGCGTATCGACGTCCACGACTGCGAGGGCGCCATCGCCCTGTTCAGAAACCTCGATCTTCCCGGTTTGCCGTCGATTATGTACGAGAGCGTGCGTATCGAACAAATCTTGCCAGACCTTCTTCCAGCGCTGGGCGTCGAATCGACCGAGGACCAGCACCCACTTCAATGGATCGTGAGCGTCGCTGGTCGGGGGCCAGGGCCAAACCATATCGGGATGAAAAACTGTGATCAGTAGATCGACATCCTTCGTATCCCAGGCTCGGGTCTCTCGATCGACAATTTCGAGAATCTCCTTTTCAACCTCGGCGCGCGGCTTCACGGATGTGTTGCCCGCGATTCCACCAACTCTAATAGCACGCCGCCTGTGCTCGACGGATGCACGAAAACATAGCGGTGACCACCCGCGCCCGTCTTGATCTCCTCCGAGACCAGTCGCACTCCGTCTTTCTTCAGGCGCTCGACGGCTGTACGCAAGTCTGGAACTCGCAGGCACACATGATGCAACCCTTCGCCGCGCTTGGCGATAAACTTCGCGATCGTCGAATTCTCCGAGGTCGCCTCCAACAATTCCAGTCGGCTTTCGCCCACCGGAACCATCACCAGCCGAACCTGCTCCTGTTCCACAACTTCTTCTGGAGAGACGCTCAGACCCAGCTTTTCATAAATCGATTTCGCCGCCGCTAGCGATTTGACCGCAATGCCGATGTGATCGATTTGCGCCATCAGCGTTTCCCTACATTCCCGGCAATCTCCTCGACCAGCGTATAAGGATCGCGTTTGTGCTCGGCCACTTCAGCCGCGAGCCGAGCCAGGTTTCCGTTCTCCAGCTGCGCCCGCGATTTCTCCAGCAGCGCATCGCGCAGCATTTCGATCAAGCGCTCCTGCCAGTTCTCGACACTCTTGTTCAACACGAGGTTTTCCTTCAGCAAATATTTCTCATAGTCCGAAATCGCGCCCGCCAGTTCCTCGATTCCAACGCCTTGGCTGGCGACTGTCTTGATGATCGGCGGCGTCCAGCGGTCGTTGCGCGTGGCCAGCGATTGCAGCGCGCGGATTTCGCGCTCCACGTGCTCGGCGCCATCGCGGTCGCTTTTGTTGATCACGAAGATATCTGCAATCTCCATGATGCCAGCCTTAATGGTTTGCACATCATCGCCCATGCCCGGCACGAGGATCACTACCGTGACATCGGCGACCCGCACAATATCCACTTCATCCTGACCTACGCCGACGGTCTCAATCATGATGAGGTCGCGCCCGGAAGCATCCAGCACCGTGGTCACGTCGGCCGTGGTGCGCGCCAGCCCGCCGAGCGAGCCGCGTGTCGCCATGCTGCGAATATAAATACCGGGATCGGAGAAATGATCCTGCATGCGAATGCGGTCGCCGAGAATTGCTCCGCCAGTGTAGGGACTGGTTGGATCCACAGCTACGATCCCTACGGTGCGATTATCTTTGCGATAGACGCGAGCGAGTTGATCGACCAGCGTGCTCTTCCCTGCCCCCGGCGGGCCGGTCAAGCCGAGCACACGCGCCTTGCCGCTGTGCGGAAACAATGCCTTCAGCAAATCGGACCATCCCGGCGCGCGATTCTCCACCGTCGAAATGGCACGAGCTAAGGCGCGCACGTCGCCGGAGCGAAGCTGGTCAATCCATGGCTGGATGTGTTGGTTCAAACGATCAGTGTAAAGCAGAGGGCGGTCAAGAAGAAATGCGAGGACGAGTTTCAGTCCTTTAACAACTGCCGGGCAATCACCAGGCGCTGAATCTCACTGGTACCCTCGCCGATGGTGCAAAGCTTCACGTCGCGGTAATATTTCTCGGCGGGATAATCCTTGATGAATCCGTATCCGCCGTGAATCTGCACCCCTTCGTTGGCACACCTCACGGCGACTTCGCTCGCGTAGAGCTTCGCCATGGAGGACTCCAGCGTCGTCTTCATGCCGGCATCCTTCATCGAGGCAGCGCGCATGGTGAGGAGGCGGGCCGCGTCAATTTCCGTAGCCATATCGGCCAGCTTCCACTGGATCGCCTGGAACTCGCCGATGGCCTTACCGAATTGCTTGCGTTCCTTGGAATAGTTCAGCGCGGCCTCGTATGCGCCCTGCGCCATGCCCAGCGACAGAGCTGCGATCGAGATGCGGCCGCCATCGAGCACGCGCATCGCGTCGATGAAGCCATCGCCTTCCTTGCCCAGCAGATTCTCCGCCGGAATGACGCAGTCTTCGAAGATCATCTCGGCGGTGTCGCTGGCCCGCAGGCCGAGCTTGTTTTCTTTCTTGCCCGGACGAAATCCCTTGGTACCTTTCTCGACGATGAACGCGGAAAGCCCGTGCGTATTGGCGGCGCGGTCGGTCACAGCGATCACCACGATCACGTCCGCATAGTGGCCGTTCGTGCAAAAAGTCTTTGTTCCGTTGAGCACCCAGTTGCTGCCCTTGCGCTTGGCGGTCATGCGGGCGCTGCCGGCGTCCGATCCTGAAGAGGGTTCGGTCAGTCCCCAAGCACCGATGGATTCGCCAGTTGCCAGTTTGCTGACGTATTTCTTTTTCTGCGTCTCGTCCCCCGCAAGAAAAATGTGATTCGAGCAGAGCGACGTATGCGCGGCGACGATGATGCCTACGGAGCCGTCCACGCGTGACAACTCTTCGATGGCAATGACATATTCCACGTAGCCCATACCGGCGCCGCAATACTCCGTCGGGAAAACTGTTCCTAACAATCCAAGCTTGCCGAGTTCCTTAACCGTAGCCAGGGGAAATTCGCAGGCCTCGTCCCACTTCATGACATTGGGCGCAATCTCTCGCTCGGCGAACTCGCGGACGCTTTTCTTCAAGTGCTGCTGCTCGTCGTTTAGTTGAAAATCCAAAGATTCCTCCACCGGCTGCGTTGGAGCTTTGATTACACCACAGCGACAGAATAGGGAAAAGTTACCCCGGAGAGGTGAAAGCACAGATGTGCGCGACCCGCGTCAATACTGACGAATGCGAGTAGGAAGGACTTGTGTCCAACCGACCGGATGGTATGGCTGCAAGCCGGGGCCCCACGAAACGATCTGGCGTTTCGATTAACGGACTGATTCCTCCGTCAAAATGAATCGCTCGAAAACTTCGTTCGAGAGCAGTCTGCCGCGCGAGGTTAGTAAGGCGACATCTCCACGATATTGCATTAGTCCATCTTCAACGAGCTCTGCAATTATCATGCTGGCATGATTGATCGCGTCTTCGCCAAATCTTGCGGAAAGTTCGCCCAGACTGACGCCTTGCGTTAGTCGCAGGCCGAGGAAGAAACTCTCCTCCAAAGCTGCCTCGTGCGAGACTGCTGTCCGCTGCAATGCGGCGTTGCTCATGTACTGCTCGAGAGAGTCGGCAGGCGCGAATCGCACCGCGTCAATGTCAGAAGTGGCAGAGGCCAGCATCGAATGTGCGTCCACTCCGAAGCCAAAGTAAGGCAGCCGCTTCCAATACTTCAAATTGTGCCGCGACTGGAGATTCTCGCGAGCAAAGTTGGAAATCTCATACTGTTCGATTCTGGCGGATTGCAAACGCTCTCCAGCAGCGAGATAGAAATCCGTCATAGACTCTTCGTCTGGAACAAAGTGCGCATGATAGCGTGTGCCGCCAGCCAGTAATTCCCGGCCCAATCGCGAATCCTCGTCGACCTCGAGCATGTAGACGCTCACGTGCGGAGCGCCGGTCGCGATAGCTTCCGTCAAAGAAAATTCCCAACTCTCGGCGGTCTGATGGGGCAGCCCGGCAATGAGATCGATATTGATATTCGCAATTCCCGCGGCGCACAGGCGGGCAATATCCCCCAGCACTGTCTCGCGCTTGTGCAGACGACCGACCGCGGCTGCTTCCTGATCCACAAACGACTGCACTCCGAGGCTCACGCGGTTCACACCGCAGCGCAACAGAGTCTCCAGCATGGCGGAAGTTAGCGTGCCGGGAGCACACTCAACTGTAACTTCCGCATCGGGATTTACTACGAATTGCTGCCGCACCGTCGCAAAAACCCGCTCCAGTTGCGCCGCCTCGAGCACTGTCGGAGTTCCTCCGCCCAGATAAATGGAATCTACGGCGCGCTCCAACTGCCCGCCCACTTCCGCCGCAGTCTGCGGGGCCTTCTGAATGTCGGCGCAAACGCGATCCACATAGCGCTCAAACACGGCTCGCGAAAAGACGTCTGACACGAAGTTGCAGTAACTGCATTTCGTACGGCAGAAGGGCACCGAAATGTAGATACCAAGCGGCATGCGTCACTATTATCCCATCTGCTGCGTCCGCAAACGTTTTCCATCCTGTTGACCGCCTGAGCCATCTATTTGAGGTACCCTGTTACCAGCGCCGTTGGCGGTGTTTCAGTGCGGATCGCCAATCCACCGATTACAAGAACAACGGATCACAAAGACAGATGTCGCAGGAAGAAGAGGTATTAGGCAAAGCGTATGACAGCCGCCTGATGGCGCGGCTGCTGAAGTATTTGCGTCCCTACCGCTGGCAGGTGGCGATCGCGCTGGTTTCGATCTTCCTGAAATCTTTCGCTGATGTGCTCGGTCCGTATCTCACCAAGGTGGCGATCGATCGCTATCTGTCTCCGGCGAAGGAGTTATCTTCCGGCTTCTGGAGTTGGCTCAGCCCTCGAGCGATCACCGGCATTGCGCAGATTGCATCAATCTATGTAGGGCTGCTGGTCTTCAGTTTTCTGCTCGAGTTCCTGCAAACCTACTTCATGCAGTGGACTGGCCAGAAAGTGATGTTCGATCTGCGCCGCCAGATCTTTCGCCATCTGCAACATCTGCACGTTGCCTTCTTCGACAAGAATCCGGTCGGCCGCCTGGTGACACGCGTGACCACCGACGTGGATGCGTTGAATGAAATGTTCACTTCGGGCGTAGTGTCCATCTTCGAAGACATCTTCGTGCTCCTCGGGATTCTGGGCGTGATGCTGTGCATGAACTGGAAGCTGGCGCTGATTACTTTCGGCGTGCTGCCATTCATCGTTTATTCCACCAAGATTTTTCGCGACCGCGTTCGCGATTCCTATCGCCGTATTCGTGTGGCCATTGCGCGCATCAACTCCTATCTGCAAGAGCATGTCAGCGGGATGGTGGTGCTGCAACTTTTCAATCGCGAACGCAAGGCCTACAACCGCTTCTCGGAAATCAATCGCAATCACATGGACGCGTACAAAGACGCGATCATGGCTTATTCGGTTTACTACCCTGTGGTCGAGATTCTTTCCGCGATTGCAATTGCGTGCGTCATATGGTTCGGCGGCGGCGGCGTGATGCGCCACATCCAGGTGAGCAGTGTGGCCGTAAGCTTCAATTGGAGGACGCTGATTGCGTTTCGCCTGGTGCCAACCGTCGCGACGTTGGGCGTGCTGGTGGCGTTTATCCAATACGCCCTGCGGTTCTTCCGCCCGATCATGGACTTCAGCGAAAAGTACAACATCCTGCAGTCGGCCATGGCCGCGAGCGAGCGCATCTTCAAGTTGCTGGACACGCCGGTGCAGGTGGTTTCGCCCGCAGTAGTCAAGCGTCCGGAGGGACCGGGCCGCATCGAATTCGAGCACGTCTGGTTCGCCTATCGCGATACGCCGGAACAAATCGCCAATGACGCTGCTGGCGCGGACTGGGTTCTGCGTGACGTAAGCTTCTCCATCGAGCCCGGAGAAACCGTGGCGATCGTCGGGCACACGGGCGCGGGGAAGACCACCCTCATTTCACTCCTGCTGCGGTTTTATGATGTCCAGAAGGGCGCGGTTCGAATCGACGGCGTGGACGTGAGAGATATGGATCTTGGCGATTTGCGCGGCCGCTTCGGCGTGGTGCTGCAGGATCCGTTCCTGTTCAGCGGGACGATCGGTGGAAATATCCGGCTCGGCACGCAGCGCATTCAGGATAAGGATGTCGAGAAGGCTGCGGAAGACGTGAATCTTGCCGACTTCATACGCGCTCTGCCCAAGGGCTTTGACGAAGAGGTGCGGGAGCGCGGCTCGACTCTTTCCACTGGGCAGAAGCAGCTGATCTCATTTGCGCGCGCCCTGGCCCACGAACCGAAGATTCTGATTCTCGACGAAGCCACTTCCAGCGTGGACACGGAAACTGAATTCCGCGTCCGCGACGCGCTCAGCCGCATGGTTGAAGGGCGCACGTCGCTGATCATCGCCCACCGGCTCTCGACCGTGCAGCGCGCCGATAAGATCATCGTCATGCACAAAGGCCAGGTGCGGGAGATGGGCACACATCAGCAACTGCTGGCCCAGCGCGGGATTTACTTCAAGCTCTACCAGCTGCAGTACAAGGATCAGGAGATCGCGGCGGGACCAGCAGTTACCGCCGGGGACGACTAAGTGTCGCCGTAGCCTTACAATGCTTTCTTGCGAATCCTGATCTCAGCGGGCGAAGCCTCGGGAGAAATGTATGGGGCACAGCTCATTGCAGCTCTCTACCGGACTGCCAACCTAAACCTCGCAGTGCTTCGCTCCGCCGGACAGCCGAGGACGGCTGTCCCCACACAAGCATCTCAGCTTGAATTCTTCGGCGTTGGCGGAGAGCGGATGCGCGCCGCCGGGTGCGACACGGTCGTTGATGCGAAGGAACTCGCCGTGGTCGGCATCACTGAGATTCTCAGCCGCCTGCCAAAGATTTACGGACTGTACCAGCATCTGATTGCGGAGGCTGACAGGCGCAAGCCTGATCTCGCGATCGTCATTGACTCGCCCGCGTTTAACTGGCGCGTGGCACGGCAGATGAAGAGGCGCGGCATTCCGGTGGTCTACTATGTCGCACCGCAGTTCTGGGCGTGGCGGCAGGGGCGGGTACGGCTGCTACGTGACTACATCGATAAGGCGCTGGTGATTTTTCCGTTTGAAGAGAAGTTCTACCGCGAACGCGGAGTGGACGCGACATTTGTCGGCCATCCACTTGCTGATTTGCCGCAGCCGGCAATCGAGCGCAGCGACTACGCTGCTCAATTTCATCTCGACCCGGCAAAATATTGGATCACGCTGATGCCTGGCAGCCGTGTGAAGGAAGTGCGCATGAATCTGCCTACGATCCTGGAAGCGGGGGCCCACCTTGGTTCCGACTATGAATTTCTTTTGCCGGTCGCACCCACGCTGGACCGCGCCTTCCTCGAAAGTCTAACCGGTCGGCAGAGAATCACGCTCGTGCCGGAATCCTTGCCAGCGCTGTGGCACTCACGGGCGGGCATTGTCGCCAGCGGCACTGCAACGGTGGAAGCTGCCATGATGCGCGCTCCCTTCGTGATGGTCTACCGGGTGTCATCGCTCACGTATCTGCTGGGTAAGCCGCGCGTGAAGGTTCCATACTTTGCCATGGTGAACTTGATCGCTGGAAAGGAAATCGTCCCTGAATTGGTGCAGCATGATTTTACGGCCTCCAATGTAGTGGCTCGAGTGCAGGAAATCCTCCCGGACGGTCCGGCCCGCGAGCGCATGCTGGATGGCCTGACCCAGGTGAAAGACAAGCTCCACGCTCCTGAAAGCGGAGGTGAAGGCGCGACTCCGCTTCCGGCAGATCGAGCAGCAGAGATTATCCTGGGCCTGTTGCGCCGGGCGTGAAACAAACGACAATCGAATCTTCCCGATTCTCACTTCAGGCAGTGCATGGCGCGAAAACCTGAGGATTGCCGGGGACCGCAGAAAGCAGGTTTCTCGCTGCGCTCGAAACAACAAAGTGAGGGGAAACCCGAAAGACAGACAGCGGTAAACCTTGTGCTCGCAGCATCTTTTAGAGGAGAATCTTCATCATAGGAAATGGTTAGGCCCATTTCCGGGAGACTCTCCTTAATGCAGATTCAGCTTCGGCGCGCCCAGAGCGTCCTCGCGGGTTTCTCTGCCCTTTTGCTGTTGACTTTCATTGCGATTCCTTCCTGGGCTGCCGAGAAGGTCCGCCTGCGGGTGGACGATTACCAGATCGAGGCGGAGCTCACGCCGCACCTGCATCAGATTTCGGCTCGAGCCAAGGTCAAATTCACCGCGCTGCAGGATCTGAACACAGCCATCTTTGAACTGCATAACGGGATGCGCGTCACCAAGGTTTTGGATGAGAATGGCCAACCGCTCTCGGCGGAGCGGGTCACACAGGATTCCACGATTCGCGTGCCGCTGCCCGTCGGCCTGGCTAAGGACGCTTCCACTACGCTGACCTTCGAATACGAAGGCGAGATCGAGAGCACCGACGACAGCCCGGTGCCCGGGCTCAAGCTCGCGTACATCGGCGACGATACCAGTTACCTCCTCTATGCCGGGCGCTGGTTTCCGGTGAGCGGTTACGGCCTCAACCGTTTTACTTCAACCATCCGCATCACGGTCCCAGCTCACATGCTGGTGATTGGAAGCGGTAAGGTGACGGTCACCGAGAATCCGCCGTCAAAGAAACCCAATAGCAGTGGGCTACCGACCAAGACATTTACCTTTGTCGACACGAAGCCGAGCTTTCCGGGCACAATTATTGCGGGCATCTTCCAGGAGTACAAGAGCGATGAAGCCGGCCTGGATCTGCACGTATTTTTCAAGCCTGATCACTCGAAGCTGGCGCCCGAATATACTACGACGGCGGTGCAGGAGTTTACTTACTTCATCACCTTGTATGGCACGCCGTTATCACAAAGGCTGAATGTTGTAGAGCTGCCGGCCGATACGTTGCCTTACGCTTGGGGGCCGGAAATTGCCGGTCTGGCTGGCCCCTCGATCACTGAAAAGACGAACTACCGTCTGATGGCCAATGCCATTGCACATCAATGGTGGGGAGTTTCGCTGAGTCCCTCATCGAAGGATGACTGGTGGCTTATCGACGGATTTTCCCGCTACTCAGAAGCCATGTACGTGGAAAACGCGGCCGGTGCAGCGGGGCTGGAAGAAGTGGTTAAGGATATGTCAGTGGGCGCGCTCGCGTATGACAATGTACCGCTCTCGAGCGTCAGCAAGCTCGATCCCTTCTCCACCGAGTTTCAATCGCTGGTGACCGACAAGGGCGCGATGATTTTGCACATGCTGCGGTGGGTTTTAGGAGAGGACAAATATCTTAAGACCATGCGCGAGTTCGCCGAGACGTATTCGGGCAAATCCGCCAGCATGGACGACTTCAAGGCGATCGCGGAGAAATACTACGGCGAACAGCTGACATGGTTCTTCTCGCAGTGGCTCGACTCCACCGGCGCGCCCGAATTCAAGCTGAAGTACACCACGTATCGTCTGGGTAACAATAAGGGATTCCGCGTGACGGGCGAGATTTCACAGGATCTCGATTTGTTCCGCATGCCCGTGGACCTGCGGATTGACACCGACGGTAAAACGGAAGACAAGAAACTCGAAGTGGTTGGCACCAGCTCGCCCTTTACAGTTGAAACCTTCGGACGCCCGCGGCGAATCGCAATCGATCCCGACCACCGCGTGCTCACAAATTCTTCGGATGTGAAACTGCGGGCTTCCATTCTTCGCGGCCAGGCGCTGCAGCAGCAAGGCGATCTTTCTGGCGCGCTGGCCGAATTCAATAAAGCACTCGATCTCAACAAAAACAGTTCGTTGGCCCACTACCGCGTTGCGGAGATTTTCTTCCTGCAGAGAAACTATCAATCGTCCGCGAATTCCTACCGGTCGTCGATCAACGGAAACGGAGAACCGCGCTGGACGGAGGTTTGGAGCCATATCCAACTTGGCAAGATTTTCGACATCACCGGCCAGCGCGAGCGCGCCATCAACGAATACCGGCAAGGCATTCAAACCAACGATGATACTTTCGGCGCCCTCGAAGAAGCACGCAGATATCTTCAGAAGGCTTACGAACGGCCGAAAAACAAAGAATAACTGAGCAGGCGCGCGCCGTTTCTCAGCCGATCTTCGCACCCGTACCCAAAGCTTTGAGCTTCTTCGCCCCAGGAAGCAATCGAGGACTCCGATTGATTGGCCGGGCAGGGCCGAACGGCAGGACCTCACATTCCGCCGCCTCGATCCGATGGAGCCTTTCGACGGGCACACTGGACTGGCGACCCTCCGCAAACCCCCGACGAATTTGCGGATACTCGAAGCGCACTCTCCGTAGCTCGTCGTTCTGGTGCGCATTCCGTTGGGGGCGATCTGACTGCAGGCGAGAATGTAGGGGCCGATCAGCGATGCCCGCTTCCCTCTGCAGCCGCTGGATGCACCGTACCGCACTGTCGACTACGCGGCCGAACTCATCCCCATCTTCGTTCTTCCGCCCCTGCTGCAGGCGCCGCCGGGTCGCCTGAACAGAGAACCAGGTGCGATTTCGGTTGGACTCTTTCGGTGTGCTGAGCCTCAGCACTTCGCAAAGATGAGCACTGACCGCAAGACGCTTCACGGTGGATCCCGCGGAACTCTGTTTGTCGTACCGTCTGGAGCGAAGATATTCCGTGAACGGAGCTTCTTCGATCCTTCCATGAACCCCAGCCTCCTCAAACGCTTCGAGTGCGGCTGCCTGGGCATGGGTAAGTCCTGGTTCGGCGCTACCTTTAGGGAAGGTCCAACGTTTGCTGTTGCGGGTCTGGACCAGCAAAAACTCGATGGCACCGTTGTGGATCCGGTAGCACACCGCGGCGACTTGTTCGCATTTGCGATTCTTGCGAAGTTGTGACAAGCGCACCGCCTCGACCGGCGGCTTAGGCAGCATTCGATCCGCGCGAAGCGCCGGATGGATGACAGTGACGTGCGAATCTCGAATCTTCCGAACTGCTGCTCTCATGCCAACAGAGTGCACGATGCCACGCGCCGCTGCCTAGATCACAGCTTGGTTCTCGATAGCGATGGTTGAGCGCGTGGGGCCGAGACTCGGCGCCCTGGAATCTTTCTGCATACTTGTATGGCGAATCCGAGAGAAGACAGTATTGATCTGTCACAGGACCGCATCAGAGGTCGCATTCGGCGCCAGGAGAATCGCTTGGAAAACATGTACTGTCTGCGCTGCAATCGCCCGATTGAAACGGGACAGAAATCCGTCGCCGTCTATTTGTTCGCGCAGACCGTAGGAATCAAACCACGGCAAAAATCAGCCGCACAACGAATCTGTTTTTGCCCGCAATGCTCGGTTTCCCTGGCCATGGGACCGCCGCCGGAAGGCGCCCTGAATATGGCGGCATACGACATGATTCGGGAACTCGTGGCCTCCGATCCAGCTTTGAACCAGGCAGCGTGGGAGACCCTGAGCGCAGTCTTGGGTTCGCTCCCGCCGACCGGTACGACCGGCCCTCGCCTTTCGCCAGCATGTGGAGGGTACTTTGAGTTCTGAGGGGTGGAGGCAGTGGCATCTAAGGAGCCGACAGTTGGGTCTCAATCCAACGCTGAGCGGCCTCGACCGAGCTGAAAATCGAAATATTCCTCTGCGTCCGCAGAATCTTGTGCATGCGGGCGGCATGGTTCTGGACTGAATCTCGAGCTACGAACGCTCGTTTAGCCTGCACCGAGAAGGGGTCAATCTCATCCGCTAAGCGGATGAACTCTTCGGCCTTGATATCCAGCTCTTCGACTTCGGTCATATCGACAATCTCGGAAAAATCCGGCTCGAATAAATGATTCGCCCGGAGCGAGGCAGCATACCTTGCGATGTCAGAGACCGTGACCTTGTTTCGAAGCTTTACGGTGACCAGCCGCCGCTCAGCGTCTAATACGTAGTCCGCAGCTCCAGCCGGTTCCTGAGCTTCAGGTTGACTACGTATGGCATTCGGACGGAAGACGTTGCTCTGGACCATGGCACCCCCTTGTCCCCTGAAATACTTGATCCCTCTTTCTGTAATATCGGCGCGAAAATCGCCGGGCATCAGTCCAGCATTTTCAATAGCAACTCCTGCCCCGGCTAACCTTTTTCGGCCCCGTCCGGTCTAAAGAACTAATGCCAGCAGGGAACTTCGCAAGGCCCGGCTGCGTATTACTGATCAGATCGTTAGGCGGGATTGAGACCCCTCGCCTGAACGTTACCCGGGGCCCTCACGCTTCGCTAGAGGCGTGAGGGCACATATCTTGGCTATGCGGATGCTTCTCGACATCGTCCGGCAGTCGCTTTCCACGCTGTGGGCGCACAAGCTGCGCTCCTTCCTTACCATGTTTGGAATTGCCTGGGGCGTAGGTTCGCTGTTGCTACTGGTGGGCCTGGGGGAGGGCTTTCGCAGCGGCCAGGACAAGAATCTGGCCGAACTCGGTCAAGACATCATGTTCGTTTTCCCGGGCCGCATCCCGGCGGTCGCCGGTAGCTTCCAGTCAGGGCAGCCCTACTACCTGACTTACGGTGACTACTTTGCTATCCGTGACCAGGCTCGGTTTCTGCGCGCCGTCTCTCCTGTCCTGGAGCGCGATGACATCCGTGCCGTCAGCGATTACGGATCAACCAACGGACAGGTTTTCGGCGTGGTTCCCGAGTACAGCGATATTCGCAACATGCCAATCGATCCCGGACGATGGTTCAACGCAGAGGACAACAAACAGCATCGTCGCGTGGCGGTGGTGGGGTGGGAATTGCTGAAAAACATGTTTCCGGGCGAGCCGGCGGTCGGCAGCACGATTCTGCTCAACGACATGGATTTCAAAGTCATCGGCGTGATTCCAAAGATCGGCAAAGAGGGCGAAAATGGAACCAACCATCGCATCTTTGTTCCCTTCGACACCATGCGAATGCTTTTTCCGCTGAAGGCGCAAAATTCGGAAAATGCGATCTCATTTATCAACTACCGGCCTATCAAGAAAGAATTGCACGTCGAGGCCAAGAACGAAGTTCATACCATCATCGCGCGGCGGCATCTTTTCGATCCTAGTCTCGACGACGCTTTCAATGACTGGGATACCATCGACGGTGCCATTCGCGTGGGAAAGATTTTTGACGCGATGGATTATTTTCTAGGCGTCGTGGGACTCGTTACCCTTGGCTTGGGCGCGATCGGCATCATCAACATCATGCTGGTTTCGGTCACCGAGCGAACGCGGGAGATTGGTCTTCGCAAGGCTCTGGGTGCCACCCATCGCAACATCATGACGCAGTTCTTTGTGGAAGGTGCATTCCTCACCGTTTTCAGCGGAGGCATCGGCCTGGCAATCTCAGGAGCGTTCGTCGCTTTGCTGGCGCAGTTGCCTTCACCCGAAGGGTTCGACACGCCGCGCTTTGTGCCTGCGTCCGCCGTCGTCGCGATTGTTTCGCTTTCTATTGCAGGCATTGTGTCTGGCCTTTATCCCGCGCGCAAAGCCGCGCTGCTGCCTCCCGTGGAAGCGCTGCGGCAAGAGTAAGTGAAATGCAGAAAGTTAGAAATCAGAATGCAATTTCTCACTTCTGCATTCTGAGTTTTGACCTTTGACTTCGGAGTTATCATGTTCGGCGAACTAGGCAAGCAAGCATTCAACGCGCTGAAACACAATCGCCGCCGCTCTTTGCTGACCATGCTCGGCATGGCTTGGGGCATCGCGACGGTTGTACTGCTGTTGGCCTACGGCTCCGGCTTCCAGAATGCTCTGATGATTGCCTTCCACACCTTCGGCGGCAATCTAGTCGCGATTTTTCCGGGACGCACTTCGATTCAGGCGGGAGGTACGAAAGCCGGCGTGCAGGTGCGACTCACGCGCGACGATCTCGACTTTATTCGCGCGGAGTGCCCCATGCTCACCCGTATCTCTCCCGAAGTCGATAAGCAGAGCCTGGTCGCATTTGGCACTCGCAGCGCGAGCTATGGCGTTCATGGCGTGTATTCGACTTACGAGAAAATTCGGGCACTCGATGTGGGCGAAGGTGCGTTCTTCGGAGAGCGCGAAGACTTCACGCACACCCGCGTAGCCGTCATCGGGGCCACGGTGAAGAAGAAACTTTTCTCGGGCCAGAACGCGCTGGGTGAGAGTATCCGCGTCGACGGCATCTCCTACAAGGTCGTCGCTATTCTTCGCCATACCATTTCCAATGGCGACGAAGACATGAACTCGCTGGTGTACGTGCCGTACAGCGCCATGAGCGACCTCAAGAATAGCTACTATCTCGACGGCATCATGATGGATTATGAGGGCGACCACAGCAAGATGGTGGCGGCCGTGCGCAACTCGATGGTTTTTCATCACAATTTCGATCCCAAGGACGATCGCGCCATCTTCGTCTTCGACGCTGTGAAGGATCTCGCCGATCTCACCGTCATTACAGTCGGAATCAAGGTTCTGCTCGGCTTTATCGGGTTGCTGACGCTCGGAATCGGCGGGGTTGGCCTGATGAACATCATGCTGGTTTCAGTAACGCAACGTACTCGCGAGATCGGTGTGGAGAAGGCCCTGGGCGCGCATCGCTGGCACATTCTATTTCAGTTCCTCGCCGAGGCTCTGGTAATCACGGCTCTGGGTGGGCTTTTGGGCGTCGTGCTGGCTTATCTTGTTTCCTGGTCCGTTGGTTCGCTCACTCTCTGGAGCGCATTCATCGAAGACGCCAGCGAAGGCGATATTCATCTCTACATTGATACGGCTACGCTAATTTGGTCGACTGTCATACTCAGTTTCGTCGGCATCATCAGCGGCATGTTGCCCGCTATCAAAGCTGCAAGGCTTGATCCCATTGAGGCCCTGCGCTACGAATAACTGGCCGGGTTTTTCCCAGGCGATACAATCTCTCCCATGCCCGAAACCGCCAACACCCGGCTCGATCGGGTTCTCGATCAACTGCGCTTGTACGAGCATCCTCTACTGAACTTTTCTGCGCGAGCCAAGGGCGAGGGCGTGGAAGCGATCATCCGTTTCAAAGACGAATCTGTGCCGGTGCACACCTACTATTTTGATCTGCATCCCCGGGACCTCGATCACCCGCAGTTTGAATGGAATTTTCAACGACAGCTCTATGACGCACTGCACGATTATTTCGTCGAGATGTTTATCCGCACACCGCAGGACCGCGCTGAGCGCCGCCAAAGAGAATCGTGAATCAACTAAGGCTCAAGATAGAGCAGGAAATCCGGGAGCGCGGTCCGATTCCCTTCGCGCGCTATATGGAGCTTTGCCTTTACGATTATGAATTAGGTTACTATTCGCGGAATGCCCAGCAGTTCGGCAAAGCTGGCGATTTTTACACATCCAGCGACGTGCACGCGGTATTCGGCCGGTTGCTGGCTCGCCAGTTCGATGAGATGTGGCGGGCACTGGGCTCGCCAGAACAAATCAGATTGGTGGAACTTGGGCCTGGCCGCGGGCTGTTCGCGCACGACGTGCTGGGTTGGTCAGAAAAGAAGTTTCCCGACTTCTTCGCGGCCCTGCGTTATGAGTTGGCCGAAAGTTCCCAGCCTCTGCGGGAGCGTATTCAGGAAACTCTAGGTCGCTACATCGAGTCGGGCAAAGCTGGATTGACAACGATCGATCTTCCTGGCGGCAGGTTCGATCTGAACTGTATCGTATTTGCCAACGAATTCTTCGATGCCCTTCCCGTCGAGATCCTGAGCGCCAAAGGTTCCCTGCGCGTCGACACGCGCGAGGGGCGCTTCGTGGAAACCTGGGCAAGGGCGTCTCCCGAAGAACTGGAATTTCTCGATCGCTATTCGGTCCATCCCGAGGCGGAGGAACGCGTCGAAGCGCCACTCGCTGCGCAACAACTGATTGATCGTATTGCCGCCAGCGTGCGGCGCGGGTTCCTCATCGCCATCGACTACGGCTACACCCGCGACGAACTACTCGCCGGACGCCATCGTGGGACGCTGAAGGCGATTCGTCAGCATTCCGTTAGCGCCAACCCGTATGAAGCTCCCGGCGAGCAAGACATCACCGCCGACGTAAACTTCACGGCGCTCGCCGCCGCCACTGAAAAGCACGGCATGCAAACCCACAAGCTCGTCACTCAATCCCAATTCTTGATGGGCATTGGAGAAGCTAATCAATTTGCCGATGCTTTTGAAGAATGCCGCCTGCCGCAGGAGCGAGCGAAAGTCGGGCTGCAACTCAAGCACTTGGTCACCCCCGCGGGCATGGGCGAAAGCTTTCACGTTCTTATTACTGCGAAGGGAGTGGAGCATGAGAAAATGGAATCTTTGTCTGGCTTGAGCTTTGGGCGCAGGCCTTTAGCGCGCTGAAAGAGCTATGCTTTAATTTCTGCGAGCGTTGCCTTCTTCGCTGGTGTGGACTCGGCAGGCTTCATCTCCGCGGCAGCAACTTCCGGATACTCATACACTCCGCGTCCCGACTTCCGCCCCAACCGTCCCGCCTTCACATACTGCACCAGCAGCGGAGCCGGACGATATTTTTCTCCCAAAGATTTGTGCAGGTACTCGAGAATATTCAGCCGCGTGTCGAGCCCCACCAGATCAACCAACTCGAAGGGGCCCATGGGATGATTCAGTCCAAGCTTCAGCGCTTTGTCGATGTCCGCCGCCGAGGCAACCCCCTCCTGCAGCATGTAGAAGGCTTCATTGCCGATCATCGCGTTAATGCGGCTGGTGATGAAGCCCGGGGATTCCTTGATCACGACAACTTCCTTGCCCATGCGCCTGCCAACTTCGACAGCGGTGGCCAGCGTGTCATCATCAGTTTCCAAAGCCCGCACCACCTCGAGCAGCTTCATTTTGTGTACGGGGTTGAAGAAGTGCATGCCCACGCACTTCTTCGCGCGATAAGTTACGCTGGCAATTTCCGTGACGCTAAGAGATGAAGTGTTCGAGGCAAGAATCGTGTTAGGACGGCAGATCTTGTCGAGAAGAGTGAAAATCTCGATCTTCGACTCCATCTCTTCCGGGACGGCTTCAATTACCAGATCGGCCTCGCGCGCCGCCTCATCCACCGAGCCGGCATATTCCAGCCGCCGGAAGGCAGCATCGGCATCGGGCGACGATACTTTTCCGAGTTCAACCGCTTTATCGAGATTGGCACGAATTTCACTTTCTGCCCGACGCAGGGCCGTCGGTAACAAGTCTTCCAGAATCGTGCGATAGCCGCCAATCGCAGCGGCGTGCGCGATGCCGCGACCCATAATGCCGGCGCCGATCACCGCGATGGTTTTCACTGCCGCCACTACTGCGCCACCACTCTTTCTTTTTCCAAATCCTTGATAGCGTCATTCAACGCGCCGCCAGCCGCGCGCAAACTGTCAGCCAGGCGTTTGCGCTCCTCGACATTCATAGCGGGAATCGCAATACAAATACGGCGTAACGTGGTCGTGATGTCGTCCACGTAGTTCATCGAGCGGATCAGTTCACCAGATGCAAGCATGAGGGCTCCTGTCTATTTGTGGGTTTCTTGATTGACTCTGAAAATTGCCCGCCAGCCCCTCTCGATCAAAGTTTGACGGACCAAACCTCTATTTTGGACGCGTCAGAGAATTTAGTAAAGGCAGAGAGAGTGCAGGTGTTGTCGCTCTAGGATGCGGAATTCGCCAACCATGAATTCGTGTCTTCGTTTGTTCACACTGCTTTAGCTTGCAGAAGCTTATAATTCCTATCGATTCTTTAAATGGGCCTTCGATCTATATCGCGAATCTAAGGATCATATGGCAGATAAACTCATCAAACGTTATATCTTCGCGAGCGATTTTGATCAGACACTCACCTTCAACGACTCCGGCTACGTGCTGGCCGAGTTGGTCGGTATTCCTACGGCTGAGTTCGAACGCAAAGCCAAGGGCATGGCCAAGATCAACCTGGTGCAGCAGGGGGCAGAACTTGCTTATCTGTTGCTCCATGACCCGGAGTTCAAAGCGAAGGTGCGGAAGGAACATCTTCACGAGGTTGGAAAACGCATACGCCTGAAGGGCGATATCAAACTGCTTTACCAGATTCTCGAAACCGGTGTGGACGGACATGGTTTCGATTTCTACATACTCTCCGCCGCGCCAGTCGAAGTGATCCACTCTGCGCTCGAAGACATCGTTCCTAAAGATCACATTTTCGGCACGGAGTTCCGCTACAAGCCTTCCGGCGAAATCGACACCATTGTTCGCGCCACCGCGGGCTACGGCAAAGTTGCGGTGCTCAACCAATTGCTGGCCGAGCATGTCACCGGCCCCGATCACGTCATTTACTCGGGGGATGGCAGCTCCGATATTCATGTAATGTTGCAACTGAATGCGCGTGACGGATTGACCATCGCGGTCTCGGAGTCGCCTCACGTTTCACAGATTGCGAAGCGCACGGTGCTCAGCACCAGCGCCCTTGCAGTACTGGCGCCGATTCTCGAGGAGATTGTCGGATGGGAACATTCGCGCATTCGCAGCTTTTTCGAGACCAACGGGATGCTGATCCAGGAGTGGGAGCGAGTACGCACGGACTGGTTAACGATACGTCCGGCGATCAGCGAAACCGCGGAAACGGTGAGCCTGACGTGACGTCTGTTGTTTTCTGCCCCCGCTGTTGACCCATGCTGCGCAATAAAAGCCTGATTCCGCTCTCTCACCAGCATCAACGGGCGTTGGCCTTGTGCGTGCGCATCGATCGCGCACAGCCCATCCCTGATGCTGACTTGCAAGCGTGGCAGGCTGAGATTGAGCAGCACTTCGAGCCGGAAATCAGAGTTCATTTCGCGGCCGAAGAATCTGTGCTCTTCCGCGTTGCATGCGGGTTTCCGGAATTGTGCCCGTTGGTGGATGAACTCGCCGCCGAGCACGCTTCGCTGCGCGAGTTTTTTCCCCAGGCGGGGGCACGTCGCATGTCTCCGGAAAGCTTGTCGGTCTTTGCGCAACAGCTTTCCGCTCACATCCGCAAAGAAGAGCGTCAGTTGTTCGAACGCTTGCAGCAGTTGATGAGTGCGGAGGAGCTTGCAGATCTCGGAATACGTTTGGCGGCTGCCCTGAAGGACACCGAGCAGTCCTGCATCCTGCCGAACGAGGTAACGAGGCTGAGAGCGAAACAATAGAGCGGGCTCTTAAGAATTACAGGTATGTTGGCTCCTGAAGCGCATCGCGCCTTCGCGCCCCATGTATCTTTCCAGCATGGCAGCGTCAGTTTTTCGCAGATCTACGACCACCAGACCGTCGAGCACATTGGAGAATTGCCGGTCCACGTTGAAGCCCAGCAGTTTGCCACCGATCTTCGCGTACTGGCGTAGCAAGATGGGCAGTCCTTTGCCGTCCGCTTCGACATCGGTGATTGGCTGAGAGAGTTCTTCCAGATCGCGCAAAGCATGGCACATGGCGCGGCAATCCCAAGGCCACAACCCGGCAGGACGAAACGGCCGCCGTGGCTCAACCATCCCGGCCAACTCATCCTCCTGCATGCGCGCTTCGAAGAACCTATAAATCATTTCGCGCGAGGCCTTGCAGTAATCATTGCTGATGCTCACCGCGCCAAACAGCACCGCGGTATCCGCCTGCATCGCCAGCAAGCGCGCAATTCCCTTCCACAACAAAAGCAACGGGGCGTACTGGCGCTGGTATTCCGGCCTCACAAAAGAACGCCCTAACTCCAGCGCCGGACCGATCTTCTCGAAAACGCGCTCGTCGAAGCGAAACAGTGTGCTGGTGTAAAGACCGCTCACTCCGCGCTTCGCGAGAATCTCGCTGGTATTGCCGGCACGATAAGCTCCTACAAGCTCCTGCTTCGCCTTATGCCACAGCAAAACGTGCCAGTAGTAGCGGTCGAAACGGTCGAGATCGCGACTCTTTCCGGTGCCTTCGCCGGCACTTCGAAAGGTGACTTCGCGCAATCGCCCCAGCTCCTGCAGCACTCGTGGAGTCTCATCCGCCTTCGCCAGATAGACGGCGAGTTCGGCGTTCTCCACCAGACAGCGATCGCTTGCGAGGCTGTTCAATTCTTGTGCCAGCACGTCGGCAGGCTCCGCAGGAGGCAGAGGTTCCTGCACCTTCGCCGAAATTTTGGAACGCACGGCCACTGACAACGATTTCTCGGCCCGGCTACGGCGCGCCAACAGATACGTGCGCCAGCGGAGGTATTCGGTGGCCTCGCGATCATCTGCGATGCCAGACGCGGATCCGGACGGAATCTCGCTACCCACGCGGACTTCCACCGTTTTTCCTTCTTGATGCAGAAACTCCTGCAGCAGGAACGCGGTTCTAAGCCCGGGGTGAATCATCCCCAAAAGATGAAAGCTCACACTATTGCGTCCACAGAAATAAACCGGCAAAGCTGAAGCTCCCGTGTGGCGAATCAAACGCGCGGCGGTGTCGTTCCATACCGGGTCTGCGATTTCTGCCTGTGGAAATTGCCACTGCGAGACCTCGCCCGCCGGGAAGACAGCCAGCATTCCGCCGCCCTGCAGCCAAGCCAGAGCTTCCCGCACGGCGCGTCGATTCGTATCGATGGCATTGGCACCGACGGCGCGATCGCTCTGCAACGGATCCACGAAGATGCAGTGACGCGCCAGTTCGGGCACATCGCGCAGCAGGTAATTGGTCATCACCTTTACGTCTGGACGGACGCGCGTCAACAGAACCGCCAACATCGCTCCATCGAGCATTCCAAAGGGATGGTTGGCCACCACAACTACTGGGCCGGTGGCGGGAATTCGCGCGCTGTCCGCCGCATTCACGTCCAACTCCACCCGCATCGCCGCCAGCAGACCTTCCAGCCCGAAACCTTCGGGAGATCGCTGCACTCGGCGGTAAAGCTCCCGCACTTTATCCACGGGAATAAATTTCTCTGCCAGGGCCGGAACGCCAGGAAAGCCGGCCACATGCGACAACACTTCTGGCCGCGTTTTTTCCCCATGCAGTTGGTTTGAGGGCATGTTAAAGAAATAGCCCAGGGACATTGCGGAGGGATGAAGAGGAAGTTAAAAGCTGATGAAATGTTGGCGGACAGGAAACTCGAAAGTAACCTGGAGTAACCAAAGCAGTGGTCAGTGGCGGCGACAAGCGAAGAAGATTTCGCTCGAGTAACACTGGCCACTGATCACTGATCACTGACCGCTACTTCTTCAAGTCTCCAGTCGGAAGCGCGTTTCCGCAAGCGCATATAGTTTGCGCCAGACTAATCGATTGATGGTGACCACCGTCGCTGCCATCATCATGGTCGCGGCCAGCAACAGGTCGAAGTTGCCGCTGTCTGTGGCTTGGCTGATGGTCGCACCCAGTCCGGTTGTGGTGTAAATCTGCCCTTTGAAGTGAAAGTATTCCGCGACGATGCTGGCGTTCCACGCTCCGCCGGAAGCCGTCACCAGGCCGGTAACGAGATAAGGAAAAATTCCCGGCAGAATCAGTTTCTTCCAGCGCTCAAAGCCGCGCACTCGAAACACGGAGCAGCATTCTTTCAGATCGGTCGGGATCGCCATCGCTCCGGCGATTACATTGAACAAGACATACCACTGCGTGCCCAGGAGCAGAACCACAATGGAAGCCAAGCCGAGTCCACCGCCAATCCGGATGAGCACGAGCAAGATTACCGGCAACAACGCGGTAGCCGGAACCGAAGCCGCAATTTGGGCCAACGGTTGCGCAATGCGCGCCAGTCGAGGATTGAAGCCGATCGCGACTCCGGCAGGAATAGTCCACAGGGCACCGATCAACAAAGCAAGATTTACTCGCAGGAACGTTGCACCTAAGCCCAGCGCGGCTTCATGCAATTCAGACCGCTGCAAGCCGGTCAGCATGATCGCGGCACGCACCACGCCGTAGCCAATACCAACCAGCGCCAGCAACGCCAGTGCGCGCACCAGCCATTCCCGCCACGGAGCCACAGGTTGCTCGGGCGCTTCTTCGGTATGCTTCCGCGCAAAATACAGAAGAAGACGCTCCCCCAGCGGCTGCAACGTCTTCTGCCGAAGCTTGGCGAGCCCGGTGGAATGCTCCACCAGGTTGAGAACCCACGACCGCGGACTGTCGGTACTTTCCACCTGTTCAACTTTAAATTTCTCCGCCCAGGCGATGACCGGACGCCAAATGAACTGATCCAGCAATACAATCACGGCAATCATGGTGGTCACGCCCCACAGGATCGAGGTCGTGTCCCCTGCGCTGGCCGCCGTTTGCAAGTACGACCCCAAACCAGGCAGTCGAAAATCGCGCGGCCCCAATACAAACATCTCGCAAACCATCAGCGCGAACCATCCTCCTGCGACCGACATCATGGAGTTCCACACTAACCCGATGGCCGAGTAGGGTAACTCCATCTGCGTGAAACGCTGCCACCAACTGAAGCGGTAAATCGCCGCTGCTTCCCGCATTTCTTTCGGAATGCTTTTCAGCGACGCATAAAAACTGAAGGCCATGTTCCAGACCTGACCGGTGAAAATGAGCAGGATCGCACCCAACTCCACACCAAGCTGTCGTCCCGGAAAAAGCGCGACCATCGCGAGCATCACTCCCGGCAGAAAACTAAGGACGGGAATCGACTGCAGCACGTCCAGCAATGGGATCATGAAGCGCTCGGCGCGCGCGTTATACGCCGCAACATAGCCGTACACCAGCGTGAATAGCAGACTCAGGACGTAAGCAATGGTAATGCGCAGCAGCGAATAACCGGCATAGGCCGGCAATACGCGCAGGCTTCGCGAAATCTCCACCGAAGGCGTGAACGGACCAAACCACGAGCGTCCGACCGTGACCACACCATAAAACAGCGCAATCCCCGCCGCGAACATGATGAGATCGGGCAGGTGCGAGGTTTCGAGGGTCGGCAGCTGCGACCACAGGCGATAGGCCGAGAATCCGCGGAAGCTGATGCTCTTTTTCATGCGCTGATTCTCTCTGTCGACTGGATTCGGGATCAGGCTTTCGGCGTGGGAGCCGAGTCCTGGTTCTCACCAACCGGTTCTGCACTTTCGCCGGGAGCGGCTTCGGCTTGCGTAAGCCGGCCACTTTCGCGATCGTAGTCGAAAATTTCCGCATAACGGCCCCAGTTCATGGCCGTGTCCAACTGGCGCTGCACTTCCTCTTCGGAAAAATGCTCGTCGAGAATATCGTGAAAAAATTCGTCGGCAATCGAATGATCCGACTTGCGCCTCAGAATGCTGTCAATCTGCTTGAGGATCGTGACATGCTCGAGCGCCGCTTCGCGGAACAAGACCTTGCGCCGCTGAATGTCAGCATCGGCAAATGCCGCGCCCTGTGGGGAGAGTTGCACATCGCCCTCCTTCAACCAGGCGAAGCCCAGGAGAACACAGGCCTCCAGGATGGGCAATAAGTCCTCCACATCCATCACCAGTTCTTCGCTTAGGCGAAACAGGTCTTCGCGCCCGCCGCGATCGTGCAACAACTCCAGCAAGCCAGCGATTCCGCCCACACGCGCGTGCGGCAAAATCTGGTACCGACTCGTCCGAACCGGAGATTGCCTTTTCTTCAGACCTCCGGGCGGGACAACAATCTCCCCCGTGCTTTCCGGATCGGGCAAAGCATGTTCGACGTCCGGCTCAGTCATGATCTTGTAGATGTAATCCACCAGTTCGACAAAACGGCCTGACTTGCGATCGCGGGGATGCGCGAGCTTCACATTAAAATCCGAGCGAATGCGAGCCGGGTTTCTGCTTAGCACCACGATGCGATCCGCCAGCATCACCGCTTCCTCAATGTTGTGGGTCACAATGAAGATGGCGCTGGTGGGCATCTTCTTGTTGAGCCAAAGCTCCAACAGCTCGCCGCGGAGGTTTTCCGCCGTCAGCACGTCGAGCGCAGAGAATGGTTCGTCCATGAAGAGGACTTCCGGTTCAACCACGAGGGCACGCGCAAAGCCCACTCGCTGTTTCATCCCCCCGGAAAGCTCCTTGGGATACGCCGTTTCGAAACCGTCGAGGCCCACCGTATCCAGCATGCGCAGCGCCCGTTTGCGGCGCTCGACCACGGCCACTCCTCGCGCCTCCAGCGGAGCTTCAACGTTTTCAAGTACCGTGAGCCATGGAAACAGAGCGAAGCTCTGGAAAACAATGGCCACATTCGGCGCTTGACCGTTCAGGGGCTTACCGTGCCAGAACAGCGCCCCCGAAGAGGGTTGCGAGAGTCCACTTAGGATGCGCAGCAAAGTAGACTTGCCGCAGCCGGAAGCGCCCAGCAGCGCAATGATCTTTCCTGGTTCAATCGCGAAGTCAGTAAGTCCCACCACCTGGATGCGGGTTCCATCCGGTTGCGGATAGGACTTCTCAATTGCCCGGGCTTCGATAATGGGTTCGCCGGCCAAGAGAACTCTCCGTAACTTCTATACACGATTCGGCGCGGGGCGCAAAGCCTCCCAGGCCCTGTAACACTCTATTCACAACCGGCTGTCAGCGTTGATAACTGAGCCGCCGTTTCAGGCCGCGAAGTTCTCGTCCGGGGGAACGGGAAATGGCTTAGGCAGCCGGTCCGTGAGTTCGGCAAGCTCGGCAAGTTTTGTGATCAATCCATCCTCGAACTGGCCCGGAGCGAGACGCCACCTCCAGTTCCCGCCATCCAGACTGGGAGTGTTCATGCGCGCTTCACTGCCCAGGCCCAGCACGTCCTGCAATGGAATGAGAGCGAGATCGGCCACCGAGCTCTGAGCCGCACGGATGAAGGCCCAATGAATCCCATCGTCGCAGCGCCCAAGGTAGGAATCGGCGTTGTGCCGTTCATGATCGGCGGCAGAGGCCTGGTACCAGCCCACTGTCGTATCGTTATCATGCGTTCCGGTGTAGATGACCTTGCCGGCAGCGCGATGCGGGAGGTAGATGTGCGCCCCTTCGTCGCCGAATCCGAATTGCAGTACCGCCATTCCCGGAATTTGCAGCCTCTCGCGCAAGGCATGCACCGCTGGGGTAATGTAGCCCAAATCCTCCGCAAAGAACGGCAGACCGCCAAGCGCCTCGCGCAGTTTGTGAAACAGGTCGTCGCGCGGACCATCCACCCAGCGCCCATTGATCGCTGTAGGATCGCCCGCCGGAATCTCCCAGAACTGGTCGAAGCCGCGAAAATGGTCAAGGCGGATGTAGTCGCAGTTCTGCGTCGCCCAGCGTAGGCGCTGAATCCACCACTCATAGCCCCGCGCTTTCATCACATCCCAGCGGTAAAGGGGGTTGCCCCAACGTTGTCCGGTCTTGCTGAAGAAATCCGGGGGGACACCCGAAACCACATCCGGCTCGAGATTCTCATTCAATCGAAAAAGATCGCGGCGCATCCAGACGTCGGCGCTGTCGTAGTTTACAAAAATCGCCACGTCGCCGACGATACGGATCTTGCGCTCCGCGCAATAACGCCGCAACGCCTGCCATTGCTCGTAGAAGGCAAACTGCAGGGCGCTCCGGATCTTAAGATCGTCCGCGAGTTCCTTGCGAGCCTGCTCCATGGCGGCAGGTTCGCGACGCGCCAGCGCTGCTGGCCACGCCTTCCAACTCGCCAGCTTATGTTTGGAGCGCAGCGCATCGAAGAGGACGAAATCATCGAGCCACCAGGCATGCTCCGAACAAAACCGTTCAAATCGTTCGCGTGCACTGGGCGGCGCCGACGCGACAAAGCCGCGACCAGCTTCAAACAGCAATGGTAGTTTCGTAGCGAAAACCTGGTCATAGGCAACCGGACCAGAATCAGAAGCGAGGCTGGGAATTTTATCCGGATCGATCCAGCCACGGCTGGCCAGTCGTTCCAGGCTGATCAGCAGCGGGTTTCCGGCAAATGCAGAGGTGGAAGAATAAGGCGAATTTCCATAGCCCAGAGGACCAAGCGGCAGAACTTGCCAAAGTCCCTGGTGGGCCGAGGCGAGAGAATCCGCGAACTGATAGGCAGATGGCCCAAAATCACCAATGCCGCCGCGCGAAGGCAACGACGTGGGATGCAACAAAATGCCTGCGGCGCGCGAAAATGGCATGCAACTCGATCAATTCCTCAAATTCCCGGTTCGCTGCTCGCACGGGTCAGCGTCTTCATCTCTTCCTGGTTGATCTTGATTTTGCCGGATTTCTCCATCTGGTCGCGCAGGTTGGTCACGAAAAGCTGAAACAACTCCTGTTCCTTGCTCTGCAACAGCGAATCACGAATCTGATCGCGCTTGGCGGCGAAATCAGCCTCCGACGGAGCTTGCACTTCGTCCATGGAAATCACCACTCCGTTAGCTCCGCTGTTGATCGGCCCGCTAATGTCACCCGCTTTCATGCTGAAAGCGACCGCAGCCTGCCCGGTCATCGATCCGATATCCGGAACCTGGCCATCGGGCGCGACGAATTCGCTGGTCTTCAGTTCAGCGCCCAACTCCTTTGCCGCCTTCTTCAAGTCGTGCTCGCTTTTGGCGCGATCGGAGAGTTCCTGAGTTTTCTGGGACAGCAGAATGCTCGAGCGCTCGTTCTTGAATTCCTCTTCCACCCGGCTGCGAATTTCATCAAACGTCGGGGTAGATTGCGGCTTGACCGCTAGCAGGTCGAACACGGCGAAGCCCTGCGACGTTGTAGCCATCTGCGGTGGGGATTTCTCCGCCGTAGTGAAGACTGCATCCATGAACTGCGGCGACGGTCCCAATCCCGGCACCAGGTCCTTGCGGCCGAAAAAGTCGGGGGTCACAACCGGTGCGCCCTTGGCGGCTGCGGCAGCATCCAGCCCTTGCTTCTGAGCTTGCTGGAGCAAATCGTCTGCCGTCTTCTGAGCGATCTGCTGCGCTTTTTGCTGTTTGAGAATTGGCTCGATCTGGTCTTTCACTTCGTCGAGCGTCTTCATGTGAGCATCTTGCCGGTCGTCCACACGAATGATGTGAAAACCGTAGCTGCTCTTCACCAGATCGCTGATCTGCCCCTTGGGCAGCGAGAAAGCGGCCTTCTCAAACTCCGGAACCGTGCGGCCCTTGCCGATCCATCCCAAAGATCCGCCTTCTTTCGCGCTGCCTGGATCTTCGGAATATTTCTTGGCCAAGTCTTCGAACTTTGCTCCTGTCTTGATTTGCTTCAGGATATCTTCTGCGCGCTTCTGGGCTTCTGCCACGCCCTTCTCGTCCACCTTCCCGTCGGGCCCTGGTAACGGAGTTTTGATCAGAATGTGGCTGACCTTCGCCTGCTCCGGCACGCGATATTGATCGCGGTGCTGGTTGTAATAAGCCTGCAACTCTTCGTGTGAGATCTGTACGCCATTCTCGATTTTGGCGAAGTCGATGAGGGCGTACTTCACCTTGCGCTTCTCCGGAATCGAATTCGCGTAATTTTTCAGGTGGCTGTCGTAGAAAGCTTTCAGCTCTTCCGTCGTGGGATGAAGGCCCTTCTTGATGTCGTCCTGCTTCAGAACGGCATACTCGAACTTTACCTTCATATTCTGCTTGTCGAACTCCTGCCGGACGGCGGCTTCACTCACGGAAGCGCTGCCGGTGATCAGCGCTTGCAACTTGCTGATCAGAATTTCTTTGCCCACGGAATCTTCAAAAATCGGGGGAGTCAGATTGTGCTGCTGGAGCAGACCCTCGTATTCCGCCTGGCCAATAAATGTTCCGCCGGGAAAGAAGATTTCTGCATAGCGTCCGTGCTGGAGTTCGTCCTTTATTTCCTGCGGAGTGGCTTTCAACCCGAGATGTTGGGCTTCGGAAACCAGTGCCTGGCGATCCACCAGTTGGTCGGCTGCGCGCTGTGCAAAAAAAGGCAGCAGGATCGCAGCATTCGCGCCCAATTGTGCTCCTTGTTGTTGCAACATCCCACGAGCCGTCTCTCGCACTTCCTCTGCGCTAATGTCCTGGCCATCCACCTTGGCGACAATACCCGCCCCCGGATTGCCAGACACGTCGGTGCCGATGCCGGGCACGAACGCGATCACCATGGCCGCGCAGATGAGCAGCAGCAGGCCGCTGAGCACAATTTTCTTGAACGGTCCTTCAGTTTGCAGAAATCGAATCATCTTCTTGTCACTCCGGAAGTGTGAAGCAGAATTGTCAATTATAAACTAAGCAACCGGGCGCTACGGCCGCGCGGAGTTGCTCTGAACGTGGTCTTGACCTCCGATCCGGGTCTGCCCTGCCAAAAACATCTATTGAAACGTATCAATAGACGTGTTATCCATCTTGTTCGCGAATCGAAGTCTACAGATCCGAAGCTGTACCAGCGACCAGCGATGGAGCTCTTAAGGAGAGCAAGATGATTTTCGGAAGAAGGTTCCTGACTTTCTTGTCCGCGCGTTCCTTGGCAATTCTGTTAGCCGGTTTGCTTTTCTCCCTAACCGTAGCCTCGGCCGCTTCCCAATCACTGGACAAGAATCCGCCGGCTCAGCAGAGCGGAAAACTCGCGCTGCGCGACCATTGGGCTTTACAATCCTCCGCCAAGATTGAGGCCAAGGGCGAAGTCATCTCCACGGCCAACTTTGACACCAAGGGCTGGCATGACGTCAGCGTTCCCACCACGGTGGTCGCGGCATTGGTGAAGGACAAGACTCTTCCTGACGCGTTCTTCGCCATGAACCTGCGCCAGTTCGACGGAGTGACATACCCGATCGGCGGGAATTTTTCCGACATCGCCATGCAGCCTGATAGCCCCTATGCAGTCTCGTGGTGGTATCGCAAGCAATTCAGCGCTCCTGCGTCGTACGCTGGAAAAACGGTTTGGTTGAATTTCAGGGGAATCAATTACCGCGCCAACGTGTGGCTGAATGGAAAACAGATTGCCAACTCCAACGACATTGCCGGAGCGTGGCGCACCTACGAATTCAATGTCACCGACGCTTTGAAACCCGGTGCGGAAAACATTCTCGCTGTCCAGGTCTTCGCTCCGACCGAGAACGATCTGGCCATCACCTTTGTCGACTGGAACCCCGCACCTCCCGATAAGAACATGGGCCTGTGGCGCGAGGTCTATCTCACCACCAGCGGACCGGTTGCCCTCCGCTATCCCACCGTCGTATCAAAGTTGAACCTGCCGGAAAACAATTTCGCTCGGCTTACAGTTACCGCGCAACTAAAGAACGGCACCGCCCATCCGGTGAAGGGCAAGCTGAAAGGTCAGATCGAAAACGTCACCTTCGAGCAGGAAGTCGAACTCGTCGCCAACGAAAGCAAAGACGTCACTTTCACACCTGAGCAGTTCCCTCAACTCGTCTTCTCGAATCCTCGCCTGTGGTGGCCGGCACAAATGGGCAAGCCGAATCTCTATCCGCTGACCATGGAGTTCGAGATCGATGGCGCTGCCAGCGATCGTTCCCAAACTGACTTCGGCATTCGCGAGGTCACGTCCGAGGTGAATGCAACCGGTGGGCGCGCCTTTCACATCAACGGCAAGAACATCCTGATCCGCGGCGGGGGCTGGACGCCTGACATGATGCTCCGCGAAGATTTCCAGCGCCTGCATGATGAATTCCGCTACGTCCGCGACATGGGACTGAATACGGTCCGCCTCGAAGGCAAGCTTGAAACCCAGGAGATCTTCGATCTGGCCGATCACGACGGAGTCCTGGTAATGGCAGGATGGTGCTGCTGCGACTTCTGGGAGCGCTGGCCGCGCTGGAAGCCACAGGATTTTGAAATCGCGCAACAATCCCTGCGCGATCAGATTTATCGCCTGCGCAGCCATCCCAGCCTCGTCATGTGGCTGAATGGCAGCGACAATCCGCCTCCGCCCGACGTCGAGCAGATGTATCTGAATATCGAGAAGCAGCTTCTGTGGCCGAATCCCGTCGTCTCTTCGGCAACCGGAAAAGCTACCACGGTCACGGGAGACAGTGGCGTCAAAATGTCGGGCCCCTATGAGTACATAGCTCCAAGCTATTGGGAACAAGACACTCCCGCAGGCCAGCCCAACCGCAAGCTGTGCAATCCCGGCGGCTGCGGGGGAGCCTACGGCTTCAACACGGAAACCAGTATGGGGCCAGCTGTTCCTCCCATCGAAAGCATTCGAGCCATGGTGGGCCAAGAGCACATGTGGCCGATTGACGACGTCTGGAACTATCACGCGGGCGGCGGCGAATTCAAAACCATCCAGGTGTTCAGCACCGCACTCGCCAACCGCTACGGCAAATCAGACACCGTTGAAGACTTCGCCTTTAAGTCGCAACTGCAAACCTACGAAGGCGTGCGCGCGATGTATGAGGCCTACAGTCGCAACAAGTACGAATCGACCGGCGTGATCCAGTGGATGTTGAACAATGCCTGGCCTTCCATGATCTGGCATCTCTACGACTACTATCTTCGCCCCGCGGGCGGCTATTTCGGCGCCAAGCGCGCCATGGAAGCGCTTCATCCCGTCTACGGGTATGACGATCATTCCGTCTGGGTAGTCAGCAGCCAGTATGAAGACGTGAAAGGTCTCAAGCTTACAACCAAGATTTACAACCTCGACATGTCCGAGAAATTCTCCCATGAGGATACTGTTGACGCACCCGCCGACAGTACCGCCAAAATATTCACCTTGCCCGACGTAGCCGGACTGAGCCCCGTGTACTTCGTGGCTTTGCGACTCACCGATTCAAACGGCAGACTCGCAGGCTCGAACTTCTACTGGCTCTCTTCGAAACCCGAGACTCTTGACTGGGCCAAGTCGAACTGGTGGATGACTCCAACCGATTCCTACGCCGATTTCACCGCTCTCAAGCAACTGCCCAAGGTAAAGCTTAAAGTTACCGACCGCACAGAACGTAAAGGAGAAGAGTCGGTTACGCACGTCACCTTGGAAAATCCCAGCAAGAGCCTGGCGTTTTTCGTGACATTGAAAGTCAGGAAAGGCGCCAAGGGCGAAGAGATCCTGCCCGTCGTCTGGGAAGACAATTACATTTCCATGCTTCCCGGAGAGCGACGGGAGCTAACCGCGACCTACCGCTCAAACGAATTAGGTAGTGAAAAACCCGTGGTGGAAGTCAGCGGCTGGAACGTGGAGTAAGGAGGAGTAGTTAGGATTCTCGAACCATCGCATCGCTACACACGCGTCACGCGACGTGTTGCGATACCGAAAGCACATTGCCATCGGGATCTTTGAACCACGTCACTTTGTCTCCCGTCGGCGCGGTCCATATCCCCAGGTCGTCCTGCTCGATAAATCCGTACCTCTCGAAATGGACTCCTTTCTCGCGCAGGTCAGCGACCATCTTTTCGATGTCCGTAACTTCCCAACCGAGAATCGTAAATTGCGCCGGCGTGAATTGCGGCGCCTGCGATACCCGCACCATAATTCCGTTCGCGTCGAGCACCAACGCAAAGCCGTCATCTTTTACGAAGCGAAGGCCAAGCACTCCTTCATAAAAAGCTCTCGATTTCGTCGCATCTTTCGTCGGAACAAACGCAACAATGTTGTTCGAGCCGAGCATTCAACCTCTCCTTCTACCAAAACCCTGGCAATGTATCATTCTTCGTCCGGCGGCAACTCGAAATCGACTAGATTACCTCGAAAGCCCTTCGTCTTCCACGCCCCTACCGCAATTCCCAGCGCCATCCAGATCGCGCCAAAAACCAGCGCTTTCGGACTCAAGCTAATCCAGAGAAAAAAGCAGATTACGAAACCCAGAACAGGCGGAAGCAAATTACCAAGCTTCTTTTCCGGCTCATGCAGGTAATAGCGGACGAACGCCGCAGCATTGACACCCATGAAGGCAATCAGAGCGCCAAAATTGAGCAGGTTCGCGCCCAGATCATAGCCGGTGGTGGCTCCAGCGAGCGCTGGAAGCAGAAACGCACCGGCTAAAGCGAGTGCGCCGACAAACAGAACGTTGTTGCGCGGGACTCTTCGTTTGGCATCCACTGCGCCAAAGAAGGACTTCGGTAGAGCATTACTGCGTCCCATGCCGTAAAGCAGGCGCGCCGCACCCAGTTGCGCACCCATGCCAGAACCAAAATTCGCCACGACCAGCGTGAACCCGACAATGGCAAACAGCGGCGCCCAGGCCCGTCCGGCGACGAAAGTAAAAGCTGTGTCCATGTTTGGGTACGGTTCAGAGGCCGGCCAGATAAGCTGAGCCGCATACACCTGGAAGGCCGACAGAATCCCGATCACTACACAAACCAGTACAGTCGCCAGCAAAATGTTTCGCCGCGGATTCTCGGCTTCCTCGGAGAGTGTAGAAATGCCATCGAAGCCGATATAAGTGAGCACTGCAACGGAGGTGCCACCCAGCACCGCTTTCGTATTCCAACTCGCGGGATCGTAAAAGGGCCGCGTATAGAACGCCGCTCCATCGTGAGGATGGCCAAAAATGTAGCGCGCCGCCGCCACAAAAAAGATCGCAATCACCACTCCCATTCCCGCAGCCAGCGCCGTATTTACTCGAGCGGAAGTCTTCACACCCTGCACATTCAAAGCGGTAAACACACACGCGAAGAACACCGCCCACGCGGCATACGAGACGCCGGGTGCGAACACATGTGCCTGCTGGCTAATCCAGATGATGCAGATCATCGGATTAAGAAGGTAATCCATGACCATACTCCAACCCGTTACATAGCCAAGCGCCGGGTTGATCTCTTGCCCGACATAAGTGAACGCCGAACCAGCGCTAGGATACGCCCGCGCCATCCGCCCATAGCTGATTGCGGTGAAAAGCATCGCGACCATGGCGATCAGAATCGTGGTGACGACGTGACCGTGACCGCGATTGCTGAGCACGCCGAACACCGACATGGGGGCGACCGGCTGAATTACGATGACGCCGTAAAGAATTAGATCCCCAAGCGTCAGCGTGCGGCGAAGGCGAGGTGCGGACGACACAGCAGGAGCCGAAGTGGTTTCCATGAGTCCGCCTATTGGATTATGGGGAGGGCGGGAATGTCAATATTAAAACGTTTTTATATTACACAAACTCGCGATCTACTTCGAAGCGCCATAATCGAACCAGTATCCGCGCTGCTCGTTGCCTGACATGTGCCGCGTGTTGTATTCGAGAAGGTAGTTCACGTGCGCGTCGTCAAGCGGAAACGACTTGCCTGGCTGATACGGATAATCGCCCATTCTCAGAAATGGCAGCGGAGCCACGAAATCTCCTTCGGCGGCGTAGAAGTCCATATCCTTCTCGTAGCCGTTGGCCGCGAAGAAATAATCGCGCACCCAGCCTTGGGGGAGAGTCGGCAGGTTCGACGGATCGAAGTCAAGCCGCACTTCGTCGCCCGATCCAAAGACCGCCAGTTTGTCATCGGTCGCGACGAGTAGCGGCAGCACATCGCCGTAGCGCGTGTAAGTTCCGGTCGGGCGCGTGTACGGTCCGGTCGCGCTCACCTTTTCGTAGACGTACTGCACGTTCCCCGGCGGCGTACCTTCGATCTTCAGCGGGAATCCATGGAAGCCCAGATCGGCGCGAACCAATGGAACCGGCGTCAGTCGCACGGTCTGCCCCTTGTTTCGAGAATCTTGCGGTGTTCGGCTCACCAGAATGCTGTCCCAGTAAATCTGCAGGTTGGTGGTGATGCGAATCTTCTGCGTACCCGATGGCAGCTTGCCTGTGAGATCGGCAGTCATCGTACGTAAACCGCCCGCCGGGAATCCCATATCGTCTTCTACGCGGTCCCACTTCCCATTTGCGCCGAGCGCTTCCACCAAAGGAGAGATAGCCCGCACTCCGGCCTGCGACGCAGCATACATACTATTGGCCGAGAAGTATTCGACTTCGCCATGCATCAGCAACCACAATGGGCCGCCACGGTAAGGCTCGCCCAGATCGAGTGTCAGACTGTGCGGCTTTGCAAAACCCTGAAACTGCGTTAGCGCAAAATCGCCGAAATAGCGATGCGCGAGAAGATCGGGCAAGACATCGTGGCCGTGCTCATCCCATGCACCCGCGGGCGGACGCGCATCTTCGCTCCTGCTCACCACCACCTTGAATTCCGGATATGGCGGATTCGACGCGAAGTATTCGTTGGGATAAACATCGACATCCGCAGGATGATCAACCGCCAGCAATCGCGTCTGATCCAGATAGACAGCTTCCTCCAGCGGCTCCATGAAGCGGAAGCTGAGAGTCGGGTGCCCCGTCCTTGTCGCTGCGTCGTCTGCAGCGACAGGGCGGGGATTTTCTTTTTCTCGAATGGCGTCGCGATCGATCTTGATGTATTCCACCGGCCGCGGAATGTCGCGCTGGCCGGGCCCAATCCAATGTCCCACCACGCCCGCGCCGAGCATGTCGGCGACCAGTTCATAGCGTTCGCCATTCCATACAAACAGCGTGGGACAAGAACTTCCGCGGCGATCCATCTCAAGGTAGTTCTGCTGCCTGTCGCCGGCAACGTGAATCTCATCCTGCAGCACCCCCGTCGGCCAGGTCATGCGCACAATATCGGCCTCTTTCGAGTCGCCGAGTCCTACCACGATGTTGGTCGAGTTCTGTCCCAGGTATCCGTTCGACCCGGCAATCTCAAACTTCTGCCGGTTGCCGCCTGCGAACACTTCCACCTTGGTGCCGATGGCGCTCTTATTGTCGTTCAACCCTTTGAGCGAGAGACGCAACCAGTGGTTCTGATTGCCACCCTCATTCCGCAGCAGAACCGCAGGGCCATGATTCTGTGTGATCAGCAGATCGGTCGCACCATCGCCATCGTAGTCGCCGGTGATGATGGCGCGCGGCTCTTTAAGCTGAATCTTGTCGAGGCCAACATCGGCGGTGACGTCCTTGAAACCATCTGCACCGAGATTGCGAAAGAGGCGAATTTCGCCCTTACCTTCTTTCGTCTCGCCGACCGCGACGAGGTCGACCCAGCCGTCGTTGTCGTAATCGATGGCGGCGACGCCGTATCCCCCATGGACCCACTCCGTTTTCGGAAGAGAAACGCGTTCGAACGCCTTGCCATGATTGTTCCGCCAGAGGGTGACGCCCTGCCAGTCGATGTGGGTAAATGCCACATCCATCCAGCCGTCGTGGTCGAAGTCAAGAACGGAGACACCCCTAACGGCTGACGGAAACGTCGATGGCCATAGCCTTCGTGGAATAAATTTTCCTTCGCGTGGATTCTCGAGGATGGTTGGCCCTCCATCTGGCACGACAATGTCCACAGCCCGATCGTTGTTGTAGTCACTGCCGATCACACTCACCCCCCCAGTGGATCGCGCCTCCTGTAATCCTTTCGCTTCGGTCACGTTCGTAAAGGTCCCATCTCCGTTGTTCCGGAACAACTCCATCGCACCTGCAGCGTCATAGTGCCGAGTTACAAGGAGATCGAGGTCACCGTCGTGGTCGTAGTCGACGAACGTAAGACCAAGATTTGAGTAATTCGTGAGAAGATTCGCATCCTCGTGCACATCGTGAAACGTACCGTTCTTTTCGTTATGAAATAGCAGGACTTCGTCATTCGTGCTCACGGCGAGGTCCGTCCAGCCGTCGTTGTCGTAGTCTCCCGCAGCACATCCGACGCCGTGAACGTTCTCTGGTATTCCTGCTTTCTTGGTCACATCTTCGAACTTGCCATTCCCAAGATTGTGGTAAAGAGACATGCCTCCTTGAGCGCCGTTGTCGGCCAAAAAAATGTCCACTTTACCGTCGTTGTCATAATCAAGAAAGCAAGCCCCCGGCCCCGCTGCATCGACGAAACCCGACAGAGCAGGGCGCATCGAGCGTAGGCCCGCCTCCGCCGTCATATCCACAAACTTCACCTTGATCTGCGCAGGCGCCTTCAACACCGCCGATGGCGATTCCACCGCGCGCGAGTACTGGCCCTGTTCGCCGTAAGCCAGGCTCATGGGCGCGCCGATTTTATTTTGTGTGATGTACTGAAATTTTTTCAGGTGCTGGCGGGCGTGATCGATGTCGGTGGATTGCTGGTAAGCACGAGAGAGTCCGAATTCGGCGGAGGCGTGCAGCGGGTTGAGTTGCAGGGCATGTTGAAAAGCATCAATGGCCTGGGGAAACTGTTTCGCCTGCACGTACGCCGTGCCCAGAAAGTACCAGGTGTCGGCGTCGTTCGGGTCGATTTCCACCACGTGGTGAAAGGCCTCGATCGCGGCCTGAGCATCGCCCGTATTCTTCGCCAGAAGGCCAAGGTTGTACCATGCGTTCGGAGTCTTTGGATCCTGCCTAAGCGCGTCTTGCAGTGCGACCTTGGCCTCGTCAATCTTCTGCATGTTGAGAAGAGCGATACCCTCATTCAGCCGCGCCATGGTCAGCGTGGGATCGAGTTCGGCGGCTTGCTGGAAGGACTTCAATCCTTTCTCAAAAAGCTGCTGGTTCATGTAGGCTGCGCCAAGATTGTTCAGGCGCGCGGCCTCGATCGGATTTGCCTTCGACGGAATTTGCGGAGCGGTCGCGAAGAGGCCAAAGGCAGCGGCAAGCATGCCGGCGAAAGCAACTGACAGTTGGGAGGTCATCTGACTCAAGATTTAAACACAGAGGGCACAGGGTCACACGCAAACATTATCGGGAGGGTCTCGGCCGAGGGCCGTAGGCGCGCGCGCTCACAATTCCCTTCCCTTCCTGCACGGTTACAGTTTGTCCGGCGTTCACATTCGTGAGCTTATCCACCTGACCGCTGGGCCACTGAATCTCAACGCTGTCAGCTTTGATTTGCGCACCAAGGCCGAACGTGAGCACGAGTTCGCTCTGCGAAAGATAACTCGATCCGGAGCGCAGCATCTTCCATTGCTTATCTTTGTTATTGTCTGAGTTATTGTCTGAACTTATGTGCACCACCGCGCCAATGCCGTCGCGGTTCGATTTCGTCCCCACCAGTTTCAGGCGGAGACTGTGATTCGTTCCGCCCTCGTTGTGGAACAAGTAAGCCGGGCCGGCGTTGGTAGTGACGAGAATATCGAGAAAGCCGTCGTTGTCGATATCGGCGTACGCCGCGCCCCGAGCCACTCGCGGAGCGGCAAAGGCTGGTCCCATCTGCGCCGTTACCTCCTGAAACTTGCCTCCGCCAAGGTTGCGAAACAGATGCGCAGGCTCGGCATAAGTCACCCGTTTCTGCACCCGCTCGATGGCGTCTTCGATGTGGCCGTCGGCCACGAAGATGTCCGGCCAGCCATCGTTGTCGTAGTCGAAGAAAAAACAACCGAATCCGAGCGTAACCAGCGTGGCTCGCCCTACTTCCGATTGCGGAGCCTCATCGACGAACAAACCGTTGCCCTCGTTGTGATAGAGCGAGGCCATCTGATTGGAAAAGTTGCTGATGATGACGCTGGCGTGACCACTGCGGTCGTAGTCGGCAGCATCGACACCCATTCCGGCGCGCGCTACGCCATCCTCGCTAAATCCGATTCCAGCCGTCACGCCGCTCTCCTCGAAGGTCCCGTTCTTTTTGTTCAGGTAGAGCTTATTCGGCTGCGTGTCATCAACGATCAGCATGTCGGGCCAGCCATCAGCGTTGTAGTCCAGGATAGTAATGCCGAGGCTTTTTGACGTGGGATCACCCAGGCCAGCCTTCTGCGTGACATCTTCAAACTTTCCATCACCCAGGTTGTGCCACAAGCGCACTGACGTTCCTTTGTACGATTCTGGCGTGCAATAGGATTTATGCTCGCCGTCGAGAGTGCAGTAGAGATCGGTCTGCTCGGTCCACTGCACATAATTTGCGACCACGAGATCGAGTTTGCCGTCGCGATCGTAATCCACCCATGCGGCGCTGGTCGAGAATTCATTCGGCCCCAGCATCCCGGCAACCTTGGTAACGTCCGTGAACGTGCCGTTGCCGTTGTTGTGGAAGAGATGGCTTTGTCCTAGCGCGCTGATGAAAAGATCGTCGAAGCCGTCGTTGTCATAGTCACCGACGGCAACACCGAATCCAAACATGGGCACAGCCAAACCGGCCTTGCGGGTTACATCGGTAAACGTTCCGTCGTGGTTGTTGTGATATAGCTTTGGGGTGGTAGGCCCACCGTGCGGGTGTCCACGCCAGTCTTCACCATTTACGAGGAGAATGTCGGGATAACCGTCATTGTCGTAATCGATGAAAGCGCAGCCCGGGCCCATGGTTTCCGGCAGCCACTTCTTTCCAAACGCACCATTGTTGTGGGTGAAGCGGATACCGGCCTGAGCCGTGATGTCGCGGAAGTGAATCTGTTGGGCTTGGCTCGTTTGCAGGGGGAAAAATAATAACCATAGAGACGCAGAGACAATGAGAAATCCGGTAAATCCCATTCGGAGCTTGCAACTCATCTCGACGCTCCGCCAACAACGGCAGAAGACGTCACTCGCGCTTTGTGGGGCCGGACAGCCGAGACTGCCGTTCGATGGTTCGTGCTCAGCACAGGCAGCGGCACGGAAACATGTTCGTGCACGGCTTGCCGCTCATTGTTATCTTCCGGATGCGACTGGCGGTACGGTCCGGTGATCGCCTGCGACGATTCGTCGGCCTTGAATCGTAAGTAACGCGCCTCATGCTCCTTCGCGAGCTTCTCGTTTCCCAATCCGTTGTAACAAAGCATCAAGTTGTAATGCGCCTGCAAGTCTTCGGGATCCACCGCCAACACGGACTGCAGAGTCTTCACCGCTTCTTCATATTTGCGTTGCAGGAAGAGAACCCGCCCCAGATCATTAAGCGCGACGCGGTCTCGCGGATATTGTCTGAGAACTGTGCGCAAGCGAGCGACTGCGCCATCGTAGTCGCCGTCGGATCGCAGCACTCGTGCATAGAAATAATTCGTTCGCGCCAGATTTGGAGAAAGAGCCAGCGCTTTCTCAAGCACAGCGCGGGCACGCTCCATGTCGCCTTCCTGCACGGCGCAGCGGCCCATATTTACCCAGCCGTCGGGATTGCTCGGATCAGCTTCCGTTACTTTTTGGAATGCTGTGGCTGCGGCCTTCAGATCCCCCTGCAGAAACAGGCCGATTCCGTAGTCGTTCCAGCGCTGCCATTCATCTTTGCGAGTGATCGTCTGCGCACGAAACGCGGGAGCATTGTGCGCCACGACAGGCAGCGTCACTTCATCTTCCGCCACCGTGACAATAGGCAAGTCGGGAATCTTTTCTTCTTTGGCGGAAACTCCGCTCAGCGATGCCGTGAACACCGTCGGACGATCGTCGTAGCCGGGGGCAACCGAGTTCGGCGATGCCGGGTCGGGCTGTCCGGCGAACGCTTCATGCGTGCCGTACCACGAAAATTTTCGATAGCAGAGGCGCGCGTGCAGCGTGATTTTGTTGCCGGCATTTTCCGGGATCAACATGCGGTAATGCACGGTGTCAGCTGCGCCGGGGGGAATGAGCCGCACATAGACGGTCGCTCGCGTGGCCCAGGCGTTACGTTTGTTGATGGGGTTGCCATGCGCGTCGATCTGCAACGAGCGGTAGAAGTGCGCGCCTTTCTCCACGGGACCTTTGCCATCGTCCTCGACCATGCCGCTCCAGAAAACAGTCTGGCCTTTATCGTCCGTGCCTTTCAGTTCAAGCCACGTGTCATATGCATCGACGGTTCCACCGGGGAAAAAATGTCCAACCTTTTTTGTACGAACAACCACATCCACGCGAATAGTATCGCCGCGACGCAGCGTCGGCTGCACGCGGTTCAACGGAGCAGTGACTGGCGCAACTTCGCCACCCGCACCGGGAGTGATTTTAGTTTCTGCTTCTTCGCCCACTGCAAATGTCGTAGCCAACTCTGATTGAGTTGCGGCGCCCGTCTTCAAGGGCGCCTGCGCGGGCGACAAAGCAAAAATATCCACCGTGAGCGCGCCGCTCTTCAGAAATCCCTCGGTAAGCTTCAACTGCGCTGTATCTTCATTCGCCGTGGGTACAGCGGTGTTCGCTCCGGGAAAACGGTGCGAATGCACGAATCCGTTGACGTTGCCAGCATCTTTCGACGCTTCCGCCGGCATGTGGCAATCGGCGCACTGCTGCGGCTTGGCCGGATAGTAAAACGACCGCGCCCCTTGGCCGGAAACTCCGCTGGCCTGCCAGTTGTCGTATTCATTGAAGCCGCGAAGCCACCGGTAATGGTTCACGGGTACGTCGAGATGGACCTTGTGGCAGGTAGAGCAAAATTCCGCCGTCTGCGTTTTCATGAACGGCTTCAGGAACACACGCCGGTGCGGCTCGGGGTTCAGCCGGATCACAAAATCGTGCAAGGCTCGCGCCACGGGATTTTGCGTCGCGGCAAGTTCGTGAAGCTTCGGATACTCCAGATAGAAATCCGCCTGACCCATCGTGCTCTTCACGTTGGCGATGGAGTGGCACATCATGCAGCCTAGCCCAGCCTGTGATTCCGGACGGTGCACGATTTGCTTGATCGGAGTATCCATCAAGCCGCTGTAAAGCACCGCTGGATCGTGGCAGCCGCCGCACCATTTCGAAGGCTTGGTGCCGACCGTGTCCTGCATGTACTCGATCGATTTGCGGTACCACTGGTTGTTGAACGAAGAAAAATGGTGGGCAGAACTAAACCACTGGTTGTAGATATCTTCGTGGCAGCGCTTGCAGGAATCGGATTCCATGAAGAACTTGCTGGGAATTTTCTGCTTGCCGTAAACCTGCGCGGAGCTAGGGAAGAACGTACCCTCAGGCCCATCGCCTTCCCCATTCATATTGTCGGGAGGGATAGTAGGATTCTGAATGCGGGCACGCGTCTGCCAACTTCCGCGGATGTAATACGCTCCGTAACCAAGGGCTGCAAGCAGCAAGAGACAAACCGCCGTGCGCAGTGCCGCTGCGCCCACACTTATGGCCGCCCAAGGCCGCAGCCCCAGCTTGGGGGTAATCAGAAAGCCGACCCCGGCGAGCGAGATCAGCATGTGCAGATAGAGCCACTTCCATTCCGTGCGCGGGGTGCCAGTCTTGATGAGAATGAGCCCCAGAACCGCTCCCACCGCAATAAGAAACCAACCAGCTCGCTGGATAAAACTTCCATTGCGAAGCAGACGAAAAAGCCCAGGCACCAGCAGGATTGCTGCGATCACGCCTGCCAGGGCGTGCAGCAGCACCACGGCGGCATAAAAAAGATTCGGCTGCGGGAAGGCGTACAGGTACGCCGCTGAAATTACAAGAAATGGAATCAGCCAGGACAACGCCCTGCCGACGAAACCTTCTGATCGGGAGTTTGCTCGCATCGGGAACAGTCAACACGCCGCCGCGGCGTCAGCCCACAGTGCGTGAAACCGCGTGCGAATCAAGGTACTCACACGGCCTGACGGATGGAATAGTGCAAAAATACTACCGACAGCTGAACGCACTTTAGGCAAGAGGCGGAACCCTCCACTCTCGGCATTCGTTTTCGATGGCGGCGGCAACGGACAACGCCTGTTCTTCTTCCCACGGACGGCCAACGATCTGCACGCCGATGGGTAGGCCCTCCGACGATTGACCGACCGGAACCACGACAGCGGGATTGCCCAGCAGGTTAAAGAACTCGGTATAGCTCCAGGCATCGAGATAGTTGACGGTTTTGTTTTCGATCGGCCAACTCCTCTCTCCGTGTCGAAAAGCCGGAATAGCCGCAACCGGGCATAGCAGGATGGGATACTGCTCCATCTGCGCGAAGAACTGCGCACGAAGCGCATCACGGCGAATCCAGGCATCCAGCAGCGTACGCCCGGTGTGGGCCGGCTGGGCCGCAGACCATTCGAGAAACTGCTTCAGGATGGGGCTGAGATCAGACTCGCGGCCATCGAACATCGGTTTGAGGAGCATGCCCCCGGCAACCACGAAATACTTCCACCAAAGTTGTCTCGCCTCCTCGAGGCCTTGCGGTTGAAATGGTTCCACTTGAAAACCGCTGCTACGGAGGGCTTCTGCTGCAGTGCGAACAGCGGCGCGGGTTTCTGCCGTGACAGGAGTGCGGCCGTCATCTTCGAAATAACCGATTCGCAGTTTCCTGCGTTCCTCTTGGCCTAGCCAGCGCAGCGGCACCGGCGCGGCATTCGTATCACCAACGTCTACGCCCTGCATGATCTCGAAAAGAATTTTCAGATCACCAATGTTGCGGGCCATCGGTCCGACGACGCCGATGGATGCAAATGGGCCCGCAGACACGGGAAAATGTCCGGTCGAGGGAATGCGGCCTGGCGTTGGCTTCAATCCACAGATGCCCGTGAAGTGGGCCGGCACGCGAATCGATCCGCCGCCATCACTGCCTGCGCCACCGGCGGACATGCCGGCAGCAATCGCCGCCGCTTCGCCGCCGCTTGATCCACCGGGCGTGCGGTCCAGGGCCCAGGGGTTGTTGGTTCGGCCGTAAAGCAAATTGTCGGTTTCCCACGCCATCAGAAGCTCAGGCGTGTTGGTTGTGCCCAGAATAATTGCGCCGGCATTCTTCAGACGTGTGACCAGCGGAGCATCTTGGCGTGCGATGAACCCGGCGCGCAGGCGAGTTCCCGCCTCGCAGCGGAGGCCCTCCACGCAAAACGAACTCTTGATACTGAGTGGGACGCCGTGCAGCGGACCAAGCGGCGCAGGGTTCATCACGGCGGACTCGGCATCCTGGGCGGACTGTCGCGCTCGCTCCGCATCGACTTGCACAAAGGCGTTTAGTCTTGGCTGCAGTCTTTCGATCTGCGCCAGATGTGCATTGACCAGTTCGAGAGGAGAGATCTTCTTTTTGCGGACGAGCTCGGCCATCGATAAGGCGGAAAGAAATGTCACGTCATTCATGAATTTTGCTTTCCCATGGCGCGATCGAGCACTCGTTTCTCATCGATGCTGAGGGCACGGTGTTCGCCCCTCGCGAGATTCCCCAATTCTAGCGGCCCAATAGCGACCCGGATCAGCCGCAACACCTCCACCCCCATGGCTTCCAGCATGCGCCGAATGTGGCGATTCGTTCCCTCATCCAGAATAATTTCAAGCCAGCAATTCTTCTGACCCGCACGCAATCGGCGAGCCCGCTTCACTCGCAGCACTTCACCGTCTTTTGTTTTCAGTCCCCGAACCAGGGCGTGGATAAATTCATCATCTGCAATAGCCCCCACCTGCACATGGTAAGTCTTGTCCAAATGCGTTTCGGGAGCGGTAATGCGCGCGGCCCATTCGGAATCGTTGGTCAGGAGTAACAAACCTTCACTTGCCTTGTCCAAGCGGCCGACCGGGGCAACCCACGGCAATCCTTCACGCAAAAGATTCGCGTCGCCCGCGGGAGATGTGTTCAACGTCGCGTACACAGTATCGCGTCCCTTCTCGTCCGACGCTGTGGTCACTACGCCACGCGGCTTGTTCAGCACGAGATAGACTTTTTTCTGCGCTTCAACTAGTTTTCCGTCCACCGTGATCTGATCTCGCTTACCCGATACGGGCGTCTCCGGACCGCGCCGGATTTTCCCGCCAAGGGCCACGCGTCCGGAACGAATCAACTCTGCCGCCGTCGACCGAGAACAGTAGCCAAGCTTTGACAAAGCGCGGGCCAATCCGATCTTCCTGGTTGATTCCTTCTTCTGCACCTGATCATGCTAACTGAGAAATTGAGGAGCGAGACAGAGCTTCGGCTTTCGGCTTCGGCGTTCCATGAACGTTGTCCGCTTGGTACGATATGGTCGCAACTCGGACTAGAAGGAGAACCTATGGCCCACCAACATCCTCCGCGCTTTTTGAAAATTGTGGACGACGCCAAGACGCGAGTTCGCGAAACGAATGTCGAAGACGTGAAGAAGAAGATCGATAGCAATGAGAAATTTCTGCTGGTGGACGTGCGGGAAGAAAGCGAATTCGCCAAGGACCACCTGCCGGGCGCGATTCACCTTGGTAAAGGCATCATCGAGCGCGACGTTGAGGCGCGTGTGCCCGATCTCAATTCGGAGATTGTGCTTTACTGCGGCGGCGGATTCCGTTCGGCGCTAGCCGCCGACAATCTGCAGAAGATGGGTTACACCAACGTCATCTCGATGGACGGCGGGATTCGCGACTGGCGGGAAAAGGGATATCCGCTGACCAAGGGCTAAGTTCCGTTCTCACCTCTTGGCCTTCGTTGTTGGCGTATAGTACAAGCCGGATCGCGAATGAGTCGCAGCAGTGTTGTTTGGCACTTTTCCGCCCACTTATGAATGGTCGCATCTTCTTCTGGTCGCTCACCTCAGCGCTCGCCGGATTTCTCTTCGGTTTCGATACGGTGGTTATTTCCGGCGCCGAGAAAACAATCCAGGCACTTTGGGGCCTGAGCCCCGGATTGCATGGCATCGCCATGGCCTCCGCCCTCTACGGCACGGTCGTTGGCGCCCTGCTTGGCGGCTGGCCTGCTGACCGATTCGGCCGCAAGGCCACGCTGCTCTGGATCGGCGTTCTCTACTTTGTTGGTGCGGTGGGTTCAGGCTTGGCGCCGAACGTAGCCATTTTCATCGTCGCGCGCATCATTGGCGGGTTGGGCATCGGCATCTCTACCGTCGTCGCCCCGATGTATATCTCGGAGATCGCACCGCCGAAACATCGCGGGCAGCTCGCTGGCATGTTCCAATTCAACATTGTTTTCGGCATCCTCATCGCCTACGTATCGAATGCATTGTTAGCGGGCGTCGGCGATAACGCCTGGCGCTGGATGTTGGGCGTAGCCGCATTTCCGTCGTTGCTCTACGCGATATTTTGTTTTGGTCTTCCGGAGAGTCCACGCTGGCTCCTTAGTCGAAAGGGAGATCGGGAGGGCGCTATCGAGGTGCTGCAGCGCATCGAGCCTGAGGCCCCGAAGGCACAGATCGCGGCCGAGGCCGATGAGATTATGGCTGCAACGGCATCGGAACAAAAATCATCCTCTGGACATTTCTGGTCCACGCGTCTTCGTAAACCAATCCTGCTCGCGTTCCTGATTGCATTCTTCAACCAGATGTCCGGCATCAATGCCATTTTGTACTTCGCTCCCCGCATCTTCGAACTTACCGGGCTAGGCGCGAAAGCCGCGCTGCTGCAATCGATCGGGATTGGGTTCACCAATCTGATTTTCACCTTTGTCGGACTCTGGCTGATTGACCGGCTCGGCCGGCGCACTCTCCTTTATATCGGCTCGTTCGGCTACATCACCTCGCTTGGCCTGGTGGCATGGGCTTTCTTTACCGGCCACTACTTGATCGTACCGGCTTGCATCTTTGCCTTCATCGCCGCCCACGCAATCGGTCAGGGAGCGGTGATCTGGGTTTTCATCTCCGAAATATTTCCCAATCGCCATCGCGCGGAGGGCCAGAGCCTCGGCTGCGGCACGCATTGGATCTTTGCCGCCTTGCTCACCACTTTCTTCCCGAAGATGGTTTCCTCCTTCCCGATCGGCTATGTCTTCTCGTTTTTTGCCGGCATGATGGTGCTCCAGCTTCTGTGGGTCATGACCATGGTTCCGGAGACGAAAGGCGCATCGCTGGAGCAAATCCAGAGACAACTGGGGATCGAATAAGGGCGAATCTTTGGTTGGGGCACTCAGTGAGGGCTATCGCCCCTTGTCGCTGATAACTCCCGAGGTCAGACCCAAACTCCAGTCTCTTGACGCAATCTGGAGATGTCCTTGCTCGGCGCACTCCCGAAGAAGCGGCTGTATTCTCTGCTGAACTGGGAAGCGCTTAGATAGCCCACGCGCTGGCTCGCAGCACCTGCGTCCATCACCGTCGACAACATGAGCCGCCTCGCTTCCTGGAGTCGCAACACCTTTTGATAGTGCAGCGGGCTCATCGAAGTGACGGACTTAAAGTGCTCGTGGAATGAGGAGAGGCTCATGTGCACCAGCCCGGCCAGATCCTCTACTTTCATGGGTTGAGAGAAGTTTTCGCGCAGCCAGGAAATGGCCTTCGCAACCCGGTGGACGCTGGATTCTGCGAAGCCCATTTGCGCCACGCGAACCCCAATGGGACTGCGCAGAAGCCGAATCAAAATCTCATCGATTACCAGCGGGGCGAGCAGTTCAGCGTCTCCCGGCTGCGCTAGACACTCCATCAACCTCGTTGCGGCATCGATCATGCTCGCGTCGACCGGAGTGACGTAAACGGCGCTGCGCTCCTGGGCTGGAGGCAAGCCGTGCGGGTACACCTTCAACACCAGCTCCGCAATTTTGTGCGGGTCGAGATCCAGCTTGAGAGAAAGGTAGGGCGCGGAATAGCTGGCCTGCGTGACCTGGGCAGCAACCGGCAAGGCAACAGAGAACACGATCATGCGCGATGCGTTGTACTCGTAGACCTCGTCCCCTACGATGACGGTCTTCGCTCCTTGTGCGGCGATGCACAACGAGGGCAACCGAAGGACGTGGACACACTCCTGGTTGGCTCGTGAAAACCGATTCGCGTGCACACCCTGGACGCGCAGCTCGAAACTGCCGTCGTGCGGGGCGTAGGCGGCAATCAGGCGTCTCAACTCAGCCGTGTCGGGTTCGTTTGAGCCGGCATGGCCGTCCGCCCGTAAAGAGACCACTTTACCGTTAGTCTTCACGCCTCGGAGAATACCTCCTTTTGAAATCATGATGGCGCTCATCACGTCTGTGCGAGGAGGGCAACGTCGAACTTTGAATAGTACTTCTTGACGTCGCCTTTCCCGTACTTGGCTCGGAATTTCTCGACCACAGACAACACCTGTTTGGCCTCGGTAATCGGAACTACTTTGACTTCAGCCTCAGCGCCCCGCGCACTGATTCGAATCGACGGATTCTTCAACACATTCTGGTACCACTGCGTATCCGATCCCTGCACCGGCAGTAGGTACAGCTTGTCAGCATCGAATACGAACCAGATGGGGATCGAGATCGTACGCCCTGATTTTCTACCGGTCACGCTGATCTTAATTTCGCTAGATCGGGAAAGGCTCTCTTTGAGAGCGTCGTTTCGAGTTGGCATATGCGCTCCTTTGAGCTGCACTCGTGTCTCTCATTTACTCAGATTTCAGAGAAGCCATATCGATGGAGAAGCGGTACTTCACATCGGACTTGAGCAGTCGCTCGTAGGCTTCGCTGACCTTCTGGATCGGAATCACTTCGACATCAGCGGTGATATTGTGCTTCCCGCAGAAATCGAGCATCTCCTGAGTTTCGGCGATGCCGCCAATGCTCGATCCTGACAGACTGCGACGGCGCGGGATCAGGGCGAAGGCAGCGACGGCGAGAGGTTTCGGCGGTGCGCCGACGAGGGTAATGTTGCCGTCGCGGCGGAGCAGGTTGAGATAGGCATTGATGTCGTGCTCGGCGGAAACCGTGTCGAGGATGAAATCGAAGCTCTCCGCGTGCTTTTGCATCTCGTTCGCATCGCGGGAAACCGCGATTTCGTCGGCTCCGAGACGCAGTGCATCTTCCTTTTTCTTCGGCGACGTGGTGAAGACGACCACGTGGGCTCCGAGCGCATGCGCAATCTTTACCCCCATGTGGCCCAGTCCACCAAGCCCGACCACCCCGACCTTCTTGCCTCGGGTGATGCCCCAATGCCGCATGGGCGAATAGGTTGTGATGCCAGCACAGAGCAAAGGTGCGGTTCCGGCGAGACTGAGGTTCGCAGGCACACGCAGCACAAACCTCTGGTCCACCACGACGCTCTCAGAGTACCCGCCATAGGTCACGCCTCCTAGGTGCTTATCCGGAGAATTAAAGGTAAGTGTCATGTTCGGGCAGAACTGCTCAAAGCCGGCCCGGCATTCTGGACATGTGCCGTCCGAATCGACCATGCAACCAACGGCGGCGAGGTCGCCAGCCTTGAATTTGGTGACCGCGGAGCCGACCTTGGTCACACGCCCGACAATCTCATGGCCCGGGACAATCGGGTACACAGTAGGCATGAATTCGCTCCACTCGTTGCGCACCGAATGGAGATCAGAGTGACAAATGCCGCAAAACAGGATTTCAATCTGCACGTCATCTCCGGTTGGATCGCGCCGCGTGATCGTGGCGGATTCCATCGGTGATTTTGCGTTGGCAGCGGAATAAGCTTTCGCTTTGTACATGGACTTTGACTTTCCTTTCATAGACCGGTCATTTTCTCCAGGCGCTCCGGATAGCGAGCACCTTCCACCGTGATCTTGGATGCGGCGGCACCGATGTCGCGCAGATCGTTAGCCGTGAGTTCGACTGCCCCGGCACCGATGTTCTCTTCCAGGCGGTTCAGCTTCGTCGTCCCTGGGATCGGAACGATCCACGGCTTTTGCGCGAGCAGCCACGCCAGTGCGATCTGAGCCGGAGTCACCTTCTTCCGCTTCGCGATGCTGCCGAGCAGGTCAACCAGTCCCTGATTCGCTTTGAGAGCCTCCGGCGTGAAGCGAGGCAGAGTGCTGCGGAAGTCGGAGCTATCAAATTTCTTGTTTTCGTCGATCGCTCCCGTGAGGAAGCCCTTGCCCAGCGGGCTATAAGGCACGAAACCAATCCCGAGTTCCTCGAGTGGGGGAATCACTTCCTGCTCCGGCTTTCTCCACCACAAAGAGTATTCGCTTTGGACAGCGGTGACCGGCTGAACCGCGTGGGCGCGACGAATCGTCTTTGCGCCCGCTTCAGACATGCCGAAGTGCTTGACCTTGCCTGCCTGAATCAGTTCCTTCACCGCACCCGCAGTGTCTTCGATCGGCACATTCGGGTCAACCCGGTGCTGATAGTAAAGGTCAATGGTCTCAACTTTCAATCGCTTGAGCGAGCCTTCGACGGCCTGCTTGATGTGCTCCGGTTTGCTATTCACGCCTGGCGGCGCGCCCTTCATTCCCCGAGGATCTTTGTCGGGACTGACGTCGAACCCGAACTTGGTCGCGATCACAACCTTCACGCGGAACGGAGCAAGGGCCTCGCCCACAAGCTCTTCGTTCAACCACGGGCCGTAGACTTCGGCGGTGTCAAAGAATGTGATGCCGCGGTCCACGGCGGCATGGAGAAGAGTGGTCATCTCCTGCTTGTCTTTCGGAGGACCATATGAAAAGCTCATCCCCATGCAGCCCAATCCGAGAGCCGAAACTTCCAGGTTGCTTTTTCCAAGTTTGCGTTTCTGCATTTGTCTCTCCTGCGCCGCGAAATTTCGTCCGCCTCGGGGCCAGCGCAAGCCCAAGCATAGTTTCCCGAGCCTCGGTCTTCTTGCCTATTCCGATGAAGTTCTTGCCAAATTCTCCGAACTAACCCGGTAATTCGTCTCATTCTGGGTATCGCGCGGCCCCCAGTGAGCCGAAAAGCTAGCGATGCCCGTCGGGAGAGCTAAGCACTCAGTTTAGTTCAATCCATTTCGTTATCAAGCGCTAAGGTTTCATCGCTGTGTTTGCTCAAAATGCGCTAGAATTGCGGCGTCGCGTGCACAGATAGCCTCGGTCCCCGTGAGACCGCGCAAACGAGCAACGGCATGTCTTTGGTCATTGAGAATCTTCCAGAGGCGATTCGCACTACCAAACAAGGGCTTCGGGCAGCGTTGCCCGAATACAAAGAAGTCTTCCGCGAGGTAGAGGCCGAAATGCGGGGACGTGTGGAAGAAATCGTCACCGAGCGTGAATCCGGACACGACGTCATTCCCGTTGTGCAATACCCGGATATTGCATCCGGAAGAGTGCCAGCGGAACTGATGGGGAAGGTCCGGTCGCGCGGAGCTTGCGCGGTGCGCGGCACTTTTAGCCGGGAAGTGGCTGTTGGTTTTGATGACGAGATCGCGGCATACGTTGAAAGGAACGACCTGGATGCAAAGCTCGCGAATCGCGCCGAGGACAAGTACTTTGGCACGCTGGCTTCGGCCAAACCTCAAATCTATGGCATCTATTGGTCACGCGCCCAGGTCGAGGCGCGACAGTCTGAGTCGTTGACGAACGTCCGAGTTTTCTTAAACAACTTGTGGCGGGCGGAAAGCGATGGAGTGCGTTACATCAACCCGGATGAAACTCCCGCTTATGTAGATCGCATTCGCCGCCGGCCCCCCGGTTCGGCATCGCTCGGTCTTTCGCCCCACGTAGATGGTGGCTCCGTGGAGCGCTGGCTCGACGAAAATTTCCGCAAGGTGTACCGGAGCGTGTTCTCGGGCAACTGGAGGAAGTACAGCGCCTTCGACGTCGCTTTTCGTCCGTAGGTGCAAGAAGTGGACTCGCCCGCGGTGTGCTCGATGTTTCGCACCTTTCAGGGATGGACCGCGCTCACGCGCCAGGGCCCAGGCGACGGGACCCTCCAGCTGATTCCGATCGCCGAAGCGATGGTCTACATTCTGCTGCGGGCCATTCAAGACGATGTGCCCGAAGATGACCTTTGCGGCGCGCTGCCGGGACGAGCTCTTTCGGTGAACGAGCAATATCACAGTCCTCTGATCAAGGCGCTCTCGTCGATTCCCCAGATGGAGCCCGGGGACACGATCTTCTGGCATTGCGACGTGATTCACGCCGTCGAAAACGAACATCGTGGAACCGGCTACAGCAATGTGATGTACATCCCCTCGGCCCCCGGCTGCGCTAAGAACAACGCTTACCTTGAAAGACAGGCGCGCTCTTTCCTCACCGGAAAGACCCCGCCGGATTTTCCTGCCGATAATTTCGAGGTCAATTTTGCGGGGCGCGGCACGCTGGCAGATTTGAACGAACGCGGTCGTGCACAGCTTGGAATCACCGAGGCTGTCTACCAGAGCACGATAGCCGGCGCTGCCTAGCCTCTGGGGACTGGCTCTACTCACCGCTGCGACAAGGCAGGCAGCGCGATTTTGTCTTTGATACCTTCGCCCTCAACCACCGTATAAATGAAATCCGCGGGAATATCCCGCAGAACCTCAGTTTCGCCATTGGGCCAGCGAATGCTTACTTCATTCATCTTTTCGCTCGCGCCCAAGCCAAAGTGCAAGCGCAAATCATTCTGCGAAAGATAGCTGGCGCCGCCGCGGACTTCATTGAACTGCACCAGCGTTCCAGCCTTTACCGTGACGCGAGCGCCGATCGCAGCTTTGTTACTTTTCACGCCCACGAGTTTGAAGAGCACGCGGTGGTTCGTGCTCTCTGTACGGTTCAGCAGTAGCGACGGTGGCTCGCCCACATTGAGCACAACGATGTCGACGTTGCCGTCGTTATTGATGTCGCCAAAAGCCGCCCCCCGCCTCGATTGTGGAGGCATGCTGGCGAACACCTCGGAAACATCATCAAAAGTTCCATCGCGATGATTGCGGAAGAGCAGCATCGGCTGCCGGTAGGGAGTGCCACCGGGAATCGTATCGACCTGCGGATAGACGTGGCCACAGTCTACGAATAAATCCGGCCAACCGTCGTTATCCATGTCGAAGAAAGACGTGCCCCAACAGACGAACGGATACGTCGGTCGCAGGAGCTTGGCGCGCACACTAACATCCGCAAAGGAATCGTTCCCCTGGTTGCGATACAGAGTGGTTCCCTGCTCGAAAAAATTTGTTACAACCATCGACAATCGGCCTTCGTGAAGATAATCGCCCCAGTCCACGCCCATGGAACCTTGTTCCATGCCGTCGCCACTGAGCGCAACTCCATCGAGCAGGCCAACATCCTCAAAGGTCCCGTCGTGCTTATTGCGATATAGGAAATTCGGGCCGGCATCGTTGGCGACATAAAGATCGGGCCAGCCGTCGTTGTCATAGTCGCCCCACGTCGCGCCCAAGCCGTAATAATGATGCGGATCGTCCACCCCCGCCTTTTTCGAAACCTCTTCGAAGGTGCCATCGCCCTTGTTGTGGAAGAGCAAATCGGATTCCCCCGGCATGCCCCACGGTCCGCACTGCACCAGCACTCCCTTGAAACGGCAGAAGCGGGGATCGTTGCCGAACTGCGGCAAATCGTTCATATCGACGTGGACATAGCGCGAGACAAAAAGATCCACGCGGCCGTCGCGGTCGTAGTCGGCCCACGCGGCCCCCGTGCTGAATCCACCGGCGCCGACTCCGGCCTTCTGGGTCACATCCTCAAATTTGCAATCACCGAGATTGTGATACAGCGCGTTGCCGCCATAGCCGGTCACGTAAATATCCTGTAAACCGTCGTTGTCGTAGTCGGCGACAGCCACGCCCATGCCCCAACCCTTGTGCGTAAGCCCAGCGGATTTCGTAATGTCGGTAAACTTAAGATCGTTGCTCTTGGGATCAGTGTCCTGATGATAGAGAGTGATCATCAGATCACCGCCGCTCTCGCGATAGCGTTGAACCGTGGATCCGTTCACGGTGATGATGTCGAGTTTGCCATCGTTGTCGCAGTCGATCAGACCTACGCCGCCGCTCATGGATTCGACGATGTATTTCTTGTCGGGGGAAGAAATGTGCGAGACCGTGAGCCCAGCCTTCTGCGCGACATCTTCAAACTCCGGAACACTCGGCGCGCTCTGCGGTTGCGCGGCCGGCGACGGTGCATTCGATGGATGGGACGAATGAGCGGCTTGTGCAAATAGCCAGGGAGCCAGGATCAGTCCCGTCCACAAGAGAAGCAACCGTCGCATAAGCAGGAAAACCGATTATACAGCCCGGCTTGGGGCACAACATACCATGGCGAGAACGCGATGGCAGAAGAGAAGCAGGAAAGTCTTATTTTGAATGGTAACGTCGCTCATCTCGGGTAAACTGACAACACAACTTCTAGTAGGACTCATGGGAAATAATCGCTTGAGAGATTGTGGATTGTGTGCGGCGCTTTTACTGTGCGCGACTCTTGCGGCGATCTGCCAGCCCCTGCCGCAAGAACATGCCGCCGAGGGAACTTTACATTCCGGTCCGAATGCGCCTCTGACGGTTGATCAGGTCGTCGAGAAACTGCAAGAGAGGAACGCGGAGCGCGCCGCTGCGCTGGGTCAATACGAAGCAACGAGAATCTACCGCATGCAGTATCGCGGTTTTCCGAGCGCCCGCGACGCAGAGATGGTGGTCAACGTGGAGTACCACCCCCCGAATTCTAAACAGTTTCACATCGTGTCGCAGACTGGCCCTAAGTTCATCATTGACCACGTCTTCAAGAAACTTCTGGAAAGTGAGCAGGAAGCATCCAACGACGAGAACCGCCGGCATACAGCGCTGAGCACGGAAAACTACGACTTCACCTTGGCTGGATACGAATCCACGCCGGACGGCGCGCAATATGTTCTGAACCTGCTCCCCAAGACCAAAAACAAGTTTCTCTATCGCGGACAAATATGGGTTGACGCAAAAGACTTCGCGATGGTGCGAATCAAAGGAGAGCCGGCGAAGAACCCCTCGTTCTGGATCAAGAAAACCGACATCGAACACAGGTATGTGAAGGTGAATGACTTCTGGTTGCCCGCTGAGAATCATACAGAAAGCGTAATACGACTCGGCGGTGTGGCCACCCTCACCATCGAATACAAAGACTACAAAGTTACGAAAGCGACGTCGCTCCGCACTACCGGGACCAACGGCAAAGCCTCGAAATCGTTGGGAAGCGATAACGTGCGCTGACTTCATTTAGCGTGGACTCGATCGCAAGCCATGCGGTTCGAAGCCCGGCTGCGTTTTTTGCTCGCCTGAGCCTGCCTTTCCGCGAGAGTCCCCAACATGTGAACCGCGTGAATCTGAAAAAATATTAACCATCCTTTCATCACTGCGTCACAACCCCTCGCTACGATTTTCAGTCATCCCTGATCTGAAGATTCTCCTCTGTTGGCGGAGCTAGGTCCCCGAACGAGTTGTATTGTGCGCCGCTTCCCGGCGCTGCAATCGCAGTCTCGCAGTTGTTGTTCAAAGGAGCATCAACATGGAAGCTCAGACCTCTTCCCGCACTCTCCACAGTGTTCTGCAAATGGCACTCTGGTTGGTCCTTTGTGCAGCTCTGTCACACTCGGCTTTCACCCAGACAGGGAAAGGTACCCTGGTTGGCCACGCAGCCGATACTGGAGGAGCCTTGCTGCCGGGCGCGAGAGTGCGAGTCGATCCGGGCAATGTTTCGGTCGTTACCAACCAGGTGGGAGAGTTCACCGTAATCGACCTTGCTCCCGGCGACTACAAGGTCACAATTTCTTACGTAGGCTTCCTCCCCTTCGCCGCGGATGTGAAGGTGGTTGCCGGCCAGTCTACGCGCGTGGATGCCATGCTTAAGGTTGAGGCAAAGGGAGAAGCGATTACAGTTGTAGCTGACGCTCTCGGCGTGGCGGAAGACATTAACGTGCAGCGCACATCCGACAATATTCTCGATGTAATGTCGGAGGGCGTTATTCAGAGCTTGCCGAATGAAAACATCGCCGACGTGGTTGGCCGCATGCCGGGCGTAAGCCTGGAGCGCGACGAGGGTGAAGGCAAATATGTGCAGATCCGCGGCACCGAACCACGGCTGAACAACACGACCGTGGACGGCGTCGAGCTTCCCGCGCCGGAGGACAACGTGCGCCAGTTCAAACTGGACACCATTCCCTCCGACATCGTCGAATCGGTCGAAGTCAACAAGACTTTGGCCGCCAATCAGGACGCTGACGCCATCGGCGGAACGGTAAACCTGGTCACCAAAAAAGCCGGCGAATTGCCGACGCTGAAACTCGAAGGAATCGGCGGCTTCACTCCTATCGTAAACACACGTTACATCGGCTTGGTTACCGGCACTGCGGGCAAGCGCTTTGGACACGACAAACGATTCGGCGCGCTCTTTTCGGGAAGCTACGACTATAACGGCCGCGGCATCGACGACATCGAACCCTCGCCCAATGACACGGCGTTTCCCTCCTATGGCAGCATGGACGTCAGGGAATACAGGTATCATCGCAAACGCTATGGATTTGGCGGTTCGCTCGACTACAAGCTCAAGGACCCTGCTTCCGGTCTCTATCTTCATTACTTCGATTCTGATTTCAAAGACTACGGCGACAAGTGGGTCTACACCCTCAACGACCAAGGCTCTCCCCAATTCTCAACTTCCAGTCGCGTGCCGGACTTTGGAGCAGCCAGCATAGCGATCGGCGGCAAGCATGTCTTCAGCGGCTCTTGGTTGAGCTGGGAACTTTCGGCGGCACGTTCACGCGAACTGGGCGCAGCCGGCGATCCGGGAGCGACCTTCGACCCAGTGCCAGGCAGCGCCCTCAGTACCCTTGCCACATGCGTCAACACTGTGGGCCCCGATTTTCATCTGCCGCAGTGGGATCCGTCTTGCTTCGGATCTCCCACCTACGATCCATCGCAATATACCTTGACCGCGTACAACGGCACTCAGGGAATAACTTCGCAAGTGAACCTGCAAGGCGCGATCTCGTACGCCAGGGACTATCATCTGGGTTCGCACTTCTCGACTTTTGAGTTTGGCTTCAAGGCACGCAATGCCCATAAGGGGCAGGACGCGTACTCGCCGACCTACGACCAGGCATTTATCGCAAATCCCAGCAATCCGCCGGTCTCGCTAATGACCAACTACCTCAGCGGATTCACCAACCCTCACTACTACTTCGGCGCTTATCCACTCGGCCCCGTCACCAACTACAACACAATTGCAGACAATCTGAACAATGCGATTAGCCAGGGAGTCCTTGCGCTCGACCAGCCGGCTACTGCCTTCGGTTCGGATGCCAGCAACTTCGACTTAACCGAAAGAGTATCCGCCGGCTACGCAATGAATACCATTGAGTTCGGTCGCTTCCGCTTGCAGACCGGCTTACGCGTCGAGGCCACGCAGTTGGATATCCTTGGATTCAATGTGGTCAATAACGCCACCAGCACCCAGGCAACTGTGACCCCGCAGCAGGCGGACACTTGGTATTGGGATCCTTTGCCGAGCGTTCAGCTCCGCTACCGGATCACGGATGACTCTGATATTCGCGCCGTATACGCCCGCGCAATTTCCCGTCCGAACCCTTACGACATGGTGCCGTACATAACGCTGGATAACAGCACGAACCCACTTACTGTCGCGGTCGGAAATCCGAGCCTTAAGCCCGAGCACGCCAATGACTACGATGTGCTCTACGAGCACTACCTGAAGCCCTATGGCGAGTTCCAGGCTGGCTTCTTCTACAAACAATTGAGCCAGCCCATTTATTATCTTGCCGATCCCAACTATGGCGGAGCGCAATATCCGCAGTATCACGGCGACATTCTTGACTACATTATTAACGGAGTTAACGCCAAGCTCTACGGCGTCGAGTTTTCCTATATCCAGCACCTCGGGTTCCTGAAAGGCGCCTGGAGCGGCTTCGGCATCATGGCGAACTTCAGTAAGACGGGTTCGAACGCCGGCACACTGCCGCTTCGAACCGACAATCCGGCACTGCAGCGTCAGACTCCGACGATATGGAATCTTAGTCCCAGCTACGACCGGGGTCGCCTTTCGGCCCGGCTGGGAGCCACTTACAACAGCGCGAGTATCTACCAGTACCAGTGGGAGCAATGCACCCAGGCACAGGCGGGCGCTGGTGGTTGCGAAGATCCCGCCTTTCTTGGGCCAAAGGGCCCGCTCGGAGACAACTACTTGTATCCGCACTTGCAGGTCGATGCGCAAGCGAGTGTCCGCGTGCAACGGACTCTAACCGTGCTCTGGCAGGGGCTGAATCTTACTGATCAGGTCTTCGGCTTCTACAACGGCAGCCCCTGGTACGTTACGCAGCGCGAATACTACAGGCCTACGTATTCCCTCGGCCTGCGCTGGGAGCCACGCCGAGAGTAGCAAGGAAGATGCGCTCCAACGAAGCTTCGCAATGGTTTCAGGCGAACTTCAGATTGGCTGCGTAGAATTCAGTTCCAGTCGCGTACCCATTTTGTGCCAATGAAAGAAAGAAGGATTCGCATGCAAAGGAACAACGGCGTTCCGTGCCGCAACACTTCGACCAGGAGGCTTACGGTTTTCACGGTTGTCTTGGTTTTGGCGACCACCCTTGCTGGCATCTCCGCTGCATCAGCCGCAGAATTTTCAATTACCAGGAAGATCTCGATCCCCGGCCAGGGCAGCTGGGACTATCTCACCGTCGATGAGGCAGCGCGCCGTTTGTATGTTTCCCACGGAACGCAGGTAGAAGTGATTGATGTGGATTCGGGGAACATCGTCGGAACTATCCCCAAGACGCTCGGGGTGCATGGAATCGCGATTGCTCCGGAGCTTGGCCGTGGATTCGTAAGCAACGGCCAATCCTCTACAGTCACTATTTTTGATTTGAAAACCCTTAAGCCTATCGCCGATGTTCCTACGGGACAGAAGCCCGATGCAATCATCTTCGATCCCGCCACTTCGAGAGTCTTCGCCTTCAACGGCGCGAGCAATAGCGCGACCGCCATCGATGCCGCCACCGGCAAAGCCGTTGGAACGGTGGACCTCGGGGGCGGGCCGGAATACGCGACCGCCGATGGCAACGGCTTCGTCTACAACAATCTGGAAGATGAAAGCCTGGTGCTGAAGATCGACTCCCGCAAGCTCACTGTCGACAAGCGCTGGCCCGCCGCGCCTTGTGCTTCGCCCTCAAGCATGGCAATCGATCGTGCTAACCACCGGCTGTTCATCGGCTGCCGCAGTAAAGTAATGGCCGTCATGAACGCCGATACGGGTCAGGTCATCACTACGTTGCCAATTGGCGACCATGTGGATGCCACTGCCTTCGATCCCGCGACGAAGCTGATCTTCAATTCGAATGGCGAAGGAACGATCACCGTTATTCGTCAGGATGGTCCGGATAAATACTCCGTGGTTGAAACCGTGAAGACTTTGCCGAAAGCCAAGACGATGGCCCTGGATCCGAAAACGCACCGGCTGTTTCTATCGACTGCGGAATCGGGGCAATTCGAAGTGCTCGTCGTAGGAAATTAGTAGTCCGCTCCGCTGGGCGTAAGCTCTTACTATGAGTTCACCATACCGCTTTGTCGCACATTCGTTTTCTCTGCTCTGCGTAACGGCTGCCCTCTTGGGACTGGCTTGCTGCACGAAGGCCTCGACCGCGCAAACTTCGGTCGATCTGCAAGCCAAAGCCGGCACGCCGTTGCGCTTCGTGGCTTACGGCGATACGCGTTTTCACGATCCGAAAGATACGGAGGCCGCGAATCCTGCAGTGCGCGTGGCTTTGGTGCAAGCCATTGCTGAGGTGAATCCCGCATTCATTTGTTTCACCGGCGACATCGTCTATAACGGCTACGATGAAGACGATTGGAAAGTATGGGATAAGGAGACAAGCGTCTGGCGCGATAAGAATATTCCGGTCTATCCGGCGCTCGGCAACCACGATCTGCACGGGAGCGAGAAGATTGCACTGGGCAATTACTTCCAACGCTTCCCTGATCTCAAGAACAGCCGCTATTATTCAGTGCGCGCTGCGAATACGCTCATCCTGGTGCTCGACAGCTCTCTGGATGAAGTCTCTGGACCGCAGGGCCAATGGCTGGCCGGCAAACTCGACAACATCCCGGCGGACGTGGATTTCGTCTTCCTTATGTTTCACCATCCGCCATACACCAGCTCCTCGGATATGAAGATGCTTGGGGGTGGCCACTCCGCCCGGTCGACGGAGAAAGCTTTGGCGAAGATATTGGAGGATCGCCAAGCGCATACCCGTGCCCGTTTCGTGGTGTTCTCCGGACACGTGCACAACTATGAGCGCCATGAACGCGGAGGCGTCACTTATTTTGTTTCCGGTGGAGGAGCCGCCCACGCTTATCCCATCGAGCGTGCCCCGAGCGATCCGTTCCAGAGCAAAGAAGTGAACTACCACTATCTGCTCGTGGAGGTCGATCATCAGCAATTGAAGATCACGATGAATCGCATCGATCTGTCCAGCGGGAAGGCGGTCTGGACGCAGCCTGATTCTGTAAAGATCACCACACCGGCAGCCGCCTCCACAGCGGCTGCGCGCTGAACCTTCTGTCAGAAAATACAGCCTTCGCCGAAACGCATTACGGTTCGAGCCCAAACGAGCCCTTCACCCGAATGTCCCGCGACGAGGACCCGACTAGCACGTCGAACTGGCCGGGCTCTGTCACCCAATCTTTCTTCGCAGTGCTGTAGAACGCCATCGCAGCTCGGTCGAGCGTGAAGCTCACGGTCTTCGATTCTCCGGGCGCAAGCTCAACTCGGCGAAAGCCTTTCAACTCCTGAACAGGGCGATCCACGCTCGCGTGTCCGTCGTGTACGTAGAGTTCCACCACCTCGGCGCCCGCCCGAGATCCGCTGTTGCGGACTCGCAGACTCACCTCTACCGGCTTCCCCGACGATGTTTCGGTCGGCGAAATTTTCAAATCACTGTAATCGAACTTCGTATAAGAGAGACCGTAGCCAAAGGGAAACAGAGGCTCTACCTTTTTCGTATCGAAATATCGATAGCCCACATAAATTCCTTCCGCGTACTCGACCTGCAAGTTCTCGCCGGGATAGTGCCCGTACGCCGGTGAATCCTTCCACTCCTTTACAAACGAAACCGGGAGCTTTCCTGAAGGGTTGGCCTCGCCGAAGAGAACATCCGCGATTGCATTCCCGCCTTCTTGTCCGCCATACCACATGTCAACAATGGCGGGAACCTGCGCAATCCATTTCGACATAATGACCGGCCCGCCTGCGTTGATCACCACGGCGGTATTCTTATTGACCTTCGCCACGGCTGCGATGAGTTCGTCCTGCCCGGCCGGGAGATCGAGCGACTTAATATCAAAATCTTCTGACTCAAGTTTGGGATACCTACCCACCACGATGATGGCAGCATCTGCTTTGGCCGCAGCGCTCACGGCTTCTTTTCGAAGCTGCTCCCGTGCCTCCGGAGTATCTTTGCTTGGATCCTCGCCCTCCATGCTTACGCCCAATGCATAACTCACTTGCAGATTCTTACCCGCTCGATCCTGAATCCCTTTCAGCGGACTGATCGAATACCTGGGAGTCACCAGCGAACTACCGCCTCCGCCGGTTCTAGCCATCGCGGCGTTGGGGCCGATAACGATGAGCGAGTGAATCTTCGAAGGGTCGATCGGGAGTAAATCGCCGGCGTTCTTGAGCAAAACGATGCTCTCGGTTGCGGCTTTGCGTGCCACGGCGCGCTGCCCAGGCGTATCGATCTCGCCGGTCGCGGTGTGCGGCTTGTCGAATTGCCCGCTGACGAACATCACGCGCAGCATGCGGCCTACGTTGTCATCAATTGCAGCCGTGGATATCTTGCCAGCCGATATTTCCGGAAGCACCTTCTCCGGAACCAGCCAGCCCCCGCCGTTGCCGGCCTCCTGCGTCTTCGGTCGTTTCAGCCATGCTTTCATCGGCTCACCGCCGGGCATCTCCAAATCCATGCCGGCATTCACCGTAGCTACTGTGCTGTAGGTGCTGCCCCAATCAGAAACTACAAAGCCCTTGAATTCCCATTGTTTTTGCAGTACGTCTTTCAGCAGAAAAGGATTTTCAGCGCAGTACACTCCGTTGAGTTTGTTGTAGGCCGACATCACCGACCACACGCCGGCCTCCTCGATTGCAGCTTTGAACGCAGGGAAATAGATTTCGTGCAAAGCACGCTCATCAATTACTGCATTGATCCGGTGTCGCTCGAACTCCTGGTTGTTCGCGGCAAAGTGCTTGACCGTCGCGATCACACCTTCGCTCTGAACCCCCTTGATGTAAGCCACTCCCAGACGGCTCGTAAGATATGGATCTTCGCCGTACCCTTCAAAATTTCTACCCCACAGAGGAGTGCGATTAATGTTCACCGTCGGTCCCAGAATCATGTCGCGGCCCAGCGCCTTCACCTCCTGACCGATTGCCTGCCCCTCGGCCTGGACCAGTTCCGTATCCCAGGTGGCAGCCATGGCCACTCCTGCGGGAAAAGCAGTCGTCATCACTTTTGTTTTTGAGGTCGGCGCACTGGTCTCGGCCGAAGGGCCAGCCCACGACCGGATACCCAACGGGCCATCCGCCATTTTTATGGAAGGGATACCCAGCCGCTCGTTCGGGACGCTCTGCATCCAGTCCGCCCCGCTCAACATCGCAACTTTTTCCTGCAGCGTCATGCGGCCCAGCAGGTCTTGAACGCGTTGCTCAACCGGCACGCTGGGATTCTTGTACGGCGGGAGATTGGAGCCGCTTTGGTTCTGCGCAATGCCAAATACGGTGGCAAAGAGAATCCAAACCAGACAAAGCGAACGTCTTACTGCCCGAGCCCCTGACATCTCTCTTCCCGACATGTGCATACACCTCCCGAGGGCACAATCGGCCCGGATAATTCTATCTCTATTTTGATTTGAGGAGGATTGTCGGCTGTCAATCCGTGTGATGAACAATCTCGAAGTGCGTCACCGTCTCATCAAAATCGGTCAGCGCCGCTCGCGCTTCTGGTTCCACCACGGCTTTCTCCGGCTTCACTCCGGCAAACTTACCGACCGCCTCCATCGACTCCCAAAGCGTGAGCACAACAAGTTCAACCACGCCATCCACCGCGCGACGGAGCAGATATGCTCCGCGATGTCCTTCGATGGCTCGAAGCGCCGGGAAAACCGTTCCCGTGGCGTGCTGAATATATCTGTCTGATTTCTCGGCGGTCGAGCGCGCCTTCCACATTCGCAAGATCATCCCCCTATCTTGGGATGAAGATCCTCCGCTCAATGTGTTCGCCGACTCACTCGGCGCGTTCTTCGTCGCAATTACTACGCGCGGCCTGATGGGTTTTGCAGCGTCTTCTCCCGCGACTGTCATCCATTCCCGCACGTGCCACCGCTTCACTGCCCCACTGGTCACATATGGATCAGCGCGGGCGAACTTCTCCGCGACTTCCGGCGAGTCGCCCTTAAACAACAACACGGCGCCATCCACGGGATTGGCAAGCGCGCCACCCAGCACGAGTTCACCCCGCGCGCTTGCCGCCCAAGCCTTTTCCAGATGCGCCTCCCGAAACTCCACGCGTCTTGCAACGTAGTCTTCACCAACTTCGTAAAACAGAAGGTAATGCATTCCGAACGTCCCTTTCGTTTCCTGTCAGATGCTCTGGACCCAGCCGTGTAGATCAGGTGCGCGGCCCGTCATCACAGCTAGCAATTTTTCTCGTACTTCAACGCCCACTTTTCGTTGTTCAATCGGGGGCAATTCAAGAGTTCGATCCTTGTATCGAATTCGTCTGACATGCGTCACGGTCGCTGCCGTTCCAGTTCCGAAGCACTCCCGAAGTTCGCCACGCTCGTAGCTTCTGACCAGTTCATCGATCGAAATACGATCTTCTTTCACGCGATATCCCAGATCGCGCAAAAGAGCGATCACGCTATCGCGAGTGATGCCGGGCAGAATCGTGCCACTCAGAGAAGGCGTAACGACCTCTTCCCCCAGAACGAAAAATACATTCATTACGCCGCATTCTTCCACGTAGCGGCGCTCTTGAGCGTCCAGCCACATAACGGCGTTGAATCCTGCCTCGCGCGCTTCCTGATCCGCCAGCAGTGCGGCGGCATAATTCCCTGCGGGCTTTATGTCACCGGTTCCTCCTGGAAACGCACGCGCGTAGCGCTCGCTCACCAGTACATCTACCGGCGCAGAAAAATATGCGCCAAAAGGAGACGTCATAATGATGAACTGATATCGATCCGCCGGCTTCACCCGGAGCGATGGATCGATCGAAAACAACACTGGCCGAATGTAAAGTGCTCCGATCTCTGCCGGAGGAATCCACGCCTGGTCCAAGCGAACCAGTTCCCGCAGGCCATCCAGAAACAAGGATTCAGGCACGACTGGCATGGCCAACCGGGCCGCCGAGCGCTGAAATCGGCGCGCGTTTTCACCGGCGCGAAACAAGAGTGAGCGACCATCGGCTGCCTTGTACGCCTTCATGCCTTCGAAAACAGAGACTCCGTACTGCAGCGCGCTGACACTCGGAGCGATAGGAATCGGGCCGTAGGGACGAATCAGTCCGTCACTCCAGCGACCCTCATCGAACTCCGCGGTGAACATGTGGTCGCTAAAGACACTGCCAAATGCAAGTTTTGCAAAATCGACCTCCTGCAACCTGGAGTTCGCCACGCGCTCAATACGAAACGGAACCGTCTCCATCTGATTGTCCCTATGCATCAGGAATTCGCTCCTTTGTGAGGTCGATCATTAGAACTGCGCTGACTTCGATATGCTATCGGTTGCCGCCTTTTACCGTCACTCTATAAGCGGCTATAAATGAATAAATACAATCGGAACGGCGCGTGGGGGAATCTAATGCACCATGCGCGCTCGAAGGGGCTTACTTGGTTTTATTGTAATTGTTCAGACCGTTCTTTTTTCGGCCCATCTTCTTCTCTATCAGACCTGGACGTTCTCGCCCGCAGGAAACGACCCTGCCGGTGCGCTCTGGATAAAGCTGATGCTCGGCTTGTTGTCGGTAAGCTTTGTTGCCGCCTCGCTCCTTGCCTTTCGCTACACCAACCCCGCTGTGCGAGCGTTTTATAAGGCAGCTGCAGTTTGGCTGGGCCTGCTCAGCTTTTTCTTCGTGGCAGCGGTTTCTGCCTGGATTATTTTCGCTGTTGCGTGGCTGGCTGGGGCAGAAGTGAACTTCCATCGGATCGTGGAATTGTTCTTCAGTGTTGCTGCGATGGTTGGCGTATACGGCGTCTTCAACGCAGGCTGGACGCGAATTACGCGAGCCACGGTGCGGCTCGCGAATCTGCCGGAGGCGTGGCGTGGGCGCAAGGCGGCTTTGATCAGCGATGTGCACCTGGGTCACGTGCGAAATGGAAGTTTTCTGCGCCGCATGGTGGTCAAGATTTTGCAGGAAGCGCCGGACGCCATTTTTATCGCTGGCGATTTGTATGACGGCACGGCCATCGACGCCGGACGAGCTGCCGAGCCGTTAAGCAAGCTTACGGCCCCCCAGGGCGTATATTTCGTCGCGGGAAATCACGAACAATTTGGCGATGACAGCAAATACCTGAACGCCATTGCCGCGGCCGGAGTGCGCGTCCTCAGCAATGAAAAAGTAGAAGTGGACGGTTTGCAGATTGTTGGCGTGCCCTACCGCAACGCGGTGCAGGACGAGCAGTTTGCGTCGGTGCTGCACGGTGTTCGTTTGGATCGCAACCGCGCGAGCATTTTACTGACCCACGCCCCTGACAATCCGGAGATCGCGGAGGCCGCCGGCGTTTCTCTCCAACTATCCGGGCATACTCACCTTGGACAGTTCATCCCCTGGAGTTGGATGGCGCGTCGCATCTACCGCCAGTTTGTGTACGGCTTGAGCCGGATCGGCAAGATGCAGGTTTTCACATCAAGCGGAGCAGGAACATGGGGACCGCCGCTGCGGTTGGGATCAAATCCCGAGATCGTAGTACTCGAGTTCGAGTAAAAGCAATCGAACCTTCAATCCACTGTCACTTCGGCAAAACTTCTGCTCTTTCCCTCAGCGTTCCGACAGCGCGAGCAACCGATTCCAGTTTCCGCAGATCGTCGGGAGTAAAGTCCGGTCCTGCCGCGGCCGGGCGCGGGGCCTTGCGCGAGATTTGAATCACGCCGATTACCTCTCCATCGTTGGCCAGAACGGGCGCAGACATGAGCTTCTGGATCACTTGGTCGTCCAGTCCCGTGTCCCCCAGTTTGACCAACTCAAACACGCTGAAGTGCTTCACTTGCGCGAAGCCATTGAAAAGCTCGGCCTGCTTGGTCCTCGCGGTACGGGCAGCTACGGCTGAACTGGAGAGAGGGATCGCCCCGGCCGTTCTCAACTCACAGGGATAAAGGAAGTTCAGCAGACTACCAGTCAGCTCCAACAGAGCGACTTCCGTTTCCGTCACGCGGAAGATCTTGGCTACGCAGGCGCAAATCGAGTCCGGACTTCCATCCGACCCTTCCAAGGCCGCAAATTGGTCGATTCCATCCATCTTCCGGAAGCATGACCGAGAAGATGAGGTGCGGCAAGGTAACTAACGTGGCCCTCCTTTCTACTTCCATTTCAATAGGTTGGCGGCAGTCGACGGTTCTAATGGCGATTTCTGATGGCCATCGACTGGGCCTGACAACCGTCTGCCGTGCCGGCCGAACAGCGCCGCGCGACGGTCATGTCCAACGTAACTTGGGACGGTTGGGGAATAGTCTCTATCCTAGACATTGGAAGATCGCGTCCGGCGGCGTGAGCTGGGCGAATATTCGCCGGGAGGACTATGTCTCCGCTTGTCCAAAGATCGCGAATCAACACCCAGCGCAGTGACGACACCCAGCAACACTGGGGCATGCTGGTGTTCGAAAGCTTGTCCGCGGGGGCGATGGCTCTCTTGGTCGGAATCGTGGCCGTAATGACGGTGGTGGGAGTCTACGTAATCTTCATCTGGCCTCTGACGTTTTGGGATCTCTCGAATACCGGACTGGAAAAATACGCTGCCTGGTCGAATGCAGCATTGTGGTCCGTATTCGCAGGCGGGACTCTGGTGGGATTCTGGGCTTTCAGCGGAGCAGCCTTCAGGCGGAAGAAGCAGATAAACGGGCGGAGCAATTCGTAGTGTAGAAGCCCCGCATGACCTGAATCTCCTGCTGCTAATCGTTGAACGGATGGCTCGTTCCGTCGTTAAGCCGAGCGTCGTAGTGCCGGACATAATCCGGAACGATAACACCGTCGATCAATCTGTCGTCCGGTATCGGCATCCGCGATTTAATTTCAAGCGGTAATACCCCAGCCCACACCGGCAACCTGTAATCGTCCTCGTCGTCCAGCGGCGGTCCGCTGCGCACCTTCGAAGAAGCCTCCTCGATCGAGAATTCCAGCACCGTCGTCGCTTTCAATTCCTTCTCGCTGGGTTGGCGAACATCCTCCCATCGCCCGGCGATGAGATGATCGGAGATAACACGCAAAGATTTCACCTTCTGTTCGGGATCTTCGATCTTCCGTGCAATTCCAAAGGCAACTACCGAGCGGTAGTTCATCGAATGATCGAAAGCGGATCGCGCCAGGACCAATCCGTCTACCAGCGTCACCGTCACACAGGCCGCGATGCCGGTTGCGAGCTCCCGAAGCGTGCGACTCGCGGCCGAACCGTGCAAATAAAGTTTCTCCCCATCGCGGCCATACAGCGTCGGAATGACAAACGGCTGGCCCTCCACACAGAATCCGACGTGAGCGAGAAAACCCGCGTCCAGTATCCGGTCAATCGTCTCCCGATCATGCGATCCTCGATCGGCGAGGCGCCGGAGTTCAGTGCGCTTTGTCAGATTCATCGCTCACCCGCGTCTGGTCCGTGATCCAGTTGACTTCCCAAGTCTTGCCTCCATCGTCCGAGAAGGATTGTTCAAAGTGAGGCGTCGTGTCGGTATTCGACCAGATAAATCGCACCAGGATCGCTCTGCCATTAGGACCCGATGGTTCCGTGTCGAAGAACTCGCCGCGTCCATTCTTGAATTCGCCAATCGTGGGCGGACCCATGGCGCCGCTCTTGCTGGTCCCCCAATAGAGGCTCCACTGGTGAGTTTGCGGATCGTACAGGCGCAAAGTCAGACCTTCAATATGGCCGCCGCCCGGACTATCCGTTTCGAACTCCTCCAGTTGAGCGCGGCCATCCCATACCTTTCTGGTAACAGAAGTCCCATCAAATTCGACCCAGGTACTGGAGCCAGCTAAACGTTGCTCAAGGCGCTTTAGATGAATTTTCCATGTCCCGATCTCGAAATCGAAATCATGTTGTCCATCATGCTGCACGGACGTTTGTTGAGAGCCAGTTTTCGCTGCGTCTGAATTTTGCTGTGCGCGCCCCTGAAGTGGCTGCAACATGACAACCAAGCTGCACATCATGAGCAAGGCCCGAATGGGTTTGATGTTCATCACTGCACTGCCTCCTTTTATTTTGTCTGCGTATTCGGCTGAGCGTCGCTGCTTCGTCGGCACGGTTACTTCGCAGTTTTCCGCGTGAAATCAATCTCCCAATGTTTGCTCCAGGTCTCGCCGCCATCCGTAGACCGATGACTTTCCCAGTGCGCAGCCCGATCCGTGATCTCGGACCATGTCAGACGCGAGAGAACCTGTCGACCTGCCTCGTCCGCCCACTTGCCGTGAAGTTCGATCGCACCACCTTCAAATCGTCCGCGCCAGACCAGAAAGCCACCCGGCGCAGATGTGTCCGTCCACGTATGCTCCCACTCGGAGGTTTGCGGATTGAAGGCGCGGAGGCCGAGACCTTTGATGTTCGTTCCCTGGTAAGGTCCTTCGAAGAATTCCAACGAGACGCAGCCATCCAGCACCTTCGTTGCCGTCAGCGAGCCGGGGCCCTCCCCCCGGGATCCATCGGGCAGAGGAAAGCGGCAGATCGCGTTCCACTCGCCTTCGAGAAAATCAAATTGCCTCGCGTCTGCCATCGTCGTCGCGGATATCACTGCGCTCATACCGGCTCCATACTGCTTTGATATGAGAAAAAATAACTCGATAAGTGGTCGGTAACAATAGCCACTTTGACGTGTTACGATATAACCACTTCTCGGAGTGCATCAGGATGAGACGAGTTCCTGCCAGCTTCCTTCCACTCATAGCCATCGACTCCCGCAGCAAGAGTCCCCTCTATCGCCAGTTGTACGACTGGTTTCGCGGCAGCATCCTCGATGGCCAAATGCGGCCTGGACAGCGAGTGCCGTCCACCAGAAGCTTGGCCGCTGAGCTGAAGATTTCACGTGTCCCGGTCTTGAACGCGTACGAGCAATTGCTCGCCGAAGGGTACTTCGAAACCTTCGTCGGAGCTGGCACGTGTGTGGCCCGGTCCATTCCGGATGATGCGCTGAGTCCGCCGTCAGTGAGAGCGCGGAAAGAACTTCCCCAAAGCGGGCGCAGCGCAGGTCCGCGGCGAATGTCACGACGTGGAGTTGAGCTAACGAACGCGCCGGCGCAACCCTGGTTCGACGTCTCCGGTGCGTTTCGAGTAAGCCTGCCTGCCCTCGACCAGTTTCCCATCGGCGTCTGGTCGAAGCTGGTGGCTCGGCATTCTCGAAATCCGCCAAGGGGCATCATGGCCTATAGCAGTGCCATGGGCTATCCGCCCTTCCGCGAAGCCATCGCGGAGTATCTGGGGGCAGTTCGCGGAGTTCGATGCGCACCATCGCAGATTCTGGTGACCACTGGCTCCCAGCAGGCTTTGCAACTCGCGGCCCAGATTCTGTTGGATCCCAATGACCGGGTGTGGATGGAGGAGCCTGGCTATCTCGGCGCGCGCCAGGCTTTTGTGACCGCCAGGGCTCAATTGATTCCAGTTCGCGTGGATGACGACGGCATGAACGTAACCGAGATCATCCGTCGAGGCCGCAGCGCGCGTGCCGTCTATGTCACGCCTTCGCACCAATATCCCATGGGAACGACGATGAGTGCCACACGGCGCATGCTTCTCCTGAATTGGGCCGCGGGCTCCGGCGCCTGGATCATCGAAGACGATTACGACAGCGAGTATCGGTTCGGAAGCCGCCCGATCGCGTCGCTGCAAGGCCTGGACACAGACGCGAGAGTCATTTACATCGGAACATTCAGCAAAGTCATGTTTCCCGCCTTGCGCTTGGGCTACATGGTTGTTCCCAAGGACTTGCTCCCCGCCTTCTCCGCCGCGCGGGATGCTGCCGATATCTTTTCATCGACTCTTTACCAGGCGGTCATGACCGATTTCATCCGCGAAGGGCATTTCGCTCGCCATATCCGTCGGATGCGAGTGCTCTATATGGACCGGCGCAGGATGCTAATGAAAGCGATTCAGACCGAGATGGGAGATCTGCTCGAGGTGATCGGCGATGCTGCGGGGATGCACCTGCTCGCACTGCTGCCGCCAGGAATTGACGACGCGGCGGTGTCGAGGCATGCCGCGCAGAGGCGTATTTCTGTCATGCCCTTGTCCAGTTGTTGCCTGAAACCTCCGGCGCGAGGCGGCCTGATTCTCGGCTACGGTGGAGCAAACGCACAGCAGATTTACGATGGCATACGTAAACTCAGAATGATCGTAGAGAACCAGACCGCCTAGGAAATAACTTGACTCCGGATCCACCGGGCAGTGGGCGTCGAGGGGACTGTCGAACCGTCTCGACACACGGGATTCGAGAGCTGACGAAAACTACGACATTTTGCCGAAGCTTTCCCGCCCTTCATGACATCCGATCGAGCATATCCGCGAACCCGAGCCGTTTCCTGGTTTTTGGCGGCAACCATGGCTTACGAGTTCGTTATCACTTTGTGACAACCGAAGCCATCTATGAGTGCTTTGAATGTTTTCCCGGTAACCTCCGCAGTGGGACACACGCAACGCTACGAAGCTCTGCTGCGCGCGACCAACGCGATTGGCACCTGCAGCGATTGTGACGCTGCCGGCGATATGCTGGTGAAAGCGCTACGTGACGTCATTCCCTTCGACTACCTGGAACTTGTCGCGTTCGAAAATGAGACCCGGACGGTCGCGTGGCACATGCTTTATTCCAATGGCACGAGGCAGAGCGTTTCTGCGAAAGAGGTCCTCATCGAGGACACGCCGATCGAGTGGGTGCACGAGTCTCAGCAGCCACTTGTGATCGCGGACTGGAACAACAACGAGGAGACGCGGTTTCCGAAACATGGTGAATGTCTAATCGGACTAGGTATTGCGGCTACCTGTGTTCTCCCGCTCGCCAGAGGCGATCGCCGGCTCGGTGTGCTAAGCATCGGCAGCATGCGTCCGTACGCCTACCCCGACGACGAAGTACGTTTCCTCTCTCTGGTCGCCGACCAGATTGCTCTGGCGATTGACGCTGCCGTGAACTTTTATCTTTCGCGGCAGGCGCAGGACCGGCTGAAGCTGATCCTTGATCTCACCAATCAGGTCGTTTCGAAGTTGAACTTTCAGGAATTGCTGCAGGCAATCTCGGCGAGCGTCCGTCAGGTTATGCGTTGTGATGCCGCGGTTATCATGCTGCCCGAGCCGGATGGCGTGCATTTGCGTAAGCACGCTCTCGACTTCCCCGAGAGCAAGGGATTTTTTGAGGAAGATAATCTGATTCCCATCGAAGACACGATGCCGGGCGAAACCTATCGCAGCGGCAAGCCCTGGGTCTTGAACCGTCTTGATCCCGCCCAAGTGTCCCCGGAGATGTATGCCAAGGCGGCTGCCGAGGGCATGAACTCATTCTGCGATGTGGCTCTTATCAGCCGGGATCGCTTGCTGGGCGTCCTTGGCCTGGCAAGCCGGGAGGAGAATGCCTTCGATCCGGACTCGGTGGCGTTCCTGTCTCAGGTTGCGCAGCAAGTGGCGATCGGTGTGGAGAACGCCCTGGCATTCGGTGAAATCGCCGATCTCAAGGACAAGCTGACGCAGGAAAAACTCTATCTGGAAGATGAACTCCGTGGCGATTTGGACTTTGAAGGAATCGTGGGGCAAAGCTCCGCGCTTCGCCATGTTCTGGATCTTGTGGAAACCGTGGCTCCCAGCGACTCGACTGTGTTGCTTCTGGGCGAAACCGGCACGGGAAAGGAACTGATTGCGCGCGCAATCCATGAACGCAGCCGGCGCAAGGATCGGACCTTTGTGAAGCTCAACTGCGCCGCAATTCCAACTGGTCTGCTCGAGAGTGAACTGTTTGGCCATGAACGAGGTGCATTTACGGGTGCGATCTCACAAAAAGTTGGCCGGCTCGAACTCGCCGACCAGGGCTCGCTCTTCCTGGACGAAGTCGGAGACATTCCCATCGAAATCCAGCCGAAATTGCTGCGAGCTTTGCAGGAACGCGAGTTCGAGCGGCTGGGCAGCACCCGAACCAAGAAGGTCGACATACGGCTGGTAGCGGCCACGAATCGCGATTTGGAAAAAATGATCGAGAATCGCGAGTTTCGTAGCGACTTGTATTACCGCCTGAACGTTTTTCCCATCCGCATTCCGCCCTTGCGCGAACGTCCCGAGGATATTCCGCTGCTCGTCCGCTACTTTACTCAGAAGTACGGCCGCCGCATGGAAAAGAAGATCGAATCGATTCCTGCCGCGGCGATGAAGAAGCTATCGAGCTGGCATTGGCCCGGGAACATTCGCGAGTTGGAAAATTTCGTCGAGCGCTCGGTAATCCTTACCCACGGCACGGCCCTGCAAGCTCCGATCAGTGAACTGGGCAGCAACGGCAGCACCACGCCGGTAACGGGAACGCGGGAAGCCAATGAGCGCGACGAGATCGTGCGCATCTTGAAAATCACCAAGGGACGAGTCGCGGGCGCCGACGGCGCTGCCACGCGCATGGGCCTCAAACGCACAACCCTGATTTCTCGCATGAAGAAGCTGGGGATCGACCCGCGAAGAGTGTCGTGAGTTCGACAATTGTCGAACGTGTTGGCATCACCGCAGTAGAACAAGCGCGCGAATGCTCCAGCAAGTTGCTCGTTCCATTTGATGCTCTGTAAGTTAACTTCCCTATCAATCTTGGCCATTGCCTTGCTCTGAACCTTTAACATGATGGGATCCGTTGCATTAGCGAGCCTCTGCGGGGCTGCAGTTTTCTTCCTGTTGTTATTTCTTCGCGCTCTTCTCAGTGAGGTAAGGAGACCTCGCATTCGGCTGATCGTCAAACGCAAAGTAGCCACAGCCACTCCCGTTTCCATTGAGCAGAGTCCCACGCGCTTGGACCGGGCGGCCTAAGCGCTGCACACCGCTCGGCCGTGAATTCTCACCAAAGTTAGGTTTCGATCCATCTCCAGTGGTTCAGGCCCCGACTTCCGCCCTTATTCGTTCCCGCCTCGACAAATGTCGATATTGATTTCGACACTTTTCGACACACTGCCGCGGCGGCTCCGTTTTCATCAATGCTTTCAGCCCTTTGCGCGGGTGGCCCTTTGGCCAGTGTGTTGCCCTTACTTTCCGTCGTAAGAATCAACATGTTCAAGATTTCCATCATCGATAACCGGTCGCAACGCAAGCTGGTTGTGGAAGGAAGGCTCATCGAGCCGTGGGTGGACGAGCTTCGCACGACGTGGAAGGACGCTAGCCGTAACTTGGACGGGCGCAGACTGGTTATTGATGTAGGCAGCCTAACCGTTATCAGCCGCGAGGGAGAAGACGCCATCTTCGATCTCATGAAAGAGGGCGCGAAGTTTTCCTGCGGGGGCGTCCTCACTCGACATGTGCTGAAGCGACTTGCGCGAAGATGCCGGCACTAGCCGTAAGTTGTCTTCGCGCGAATTAAAACGCGATTTATTTGTCCATTTCCACCAGGTTCGAACGACTACTCGTTGTAAGGAGGCAAGATGCTGGGCACAAAGCAAATCGTAGACCGGGAATCCACGCCATATGCAACTAGCGCGAATTTCTGCCGAATTTTCGAGGAAGACATGAACGGTCTGTATTTGTTGTCGTTCCTGCTGACTGCAGACCGTGAAAAGGCTGAGCAGTGCTTCGTCTCCGGCTTGGAGGACTCTGTCGATGCCAGTCCCGTTTTCAAGGAATGGGCGCGCTCCTGGGCTCGGCGGGCGATCATCCAAAACGCCGTTAGGTTCGTCAAGCCGCGGCCGGCGGAGGGAAATGGCCGTTCGGGCTCCTCGGCCCGTCACAGCGAGACGATAGGGACGGCGGAACGGCCGGAGATCGCCGCAGTTCTTGGACTGGGAGCATTCGATCGCTTCGTGTATGTGATGTCGGTGCTCGAACACTACTCCGATCAGGACTGTTGTGTTCTCTTGAGCTGCTCGCGGAAGGATCTGGTCGCCGCGCGAACTCGCGCTTTCCAAAAGATTGGAACGACGATGACTCGGCACCACCACAACCAACTGCCCGATGTGCACACAGAAAAGCAGGCATCCCATGACCGCAGCGCTTCCGTACTTGAATTCCTAATTGCTCCACCTTTGCCCACTTCGGCGTAAGTTAAAGAAGCATCGTTTGCCATACCACTGGTTCTTACCTTAGCCTGATAGTGCGCCAAATCAGGAGGGCCCAGGTGCCCACATCGCCGCGAAAAGGGTTCAAGGAGAGTGCTTCCTCAGCCGCGGAACTGAGGCGAACCCTTCTGCTTTGGGCAGCAGCGGCACTCGCCTTTGCCAGTTGCGCGGTTGATCGCGCTGCCGCCGCAAGCTGTGAAAGTCTGTCGTCCCTCACTCTGCCAGAAACCACGATTACGGCAGCCCAGTCGATACCGGCAGGCACCTATAAGGCGCCCAATGGCGAGGTCTTCACCAATATGCCGGCATTCTGCCGCGTAGCGGCCAGATTGAAGCCGACCAGCGATTCCGACATCCGAATCGAAGTATGGATGCCGGCCTCTGGCTGGAATGGGAAGTTCGAGGGTGTCGGAAACGGCGGCTTTGCCGGTGAGATCGTCTACAGCGCGCTGGCTCCGGGCGTCTCGCTTGGGTACGCCACTGCCAGTACCGATACCGGCCATGTCGGCTTCTCCACCGATGGATCCTTTGCCCTTGGACACCCGCAGAAGATCATCGATTTTGGCTATCGCTCGATTCATCTGATGACCGTAATCGGCAAGCAGATTACTGCCGCCTTCTACGGCGAGAATCCGCAACGTGCATACTTCACAGGCTGCTCAACCGGCGGACGACAGGCACTGATGGAAGCGCAGCGCTTCTCGAGTGATTATGACGGCATCGTTGCCGGAGATCCGGTTGCTTTCTACACTCACCATCATGTCGGCGGGAATCTATGGGTCGTACGCCAGATGTTCAAGAACCCCGCCACTACAGTCTTCACCACTAAAGATACTCTCCTCGGCAACGCCGTCAACGCCGCGTGCGACGCCCTGGATGACGTAGTCGATGGCGTCCTGAACGATCCCCGGCGCTGTCACTTTAGTCCCCAGGCGCTCCTCTGCCAGGGCTCCCAAACCCCTCCGAGTTGCCTTACAGCAGATCAGGTCCAAGCGGTCAGAAATCTCTGGACCGGTCCTGATCAGATAGTGCACCAGCAGGGCTATTACCCGCCCTTTGAGCGGGGTGGCGAAGCCGATGGCTGGCCTTCCCATATTTCTCCACTCCCGCCGCCTGCACCGCAAACCGACTCTCACGCCGCCATCGGCATTCCTTTCTTCAAGTACTTCGTCTTCGACGATCCGGGTTGGGATTTTCGCACCTTCAACTGGAACTCTGACCCAGCTTACGTCGATAGCAAAGTGGTGGTGCCCGGCCAAACTTTGGCGTCGGTGCTGAACTCGATAGATCCCGATCTGCAGCCGTTCCGCGCGCGGAGAGGCAAGCTCATCCAATACCATGGCTTTAGTGATCCCGAGGTGCCGCCGCTCACCAGTATCGATTACTTCGAGGAAGTCGTGAACTTTTCCGGCGGTTCACTGGAACAGACTCAAGACTCCTACCGCCTCTTCATGGTGCCTGGCATGAACCACTGCAGCGGTGGTCCCGGCGCCAATGTGTTCGATATGCTCACTCCGCTCGTTCAGTGGGTTGAGCAGGACATTGCACCCGAGAGCGTCATTGCGACCCACTACGTCAATAACACGGTCGCACAAGGTGTCGCGTTTACGCGTCCTCTGTGCCCCTATCCGCAAATGGCGGTATACAAGGGCAGCGGCAACGACAACGATGCGGCCAACTTCGTCTGCAAGTAATCCTCATCGCAAACCAAGATGAATAACTTGTCATCTGTTCGTCACCCAGAATTCATTCTCTAGCTGATAATCTTTCTCATGGGACTTGGTGACACTGATCGGCCAATGCTTTACCAATGTCTTGCGACCTCGTTCCTGATCCTCATCATCGCTGTCCCTCTCGCTCGCGCTCAAGACAACTATGAAATCCAGGTGTACGGATCCGACCTGGTCGATCCCGGACACACCATGTTTGAACTCCACAGCAACTTCACCATTGACGGCTCGAAGACCGCCGTGGACGGCCTCTACCCCACCAATCATGCCGAGCATGAGACGGTCGAGATCACGCACGGCTTCAATGACTGGTTCGAGTGCGGCTTCTATATTTTCACTTCCATCACCGAAGGCGAGAGCTGGCAGTGGGTTGGGGATCACATCCGGCCCCGCGTTGCCGTCCCGAAGAAATGGCATTGGCCTGTCGGCGTCAGCCTCTCCAACGAAATCGGCTACCAGAGGCGGCAATATTCCGTCGACACCTGGACGTGGGAAATTCGTCCCATCGTGGACCAGAAAGTCGGCCGATGGTATTGGGCCCTGAACCCGACGCTGGACCGGTCCTTCCACGGCCAGAGCGTCAACCAGGGCGTCGTTTTTTCGCCAAACTTTAAGTTTAGTTACGATTTCAATCCGAAAATTGCCGGCGGTCTGGAATATTACGGTTCGGTCGGCCCAGTGACGGGATTCGATGCGGTCTCACAACAACAGCATCAAATCTTCCCCGCGATTGACTTGAACGTCGCGCCGCAATGGGAGATTAATTTCGGTCTTGGCGTCGGGGTTACAGGCTCGACCGACCATTTGATTGCTAAGATGATTTTGGGCTATCGCTTTAACTTCTGATCAAGAACAGGAGCGCGCGTGATAAAGGGTATTGTGATCGGTTTCATTCTGGCGATTGCAATTTCAGGGGCTTGTGTTTTTTATTACTTCTCTACAGGTATAGCGCCGGTAGCAACCACCGACCCGCCAATGCCGTTGGAGAAGAAACTGGCGAATATGGCCCTCGATGCTCATATCGAGAAGCAACACATTCCCCCATCCCCTGTGTCCGCCGACGAACCCAATTTTCTTGCGGGGGCAAGCGTCTACAAACAGCACTGCGCCCTGTGTCACGGACTTCCCGGGCAACCACCCCTCGACTACGAGACCACGATGTTTCCCAAACCGCCGCAACTGTTCCGCGGCACCGGTGTGACCGATGACCCTGCATCAGAGACTTACTGGAAGGCGGCCAACGGAATTCGTCTCTCGGGAATGCCATCCTTCAAGACTAAGCTAACCGACACGCAGTTGTGGCAGGTTAGTCAGTTACTCGCGCATGCCAATGAGATTCCCGAGTCAGTGAAGAAGGCTCTCGTTCCGGATTCGCCAGCATCAGCCTCGACAGCTCCACTAACTTCAGCATCCGGTCAAAAATCGGACAGATGACGCCGGGTTAGAACCAGTCAAGCTCTCCAGTTGTCCACGCCAGGATCAACCGGCCGAGGCGCGCTTATTCCTCGTCCAGATATTCGCCTGGGACGTCGTCCTCGGGCACCTCATGCGTCCGAACTTCCTTCTCGTCATCGTCTCCGGCGCTTTCCACGCCAGAAACAACGTCAGCCTCGAACGCATTGCCTTCTTCGATTAACTCGTCCACGCTCTCGGAATCGGCAGATTCGGTATTGGAGAGTCCCTGCAAATCTCCCGACTGCCCCGCCGATCGTGACCTCATTTCTTGAAGTTCATACGGATCTGGCTCCGAACTCCGCCCTCTCGCCGCAACTCGTTTTTTCGGCGCACCGGCAGTCTTCGAGCTGACCGTCTTGCCACGGACGGTCTTCGCTTTCAGCTCAGCTTTTTTCGGGGCGGACTTTTTCTTTACCAACTTTTTCTTTACCAACTTCTTCTTTGCCGCCTTCTTAGCCGCGCTCTTCTTTGGGCCAGTTTTCTTAAGTTTCTTGTTCTTCTTCTTAGGTTTCCTGTTCGCCATAATCGCAGTCTAACATTGTCCTATCCGTGAGATTCACGCTGGCCCCTCTTCGATGCATGCCAACATGAACAAATCCTTGGCCCCTGTTTTGACGAACCTCGGTAGGCAGCGCGCTATTTGAGAGGGCCGCTTCGAGGTAGTTCATCCGCGGCACTGTAACTCTAGACTGGCGTCACCGACCGTGATCCTCCCATAGGAACCATCGCTCGAACCCTTGTACCGCCTTTGCTCGAGACTATCTCCAGTTCGCCGCCAAGCTGTCGCATACGTTCGTTCATGCCGCGCAATCCGACTCCCGGAGCGGCTATCCAGTCTTTACCGGCCCGGTCCAGAAATTCTGAAGGGATGCCTTTCCCCTTGTCTTCTATTACCAGAACACACCGATCATCCTTCGCCAGCAATTGCACACCTGCGGTGCAACTTCCAGAGTGCCGGTGAACGTTTGTGAGGCTCTCCTGCAAAACGCGAAACAGTGCTAACTCAGAGTCGCGAGACAATCGGCCAAGACCACTCTGAACCTCGAAGGTCGTCTTGATTCCGCTGCGTTCAGAAAATCCCTCCAGGTACCACGGAATCGCCGACTTTAATCCGATCTCTTCCAGCATTGGCGGATACAGTAGGTAGGAAACCGTCCGCACCTCTCTGATGCAGTCGTCCGTTAGCACGATACATTCCGCGACATCCCGAACCGCGGGATCGCCCTGCTCTCCTGCAGGGAGGAGTTCCAACGACTGCAGCTTCATCTTCAACACCGCGAGATATTGCCCGAGACTATCATGAAGCTCGCGGCCAATCCGCCTTCGCTCCTCATCCTGAGTGCGGAGTAAATGAATCGACAATTCTCGCAGAGACCCCTCCGACTCGTGCAGTTGCCGCTGCGCATCTCGCCTTTCGGCCACTTCTTTCTCCAGGGCCTGATGCGCTCGCATTCTTTCGGTAACGTCCCGCGTTACCTTTGCGAAGCCCAACAGTTCGCCCTGATCATTTCTCACGGCCGAGATGATTACGTTTGCCCAAAATCTCGATCCATCCTTTCGCAGTCGCCAGCCTTCATCCTCGAATCGCGATTCTTTCGCCGCGATCACCAGCTCCCATTGGGGCTTGCCATTTCGTACGTCCTCTTCGGGATAGAAGCATGAGAAATGCTTGCCCAGGATTTCCGCGGTCTTGTATCCCTTGAGTCGCTCGGCTCCGATATTCCAACTGGTGATGATGCCCTCAGGGTTGAGCATAAAGATCGCATAGTCCTGTACGGCCTCGACGAGCAGCCGGAATCGCTCTTCGCTTTGACGCAATGCCAGCTCTTTTTCAAGGATCCGAGCCCTTTGTTGCAGCTGCGCGATGCTGCGGAGGCGTTCCTCTTCGTTCCCCAAGGTTGTATAGCTCTCGCTGGGAACAACACCCGCATGTTCTTCGCAAATCTTTAAGAATGGCTCGATGTGCCCCTCACCGCTGAAGCCCGAGACAGGGTAGGCGCAGAGCAAAGAGAAGGAGTGAGTCTTTGCCAAGTCGTTCCAAAACTGCTCCACCCGAATGGCCTCTTGAGGCTTTCCCCCAGCCCACAACAACGCGACGAGTTCCCCGAACACTGCAATGCGGCACTCTTTGCCCCCAACTGCGCTTCGAGCTTGCGTCAACAATCCACCGATCATTGTCTTGAAGCGCGACTCGTCAACCGTACCGTTCTCCATGAATCGCGGCAAAGCTTGGGCGGCATCCAGCGTAATGTAAAGGCCTTGCCGGTTCGCTTCCGTCGTGTCCAGCCCCCGTGCCGTAAGCCGTTTTTCCAGCTCTCTTCGGTGGGGCTCTGTGGCAATCACGACGGCCGCATCTCCTACTGCGAGTGCACCGCCGATAAATCGACTCAATTCATCGATGAGGAAGCCATCATCCGTGTACAACTGAACTACATGCCCCTCGTAATCATGGCGCGGAGCGTAGGAAAAGGACGGGATGAGCGGAACGCTCGGATTGGATGCTGAAGTAGCCATTTTGAGGTAAATTCCCTAGAACCTGAAAACCCATTGAATCATGAGGTTTGCCCGCAATCGAAGTCCATAGGGTGAACGCTGTAGCGTTGAAACTAAGACAAATCGGGCCGACCGGCGCCAGAACATCGATGCGACGACATGCTTTTAAAACCTCTAGTATAGTTTCTGGGCGCAATGTGCATGGGCGCGGTGCGCAAAATCCTCCTTGACTGTAGCCGGCGAATGGTTCAGGAAATCGCGGCATCCTCGCGAAGTTCTACCGAATTGATACGTAATATTTATGTCCTACTTCCTCTGGCTCATCTCGATCGTCCTGCTGGTTCTAGTCTTCGTCGCGCCCCGGTTCGGGGACCGCTGGCTGAGATCCGCTGAAAAACTCCTCGCGCGCCTGGCAGCGCGAAAACGCACGACCATCCTCGTTGTCGCCGTTGCGGCCATCCTTGGACGCCTCGCGGTTCTTTGGTTGTTTCCAGTGCCGATCCCGGTGGCCCATGACGAATTCAGCTACTTGCTCGCCGCTGACACGTTCGCCCACGGCAAGCTTACGAATCCGCCCCACCCCATGTGGGTCTTCCTCGATACCTTCCACGTGCTTCGGGCTCCCACTTACATGTCAATCTTCCCGCCTGCGCAAGGAGCGGTGCTCGCCCTCGGACAACTGCTGGGCCATCCGTGGATTGGGGTGCTGCTCAGCATGGCTGTTATGTGTGCAGCGGTTACGTGGATGCTGCAAGGATGGTTTCCCCCCGAATGGGCGTTGCTGGGCGGAGTGTTTGTGCTCTTGCGCTTTGGCCTGTTCACTTACTGGGTGAATAGCTACTGGGGTGGCGCGGTGGCGGGCATCGGCGGAGCCTTAGTCATGGGCGCCTTCCCACGAATCGTTCATCACCAGCGCCTCCGCGATTCTCTTCTGCTCGGAATTGGTGCCGCCGTGTTGGCGAACAGCCGCCCGCTGGAAGGCTTCATCTTCTGTCTGCCTGTGGCCGTTGCTCTCGGTCTCTGGCTTTTTTCTCAGCACAGTCCCGCCTTGCGGATCACCGGACCGCGCGTGCTGCTGCCTGTCCTGTGCGTTCTGGCGCTGACGGCCTTATTTATCCTGTACGACAACTGGCGGGTAACTGGGAGCGCTCTTCTCCTACCTCACGCGCTTTACATCAGCCAACAGTGCAACTGCCCGTTATTCGCATGGCAAAAACCAAATCCTCCCATGCACTACCTCAACGCGCAATTCAATTACTACTACAACGTTGGCATACGCCAACAGTACGTTCCCACTTTTGCCGGCTGGAAGCATCGCTCCTGGACGTGGGTGAGCGGGATGTGGCGTTTCTTTTTTGGCGGCATCCTTTCGATTTCATTCATAACGCTGCCTTGGGTGGTGCGTGACCGCCGGATGCGGTTGTTGCTGGTCCAGTTTGGCCTGAGCGCGGCGGGCTTGCTGGCGGTGGTCTATCTTGAAGTGCACTATACCGCCCCCCTCGTCGCGACGGCGTTCGCGCTTTGGGTGCAGTCGATGCGACATCTGCGGTGCTGGAAGGTTTTCGGCAAGCCCGTGGGCATCGGCCTGTCGCGTCTGATCGTGCTGGCCGTTTTGGTAAACATCCCGTTCTTCCTTGTACAACGCGCGCGAAACGCTCCAACGGACGCTGCGCCTTGGAGCGTTGCCCGCGCGGATATCGCCAAACAACTCGACGCCACGGCGGGCCTTCACCTGGTTATCGTCCATTACTCGCCAGAGCGAACCATTGAGAATGAATGGGTATATAACGCTGCCGACATCGATCACTCGAAAATCGTCTGGGCGCGCGAAATTCCCGATCGTGATCTCAAACCACTTCTCGATTACTATCACGACCGAACCGCATGGTCGGTGGATGCGGATGCTTCTCCTCCACGACTCGAGCCCTATCGCAGCGAAACAGCGCGTCAGAGTTCCGACGGTTCTTTCAGGCACTCGATCGAGTCCGCTCTCCCTGAACAGCTGTCAATTCCGCGCTCTGCCAGGATTCCGTTGTCTCTTGAGGGCCGCGTTCCCTAAGAGTTCTATTGAAATCGCCGATGGCTTTTCGACCCCAAACCCCGATGAACTCGAACCTGCCATTCGGGTCTCTCAAGAGCATCCGATCCGGTTTTGAGCGTTATGGGGATGTTTCGCCAATTGACAGTGGCTTCATAGCTTCCGAGCTGCCGACTGATCACGGTTGGCGTCCAGCCTGCGGCATCCGGCATCTAATTTTTGAATTGGGGCGGCAATACCGGACGCAGAATCGCTTCGAGGTGGAACCAATGATTGAGTCTTCGGATCTGCGGATGACGAGAATTCCCCTCAACTACGGAGCCGGCCATATGCCCGCACTCGGCTTTGGCACCTTGATTCCCGACCCAGCCGTCACGATAACGCCGAGGCACAGTCTCCGAATGGGTAACGGTTGCGAGCGGGACCAGTGATATCAAGCGTCGTCGCGGTTCCTCGTGGGCCATGTCCGACCTTCTCGCGGCCTTGCCGTGCTAGAGCTGATCTCGATGCTGCTCTAAGACGATACGCACCAATTGACTGCGCGTCCGAACGCCGGTCTTCGTGAAGAGCTGCTGAAGTGTGGCTTTGACCGAGCTCTCCGTCACTCCAATTCGATCCGCAATTTCTTTGTTCGCAAGACCCTCAAATACGCAGGAGAGGACCTGCTGTTCCCGCTCGGTAAATGGCCGTGTTCGATTGGCCTGTGGGGTTGCGACCTCAGCCCTGAGGGCAGTCTGCAGCTGCTCCTGGTTAAACCAAACCTTGCCGGCCATCACATCACGGATTCCTTGTGCCAGTAACGCGGCAGAGTCATGCTTCGGGAAAACGCCGGAAATCCCAGAGCGGATCAGTTCCGTTGACGCGCCCTGGTCTACGCCTGCGGTCACGACCAAAACCTTTCCCTTGAACCCCTGTGCCCTTGCTAGTCGCAGAAACTCTCTACCATCGTGCTCCCCGAGATCGAAGTCGAGGAGCACCACATCAATCGCTTTCTGACGCAAGATTTGCAGGGCCTCTTTAATCGTGCCGCAGTGAGCGGCAACTTCGAATCCCGGCTCGGCGGCGAGAAGCCGACCTAAACTTTCCCGGAACAGGGCGTGATCGTCTAACAATAAAATGTGAACTGCCTTTTCTGCAATTTCAGGCATTTGCCACCTCCTCCTGTGCGACTCCCAGGGGCAAGACTACAGCGAAGCAGCAGCCTTCCGATCTCGGCTCGTAAGAAAGTTCTCCGCCAAAGCTGCGCATAATTACCCTCGAAACGTAGAGCCCGAGACCGCTCGACTTGGCGCCACGCTGAAACGGCTGGAAGAGGTTTTCTGGCGAAGCGATGCCCGTTCCAGTATCTTCGAATCGAATTGTGACCGTCCCTTTCTCCTCTCGCCCCGCAATTCGAAGTTGTTTCATCCCGGTAGACGCCATGGCCCGGCGACTATTCTTCGCCAGGTTCAAGAAAACCTGAATGAGTCCATACCGGTCAGCCCAAACCAACGGCAATGATTCCTGAACATCCCACTGCATCTCGATCTTTGATTCGTGATAGGCGGTTTCAATCAGTATCCGGAATTCGTCCAGCACAGACGTAAGCTCGACCACCTCCCCATTCTGAGCCGTGGTGGAACCCAGTTCCAGCGCTGATACTCTTTCCAGGCTCTGAATCAAGTTTCCCAAGGCTTGAAAGTCCTCGTTCGTCTCAAGATCCTTAACGCGGGAGAGGTTCTTATACACGACAAGCACTGCACCGCAGAGATTCCGAATTTCATGGGCCACGGCGCTCATCAGAATTCTCGTGTTTTTCAATAGATAGTCTAGGCTGAGATCCTCGCGATTGCGCAGATCCTCAGAAAGATCGACGATGATGGCCGCGAGGCGCGGGCCCGATATCGTACCGTATGTCGAAAACCAAACACCGGCCAGAAAGACTTCTCCGTCGCCCCTTTTCCCTGTGCACTGCAGCGTAGTCCGAAATACTCGCGGCTGTTGGGTTTTCAGAACCGTTTGCAATGCTGGGAGATAAGAGTTGATTTCCTGGCCTTGCAAGGGTTTCCCTTCAAGAGCAAGCAAGTGTTGAGCTGCCTCATTTGCCAATAAAACATTGCCCCCCGAGTCGATTGTGACGATCGCAGCTGGACTGCTTTCGACGAGGGAACGCAGTTGCTCCTCTGCGTCCTCCCGTAACTTGATCTGCCCTTCAAGCTCTTCGACGTGCGTCAGCGTAATTCGGCGATTGCGGATCAACTCCGAAATAAACAGTCCTGTACCGACAAATCCCGCTGAGCTGAACAGCAAGCGGATCACAGCTTCATTCTCCGGCAAATTGCTGAAAGCTTCTTGTAGAACGGCGCACACGAGGGCAACTCCAACGATCTGAGTTCGGGACAGAAACCCACCGACCATCATGATGGGAAACAAGTAAAGAAAGCCCAGTGAGATGTACGGTTTCGTCGCCCAGTCGACCGCCGCGATTGCCGCTATCAGGAAACCGGCAACGACGATCAGTTTGGTGCGATTGGCGGGTCCGTAGATGGACAATAGGTCATTCATGTCGTGTCTAATAGTGCGCTATCCGCCACACGCGAGGAAACTGCCTTTTCATCGACTAGCCAAAAGATAGGCTCCCCAGTTGCCGAGAGATAGGCACCAGACTCCCAAAGATAGGATTCCCCTCCCCGCCCCGCACCCGCAGAATAGTTGGGGTAGCAATCAGCACAACTACCTGGAGACCTAAGAGGGCACGCAGGTTCAAGACGGTTATTAGCCAACGGTCCCGCAGTTGCCGCCTAACCACTAGCCGCTCGTCAGAAAAATAGGTGCGAACTGTGTGGTCTGGGTGTTGCCACGCCAGGAGCGTGAATGCTGCAACCGCTTTGCCGGGATGTTGATTGGGGCGCTCAGTGAGCTACGAAGAACTGAACCGGTACGTCTTGATGGCGATCGCGATCTTCGCAGTGCTCTTGTATATCGGTTTGGTCTACGCGGGCTTTGCTGAGTTCATCGCACGTATATCGAAGAGAGGTAACCGCAAAAAGCGTTCCCGGAACCGCGGCGCTACTCGTGGATAGTGGATAGTGGAATGCGAAAAGGCCGATCTGGCCTTGAGTCCACCGGGAGCGCTGACGGTTAAATGACAACGATGAAATATCGGTTTCACATCAGCAAGAGAGTTGCCACTGTGTCTGTGACGACCGCAGCGATCATTGTCGCAACCGGGCTTCTGGAACTCGGGCGCAGTCGTGGTCAATCTGCAAACGCGAATACGCCGCAGTCGGGCGCAATCGCAAGCTCGTCCCCGTCTGAAGCGGCGTTGGATCTTACGCCTAGCCAAGTGAACTCGATCAAGGTCGAACCGGTGGGAAGCTACCTGTTTCCCGTTGAGAAGGAAGCGGTCGGCAACATTGATTTCGACGAAGACCTCTCAGTGCAAGTCTTCCCAGCTTATCAGGGAACCATCCTCAAGACTTTTGGTGAACTTGGCGCCAGGGTTCAGAAGGATCAGCCCCTGTATACGATCAAGAGCCCCGACCTCATCCAGGCCGAGTCAAACCTGATTGGCGCGGCGGCGACGCTCGATCTGACCAACAAGGAACTGGCGCGAGTTCAAGGTCTTGGCGGTGTTTCGGAGCGGGAAAAGGAACAGGCGACCTCGGATCAACAAACTGCCGAGGGCGCTCTCAAAGCCGCACGGGATGCGGTCCTCGTCTTTGGCAAGATCAATGCCGAAATTGATCAAATGATCGCTTTGCGCAAGATCGATCCCGCCCTGGTCGTGCGCAGCCCAATTGCCGGCAAGATCACTTACAAGGTCGCGCAGCCCGGATTTCTCGTGCAGCCAGGAAATGTACCGGCGCCTTACTCGGTCGCCGACGTGGCAATAAAGTGGATGCTGGCGAACGTGAGCGAAGGTGAGCTCTCATCTTTTCACCTCGGCCAACCGGTTCAAGTCAAGGTGTTGTCCTATCCCGGCCACGTCTTCAAAGGCAAAGTTTCAAAGATTTACGAGACAGTTGACCCGAACACTCATCGCGCAACCATCCGTTCCGAAATCGCGGACCCCAAAGACGAACTGCGCCCCGGAATGCTTGCTAACTTCGTCATTCGCGTCGATGGCCCGGTGGAAGCCACCGCTATTCCAGTGAATGGAGTGGTCCGCGAAGCCGATGGGACGATGACGGCGTGGGTGACAACCGATCGCCATCATTTTGAGCAAAAAATCATCAAGATCGGGCTGCGAAACGACGACCGGGTTCAGGTTCTGGAAGGTTTGCGACGCGGAGAACTCGTCGTGGCGGACGGCGCTGTGTTTCTCAGCAACATGTTGTCGGCGCCACCAAGCGATTAGTTCATTGCCATTTTCACTTCAATAAAAGAAACGACATGTTCAAATCTCTCCTCGCGTTTTGCCTGAGCCGCCGCCCGATTGTGGTCGTGGGGTTGGGGCTGTTTGCTGGCACCGGGCTCATTGCTTTCAAGATGCTCAACATCGAGGCGTATCCGAACCCAACGCCCGTCATCTTGGAAATTACCGCGCAGGCGCCGGGTCTCTCTGCCGAGGAGATGGAACGTTACTACACGCGCCCCACGGAGATTGGCCTCTACTCTACGCCGGGAATTGACATCATCCGTTCCACTTCGTTTTATGGCCTGTCGTTCGTTCGCGTCACTTTCAAGTACGGCGTGGACTATAACTTCGCCTTCGCCCAGGCTTCGATCGCGATGCAGCAGAACGTCAGCCTGCCGGGCGGCCAGATTCCGAACATCCAAGCGAACAGCTCGACTGGCGAAATCTATCGCTACCAGGTTGTCGGCCCGAAGCACTTCGGAATCACGAATCTGCGCACAGTTCAGGATTGGATCGTGGCGCGCCGATTGTTGACCATTCCGGGCATCGCAGCCATCAACAGCTGGGGCGGCCCCACCAAGGAATTCCAGGTCGCGGTAGACCCGCATAAGCTGGAAGCCTACAGCGTAACCGTACCTCAAATCCTGAACGCTCTGGGCAACGCAAACATCAACGTCGGTGGACGCGAAATCCACATGGGCCAGCAGTCCATCAATATCAGGGGTGTCGGTCTGATAGATGACGGTGGCTACGACGATTTGACCCAGGGTTACAAGGTCGACGACATCGAGAATGTGGTTCTGACCCAAGCCAACGGCGTCCCCGTATTGATGAAGGATATCGGGAAGGTGTCGATCGGCTACAGGCCGAGGCTGGGCATTTTGGGCCGCGACCATCAGGATGATGTCGTCGGATCCATCGTGGTGATGAGGCGAACCGAACAGACCAACATCATGATCCCGAAGGTCAAAGAAGAAATCGAAAACTTGAATCACGACGGGAGTCTGCCGCCGGGAGTCAAGGTTGTTCCTTATTATGACCGCTCATCGCTGATTTCCATCACCACGCACACGGTTCTACACAACTTGATATTCGGATGTGTGCTGGTCTTCCTGATTCAATGGATTTTCCTCGGCAATCTCCGCAGTGCGGTCATCGTTGGAATAAACATCCCATTCGCGCTGTTGTTCGCCACCATTCTCCTGGTGATTTTTGGGGAAAGCGCAAACCTGCTGTCGGTGGGCGCCGTGGATTTCGGCATCATCGTGGATTCGGCCGTCATCCTGGTCGAGAACGTCTTTCGTAATTTTCAACGTAATCAGGAAGAAAGACAGGGCTTGCTGCAACGCCTGACCGAGGGCCATTGGGGGCCAGATCCGACGAGAGTCCCCGGAGATGCAACAGCAGCCCACGGTTGGACGGATCGTTTGCGGCTGATTCTGGTCAGCGCTCTACAGGTGGACAAGGCGGTTCTATTCTCGGCGCTCATTACGGTGGCCGGCTTCGTGCCGCTTTTCACCATGCAGGGAGTCGAGGGCCAGATCTTCGGGCCCATGGCTCGCACTTATGGTTACGCGCTGGCCGGGGCTTTAATTGCAACGTTCACCATCACGCCCGTGATCGCTTCGATGCTGCTCCCTGAGCAGCTGAAAGAAACCGAAACGATCGTGGTTCGCTTTTTGCACCGTATCTACAATCCTGCGCTGCGTTTTGCGCTAAATCACCGCGCTCTCGTGGTGGGAATTGAGCTCGCTCTTTCGATTGGAACCTTCTTGCTGATAGCGCCCCGGCTGGGAAGCGAGTTTCTTCCGCATTTGGAAGAAGGCAACTTCTGGATTCGCGCCTCCATGCCGATCACGCTCTCGCTCGAAGAAGGCGAGGCTTCCGCGAGAAAAATGCGCGAGATTCTCCTGCGACACCCCGAAGTCATCACGGTGCTTTCTCAGCATGGCCGGCCAGACGACGGTAGCGATGCTTCGCCATTCTCCAATGTCGAACTGTTCGCGCCGCTCAAGCCGTTTGACGAGTGGCCAAGGGGCTTGACCAAGGAGAAGTTAACCGAGCAGGTGCAAGCGGAGTTTAACAACGAGTTGCCGGGAGTCATCTTCAATTTCTCTCAATACATCGAAGACAACATCGAGGAGGGGATCTCGGGTGTTAAGGGTGTTAACTCGGTCAAGATCGTCGGCCCCAACCTCGAAGTCTTGACGAAGCTGGCTGACCAAGTCCGCGACCAAATGAATCAAGTGCGCGGCATCGCCGATCTTGGCATCTTCCCGGTACTGGGCCAGCCCAACCTGAACATCAAGGTAGATCGTGCGAAGGCCGCTCGCTATGGCCTTAATTCCGGCGATGTGAACACGGTCATCCAGGCAGCCATGGGCGGAGCGGTAGCGACCGAGGTCTTGGAGGGAGAGCGGCAGTTCGATCTCGTCGTCCGTTATACGCCTGAATACCGCGAGAGCATCGATAAAATTCGCAACATCAAAGTGGCCTATCAAAACAGCAGCGGCGCCAATTCCTACATACCCTTGAGCGAACTGGCCACGATCACCTTGGATACGGGAGCGGCTTGGATTTATCACGAAAGCGTGCAGCGTTTCATCCCGGTCAAGTTCAGCGTCCGGGGCCGCGACCTTGGCGGCACGGTCGAGGAGGCGCAGCAACGAATCGCGAAGAACGTGCAACTTCCGTCTGGATACCGGCTGGTTTGGGCCGGCGAGTTCGGAGATCTGCAGGAAGCGAAGAAGCGCCTGGAGATTATTGTGCCGGTCAGCCTCGTGCTGATTATCGGGTTGCTCTACACCTTGTTCAATAACCTGCGCGACTGCCTTCTGGCCCTCGCGGGCATTCCTGACGCGGTGGTCGGCGGCATCCTTGCGCTTTATCTCACAGGTCAGAATTTCAGCATCTCCGCCGCCATCGGCTTCGTTTCGCTCTTCGGAGTCTCCGTCATGGACGGCATTCTCATGATTACTTTTTACAACCATGAAAGATCTCAGGGACTGGTGCCGGTGGAGGCGATGTACCGCGCGGCTTCAACCCGCATGCGCCCACTGCTGATGACGTCGCTTTCAGCCTGCATCGGCCTGCTTCCCGCAGCCATTTCCACGGGGATCGGCAGCCAGGTGCAGCGTCCGCTCGCCACTGTGATCGTGGGCGGCATGCTGCTCGGCCCCGTCATGCTGCTTCTCGCTGTGCCCGCTTTGCGAATGATATTTATAGGTCGCGACGAGCACCCGCACCTGGAGTCAGAGGATTTACTATGAAGGTCACCTGCCTTCTGTTTCTAGTTCTGACGGTCAGTTGTGCCTCGTTAATGCAGGGGACAAGTTATGCGGCCTCACCGCAGCGATCATCTGACAAGATTCATCCGCGCGGCCGTGTAGGCCTGACCGCGGCCAATCGTCCTAAGCAGCCTTCGACCGGCCAGAAACGTCCCCTTGCCCGAAACGCGGCCAGCCTTCGTCAGCCAGCCTTCGCAAGATCCGGCGGTGCTGCAAAAGGCGGATTGGTCCAAAGCAAAGCAGTCAACGCTGCCCAGCATGTTCGTTCGACAAGTGCTCTCCGGCCCGCCGCGGCATCGCTCAACCCTTCGCTTAACAACGTCCGCCATCGCGGACCCAACCCAGCGGTCGTTGGTGGATCGGCGAACTTCAACAGCAGCAATACCGGAGCGATCAACGGAACGGGTATGCACCACAGGCCCTAAGGAACTCATTCGCATGATTCGCACTTACAAATCGCGTCTCAACGCTTTCATCGCAGCGTTAGCCTTACTGCTTACGACAGGCTGCGTGGTTGGGCCCAGGTTCAAGAAGCCTGTTGCTCCGGACGTTTCCGGTTATACGCCCGCTCCAATTACGACCACCAGCAGCACGCCCAATGTCGCCGGTGGAGAGGGGCAACACCTGCTCGAAGGTCACGACATTCCCGGAGAGTGGTGGAGCTTGTTCCACTCCAAGCCGCTCAACGACTTGATTGAGCGCTCTCTCAAAGCCAATCCCGACCTCAAGGCGGCCCAAGCGGCGCTGATAGTTGCAAGAGAGAATATGTTGGCCCAGCGCGGCGCTTACTATCCCATCGTCACCGGTGGTTTCTCGGCGACTCGGGCGAAGTCATCGGCTGATCTTTCCCCGGTAACCAACACCAGCGCCCTGAATTACAGCCTTTACACGCCGGAGGTGAGCGTTTCTTTTGTCCCAGATGTGTTCGGCCTCAACCGGAGAACCGTGGAGTCGTTGCAAGCGCAGGAGCAGCAGGCGCGTTTTGCCCTGGCCGCGACGCATATCACTCTGAGCTCAAACGTCGCCGCCGGAGCCATTCAAGAGGCCTCATTGCGGGGACAGGTAGACGCGACCCGTGAGCTCATCGACATCAACACCAAGATGCTGCAGATTCTGCGGGAGCAGTATGCCAAAGGATATGCTGACGCGCTCGACGTCGCGGCCCAGGAATCGCAACTCGCGCAAGTCGTCGCCACTTTGCCCCCGCTGCTGAAACAGTTGGCCCAACAACGGGACCAACTGGCGGCGCTGGCAGGCGGCTTTCCCAACCAGGATCTGGCCGAAAAGTTTGAGCTGTCGAGCTTGCAACTGCCGCAGGAACTGCCGCTAAGCCTACCTTCGCAACTCGTGGAGCAGCGTCCGGATGTGCTCCAGGCCGAGGAGAACCTGCATTCAGCCAGCGCGCAGATTGGAATTGCACGCGCCAACCGCCTTCCGAGTTTTGCGCTAACCGCGGACGCTGGCAGCATGGCGGTGGTCTTCAGCCGGATGTTTTCAGGAGGCACTGGTTTTTGGGATTTAGGCACCAGCGTCACCCAGCCCATCTTTGATGGCGGCACTCTTATGCATCGGGAGCGCGCCTCCAGAGCCGCTTATACCGAAGCCGACGAACAATATCGCAGCACTGTCCTAACCGCGTTTCAGAATGTCGCGGACACGCTGAATGCGCTGCAACAAGACGCCGATGCCCTGAAGGCCGCAGCCGCCGCAAAAGACGCCGCCAAAGTCACGCTCGACTTGACGAAGAAACAGCTTGAAGCCGGCTATGCCAACTACCTCGCGCTTTTGAGCGCGGAACAAGCCTACCAGCAGGCCCTGATCAACCTTGTGCAGGCGCAGTCGAGTCGGTATGCCGATACCGCCGCGTTGTTTCAAGCTCTTGGCGGCGGATGGTGGAACCGTCCCGATATTCCTAAGAGCTGACTATGTGGACGCTACTCGTTGCATGCTTAAGCAGTGACACTCAATCGCAACTAACCTTACTAGTGAGTGCTGTCGCCATGGCACTCGGAACTTTTGTTGTCGCCTCACCCCATCGGGCAGCTAAGATCTGGGGATCGCAACGACTCGCCAACTTGTCTCCTGAACGGAGGGCTTGGTTCGTGCGCTGGTATCGCATCTTCGGGACTCTCCTTTGTCTCTCGGGCATGCTCCTTGCGGTTGATGGCATGGGGTTCTCAAGCCATCAGCGTTAGAACGTCCACTCTCGCCCAAGCAAGCAGACGCGGGTCGCTCTCCGCAGCCGAACATGTGATGGAAGAAAAAGACACAGAGGCGGAACTGCGCCTGCTGTTCGCGCCCGGCTCCTCTCCTGGCGGCGCGAGGCCCAAGGCTTCCGTCAGGGGAAAGGGCGGCCAACTCGCCATCGCGAAATTCCCACGCAAGGACGATGAATTCAACACGGTGGTATGGGAGGCGGTCGCAGCAGTTGAGAAACGGGCGTAGCCGGATCGAGTTACGGCACACTTTGCGGCACACCCAAAACATCAACTCGGGTAAGTGCTTGAAAAGCTGGTGAGCGCGGGAGGAATCGAACCTCCAACCTACTGATTAAGAGTCAGTTGCTCTGCCAATTGAGCTACGCGCCCCTACGCTGAAAATCTTCCGGCTGGGTAATTTGTGATTGTAGCATCTCCAGCGTCATCGCGAATGCCGACCCCTGCTGCAAACGAGGAGAGAGGAAAAATGCAGACGTTGGCAATAGTGCAAGCGAGCAGCATCAGCTGTGTTGTTTCGTTACGAGGACCTTGCAGGCAATGCCAAAGGCTCACCGCAGAAACTGAAGCGAGTTTTGCAGACCCAACCCCCGCTAAGAGCGCTGCCGCACTTCTGCTGCTAAGCCTCGTGAACCTTCGCTGACCACCGGACGACGCGGCGGCAAGGACTCTGGCTCCATCGCCTGGCGCCTCTCAACCGTTCCAATCACCGGAGCGTCTTCCATACCATCGGCGTAAGCCATCGAGACGAACCGCTGCTCGGAACATAGCCGATCGATCAAGCGCTGTTGCCAGGAACTGAGTACGGCATGAGGAAGAATCGGAAAGTGACGGAACATCCAAAGAAAATATGCCCGTTGCACAAAGGATGGCATCAAGTATCGCGGCCCGATGGGGGTTTGCACTTGCACCACACCATCTGCCAATTTATCAATCCACATGAGTTGGGCCCACCTAACTACCGAGTTTGGCCGGAGCAATTCTAGGGCCGCTATTATTGCACCAAGGTCGGTGCCAAAGAAAGCATTTTCTTGAACTTTTTTGGAAAACTCCCGGGTCTGAGTCTTCAGACTCTAAGCTGTCGGTAATTTTTTCGGGAAGACGGACGCCGTTACGGGAATAGAAAGGCTACTTCAGATCGGTGATCTCCGGCAGCACGTCCATGCGCTGGATCTCCGCGGCAACTCCAAAATCCTTGCCGGAGCCACGTTCTACCCGCAATACGCGGGCGTGGCAGCATACCCAGCACTTCTCGCCAGAGGTCAATTCCGGAGGAAGCATCAGGACCAATTCGACCTCAGAGCCCTCGGCCATGGCGCTTTTGGTATAGAGGAACACACCATTCCTGCTGACATCTCGAGTTTCGGCGGCCAGCTCCCCAACCCCGGCCGCACCCCTAACACGGACGGGCACCTGGGCGACTACCCTTTGGCGCGAACGTCGATCAATCTTAGAGTTCATTCATCTTCCGGAAGCCATCAAACGGGAACGCCAGCAGAAAGGTTCTTGCCTTCCCGCTGGCGTTCGCCAGTATAGACCAAAGTTGGGTCGAGGATAAGAGATTGCTTACATTTCCGGTCGCCGCAAACGCGCGCCGGGTACCACCAGAGCTTGTTCCATTGTGGGAATATTGGTGCCCCGCAGCTTGGCCTCGGCCTCGGCCAGCTTATCGGACTGGTTGGTCTGGTAGTAGGCCTGCACCAGCAGCTCCATGGTGAAAGGATTGTTCTGGTCTTCTTCCAGATAAGTAATGGCATCTTCGAACTTTTTCTGATCCATCAGCAAAGTTCCGGCCGCCCCGTTGTAGGAGCCCTGGATCACCCGATTCCGGCTGCCCGAGGCCATCGCTTCAAGTTGCTTCAAAGATTTGTCCGCCAAGGACGCATCGCCGGCATGGGCGGCGCGTACGGTGCGGTTGCGCAGGATTCGGGAAAGCTCGTCACTTTTGTCAGACTGCGAAATCGTGCTGCGATGTCCCAGCGCATCCTCTGCACTCTGCAGATATTTCAGAGCGGCGTTATCGTCGGACTGGTACTCGGCCATGTGCCCGTAGGCCTGCGCTTCCTGCAGGTCCTGCTCCTTCGCATGAGCCGTCTCGGCAACCTCCAGGAATAACTTGTCCGCATCCGCGAACTTGCCATCACGCACCCAGGTCATCGCCTTTTGCATGCTGTAGGTCAGCCGGTCGGCCTCATTGTGGGCAAACCGAACCGCCTTGTCATATTCAATCCGAGCCTGCTCCTGATTTCCCATCAGCGCGTAGGTGTCACCCAATCCAACCTGCGAAGTTACGAAATCAGGATCAATCTTCAGCGCGGCGCGGTAGTGCTGCAACGATCCTTCAAAATTTCCCGCCATGCGCAGCAGTTCGCCATAGGAGTCCTGCGGATTTGGCTCGTTCGGGAGCAGGGCGACGTAGGAATCCATCGCCGCAAACGCCTTGGCAAATTGGCGGTTTCGAGCGTACAGGTAAGCCAGATCGTTCAGCGCAGCCGGAAATTTTTTGTCCAGGGCCAGCGCCTTCTCCATGATTCGCTGCGACTGCTCGTCGCCGTCTTCCAGCATCAGCCAGTTGCCCGCCAGGTACAGCAGATGCTTGTCCTTGGGATACATCTCGATCAGGTCGTTCATGGCGGAAATGCCGCCGATGAAGTCGCCTTCCTGCACCTTGACGATCCAGGCAATCATCAGCTGTTCGCCGGGTGTCAGCCTGGGCGCAAGGGCCTTCGCCTTTTCGCGGGCAGCGGTCACTTCATTCGGATCGCTGCTGTTGAAAGCAATCCAGGCCCAGGCCACGGCCAGGTTGGGATCTGCCTTCACGGCACCGCGCCAATCGTCGTTGCAGCGCTCCAGATAGAGGTTCTCGTAGTCCTGCATCCCCTTCTGGTAAAGCGCACGCGCCGGCGCAGACGATGTCGTGACCGGCACCGTCAAGGTACTGCCCTGCTTCAGGTGGTGAGCATACACCGGCGCGGAAAAGCACACGCCAAGAATGAGGACGGCGCAGATAGAGCGACGCATTCGAAGTCTCCACAACAGACGCTTTGGGGGAAGAATTATGAGAGCAGCGTAACATTCGAGTAACCGCCTACCCTAGTGACGGAAGACGTACGACGGGCGGGGATTCTGCGGCGTGGACGCCCTCGCCCGCAAAGCTCACCGGCTCAGGGTGCTGTGGAGTTTCCCCAAAAACAAAAGCCCCTGCCGCGAACGGCAAGGGCCTTGAGTCAAGGGTCCTAGAAGGTGAACTTCGCCGCGAGCTGAATGCCGCGCGGACCGCCGCCACCCAGGAACGGATTGCCGATCCCCACGTCGCCGGTCGCAGTGATGGGATAGAAACCCTGGCCCACTTCGCGAGTCCCGCTGGGACTTAGAGTAAGTCCGTTGAAAGCCGGGTCCGCAATGAACGCCGGTAGAAATGGATTCGCAAAATTAGGATGGTTGGGGAGGTTGAAGAAGTCCGCGCGGAGTTGCAAGGCAATGCGCTCGGTCAGCGGAGTATTTTTGTAAATAGCAAAGTCGAATTGGCGGAAGTTCGGCCCTCGGAATTCGTCTCGCCCTTCGTCGCCATAGTGACGCGTTCCGATCGTGCAGTCGGAAGCTGCCCCGGTTGCTACCGTCACTGTACACGGAATTGCAAAGGAGCTTAGCGACATGAACTGATAGGGATTGTGGTTGTTTTGGCTGACAGGCCCCACAACATCTGGCCGGTCGTAGCATTCTCCGCCGCCGCTGAAGTCGTCCTCGCAGTTGTAATTGTATTGGAAGGGCTGCCCGGTCTGAATAGTGAGGGTGCTGTTGATTCCCCAACCGTTTTTTAACTTCTGCATCCCCCCACCCATCTTGGGGATGTCATAAGCAAAGATCCAAGAGAGCCGCCGAGGCAGGTCAAAGTTCGACGGACCGTACTCGGCCTGCGGATTAGTGCTGTCCTGCGGTTGAGCAGCATTGGGTTCGAAGTCTTCCCCGTCGCTGGAGTTGTCGAGTGACTTCGACCAGGCATAATTCAGTATTGATGTGATCCCATGCCACCCGCTAATCCGGAAACTACCCTGAAGGGCGTTGTAGTTTGACTTACCCGTGGAGTTCTCCATCATTACGTAGTACGAGCAGTACGGATTTCCAGTGCAGTATCCTCCGTATGGCCGCGCCGCACTTCCGAAGTCCTGAAAACCAACTGTCTCGTCCACCTGATTGATCGTCGCGGCACTGGGTTGATTGATGTCGAAAAACCGCCACAGATGATGTCCCTGCGACCCTACGTAGCCTATCTGCAGCATCATTTTCCCAGTAATCTGCTGTTGGAAGTTCAGGTTGTAATTTTCCATGTACGGAGTCTTGATATTTCTATCGAAAGCGAAGGTGTCGCATTCCAGGCTGGCGCAGCTCGGAGCGCTGTAAACCGGAGCCCCAGATACGATTGCAGGTCCAGCCACCGCCGAGATGATCTGGTATTGGCTGGGTCCCACCGGGTTATAGGCTGGTCCCGGATCGAAGTAAGGCGGATACGGCAGGTGACCCATAACCATATCCTGTGAAAAGGCATCGAAGAAGACGCCGTACCCAGCGCGAACCACGGTCTTGCCTTTCCCTGAGACATCCCATGCGACGCTCACGCGCGGAGCAAAATTCTTGTATTGCGGGTTGTATAACCCGCTCAGACCGGGCTGTCCGACCTGGGTGAGCGTGAATGTTCCGTCTCCGGTCGCTGGCGAGAAGCTGGTGATATTGCTCAACAGGTTGTTCTTTTCTCCCACGACTCCGGCATAATCCCAGCGCAGGCCGTAATTGAAAGTGACTCTGGGGCTCGCGCGGAAACTATCCTGGACGTAAAGCCCGTAGTTGTTTTCGAAGGTAGAGCGGGCCGAGTTGCCGGAGTACTGCAAACCACTGTCAACGTCGCCCGCCAGGAAATCGCCAATCGCGGTCCCGGTGGCGTCGCCGTTGAACTTGAGTCGGCCGCGAAACCAGTGGCCGTCGATCCCCTGATTTACGCTGGTGCGATGGAAATCGAAACCAAACTTCACGTCGTGCTTATTGATCTTCCACGAAAAGTTGTCCACGAATTGATTATTGCTGTCTACGCGGTGACGCGGATCGCTCGAGCTCGCACCGAGTTGGGCAACACCGCTCACGAGAATAATGGGAAGGCCCGAATCGGAGACGCCTGAGCCGGGGCATCCCGCCAGAGAACTGGCGGCGCAAAGCCCGATCGAGCTGGGATGAAAGCTTTGATCCGCAGGGAAAAAACCTTCTGCGAATCGATTCCAGCCGTAGCGGATTTCATTGACCTTGTTCGAGCCAATGGTGCGTACATAGGATAAAGAAACCAGCTGAACTCGCGTCGGCGTGTAGGTATTGAAGCCGGGAAGCTGGCCGCCGCTTGCCGTCAGGGCCAGAGGAAACGACTGGATGCTGTCTCCGAAGAAATAGCGCCCCGTAAGTAAATTGTTTTGGTTGAAGCTATGGTCGATCTTGGCAATAAGGCTGGTCAGATCGTTAAAGGAAGGCGAGACGACGGATGCTTCACCCGGCGCGTTCGGAAGGTTCGGAGCTGGCCACGGATTGCGCGCGAGCAACGCTTTTATGACCGGATTGGTCGAATCGGCCGGAGTCAGTTGGCCGTTCGGTCCGCTCCCCGTACTCGGAACACTTGCGATCGTAACCACACCGACCGGCTCGCGCTGCCCTTCGTAATCGAAGAAAAAGAAGGTTTTGTCCTTTACGATTGGACCGCCTAGAGACGCGCCATATTGATTGTTGTGGAAGGGAGCCTTGGGCTGGCCGGCAATGTTGAAATAATTGCGGGCATCCAAAGCGTCATTCCGGAAATACTCGGCTGCGCTTCCGTGCACCGCATTGGTTCCGCTCTTCGTCACGATATTGACCACGCCACCCGCGTTGCGTCCATACTCCGGTTGGAAGTTGGAAATCACGTGTACTTCGGCCACAGCGTCGAGGGGGAGAATCGTGGCCGGAGTTCCGAACACGCCTGCCTCGTTTATCGCGGGATCGTTACGGAAACCGTCGTTCATGTCGGTGCCGTCAAGCAGATAGTTGTTGGATCGGCCCCGAGCGCCGTTCATCGAGAACTCACCAAACGAACCCGGTGAGTCAGAAATCTGATCGGGCGATCCGGCCACTCCAGGGTTCAAATAGATCAGCTTCGTGTAGTCACGGCCGTTTACCGGAAGGTCCTTCACCGTTTCCTGGGTGATCACACCTCCAAGGTCGTTGGTCGTCGTCTCGACTTGGGGCAATAGATCTCCGGCAACTTCTACCCGGGTTGCAACCTGACCCGGCTTCATGGGCGCGTCTACGCGGCGCTCGCTGCCCACGTCCACCGTTACACCGGTCGTTACATAGGTTTGAAAGCCGGCCTGGGTCACCGTCACGGTGTAGGTACCGATCGGCAACTCCGGCAGCGCGTAACTCCCGTCGGCGCTGGTCTCGGTGGTGCGCTCCAATCCTGTCGCCACGTTCTTTACCGTCACCTTGGCGCCCGAAACAACCGCGCCCGAAGCGTCGGTTGCGGTGCCAAGAATCGTGCCGCGGAAGGTCTGCGCCGAAAGGCTAACTGCGGCCAACAGCACAAGCACCAGGATGATGCGCGCTCTCATAGAGTCTCCTTGAACTGGATCTTGTCGGGGAGTGATGTTCGGTAGGGCGGGTCAAGTTACAGACCGCTAAACAGAGGCCTGCAATTCCTTGCATACGAATAAGATGCAGCGCCCCAGCCGCACCCAGAACATTATCGAAAGCCTATCCTTACAGTCAACCATTCAGTTACGATCCGAACGATAGATTTTACGAATAAGGTACTCCGCGGCAGCTTCCAGTCGGGGGACTTATTTTGGGGGAAGTTATTTTGGGGAGGACTTTGGTCTAGAAGGTGATGGTTACCCCGCCCCGCACAGAACGGGCGGATTGCACGAAATAAACCGTTTGGCCGTCCTGGCCCATCACCGGCACATAGCCCTGCGCGAGTAGGTTCCGCAGGTCAATCAACGCCTCCATGTGGGCCGGGAGGAAACCCATGGTCGGGATCGGTTGCCGCACAAAGAGGTTCAGAAAAGCGTCGCCCTGCCCCGGCGACGCGTTGAACATATCCACCGGCGTCAGCGCTGAACCATTCACCCAGCGGTAGGAGGCGATCCACCGCGTATGGGTGCGTGGAATGCTTCCGCTGAGCTTCGCGGCCAGAGCCTGACGGCGCTGTGTACTGATAAACTGCCCGGCATTCTGAATCTCGACATCCGGCTTGGCAAGATCCAGCACATCGCCGCAGGCATAATCCAGCGTAGCGCTGAGGTCGGCGTAGAGCTTGCGCTCGAGAACCAGGCGCAGTCCGTGAGTGTCCAGCGTGCCGCCGGCATACGTGAAGGTACCGGAATAAGAATCGGGCAATAGGAACCCGCCAGCCGCGGTCACCCCGCCAGTGCCGAGCAACGCCGTGTTTTCCACGCGATCACTGAATACCGCCAACTGCATGTTGTTCCGGCCGATCCGCCGCGAGACATTCAATTCCTGATGGTGAGCGCTTTCAAGCTTCTGGGAAAAGTTGGATACGCTGATCCGTGGGTCGCTCTGATTCAACCCTCCATTCAAATCCGCCGGCGCCGAATCAAATGCTTTCTCATCCAGCAGAGTGGGCAGCGACGTCGCATAAGAGTATCCGACGACTGTATTCGGGGAAACGTGCAGGTCCACGGAGCCATAGGGCCGGAATGCGGTCACGCGTCCGAGGAATTGGATCGTCTGCAGCTCGCTGCCGAACTTTAACTCCACCACATCGCCAAGCGAAAGATCATCCGCGCCGGAGAGCGCCAATGCCTGCAGCGAGGCATCATGCAGATTTGGATCAGAGGGTGCGAAACGACGAATCGCAACCCCCATGGATGGCCCCGAACCGTCGGGTAACTGGTGCGAGTACGTTGCCCGCAAAACCGAGTCAGGAAGCCCGTCTCCATAGCCAACGTTTCCGCTCAGACCGACACGATCCGTCGAAAAAATGGAGCGCTCCACGGAGAACCCGGTGTTCATATCTGAGCCGCTGCCATAACCGCCAGCCGCCGAACCCGCCAGGAACGAGAGGCTCCCTGTAAGGTTTCGATCCGATCTATCGGCGCTCAAAGTAGGATCGTCGAACACCCGCAGCACGGGACGATTCGCCACCGAACGCAACGTCCACTTCCAATCGTCGTCATCCGCGGTGCCGCGCAGCGGGCCCACGCGCATGGCATTCAGCAGCGTGTTCAGGGTGATGTTCAGGTGAGTGCTGGTACCGGGATGCAATCCGACTTTGTCGCGCCATGCAGGTAAGAAGGATGCCGCCGAAACTTTAACCGTATATAAGCCGGGCACCAGATCACTTGCGTAGTAGAATCCGGCGCCGTCGGTGAACACGGTCCAGGTGCGCGCCGCCGTCCCGACAATTTCAACCACCGCGCCCATCTGGGGAATCCCAGAGGCATCGCGCACGTACCCGGAGATCGCCCCGGGCCGCTCAGCGGCCCACGCAGGAAGCGACAACGCTACGATCACCGCCCAAGTTCCGAGCTGGCGAAGCTTCACTCCTACCCCCGGGAATCAAACAGGCGGTTACTCTACAGCAAACGTCGCTGAAGGATCAACAACCTGTTTGGAGATGTTGTCGTTCACTTTGATTTCGATCCGATACACGCCCGGCTGCAGGTTTGCCGATGCAATCGACTTTTGCAGCGTCACCTGGTCGCCTACATTACCCATCGTGTCCGTGGATTCGGTTTTTTGAACCACAGGTTTGTTGGTCGCAATGTTGACGATGTCAAACTCGAAAGTGGCCGAGGGTTTGTGCGTCTTCTCGTCCACGCCCAAATTATAAACTTGCATCCAGAAGTTTACCTTCTGGTCACGACTCCGCTTGAACAGAGCAGGCTTGCCGTCCGCCGGAGCCACGCGCGGGCGAACCTTGGTTACGCCGATCACGAAACTCCCCGTACTCACATCCTTGGTGGGCACCGGCTCCATCTGGTCGGCAACGATCAGAGAAGAGGTCGAGAGTTTATCGTCCGAGTACTCCGGTACCACAATGCCACGGCTCCACAGGCCTTTGCGATCGCCGTTCACATCTTTCACCGCAACCTCGATTTTGTAACGTCCGGGTCGCAGCGGCAGCGCCTTCCAATACACCGAGGAGTTCTCCGCGGTGCGCGGCAGCAACTCCGCCGGAACGTCTACCTGCGCCGTATCTTCGAAAGTCTGCACCACGCGGCCGGTTAATGTGGTGACTCGCCCGAAGATGTTCACCGTACCACGCTGCACGCCATCCTTGTTGGCAAACGTAATATCGCGGTACTTCATCTGGATGGTGACCGGTACCAGCACTGTATCGCCCGTCACCTTCACATAATCGGTGCGCACGTCGAACGGCATCAGGTTCGTAATCAGCTTGGTATTAACAATTTCTTCCAGGTCTTTGAACTTGACCGGAGGAGGAGCCTGCAATTTTGCAAATTGTTCCAGCCGGTCGAACTCTTTGGTCTGCAGATCCGAACTCATCGGTCCTTGGCCCAACTGCTCCAGACCCCCATTGCTGAACCGCGACGCCTTGCTCGCCATTCCCATCTGCTCATAGAGCGTCAGGCCGGCGTTCGGCGTGTACTTGAGGGCATCCTTCTCGGACCGGTCCAGCGTCATGTGGTAGTCGCCGCACATGCAGGTATCAACGAACTCGATGATTACTTCCTGACCAATACCTTCTAGGTAACGATAGCGCCAGTCTTCAAACGGGAACGTAGAGGTCTCGCCGCCGCCTTCTTCCATCGGGCGCTGGTACGATCCACCCGAGGGATGCGAATCCACTTCGTCGGCCGGACCGTACATGATGTAGATACGCCCGCGATCCGTCTTCCAGCCAGGAATTCCGGCTGCAAAATGCTCATTGGAGTAGGCTATGCGCCGGTAGTGCTCTTCCTTGTATTCGTTTTCTTCCGTATCGGGGGTGGGGTCGCGGCGCTGCCAGAAAGCCTCAATAAAATTATCGCGCTCTTCATCGTTGGAGAGCTGCTTGAACGCGGCCCGTTCCTGGTCGGTAATAATCCAGACGACGTCCTCGTTCAGCCACTTCTTGTAAGTCTTGCTAAGCTCGATGTTCAGGGCTCTTTTCTGCGCCTTCTTCTGTTTCTCATTCGGTCTGCGCTTCAGCGGATCGGCATCGTCGGCAGGTTGGGCTTGCGGGTCGGTCGCCGCTGCCGGGGCTGATTGCGTGCCCGCTGGCGGCTGGCTGGGAGTGGCCGGCTTGTCGCTTTGCGCTCTGGCCGGGCCGGCAAGGCCTGCGGCTACGAACAAGATGACAAGAGACGAGAGATAACGGGAACGAACCCCAACCATGAGAGGGACTCCTGCGACGGTAAAGCTTTCGTCCAGTATTCTAGGCTCCCAATCGAGCGAATGCAAGGTTAAGTCACAGTAAAGGAAAGACCTGCCGAGCCTAACCAACCTTTGTTGGACGCGCCCACGGTCGCTCCGAGTTGCCCGCGCAAACCAGAAGCTACCCAACCAACAGGCGTCAACAGGGGTCAGGATTGAGACTACGACCCCGGCTGAGAGCAAGCTATAATTGCAGGTTCCGGGTCCGTATCCTCGGCTCTTGGACTTCCCAGGCAGGTCTCATTCGCGCGTCTCTCGATGGAACTTTCCTGTTGGCAGGATCGTATCAGGAGATGTGTCCGTCAGACCGGTGTCCCCGGGCTGGCCAAAATCGAAGATCGAACTGCAGGCCGCAGGGTGACAAACGCCAAGCCCCGGACAGGTGACGGAGACAATGAAACCCTGGAAGAAAATCGCGATTGGCGTCGGCGTAGTGGTGGTGTTGACCGCCATCGTCGGCTTCATCGTGTATCAAAGCGGCAAGAACGTGGTCACGGTGCAGACCGGAAAGGTTCAGCGCCAGGATTTGTTGTCAATGGTCAGCGCCTCGGGGGAGATTAAGCCCAAAACTTACGTCAACATCGGCGCCAATGCTTATGGAAAGATCACCCACCTGTACGTGAAGGAAGGGGATCACGTAAAGAAGGGACAATTGCTGGCACAACTGGAAAACGTGCAGTCCTCGGCGGATGTCAGCGCCAACCAGGCTTCGGTGCAGGCCGCGGAAACGGACGCTATTGCCGCCGACGCGGCGCTCAGGACCTCCGACGCCGACTTGCTGCGCGCCCAGGCCGATTACTCTCGCAACAAGCTGGACTGGGATCGAGCGCAAAATCTCTATAAGGATGGACTGATCTCAAAATCCGATTTCGATAGCCGCCAGAACGCATGGGCCACAGCCGACGCCGGCCTGGTGCAAGCCAAAGCGCGGGTCGCCCAGGCCAAAGCTCAGAAAGACTCCGCCGACCGCCATGTCTCTCAGGCGCGCGCCAATCTCACTCGCGTCGCCGATGTGTTGCAGAAAACTACCTACTCCGCTCCTTACGACGGAGTCGTTACCAACTTGCCGGTCCGCGAAGGCGAGTCGGTGGTCATCGGCATCCAAAACGCCCTTGGCAGCACGCTGCTCACGCTGGCCGACATGTCCGTAATTACCGCCGAAGTGAAAGTGGATGAGACCGACATCGTCAACGTTCACCTCGGGCAAGCAGCCGAAGTAACCATCGATGCCATTCCTCGAAAAATTTTCCACGGCACCGTTTCTGAAATCGGAGACAACGCCATCGTGCGCTCCACCGGCGTGGCAACTTCTCAGCAGGCGACTGCCAGTGAAGAAGCTAAAGATTTCAAGGTCGTCGTTACGGTCACCGACCCTCCGCCGGATCTCCGCCCCGGTCTTTCGACCACTGCGAAGATCACGACTGCAGCGCGAAGTGCAGTGCTCTCCATTCCAATCCAAGCCCTCTCCGTTCGCACCAAGGCGCAGTTGGAACAAGAAAAATCAACCCCGGGCTCTGTGCATGCCGCCGCGCCTGCCCCCAAGGAAATCGCATCCAAGAGCAGTAGCAGCAATAGCAATAAAGATCAGCAGCAGGACATCCAGGGCGTCTTCGTCATTCGCAATAAGAAAGCGGAATTCGTGCCCGTTACTACCGGAATCACGGGCACCGCCGACATCGAAGTCATGAATGGTCTGCGCGAAGGGGACGAAGTGATCACCGGCAGTTACAAGGTTTTGCGCACATTGCGTTCTGGAAGTAGCGTCAAGATCGATAACTCGGTTCCGAAGAAGGAAGAGGAATCGTCATGACGTTCGCCCGCTTCATCCGTCCAACGGAGAAGCCGGTCTCGAAACCGAGGTCTCGAATCACAGTCTTGAGCGCAAGTTTTACAGTCGCAACAGCACACGGAGCCCACGGAATCGAATTCAAACAGGGAGAACTCAGTGGCACCGGAGCAGGAGAAAAATATGGCTACCGCCGAAGTACTTAGCATGCCGTCCCCCCCAGTCAGCGCACCCCCGCAGTCCTGCATGATCGCGGCCGTGGATCTCTGGAAGACCTATGACATGGGCTCCGAGCAGCAGGTGCACGCTCTTCGCGGCGTCAACTTGCGCATCGAGCGTGGCGAATACGTCGCCATCATGGGACCCTCCGGTTCCGGCAAGTCCACGCTGATGAACCTGATCGGTTGCCTCGACACGCCTACCAAAGGCGAGTACTGGCTGAACAGCCAGTTGGTCAGTGAACTCGACGACGACGAACTGGCCCGCATCCGCAACAAGGAAATCGGTTTCGTATTCCAGACCTTCAACTTGCTGGCTCGTGCCACCGCTCTGCACAACGTGGAACTGCCGCTCATCTACGCCGGTGTCTCCACCGAGGAACGAATCGAACGCGCCAAAGCCGCACTCACCGCCGTCGGCATGGGCTCGCGCATGACTCACAAGCCGAACGAACTTTCCGGTGGGCAGCGCCAGCGCGTGGCCGTCGCTCGTGCCCTGGTCAATAAGCCTTCCATCATTCTGGCCGACGAACCTACCGGCAATCTCGATTCACAGACCGGAGGCGAAATTATGGCTTTGTTTGACCGCCTGCACCAGGAAGGAAACACGATTGTGCTGGTCACCCACGAGCATGACATCGCCGAGTATGCTCACCGTGTGGTCAACATCAAAGACGGCGTCGTCGAGCGCGACGAGCGCAAGAGATAAAAGCGTCCAGCCCAACCTTTGGCGTACAAGCAGAAACTCGCGCCAAAGCTAACCCCAGCTGGCCGGGGATTTTTCTAAACTGTATTTTTCTTGAACAGGAATCGCCATCTCCTCAGCGCTCTTCGCCGACGCCAGCGCAACCTGATCGCGCCCGCCGCGTTTCGCCTCATACAGAGCGGCATCCGCTGAAGCCATCAAATCCTTGGGCGACATCCCGTGTTCGGGGAATGCCGCCACGCCGACTGAAAATGTAACCATGCCCAGCGACTTTCCCTGATACATGATGTTCAGCTCCCTCATTTTCGAGCGCAATCGCTCCGCCCGCGCATGCGCCCCGTCTAAACCAGCCGTGGGCAGGATCACCACAAATTCTTCTCCGCCAAAGCGGCAAACAAAGTCCTCCGCTCGGACATTCTTCAGCAGGAAAGACGCAGTCTCGCGCAATACCGCGTTCCCCGCGTCGTGGCCATGCGTGTCGTTGAAGCGCTTGAAATGATCCAAGTCGAGCATCAGCACACCTAGAGATTGTCCCGCACGCCCCGCACGCCGCATTTCGCGATCCAATACCTCCTCCAGATATCGCCGGTTGTAAAGCCCGGTCAGGGCGTCCCGTACCGACTGCGTATGCAACGCCTCCCGGAGTCTTATATTGGCGATGGAAAGTCCCACTTGGCCCGCAAAAGTCGTCTTGAACGATTTTTCCGAGGCATCCAGTTGCGGTGCCTCATCGCTCGATTGAAAGTGCACGATGCCCAATGTTTCGCCCTGCGCCAGGATGGGAATACACAGATAGGTATTCTCTACGCCCGCCGCGTGACTACATCGCGCCGTGCTATCGCCAGCCAGCACCAGATGCGGGTGGCCCGTGCGCAAAGCCCAGCATGCCGTCGGCTCAAACTCCCTCGTCGGAAGTTGGCAGTCGGCCCACGATCCGATCACCTCCGCCAGGCTGCGCCTGCCATTCAGCAGAGCCACCGCTCCACCGACGGTGGGAAATATCTTGGGCGCAAAACCCAGGGCAGCGGCGAATACTTCTTCCCGGCTAACACAACTCTGCAGCAATTCTCCCATCTTCGCCAGCATCGTCGCCCGCTCCGAACGCTTTTCCAGCTCTTTCATCATCTCCGCGTTCTGCTGATCCAGCGCGTTGCGCGCGAAATCTCTCTCCAGCATTTCCTCCTGCAATCGGGTGTTGGCATCTGCCAATTGTGTGGTTCGTTCCAGTATCTGCTCTTCCAGAATTTGCTGATTCTGTTTCTGATTCTCAATGTCGGTGCACGTTCCGAACCATTTGATGATTTCTCCCGTCGAGTTGCGGATGGGATTCGCTTGCCCCAGAAACCATCGGTAGGTTCCATCTTTCCCGCGCAGCCGATATTCCACATCGTAGGGTTCGCCCACCCGCAGCGCGTTCTGCCACTTTGAAAAACAGTGGTCTACGTCGTCCGGGTGGACCACCTCCTTCCATGCGGTCCCTCGCATCTGCTCAAATGCTAGCCCGGTGTAATCGAAACATCTCCGGTTGAAGTAGTCATCCTCACCATCGGGATCGGCAGTCCATATAATTTCCGGGACCGCCTCCGCCATCGTGTGGAAATACAATTCTCGTTCGCGGGAGGTGCTGAGATCGAATCTGTGCAACACAACGAACCTATCGAAGAACGACAAAGCAATCGCCCCTGCGAGTACGAAGAGCGTGCTCCCGCTGATAGCCACAACCCCCAACGCGGAAATGTTGATGGTCCTGCTCAAGCTTGGGGCTACGCCCGAGGCGTGAAACCTCGCAGCCCACATCCCGGTATAGTGCGTCAGCGGAATGGCGCTGCCCATCACCAGCGCACTGATAATTTTCCGCCAACTGGTTCGCTTCTCATCCCGCACTCGAAAAGAGAACTGCAAGGCCACGTAAGAAGCCGCGATGGCCAGCATGATCGACAGAATTACGAGTCGGATGTCATAAACAACCACCGCCGAACAGCGCATCGCAGCCATGCCGACGTAATGCATAGCCGCAATCCCACTGCCCATCACGAGGCTGCCCGCGATCTCCTGCCGCAGGTTCATCTTCGGCTGGCTGACTACTAATAGAGCCACCGCGGAAGCGGCGATTGCAGCCAATAGCGAAAGGATCACGGTCGGGAGATAGTAAGAAACCTGCATCGGCATGGTTAAGGCGAGCATGCCCACGTAGTGCATCGCCCAGATCCCCAGCCCCATCGCAGTCGCGCCACAACTCAGCCAGACGACCCGAACGCGGCCATGCGCCGAGGTCACTCGCCCAGCCAGATCCAGTGCGGCATACGATGCAACCATCGCCAGCAGGATGGAAAGGGCCACCAGTCCGTAATCGTAACTGCCGCTCATTGCAGTGAAGGAATTCATCTCTTGTTGATCAGGTGTTATCCGCCGCGCTTGGCGCGGTCGTTTTGACCTCCACGGTCCGGACCGGACTTCCCCGGCGCGGTGCCTTTAGGCTGTATATCGGCAGCATTCAGTACTTTCACCTTAGAAATCGCTAATTACGCGCAGCAGGCACATGCGACTTGGGCAGGAAAATAAAAAGGGCCTCCGGTCGGAGGCCCTCGTGATTATCGACTTCTGGAATCAGACAGCTTGACTTGACTTAGCTGCTCCGTCCTTTAGCGCGCCGCAGCCGTATCCGCAGGCCGCAACGGACCTGCCAGAAAGAAGTTGTGATCGTAAAGATTGCGGTACATGTGGCCCGCAATCTCCGCTGCCTTGGGACCAAACGTCGGCCGCCCACCTTGTAAAAACACCACTACGACGACGCGGCCGCTGCTGGTGTTTGCGTAGGAGGCGAACCAGCCAAAGCGTGTGCCGTCGTGCGAGCAGGTCCCGGTCTTGCCCAGAATCTCTTCCTCGTTGAAGTTGAGTCCTAACCGGCGAGCCGTGCCGTATTGCACTGCTCCGGCCATCCCCACTGAGATTTCCGGAATCGCCGGCGCAATATCCAGCTGCCGCTTGATGCGCGGCTGGAAATCTGTGATCTCTTCCGGCGTCGTTGGATGCTGCAAGTAATAAAGCGTCCCGCCGTTTGCGATCGCGGAAACCATCGCTCCCAGTTGCAGCGGGGTCATCGAGATGCCCTCGCCGAAGGAGCACATTTTCCCCACACCGCCCAGCTTTTCCGGGATCACTTCATCGGGATAGGTTCCCAACTGCTCCCCTGGAATGTCATAACCAGCCAACTCGCCCAAGCCATACTGATGGGCGTAGTAGGCCACCTTTTCAAATCCCAGCTTGCGGCCCACTGCTTCAAAATATGCGTTGTTGGAGTGCGCCAGCGCTTCGGTCAGATTCATTCGATAGCGCCCGCCGAGAGAGACTTCAGTTTCCTTCGAAATCAGACCTTCGCTCAGCGCGGCCAGCGCCACCGAAAGCTTGATCGTCGAGCAGGGTTGCGCACCGCTTGAGAGCGCCAGCTTCTGATTCACCATGGCCAGAACCCGGCCGCTGGTCGGCTCAATCGCCACTACTGTGCCATTCATGTTGCCTAGCGCATCGATCGCCGCCTGGCGCACCACCGGATCTTCCCCGTCCGTAATGTCGCCGCCGGTAATTCCCGCGGCGAAAGAACTCATGGAAAAGCGTTCGTGATAAGTGTGCCGGCGCGCGCCGGTCGAGGTTCTGCTGGTCGAGGTTCGCGTCAAGCTCGCACTATGGCTGCTCGCGCTTCGGCTGCGCGCCAAATGCCGCATCCGACGCCGCGTTCGCTGGCTCTCGCTCAATTTTTGCGTTGCTTTGGGCTTGCTCGCATTCACCGGGTGCGGGTTGACGTGCGCCGCCCAGGTTCCGGGCGCCAGAACTAGACCTCCCACCACCACCATCAGACGAAGATAGCGCGTTCCCAACTTGGACATCTTGTATTCGTCCCTCTGTTCCCCGGATTCCCTGCTTACCTTGATGCACGAAGCCTGCCAGTTACCGTCGGCGCCCCGTAACTTCCCCAACTTATCGATACTACGAGAGTTAGTGGATTTCAGGCAATAACAAAGTTTTTCTGGAACCAAATCATAATTCGCATATAAGTCGTTATAGAACAGGTACTTAAATGGGAGTTACTTCGGTACCGCTGCCTCGGTAACGTATTACCTCATGACTGAAAAGGTACTGCTGAATGGGCAAAGTTTTTCCTCGCCCTCCGCCCGCGTCCTTACATTACCTCCCCGCGCTTGCGCAGAAATGCCGGAACATCCAAATCCTCCTGCTCGAAGTTCGCCACCATCGCGTTCCGCATGCTGTCCAGCGAGATCACTTCGGCGGCCGCGTGACCCATTGCGACCGGAGTCGACTCCGCCATCCTGTGTTCTTCCATCACCCGTTCCGGGAATGAATCAGGAAAAGGCGATACCGGCTCTGCCGGCCCGACCGGATCCGGAAATTCCATGGCGTTATCATGCGACGTCGCAAACGAGTGATGAACCTCCGCCGGCCGTTGTTGCGAACGGGGAACCTCGCGGAAGCCCGTGGCGATCACCGTGATCTTCACCGCATCCTTCATCTTCTCGTCCAGCACCGCGCCAAAAATAATATTCGCGTCTTCATGCGCCGCAGTCTGAATGATGGTGCACGCCTGCTGCACTTCGGCCAGCTTCAGCGAGGCCGATCCCGTGATGTTGATCAGAATGCCGCGCGCTCCATCGATCGCACCCGCCTCGAGCAGTGGCGAGGCAATCGCCCGTTGTGCCGCTTCGATCGTCCGCATCTGCCCGCTCGCCGTCGCCGTCCCCATCACCGCATATCCCATGCGCGCCATGATCGTCTTCACGTCGGCGAAGTCGCGGTTGATGATCCCCGGGATGGTAATGATGTCGGAAATTCCCTGCACGCCCTGCCGCAAAATGTCGTCGGCGATGCGGAACGACTCAAAGAATCCCGCATTCTCCGCCACCGCCAGCAACTTTTCATTCGGAATCACGATCGTCGTATCCACCGATTCCATCAATTCCGCGATGCCCTTCTCGGCCTGCGTCATGCGCCGCTTTCCCTCAAAGGAAAATGGCTTGGTCACCACGGCGACCGTCAGCGCTCCCATCTCACTGGCCAGCGACGCAATGATCGGCGCCGCGCCCGTGCCCGTTCCGCCGCCCAGGCCGGTGGTCACGAACACCATGTCGGCGCCCTCGAGCGCTTCTATAATTTTGTCTGAGTCTTCAAGCGCCGCCTTGCGCCCCACTTCCGGATTCGCACCCGCGCCCAGTCCATTCGTCAGCTTCACGCCCAGTTGCAGCTTCACCGGCGCGTGCGACATCCGCAGCGCCTGCAAATCGGTATTGGCCGCGATGAACTCAATGCCTTCCACTCCGGCATCGATCATGCGGTTCACCGCGTTGCCGCCGCCGCCGCCCACGCCAATCACTTTGATCTTGGCGTCGTTAAGAGGTTCTTCGTTGAAGCTGATGCGAATGCTTGAATCGTTTGTCATTTTCTATGCACCTCTGATTTTGGATTCTCGTGCCGTTCACAAGTGGCCAGTGGCTAGTGGCCAGTGAAATTTCTAGCCCCGCGTTAATCCGCTTTACCGACCACTGGCAACTGGTCACTGACCACTGTTCCTTCACCCCACCAACATCGCCTTCAATCTCGATCCCCATCGATCCCCCTGAAACCCACGCGCCACCCGCGCCCGTTGCCCGTAATTCACCATGCCGATCAGCGTGGCATACTCCGGCTCGGCCAGCGTGGAGGGCATTTTCGCCAGCGGCGTCGGCCACGACAAGCGAACCGGACGCCGCAGCACCGACTCCGCCACATCAAAAATTCCCGGCAGGCGCGACCCGCCGCCGCTCAACACGATTCCCGCCAGACACGCCTCGAACATGCCGCTCTGCCGCAGAGTGTCCCGCATCATCTCGAACAACTCGCGCGCTCGCGGCTCCAGAATTTCCGCCACCAGCCGCTGCGGCAGCAATCGCGAAGGCCGGTCGCCCACCGACGGCACTTCCACTTCATTCCCTTCCGGAATCAGCGTGACGATCGCATTTCCGTACACCTTCTTGATCTTTTCCGCCTCCGCCAGCGGCGTGCACATCCCCATCGATAAGTCGCTGGTGAAGTGATCGCCGCCCACCGGAATCACTCCCGTAAAAGCCACCGCGCTTTGCAGAAAAACAACCAGCTCCGTGGACCCTGCCCCAATATCCGCAAGGCATACGCCTAACTCCCGCTCGTCGGCGCGCAGCACTGAATCCGCTGCCGCCAGCGGCTCAAACACCGTGTCGTCCACGTGAACGCCGGCCCGGTTCACCGCCGTAATCACGTTCTGCGCTGCGCTCGCCGCCGCCGTCACCAGATGCACCCGCACCTCCAGCCGCGCCGCCATCATGCCCAGCGGATCGTGCACCCCCGCCTGATCGTCCAGAATGAATTCCTGCGGCAACAAATGCAGCACCTCGCGATCCGCCGGCAGCGGAATCGCCCGCGCCCGTTCCACCGCCTGCTTGATCTCATCGCGCCCAATCTCTCGCGGACGCGTCCCCAGGCTGATGCCGCCATGACTATTGACGCCGCGCACGTGCGCTCCGCCGATGCCGACAATGGCGTGCTCCACCGCCGCACCGGCTACATCCTCGGCCGCTTCCACCGCTTTCTGAATCGCGGCAACCGCCTTGTCCAGATCCACGATCACGCCCTTGCGCGACCCCCGCGATTCCGCCATACCGTGTCCGCGATAGCGCAGGCCGCCGTCGCTCAACTCCGCCATCAGCGCGCACGTCTTCGCGCTGCCCACATCAATCGCCGTCAGAACATTCCCCTGCTGCTTCGCCATCTCTGAATTAGTCCCCGATAAAATTCATCGCACGTTATCAACTCGAATTCTCAATCGCTCGGCTCCTGGCTGGCCTGAGTCTTGGCAATCGCCGGACTCGGCTTCTGTCCGCCCGCATGACTTGGAGCCTTTGCCGCCGCATCCGCACTTCGCGCCGCAAGCTTTTTGCGCTCGGCCGCGCGGCGCTTGGCCGCGGCCACGGCGGCCCGCTTCCTGGCGGCCTCAGACGCTGCAAACTTTTCCGTCGGCAGCGTTTTCTTCTCCGCCGTGGAACTGGCGGACTTCACCGAGACTTTGCTTACCTTTGGCCTGCCCGGCTTTTTCGTTCCGCTGGCCGCCGCCTTCGGATCAAGTTTTTTCGGCGTCAATTCGAACGCGGGCTTCGGCACCGGCCGATCATTCGGCCCCACACGCGTGAGCAACGACGCCGGCCTGACTCCCGCCGCGGCCGCCGCCTTCGCCATCGTCGGATTCAACGGCGTCTGCTTCGCGGTTCGCTCGATATCTGGATTCACGATGATCTGGCGGTCGTAACGCAAATCCACCGACTCCAGTCGCTGGAACTGCTGTCGCCAGCCCTGGGCGTGGCTCACATAAATTTTGTAGCGCCGCAAATAATCCGACGACCCCAAATGCACCAGCACATCGCCCGCCGGATCATTCACCCGCACCTTCACGTCTTCCAGATCGGAAAGATCCACTTCACTCAGATCCTGCGAATAGCGCGCCCCGCCCGAGTCCAGTTCGCGCACCATCTCGCTGTAAGCCTTCATCCGCGGCGCTCGTGTCGAAAGCGGCTCTCCGGGATTCATTCCCAGAATCACCGGGAACGAATACTTGTGCTTGGGCGACAACTCCATCAGCGTGCCGCCCGCGTCGATCAACGACATCCGCGGCCCCACGCGCGCAAACGCTACCGGCGTGCGCTCCTGAATCTCCACCTTCAGCCGGTTGGGAACAAAGCGCATCACGCTGGCCGATTCCACCCACGGAATCTGCTCCAGTTGCGCCTTCTGCTGGGCCAGGGGAACGAAAAAAATGTTGCGCCCAATGTCGGCGCCCATCACTTCCATGACCTGCGCCTGGGTCACGTTCTGCATGCCCGTGACTTCAATGTTGTCGCTCGATTCCACCCGGAAACGCCACGAGTGCTCGCCATAGTGATACAGCGCCGCCGCCGCCAACCCCGCTGCGCACACCACAGCCGCAGCCACCATGGCCCACAACAACCGGTTTGCAGTTTTTTTCGGAAGTGAACTTCGGCGGGCGGAGACGCGCTTTTGCCCGCGCAGAAATGGCGATTCCTCATCCACATCCAGATCGACCAGACGCGCGTCGTCCATCTCCTCGCGCGCGGCTCCAGCGCTGGGTGGGTACAACTCCTCCTGCAAGATGGTCGGTCCCGATTTCCGCGCCATCAGTTCAGGTCAGTTGTCGCTGTGGAATCGCTGAGCCTTCAAACTATAACTTCATTTCGCGAATTGAGACAGACAAAATATTGCACTTTTGCACAGCCAGGAATCGCATTGGGCATCACCGGGAAAAAGCTCATGTAGGGACAGCCGCCTCCGGCTGTCCGGCCTGGGAGAAGCCCGGCCGAGCCCTACAATTTCTCCACAAAACAAAAGCGGACGCGGCTGGTATTCCGCGTCCGCCCCTTTTCAGGAGGAAAACTATTCTTCGCTGCCCAGACTCCCCGTATCGACATGCACCCCAGGAATCGAAATCTCCACCCGCGGAATACTCACCCGCACCCGCGGACAAGCCACCGGATTGAACGCCGCCGGCAGCACGCGCATCCGCGCGACCCGCGCCTCAACCTGCGCTTCCACCCGCGCCCGATTTGCCTCCAACCGCGCCATCTGCGCCTCTTCCCGCGCCGACATCGCCTCCAACCGCGCCATATCGCTTTGGCTCCGGACAACGCCGGTCCGGGCAAGTCGGGTCTGCAAACGCGCCACCGCCGTCGCCAACCGGCACGACGCAGTTTCATCCTGCGCCGTCACCGCCTGGGTTTTCGCCATGAACCAGTCAGCCCGTCCGGCGGCCAGCGCCAGCACACCTCCGGTCTGTGCGCTGATCTCGCCCATCACCTGGGTCACCGCTCGCCGAGCCCAGGCCGCGCCGCCATCCTGATAAATCCCATTCAACCCCAGCGCCAGTACCCCGGCCGCCAGCCATCCCCATGCCTGTGCATTTTTCATGGCTTCAACCCCTTATGCCAGATTGGACGAACCGCGCCCAAATCCGTTAGCAATGGAAGATACGTAGATCGGCAAGGATTGGTTCCCTACCCCGCCCTCTCTTTCAACTTCTCCACCATCATCGGCCCCAGCTGCGAAACGCTGCCCGCTCCCAGCGTGAGAATCATGTCTCCATCCTCCGCCGCTGCCACTGCCGCACTCACCGCATCCGCGAATGAACTCGCATACTCCACCTTCCGTCCACTCTTCTCGCGGATGTCCCGCGCCAACGCTTCTCCGCTGACCCCCTCGATCGGCTTCTCGCTCGCCGCATAAATATCGAGCACAAACAGCGAGTCCGCATCCCCAAACGCCGTGCCAAACTCTTCCATCAGATCGCGCGTGCGCGTGTATCGATGCGGCTGGAAGACCACATGAACCTTGCGAAAGCCGCATTGCCGCGCCGCCGCCAGCGTCGCCTTGATCTCCGTAGGATGATGCCCGTAATCGTCAATCACGCTCACGCCCGCCGCACGTCCGCGCAACTGGAAGCGCCGGTCCACTCCGCGGAACTGATCAAGCCCCGCCCGAATCGCCTCCACTCCCACATCCAGCCCCACTCCCACCGCAATCGCCGCCGTCGCATTCAGAATGTTGTGCACTCCCGGCACATGCAGCGTGAACTCGCCCAGATCTTCTCCGCGATAGCGCACGTGAAAACTATTGAGCGGGTGCCCCACCCTTGTCGCGTTCTGCGCGACAGGGTGGGGATTTTGACTTTCACTGGTCTTGCGAATCTTGATCAGAAAATCCGACCCCCGCTTCGTTCCATACGTCACCGTGCGCCGCTGCACCTCCGGCAGCAATCGCCGTAACAAAGGATCGTCATTACAAGCCACCACCATCCCATAAAACGGCACGCGGTCCATGAATTCCAGAAATGTTTTTTTCACGTCCCGCATGTTGCGGTAGCAATCCATGTGCTCGCGGTCAATGTTGGTCACCACCGAGAGAATTGGGGACAATTTCAAAAACGACCGGTCACTCTCGTCCGCCTCCGCCACCAGATACTGCGACTTCCCCAGCCGCGCATTCGATCCCATTGCATCCACGCGCCCGCCCACTACCACCGTTGGATCGAGCCCGCCTCCAGCCAGCACCGCCGCCACCATCGAGGTTGTCGTAGTCTTCCCGTGCATGCCGGCGATGGCGATGCCGTATTTCAGCCGCATCAACTCCGCCAGCATCTCCGCCCGCTGGATCACCGGCACATGCAGTTTGTGCGCTTCCACGACCTCAGGATTTTCCGCTGCGATCGCCGAACTCGTCACCACCACTTCCGCTCCCGCAATGTTTTCCGCTCGATGTCCTTCAAACACCGCGGCGCCAAGCCCCGCCAGCCGCTCGGTCACCCCCGAATGCTTCAGATCCGATCCCGAAACCTTGTACCCAAGATTCAGCAACACCTCGGCAATCCCACTCATGCCGATCCCACCGATACCCACGAAATGAATCTGCTGAATCTTGGCAAACATTTCTGTGAACCGCACCTACTTCTGTCATCCTGAGCGGAGTAGGCGCGTCGCGAATGCGAAGCACCTACGCAGTCGAAAGCCTGCCCTGAGCTTGCCGAAGGGGATCCCTTTCACTCAGGCGTGGCCCGGACTCGTAAAGGCGTTCTCTCGGCAATCCGCGCTCCAGAAATTCCTCAAGCGCCTCTCGGCTAGTAATCTTCACCACGCTACCGACCAGATATTCTGCGTTGTAAGGGCCTCTAGTTCTTCCCATGCATTTCGCCTGCGACAACATCAAGAAAGAAGTATCCGTGAAAATCCTTGCGAATCCGTGGCCGGTTGTCTTCACTCCCACTGCGAGCTGTGCCCCTCCAGCCACCAGCAAGCCGGCTTCCCCTGCTGCGGGAAAATCGAGCGGCTGCACGCCTCCTGAAAGCTTCCCACCAGGTCATATTCGGTTTTGCTGCCCTTCAAGGACGTAGCCAGAAATTGATGAACCTCGACTGTGCCATACCCGCCACCTCGCGCCACGCGCCACCGCCATACCAGCCAGTCGCCCGCGTACAGCACTCCAAACAGAACGAGCAGCACGATTGCAACTGCTGCCACTTGTCGTCCTGTAGGCCTCTTCATATTTCTCCTACACCTCCTACACTTCTGTCATCCTGAGCGGAATAAGTGGTTCGCGCACGCGAAGCACTTATGCAGTCGAAGGATCTCTATCAGTTCGGCGCCACCGCGAACTCATCGAGGCACTTCCTTCTAAGAATCCGCTCCCTCGATCCCCGCCACTCTCGCCGCCATCGCCGCAATATCCCGCGCCGCATCCGGATGCGCCAAAGCTCGCGCCGCCTCGCTCATCACCTGCAGCCGCCGCGAATCCCCCAGCAGCGCCGCAATCGTCTCCGCCAGCCAGACTCCCTCCAGTTTCGATTCCTCCACCACTACCGCCGCACCCGACCGCGCCAGCGCCTCCGCGTTCACCCGCTGATGATCGTCCGCCGCCCGCGGAAACGGTACAAAGATCGCGGGCTTCCCCGCCGCCGCAATTTCCGCCACCGTGCTCGCGCCCGACCGGCACACCACCAGGTCCGCCCGCGCAAACGCTCCCGGCATGTCTTCGATAAACTTGAAAACCTCCGCCGACTCGCCTAACGCGCCATACGCCGCCAGCGCGTCATTATAGTCACGCTCCCCCGTCTGATGAATAATATGAATCCCCGGCGCCTGCCGCCGTAACTCCGGTAAGCATCGAATCATCGCCTCATTGATCGCGTGCGCCCCCTGGCTCCCGCCGAACACCAGAAGAGTTGGCGTTCCTCCGCGCTTCTTATTACTAAGAACCGGAATCTCAAAAAATGCCCGTCTGACTGGCACGCCCGTCACCTGAGCGTGACGAAAATATTTTGCCGTCTCCTCAAAGTGCACCGCCGCTCCCGACACAAACCGCGCCACCACGCGATTGGCGAATCCCGGCACAACATTCGGCTCGAACGCCAGCGTGGGGATATGTTTCACCAGCGCCGCCATCATCGCGGGACCGGAGGCATATCCGCCGACGCCGATTACCACGTCGGGGGCAAATTCGTTCAACATTCTCCCCGCGTCCCAGACCGCGCGCGGCAAATCGAATGCTGTTTTCGCCCGCGTCATCAGGCTCACGTTCTTCAGCGCTCCCACCCGCACCAGTTGCAGCGGATATCCCGCCGCCGGCACCAGGCGGTTCTCGATCCCGCGCGTCGTCCCGATAAACAGCACCTGGGCCTCATAACTTTTCTTGAGTTCGTTGGCGATGGCCAGTGCCGGGATGACATGCCCGCCCGTCCCGCCGCCCGCCAGAATGGCCCGCATGAGGTGACTATAAACCAGAGCTACAGATCAACACGGATTCGCACGGATAAAACAAGACGAGAAAAATCCGTGCAGATCCGTGGCCATCTTTACTTCCGGAACTTTGCCGGCAGCGGATTCCCCGCCCGCTCCGTGTCCCACAAAATCGAGAGCACCCACCAGCGCGTGCCGTCGTTCAGCAACTGAATGCTGTTGATGCCGCGCTCGAAAGGCTTGTCAGTTGGGCTGTGTCGCGATTCGTAGCTGCTGAACACCTGCGTAACATTCCCAAAGCTCTCCGGCCGGTTCACGATCGCTTTTTCGTAAAACGGTTCCTTGGAAAAGATCTCGCCGGCATCGCGAACGAATTCGTCGACATTCCATGTCAGAATCACCTTCGACCCGTCGGGCCCTGTGCTGACCTGGGTGTAACGTGCCTGCGGCAGAAACAGCGAACGGAAGCGGTTCCAGTCGCGCCCGCCCGCCGGTCCAGAAATCACATCGTAGATCGCCGCCAAAATCGCATCCATCGACTTCACGTCTTCCGGCTTCGCCGCCGGAACCTTCGCCGCCAGTTCCGCCGCCGTGAACATCGGCACCTGCGGCGGCATCTGGACGCTCTGGTGCTGCTCCGTCTTCTGCGCCACAGCCATCACTCCAAGAACGCACCCAAGCACCGGCACAAGAAATAGATGTTTCAACCGTCCTCCTTAATGTTTCTATCCGCGCAGATCCATGAAAATCCGTGGCAATTCTTATTCCGCTTGCTTCGTAATATTCAGCAGCACGCCCACACACGCCAGCGTCACAAACAGCGACGATCCTCCATACGACACCAGCGGCAGCGGAATCCCTTTGGTCGGCATCATGCCCAGCACCACGCTGATGTTGATGAACGCCTGCAGCACCACCATGCTCGTAATTCCCACCGCCAGGTATCGCCCGAACACATCCTCCGTCCGCCACGAGGCCCGCATCCCGCGCCACAGAAAGATCGCAAACAGCGCCACCACAAACATCGCTCCCACCAGCCCCAACTCTTCGGCGGTGACCGCAAAAATAAAATCCGTGTGCGGCTCCGGAAGATAGAACAGTTTCTGCTTGCCTTCCATCAGCCCGGTTCCAGTCACCCCGCCCGTGCCCACCGCAATCAGCGATTGAATCAGGTGGAAGCCGGCCTTCTGCCGCTCCGCGTACGGATTCATGAAAGCCAGGATGCGATCGCGCCGGAAGCTCACATGAAAGATCAGAAAATAAAGCGGCGCCAGCGACGCCGCAAAGGCATATCCGAAATACCGCAGCCGCATTCCCGCCACATACAGAATGCAAGCCGCAATTCCGGCACACGCGATCGCCGTACCCAGGTCCGGTTGCAGCACAATCAGTCCGAGCAGCACCAACACTGGCGCCGCCGCAGGTACCAGCGTGTTGCGCCAATCATCCATGGTTTTCGCGCGGCCTTCCAGAAAATACGCGAGAAACAAAATCAGTACCGGCTTGGCCAGTTCCGACGGCTGGAAGGAGAATCCGCCCGCGTGTATCCAGCGGTGCGTGTTATGTGATCGATCCAGAAAAAACACCGAGATCAGCAGCAGCGTGGTCACGCCCATCACCGAAAACACCAGCGCCGGATGTTTGAAGCGCCGGTAGTCCACTCGCATCGCCACCACCATCGCCACCAGTCCCGCCGCCGCCCAGATCAGCTGCTTCAACAAGAACGCATACGGCGACCCAAACCGCTCCCGCGCCATCACCGCCGACGCCGAAAACACCATCACCAGCCCCACAAATACCAATAGCATCGTGACGGTAAACAGCCAGCGATCCACACTCACCCGCTTTGCCATGGAAACTCATTTCACCACGGAGTCACGGAGACGCGCAGACCGAATTGCTGATTCAGAATTTTGACTGTTGATTGTCTTGGTTCAACCGGATATTCAGACAGCGTTGTCATCAGACAAGCATTGTCATCCTGAGCGTAGCAAATGTTTCGCGAAGGCGAAGCATTTGCGAAGTCGAAGGACCCCTTGTACTACCGTGCGACCGGCGGCCCCAAAAGGAGTTTCTATCACCGCGGTTTTACGGTCTGCTCGCGAGTGCGTAAAGGCACTTCACACCAACCCCCGCACGATCTCCTTGAACACCTTGCCCCGATGCTCGTAGCTCTTGAACTGATCGAAGCTTGCGCAAGCCGGAGCCAGCAACACCACATCCCCCGGCTGCGCCACGGCATTCGCCTTGCGCAGGGCATTCTCCAAAGTCTCCGCATGCACCACTTCGACACCCTGAATCTGCGACTCAATCTTCGCCGCCGCCGCACCGATCGTGTACACGCGCTTCACCCGCTGCCGCAGCAGATCGTTCAGCACGGAGTAGTCGCTGCCCTTGTCCTTGCCGCCGAGAATGAGGTGTATGTTCGCCGGAAACGACTCCAGCGCCTTGATGGTCGCGTCCACATTCGTGGCCTTCGAGTCGTTGTAATAATCCACGCCGCGAATCGTCGCCACATACTCCAGCCGGTGCTCCACTGCCTTAAAGTTCCGCACCGCCTGCCGGATCTTCTCCGGCGCGCATCCCATCAGCGCGCTCGCGCACACCGCCGCCAGCACGTTCTCCAGATTGTGCGCCCCCTTCAGCGGAATCTCGGAAACCTGCATGATCTCGCGCTGTCCTGCGCTATCGCGAAATAAAATGTTGCCGTCCCGCACCCACGCTCCCTGTTTCACTTCCTTTTGCCGGCTGAACCAGAAGATTTGCGCCTGCGCCCGCGCCGCCATCGTCACGCAAGTCGGATCATCTTCATTCAGCACGGCGAAGTCGTCGCTCCGCTGGTTTTCAAAGATGCGCGCCTTCGCATCCACGTAAACCTCCAGCGTCCGATGCCGGTCCAGATGATCGGGCGTCACATTCAACACCACCGCAATCTTGGGACGGAACGTCTGAATGGTCTCCAGCTGAAAGCTCGACACTTCGAGCACAATCACCGTGTCGTGCTTGGCCCGGTCCGCCAGCGAAATCGCCGGAGTGCCAATATTTCCGCCGACCAGCGTCGAAAGCCCGCCCGCCGTCAGAATCTCGGCCGTCAAAGTTGTCGTGGTCGTCTTTCCGTTGGATCCCGTAATCGCCACAATCGGCCCCGGCAAAAACTGCGCCGCCAGCTCAATCTCGCCAATCACAGCTTCGCCCAACGATCGCGCCTGCACCAGCGTCGCCGCATCCACCGGAACCCCCGGACTCACCACGATCAAATCCTGCCCGCGAAACGTGCGCTCCCCGTGCCCGCCCGTCTCAACCGTAATCCCATGATCGAGCAGCACCGGAATTTCGTTGTGCAACTCGTCTCCACTCTTCGTGTCGGACACGGCAACACGCGCCCCATGCGCCTTCAAGAACAGCGCCGAAGCCACTCCCGACTTGCCGAGTCCAACCACCAGCACGCGTTTGTCTTTGAGTTCCATCCAGTTCATTTCACCACGGAGTCACAGAGAAAAAGAGAAAGCCGATACCTTAGTCTTTCAAAACCGCCAAGATTGTTCTTTGCCGTCAGCCTTCGGAAGACTATTTTCCTTCGCTTTTCTCCGTGTCTCCGTGCCTCTGTGGTGGATCCCTTCTTAACCTCAGCTTCAACCACGGAGCCACGGAGTCACAGAGAAAACCAATACCATGCCTTAGTCTTTCAAGAACGCCGAGATTGTTCTTCGCCGTTAGCCCTCGGAAGATTTTTCTTCCTTCGCTTTTCTCCGTGTCTCCGTGCCTCTGTGGTGAAATCGTTTCTTACCTCAGCTTCAGCCACGGAGACACAGAAAAAACCAATACCATGTCTTAGTCTTTCAAAACCGCCAAGATTGTTCTTTGCCGTCAGCCCTCGGAAGACTATTTTCCTTCGCTTTTCTCCGTGTCTCTGTGGCTCTGTGGTGAAATCGTTTCTTACCTCAGCTTCAGCGTCGTCAGCGCGAACAGAGCGAACACCAGCGACGCAATCCAGAACCGCACAATAATTTTCGACTCCGACCATCCCATCAATTCAAAATGGTGATGAATCGGCGCCATCTTGAAAATTCGCTTCTTCCGCAGCTTATACGATCCCACCTGCAGAATCACCGACATCGCCTCGATCACAAACACTCCGCCAATAAACGGCAGCAACAGTTCCTGCTTGATGATCACCGCAACCGTCCCGATCGCCCCGCCCAGCGCCAGCGATCCCACATCGCCCATGAACACTTCCGCCGGGTGCGCGTTGTACCACAAGAATCCAATCGACGATCCCACCATCGCTCCGCAATAAATCGTCAGTTCGCCCACCTGTGGCATCTTTGGAATTTCCAAATAAGTCGCGAAGGTCGCGTGCCCGCTCACATACGTGAGCACCGTCAGCGCCCCCGCGGCAATCACGGTGCACCCAATCGCCAGCCCATCCAGCCCATCGGTAAGATTCACCGCGTTGCTCGATCCCACGATGACCAGCGCCACAAACGCGATAAACGGCAAGAACGCCAGCGGCCACAAATGCGGATATCGTTCCAGATTCTGCACCACCAGGTCGGGATGAAACTGTTTGAGGAACGGTACAATCAGCTTGGTCGAATACATTCCGTAGGTCTGCATCGCAATCAGCATCACTGCAATGATGACGCTGGTAGCGATCTGCAGGCCCAACTTGGCTTTCCCAGTCAGCCCTAAATTCCGGCGATGCGCGACCTTGGTGTAATCGTCCGTGAAGCCGATCGCCGCAAATGCGCAAGTGGCAAACACAGTAATCCACACAAAACGATTGCTCAGGTCCGCCCACAGCAGCGTCGGCACCACAATCGCAATCGCGATCAGCAGTCCGCCCATGGTCGGCGTTCCGGCTTTTTTCTGATGCGCCTTCGGCCCTTCTTCGCGAATGTATTGTCCAATCTGGAATTCGCGCAGCCGGTTGATCACCAGCGGACCTACGATGAGCGCGGTAAACAGCGCGGTAAGACTGGCAAACGCAGTGCGGAAGGTCAGATAGCGGAAGATGCGGAAGGGCGGAAAATAATGTTGCAGCTTCACGAACAGCAGCCAGTAGAGCAATCAGCCTCCGTCCCGCTCCAAAATGTCTTGCCGCTTCAACTTCCTTCCACCACGGAGACACAGAGTCACGGAAAAAACTAAACCTGATAACCCGCTCTGTCCGGAAGATTCCTGGAATCCTCCCGCCCCTGGGAGCCAGTGACTTTGCCCTTCCTCGGTGTCTCCGTGCCTCCGTGGTGAAACATGATCAATTCTTTCCACCGCGCCGGGCCTTCCAGCTCTCCAGCGCCTTCTCCAGCTTCACACCTCGCGAAGCCTTCAATAAAATCACATCTCCATCGCGCGCCTCGCGCGCCAGCCACTCACCGGCCTCTTCCGACGACGCCACAAACTCTGCGTGGATTCCCTCCCGCTTCGCGACCTCGACCATACTCTGCGCCAGTCCACGCACGCCCACCAGTACATCGATCTTCTTCTCAGCAATATGTTTTCCTGCCTGCCGGTGCAATTCCTCGCCACTCGGACCAAGTTCGAGCATCTCTCCCGCCACCACGATCCGTCGCTTCGCCGCCATCGTGGCCAGCGCATCCACCATCGCCTCCAGCGCCTTCGGATTCGAATTGTAACAATCGTTGATCACCGTGATGTTACCCAGTTGGAGAACCTGCCCGCGCTTCTCCGCTGGCTCCAGCGTCGACAGCGCCGCGATCGCCTCCGATGGTTTCATCCCGCGTTCCAATCCCACGGCCACAGCCGCCAGCGCATTCCGCACATTGTGCTCGCCCACTAACGGCAACCGGGCACCTTCGCGCACGCCTCCAACCACCACCTCGAACTCCGTGCCCTCGGTTCCCCTCGACTGAATCTTTTCCGCGCGCACATCGGCCGTGGCCCGCATGCCGTACATCACAACTTTTCCCTTGAAGCCGCGTCCAAACTGCGAGACATACTCATCATCCGCATTCAACACTGCCGTTCCGTTCGCCGGCAACGACTCAATCAGTTCATATTTCGCTCGCGCAATCCCCGCCAGCGAATCAAAAAACTCCAGATGCACCGCCGCCACATTCGTCACCACGCCAATCTCCGGCTGCGCGATCTTCGCCAGCGCCCGGATTTCCCCCGCATGCGACATCCCCATCTCGATCACCGCCACGTCATAATCGGGTTCCAGTTTCAGCAGCATCAGCGGCAAGCCAAAATGATTATTGAAGTTCCCTTCCGACTTCAGCACCCGAAACCGCGCGTTCAGAACATGCGCGATCGCTTCCTTCGTGGTCGTCTTGCCCGCCGAACCGGTGACCGCGATCAGCGGCTTGCCCCACAACTTCCGCACCGCTGTCGCCAGCGTTTGCAGCGCGGCCAGCGTGTCCTCCACCGCCAGCAACTGTGTCTTGCTCGCATACCGCCCGACCTGATCCTTGCGCACCACTGCCGCAGCCGCGCCTTTTTCCAGCGCCTGCTCAACGTAGTCATGCCCATCCAGCCGCTCGCCCTTCACCGCAAAGAAAAGTTGACCTGCTCCCACCGTCCGCGAATCGATCGAGTACCCACGCACGGTTTCTTCCGCCGCAAACTCCCCTGCCGCGGAAATAAACTCCGCAACTTTGCCCAGCGTCAGCCTCATCCCTTCGCTCCGGCCCGAGCGGCTTCGCACTCATATCCCAAGGCTCGCAGCGCCTCGCGTGCCACTTCCAGGTCATCAAATGGAGCCGCACCCTCCCGCGTCACCTGCACCTTCTCATGCCCTTTTCCCGCCAGCAGCACAATGTCTCCCGGCCGCGCTTCGCGAATCGCCAGCGCAATCGCCTTCCGCCGGTCCGCCTCCACGCTATATTTCACCCCAGTTTTCTGCAGACCCACCACCGCATCGTTAATGATCGCCAGCGGATCCTCACTCCGAGGATTGTCTGACGTCAGCACCACAAAATCACTTCCCCGCCCCGCCGCTTCGCCCATCAGCGGACGCTTCTTCCGGTCTCGATCTCCACCGCATCCAAACACCGTGAATACTCGTCCTTTCGCCCCCGCGCGCGAAACCAATTCCCGCGCCAGCGTTGTCAGATTCCGCAACGCATCGTCGGTGTGCGCATAGTCCACCACCACCGTAAACGGCTGGCCGCAGTCCACTCGCTCAAACCTTCCCGGAACGCACGCCAGCTTGTCGATCCCGTCAGCGATCGCCTCCGCTTTACATCCGCGCGCGTAGCACGCTCCCGCCGCCGCCAGAATGTTGTACACATTCACGCGCCCAATCAGCGCGGAGAACACTGGAATCTTTCCCTCCGGCGTCACCAGATCGAAGCGCGTCCCGCGCGTTGTGATCTCCACATTTTCCGCGTGCAGATCGCCGCGCTCCCAGCCATACTTCAGCACCACGGCGCTTTTCTTCCGGCTGAATTCAGCCAGCTTCGCGCCATACTCGTCATCCCCATTCGTCACCACTGCTCGCGGCGCGTCCGTGCCGCATCCTTCGAACAGCACTCGCTTCGCCGCAAAGTACTCTTCCATCGTCTTGTGATAATCGAGGTGGTCGCGCGTCAGGTTCGTAAACACGGCCACATCAAACGGCACGCCAAACACGCGCTCCTGCGCCAGCGCGTGCGACGAAACTTCCATCACCGCCTCCGTCGCCCCGTTTCCCAGCGCCTCACTAAGAATGCGATTCAGTTCCAGCGCCTCCGGTGTGGTATGCGGCGCCGGCAACACTCTCCCGGCCACGTGATATTCAATCGTCCCAATCAGCGCGCTCTTCCGCCTCGCTGCCGTCAGAATCGATTCCGCCAGAAACGCCGTCGTGCTCTTCCCGTTTGTTCCGGTGATTCCCGTAATCGCAATCCGCTCCGCCGGCTTCTTATAAAAGTTCGCGCTGAGCCGCGCCAGCGCTCGCCGTCCATGCGGAACCAGCGCCCAGCCCACGCCCTCGCGTGGTTTCTCCGCCGCCGAATCCGTCACCACGGCAACAGCCCCCGCCTGAATCGCCTGATCGATATACCGGTTTCCGTCGCTGGATTCCCCGTGCATGGCCACGAACACGCACCCCGGCTTCACTCGCCGCGAGTCATATTCCACACTCGTCACGCCCGGATCCCCGCTTTGCGCGAGGACTTCCGCTCCATCCAGCACCTGTTGGAAGGTCATTGCTGAGAATTATATGGTACTTAGGCCGTGGGATTGCCTCGGAAGATACCGTGCATCGCGCCCTCACCGATCGGGAAGACACGACTTTTAGTCTGCTCTGGGCGAAGCCGAAGGGTGCCGTAAGTCCGGCAAAATTGAATGCGGCTTCAGCCGCTGCGGTGAGCCCTTACCCGGCGCCGCTGGTTACCAACGGCACGTTCCCCCACCTCGGCACCAGCGCTACATTGTTGCTATGTCCACCGGAACCGGCCACGCCAAGTACCGTTGCGGCCAGTGTGAAATGCCGGAAGACCAGTGCATCTGCGATAAGTTCTGCTGCCTCTGTCAGTCGCAGCTCGACATTCGCATTTGCACGGACGGCCTCATGTATTGCGACGCCTGCCGCAATGCTTGCGACTACAAAACTTCCGACGATTCGTACTAGACCACTACCGCTTCCCGGTACTCGCCAAACACCCGCCGCATCGCGTCGGAAATTTCGCCCACCGTCGCATAAGCCTGCACCGCTTCCAGAATCCGAGGCATAACATTCGCGCCCGATCGCGCCGCGCTCTCCACGCCCTCGAGCGCCGCCTTCCATGGCCCCGTATCCCGCCGCGCCCGCAGTGCCCGCACCCGCTCAATCTGCTTCGGTTCCAGCGCCGGATCGATCTTCTGAATCGGAATCGGCTTCTCTTCTTCCACTTCAAACCGGTTCACTCCCACCACGATCGCGTCCTCCCGATCCACCGCCTGCTGATATTCGTACGCCGCGTTCTGAATCTCCTGCTGCACGAATCCGCGCTCGATCGCCTTCAACATCCCGCCCATCACTTCGATTTTTCCCAGGTACTCCGCCGCTCGCTTCTCAATCTCGTTGGTCAGCGCCTCGATGTAATACGATCCCGCCAGCGGATCGATGGTCTGCGACACGCCCGATTCGTAGGCAATCACCTGCTGCGTGCGCAGCGCAATTCTGGCCGCCTGCTCCGTGGGCAACGCCAGCGCTTCGTCATAAGAATTCGTATGCAGCGACTGCGTCCCGCCCATCACCGCCGCCAGTCCCTGAATCGCCGTACGCACAATATTATTTTCCGGCTGCTGCGCCGTCAGCGTCGATCCCGCCGTCTGCGTATGGAAGCGCAGCATCCATGACCGCGGATTCTTTGCCTTGAAGTGCTCCCGCATAATGCGCGCCCACATTCTTCGCGCCGCGCGAAACTTTGCCACCTCTTCGAGAAAATTGCTGTGAGCATTAAAGAAGAAGGAAAGCCGCGGCGCGAATTGATCCACATCGAGCCCGGCCTTGATTGCCGCCTCCACATACGCCATGCCGTTGCCCAGCGTGAACGCCACTTCCTGCACCGCCGTCGATCCTGCCTCGCGCATGTGATAACCGGAAATCGAAATCGTATTCCACTCCGGAACGTTCTCCTTCGCCCATGCAAACATATCCGTAATCACCCGCATCGCCTGCCGCGGCGGATAAATATACGTTCCGCGCGCGATGTACTCCTTCAGCACATCATTCTGCACCGTTCCTGAAAGCTGCCGTATGTCCGCGCCCTGCCGCCGCGCCACGGCTACATACAATGCCAACAGAATCGATGCCGTCGCATTGATGGTCATCGATGTTGAAATCTTGGTCAGCTCGATCCCAGCGAACAGCCGCTCCATATCTTCAATGGAGTCGATCGCCACACCCACCTTGCCCACCTCGCCCGCGGCCAGCGCGTGGTCCGAGTCCATCCCAATCTGCGTCGGCAAATCGAACGCCACCGAAAGCCCGGTCGTCCCGTTGGCCAGCAAATATTTGTAGCGCTTGTTTGATTCCTCGGCGTCGCCCATGCCCGCATACTGCCGCATGGTCCACAACCGCCCGCGGTACATCGTCGCCTGCACTCCGCGCGTGAACGGATATTCCCCCGGATACCCAACCTCGCCGTCATAATCCGAGCCCTTGAGATCCGCCGGGGTATACAACGGGTTCACCACAATGTGCGAAGATGTCTCGACGTCTGCCCCTGGCTTCGGATCCGCTACCTTCACTCTCTCAGCCATGATGAACAACTCTTTCTAACCCCAGCCGTTCCCAGATCTTTGTCATTCCGAAGCGCGCAGGAATCTGATTTCCTAGGCAGCGCCTCAACTCTCGCCCGCCTCACCGCGCGTCGCTTCTTCCCTTTTTCTTCACTCTCCAGAACGAACTCACCCCAAACCACGCGAAGATGACTGTGCAACAAATTGCCAGCGCCACCCGCCCCGGCCCCGTCTGTCCCGCATGATATTTTCCATACTCCCTCACGGAGCCCGCGCCCAGGCTCAATGCCATGATCAGGAAAATAACCCCCGTAACCTCCAGCCATAACTGGTGCATCACGCGCCCGAACGCTCGCCCGGTGGTTGCCAACGCGCCCGTGGCCGCGCGCACGGTCCGGCTGCGCTTGGCTTGCTGCGTTGCCACCCGCGCCACCACCCCTAACTTTCGTGCGGTAGAAACCTTATTCACCGCTCGATTTTAACAGTCTCTGGCGCTACAATGACCCAAACCTTTGGCCGCCATCGAACCGTTGCGCGGCTCCAGGCATCTAACCTTAGTTAAGAATTTTTTAGCGTACGGCGATCGGGGGACCAATTGGATCAGCAACTGAAGGACTTAATGAAGGAACTCGGCGAAGCCATCAACGAATCCCTCTCCGATTCTGAACAGATCGCCGAAGTTGTCTCCCGCATCAAGGAAGGCGGCTACGACATTTTTTTGGTCCTCGAAGCCACCATCGGCGTCAGCAAGCAGGGCGAAAAAACCTCCGACAAAACTTCCCTCGTCACCACTCTTTCCACCAATCCCGAGTTCAAAATCAACGACCAGGATCTCAAGTTCCTGAAGCAGCTTCGCATCAAAATCGAGGACGAAAAATAATCCATGTGGGGACGGCCGCCTCGGCTGTCCCGGCAGGAGCGAAGCTACGCCGGCCACTCTCCCAAGGCTCGATAATTAATTTACATCTCACCCGCATCTTGTCGCTCTTCCCTGTGTTCTAACCGACATAGGAGAGAAGTCATGAAATCGGATTCTTGTGCGGCCATGGCGCTCTCAGTCACTCTCGCCCTGGTCTCCCTGTCCGCACTGGCAGCCGCTTCCTCTTCGTCACCGGCAGTTCCGCTCGTCGTCGATGCCGACAGCCACGTCGTCGTCATGGAATATGAAGCCTGGTTCGGCCCCAATGCAGTCACGTTTCAAGGCAGTTCCGCGATGCCGCTGCTGCAGTCCGCAGACATGCAGCCCGTAGGCGGCGGCTATGACAGCGCCGATCCCGCCGTCATCGCCCAGCACGTCGCCTGGATGGAGTACATGGGCATCGACGCCGTTACCATCGATCTGACCAACAACGTCAGTTGCATCTTCAACAGCGAATGGTTCATCAAGAAATATGTTCCGAACTGCACGCCCTCGTTTCGCGTCTACAACCAAAACATCCGCAACAATACCGGCAATCTTTATCCCGCATGGTCCGGGCTTGGAACTTCGCCGAAGCTGATCCCGCTCCTCGGTGGAATCGACCAGAATGTTTTGTTTAAGGATCTTGACGGCAAGACCGCCTTCGAAAAGGAAAGCGACTACTTCGGCGCACGCATCCGCCGGTATCCCAACCTCAACGTGATTTACCAGGGCAAGCCTCTCATGCTGATTTACCTCGGCGCGGCGCAGGATCCCAACCAGTCAGATAATCCTTTGTGGTTTCGAATCAGAGAATTTCTGGAAAAGCATCCCGCGATCGCGAGCCAATATACCTTCAAAATGATCGCCGGATATCTCGACAGCCAGCCCGGCCTCTGGGCCACCGAAGGCACTCCTGATGGCCCCATCGAGATCAACCCGGTCTACGGCTTCTGGAGCGTAGTCGATCGCCTCAACCCCACCTGCACCGTGGCTCCATTCTGCCCCTACTTTCCCACCTACAACGAAGTTGTCACCAGCAACGGCCCTCGAGTCGAGAACTTCACCGCCTCCATCGCCACTGCCGGTCAGAGCGGCTGGGGCTGCCCCAACTCGGAGGCTCCGCCCTATTGTCCCGACGATGCGCTACGCTTTGGAAAAGATCGTGCGTATGTCACCTTCGACGCTTTCATGACCTACGCCCAGCAGCTGGATCCCATCTTCCTGATCATTGACCAGTTCAACGAATTCACTCCGCCCGACGAAGGATGGAACGCCAATACCAACGACGATATCGAGCCCGCGAATCTCTGGGGCTTGGGCGCCCTCAACTCCGTCAAGCAGCAGATCGCGATCTACCGTCAGCATCCCGCAGTTGAGAACTCGACCGAAATCCCCTGATTCCCAAAGGGAACATTAGGGCATCGCAAGGGGACCTCCGAATCAGCGCCAACCCCATGGCCCTGTGCTACCATCTACTGTTTTCTGTGGCAGCGGAAAACCGAACTCAGTCCGTTCGAACGTCAGTGACAGTCCGATGAAAGACACTCTCGGAGTCCTTCTTGCCGGCGGCGCTGGAGAGCGCCTGTACCCTCTCACCCGCGACCGCGCCAAGCCCGCCGTCACCTTCGGCGGAATGTATCGCATCATCGACATCACTCTTTCCAACTGTCTCAATTCCGACCTCCGCCGCGTCTACATCCTCACCCAGTACAAAGCGCTCTCGCTCAATCGCCACATCCGCGAAGGCTGGAACATTCTGGGCCGCGAGGTTGGCGAATTCGTGGAAGTCCTTCCGCCCATGAAGCGGGTCAGCGACCAGTGGTATCAGGGCACCGCCGACGCGGTCTATCAGAACATTTACTCCATCGGCTCCGAGCAACCCAAGTACGTCCTCATCCTCTCTGGCGATCACATCTACAAAATGGATTACGGCAAGATGATGAGGCAGCACGAGGATTCCGCCGCCGATGTCACCCTGGCCACCATCCAAATTGATCTCGCGGAGACCGCCCGCTTCGGCGTGGTCGATGTCGACAAAGATGGCCGCATCAACGGCTTCGAAGAGAAGCCCGCTACCACGGCGCTGCGTTCTCACTTGAATCCCGAAAAAGTCGCCGGCTCCATGGGCGTCTACCTTTTCAATGCCGACGTCCTCATCCCGGTCCTGCTGAAAGATTCCGAAGATCCCAATTCCAGTCACGATTTCGGCAAAGACATTCTGCCCAAGATGGTCGATGACTACCGCGTCTTCGCCTACGACTTCATCGACGAAAACAAGAAAGAAGCTCTCTACTGGCGCGACGTGGGCACGCTCGAGGCCTACTACGAAGCCAACATGGACATCGTTTCGGTGTCCCCGATTTTCAACCTCTACGACCAGGAATGGCCCATCCGCACCCATCAGCGCCAGTATCCGCCGGCCAAATTCGTCTTCGCGGAAAAAGATCGCATGGGCACCGCGCTCGACTCCATCGTTTCGAACGGCTGCATCGTCTCTGGCGGAACGGTCAAGAACTCCGTGCTCTCTCCCGACGTGCGCGTGAATTCTTACTCCGAGGTCGACTCCTCCATCCTCTTCTCGCACGTCGCCGTCGGACGCCATTGCCGCGTCCGCCGCTGCATCATCGACCGCAACGTCCATCTTCCCGAAGGCACCACCATCGGCTATGACACCGAGGCCGACCGCTCCCGCTACTTCGTCACCGATAGCGGCATCACCGTCGTCACCCGCGACTACTCCCTCTTCGAGAATCCCGTGACCGTCGACTACTTCACCAGCGAGTAGGCCTTGCGCCCGAAGCGGGTTCATCAGAACCGATCCCGGCAAAACTTTCTGCAAGCCGCCTTGGGACCCGGAATTTCCGGTCTGCTCGGTACCGCTTCTCCACCAGTGTAAACACCGGTTAACGACAGCTAAGCGAACAGTTGGATTTCCCCAGACATCCCAATTGGCGAAACGCCACCACCAGAGACGTGGACGACGAAGAGAACAAGCTTACAGGCTTTCCAGATCCAGCGCGTAAACTTCCTGGCTGCCAGTGTCGTGCATGAGGAGGATATCGCCCTGCGGGGTGAGGCCGAGCCATGCGACCCATGGGGTAACGACACGGCGGAAATCGTTCAGCGAGACAAGTTTCTCGATCTTGCCGTCGGCGACGTGCAGGCGGAAAACTGATGGATCGGCGCCGAATCCGTTATCGAAATAGATGAACTTGCTATCCGACGACCACGTGAAGCTGCCGATCTGAGTCGTGACCAGGTCGGTCCATCGCCCGGTGCTGAAGGTAAAGAGGTGGAGCTTGTCGCCGCTTAAAGTAGTGACCACCAGAAAGCGTCCGTCCGGGGAGCGGTGTGGGCCGACGAAGTTCGCCGAGTCAGGAATGTCGGTCAGAGCCTGAGTCTTGAGGTCGAAACGGCGAAGCGTCGAAGTGCCGGGATTGACGACGTCATTAAATATCAGGGATTGACCGTCGGGATCCCAGGACGGGTCGATTACGTTGTAGTGGCCGACATCGAGGATCCGCAATGTGCCACCGGTCGCTGCCACCAGATAAAGCCGAAGCCTTCCATTGGCACCGCCTTCCGAGGCTGACATGGCGATCTCGTGGCTGTCCGGCGACCAGTTCGTGCTGTCGATGTAGAGCGGGGTCGAGGTGAGACGCAGGCGGTCACTGCCATCGTTACGGCAACGCCACAGGTATCCATCCGGATACGACACGTAGCTGATCCATTGGCCATCGGGAGAAAAGCTGACCGCGCGGGCGGAAATCCCCCCGAGATAAGGAACGAACAGTTTGGACTTGGCGTCGTAGCGGACAAGTTCGCCTCGCGGCTCCTCGCCGATGGCGTATATAGTTTTGCCGTCAAGGCTCGGCTGCGGCGCGTAAAAGTTGAGCGGTCCGGCGGTAAGCTGCAGAGGCGAGGGCGCAGGCTTGCGCCACCAGTCCGACTTTTCCTGAAGCGCCCAAATATCCGCGCGCCCCCAGTTTTGCTGCGTCTGGAACACGAACAGGCGGCCGTCCGGAGTCCAATTGCCGGCCGAGAGATCGTCGCCGGGGTGCCAGCCCATTAGCAGCTCGCGGTACTGGGTGCCATCGGCGGCCGCTTCCGCGATCAGGTTGTGGTCGGCTTTGCTTACCGTGAAACGCAGCACCTTCTTGTCCGGCGACCAGCGCAGCCAGTAGGCCGAGTCCAGGGCGCTGGGCAGCTTTCGCCAGGTGCGAGTCGCTCCATCGCCACTCACCAGAGACAACTCGTTCCCGCGCGACACCAGCACCTCTCCATTCGGCGTCCAGGTTACGTCCTGGCCGCTAACCGAGGTGAGGCGGCGAGGAGAGCCTCCGAGAGTGGGCACGGCAAACAGCGGTTGGTCGAGTTCAAGGCCGGTGAAGACGCCGACCACCAGCTCGGAGCGGTCTGCAGAAAGATTGTCGAGGGCGACGTTGGGAAAGGGAGTCGAGATAGGGACGGTGTCGCCGCCGGATGCCGAGACCTGGGCTACCGCAAAATGGCCGTGAATGGTCTCCTGGATGTAAAGTCGTGGACCATCGGTGAGCACAGTCGGGGCAGTTTGTCCGTAGGAAACCTTTTGCCAGCCGTCATGGGTGATCTGGGTGAATCGCGCGATCTTTGGCGGCGGCTGGATGGGTCGGAATTGCCACCCAAGCGCCGCGACTGCTAGCGTGACCAAGGCAGCGAGCGCGAACAGACGTGGGCGTCGCGACGGTCGAGAAGGCGGAGCAGCCACAAGCGCTGGCGTGACAACGCTCGCCGCGCTGGTTCGTCCTGAGTCGATTTCGCGGCGCAGACGTTTAAGGTCAATGGTCATTTCCGCTGCGCTCTGATAACGCAGCTTGCGATCCTTCTCGAGAGCCTTGTTCGTGATCCGCTCCAGCTCAGCAGGGACGGCCGGATTCACCCGGATTGGCGAGGCGGGCGCTTTGTGCAGGATGGCGTCGAAAACGAGCGCCGAAGTGTTGCCCGAGAATGCGGGATTGCCGGTCGCCATCTCGTAGAGCACGGCCCCGAAAGAAAACAGGTCCGTGCGGGGATCGAGTTCCCCGCCCGCCGCCTGCTCCGGCGACATGTACGCAATAGTCCCGACAGCGGAGCCGGGATTGGTGAGATGAGCCTCGGTCATAATCGTGGCCGCGTCCCCGATTGACGCGGAGGAGTGCGCCGGGGCGGCAACTTTGGCCAGACCGAAGTCCAGAATCTTGGCGTGACCAAACGGCGTCACGAAGATATTGGCGGGCTTGATGTCGCGATGCACAATGCCCTTGCGGTGCGCGGCATCAAGACCGTCGCCGATTTCGATGGCTAGCTCGAGGAGTTCGTTATTGGGCAGCGGCCTGCCAACGATGCACTCGCGCAGCGTCCTGCCTTCGAGCAGTTCCATCACGATGAAGTACTGGCCATCCTGATAGCCGATCTCGGAATCGTGCAGATGTTGGGATGGTTCAGCGACGATGCCGCCCGCGCCTCGCGCTGGAAGCGATCCAGAGCCGCCGCATCGTTGCTGAACTCGGGCGGAAGAAACTTCAGCGCGACGTGACGGCCCAGGGTGACGTCTTCGCCTTCGTAGACGACTCCCATTCCGCCGCTTCCCAGTTTCTTCAGGATGCGGTAGTGCGAAATAGATTGGCCGATCACTGGCGTGAAATCTTAGGGCTACGTGTGGGACAAGTCAATGAAAGCCACGACGTTGGCAGTGTTCGCTGCTGCCTCGTTCCCCGATCACGGGCAATCGGGAAGCAATCACTGTTGTAAACAGCGATTACACTCAACCCGGCTAATGCGGATCACTTCACGGGCTCCCAGCCCTCGGGCAGCATATCGAATGCCAGCGTGTCCCGGTAAGCGTACTGATTGCTTTCCAGTACTGCCACTGGCGTCAACATATGCCAGACGCGATCATCGTCGAAGACGTAACACTCACCCGATTCACGCATCGTGAAGCGGTCCATTTCTTGTTTGTCATTGTCGGTTATGATGACTTCGCCACCCTGCGCGCCGCATCGGCCCAGCAGATGTGTGGCGATATATTTTTCCCCGTCTTTATGGAACCCCGGTGGGCTCGTGTCACACGGCCGGCCCGGCGTAGCGGTGAACCTGATTAGATGGCTGTTCACCAAATACTTCGTACCCACCGCCGAGAGCGGCAGGTCATGAAGGTGCTGAGCAATCATCTTGCGAACGCCTATCGAACCGGCGATCGCCGGCGGCAGGGGAGCGTACTCTCGCGGCTGGTCGCCGAGTGTCGTGTTGTATTTTTTCAGCTGCACATAGGGCGTGCTCTCTTCGCTCAACCAAACCTTTACACCACCCTCAACAATCTCGGCCCGGAGACGATTTAGGGAACGATACCTGTCGCCGCCGTCATAGTACTTATCCTTTGGAATGGACCATGCCGCATGGCAGTACGCTTCCAGCGTGCGCGCTACGTCTACATCGACTCTGCGGCTGACGACTAAACCCGCGCTCGACGAGGTCGTTTCGCAACCGGGCATTTGTTACTACCGGAATAAAGCTATCTTGACCCATGATGGCTCCAGACAAATGCTTCCCCAGCCTGCCGCCGCTCCGCACCCAGCAAACGATGCAGGAGCTATAAGGTTCGGTAAGTCATTAAAGTGCATGGCACGGTCGAGCCCCGCACCTTCTCCACTGTAGTGGACTACTTCGCGAGCGAGTAGGCTTTCGTTTGCCCCTGGGGCGCTTCGCCCGTTCCGCCCGGCGCGTAATATCCGTGTCGCGCATAAACATGAAGTTTGTGCCCCGACTTCTGCGCCGCCAGCGCAATCGAGCGGTAGCTGCCATCCGCCTCGAAATTCGCCGGCTTGTAGGAAATCAGATACCGGCTGCGGATCACCTCTTGTAGATCGGAAAGTCGACGATCCAGCTTTCCCAACGAGCCCGGGAAGAATGAAGCGCCACCAGTGCGTTCCGCAAGAGCCTTCATGGCGCGGTCGACTAAATATTCACTCGCATCTTCCGCCGCGACCTCTCGCGTGCTTACCGTGTAAATCGTAACTTCCCCGCGTTCGGCACTTTCGATTGCATCTTTCAAAGTCACGCTGCTGGAGTTGTCTTCGCCGTCGCTGATCACTACCAGAATCCTGGCAACTGGCTGTTCCTCCGCAAGACCGGCAAGCTTCTCAGAGGCAAACTTCACCGCATCCCACAGCGCAGTTCCTCCACCGGGAGCGAGTTGATCGATACCTTGGGAAATCTTTGCGCCGTCACTGCTGAAATCCTTGACCAGCAGAACGGCGTTGGAAAAGCCCACCAGGAAAGCCTGATCATTCTTATCCTTCAGACTTTGTATTAAGAAAGACCCCGCCACCTTTTGCTCGAAGGCAAACCGTGTCGTAATCGAGCTGCTTGTATCAATGACCAACCCCAGCCGCAGCGGTAGCTGCGACTCGTTGCGAAATTTCGTAATCGTCGCCGGCGGCCTGCCCGCATCTCGAATGACGACGTCTTGTCGGCTGAGATCCGTTACCGACTTCCCGTGATCCGTAGCCGCAAAAAATACCGCAACCTCGTTCACCGAGCTGCGCAATGTGTAAGGAGAAATATTCAAGCTGGAATGCCCGGCTCCGGACAACGACGCGTCCCGCCCGTTGCCCGCAGCGACTGGCTCAGAAGCACTCGTCTCCAGGCAGGTCTCACAAACTGATTCCACATCGGCCAACTGTTTCTGCTGCTCAATTTGCTGCAACACCCTGCGGGCCGCACTCGGAAGGCCCGTCGTTGCGTTCGCATCGAGCGGCGCGGCGCTGAAAGCAATCTCCACCGGCGCTCGCGGGTGCTCCTGCCACTCTTTGATCTGCTCCATCACCTGTCGAGCCTCATCGGCCGAGGGAGATTGCGGCGCCTCGTCGAGAAAAAGCTGCAACTCATTCCTGGTTTCCTGCAGATTGTCCTGCCCCTGCCAGGCAGCCGCGGCAAAGTAGTGCACGATCGCCGCGTTCTCATGCTTGCGGCCGTGAATCTGGTGAGCCGTAGCAATCGTCGCACCGTAGTCATGATTCAAAAGCTGCGCATAGCTCAGCGCGGTAAGCAAATTCAAATCGAGCGGCGCCAGCCCGGATGCCTTCTGAATCGACTCCTGCGCCCGCGAGAAATTGTTGCGCGCCAGCTGAGCCCAGCCCAGATTCAGATACGAATACGGCAAGTGGTCGTCCAGGGCAACCGCCTGCGAAAATTCGCTTTCTGCCTGCTCGCCCTGGCCCAGGTACAGGTACGCCGATCCCAACCCGTTGTGCGCCGCCACAAAGCTGGGATAAATCGAAATCGCCTTCTTCAGATGATCCGCCGCGTCGCCGAAATTTTTTCGTATCAGAAGTTGATTGCCTTTCGCAAACTCCCGCCGCGCCGCGCCCGGCGCTTTTAGATCTAATTTTGAAACCGGACCGGAAAGACTTTCGAGCGACGGTTGATGGCTGTTGCGGTCCTGGATCTCCATCACCATATCCAGCCGCGATAGGTCGAATCCGTCCATGGCCAGCGGCGCCGGACGCAGCCCTTGCTGCCCACTCCCGCGTACGGCCGTAAACAAAACGAAGCAAGCGGATACTATCGCAAGAGCGACTCGACATCGTTTTGCCTTGCTCTGAAAACACATGGAAGGAACTGCCCCACCGCAACTGGCGCAAAATTATAACTCAGTTTTGGATCATCTCGACCCACATACCTTGTCGCGAACTCTGCTTCGAGTGCCCCCTTACACGCAATAGGCGAGCCCTGCTATGCAAAATATCTCCACTGTTACAATGCCCTGTTTCAAACAACTTACGTCGGCGTCGTTGGGTTGCCGAACTTACAGCTCTACATCCGCGTACTGTCTTGTGGGGAGAGCGGTTGACTGAGAGCAGCAGGTTCCTCACCGCGCCTTAGGCCGGTTCGGAATGACAGAGATTTTAGTGAAAACTGAAGGCTGATAGCTGACAGCGGTTTGCCGGGGGAGTTCCATTTGGAGGATGTCCAGGTAGTCGCGATGCTGGTCCGCCGCTGTGTAGCTGGCGACGCCGCTGCCTGGGAGGAAATCGTCCACACCTACAACCGCCGTATCTATAACATCTGCTATCGCTTCGCCGGATCGGCCGATGACGCCGAAGACCTCACGCAGGAAGTTTTCATCAAGATGTACCGCACCCTTTCCAGCTACGACAGCTCGAAAGGTGCTTTCGTCACTTGGGTGACCACCATCACCCGCAACCTGCTGGTCGATCATTTCCGCAAAACCAAGCAGGACCGCATCACCGACTCGCTCGACGCCACATCCTCCGCTCACGAGGATGCCCAGCCCCTCAGTGAGCAAATTCAGGACCAATCTGCCCCGCCCGACCTGCACGTACGCAGCCGGGAGGTCGGAGAAACCGTCCACGCCGCCCTCGGCAAGCTTTCGCCAGAGCTCCGTGAAGCTGTGATTCTAAGGGATTTACAAGATTTTGACTATCGCGAAATCGCTACCGTTTTGAAGGTTCCGGAGGGAACTGTGAAAAGTCGAATAAATCGTGGGCGGGCGGAACTTGCGCGCCTTCTACAACGTACCTATAGGCAGGTGATGTGATGCCAGACCACACCAGTAACGGAATGCAGTGTCAGGAGTTTGACGGCCTGCTCACCGACGCGCTCGATGGCGTCCTGACCGGCCTTCAACTCGACCGCTTCCAGGCCCACGCGCGGACTTGTTCCGCTTGCGGGCCGCTGTTCGCCGAAGTCGAGGCGGGCCGCAACTGGCTGAAGGATCTCACGGAGGTGGAGCCTCCAGTCAGTCTGGTCACCAATGTTCTGGCATCCACAACGGGCGTTGACACCCAACGCCTGCGGGTAAACCTATCTGCGCCGCAGCCTCGCGTTACCTGGGTCGAGAAGGCGCAGGCGTGGGCCTTTGAGGCAATGCAACCCATCTGGACCACGGTCCGGCAGCCCCGGTTTGCCATGTCGTTCGGCATGGCATTCTTCTCGCTGTCGGTGGCCTTGAGCGTACTCGGCGTAAAACCCGCTGACCTTCGCCAGGTGAGTTTGCGTCCCGCCACGATTCGCCACACGTACTACAATACGCAAGCCCGCGTCGTCCGCTATTACGAAAATATCCGGTTCGTGTATGAGGTGGAATCGCGCGTGCGCGAACTCAAGCGCAATGTCACGCCCGCCGAGCCCGCGCCGGAAAAGAAAGATCACAAGAACGACACAACGCAACAGCCCGAACAGAAGCAGGAGCGCAATTACAGCCAGACCGAAAATCATCTCATTCTGGCCTGCGCTCCTCTGGGTCCATCTGTCGTCGATCCGTCAAATCCGGATCTGCCTGTAGTGTCGGTGACCACGTACAGGAGGTTCGTATGAACTGCGCCACACACAACGATACGGCCGCAGTCGCGTTTTGCCGCACCTGCGGCAAGCCGCTCTGCGCCAACTGCACCCGCGACGTTCGCGGAGTCGTCTATTGCGAGCCATGCCTCGCGGCCCGTCTGGAAAGCACGGCCCCCGCAGCCGGATTCGTCCCTCCGCAACCTGCCTATCCTCCGGTCGGCATAACACCGGCCCCGCGCCATTCCGGCTCCGGTCCGAATCCTACCGTCGCCGGCATTCTTGCCGGATTCTTTCCCTTTGGCGTCGGCGCCGTTTATTGCTCGCAATACGCCAAGGGACTGGCGCACTTGCTCATCTTCGGCCTGCTCATCTTTGCCTCGGATCATGCTGGAAGTTGGGACGCGCTGTTCGGTATCGCCATCGCATTTTTCTACGTCTACCAGATCATTGACGCCGTGCGCACCGCTCGCGCTCTTCAGGAAGGCCAGCCCGCGCCAGATCCCTTCGGCCTTGCCCAAGCTTTCAGCATGGGAGAAAAAAGCGAGACCAGGAACATTCCCACCGTCGCGATCATCCTGATCGGACTCGGCGTGCTCTTCCTGCTCCACACCATGAACATCTGGGAGTTCGGGATGGACCGCTTCTGGCCGCTCATTCTGATTGCTCTCGGGGGGTGGATGTTCGCCCGGCAGTGGGGAATGATCGGAGTTCATCCCGAAGGCTGCACTTGTGCAAGCTGCCGCATGCGCAAAGCCGTCGGTTACAACTGCCGCTGCGATCGCTGCCGCATGCGCAAAATCATGGGCCCAGCTATGCTGCTGACACTCGGCACGCTATTCCTGCTCCAAAGTCTTAACGTCGCAAGCTTCGAACGCACCTGGCCCGCAATCCTGCTTGTGGTCGGGATCGTGAAACTGCTGCAGAGCAATGCTTCCTCGGCCGGACACGTCGGCCTGTTGCCGCCCGTGCCTCCGCCCGCAACGCCACCTTCACCGCCCTCATCGTCCGATCCGGGCGCAGCACCCTCCGGAGAGGTGCGCCATGTCTAGCCCGCTTCAGACTCCGGTTCAGGCTCCACTTCCCCCGCGACGTCCCCGCCGCTCGATTGCCGGACCCTTCGTACTGATCGTCCTCGGCATTGTCTTCCTCTTTGGCAACCTGCACATGCTGTCGTGGGCGCGCCTCGGAACCTGGTTCGCCCACTACTGGCCGGTGCTGCTGATCCTTTGGGGCGTCATTAAGCTGATCGAGCACCAGCAGGCCCAGCGTGACGGATTGCCCTCCCGCGGCATCGGCGTCGGCGGAGTTTTCCTCGTCATTTGCATCGTCGTCTGCGGACTCATCGCTACCCAAGCCTCGCGCTTCAACTGGGGCGAAATCCGCGACAACATGAATATGGACGACGGCGATCTGAATAACATTTTCGGCGAAACCTACAACTTCGATGACCACCTCGAACAGGATATTCCGCCCGCCGTCACCAGCCTGCGCGTCAACGACGATCACGGCGCGGTGCATGTCAGCATCGCCAACGACAACAAAATCACAGTCGTGGTCCGCAAGCGCATCGGTGCCGAAAGCCAGAGTGACGCCGATAAATACAACCAGCAAACCAAGCCCGAAATAACCGTTGCCGGCAATGCCATGGTTCTTGACGCCAAGACCCAGGCCGCCGGCGATCACTCCGTACAAACCGATCTCGATATCTCGATCCCCCGCAAGATGGAACTGCACATCACCGGGCGCCGCGGCGATGTCTCCGTCACCGGCCGCGACGGAGACGTGGAAATCGCCAACCAGCACGGCGAGACGTCCGTGGAAGACGTCAACGGCAACGTGAAACTCAATCTGGAAAAAAGCTCCGCCAAGGTCGAACAGATCACCGGCGACGTCCATATCGATGGCCGCCTGAACGAAGTCTCCGTCACCGATGTAAAAGGTTCGGCTCAACTCGACGGCGAATTTCAGGAGAGTGTCAAACTCGCCCGCATCAGCAAGACCGTGGCCTTCAAGTCTTCCCGCACGGACATGGAATTCTCGCGGATCGATGGCGAACTCGATCTCGACTCCGATGACCTGCACGCGGAAAAAGTCACCGGCCCCGTCCACCTGACCACTCGCTCCAAGCAGATCCGCCTGGAAGACGTATCCGGCGATGTGCGCCTGCAGGATTCCAACGGTGGCATCGACGTCTCCATGCGTTCGCTGGGAAACGTGCAGATCGACAGTCGCAACGGCGACGTCCAGTTAAGCGTGCCCGACAAATCTGCCTTCCGCGTGGATGCGCGGACCCGCGACGGCGAAATTCAATCGGACTTCCCGGAATTGAAAATCGAGAATGGCGACCATGAGGGCACGGCCACCGGCAGCGTGGGAAATGGAACCTCTCACATCGTGATCAACAACGAGCACGACGGCATCGAGATTCGCAAAGTTTCCGCAACCGCTGTGCCGGCAGCCCCAGCCACTCCCGCAACCCCGGCCAAGCCCGCCAAATCCTTGCCCGCCCCCAAAGCCAAAGTCGAACCCACCGATAACTAAGTATTGAGGCGGGCGGAGGGGCCTGATGTTCCATGCGTTCGAGATAGACCGTGTGGAGCGGACACTCCTGTCCGCTGCCGTTGACGTTGATCTTGCGTTTTTGCTTATGCAACAAAGGAATGGATAGAACAACCCTGGAAGAGCGGCGCTTCAGCCGCCTGCCCTGACCGATGTTCGAATGGGCCCCGTTAAGCTCCCGAACTCGCGCTGGGCTTCAGCCCCTGTGGTCGCACTTGCCCGCAGTCCCGTAGCTGCCGGCAGTACCGTGGAAGAGCGGCGCTTCAGCGCCGCGTAAAGCTCCAGCAACTCGCGCTGGGCTTCAGCCCCGTGGTCGCACTTGCCCGCAGTCACGTAGCTGCCGGCAGTGCCGTGGAAGAGCGGCGCTT